>Ga0209437_100026_pt1 | contig 542698 bp, 310 predicted proteins | sample AraplaL_Cvi_mTSA_FD_184266 | JGI IMG/M metagenome (GOLD analysis project Ga0209437, IMG submission 184266) | Arabidopsis root microbial communities from the University of North Carolina, USA - plate scrape CL_Cvi_mTSA (SPAdes) (version 2) | ecosystem: Host-associated > Plants > Roots >...
CATCAGCAAAAAGAAATCAAACTTAAATCCTACAACAAAAAAGCTCAAACATCTTTGGTGGATGTTTGAGCTTTTTTATCAATGTTTGTGCAATCAAAAAACAGTCAACCTATTTCAGGACTACTCAATTATTAGAACATCTTAAAATCTCAGATCGCGGGTAAGTGCCGATGGTTCGAAGGCCAGGTCATGGATAAAAAGGTCTTTGATCTTTTCGGCTACCTCTGCACGGTTAATGGTCGATGCATTTTTGCGGCAGCTGCGGTAATGTTCGCGCGAGATCTTTTCGGCAAGGTCGCCAAGCGTTTTAACCGGCATTTCTTTCCCGAATTTACCGGCAAGGATCAAACCAACAATTGCCAAAGCAGCACCCAGACCGCCAACAGCGGGGTAAAAGAAGGCGCCTGCCAGCGAGATTACAAGTATTGCTACAAAAGTGGCTACAACCGACCCTTTTGGTTTCAGCAAGTTTATTTTAAAGCCCATCTCTTTCTCCACCTCGGCAATCACCTCTAAACGGGTGTCGCGGGGGAAAAGCTGCGCCAGGCGGGTTTGAGGTTTTACCATTTCTTTCTCTACATTGGTAGTTGCATATACAGCATTACGCAGGGTGTAAAAAGCATGTTGGGTGGTGCAGGCACTTTCGGCATTCCGGTCTTTCACCTTTTTAACAACGGCATCGCAAAGGTTGCCGAATGTTTTTACATGTTCCAGATCTTCCTGTTCAAACCTTATGCCGAACAAATGCTGGATCTTCATCAGCACATCATCAATATCTGCCGGATCAACGTTGTGTAAACTGATTGCCGGGCCTTTAAAGTTAACTTTCAAAATTTATACACTAAATTAAACCATAGCCGCAGGCGCTCGCACGCCTGCAGCTTCAATTCAACAGCAAATAAGCTGTTATCTGCTCAAGTACATTGATTTTTCTTTATACAAATGCCTGAAGTACGGATCCTGCAGATTCGGGATGAACCTGATCGCTTCGCCGGTCGATTTCATTTCGGGGCCAAGCTCCTTATTAACTTCAGGGAATTTATCAAACGAGAACACAGGTTCCTTGATGGCGTAGCCCCAAAGTTTGCGTTCAATAGTAAAGTCTTTTAATTTATTTACGCCAAGCATTACTTTGGCTGCAATGTTGATGTATGGAACATCGTAAGCTTTTGCAATAAAAGGAACCGTACGCGATGCGCGAGGGTTGGCCTCAATTACATAAACCTTATCATTCTTAATGGCAAACTGGATATTAAGCAAGCCTATCACGTTTAATGCTTTGGCTATTTTAACGGTGTATTCCTCCATTTGTTGGATGGCGCTGTCAGAAAGATCGAATGGCGGCAATACGGAATAGGAGTCGCCTGAGTGGATCCCGGCCGGCTCAATATGTTCCATCATACCGATGATGTGTACATCTTCGCCGTCGCTTATCGAATCGGTCTCAGCTTCAGAGGCACGGTCAAGGAAATGGTCGATCAGTACGCGGTTGCCCGGAAGATTTTTCAGCAGGCTAACTACTGCTTTTTCAAGGTCTTCATCGTTAATTACGATACTCATACCTTGCCCGCCTAATACATAGCTTGGCCTAACCAGCACAGGGTAACCAACTTCGTGGGCTACTTCCAGCGCTTCTTCCGCACTTTCAGCAACACCATATTTAGGATATGGAATGTCCAGTTCTTTCAGCAGGTCAGAGAAACGGCCGCGGTCTTCGGCAATGTCCATGTTGTTAAAGTCGGTACCGATAATGCGGATACCATGCTCATGCATTTTTTCAGCCATTTTCAAGGCTGTTTGCCCACCCAGCTGAACAATCACACCGTATGGTTTTTCCATCTCGATGATCTCGCGCACGTGCTCCCAGTAAACCGGCTCGAAGTACAGCTTATCGGCCATGTTGAAGTCGGTTGATACGGTTTCAGGGTTACAGTTCACCATGATGGCCTCAAAGCCCGATTCTTTTGCAGCAAGTAAACCATGCACGCAACTGTAATCGAATTCGATACCCTGACCAATACGGTTAGGACCAGAACCTAATACGATGATCTTCTTTTTATCAGATACGATAGATTCGTTTTCTCCTTCGTAAGTTGAGTAATAGTAAGGTGTTTTTGCAGGGAACTCCGCAGCGCAGGTATCCACCATTTTGTACACCCTGCGGATTCCGAGGCTTTTGCGGCGCTGGTAAACGTCCTCTTCGGTAACGTTGCCCAATATGTGCGCAATCTGCGTATCTGAAAATCCTTTTTGTTTCAGGTTGAAGAAAAACTCTTCAGGAATATTATTCAATGAATAGCGGCGAAGCTCATTTTCCAGCGCTACTACATCTGCAATCTGTTTCAGGAACCAGCGGTCTATCTTGGTCGCTTTTCTTACCGATTCGATAGGAACACCCAGGCTCAAAGCATCATACACGTGGAATAGCCTGTCCCAGCTTGGATTTTCCAGGCTGTACATAATTTCTTCCAGGTTGCGGCTCTGGCGACCATCGGCACCTAAGCCCGCACGGCCGATCTCCAAACTCTGACATGCTTTCTGTAAAGCCTCAATAAAGCTGCGGCCTATACCCATTACCTCACCTACAGATTTCATCTGTAAGCCAAGCTGTTTATTAGCGCCTTTGAACTTATCAAAGTTCCAGCGCGGTATTTTAACGATCACGTAATCAAGCGTAGGCTCAAAGTATGCCGATGTTGTTTTGGTGATCTGGTTTTCTATTTCATCGAGGTTATAACCAATAGCCAGTTTCGCAGCGATCTTTGCAATCGGGTAACCGGTAGCTTTAGATGCCAGTGCCGACGAACGCGATACGCGCGGGTTGATCTCGATAGCGATGATCTCCTCATCGGCAGGGTTTACCGAGAATTGTACGTTACAGCCGCCGGCAAAATTGCCAATGGCACGCATCATTTTGATGGCCTGGTTACGCATGCTCTGGTAGCAGCGGTCGCTCAGGGTCATGGCCGGGGCCACGGTGATCGAGTCGCCTGTATGGATGCCCATCGGGTCGAAATTCTCGATAGAGCAGATGATAATCACATTATCGTTATTATCGCGCAGCAACTCCAGCTCGTATTCTTTCCAGCCTAACACAGCCTGCTCCACCAAAACCTCGTGGGTTGGCGACGCCTGCAAGCCGCGGCTCAATGCTGCGTCGAAATCTTCTTTTCTGTGCACAAAACCTGCACCTTTACCACCAAGCGTGTAGCTTGGGCGGATCACCAGCGGGAACCCAATTTCCTGAGCGGCTTCTTTACCTTCTAAAAATGAATTGGCAATTTTTGATTTTGCCACACCAACGCCAATATCAACCATTAGCTGACGGAAGGCCTCGCGGTTCTCTGTTTTTTCTATCGCTGCAATATCAACCCCAACAACTTTTACATTGTATTTTTCCCACAGTCCGCGTTCCGAAGCCTCGATACACAGGTTGAGCGCAGTTTGGCCGCCCATGGTTGGCAGTACCGCGTCAATCTGTTGTTCCTGTAAAATTTTCTCGATGCTTTCGCAGGTAAGCGGCAGCAGATAAACATGATCTGCAATTACCTTATCCGTCATGATAGTAGCAGGATTGCTGTTGATGATGGAAACGGTAATTCCTTCTTCTTTTAGAGAAAGTGAAGCTTGTGAACCTGCGTAATCAAACTCGCAAGCCTGACCGATAATGATGGGACCTGAACCGATAATCAGGATTGATTTTATGGAAGTATTTTTGGGCATGTTCTTATTTTTTCAAGAAAGCTGCCTTGTGCGAAATGCCAACTAAAACTTCCGAAATTGATGGCGCTGCATTCCGCAATCCGGTATCTTCTTGTCGGGGTGCAAAGATACGGTTTGTGCGTACATTTTTATATTATTTTTTGAATTAATGGCGGGGCCTGCCGGGGGGCTTTAAGGTTTGAAATTGCCGGATGCTTTTACAGCAAATATAAAGTGGCAAAATGCCGAAAATGCCAAAGCAACAAGCAATTAAACGCAGGTAAAACGGAATATTCCTTTTAAAGACTTTTCAACAGATCGTCAAAAAAATATCCCCCTTAGGCCTGCTGATAGTTAACGATCAGATCGCTAGGATCTCTACTATCTTTAAAAAGTCGGGATTGATATCTGCAATGTGCTTGGTGGCATGCTCAAACGGCGTGTACACAATGTCGTTATGAATAACGCCAACCATTTCGTTGCGGTGCCCGTTCATCAATCCTTCAACAGCAGCAACGCCTACGCGGCTTGCCAGTACGCGGTCCATACACGACGGCCTGCCGCCACGCTGGATGTGGCCCAATACCGATACACGGGTATCATAGTTCGGGAATTTCTCTTTGATCTGACGGCCTATTTCAAAAGCATCGCCCGCTTCGCCGTTTTCGGCAAGCATAATAATCTTCGAGGTTTTGTCTTTACGGCCTTTCTCCAGTTTATCAAATACGGCGTTAATGTCAGTTTTGCTTTCGGGTATCAGGATAGTTTCGGCACCGGCGGCAATACCAGTGCGCAGGGCGATGAGGCCCGAGTCGCGGCCCATTACCTCAACAATAAATAGCCTGTCGTGCGATTCTGCCGTATCGCGGATCTTGTCAACCGCATCCACAACAGTATTGATGGCTGTATCATAACCTATGGTAAAATCGGTACCGCAAAGATCATTATCAATGGTACCCGGAAGGCCTACTACAGGAATATCATATTCTTCGCTGAATATGCGGGCTCCTCTGAAGGTACCGTCGCCGCCAATGGCAACTAATGCATCAACATTGTGCGCTTTCAGGTTTTCGTAAGCAATTTTGCGGCCTTCGGGCGTGCGGAACTGATCGCTGCGAGCCGTTTTTAATATAGTGCCGCCACGCTGAATGATGTTCGAAACAGATTTGCGGTCCATCGGGAAAAGATCGCCTTTGATCATCCCTTCGTAACCGCGACGGATACCGGTAACACCGATACCGTAGTAGATAGATGTACGCACTACCGCCCTGATGGCGGCATTCATTCCCGGCGCATCGCCGCCAGATGTATAAAGCCCTATATTTTTTATTTGCGTCATTTTTTTATTTGGCGCTGTTTGCACGCTGAAAATATCTGAAAACAATACTTTAAGAACGCAAAACGGCATAAAACCGTACGTTTTTTAAAGTTGCCGCGAATTTACACTTATTTTTTGACGGAGAAATTTTTGAATGAAGATTGTTGCTATATAAATCCGATAAAAGTAGTAGGCTTTGTGGAAATTGCTATAAAAAGCGATGAGTTGGGAGAACTCATCGCTTTTTTTGAAAAATGCCTGCGATTTTTATTGCTTGCTCTTGTAAGCCGCTAAACCGCTTTCAAGATATTTTATATAATTGTCAACGTGAAAGTCAGCACCCTGTGGCGGTACAAGGATATTTCCATCGCCATCTATAATCACATAATAGGGTTGAGAATTCGTATTGAATTTTGTGGTTTCATAATCACTGTTTTTGCCGCCCACCGTTGTTATTTGCTTGCCGCTATACGTCGAGGTATAAACTTCTGATGCCGGTAACTGGGCATTTTTCTCATCAACATAAAGCTCAAGCAAAATAAAGTCGTTTTGCAAATGCTTCTTTACAGTTGCGTCGGTCCAAACTTCATTTTCCATTTTGCGGCAGTTGGGGCAATTCCACCCGGTGAAATCGATCAGAATTGGTTTCTTTAATTCTTTGGAAACCTGCAGGGCTTGTTCATAATCGTACCATTCATTTAAGCCGTCATGTTTGCCCCGTCTGAAAACGTCCTCATATTTCTTGTCCTTGATAGATACATTCTGAACCGGGGCGCTGTTTGCTCCTCCTGACGATCTTGTCAGATCGAAATCCTGCGTTGCGGGCGGAGGCAAAAAGCCGCTGATCACTTTCAACGGTGCACCCCACAAACCGGGGATCATATAAAATACGAACGCGAATGTTCCTATGGCAAAGAACGTGCGTGGAACGGAAAGGTGCGGCAAATCATCATCATGCGAAAACTTGATCTTACCTATCAGATACAGCCCTAATAATATGCCCAATGCTATCCATATCGATAAAAATACTTCCCTGTCGAACCAGTTCCAGTGATAGGCAAGGTCCACGTTCGAAAGGAATTTAAGCGAGAAACCGAGTTCTAAAAAGCCAAGCACAACTTTAATGCTGTTAAGCCATCCACCTGATTTTGGCAGGCTTTTTAATGCCGATGGAAATAATGCAAATAAGGTGAACGGCAAAGCCAGCGCAAGTGAAAAGCCAAACATGCCGATGGCAGGAGCCAAACGGTCGCCTTTGGTTGCGGCTGCAGCTAATAAACTTCCTACTAATGGCCCGGTGCATGAAAATGATACCACAACAAGAGTAGCAGCCATGAAGAAGATGCCAATAACACCGCCTTTATCTGAATTTGCGTCGAGTTTATTGGCCAGTGAACTTGGGAGGTTTATTTCAAAAGCACCCAGGAATGAAACGCCAAAAACAACGAGCAGAAGGAAGAAGAATATATTAAAGATGCCGTTTGTTGCCAGCGCATTTAGTGCATCGGGGCCAAAGATCAAGGTGATTATAAGCCCCAAGGATACGTAGATGACGATGATGGATAAGCCGTAGAGCAGAGAGTGTAAAATACCCTTAGCTCGGGAGCCTGTCTTCTTCGTAAAAAAGCTGACGGTTAGCGGTAATAATGGGTAAATACAAGGCATGGTGATGGCCAGTAAGCCGCCAACAAATCCTGCAATAAAAATCTCCCAAAGTGTTTTCGATTTTTCTGAAGATGTAGGTACTGCTTTAACTGCAGCCTTATTGATTTTAGCAGCACTATCATGCTTAGCTTTCGCAGCCTTTGCCTGGTCGGCAGCGGTTGGAATATCGGTAAACTGCAAATCGGCGGGCGATGCGGTGGTGTCCGCCTTTTTATTTTGAATAGCCTTTACCGGGCTAATGCCTGCTACTAAAAATGCAGCTATAGCCAGCAGCAAAAATGCTCCGCTTTTAACGGTACGGCTTTTAAATAATTTCATTTCCGGCTCCGCAATTATTTAACAGCAACAGTGAAATCAACATCTTCGGGCGGAAGGCATTTATGATCGTTACAGGTCATGTATTCTAACTGACCTTTAACGGTAGCAGTGGCCGAGTTCAATTTTACTTTCTGTTCAAAAATTACGCTTTTCTCAAAATAGGTAACGTCCATTTTAAAAACGTCTTCATGCTTTTTAAGCGGAGTTGGCTGAATAGGTTTACCTACAGGTGTAAAATCTTTGGACTTAGCAAAGGTAAACGAGGTTTTTACCGGACCGCCGTCTTTAACATCGAGGCCATAAATGTGCCAGCCGTTATCAATAGTAGCCTTGAAATATATGGTCGCTTCTTTAGCGCCGGTCTTCTTTGCCGCGTAGGCCCATTTTACCGGGGCTTCTATCTGCGCCTTGGCGCCAATACTTAACATCAGGGCAAAAGCTGCCAACAGGATTTTTTTCATATTTATGTTATACTATTTTAAATTTTTCAATATTTAATATACCGGTTTAGCCGGAGTGCATTCATCAGTGATATTAATGAACAAATTCAATTTCCTTCAGGCTAAACTCCAATTCTGCGGCGTTAGTATTTTCAACTACTAATATGCCATTGTCTCTTACGCCTTTTATCGTTCCGGCAAACTCACCTTCTTTGGACTTAAAAACCTTTTGTTCGTTTAACCAGTATAGTCGCGACTGGTACGTATTCCTTACAAGCGCAATTTTTCCAGCCTTTAAATTCAGATACCAGGCTTCAATATGGCGGCAAATTTCGGATAATAAAGCTTTTAAATCATAATCGCGGTGTAAGATTTGCTTTACAGACACGGCATTTGGCAGATGTGCGGGGAAATTTTCCTGATTTATGTTCAATCCGATGCCAACAATGGCGTTTTTGATTTGTCCGCCCTGTATCATATTTTCAATTAACATACCACCCAGTTTTTGCCCTGAGTAATAAATATCATTGGGCCATTTGATCTTTAGCTGCCCGCCAAGCAGGGGTTCCAATGCATCGTAAACCCCCAGGCTCACAGCACGAACAAGATCAAACTGATCGGTAATGGCTAAAAAATGTGGTTTTAGTAAAAGGCTGAACGTTAAATTTTTTCCCGGTTCGGCGTGCCAGCCGTTTTGTTGCTGCCCGCGGCCGGCAAACTGATTCTCTGCCATAATGACGGTTCCCTCTATCACTGGCTTGGAATTTGACGCTAATTCCTTCAGATAATTATTCGTCGAATCTATTTGTGGAATTGTTATAAAATTTTGACCAACAAATAATCCCGAAAATATGTTATTTTGCAAAGTATAATATTTATAGATACTAAATCGTTCAAAACTAATTCTTTTTGATGGTAAAAAACAAAGCCGTAAGTGAATCTGCTTATATTTCTGAGTTAGCCATACATGGTATTCAGGAAAAAAAAGGAAACGATATTATCAGGTTAGATCTTCGTAATATATTCAGTTCAGTAGCCGATTATTTTGTGGTATGCCACGCCGAATCGGCCACGCAGGTTAAGGCAATAGCCAATAGTATAGAGGACGAAATTTTTAAGGCCACAGGGCAGGAACCCTACCGCAAGGAAGGCCTTCAATTTGGGGAATGGATTCTGCTGGATTATATAGATGTAGTAGTACACGTTTTCAGAACCGATAAGCGTGAATTTTATGGAATGGAAGACCTGTGGGGCGACGCCGAGATCAAAATGTACAAAAGCGCCTAAGCTTTCGCAACATATACACTCAGCGGCGCGTCATCTTCATACCGTAAATTATTAAATTAAAAGATTGTAAGTTTGTGTTTGTAAAGAAATGAAAGATAATAAATTGGAAAATCCAAAACCGATAAGGAAAATACCGAATAAAAAGATAACACCAAAGCCACCCAAGCCTAATATTATGTGGTTTTATGCCATTATAGTTGTAGTGCTGCTGGTTGTTGCCACGTTATTAAATACCACCACATCAAACCCCATTACTTTTCAGCGATTTAATGAGGAAATGCTGAAACAGCGTGATGTTGACAAAATTGTAGCCTATCGCAGCGGCGATCTTTTTGTAGCCGAAGTTTATATTAAGAAGGCAAGCCTTAACAAGCCCCAGTACCAGGACGCCCGTAAAGAGCAGCGTACTTTGAGCATGGGTAATACCGAAGGCCCGCAATACACCTTTACCGATGCCACTTACGAGGGCATTAAAACGTCGATAGCCAATGCTGAGAAAGACGCCGGCTATACCGATGCTGATAAAATTCCTGTTAGCGTTGAGGCTGGTCACGAAAGCTTGCTATCGAACTGGTTTGTGCAGTGTATTATAATGGCGGTGCTGCTGGTAGCTGTATGGTTGTTTATTATGCGCCGCATGAGCGGTGGTGCCGGCGGCGGCCCGGGCGGTCAAATCTTCAATATAGGTAAGTCAAAAGCTACCCTGTTTGATAAAGAAGCCCAGGTATCGGTTACGTTTAATGACGTTGCCGGTTTGGAAGAAGCCAAGCAGGAAGTAATGGAAATTGTAGATTTCCTTAAAAACCCTAAGAAGTACACTAACCTGGGTGGTAAAATTCCGAAAGGCGCATTGCTCATCGGTTCACCTGGTACAGGTAAAACATTACTGGCTAAAGCAGTTGCCGGTGAAGCTCAGGTACCTTTCTTCTCGCTTTCAGGTTCCGATTTCGTGGAAATGTTTGTGGGTGTAGGTGCAAGCCGTGTACGCGATTTGTTCCGCCAGGCAAAAGACAAAGCGCCTTGTATCATCTTTATTGACGAGATTGATGCGATTGGCCGTGCCCGTGGTAAAAACAATATTGTAGGTGGTAATGACGAGCGCGAGAATACCTTAAACCAGTTACTGGTTGAAATGGATGGTTTCGGTACCGATTCGGGTATCATCATCCTTGCGGCTACTAACCGTCCGGATGTGTTAGACTCTGCGTTGCTTCGTCCGGGCCGCTTCGACCGCCAGGTTTCTATCGATAAACCGGACTTGATTGGTCGTGAACAGATTTTTAAAGTGCACTTGAAACCGGTTAAACTGGCCGAAGGTGTTGACGCCAAGAAATTATCGGCACAAACTCCGGGTTTTGCGGGTGCCGAAATTGCGAACGTTTGTAACGAGGCAGCCTTGATTGCTGCCCGTAAAAACAAAGAGGCCGTTGATATGCAGGACTTCCAGGATGCGATTGACCGTGTGATTGGTGGTTTGGAAAAGAAAAACAAGATTATCTCTCCGGAAGAAAAACGGATTGTGGCTTACCACGAGGCCGGTCATGCTATTGCAGGCTGGTTCCTTGAACATGCCGATCCGCTGGTTAAAGTTTCTATTGTGCCCCGCGGTGTTGCCGCGCTGGGTTACGCACAGTATCTGCCTAAAGAGCAATTCCTGTATACTACAGAGCAATTGGTTGACGGTATGTGTATGACAATGGGCGGCCGTGTGGCTGAGGATATCACCTTCGGGAAGATCTCGACCGGCGCGCAGAACGATTTGGAGCGCATTACCAAACTAGCCTACGCTATGGTTACCATTTACGGTATGAACGATAAAGTGGGTAACGTATCCTTCAATGATACACAGGGTGAATACCAGTTTAACAAGCCATATTCAGAAAAAACATCAGAACTGATTGACCAGGAAGTTCGTAACCAGATTAACGAGGTTTACGAAACGACCAAAAAGCTGTTGATGGATAAGCGCGAAGGCCTGATTAAACTGGCCGATAAGCTGCTGGAAAAAGAGATTCTGTTCCAAAGCGACCTGGAAGAGATTTTAGGCAAGCGTCCGTTTGAGAACCGCACTACTTATGATGAATTTGTGAACGGTCCGGAAGCAGACCAGGAACCAGCTGCATCTGCATTGGTTCCGGAAGGCGTTGCCGATCATTCAGGCACCTTCAACAGGAATCCTGAAGAAAAGGACATTACTAAAGAATAATAATTTAGCCGAAAGGTAAAAGTCCAAAGCCTAAAGCCCCGTGCTTAAAAGCTTTGGACTTTTTGCTTTACGCTTTAAGTTTACTACATGAGGGACATCACTACATCCAAGGAAAAACTGCTCAAAAAGATCCGCAAGGCGCTTTTGGAGAAAAGGGACAACCCTTACCCTAACCTTGAGGACCTGCCTCATTACCCCCCAGCTGAAGAGCTGCCCGAGGTGATGTTTGCCGAGCAATTCACTGCAATATCCGGTCAGTTTGTTTTTTGTGAGGATGAAGTTCAGTTTATAGAGAATTTACTTGAGTTAGCCGAAGTGCGCAACTGGCGGAAGATCTATTGCTGGGAGCCTGCGTTACAGGAGGTGCTTTCGCGGTTTGAATATCCGTACTACGAAACCGATAAAGACTTTGAGCAAGCCGACGTAGGCTTTACCCTCTGCGAGGCCCTGATAGCCCGTAACGGCAGCATTTTGCTTTCTAATGGAAATATGGCCGGCCGCAGGTTAAGTATTTATCCGCCCGTGCACATTGTGCTTGCTTATACCTCTCAACTGGTTGTCGATATAAAAGACGGCTTAAAACTCATCAAAGAAAAATATGGGGCTAATTTGCCGTCAATGATCAGCAATGTAACCGGCCCCAGCCGTACCGCTGATATTGAAAAAACGCTGGTTCTGGGCGCGCATGGGCCTAAAGAACTTTTTGTTTTTCTGTTGGACGGGTAGATCGTTGTATTCAAAAACTCCCCCAATTTTATATTCCTGCACGTCATTGCGAGGTACGAAGCAATCTCCGAACTATGTGTTGGCTGCAATGTCCTTCGTAGAGATTGCTTCGTACCTCGCAATGACGCACAGGTAGAGCATTATTTAAACCTATCCTTCAACGCCGCTAACTTCACCGCCATATCTGTTTCCGGTTCCTGCCTTTTGGTTTGAGCAGGCTTTTGAAAATTACGCTGTTGATTGTTATTACTACCATGCTCACGGCGTTGGTTTTGCTGTGCAGGTTTCGGCTCATTTTCTTTCATGGAAAGTGAAATGCGCTTGCGGTTCACATCTACTTCGGTAACGGTAACTTCCACGCGTTGCTGAACCTTTAGAATCTCGTTGGCATCTTTGATAAAACGGTTGGTGATCTGGCTTAAGTGCACCAGCCCATCCTGGTGAACGCCGATATCAACAAAGGCGCCGAAGTTGGTAATATTGGTTACAATACCCGGTAGTTTCATGCCAATTTTCAGGTCGGTAATAGCATTAACGCCTTCCGTAAAGCTGAACGCTTCGAATTGCTCACGCGGGTCGCGGCCGGGTTTAGCCAATTCGGCCATGATATCGTTTAACGTAGGCAGGCCTGCGTCATCAGAAATATATTTTTGAAGCGGGATGCTCTTGCGCAGCTTGTCATCAGTCATCAAATCTTTTACCGAGCATTTCAAATCTTTTGCCATTTGCTGAACCAATGCGTAACGTTCAGGGTGAACGCCGCTGGTATCCAAAGGGTCTTCAGCACCACGGATGCGTAAGAAGCCTGCGGCTTGCTCAAAGGCTTTATCGCCTAAACGGGGCACCTTTTTCAATTCATTGCGATGTTTGAACGCGCCGTTTGCATCGCGGTAGGCAACAATGTTTTGTGCCAGTTGGGGGCCGAGACCAGATACGTAAGCCAGGATCTGTTTAGATGCGGTATTCAGTTCAACACCCACGGCATTCACGCAGCTGATCACCGTGTCGTCGAGCGAGGTTTGCAATTTGGTTTGGTCCACATCGTGCTGGTACTGGCCTACACCGATAGATTTTGGGTCGATCTTAACTAACTCGGCCAGCGGGTCCATCAAACGGCGACCGATGGAAACAGCGCCACGCACGGTAACGTCTTTATCCGGAAATTCCTCCCGCGCCACTTCTGATGCCGAGTATATCGACGCTCCGCTTTCGTTCACCATCACAATTGCTGCGCCCGGTAAATTCAATGCCCGTACAAATACCTCTGTTTCGCGCCCGGCTGTTCCATTGCCAATAGCAATAGCTTCAATATTATATTTTTTGAATAGAAATTCAACGGTTTTTTCTGCTTCCTTAGCCTGACCTGCGCCCGTATGCGGAAAGATGGCGGTATATTCCAATAGTTTGCCCTGCTCGTCTAAACAAACCAATTTGCAGCCCGTACGGAAACCTGGATCTATCGCCATGGTGCGTTTTTGTCCAAGTGGTGCGCTCAATAAAAGCTGACGCGCATTCTCGGCAAATACACGAATCGCTTCTTCGTCGGCTGCCTTTTTGGTGAATAAGCGCACTTCTGTTTCCATTGATGGTTTTAACAGGCGTTTGTAACCATCGGCAATGGCCTGCTTAACCTGATCGGCGCTGGCGTTGTTGCCGGTAACGAATGCATCTTCAAGAATGGTAATTGCTTCGTCCTCCTCGGGCTTCAGATCGAGCCATAAGATTTCTTCCTTTTCACCGCGACGCATGGCCAGCACCCGGTGCGACGGTGCGGTTTTCACCGGCTCCGACCAATCGAAATAATCTTTATACTTAATGCCTGCTTCTTCCTTCCCTTCCACCACTTTTGACTGGAATGTGCCTTTTTCGATAAACAAGCTCCGCATACGGGTACGCACCTCGGCATTTTCGCTGATGGTTTCGGCAATGATGTCCCGTGCACCGGCCAGCGCTTCTTCAAAGCTTTTCACGCCTTTTTCTTCGTCGATGAATTTGGCGGCTTCTTCCTCAATATCAATACGTTTTTGTTCCAGCAACAGATCGGCAAGCGGCTGCAGGCCTTTTTCGCGGGCGGTGGTGGCGCGGGTTTTACGTTTCGGGCGGTAAGGCAGGTAGATATCTTCCAATGAAACCATGGTTTCGGCTTCGTTGATCTTCGCTTCCAGTTCGGGTGTTAACTTGCCCATCTCGGTAAGCGATTTCAGGATAGCCTCACGGCGTTTATCCAGATCACGCAGTTGTTGAATACGGTCGCGCACGGCGGCCACCTGTACCTCGTCTAAACTGCCGGTAACCTCTTTGCGGTAACGGGAAATAAAGGGAACGGTTGCGCCTTCGTCAAGTAATTCAACAGTGGCGTTCACCTGTTTTTCGGCAACGCCAAGCTCGGCGGCTATCTTTTTATAATGCGTATTCATAATCAAAAATGGACTGCGAAGTTGGGCAGAAATAAGGGGATTTTCAAGGGGAGGTTATCAACAGGTTTCTTAAAAAATCTTTATTGCTTTGCAATCTTATCCAGCATGTCAACCGGAAATTCTTTTTACGAGCGTTACAAAAAGCTCAGCAATGCCGAATTGTTAAAGATAATAAGCGTGCCTGGAAACTATCAATTGCTTTACCGAATAGACCGTGGTTTAATTATCCTGTCGGTATTTTACGGGATAATTCTTTTTGGTCTTAGTTTGATATAAGTGCGGCTTATTTAATGTTGGCATTTTTGAGTTTCAGCGTCTTCACCAGGACGATAACCGCTGCTATTGCCATTAGCCCCAGCGACACCGCTCCCAGAACAATCAACCACGTTTCATGTTGCCTGATACCTTTTAAAAGTGTGGTAATATTAATAACCAGCACCGATATAAATGTGACGTAAAATAAAATCGACTGTTTTTTATTCATTGGAATCACTTGTTTCAACTACCTTTTTTGACCGGTATAAGGCAACAGCAGTTATCACGATCATTGCAATAAAGATTAATCCGCTTACCGATGCCAGTACAATGCGCCAGGTTTCATGCTTGTCAATCCCTTTAATCAACGCGCTTATACTCAATGCCAGCATTGCCAGGCTGGTGAGTATGGGCATTACAACTTTCTTTTTGTCGGCTTGAACCATCAGATCTATTTTTCTGTAAGATAAAATTTATTTCAATCAGAAGCAAAACCCAACAGGTAGTTACGGGTGCTTTGAGTTGATTTTACCTGCTTCTTCGAGTTCTGCATCCATCTGGTCGTCGTATTTAAAGCGGTACAGCGCCCATTCATTTTGTGCCTTGTAGAACATAAAGGTAAACCGGATAGGCTGAATTTCGTGTTTTACTAAATAGCTGTATGACACTAAGCTGTTAGAGGCCTGCCGTTGCGCAATAAGGTCCCTGCCCAAATAAGTGCCGATGCCCTGGCGCAGCGAATCCAGTTTCGATTTCAGCTGGGTAATACCGGCGGTGTTGGTGAAATACTTATTGGTGCCAAACAGATAATCGATAGCGGCAGAGGTGCCGTCGTCTTTATATTTCTTGAAAAAAGTCTCCAAAATACCCGCAGTTGTTTTGGGCGTTGTGGTTGCGGCAGGTGCGGCAGCGGTTGTTTTTGCTGTTGAATCAGTAGCGGTAGCTTTTGTTTTTGCCGGAGCTTTAGCCGAAGTAGTGGTTTTTGTTTTCGGTTTTGCCGGAGCCTGTGCATGCGCAAAAATGGCTGTGCAGCAAGCCAGTGCAGCAATTAAAAATGATCTCTTGTAAATGCCTTTCAGGTGGAAGTTTTTCATAGCGTAATTTAAAAAACCAAAGTAAATAAAAAAAGCCCGCCATTTTTAATAGCGGGCCTTAATATTTTGAGTTGAAAGGGATTGTTGTATCTAATTAACTAATCTCTAATCAGCCAATTAACTATTTAGCAACATACATCACTTCCTTAACGGCTTTGATCACACGTTCAGGATTTGGAAGATACTCCTGGATGAGGGTTGGTGCGTATGGAAGCGGAACGTCGCCACCCATAATACGCAGTACAGGTGCGTCTAAATAATCGAACGCATCTTTTTGTACTTTGAAGGCAACCTCGGTAGCAATAGAGCCTAATGGCCAGCTTTCTTCAACCAGCACCAAACGGTTGGTTTTCTTTACAGAAGCAATAACGGTATCATAATCGATAGGGCGTACGGTGCGCAGATCGATCACCTCGGCGTGGATGCCTTCTTTTTCAAGCTCGGCAGCAGCAGCAATCACCACTTTCATGATCTTACCGAAGCCTACCAGCGTTACATCGGTACCTTCTTTAATTACTTTGGCTTTGCCTAATTCGATATAGTAAGTTTCTTCAGGAACTTCGCCTTTATCGCCATACATCAATTCCGACTCCATGAAAATTACAGGATCAGGATCAAGGATAGCTGATTTTAATAAACCTTTCGCATCGTAAGGGTTTGATGGAACAACCACTTTCAGACCCGGGCAGTTGGCATACCAGCTTTCGAAGCACTGGCTGTGCTGCGAGCTCAGCATACCTGCGTTACCGGTTGGGCCGCGAAAAACGATAGGAACCGAAAACTGACCGCCGCTCATCGACATGATCTTGGCAGCGCCGTTGATGATCTGGTCGATAGCTACCAGCGAGAAGTTAAAGGTCATGAACTCGACGATAGGGCGCAGGCCGTTCATTGCCGAACCGATGCCGATACCGGCAAAGCCGCCTTCAGAGATAGGCGTATCGATAACGCGTTTTGCACCGAATTCGTCCAGCATGCCCTGGCTTACCTTATAGGCGCCATTGTATTCGGCAACCTCTTCACCCATCAGGTATATCTTATCATCCTTGCGCATTTCTTCGGACATAGCCTCACGCAGCGCTTCTCTGAATTGTATTTCTCTCATCGTATTAAAATGTGCTTTTTTAGCGAACGCAAATATAAGCAATGAACTGTTATTTGCAATTTCCACCGCTTTTGTTTAATTAATAAGCGCTATACCTCAATATTTTTACAAAAGTTTAATACTTTTAATGGAAAACCACGCCGCCAATGCGCTTTCCTTCCATTAAAAACCTGGCCGATAGCCTTATTAACACCGTAAAACGTTTTCCGTTTGAATGCCTTTTCGCGCTGGCCGGTACCATCTATAGAAAGACACCCGAAGTTTTTAAAGCCTCGGGTGTATGAATATCAAAATGTGCCGACCGGCTGCCGGCAACTGCCCACTATTTCCTTTCGCCTTTCATTTTAGAGGCGATCTCCAATGCGCGGTAAGCATTTGCAATACCGCCTGTTTTTGAAAGCGAAGCGAAATCAACTTTATCTTTTCCACCCGGGCGGTTAACGGTTTTGCCGGTTACCGGGGTGGCGCTTTCAAGGATGATCTGTTTCAATTGTTTGGCGCTGAGGTTGGGGTAGTACTCCAGGCAAAGGGCCGCGATGCCTGCCACGATTGGCGAGGCAAAGCTGGTGCCATCGGCGGTATTGAATTCGGCATCGGTATCTATCGAGGTTACTTTTACGCCGGGTGCAAACACGTCTACATTAATTTTGCCGTAGTTGCTGAATGTGGCAGCAAGCGTGGTGTCTGGTTTTGGGCCAGATGCGCCTACATTGATCACGTTATCGGTTGTTGAGCCGTCAAGGTATGTGTCGTTAGGGAATTCCGGTTTGGCGTCTACATCCTGACCGTCGTTACCTGCTGCCATTACTAATAATACGTCTTTTGAGGCAGCGTATTTAAAGGCGGCATCCACCCAATCCTTGTGCGGAGAGATCTTTTTGCCGAAGCTCATGTTAATCACCTGTGCGCCGTGATCTACCGCGAAACGGATAGCGTTGGCAATATCTTTATCGTACTCATCGCCATTGGGTACAGCTTTGATCGACATGATGCGCACATTATCGGCCACACCGTCGATGCCGTAACCGTTGCCACGTACCGCACCGATAAGGCCGGCAACACCGGTTCCATGCGATGCATCAGCATTTTTTAATACGTTGTTGCCGTAAGGCTTGCCATCATTTACATCCGGATCATCGCCAACTATGCGGGCGCGGGCTTCCAGGTCCGGGCTGATATTATTGTTTTGCTTGGCGTAATACTCGGTCAGGTCTTTCAATACCTTGGCATTGTCGGTGTCGTCGCCAATCTGGCCAAAAACCGATTCCCAAACTGTTTTGCTTTGATTTACAGTGTCGTTGGTGGTGTGGATCCTGGAAAGATCGTTCAGTTTGAAGGTCTGATCTGAACCTAATTTCAATTCTCTTTTGATGTAATGATTGGTGGCCGATAGTACGTTTACCTCCATGGTCAAATCCTTGATCTCTGCATTCGATTTACTCATGGTGCTGTCGTAATTCGCTTTCACAGTTTCCCAATACGCAAATTCTTTTTGCTGACCCGCGGGCGCCGTAGTCACATTGCCGAATTTATCTTTCAGCTTATGGTACTGCCTCACTTCTTCGGTGGTTTCAGTGAAGTCGACCTTGCCGCCTTTGCCGCCCAGGAAATCCCAGCCATGTACATCGTCGATGTAGCCATCACCGTCATCGTCTTTGCCATTATTAGGGATCTCTTTAGGATTCACCCATAGAATTGGCGCAAGATCTTTCTGAGCGGTGTCGATGCCACTGTCGATGGTAGTCACCACAACGGTTTTACTTTTCTTGCCTTTCAGAAATACATAGGCCTGTTTAAGACTGATGCCGTAAAAACCATCGGTTTTAAGATCGAGGGTATGCCAGTTTTTGGGTGGTTCCGGTGCTTTAGCTTTTATTGCCTGCTGTGCCGAGGCGGTAAGGCTGAGTAACATTGCCCCGGCGATAACGGAGCAGAAGGTGTTTTTCAATTTTATGTGCATATTGGTTGATTGGCCCGTAAACCCTCCCCTGTAGGGAGGACATGAAGAGCGTTAGTTTGTTTTTTTAAAGATATTTATAAGCAGTGCTTCAAAAGTCACCCTTTAGGGGGGAAATATATCACGCTGCTATAGATCAAATTTAATACCCTGGGCCAGTGGTAACGTTTTTGAATAGTTTATAGTATTGGTTTGCCGCCTCATATACACTTTCCATGCGTCAGAACCTGACTCGCGGCCGCCGCCGGTTTCCTTTTCACCGCCAAAGGCACCGCCAATCTCCGCACCTGAGGTACCGATGTTTACGTTGGCAATGCCGCAGTCAGAACCTGCGTTTGACAGGAATTGTTCTGCTTCGCGCAAATTTTGTGTCATGATGGATGATGACAGGCCCTGCGGCACGCCGTTTTGCAGCGCAATGGCCTCGTCAAGCGTTTTGTATTTGATGAGATAAAGGATAGGTGCAAACGTTTCGTGCTGCACTATTTCATAGCTGTTCTCTACCTCGGCAATGCAGGGTTTTACGTAGCAGCCTGAGGTGTATTGATCGCCATCCAACTTGCCGCCTTCAACCACAAACTTGCCGCCCTGGGCTTTGCATTTTTCGATAGCATCGAGATACATTCTTACCGCATCTGCATCTATCAGCGGGCCCATGTGGTTATGTTCGTCCAACGGATCTCCAATTCGGATCTGTTTGTAGGCATTTACTAATTTTTGTTTAAAGGCATCATAAACACTTTCGTGAATAATTAACCTGCGGGTACTGGTACAACGCTGACCGGCGGTACCCACCGCACCAAACACCGCGCCGATCAATGACATATCCAGATCGGCATTTTCGCTGATGATGATAGCATTGTTTCCGCCCAGTTCCAGTAAACTGCGGCCTAAACGTGCGCCAACAGCTGCACCTACGGCCTTGCCCATGCGGGTTGAGCCGGTGGCAGATACCAATGGCACACGAGGGTCATTCGACATCAGCTCGCCAATTTCACGGTCGCCGATCACCAGGCAGGATACGCCTTCATCAATGTAGTGTTTTTTGAAAACCTCTTGTGCAATATGCTGACAAGCGATGGCCGTTAACGGTGTTTTTTCTGACGGTTTCCAAACGCAGGTATCGCCGCAAACCCAGGCCAGCATGGCATTCCAGCTCCACACGGCAACCGGGAAGTTAAAAGCCGAGATAATGCCCACCACACCCAGCGGATGATATTGCTCATACATGCGGTGGTTCGGGCGCTCGCTGTGCATGGTTAGGCCATACAATTGGCGGCTCAGGCCAACGGCAAAATCGGCAATGTCAATCATCTCCTGAACTTCACCGTATCCTTCCTGCAGGCTTTTACCCATTTCGTAAGAAACAAGCGCGCCTAAATTTTCTTTATTGACGCGCAGGGCGTTGCCAATTTCGCGTACAATTTCGCCACGTTTCGGGCCGGGAATGGTGCGCCAGTTGAGGAATGCCTTTTGTGCCTGGTCGACGGCTTTGTTATAGTCGGCAGCGGTAGCGAATTTTACTGAGGCAATCTTTTTTCCGTCGGTAGGCGAAATGATATCTTTTACGGCGGCATCCGGACTGCTGGTCCACGTGCTGCCTGTACTAAGCGCATCGTTAATGTCGTTTATATGTAAACGATTAAGAATGTCTGCAATATTTAAGCTCATAATAGGTACTTTTGTCAAAGGTAAAAATCTTTAAGGCAAATTATTATCAACCCTCGCTTTGCCGCAAAAATCATTCTCGTTAATTATCAGCATGTTGTATTTGAAGCTGTTAAGAATGTGTGGATGTTGATAACTAAAACACTTAACAGATGTTTATTACTTGTAATTTAACTTCAGTTTAAGCTAGAAGAGCGATTTGGAGGCTTCAACTGAGTATGTGTTCTGAAACAAAATTGAATGGAAGAAGAATTTGAATTTGGCTTTACCGAAGATCCAAAATTCTCGGTAGAGCGGTACGAAGAGATGATTCGTAATCATGACCAGTACTTTTTTGATGCCCAGGCGTTTGAGAACATTATCGACTACTATATCGAAAAGAACGATCCGCCTAAAGCCTTACAGGTTGCCGAATATGCCCGCAACCAGCACCCTTTTGCCGCAGTTTTCCTGATAAAGCAGGCCCAGCTGTTAGTGGTAAGTAACCGGGTTACTGAAGCTTTTGATGCACTGGAGAAAGCCGCCATACTGGAAGAATCCGATCCGGACATTTACCTCATTCGCGGTAACCTGTACGAGAGCATGGAGCGCTATGGCGAAGCCCTTGAAAATTATGAAAAAGCCCTTGACCTAGCCGAAGAAACCGACGAGGTGCTGCTGCATATTGCCTACGTTTACCAAAACATGGGCGACTATGAAACCTCCATTACCTACCTTAAGCTTTGCTTAAAACAGAACATGGAGAACCAGGACGCACTGTATGAACTGGCATTCTGTTATGATGTGCTCGACAACCAGCAGGAAAGCGTTACGTTCTATCAGCAATATATCGATAATGAGCCGTACAGCTATGCTGCATGGTATAACTTAGGTAACGCGTTTACCAAGCTGGGTTTGTTTGAAAAGGCTATCGACGCTTACGATTACGCGATATTAATTAAGGACAACTTTGCATCAGCCTACTTCAATAAGGGCAATGCGCTGGTTAATTTGGAGAAATATGCTGAAGCGATAGAGGTTTATCGCCATACTTTTGAATACGAGCAGCCTAATGCCGATACCTATTGCGCTATTGGCGAATGCTACGAGAAGCTGGAGCAGATGGACGATGCACGTGCCTTCTATAAAAAATCGGTTAAAATGGACCCTAAACTGGCCGATGCCTGGTTTGGGATTGGTGTTACCCTTGATTTTGAAGAGCGTTACTTTGAAGCCCTGCACTTTTATAAAAAAGCCCTTGATCTCGACATAGCCAATGCCGATTATTGGTTTGCCATTGCGGATGCTGAATATAAGCTGGGGCACATGGCAGAAGCAGAACAAGCTTACGAAAAAGTAGTAGAGCTGAACCCGATTGATGTGGATGCCTGGCTCGACTATTCGTCGATCATGTACGAGCAGCAGCGTTTAGGCGATGCTATTGAGGTAATTGCCGAAGCAATAAAAAATAACCCCGACGCCGCAGAATTATATTATCGCATGGTGGCCTACCTGTTTGCCAAAGGCGACTATAATGAAGCATTAAATCACCTGGAAATGGCCCTCTCGGCCGATCCGGATAAACATTATATCCTGTTCGATTACCTGCCGCAGTTGCAGAAGAACAAAGTGATAGTTGATATTATAAACCGGTACACCAAATAAGGGAACCGTAAGCGCTGTATTATGCGTGAGCTATTGAAAAGATATATCAGCATAAACACAACTTTAACTAATGAGCAAGCCGATATTGTGCTTGCTCATTTTGTTTGTACAGAAACCAAACGCAACACTACTTTACTACAGCAAGGTAATATTTGCGACCGCCTCTATTTTGTGAACAAGGGCTGCATCCGGGTTTATTACCTCAATGAACAAGGACAGGAACGAACCCGCTATTTTGCTTTTGAGGGTTCCGTTGGCACCTCGCTTGCCGGCTTTATTTCCGGAGAGCCATCTTTTGAATTGATCGATACACAGGAAGATGCTGAATTACTTTACATCAAACGTGCTCAATTTTTCGATTTGGTTGATGCGATACCGGCATGGAAAGATTTTTATTGTCGCCTGCTGGAGTTTGGCTATATCTTCAACAATAAAAAAATGGAGAGCCTGATTACCCTGAACGCCAGGCAACGCTACGAGTTGCTCCTTGAGCAGCACCCACAGATCTTTCAGCGAATTTCCAATAAAGTTATAGCTTCATACATTGATGTAAGCCAGGAAACGCTAAGTCGCCTGAAGTCGCAATAACGATTTTGATTTAGATCAATGTCCGGTTAGCTGATGGATGTTACATTTGGCTTTATTAAAACGGCAATATGAATTTCGACCCTAATAATCCCGTGGTAAAACTGTGCGTAAGCGGAATGGAGCTGGAAGCACAAGGTAAAATAATAGAAGCGCACGAGCTTTTTCAGCAAGCGTGGAACTCGGCATCGAATGATTTTGAGCGATTCACCGCTGCGCATTACCTGGCCCGCAACCAGCAGGACCCCAAAGATAACCTGTTTTGGAACCGGGAATCGCTGCGACTGGCTTTGCTGTTAGACCATGAGGGCGTAAAGCCACAACTGCCGTCGCTTTACCTTAATGTGGCTAAATCGCACGAAACATTGGGGCAGCATGACGAGGCAAAAACCAATTATCAGTCGGCCGCTGAGCATAGCGTTCATTTGCCCGAGGGTGGTTTCAGCAATCTCATTAAATCAGGAATTAACGCCGGGTTGAAAAGAACCAATGGATTTAAATTCAATTCTGAGGTGATCGATAAATTGATAGACGGCTGGTGCGAGCGGAGGGAGTTGAAGCCGTTATCGTTATTGCTGCCGGCCTATTTGCAAAACCTGGGAACGGAGAGTGACATTAATAAAATGATCACGGCTTTGAGTTACATCAGCGCGTCGAAATGTTTGAATTCTGAGGAGCAGCAGGTGGTGAATGAATTGGTCGGAGTGCTGGCCAATGGTTAGCGTTGACAGCCGCAGGGCGTCGGCGGGTTATGTAGCGTACCTACGGCACGCATAGAACGGAGGCGACATTTTTCTACCAATATTACGCCCCGATGGGGCGGCGTTGCGGCCTGGGGCTATCACCATGGCAGCGACAAAATTCCTTAATTAAGTTGGGCGTTTTTTTCGTACGCATACGGCCGTTGATGCAATAAAAAAATAACTACTAAAACAGACAGACGGCCCCATTGGGCCAAATATTGGTAGAAAATAAGCTAAAAAGAAAATTCGTGCGGTAGTAGAAACACCGCGTTTAGCGTGGGCGAGGCTAAGTGGCATACTTACGGCACGCATAAAGCGGGGCGGCATTTTTCTACCAAATATTACGTCCCGACGGTGCGGCTTTAATGGTTGAGTTTGATACACCCGGCATCGTGGCCCCCAGCGGGGGCGAATATCGGTAGAAAAAGAACCCCACAAGATTCCGCTCCGTTAGGAGCGTAACCTTGCGTAAAGGTATCAAGCGGGCTAAGTGGTGTACCTAAGACATATAAATAGGAGTGACGTTTTTTACCAATATCTGCTCCCGTAGCGGTGACCTGCACGGCTGAAATTTCTGACAATAGCCGATATTTGCAATTGGCAACACACGCGACTCATTTGTGAATAGTGATAATAAAGATAGTAGATTACATTGTTCACAAATCTTCCCGTAATATTCTTGTTAAGATTACACACTTCACAAATCCTTAATTTGCACTTACGCACATTTATACCAATCTTTGCGCCGTTAGAACTTTTAGTTATAGTCTATAACCAATTGTATTATGATGAACTACCAGATCAATAATCTCCCCGAACGTACGGCAAAACCACGCAACAGCGGCATTACCATGATGATGGATAAAGGACTTAGCTTGCGCCAGGCAGAAGATTTTATTGAGGTTAGCGGCTCTTATACTGATATGGTGAAACTGGGTTGGGCAACATCATACGTGACACCTAACCTGACTGAGAAATTAAAACTTTACCGTGATGCCGGTATACCGGTTTATTTCGGCGGGACCCTGTTCGAGGCAATGATCATACGTAACCAGTTTGATGATTACTGCCGCCTGTTAGATAAGTTCAAAATGGATTATGCCGAGGTATCAGACGGGTCTATTACCCTGGAACATGATACCAAATGCGAATACATTCAAAAGCTTGCCAAGATCACTACCGTAATATCTGAAGTAGGCTCGAAAGACGTGCAGAAGATTTTTGCGCCTTATAAATGGATTAACCTGATGCGTGCCGAAATTGAAGCCGGTTCATGGAAGGTAATTGCCGAAGCCCGTGAAAGCGGCAACGTAGGCATCTACCGTGATTCAGGAGAAGTTCGTCAAGGCCTGGTTGACGAGATATTGACCCAGATACCCGAAGAGCGCATTATCTGGGAGGCCCCGCAAAAAGCACAACAGGTATGGTTTATTAAATTGATCGGTGCTAATGTTAATTTAGGCAATATTGCCACTACAGATGTTATTCCGCTCGAAACACTTCGCCTGGGTATCAGAAGCGATACGTTCGATCATTTTTTATAGGAAATCATATAACACAACCTATAACGACACCTACATTTTCTCCGTGTTAGGGATTGCAATGGATACCGGCCCTGAGCCTAAAGCCTGCAGGCGTATAAATGGAAAGCCCGGGCCACAGGCAACACCCGTATCATTTAAATTTTATCTTAATGATGGAATACGATGTTTAGCGCAATGTTATAAGTTAATTACGCTTGCAGGAATATCGAATAATGAATGTCTGATATCAAAATATTAACTTCATTATTTGATGTTCAACATTCAGTATTCGATATTTTTTGTTTCTTAAAATCGTAACTTGATAACGTTGCCGCAGAGACGCGACGCTTCGAGTCTTTCTAAAAGCTATAGAATAATCATGGCGTTGCCTGCGGCCCGCGCTTTACGCTCATACGCCTGCAGGCCTTACACACAGGCCGGTATCCGCTGCAATCGCTAACGCACTAAAGTTTGATAACCACCGGGACAAATACCTCCGGAGTTTTTCAGGTGGGATAGCATATTGAAAAAATTCAACGACTTTTTTGTTCAAAACTGTCCAAGTCTGTCTCGTGTTTGCCTGTTAAGTGATTGATTAATGATATGTTATATCTGACTTGTTTCATTTTTGTCCCGGCCGTGCCGTGTTTGTGCGGGACAGTGCAACGGCATATATGCCTGATGTTTTTACTTGTAATGTCAACAGGTGAGGGTGCGTCCCGCCCTTGTGTTAAGTTTTGAGTTTACCGGATTGATAATTCAGCAAAAAACCTACTTTTGCAGGGAATTTTAATACACCTGCATTATGAGCACTACAAAAGGTCCTATATCTCAATTCATTGAACGAAATTACCTGCACTTTAACGCGGCGGCGCTGGTCGATGCTGCCAAAGGATACGAAACCCACCTTACCGAGGGCGGTAAAATGATGGTGACGCTGGCTGGTGCAATGAGCACTGCCGAGCTGGGTATTTCGCTGGCCGAGATGATCCGCCAGGGTAAGATCGATATTATATCGTGTACCGGCGCCAACCTTGAAGAGGATATTATGAACCTGGTGGCGCACTCGCACTACAAACGTGTTCCTAACTACCGTGATCTGAGTCCGCAGGATGAGTGGGACTTGCTCGAAAATCACTATAACCGTGTAACTGATACCTGTATTCCGGAAGAGGAAGCTTTCCGTCGCCTGCAAAAACATATTTACAAGATCTGGAAAGATGCCGACGACAAGGGCGAGCGCTATTTCCCGCATGAATACATGTACAAGATGCTGCTGAGCGGTGTCTTAGAGCAGTATTATGAGATAGATCCTAAAAATTCATGGATGCTGGCTGCTGCCGAAAAGAACCTGCCGATTGTGGTACCGGGTTGGGAAGACAGCACCATGGGCAACATCTTTGCGTCGTACGTAATTAAAGGTGAAATCAAGGCCTCGACCATGAAAAGCGGCATTGAGTACATGGCCTGGTTAGCGGGCTGGTACCCGGAAAACTCAGGGGGTAAAGGCATTGGTTTCTTCCAGATTGGCGGCGGTATTGCCGGCGATTTTCCGATATGCGTAGTGCCTATGCTGTACCAGGATATGGAAATGCCTGAAATTCCGTTCTGGAGCTATTTCTGCCAGATCTCGGATTCTACCACCTCTTATGGTTCATACTCTGGTGCGGTGCCAAATGAAAAAATTACCTGGGGTAAACTTGATATTCATACACCAAAATTCATTGTGGAAAGTGATGCTACTATCGTAGCGCCGCTGATCTTTGCCTGGATATTGGGGCAATAATATTATTAAATTGATTTTTGTAGAGACGCAATACTTTGCGTCTCTTTTTTTGTGCCTATCTACCAACCCACGGCTGTGTCCTCACAGCCGCCCGGCGACGGTTTGTGGGCTATGTTGATATGTTGGAAAATATAACTCCTGCTTAATTTCTAAATAAAAAGAATTGCCGTATTTTCGACGTATGCATACCAATCCGATGACCTTGAACATTGACGAAATAATTGCGGCGCTGCCAACTTTAGATGGCAACGACAGAATGCGCCTGCAAAGTGCACTTTTTGAGTTCCAGAATGATCTTGACCTGAGAGAGGCGCTGAACGAAAACCTGGATACTATAAAAGGTAGAATACCGCAGGAATAATCTGAAGAAGAACTGCGGAGATTTAACTGATCTCGCCGTTCTTTCTCATCCAGGCTATAACGGCTTTGATCTCGCCATAGCTGTAGTCGTCGCCCAAAATCTCCTTTAGCGGGCCAAGTTTTTCGGCCCCATAACTTTCCACCGCATCTTTGATTACCGGTAATTTCCCTTCGCCAACTATTTCATGCACACTCATTTCACCTTTATAAATGTAAAGAGCAAGGTGGCCTTCGATCGTAGTTGCGGCGAGATTTCTTAAAGCGGCAATTTCATGTACCGGTTTCCCGGCGCGATATAAGGTAAAGCTTTCCTGCGCGGTATCTGATGGCTTTTTTGAGGCACTTGCTGTGGTCTTTGCTTTTCGTTCGCGCTTGGGTATTTTAAGGCTGATTTTGGATGATAGCCCATTGGCCGCACTGTAGTTCTTAACCGGCGTTAAAAATTCGCGGCCATAGCGCGCCAGTTTTACATCGCCGAAGCCGGAAATCAACCGTAATTCATCCAGACTTTGCGGCAGATAGGTGGCCATTTCCTGTAAACCTGCGTCAGACAGGATAATATACGGCGGCACATTTTCCTGGCGGGCAATATCAGCACGAAGACTTCTCAATTCGTTAAGCAAAGATGCTTCGAATTGCGGCGTGGCAACGGCGTGATGTTCTTCGGTGGTTTGAGAGGCTATCAGTTCCACCTTTTCTAATCCTTTTAAAACTGCTTCACTTTTTGGGGTGAGTTTCAGAACAGGGTAAATATCGTCGGTCGATTCGAGATAACCCAAGGTTGTCAACTCGCGCAGGTAACGCTGCCAGTCGGCCTTGCTGATGTCGGCGCCAATGCCATAGGTTTTGAGCTGCTTGTGTTCCTCGCGCATGTTCTGATTTTTCGAGCCGCGCAGCACATCGATCACATAATTGGCTCCGAAACGTTCTTTTAACCTGGCTACTGCCGAGAGCGCCTTTTGGGCTATTAGCGTAGCATCGAACCGTTTAAATTCAGTCAAACAAAAATCACAGGAGCCGCAATTTGGCGGAAAATCCTCGTCGAAATATTTTAATAAATATTGACGGCGACAGGCCTGCACCTGGCAATAACGAACCATATCGTCCAGCTTTTTCAGCATAATGCGGCTTTGCTCCGGGTTATTCTCCAGCGTGGCGAATTTCTTGAGCATAACGGCATCGCCTGCCGAAAATAGCAACAGAGCGTCAGACGGCAATCCGTCGCGCCCGGCCCGGCCGGTTTCCTGGTAATAGCCTTCGATATTTTTGGGCAGGTCCATGTGTACCACATAGCGAACGTTCGATTTATTGATGCCCATACCAAAGGCAATGGTAGCTACGATGATCCGCACGTCGTCACGCAGAAAAGCTTCCTGTGTACGGGCTTTTACATCATTATTCAAACCGGCATGATAGGCCTCTGCCGAAAAGCCTGCATCCTTCAACCCGGCGGCCAGTTCCTCGGTTGATTTACGCGAAAGGCAATAAATTATGCCCGATTCGTCGCGCCGCTCATTTAAAAATGCAAGGAGCTGGTTAAAGCTTTTGTTTTTTGGAAGTATGGTATAGGTTATATTCTCCCTGTTGAACGATGATACGAAAACAGCTGGATTCTTCAGGTTCAGTTTTTCGAGGATATCTTTTTTGGTGAGCTTATCGGCAGTGGCGGTAAGCGCAATAACCGGAACCTGCGGAAACTCTTCCTTCAATTGCGCCAGCGCCAAATATTCGGGGCGAAAATCATGGCCCCAGGCAGAGATACAGTGCGCTTCGTCAATGGCTATAAGTGATACGTCGAGGCTTTTCAAAAAAGCAATCATTTTGCTGTCCTTACCAAACAGGCGCTCAGGCGCAAGATAAAGCAGCTTGATCTGTTTACTTCTTAACCGGTTGCTGGTCTCGATCTGTTCCTGCGTTGACTGGCTCGAATTAATGAAAGCTGCCGGGATACCGTTAACATTGAGCGCATCTACCTGGTCTTTCATCAAAGCGATGAGGGGCGAGATCACGATGGTTAAACCTTCCAATAGTACTGCGGGCAACTGGTAACAGAGCGATTTGCCCCCGCCGGTGGGCATCAGGGTGAGTACATCTTCCTTGTTTAAAATATGCTGAATAATGGCCTCCTGCTGGTGCCTGAACGCGCTGTATCCGAAATATTTTTGCAGGGCCTGTAGTGGGGTCATTGTTTTGATGTGCGGATTATGGAAGTGCAAATGTGCGGATTTTCTGTAAGGGTTATATTGGCAATGTAATATAATATTGACGGATCACCGATTACACATTGCGTTAAATAAATATTATATTAGCCTTCCTATAACTGACATTCATGATAAAAAAGCTACTCCTTTTATTTATTTTAGCAGGTGCTTTTTGTGCCGCCGGCGCCCAGGCCATCCAGTCGCCAGAGAAATTTTTAGGTTATAAACCCGGCGAGCAATTCACCCCGCATTACCGCATCGTAGAATACTTTAAATACGTTGCCCAGGCATCGAAGAATGTAACGTTACAGCAATACGGCACTACCAATGAGGGCCGCCCGCTCCTTGCTATGTTCATCGCATCGGACGAGAATATTGGCAGGCTGGAAGAGATCCGTCAGAATAATTTGCGTTTGGCGGGGCTTGCCACAGGCAGCGCTACAACCAATACCCCTGTTATTTGTTGGTTAAGTTATAACGTGCACGGTAACGAACCCGCCTCATCAGAGGCTGCCATGTGGACGCTGTATGATATGGTCGATCCATCAAATACACGCACGCAGGCATGGCTTAAGAATACAGTTGTGGTTATTGATCCTTGCATCAATCCTGATGGGCGCGACCGCTATGTTAATTTCTATAATTCGGTAAAAGGCACCACACCCGATGCCAATCCATACGCCCGCGAGCATGCTGAGCCATGGCCGGGCGGGCGGGTAAACCATTATTATTTCGACCTGAACCGCGACTGGGCATGGCAAACACAAAAAGAAACCCAGGCCCGCGTTGCACTGTTTAACCAGTGGCTGCCCGAAATACATGTTGATTACCACGAGCAAGGCTATAACGCCCCTTATTATTTTGCACCGGCTGCCGAGCCTTTCCACAAAGTGATTACTCCATGGCAGCGCGAAATGCAGGTAACCATAGGTAAGAACAATGCCAAATATTTTGACCAGAACGGCTGGCTGTATTTTACCAAACAGGAGTTCGATTTGCTGTACCCATCGTACGGCGATACTTATCCTATTTATAACGGCTCTATTGGCATGACGTACGAGCAGGGAGGAATTAGCGCCGGATTAGCGGTACTTACCCGCACGGGCGATACGCTTACCCTTGTTGACCGGGTGGCGCACCACCATGCTACCGGTTTAAGCACTATTGAAACGGCGTCGGCTTATTCACAGAAATTGCTGGGTGAGTTTAAAAAGTTTTATGATAACAGCCGCGCTAACCCGCCCGGAGAATATAAAACCTATGTAATTGCCAATAACAACGCCGATAAGGTGAACGCACTGGCCAAACTGCTTGATCGCAACGGCATACAATACGGATTTGGGTTGAAAGCCAGTGTAAGCGGATTCAATTACGTAACGGGGAAAACGGAACAATATCAGGCCGGCCAGAATGACCTGGTAATTAATGCCTATCAGCCAAAGTCGGTATTGTTAAATGTATTGCTGGAACCGCGGACTTTTATGGCCGATTCGAACACCTATGATATTACCGCATGGTCGCTTCCTTACGTTTACGGGTTGAAAGCTTATGGTGTTAAAGAGTCGTTAAAGGCATCGTCGAGCGGCGTCACTGCTACAAGGCAGCAGGTTTTGGTGAACGAGCATGCCTACGCTTATGTAACCAGCTGGCAATCGGTTAACGATGTGAGGTTTTTGGCCGCCCTGCTAAAAAGCGGTATTAAGGTGCGCTATTCTGAAAAACCATTCCAGGCCGCAGGCAAAAGCTTTTCGGCAGGATCGTTGCTCATTACGCGCGCAGGGAATAACCGCGCCGATTTTGACGAAGAGGTAGCCCGCATTGCAACTTCACTTAACCAGGACCTTACGCCCCTGATGTCTGGGTTTGTTGAAAAGGGGTATGACCTCGGGTCGGACGTGATCAGGTATATCCGCCAGCCGCGGGTAATGATAGCCGCCGGCGACGATGTAAATTCTGAAGCCATGGGCGAGCTTTGGCATTTTTTTGAACAGCAAATAGGGTACCCGGTTACGCTGGTGCGCTACGGCGATTTAACCCGCGCCCGCTTGAGCGACTTTGATGTGGCCATTTTCCCGGATGGGGAATATGACAGCTTCCCGTCTGACAAATTAACCGGCTGGATTCGCGATGGCGGTAAACTGATAGCCATTCAAAATGCCGTAGCTGAACTGGTGGACAAAAAAGGATTTTTGATCAAAAAGAAGGAAGAGAAAAAAGACGACAAGGACGATAAAAAATCTAAAGAGCCCGTACTGCTATCATACAATGAACGCGACCGCGATGCGATACGCTCGAGTGTGCCGGGCGCAATCTATAGGATAAATCTCGACAATACCCATCCGCTTGGCTTCGGTTTATCGAAAGATTACTATTCCCTTAAACTGAGTGATGACATTTACGATTACATGGGCGATGACGGCTGGAGCGTAGGCACCGTAAAGAAAGACGGCCTTGTTTCCGGCTTTGTTGGCCAGAAGAGCAAAGAGAAAATTAAAGACGGCCTGCTGCTTGGTGTACAATCGCTTGGCCGGGGGACGGTGATCTACATGGTTGACGATCCTGTTTTCCGCAGCTTCTGGGAAAATGGCAAGCTGCTGCTGAGTAATGCGGTGTTTATGGTAGGGCAGTAGTAGAGTTAGTTAAAGTGGCAGCAGGTAGCAGCAGTTTAATTTACTGCTACTACCTGCTGCCACTGCTACTTAATCTTCAACTGCGACCTAATTCCCCTTCACCCTGCCTTTTTCATCGTCGGCGCCGCTTTGGTGCTGGCGCATCTTGATTTTAGCGTTACCAAAGTTGTAGGTAAAGGTAAGGCGGGTTACGCGGCTTTCATTCTTTTGTCTGATATCGAGGTTATTGGTTTGGAAATAACTGGTAACATCGTTGCGGCGGGTATTGAATATATCGCTCATCGATAGCTTGATCGTTGCTTTTTTATCGGCGAACGAGTGGCTGATGCCGGCGTCGTTGGCATATTGACGTTTGATATTGAAGATACCATAGGTCATTGGTGAATTGTAATAGCTGGATAGTTCTGCTTTCCATCCTTTGGCTATCAGGAAGGTTTGCGTTGTGCGTAACTGATATGCTGCCTTGCTGTTATTAAGCGTGCCGCCCAGTAGGGTATCGGCCCTGAATTTCATCAGGAAGCCCGTAATGTTAGCGTTGCCTGTCCACCATTTAGCAATAGTATAGGGTGCATACAGGTTAATGTTATAGTTATTCTGGCTGGTTAAGTTCAGGTTGGTTTGGTAGGTAGCCTTTGTAGCAACATCGGTTAATAACACCTGGGTTATCGCGTCCATAGTGTGGCTGTAGCCCAGCGTTAAAGTGATCGACTTGTTATAAGTGTAGTTCAGCTCAAAATTATTGGTGTACTGCGGATTTAAGTAAGGATTACCCTTTTCGTAAGTATACTGATCAAGGTAGAACACGAAGGGGTTAAGGTTATCATAACCTGGTCTGTCGATACGGCGGCTGTAGGATAAACCTATTTCATTTTTATCGTTCAGTGTCTGGTTAAGGAACACACTTGGGAACAGGTCGAAATAATTGCGCTTCACAACCTGGTTAGTGGTGATCGAGTTGCCGATAGAGCTGGTGTATTCGCCCCTTAAGCCGGCCTGTACCGAAAAGTTCTTGTAGCTTTCGTTCAGGTTTACATAACCTGCGTCTACTTTTTCTGTATAAACAAAGTGATTGGTGAGCGTGGCGTCGTTCTCGTAATTGCCGTTCACCTGTTTTTGCGCTTTCAGGTCATTATCGGTTTTTACATCGCTTAATTTAAAGCCGGTTTCGAATTTAAGCTGTTTGTTGATAGGCAGCGTATAATCAACCTTGGCTGTTTTGATGGTGATGATGGATGGAGCCTGGTTGCGGGTGAACATAGGTGGCATAGCGGAAGTACCGTTGGGAAGAAAAAAATAAGTGCTGTAGCCGGAAGTCCCGTTATTGTTAAATCTTGAATAATCGAGGTCAACGCCTAAAGACTGGCCCGCGGTATCGATCTGATATTTGTCGTTCAGGTTTAACGCGAAATCCTTATAAGTCTGGTGAATAAGTGCGTCGGTAGTTTGATAAGAATCGGTAACCCCAGGCTGCGTGCCTATATTGGTGCGATTGGTGGTATTGTCATCCTCGCTGTTAAAATATCCGTTGATTAGAAACCCTACAGTGTTTTTGCTGCTGGTTTCATAGTCAGCGCCGATACGGTAGCTGTTGTTGTGATTGTCGTTAGGTAATGATGAAAGCTGGTTGAAATAGGTTTTGTTACCTGCGCTATCGGTTACAATACGCCTGATGTCCAGCGTGTGCTCGCGCTTGCGGTCGTCATGGCTGAATGAGCCGAACACATTCAGCTTCCCCTCCTTGTGGTTCAGACTGATGTTTTCGTTGTTTTTGAATGTAGCTCCGTAACCGGCGCCAAGCGTTACGCTGCCGTTGGTGCCGGTCTGCTTGTTCTTTTTGATCTTGATATTAATGATGCCCGAGTTACCCGCCGCGTCATATTTTGCCGATGGGTTGGTAATAATCTCGATGGATTGAATGGTAGTGCCATCGGTAGAACGCAGCAGGGTAGCCAGTTGGGTTGACGACAGGTAAGTCAGTTTATCGTTTATCATAACGGTTACGCCCTGCTTGCCCTTAATGCTGATGTTATCGTCTTTATCGACAGAAACACCCGGTGCGCGTTCCAATATTTCCATAGCGCTGTTGCCTGCCGCAAGTACACTGTTCTCCACGTTCATTACTGTGCGGTCGACTTTGTGTTCAATCAGTGGTTTGGCGGCGGTAATGGTAACGGTATTTAATGAGTGGCTTGCCTGCTGCATTTTAAGCTGGGGCGCAACTACGGGTGCTTCGCCATCAACACTAAACGGTTTGGTGACGGCCTTTTCGTAGCCTACTACTGTAGCCCTTACGATATAAGTTCCGGGTATAACATGATCGAACGAATAGGTGCCGGCGTCTGTACTCAGGGTTCCTTTCACTACCGATGAATCGGCAGCTTTGAGGAGCGTTACGGTGGCATAGTCCATTGGTTTGCCTTTGTCGTCGGTAAGGGATCCGTTTATGCGGCCGGCCAGTTTAGACGGCTGTGCCCAGGCAACGCCTAAACAGAGCACTGTAAGCAATACGGAGGTTAATATTTTGGTGATGAGCGACTTCATATAAATGGTAGTTTTAGGCAAAAGATGCCCAGTTAAAAGAATTTTGTTCTTTTTTTAATTAGTTAATTAAGTTTTGATGTTTTCCGGCTGGTTACCGGCGCTGTTATAGTATGTTGTGTGTTTTGTTATGCAAGTACAGTTAGTTTCATTTTTAGTTGTTAATGGCCTTTTGCGGCTGCGTTATCGTGTTTTTGTTTATCTGTAAGATGCAAAAGTGGAGAAGAAGGTTACAAGAGATTTTCACTTTTTGGTCAGTGGTCAATTTCTATCGGTGAATGGCTGTTTTTTGACGGTGAAAATTTTTTATGAAAAGAAATACCCCGTTTAAATAAGAAGAGCGGGCATTTTTTGCCCGCTCCTGCTTAATATCGATAAGCTTATTGGTGAGCTGTATCAGTTTTGAGGCTGTCTTTCTTTACGGTTACTATGGTATCTACCTTGCATTGTAAACCGTTATCGGTCATGGTAAATAAGGTGTAATTTGCCTTGTTGTCGTTTCTGTTCCACCCGTGGCATTGGTACAGGTCAACACCCTGTATATAATTGTCCAGCTTTTGATCAATGATTACCTTGGCGTTCATAGGCAGTTTAAGCGTCAGGAATATTTCTTCGGCATGCCATACTCTTCCCGGCCTTTTACGCAACGAGTAATCAAACTTTAAAACAGTGTCCTGCTGCGCAAATACATAAGTGGTATTCCGGGCGTTAAACAAAGCTTCTTCGTAATTGGCGCCCATGGCATGGTATGATTCTTCCAGCACAGGTTTATTCACGTCGCTGTGTTCAATATAGAGTGTCACGCTGCGCGGCTCGTCGTGGAAACTGTTGTAGTCATCGTCGGTAACTACCATGTTCTTAAATTTATTTTTGATGTCGAGCTTAACGCTGTCATCGTGCGAGAAGTACTTGATATCGTTCAGCTTTAAAAAATAAGTGTTGTTTTTAGTGGGCTTTAAGTCAATAGTTTCAGTAAACCGCGCCGACTCCCTGAAACCCGTTGCCACCTTGGCGCCAAAGTAAACCAGTACCGTTACAGCGCATAGCCATAAAGCCAAAAGAACTGTGCCTGTTGATTTGCCAATACTGCCTACATTAAATATGCCCCTGAAAATTACCAATATAATAGTGATAACAGGAATAAAGGCGACCAGGAACGACGAGATAATGATGTTATTGGCATACTCACTCCTTATAATTCTGAACGGAAAAATATGGTCGCCAAAATCGGCATTAAAGGCAATGGCGCCAACAAATACCACAATAAGGAAAACCGCCCCCGCAAACGCAGCCAAAAGTAAGGCTACACCCAAAAGTTTAAAGAAGACTTTACCCGCTTCGCCAAAAAAGATCCCGAGGTGATGAAAAAAATCACCCACGAAATCGCGGGCCTTGTAAACAAACGGGCGGGCTTCCTGCCCAAAGTTCGACAGGTTTTGCCTGACGGAGTGCAATTCTTCCTCAAAGTTCTTTTTAAAGCCTTGCAGGTTTTGCTTTTCACCTTTCATGGCCATCTTGTCGGCACGGGTAACAGCTTTAGGCACAACCATCCACAATATTATATATAACAGAAATCCGCTGCCGGCAACCGGGATAAAAAGCGCAAAGGCAAGGCGCACCCAAACAGGTTCCATGTTAAAGTAGTTTGCTATGCCGGCACACACGCCGCCTACCAGATGATCGTCCGGGTCGCGGAATAAGCGGCGGCCTTCTTTACTGTAATTATAGGCGGCCTCATGATTGTCGTCGGCATCGGCGCTTTCAAAATCAGAAACAGAGCCCATTTGCTCAACCACCTGGTTAACGTCCTGCTCCACAATTACCTGCTTGTTTTCTCTCAGCAATATTTCGCTGAACATTTCGGCAATGCGGTTTTCAATATCGGTAGTAATTTCAAGGCTATCCGCCGAGGTTGAGAAATGACGTTTTACATCCGTCATGTAGTTTTTTAGTATTTCGTAGGCATCCTCTTCAATGTGAAATACGATGCCGTTTATATTTATGATGATAGTTTTGTTCATGATTGATAATAATTTCAGGTTTTTATTTTCTGTCTCCAATAGCTGTCTGAACAGCAAATAATAACTCGTCCCAGGTTTTGTCGAGCTGCTCCAGCACGTTTCTGCCCTCGTCTGATAGTACATAATACTTACGTGGCGGCCCTGATGTGCTTTCCACCCAGTTGTAGGTTAGCAGGCCATTATTTTTTAAACGGGTAAGCAAGGGGTACAAAGTGCCCTCAACTACAAGCAGTTGAGCTTTTTTGAGCTCGGCAATAATGTCTGAGGCGTATGTTTCTCCCTTTGCGATGATGGAAAGAATGCAATACTCCAGTATTCCTTTCCGCATTTGGGTTTGTGTGTTTTCAACAATCATACTACAAAGATATATGTTTTAAATTGTATTATGCAATACATAGTACTAAAAATATCACTATTTTTAGTAAAATGCACTTAATTTTAAAAAAAAGCAGGTTTTTTTGAGATTTAGCTTGACAATTACATAATGTAACACTACTTTTATGATTAATTAACTATTAACTGATCTTATTATTAACGAAATGAAAAAACTTTTACTAGTAAGTTTGTGTTTCATGGTATTCTGCATAACGCAGGCCTTTGCACAAAATCGAACAATTACTGGTACGGTTACCGGAAAGGATGACGGTCTTCCGCTTCCCGGGGTAAGCGTTACAGTACCTGGAACATCTGTTGGTACCCAAACCAACGATTATGGTAAATTTACCATCAAAGTGCCGGCATCGGCAAAATCATTACAGTTTTCATTTGTAGGCTACAAAAGAACAACTCTTGCCATTGGTAGTACAGATGTTGTTAATGCAGTTCTGGAAACTAACTCTAATCAATTAAAGGAAGTTGTGGTTACTACCGGTTACGGTATTAAGCAAACCGCCCGGTCAAATTCAAACTCTGCACAGGTTGTTTCTGCTACAGAGCTGAACACTGTTCGTCAGCCTAACATTAACAACGCTTTGGCCGGTAAAGTTGCCGGTATCCAGGTTCGTAGCCAGTCGGCTGCTGCTTTGGGCCGTAACACCGAGGTAAGGCTTCGTGGCGCATCAGGTTTTGGAACAGGTCAGGGTGCTCTTTACGTAGTTGACGGCACCATCCTGCCAAACTCGGATGATGTGAACCTCGACGACGTTGAAAGCGTAACTGTACTGCAAGGCGCGGCTGCTGCAGCGCTTTTAGGTTCTCAGGGTGCAAACGGTGCAATAGTTATCACAACCAGCAAAGCTAAAAAGAATGGCGGCCTTGGTATCGACCTTCGTTTAGGTGCTACATTGGATAAAGCTTACATTCTGCCAAACTATCAGAATACTTACGGTGGTGGTAACAACCCTGTATTTACTCAATATGTCTGGCAGCAAGGTGAGCCTAACGAATGGAAATCGTTAAGCGGTAAATACTATCCGGATTATGTGGATGACAGCAGTTGGGGTCCTAAAATGGTTGGCCAGGAGTATATTCCATGGTATGCATGGTATCCTGGAACAAAATATACTGGCAAAACAGCATCATGGACACCGCAGCCTAATAACACAAAGTCATTCTTCCGCACTGCTCCATTACTGGATAACAGCATTACCTTTAACAAGGCTGGAGATGATTACAGCTTTAAATTAGGTTATGGAAACGTTTATCAGGAGGGTATCATCCCAACACAAGAGTTGAAAAGGAATACCTTAAACCTGAACTATAACTATGACCTTAACAAGCATTTCTCTTTAAGCGCTAATATTAACTATGTTAACCAGAAAATGAAAGGTCCGCAAAGCCAGGATGGTTATGCTAACCAAACTTCAGGTTCATTTGACCAATGGTTCCACCGTGATCTCGATATGGGTATCATGAAAGAACTGCAAAACCTGCAATACGGTCCTGGTCAGTACGCCAGCTGGAACCACAGTGACCCTGGAACTTACAGCGCTGCTAATCCAACTGCATTTTATGGCGGTAACTACTGGTACAACTTCTACACTTATCAGAACTTAGAGAAAGACTTCTTTAACCGCGATCGTCTATACGGTAACATCGCCCTTACTTACAAGCTTAATAACGATTTAAGCTTCAGATTAACATACCGTAAACAGCAAAATAATCAGTACTACGAAAATATCGAGTCGACTGAGTTAGCTCAAAGTGCTACGCAAACCGGTCTTAAAGGTAAATACGAAACCGACATCAGCAATTCGAACCGTGAAAACTTCGAGTTTTTGGCAACTTATCATAAGAAAATTCATGATTTCACTGTTGATGCAAACGCCGGTAGCGACAAGTTTAACTACTCGCTTAAAGAAAACTATGCGGTTACCAATAACGGTTTAACGATTCCTTACCTGTATTCTATTGGTAATAGTGCAACTACGCCAACAATCATCAACAACAGGTACAAAGAAAGATATAATGCATTGTTAGCACACGCGTCTGTGGGCTGGAAAGACATGATCTTCATTGATGGTTCAGTTCGTAATGACTGGTATTCTACATTGCCACAAGCTAAAAATGACGTATTGTCAAAATCAACCGGTGTGTCTTTCGTATTCAGTGACTTGCTGAAAGACCAATTTAGCTGGTTGAGCTATGGTAAAGTAAGAGCTACCTACGGTCAGATCCCTAAAGCGCTTGGTACAACTAACGAAACCTTTGGTTTCGGCCGTTATCCCGGAGCAGCTTATTCAGTTCAGCCAAACAAATACGCCGGACAATTGATTATGAGTGCTCCTGACCAGAACGTTGACCCACAAATTCACGGATCTACTGTAACTCAAAAAGAGCTTGGTCTTGACTTGCGTTTCTTAAATGACAGGATCGGTATTTCGGGCACTTACTGGCAAGGTTCTGAAACCGACATTCCAGCAACTATCAGCGTGAATGGCGCCAGCGGTTTCAGCTCTATCCTTACCAACTTTGGTGACGTTGAGAAAAAAGGTATCGACTTAACAATCAACGGATATCCAGTAAGAACGCCTAATTTCTCATGGAATATTTCGGCAACTTACTCAAACTTATTACAGGATAAAGTTGTAGCGATCAGTGCAAAATATGGTGTTCATCAAATTATTGCGAGGGATGCTAATAACAATCTTGCTAATAACACTTTCACAAACGTTCCTTATCTGGTTCAGAAAGAAGGAATGGCCTGGGGCCAGCTTTATGGACACGGTATTGCAACAAATGCTGCAGGTGTTCCTATTCTTGATGCTTCTGGTTTCTACACCATCAATACTTCCAAATATTTCGGCAGTGTATTACCGAAACATACAGGTGGTATCCAGAACTCCTTTACAATCTTCAAAGACTTCGCTGTTGACTTTAACATCGACTACCAGTTTGGCGGTAAATTCTCTTCTCTGTCAAGCGCATGGGGCGACTTCAGCGGTTTGTCTAAATTCTCTGCTTCACTGAATGATAAAGGAAACCCAATTCGTGACAACGTTGCCGACGGCGGTGGTATTCACCAGGTTGGTGTTGACAAAAATGGTAACCCGGTTAGCATGTATGTGAATGCTTATGACTATTTCCACAACAACTTTAACAACGGAACTACTGATATGTATGTTTATGACCTTACCTTCATTAAATTACGTGAAGCAGGTATATCATACAGAATTCCTGTGAAGAAACTTGGACTTACCGGTATCAAAAATGCCACGATCCAGTTCCAGGCACACGATCTTTGGTTAATTTACGCTAAAACCAGGGATTTCGATCCGTCGCAGATCAGCGCGGTTCAGGGTGAATCAGGCCAGTTACCCGGTACAAGAGGTATAGGATTTAACCTTAAAGTTGGATTTTGATAGGTTGAGGTAATAAATTAAATATTTATATTAAAAAGATCATGAAAAAAATACATATCTACACACTCTCGACCCTACTTCTTTGGGGGGCCGTGGGTTGTAAAAAGTTAAACGATTTTGGGGACACGAACGTCGACCCCACTGCCGTTACGAAGCCGGTTATTTCGGCACTCATAGCTAACGTGGAGCATAATCTTCCTGGTTACGTTTCTACCCAGTCTTACGCTATTAACGGTGCTGCTTATGTTCAGTACCTGGCGGAAACTCAATACCCTGGTACCGGTTTATATAACTTACCGCAGGTTGACTTTACTACGCGTTACAGCGGCGATTTATACGATTGCCAAAACATAATAGATGCTGCTACAAACAGGACCTCGGCTGCGGCTGCCACTATAATGCAGCAGTATATTTTCTGGACTATGACCGATGCTTTCGGTGATATCCCGTATAACCAGGCGTTGCAAGGTATCAAGGCAATTACACCGGCTTATGATAAGCAAGAGGATATATACAAAGGCATATTGTCAAAAACTGCCGCTGCGGTGGCTTCACTAAACAGCGGCTCTGTAGAAGGAGACGTAGTTTACGGAGGTAATGCTGCGCAATGGAAAAAATTCGGAAACTCATTGATCATACTGGCTTCTATCCAGCTTTCAAAACGAGTTCCGGGATCAGGTGATTTCGCAGCAACAGCATTTAAAACTGCGGTTTCAAGCGGATATATCAGCGATAATGGCAGTAACTTCTCTGTTCCATTTGAAGCGAACTACCACAACCCTTGGTTTGCACTTTATGACGGCAGAACCGACTGGGCTGAAAGCGCTACCGTTACCAACCTGACCAAATCTCTTTCTGATGGCAGAACAGTTCCATTTGGAGGTGCATTTAACGACCCCGGCCAGGTTACTGGCGGCAAGGTAACATCAAATGATGGTGTGCCAGCGGGTTTATCGCGTACCGATGCAAACAACTACATCGCTGCTCACCCTGATTGGGCACTGTGCCTGAGAGCCGATTATCGTACCCAAAGCAGCCCGGTTAATGTAATCAGCGCTGCGCAGGTTACTTTAGCTGTTGCAGAAGGTATCAAACTGGGATGGACTACAGGCGATGCCGTAGCTACTTACCAACAAGGTATAAACCTGTCGTTCGCAGAATGGGGTGTTGACGCCCCCGCGCCATCGTACTTTACACAAGCCGGTGTTGTATTTAACGATCAGAATCTTGCTACCCAACAATACCTGGCTGCGTATCCTAACGGTCACCTGGGTTGGAATATCTGGCGTAAAACCGGCTTCCCGGTGCTTAAACCAGCTCCTGGTGCTACTTCGTCTGAGCCGAACATTGTTAGAAGGTTTGTTTACGCTTCGACTGAAAGCCAGACCAACGGCGCTAACTATGCTCTTGCCGTTGCGAGAGAGGTTGGGCCTAAAGCCGGAACCGACTCGCAAGACAATGGCGTTTGGTGGGACGTAATAGGCCAGGGCCAGTAATAGCTTTAATGCCGTATAATAACTGTTTGAAACTATCATGGGCTAAGCCCGGAAAGGTATAGCCCATGATAGATCATTAACATTAAAAAATATAAAAATGAAAAATAAATTTTTACCATACCTGTTTCTTTGCGGAGCGATGGCGCTTTTGTTCAGCGCGTGCCGTAAGGAGTCATTCCCGGGCAAAGAGACAAAACAGTCTGGAACGACATTCGTTTATATAAATGAAGCTGGCGGCGATCCGGCAATACAATATTTCGACGTATTCACTGATGTAAAGCCTGTGGTGCTTCTTACAGTAAGGCGTGATGCGGCCAGCAACGCTGATCTGCAGAAAGCGGTAACTGTTACCCTAACCGCTGATCCTGATTCAACAAATAATTCAGGACTAACACCTCTTACCAGCAATTTATACACCTTCCCAACTGCTGCTGATGTTGCATCAGGCGGTATCTACGCAGGCTCAGGCGGTGTAACTGCTAACGCTGACGGTACAGTGCTTACTGTAAATTTTGCAGCAGGTGAATTTGCCAAGAACATTATCTTTAAGGTAGACGGAAGTAAGCTTGACCTGTCAAACACCTATGGCGCTGTTTACAAAATAACTAACTTTGGCGGTTTTAAAGGCAAAGTAGGTTATGGTGAAATTGCTGCAGGCTTAGCGGTTAAAAACGGTTATGACGGCAAATATTCGTACAATGGAACTATTGTAAGGACACCGGCTCCCGGAACTACTGATGCCACTCCTCAATATGGCGGTACTATTGCAGACGGTCACACTATTGACGTTGTGACCAGCGGCCCTACTTCAGATGCACTGCCAGCTATTTTCTGGGCTGACGGAACTACTCAGATAGGTGGCCTTTCAGGACTCCAGCTTGCCGTTGATCCCGCAACAAACAAGGTTACAGTAACCGCTGGTAATACATACCTTAAAAATATCGACGGATCGGATAACTCTTACGACCCAGCCACAAAAACATTCCACTTGAATTTCGCATGGACTACAGGTGGTCCTGGTACTTCTGGAAGAGAAGTACACGTAACACTTGTTTACAAAGGTTCAAGATAATATAGGTTCTGTTAACAGATATCTGAAGCCGCTTTCATTTAGTTGAAAGCGGCTTTTTATTTGTTTATGGTTTAGTGTAACATTTTTTTTACCCAATAATTAAAAAACTTACTACCGGGCATTGTTGGGCATACCATTCTGTGGGGGAATGTTTTTATATTTAGAAACTGAAACTCTGTAACTGAAACATGAAAGCTATTATCACCACCTTAATACTCGGCCTTACGGGTACCTTGGCTTACAGCCAAACAGCGGCCATAAGCGGCACTGTAAACAATCAGAATGGGCAACCGGTTCCGTATGCGTTTGTCCGTGACGTCCAGCATAATTACGCTACTTATGCCGATTCGGCAGGAACCTTTCTTCTTAAGGCTGATCCCTCGTCGGCACTCGAGGTGTCTGCTCTAAATTACAAAAGTACACAGATTAAAATAGACGCGAAGGCTAACTTAAATGTGCTGCTCCCTTTAGACGGTGTTCAGAGCGGGGCAGTTACTATAACGCCGGTGAGAGATCAGATCAACAGCGAATTTTTGAAGGCGCGCGACAAGTTTACGGATGGGAGCCAGCAGCAAATTAAAGCGGGCTTTGTGCAGGAACCAACTCACGGCAGCCGCTATTTATATGCCGATTGGCTGCCTGGCTTCGGAATTACCGGAAAGGATTCGTTGGTAGCCGAAATAGCCAATATGTACAATTTTGATAAAGTTGCCGGTAATATTATGTATACCAAAGATGGCCGCGCAATGTTGGCCGTACCTGGCTCGGGGGTAAAATCGTTCAGCTTGTTCGACAAAAAGGGCCGTGCTCATGTTTATGTAAATATGCCTGCAATAAGTGACAAGCCTTTTGTTGAGGTATTGCTGAACACGCCTAAATATAAGATCTACAAAAAAATAGATACCAAGCTTATTCGTGCCGATTTTCATACCGATGGGGTAATTGAAATGGGGCATAGGTACGATGAATACACAGATAATGAACATTACTATTTTGTAGGCGCCGATGGCAAAGCACAGTCGATATCGCTAAAAAAGAGCACATTAAAGAAACTTTTAGGTGGCGAAGCTGACAGTTTTATAGCAGCTCAGGGCTCGAGGGATGTTGATGAAGATTATGTAAAAGATCTTGAAATAAGCATGAGCAAATAAAAGCCTGTAAATTGCTTTAACCGGGTTAATGCGTTGATGGTTTAGTGCAAATTAATATATTTATGTATTGATTTTTAAAACTGCAATAATGAAAACGGTTAAAGCAATCTTTTTTCTCACCCTGGCAGGAGCGGGTGCATTCGCGCAAACAACTATAGTAAAAGGTATTGTCAATGACGAAAAAGGCAAGCCTGTTCCTTACACCTTTGTTCGTGACGTTAAACACAACTATGCCACCTTTACCGACTCTACCGGCACGTTCAATATTAAAGCCGACCCATCCTCGTCACTTATGTTCCAAGCGGCCAACTATAAAGATACCTGGCAAAAAATAGATAGCCGGAACGAAATAAATATCGTTTTGCCCGAAGTTACAAAGAGTGGTTCAGTTGTTTCGTTGAGCCCTGGTCAAAATAACCAACGTTTTGAGTTTTTGAGAAGAGGAGATCAGCTTACTGCTGGAAAGGGCGGTGTTGCTCCTGGGGGCGGCAGCGACATTACAATAGTTTCGTCGGGCTTTAAGCAAGAGCCTACGCGCGGCAGTCGTCTTTACTTCGACGATTGGGTGCCGGGCTTCGGCATAAATAAATCCGACTCGATTGTATTTGAAAAAGAGAATGTTTATAATTTTGACAAGATAGACGGAGCCATAATCTACACAAATGATGGACGTACCATGTCGTCCGTTTCGACAGATCAACTCAGGAGCTTTACACTTTACGACAAAAAAGGGCATGCCCACACTTATGAACCGGCGCCCGAGATCAGTAAAAAGCCGTTCGTAGAGGTGTTATTGAGTACCCCGAAGTATAAGATTTATAAAAGAACGGATACCAAATTAGTTCGTGCCGACTATAAATACAATGGCGTTACAGAGACAGGTAATAAATTTGATGAATTTGTTGATGATAATCGTTACATTTTTGTGGGGGCAGGGAAGTCTCAAAATATTTCGCTGAAAAAAAGCGTACTAAAAAAAGTATTTAATGGCCACGCTGATAACTTCATCGCTTCGCAAGGTTCAAGAGATGTTGATGAAGATTATGTAAAGGATTTAGGCAAAAGCCTGAGTAAGTAACTCGTAAATACTAAAAGGAAAAGCCGGATACACTATCCGGCTTTTCCTTTTATAAGATGACCCATCAGATTTGACAAATGCGAAGCCTGGGGCGTTATTTTTTATCTACGCTATATCTGCCCGGGCCAATGAACAACAAGCCTGCAAACGTAACCGCATCTTCTATAGCGTGCGATGCGCCGCTAAGGCCACCCATTTCGCCGCCTTGATGCAAGTGAACCAGCGCAGCAACTACCAGGTTGATAACCAGTAAAAGGCAAACAGGCCTGAATGCCAGCCCTAATATAAGAAGAATGCCTCCAACGGCTTCGGTAACTGCGCTTAAAAACCCCCAAAGCATTGGCAGGAAATCGAGGTGAATAACTTTGGCGCTTGCGCCAAGCTCTTTCCATCCTCCAGGGCCTTCCATTAGTTTGGGGTACCCATGCCAGATAAACATGACGCCTAACCCGAGCCTGATGATCAATAAACCAAAGTTTTTATAATTTCCCAATTTGCCAAGGAGTGCCATGATGTTTAAATATGTTAAATGATATAAAAAGGGATTTGAAGGTAACAGTTGCGCAAGTTAAATGTTTAGACGGTCAGCGGTCGTTTATTTTTCAAAAATGACGGATGCCCCTTCGTCGCTAACTGATAAGTTTAACGATGTTCCTAAAATCAGGCTGCAGTTATCGGCTACGTGTCCTGCAGGGAAATCAAAGCATACAGGATAATCGTATTCCCGTACTATATCCATTACAATTTCCGGAACGTTTTGACCAAATGGAATATCGTTATCCTTAACATCACTAAAGCCGCCAACGATGAGGCCTTTAAGTTGTGATAGTTTGCCGGCGCGTTTCAGCGTGCGCAGCATGCGGTCTATAGCATAGAGATATTCGCTGATGTCTTCAATAAACAAGATCTTCCCGGCATAATCCAGGTCTGAAACCGAGCCTGACAGCGATAGCAGCAATGATAAGTTACCGCCAATTAGTATGCCCCGACCATTGCCATTGCGGTTCAAATTGTTTGGCACAAGTTTATAGCCGATCTCTTCGCCGAAAAGCGCCTTTCGTAAGGTATCTAATGATCGCCTGGACGCATCGGGAATGGTCATTGGCATTTGGCCGTGAATACTCGGCGTACCAAAGTTGGCGAAGATATGCGCGTGTAATAAAGTGATATCGCTGAAACCGGTGATCCATTTAGGGTTTTCGGCAAAGCGGGTAAAATCTACCATATCGATCATTCTCACAGTGCCATATCCACCGCGGGCGGCTATGATTGCCTTGATGCTGTCATCATCAATGAAACGCTGCAAGTCTTTTGCTCTGAAGGCATCATCGCCGGCAAATTGATGATATGACGCCGTAACCGTGTCGCCTAAAACAACTTCGAGGCCCCAGGACTCCAGCAACTTTATTGCATCGGTCATAGGGTGCGGCAGCTTTTTGGCCGGGCATGTGATGGCAATTTTATCGCCTTTTTGAAGGAAAGGGGGCGCTTTGAAAGAGCGTTCGGAACCAGCTGCGGCATTAGTCATAGCCAATAATAGCAAAACTTTTCGGTTTTTATCTTTCGAACTTCCGGGACTTTCCGACTTGCGGACTAAAAACGGTATCTTTGCCGCGTTATGTCACAATTGAATAAGTTTAAACGATTCACGGTAACATCTGCCCTGCCGTATGCCAATGGTCCGCTGCACATCGGGCACCTGGCGGGGGCTTATTTGCCTGCCGATATTTTTGTACGTTACCTGCGCCTGTTGCATAAAGACGTGGTTTACATCTGCGGATCGGACGAGCATGGCGCCGCTATCACCATAAAAGCAAAAAAGGAAAATACTACTCCGCAGGCCATTATCGATAAATACCACAACCAGATAAAAACCAGCTTTGAGGAGTTTGGGATTTCATTCGATATTTATCATCGTACCTCCTCGCCGATACATCATGATCTGTCGCAGGAGTTTTTCCTGAATTTGTATGAAAAGGACGAATTTATAGAGAAGTTTTCGGAGCAATATTTTGACGAGGATTACCAGCAATTCCTGGCTGACCGTTATATTATTGGTACCTGCCCAAATTGCAGCAATCCTAATGCCTATGGCGATCAATGCGAAAACTGCGGCACATCGTTAAACCCAACCGATCTGATCAACCCGATATCAACACTAAGCGGTAAGCCGCCGGTGCTGAAACAAACCAAACACTGGTTTTTACCACTCGACAAATATCAGCCCTGGCTGGAAAAATGGATAGACACAAAGGAAGGGGAGTGGAAGGTTAACGTATTTGGTCAGTGCAAATCATGGCTCAAATCGGGGCTTCAGCCCCGCTCAATGACCCGCGACCTGGATTGGGGCATCGACGTGCCGTTGGAAGAAGCCAAAGGCAAAAAGTTGTATGTGTGGATGGATGCGCCTATCGGCTACATTTCGGCCACTAAACAATGGGCACAGGACAACGGAAAAGATTGGAAACTATATTGGAAGAAACAGGAAAATGAAGCTGATGAAGCCTGCCTGCTTCATTTTATCGGCAAGGATAATATTGTGTTCCATTGCATTATTTTCCCATCGATACTGCACGCCCATGGCGAATATATTTTACCGCAGAACGTACCTGCCAACGAGTTTTTGAATTTGGAGGGCGATAAATTATCAACCTCGCGTAACCATGCTGTTTGGCTGCACGAATACCTCGAAGAATTTCCAGGTAAGCAGGACGAACTGCGTTATGTATTAACGTCTATCCTTCCTGAAACCAGCGATAGCGAGTTTACCTGGAAGGATTACCAGGCCCGTGTTAATAATGAGCTGGTGGCTATTTTAGGCAACTACGTAAACCGGGTAATGATACTGATGCACAAGTTTTACGAGGGTAAAATTGAAAATGAAGCCGGTAAAATTGTGCTGACCGATAAGAACCTTGATACAGAGCTTAGCCGTTATTACGACGAGTTAAAGGTTAACCTTGAAGCGTATAAATTCCGCCAGGCGCTGCAAAGCGTTATGGATATTGCGCGCTTGGGTAACCGTTACCTTACAGAGCAAGAACCATGGAAAACCATCAAAACCGATCCGGACAAGGCGAAAGAAGCGTTGCATAACAGTTTGATTTTGATAGGCCATTTAGCGGCCTGCCTGCAGCCTTTCTTACCGGCCACCGTAAAAAAGATAGTGAACATGCTGAATATTCCATTCAGCGCGATTGCGCTGGATAAGGAAATGGTATTTGAAAACGGGCACCAGTTAAATCCATCTGAACTGTTATTTGAAAAGGTAGAGGATGAGGTAATAGAAAAGCAGATCCAAAAACTACTGGACAAAAAGGCTGCCACGGCACCGGCTCAACCAGCTATCGTTCCTGCAAAGGAAAATATCAATTACGAATCGTTCGCGACGATGGATATCCGCACGGGTACCATTGTAACCGCGGAAAAAGTTGCCAAAACCAAGAAGCTATTGAAACTGAGCATCGATACCGGGATAGATACCCGCACCATCGTATCGGGGATTGCCGAATATTTTGAACCCGAAGCCATCATAGGCCAAAAGGTAAGCGTACTGGTGAACCTGGAACCGAGAGAAATAAAAGGCATCCTGTCGCAAGGCATGATCCTGATGGCCGAGAACAGCGATGGAAAACTGAGCTTTGTAGTGCCGGGCGGAGATATGCACAACGGATCGGTAATCAGATAATGTGTGGATTTTAAATGTGCAGATGCGCCTGGCAAGACTTACGAAGTTTTGAAAACTTCGTAAGTCTAAGAATCGAAGCAGGTGAAGTATAAATGGTTTTGCCAGTTCGCTCAAAATTCGCACATTTGCACATTCAAAATCCGCACACCGGAAATGGTCCCGTAGTTCAACGGATAGAATAGGAGTTTCCTAAACTCTAGATATGAGTTCGATTCTCGTCGGGACCACTTTTTACACCATCCATGGGAACAGCATGGGAAAGATTATTGAAGCCTTCGGATGAAAAATTCGGAGGCTTAATTTTTTTCTTCAAAGTCATATTCTGTAAGTATTTCATCTAAATAAAGCCCTTTAAATTTTTCATATTTCAGTTGCTTCCCGGTTTCTATATCAACAATTTCTATTGCAGATTTAGCATAACCTCTGCCAAATTCAATATCAGTTCTATAAAAGCCTTTACCTAACGGTAACTTATTAACTAAATATACGGGATGGGCGCCGATTACTTCGTTATATTCATTGCATGCGGAATTATATTCATAATAATCGATTTCCCTTCTTTTCGTATCAACAGAAACGACATTAAATATTTCCATATAAAACCTGTCATTATAATTAGCAAGGCCATAAAAGGAAACACCTTGGTAGTTATTGTCAATACAAAACTCTTTAAATCTGGCAGAAACGATCGCAAAAGAATCATAAGTCACCGACACATCGGCCCTTCTGTTTTTTAATTTAAAGTTGGGGTTTAAGTGGAGATATCTGTTTTTTACATGGTCAATACAGGTACAAATATCAACTCCATACATATTTTGATTCATATAAGACTTATTGTCATAAATGCCAAGTGAATATCCAATCAAAGAAGCCATATCTAAATATCAATAAATTTTATCGATGTATGATATTTAGAGAGGAGAATTATCCTCCAAATCCGTTGCATAGCCCAAGTCAGCTATAAAAGAGTTCGGGTTTGGTAGTCTAAGTTCGTGTTTATTGTTGCCACACCAAGGTTCGCGGGTTTGCTGTTGAAATTAGGTATCCCATGCCCGATGTATTAATAGACATAAAAGGATTTGTATTTTCAGTTCCGGAATATTCCTGGGTTGTGCCATCAAAGGCTTTAAAAATGATTTTCCAGGTACCCACTCCGTAATCAAATATTTTGGAGTCGCCCCAGTTTAAAGTTATTATTTCGTTATTATAAGTAAGAAAGGTATCGTCCATATACTCATTAAAAGTGATGTGAAACCTGATTTGCCCGGATGTGCCGAAGGCTCCATGATGAATTGTCGTCATTTTGTAAACAACCCTATCGGCATCATCAGATACGAACGAGCCGCCAAGATCTCCGGTTTGCCAGTCGGATACAAGCCTGGAGGTGTTTCTTTGCACATGCCAGCCGGAGGTTGGCGTAACTAAATAGGGAACATCTTTATGATCATCATTTGCGCCGTCACCCCCCGATGATTGATAATACTGTGGTGAAACAAACTGATGTTGATTATGCCTGGGATTGGTAATGGTATGTACTAACGTAATAGTGCCCGGTTGTTTAGGCAGCGTGCCTATGTATAATAGGTAGTTGTCTGTCCTTTTCTTGGTAAATATAAAAACGACGTCTTTCCAGGGTATCTGTAATGAAGCTTTAATATACCCGAATTTGTTGTCAGAAATAAGGGGGTCAGAGGTGAGTTCACCTATCGGAACATGGAATTCCAACTGTTGGTTAGTACCCGATGACTTATAAACTTTATTGTTGATGGTTAGTGTAGGCGTATAATCTGGTAATCCGGCGGCTTCAAAATTGCCCTTGCAAGTAATAACTACATCGTAAGCTACAGAAGCAGGAACAATAAATTGCGGGGTTGTAGCCCGTAACTGCGGCTCATGTTTTCTAAACGGCAACGCATTGATAATTTGCTGTGCCTGGGAGGTAAAATCGGTTAGCGATGCAACTGTATTATTTTGCACCTGGCCCACCATACTTTTTAATGATTCAAATTGCTTTGCCGCAGTGGTGTCAAGCCTGTTCATGGTTAAATTTAAGCTTGATGCGTAAACATTTTTAAAGTTTTCTAAGGATAAGGCTACTTCGCGGCCGGCCTGGACCTCAAGACTTAACCCGGCATTTTTGGCGTCGTCAATAGCCTGCTGCAGCTGATCGCCGAGTTTAATAAGTTCGGCGCCTAAAACCGCACTTTGGGCGGAACTTTTTGTTGAGATGCTTATAAAAAAGCAAAAGAAAGCGGAAATGATAAATAGTTGTTTCATTGTCTTTATATTAAATGAGAATAGTTTAGATATCTCAAATTTCTTTATCAGACAAAACATGGGGCAGCGTAATTTTAACCTTTATAATAGGGTGTTTTTACGGTTTTAACAGATAAATTGAGTTGGTAACGGGGGAATAAATATGTTAAAGTATTTAGCCAGAAGTTTGAATATTGTTAACGTTTTGCCAATAACTTTACAGGAATGCCCGTCTCTGATAAATAGCTCAACTAACGCTGATTTATATCGGCGAGACCGTGGGAACCGAACCACTCCAATACGAAGCCCCTTGTTTTTCGTACCTTTGTTCTATTTAAGATCAGCTTATGTCGTCACCTGTGAATCAAACCCCCGCCGAAAAGGAAAACCTGCATCCGCGCAATGCGCACCGGCAGGGCTATGATTTTAAGCAGCTGATCAAAGCAGTTGCCGGACTGAAGCCTTTTGTTAAGGTAAATGAGCATGGTATCGAGTCGATCAATTTTAGCGATGCGGATGCGGTGAAGATGCTAAATACGAGCCTGCTGAAGAAGTATTATAATGTTGATGGCTGGGATATTCCGGAGGGATACCTTTGCCCGCCAATACCCGGCCGGGCCGATTATATCCATTATATAGCCGATTTATTAGGCGAAACCGACAATGGCAATATTCCTACCGGTAAAAAGATAAAGATTCTTGATATTGGCACCGGGGCTAATTGCATTTACCCGGTTATTGGCAGCAGCGTTTACGGCTGGCAGTTTGTAGGGACAGATATTGATCCGTTGGCTATCTCATCGGCAAAACATATTTTGGCTGCAAATCCGCAGTTAAAAAGTAATGTATTACTACGCCAGCAAACTAACCGGCACAATATATTTAAAGGAATAGTTTTAAGCGGCGAAGGCTTCGACGCAACGATCTGTAATCCTCCGTTTCATGCTTCTGCACAGGAGGCTCAGTTGGCCAGCATTAATAAATGGAATAAACTGAAAACAGGAGGCAAGCCGCAATCTCCCCTGAATTTTGGCGGGCAGAAAAAAGAACTGTGGTACCCCGGTGGCGAGGCGGCATTCATCAAACTTACAGTTGAACAAAGCGCGCTGGTTGACAAACAGTGTTTATGGTTTACCACCCTGGTATCAAAAAAAGACACGCTTCCCGGCGTTTACAGGGCGCTGCAAAAGGTGAAAGCTAAGGATGTGAGAACCATCAGCATGTCCCAAGGGCAAAAAGTAAGCCGGATGGTGGCCTGGACATTTTTAGACGAAACCGAACGTGCCGAATGGGTGAACACCTGGTGGCATAAGAAATAAAAAATATAGCCTTAGACTGACACATGTAAAAACGGAAGCTTTTAGTTTAATTAAAAGCTTTCGTTGTTTAAACCCGGCAGCGGTAAAAGAAAATAAAAGCCACCGCTAATTATTTACATATTTTATTCTGCAAAGTCCGCAGCTGATAAGCGCCACGTTACTAAACGTGTTAACCCTGCCTGAAGGAAATATAGCTCTTTTTTGTTAACGGCCTTCCATTATGATAGTGATGGTTATCATTTTGGAAGTGATAGCCAATTGCGATATTTAATTCATAGCGCCCCGTTTTATTTTCAATTATCTGATCTGCAATATTTTATAGCGATAATCAACAATGGCGGTACGGCATTTGGTACCTGCACGCAGAGAAGACAATGCGGCTGCGCAAAGTCATCCCCAACATTAGAATTGTTTATTAACTGACTTAACAACAAAGAACGCTATGCTCACATTCATTCTCTTACTGGTGCTGCTGGTTAGCTGCTGGCTGGTATTTAAATCAATTGATTACTTCGAAAAAATCTGAAACTATGTTAGCCCTATTTATTGTAGCCATTGCGGTATTCATATACATGATATATGTGCTGCTGAAACCCGAAAAATTTTAATTGTAAATCACAATGAACACTGAACTACTCGGCATTATTGCCTCATTTGTCATCACCCTACTGATAGCCATACCCCTGGGCAAGTACCTGGCAAAAATGTTTGCCGGCGAAAGGGTTTGGACGGACTTTTTAAAGCCCATTGAAAGGGCGATCTTCAGATTGTCGGGCATTAACCCCGATGCGCCCATGAACTGGAAGCAGTTTTTAAAGGCCATGCTTACCATCAACATCCTGTGGCTGGTGTATGGTTTTTTTATGCTGATATACCAGGACAAGCTGCCGCTTAACCCGGATGGTAACCCCGGCATGTCTGCCGATCTTTCGTTTAATACCATCATTAGCTTTGTTGCCAATTGCAACCTGCAGGATTACTCGGGCGAGACGGGAGCAACCTATTTTACCCAGCACTTTATTTTTATGTTCCTGCATTTTACGAGTGCCGCAACAGGGATAGCCTGTGCGGTGGCCGTTTTTAAGGCCTTCCGCGATAAAACCGCTACCGATCTGGGCAACTTCTGGAACTTTTTTGTAAAGGCCATTACCCGTTTACTGCTACCGGTGTCGATAGTTATTGCTTTGATATTAACATTCAACGGTACGCCAAGCAGCTATGCCGGTAAAGACAAATTTATATCGATGCAGGGCGATACCGTGAATGTATCGCGCGGACCGGCTGCGCAAATGATAGCCATTAAACACCTGGGCACCAATGGCGGCGGCTGGTTTGGCGCCAACTCGGCGCACCCGCTGGAAAACCCCAACTACCTGACCAATATGACCGAGATAATTGCGCAATTTATTGTGCCGGTTGCCATGATACTGGCCTTTGGGTATTACATACGCCGGAAGAAGCTGGGCTGGGTGATATTCAGCGTGATGATGCTGGGTGTAATGCTGCTGATGCTCCCGACCATTAGCAGTGAGCTGGGCGGAAACCCGTTGCTTGCAAAAATGGGGATAAGCCAGCCCACCGGTGCCATGGAGGGCAAGGAGGTGCGCTTCGGGCCGGCAGCAACTGCCTATTGGAGCACACTCACTACGGTAACGTCAACAGGCTCGGTTAACGGAATGCACGACAGTACAATGGCGCTTACCGGCTTATGGCAGTTACTGGCCATGATGGTCAACGGCTTTTTTGGCGGATGCGGCGTTGGATTACTGAATTATTATATCTATCTCATTATAGCGGTGTTTATTTCCGGCCTGATGGTTGGGCGTACGCCTGAGTTTTTAGGGCATAAGGTAGAAGCCCGCGAAGTAAAAATTGCAGCCCTGATAACGCTGCTGAGCCCGTTCCTTATAATGGCAGGCACGGCTTTATCATCGTACATTGTTACCTATTACCCTAATATAAACTGGGCGGTTAAGCCATCCACATGGCTTAATAACCCGGGGTATCACGGGTTCTCCGAAATGCTGTACCAGTACACCTCATCCAACGCCAATAACGGATCGGGCTATGAAGGGCTGGGTGATAACAATATCTTCTGGAATGTGTCGGCCGGTTTGGTGATCTTCCTTGGTCGCTTCTTGCCTATTATCGGTCCGGTGGCTATTGCGGGGCTGCTGGCTCAAAAGAAATTCATCCCCGAATCGGCAGGTACGCTAAAAGTGGATACGCTCACTTTCGGTATGATGACGTTTGCAGTGATAGTGGTTTTAAACGCTTTATCTTATTTCCCGGCGCTTGCCCTTGGTCCGCTGGCCGAATATTTCACAATGCTTAAGGGCTAAAAAATCTAAAGAAATGAAAAATCAATCAAATAAATTATTTGAGCCTGCGCAGGTGCAGACTGCCTTAAAAGAATCGTTCGTTAAGCTCGATCCCCGCGTAATGGTGCGCAACCCGGTGATGTTCACGGTAGAGATAGGCACGCTGGTGATGCTGTTTGTATCGGTGTACAGTTTTTCGCACCGCGACCAGGGCTCATTCGCTTATAACGTGTTAATTTTCGTGATCCTGCTGCTCACAGTGCTCTTCGCCAACTTTGCAGAGGCTATTGCCGAGGCCCGCGGCAAAGCCCAGGCCGATAGCCTGCGCAAAACCCGCGAAGAAACGCCGGCAAAAGTAATTATGGCCGATGGCAGTATCGTAAGCAAATCATCAAGCGAATTACGCAAGGGCGATGTGTTTACCTGCGAAACCGGCGACACCATCCCCACCGATGGTGAGATCATAGAAGGTATTGCTACTATCGATGAATCGGCTATTACCGGCGAATCTGCCCCGGTGATACGTGAGGCGGGCGGCGATAAATCTTCGGTTACGGGGGGAACAAAAGTATTATCTGATGAAATAAAGGTGATGGTTACCACCCAGCCCGGCGAAAGCTTCCTGGATAAGATGATTGCTTTGGTGGAGGGCGCCTCGCGCCAGAAAACGCCAAACGAAATTGCCCTGACCATCCTGCTGGCAAGCTTTACACTGATCTTTATCATTGTATGCGTAACGCTGAGGCCGTTTGCAGCTTATGCCAATACGCCCATTACCATTGCGGCGCTCATCTCGCTGTTTGTGTGTTTGATCCCTACCACCATTGGCGGTTTACTATCAGCCATTGGCATTGCCGGGATGGACAGGGCGCTGCGTGCCAACGTGATCACCAAATCGGGTAAGGCAGTGGAGACTGCCGGCGACATTGACGTGCTATTATTAGATAAAACAGGTACCATCACCATAGGTAACCGTAAGGCTACGCACTTCTGGCCTGCGCTTGGGGTGACGCCTGATGATCTGATCACCGCCTGCGTGTTGTCGTCATTGGCTGATGAAACGCCTGAGGGCAAGTCGATTGTGGAATTGGCTTCGGGCCACTTTGCTTTGCCGTCGGCACCGGATGGTTCGGAGTTCGTGAAGTTTACCGCAGAGACCCGCGCCAGCGGTATTAATACGCCAGCCGGATTGCGCATTCGTAAGGGGGCGTTCGATTCTATTCGCAACATGGCGCAAAAGGCCGGCAATGCCGTTCCGGAAGAGGTTGTGGGACGCGTGAAGATCATCGCCTCGAATGGTGGTACACCGCTGGTTGTTGCCCAAAATGAAAAAGTAATGGGCGTTATAGAACTGCAGGATATTATAAAACCCGGCATTTCTGAACGTTTTGAACGCCTGCGAAAAATGGGTGTGAAAACCGTAATGGTAACCGGCGACAATCCGCTCACTGCCAAATTCATAGCCGAAAAAGCAGGTGTAGACGATTTTATTGCCGAGGCGAAGCCTGAAGATAAGATGAACTACATTAAAGCCGAGCAGAACAGCGGTAAGCTTGTAGCTATGATGGGCGACGGTACTAACGACGCCCCGGCCCTGGCCCAGGCCGATGTGGGCGTTGCCATGAATAGCGGAACGCAGGCCGCCAAAGAAGCCGGCAACATGGTTGACCTGGATAATGACCCTACCAAACTGATAGAGATTGTGGAGATAGGTAAGCAGCTGCTCATTACCCGCGGTACGCTCACTACGTTTTCGATAGCTAATGACGTGGCGAAGTATTTTGCCATTGTACCTGCCTTGTTTATGGCTTCGATACCTGCCCTGCAAAGCATTAACATTATGCGTTTGCACAGCCCTGAATCGGCCATCCTGTCGGCGGTGATCTTCAATGCCATTATTATTCCGCTGCTGATCCCGTTGGCGCTGAGAGGCGTGGAATATAAACCGATAGGGGCAAGCGCCTTGCTGAGGCGTAACCTTATGATTTACGGTATGGGCGGTATTATAGCCCCATTTATCGGCATCAAATTAATTGACCTTGCTGTCGCAACCCTGTTTTAAAATAAGAAAATGAAAAAGTATCTCATTCCATCCATAAGAATAACCCTGGTGCTCACCGTAGTGCTATGTGTTATCTACCCGGTAACTATTATGCTGGCAGGCCGCCTTTCGCCCGGTGCCGGTAACGGCGAAACCATTACCGTAAACGGGAAAGTGGTAGGCTATGCCAACCTGGGCCAAAACTTTAGTAAGCCGCAATATTTTTGGGGAAGGCCATCGGCGGCAAGCTACAACGCAGCCGGTTCGTCGGGCTCAAACAAAGGGCCAAGTAACCCCGATTACCTGAAAGATGTTTCGAAGCGGATTGACACCCTTTTGAAATATCATCCTTACCTGAAACGCAGCGAGATTCCTTCCGACCTGGTTACCGCCTCGGGCAGCGGTCTTGATCCGGATATCTCTGTAGCTGCTGCAAAGATCCAGGTAAAACGCGTGGCCGATTTCCGCAAGCTGGATCAGCAAAAAGTTGCTGCATTGGTGAACGATCAGATCGAAAAACCGCTATTGGGCCTATTCGGCCCGGAAAGGATCAACGTGCTTAAACTGAATGTGGCGCTTGATCAGCTTAAATAATAAATGCTATGCAGAGGGTTGTTTGATAGCCCTCTGCACTATCTATCTAAAAAAATGAAAAAAATACTGACCATATTATTTGCGCTGGGCATAACCATCAGCCTAAAAGCGCAGGATTCTACCAAAAATTCTAAATTAACTATCAGCGGTTATGCCGAGATCTATTACGGGCATGATTTTAATAATCCGCAGGATCATAACCGGCCTGCGTTCGTTTATTCGTTCAACCGCACTAACGAGGTAACTTTAAATCTGGGATTTATAAAAGCGGCTTACGCGAATGATAACGTGCGGGCTAACGTAGCTTTTATGGCGGGCACTTATGCTAATGCCAATCTTGCTGCCGAACCGGGCGTGTTCAAGAACATTTATGAAGCCAACGCCGGAATTAAGCTTTCTAAAAAGGCAGATCTTTGGCTGGATGCGGGGATCTTTGCTTCGCATATTGGTTTCGAGAGTGCAGTTGGTAAAGACTGCTGGACGCTTACCCGGAGCCTGATGGCCGATAACACACCGTTTTATGAATCGGGCGCAAAGATTACCTATAACACCGCCGACGGTAAATTCTCGGCAACGGGCTTGTTTCTTAATGGCTGGCAGCGCATCCGCAGGCAAGATGGTAACAATAACCCCGCCGGTGGTGTGCAGCTCAGCTGGAAGCCAACGGCGAATTTTACCCTCAACTACAGCAATTACCTCGGAACCGAGGGTGCCGATTCTGTAAGCGTGAAGCGTTTTTATAACGATATTTATGCAATAATAACCGTAACGCCGAAGCTGGGCATTACCGCGGGGCTTGATTATGGCACACAACAAAAGGTACACGGGGTATCAGGTTCGGCAAATATTGTGTCGCCGGTGTTGATAGCCCGTTACCAGTTGGCCAAACAGTGGGCGGTAGCCGGCCGGTATGAATATTATAAGGATAAGGACGGTGTGTTTATAGCCACCTCTGCCCCGGAAGGGTTCAGTACGTCGGGTTATTCATTAAATGTAGATTACAATCCGTTCCCCAATACGTTGATACGGCTGGAGGGTAAAACCTACAGCAGTAAGGACAAGGTATTTGTTAAGGCGGATAATAACGTAAATACTGACGCATTGGTAACTGGTAGCATTGCGATAGCATTTTAAAGCATGGCGAACGCGGGAAAAAACGATGAGGTAAAAGCTTTTATCGAGCTGGTAAAAAAATCGCGGCGCGGTAAGTTTAAAATTTACATAGGCATGAGTGCCGGTGTAGGCAAAACTTACCGCATGCTGCAGGAAGCCCATGTGCTGCTGCGCAACGGTATAGATATGCAGATAGGTTACATTGAAACTCACCGCCGCGAGGAAACCCATAACCTGCTTACGGGCCTCCCGGTGATACCGCGCCGGAAGGTTTTTTATAAGGGGAAGGAACTGGAAGAAATGGACCTTACAGCCATTTTAAACCGCCACCCCGAAGTGGTAATTATTGATGAGCTGGCACATACTAATGTAGAGGGCAGCAAGAACGCCAAGCGCTGGCAGGACGTACTGGATATTTTGGAAGCGGGCATCAGCGTAATTTCGGCGGTGAATATACAGCACCTGGAAAGTATGAACCAGGAAATTGAAGAGATAACCGGTATCCCGATCACGGAGCGAATTCCGGATAAGGTGCTTGAACTGGCCGATGAAATTGTAAACATAGACCTTACCGCCGATGAACTGATTGACAGGCTGAAGGAGGGCAGGATTTACGACAGAAGCAAAATAAGCATAGCACTGCAGAACTTTTTCCAGCCCGATAAGATCTTACAGTTGCGGGAGCTGGCGCTGAAGGAAGTGGCGCATCATGTAGAGCGGAAGATAGATATCGAGATTCCGAAGCAAATTAAACTTCGGCCTGAAAAGTTCCTGGCCTGTATCTCATCGAACGCGGAAACAGCCCGTACGGTTATCCGGAAGACGGCCAGGCTGGCATCGTATTATCGCTCGCCGTGGATAGTACTTTATGTGCAAAGCAGCAGCGAAAGCGGTAACCGCATTAAACTGGATAAGCAGCGTTACCTGATAAATAATTTCAAACTTGCCACCGAATTGGGCGGCGAGGTTGTGAAAATAAAGAGCGACCAGGTAACGCAAACGATAATGCAAACAGCCGAAGAACGGGAGGTAACCACCATTTGTATAGGTAAGCCCCATTTGAGCTTGTTCCAGGTTATTTTGAGGACTGCCGTTTTTAATGGATTGCTGAACAAGATCGCGTCGACAGAAATTGACCTCGTTATCCTGTCATGAAAAATATTAATAAATTAAGCTATGAAAGTTAAAAGTAAATTACGGTTAGGATTTGGGTTTCTCTTCCTCATCGTGCTCTTTTTCGGGATTGTATCACTCTTTTATATTTATAATATTTCAGACAGTGCAAAGGTTATTCTTAAAAACAATTACGAATCGTTAAGTTTTGCACGTGAGATGCGTGCCGTGCTCGACGAAAATAAACTGCCGCTTGATGCTAAAGCCCTCGGCGAATTTGACCGCCAGCTGGCGTTGCAGGAAAAGAATATTACCGAGAAAGGCGAAAAAGAAGCAACGGTTGCCTTGCGTAAAACATTCAAGACACTTCAGTCGTCGGCCGGTGCCGGGCCGGAAAGCGAAGCGGCGGTATATCATGCGCGGTCATTGCTGCGCGAAATTGAGGCCTTGAATATGCACGCCATTGTCAGGAAAAACGAGGCGGCGCAGGCTTCGGTTAATAAGGCCACCCTGTTGCTTGGCATAACTGCTACCATTACTTTTTTGATCCTGTTTAGTTTCACTGTCAATTTTCCCGGCTTTATAGCCGATCCGCTGCGGAAGGTGGTTGACGGGATTCGCGAGATCAGCAGGAAAAACTACAACCAGCACCTCGACTTTAGCGCTGATGATGAGTTTGCCGACGTAGCCGCCGCATTTAATGAAATGTCGGGCCGGTTGATGGATTGGGAAAATAGCAACCTGGCCACCGTGCTGTCGGAAAAGCAACGGATAGAAACCATTATAGAGCAGATGCAGGATGCTATCATAGGTTTAAACGAGAAACAGGAAATCCTGTTCATTAACCAGGTAGCCGAGAATATTTTGAATTTAAAGGAACAGAAATTGGTTGGTCAGCCTGCAAGCAAGTTTACGGCCACGAATGACCTGTTTAAATCGATAGTTGAGAATGAGGCCTTAAAATCGTTTAAAATAGCGCTGGATGGTAAGGAGTCCTATTTTCAGCTGGATAGCCGCGAAATTGTGATCCCTAATCTTGATAACAAACCAAACGATGTGCTGAATTTCGGCAGCCGGTCTGTTGGTAGGGTGTATGTACTCCGAAATATTACCGAATTTAAGGAACGCGACGAAGCTAAAACCAACTTTATTGCCACCATTTCGCATGAGCTGAAAACGCCGATCTCATCTATAAAAATGAGTCTGAAGCTGTTGCAGGACCAGCGCATTGGTCCGGTTAACCCGCAGCAAAGCGAATTGATGGGCCATATTAACGAAGACAGCGACCGCCTGCTGAAGATCACCAGCGAGCTGCTTGATCTTTCGCAGGTAGAAACCGGGAACATCCAGTTGAATTTCGTATCGTCTGACCCGCTGGACATTGTGAACTATGCGCTTAACTCGGTGCGGTTTGCGGCAGAACAAAAAGGAATAAATATAAAAATATCGGCTCCGGATAGCCTGCCGAAGGTTTATGTAGATATGGAAAAGACGGCCTGGGTGCTGGTTAACTTTTTATCGAACGCGTTGCGGTACAGCGGCGAAAAATCAAAAGTACTGATAGAGTTGAAAGAAAAAGATCGCCAGGTTATTTTCGGCGTGCGCGATTTCGGTAAAGGCATTGACGAGCAATACCAGAAACGCCTGTTTGAGCGCTATTTCCAGGTGCCAACCGATGGGCAGAATAAATCGGGCTCGGGGCTTGGGCTGGCCATATCGAAAGATTTTATTGAAGCCCAGCAAGGGAAAATTTGGGTAGAAAGCGCTATTGGCGAGGGAAGTACATTTTGCTTTGCCTTGCCGGCGGTTTAGGCTTCGCAAGCAGGATGCTTGCTGTATTTTGGGTCGAAGCTGGAAGCTTCGACCAGTTGTATGAAGCTCCGGCTTCGGCCGGTTGTTAAATGATTCACTTGTTTGACCTTAAGCTTTTTATCGCGGCCAAATGCGCAAACAATACCGCCGGAACAATAAAACAAGGCAGCCAGATAAAAGGGAAATAAAGCAGCGCGATGTTGGGCTGATTAAATCCAAACCGCTGAAATGCAAATGGACCTGACAACACTGCGGTAACCACAATGTTGCCGAGCAGTAATAAACACAGTATATTCCATAGCAGTATCACCGATGAGTTCAGGCTCTTCTTTACATATCCGAAGTAATAGACGAACGGTGCGCTCAGTCCGCTCAGGATATCAAAATTGCTGCCCGCGAAAGTCATTACAGCCGGAACCGTTTTGTGCTGAAATAACCAGTAAAGGGTGAGCTCAACCGGTATCCTCACGATGTGCAGCAGCGTTAATAATTTTATATTGCTATTTTCTGTTAGCGCCTTTTTTCTGATGATGAAAAGCATTGAAACAAACACTACCGGCGGCAATAATAATAATGCGAAGCGCGGCGGTGTCCCGCCGGTTACCCGGTAAAATCCGGATAATGCCATGGCCGATTGTGCTGCAAGCCAAATTATTGTGCCGATAATAAGCGGTTTGGAATAGTTGGTTGCTTTGAAAAGTATGAATGCGGTAAAGGCGGTACTGAGTGTAAGCGTTGCGCCAATATAAAAAGGTAAATTTTCCATTGTTTAAATTATTTATACAAAGGAACCTGATTACAATGGGCGGCATCTTGCCAATTGGCAAGAAATGAAACTTGCTATTTTTTCGAAAAATCTTTCCTGATACGGCTTAAAGACGTATCTGTAATACCGAGATAGGATGCGATGGTTTTGAGCGATGCATGTTGAAATATTTCCGGGTTACTTTTTAACAAGGCGGCATAGCGTTCTTCTGCTGTTTCTGTAATGGTTGAAAGCATCCGTAATTTTAACCCGCTAAACCCTTTCACCAGCATAGACCTGCCGAACTCGCGAAATTCGGGCAGGGCATGGAAGAGATGATTGAGTTGTGCGTAAGTAATAAACCAACCCTCACAATCTGTCAGCGCCTGTATATTCTCTTTAGACCGGGTTCGGCTGAAAAAAGAAGAAATCTCAAATATCATCTGGCCGGAAGTATAAAAATTAGTGGTCACCTCGTTGCCATCAACATCATGCGCAAATGCGCGCATAAAGCCTTTTTCAAGATAAAGGTATTCATCTGCTACCTTGCCTGCGGTAAGCAAAAATTGATTTTTATGAATTACGAGATGGTTGAAATGAATTGCTATCTCATTCCTTACAGCCGGAGGGTTAAGGTTCTGGTTTCGGAAAAATTCGAGAAGGTTATCTTGATTCATAGAATGCCGGCAACTTGTGCAATAAAGATAATCACAAATGTAATTTATGATTGTGGCAAAAGCCTGCAATTAACATCGTTTGTAAACCGGCAACATTTAGTTATTTTTATCACAACCAATTTCCTGAATGAACCCAGTTAGCCCGGTAAAGTACCGCATCCCGTCGATAGATATTGTGCGCGGAATTATTATGGTGATCATGACGCTTGATCATTGCCGCGATTTCCTGCATTTCCAGGGGCCGGAATATAACCCAACCAATATGGCCACCACTACGGGCATCTTATTCTTTACCCGGTGGATCACACACTTTTGCGCGCCGGTTTTCGTTTTTCTGAGCGGTGTATCGGCTTACCTGGCCGGGCAGCGCCGTTCGAAGGGTGAACTGGCGGCTTTCCTTATCAAGCGGGGGCTTTGGCTCATTATAGCCGACATGACCATTATGACGCTATTATTTTCCTTCAATCCCAAATTCAATGGGATTATGCTGGAAGTGCTGTGGGCTATAGGCGGCAGTATGATCCTGCTGGGATTATTGTCGCGCCTGCCTTTGCGTGTGATAGGCGCTGTAGGAGTGGTTATCTTTTTTGGACATAACCTGCTCGATTCGGTCCAACTGCCGCAGGGCACAGGCGCCGCCATATTCAATTTGCTGTTTAACGGCACTGTACTCGTAATCAACAAAGATCACCTGATCCTTGGCGCATATCCACTTTTACCGTGGACCGGCGCTATGCTGCTTGGCTACGTATATGGGTCGATCTATAAATCGGGCTTTAACAGTATCCATCGCAAACGTATTTTATTGTTAACCGGTATATTATTAACGCTGCTGTTCATAGGTCTGCGACTCGTTAACCTGTACGGTGACCCTGCGCCCTGGGCTATTCAAAAAGATGGCGTGCATACCGTGCTGTCGTTCTTCAATACCACCAAGCGCCCGCCATCGCTTATTTATCTTTGTATGACACTGGGGCCTGCGCTCATCCTGTTATCACTGATGGACAACGCTCAAGGCAAGCTTGCCGGGTTTTTCAAGGTATATGGCAATGTACCCTTCTTTTACTTTATTGTCCACTTCACTTTCATCAGGATCATCAACGTGATCTTGGTGATGACTTCGGGTATCGATCTGTCGACGATGAAATCGCCTGGTGCGCCATTTGTTTGGGGGCCGGTTCCTTTCGGCTACCCGTTATGGGTAATTTACCTCATCTGGGTTTTCGTGTTCTCAGCACTCTATTTTCCCTGCAGGTGGTTTGCAAATTATAAGCAAACGCATAAGCAATGGTGGTTATCGTATTTGTAGATAAGGCCTAAAAGCGGAATCTTCCAATCTTGTCATTGCGGAGAACGAAGCAATCTCCTAGTTTTTATTACCGCTGGTGCATTGGCGGTAATGTATTCGTTTATGTATTACCGACGCGATTTTTTCGTATAACAATGACAAATTTCTGCCTGTCGTGCTGAAGTTGAAGCTCCCCCGCACTCATTTTTCGTCTCGCATTCACCCTCGCGCCGGCTTTACAATAACCCCTCTCTAAATACCTCAAATTGTACCTGTTTTGTGTTGTGTTAAATATTTATATCATTGATTGTCAATGACATAAACAAGGTGTAACATTTGTTGCATATTCATTAACAAACGTGTTACAATACACGAAGCAACTCCCATAATTTCACATTGCGGATAAAGTAACCCGTTTACAAATCATCGCACGCAATTATAACCGGCTTTTGTCATCGTATTTTTTTGTTGAAACCAGGGTTTAAACCCTGCGGCGATTTATGCTGATTTTTTACTTATTCAAACCAATAACCAACAATAACCAATTTAACGCTAAGTGGATTCAAATGAAGAAAAATGTACTTTTAAAAAAGCTTAATAGTTATAAAAGATCAACTCTGGTCTTTTTTATAACTATGTTAATATCCTACGCCGGATTTGCGCAAACGCGGCAAATTTCGGGCAGGGTAACCTCGGCCGACGATGGCCTGCCCCTGCCGGGCGTAACAGTTGCCGTAAAGGGAACTTCAACAGGCATGCAAACCGATATAAACGGAAATTACAGGCTCGCCGTTACCGACAGGGCGACACTGACGTTCTCGTTTTTGGGCTATATAGGCCAGGAAGTTGCTGTAGGAACAGGCACTACGTACGATGTGAAATTGGCCCCGGCCATTAGCAACCTGAACGAGGTTGTGGTTGTGGGTTACGGCACCGCGAAAAGAAAAGATCTGACCGGATCAATCAGTTCGGTTAATGCGGCTACGCTGGAGAAGGTTCCGGTTACTACTTTAGAGCAGGCCTTGCAGGGCCGCGCTGCGGGTGTGCAGATCACCAATAACGACGGCTCTCCGGGCGGTAATGTAACTGTACTGGTGCGCGGCGTGGGTAGTTTGGCCAGCAACGGCAACGGCCCATTGTATGTGGTGGACGGATACCCTGTGAGCGGTGGCATCAATAACTTTAACCCGAACGATATCGCATCGATTGATGTATTGAAAGATGCATCGGCTACTGCTATCTACGGTATCAGGGCGGCGAATGGTGTAGTAATTATAACTACCAAAAAAGGCAGAAAAGACGGCACCCAGGTTTCTGTAGATGCCTATACTTCTGTACAGGGCAGGCCCAAAGAATATAAAGTGCTGAACGCGCAGCAATGGGCTACGCTGGCCAATGAAGTTGCGGCGGCCGACCCTCAGCATAATTTCCAGGAACTACCTAACTGGCAAGATCCTAATTCGTTAACTAACGTTGACTGGCAAAATGCAGTTTACCGCAGCGGACTTACCCAAAACTACAGTGTTGGGATCAGGGGCGGCAGCGATAAGGTGCAGTCGGCGGCATCGGTAGGTTATTATGATCAGAAAGGTATTGTACTGGGATCATACTTTAAAAGATTAACGCTGGGGCTTAATATGGATTACCAGCCTACCAAATGGCTGAAATCATCAACCAGCGCCAAGTACACCTACCAGGACGCTAATAACCCGTTTGGCACGGGCAGCCTGGTGCAGCTGAGCGAGCTGCCACCAACCCTTGATGGCGGTAACAAGCAAACCAACCTGATAAAGGATGCTAATGGCAATTATGGGTTCTATAATCCGAAGAGCACTTATGTTGCAAAATATGGTAACCCGGTTTATACCATCGAAAGCAATCAGTATAAAAACATCACCAATTTCTTCCTGGCCAATTCATCGTTAGAGGCTACGATCATCAGCGGGTTGAAGATCAAAACCAACGCGGGGGTAAATGTGAGCGATTATTCGGGCTCTTACTATCAGCCGGAAGACGACCGTATGGATCAGCAATACGGCTTGGGCGGCCCAACGCAGAATGCGCTGTATTCGCAGCACCTGAGCAATACTTTTGAGTGGTTATGGGAAAATACCATTTCGTACGATAAAACGTTTGGCCTGCATACCATCAATTTTGTTGGCGGTGTTTCTGAACAGGAAAACACCAACACGCTGATGGGCGGCAGCGGTACGCCGCCTAACAGTGTGATCCGCGACCTGGCGCAAACTACCAACACCAAGCTCGATCAAAACGGCAACGGGCAAAACATTTATTCGTTGGCATCGCAATTTGCAAGGCTCACCTACAAGTTTGCCGATAAGTACCTGATTACCGGTACGGTTCGTCGTGACGGTTCGTCGAAATTTGAACAGGGCCACCAGTATGGCGTGTTCCCTACCGGCGCCGTGGCATGGAAGGCGAAGGAAGAATCATTCCTGAAAAATGTTGACTGGCTGAACGATCTGAAATTCAGGGGCAGCTATGGTAAAGTTGGTAACCAGGGCTCGATAGGCTTGTACCAATACCAGGGCTTGTATTCAACCGGTTCGGCAGCTACCAACAGCGGTAACCTAGGCTATCCGTTCAACAAGGTGTACCAGGGCGGTATTGCGGCTACGCAACCTGCCAACCCCGACCTGCGCTGGGAAACCGACTACCAAACCGATATTGGTATGGATGCATCGTTCCTGCATGGCGATTTAACGGTAACCGCCGACTGGTTCAACCGTAAATCAAAAGACTTTTTATTAACGCTTGCTGCCCCGGCGCAAACCGGTTATAATTTCCTGACCCGTAACGTGGGCAGTATGGATAACAAGGGCGTGGAAATTGCGGTGAACTATAACCATAAAGCAGGCGATTTTCAATACGGAATTGGCCTCACCTTCTCGGCTATCAAAAACAAGCTGACCAGCATTACCTCGGGTACCGACTTTGTGACCAACTTTGGCGGCCTCACCGTTGCCGGTTTAGGATGGTCGACTTTCACCGAAACGCATATTGGCCAGCCTGTGGGCGAGTTTTATGGGTATAAATCACTGGGCATATTCCAGACACAGGACCAGGTTAACGCTTTAAATGCAAAAGCGGCAGCCAAAAACCCATCGAACCCATATTATCAAAAAAGCGCTACCGGCGCAGGCGACCGCTACTTTGCCGATACCAATGGCGATGGGCAGGTAACACCTGATGACCAGGTGAGCCTGGGCAGCCCGCTGCCTAAATTCTTTGGCGGTTTGAACTTCGATTTCAGCTACAAGGCATTCGACTTTAATGCCTATTTCTACGGCGTTTATGGTAATAAGATCTTCAATTACCAGGAAAGCGCTTTGGAAAGCTTTCAGAACCGCAGCTTTGTTGGTGTTGAGAATGTGAGCTACGATTACTACTTACATCACTGGACCAAAGATAATCCATCAAATACTTATTCGAGAGCTACTTATAACGACGATGCGGTAGGCAGCAACGTGCCTTCGAGCGCATGGATACAGAACGGCAGTTATTTGAAATTACGCAACGTAACCGTTGGCTACACTTTGCCATCGGCCTTTGCGAAGAAGCTTACGCTTACCAAGATCAGGTTCTACTTTTCTACCCAAAACCTGTTCACCATTACCGGCTACAAAGGGCTTGATCCTGAAATTGGCTTGCAGAACGGTAATGCAACTCAAAACGGCTTAGACAATGGTACTTACCCTTCATCTAAATTTTACACCCTGGGCTTGAACGTAACCTTTTAAAAGGAATAAAATATTAAAAACATGAAAAAGAATAAAAGATATATTGCGGCGCTGGTGCTTTTAGCTGCGGTTGTTGCGCCGATAACCTGCAAGAAGAACTTCCTCGATCAAACAAACACGTTCTCGTCTACAGCCGATGCGACCTTCCAAAAATCGTCGGACGTGGTGGCGTTGGTGAACAGTATTTACGATGGCTACCAGAACAGCGACCTGTTGAAAAAATCGATATGGTATTATGCCAACTTCCAGACTCACGACTGGTTTAACTACGGTGCCGACATTATTTGGAACAACTACCAGATCACGTCGGATTTTGCTGCATTGGCTACATTCTGGAATAATGCATACATTGATATTGCGCGCTCAAATGCAGCATTCGGTATTATAGCCAATGCAAAGGCAAAAGGTATTGTTACGCCCGCCCTGGCTGATCGCCTTACCGGCGAAGCCTACTTTTTACGGGGTATGAGCTATTACTATCTTGCCGGATCGTTTGGCGGCGTACCATTGGAATTGAACCCTATTACAAACGGCCTTACCCCACGCAGCACGCAGGACCAGGTGTTTACACAGGTTGTTGCCGATATGAAAAAGGCGGAAGAATTACTGGTATCGAAGGCAAACCTGGCCCCGGCCGATCTTGGCCGCGCCACTAAAGGAGCGGCCTATGGTTATGAAGGCGCTGCCCAGATGTGGCTGAAAAACTACAGCGCTGCCTTAGCCGCATTCAATAATCCGGAGTTGACGCAAAACTACCACCTGCTGCCAAACTTTGCCGATGTGCATGAGTTTGATCATCAAAATAATGATGAATCGTTATTTGAAATTCAATTTGACGTGCAGGGTTCGCAGAGCTGGGATGGCGGCTGGCAAAACGGCGGTGAAGTTGCCTGGATAGATGACTTTAGCTGGCCTGAAGAAGTATCGAACTTTGGTTACGATTATGGTAACCCAGGCCTGTGGCTTTCGTACCAGGCGGGCGACAAGCGTAAGGCGTTGACAATTATTGGTCCCGGCGATGAGAACGTGAGCCCGGGCGTAATTGCCAAGTGGGGTGGTATAAAAGGCTACCCGCAGGTAGTATCTGGCTTTGCTGCAGGCGATGCCCGTTACATTGGCGATGACGGTAAGATCATTAATACCTGTGGCACGCTTACGCATCCATGGTACGGGGTGTCCGATCAGCTGCGTTCGGGATACTATTGTGCTAAGAAATGGCGTGATCCGTCGCTTACAGGCGGTACCGGGTCGCAGGTGATATTTGGTTCTCAAAACCAGATCCTGCTGCGCTATGCAGAAATTTTGTTAGACCGCGCCGAATGTAAAGTACGCACAGGCGACGTTGCGGGCGCCCTGGCCGATATCAAAACCGTAAGAGACCGCGCCTTTGGCGGCACCGCTCCGGCGGTGATGCAGGATGGCGCCAAATACGACGGTACCCCGGCCGCGCCTATTACCGACCCGTTACAAATGGTATTAAGCGAATATCGGCACGAGCTTACCGGCGAGTACTCGCTGTTTTATAACCTGCGCCGTGCTGGTCCGGGTGTTGCAGCGGCGTTTATACACGATGCTTACGGAACTGATGCTACATCAACGCCGCAGCCTAACCCTGCGCCGGGGCCTACCCATGACGGCAAGCCGCACGGCGTTTGGCGCACCGCACTGCCAGACGGCCGCGATCTGTTGCCTATTCCGCAGACGGCGATAGGGTTAAATCCTAACCTTACTCAAAACCCTGCATACGGACATTAAGATAGAATAGAATGGTTAATTGGTAAGCTCCCCGGGTAAAAGCGGGGGGCTTTTATGTTGATTATGCAGCCAATACACTCAAATTGTCATTGCTGCCTATGACAAGGTGGGCAGCTATAGAGTATTATAATCGCTCGTGCAACGGGGAGATGCGTAGTTTTTTCTTTTATCCATTTAACTTTTATCGTATCTTGTTATCGCCTTAATAAAGGCAATTAACCAATTATTACAACCGGCACGGCCGGATATTTTACAGCGTGATTTTTTAAGAAGTCAGCGAGCCATCCCGGTTTCGGGAGATTGTGCCTATAATTATTAGTGTTAAATAAACACTTATGAAGAATATAATGGAGCTGCGGTATTATTTGCTTTTGATGGGATGTTTGCTGTCGCAGCTTTGTGTTTTTGCGCAGAACGATCAGTATAAATTTTCGCATCTGGATATCACCAACGGCCTCTCGGACGACCATGTAAGCAGCATTTATAAAGACCATAAAGGCTTTATGTGGTTTGGGACAACATCGGGCCTGAACCGGTATGATGGCTATAAGTTCAGGATCTTTAAGCATGATGCCAAAGACCCGGCCTCGCTGGGAGAGAACAACGTTGTAAGTATTAATGAAGGCCCTGACAACAAGCTCTGGCTCTTTACGCACAGCAGTATCAGCATTTATAACCCAACAACAGAAAAATTCTCGAACGATGCAGCAGCAGAACTGGCGGCCTACCACGTACCCGCAGACAAGGTAAAATCGATCAGAAAGGACGCACGCGGAAACTTTTGGTTTATTACCTACTACAAGGGGCTTTACTGCTATTCCCCGCAAAACAGGACCACGATAAATTATAGCCACACGTTCAGATCGCGGGTAACATTGCACTCAAACTATGTAACCGATGTTGCAGCCGATGCGAAGAACAACATCTGGATGATCTATACCGACGGTGTATTGGAAAAGCTTGACCTGAACAAAAATTTGGTGCAACAGGTAAGCAGCGGTTTGATAGCATCTGTTGGCGTTAAGCAGCAGAACAACAACTTGATGGTTGACAGCAAAGGCAACCTGTGGGTGTATTCAAATTCAGGGCCCACCGGGGTTTACTGTTACAACACGTTGAACAATACGCTGATTAATTTCAGCAAGGATTCGCCGGTGAACCGCCTTAATTCCAACATTATTAATACCATAGTTGAGGCGGATGACCACAACATCTGGATAGGAACTGATCATGGCGGGATCAATATTGTGGACCCGGTGACGTGTAAGGTGACGTACCTGATGAGCGAGGATGATAACCCGAAATCGTTAAGCGGGAACAGCGTGACATTGTATAAAGATAATACCGGTATTATTTGGGCCGGTACGTTTAAGCAGGGTATTAACTATTACCACACGGGCATCATGCAGTTTCCGCTGTACCGGCATTTCATCACCAATAATAAGAGCCTGCCGTTTGAAGACGTTGATTGTTTTATTGAAGATAACGCCGGCAACCTGTGGATAGGAACGAACGGCGGCGGCCTGATCTGTTATAACAAGGCCTCGAAAACCTATAGGCAGTATAAACATGATCCTTCGAACCCAAACAGCTTAGCGAATGATATTGTGCTGCGCTTTTGCATAGATGAGGAACACAGGTTATGGATAGGCACTTATTACGGCGGGCTGGACCGTTTCGACGGTAAGAATTTTACGCATTACCGGCACAATGATAAGGTGCCGTCGAGCATTACCGACGACCGCGTATTTACCGTGATGGAAGACTCGCAAAAGCGCATTTGGGCCGGAACGTTTTCGGGCGGGTTGAATATTTTTGACCGGGCAACCAACTCATTTATTCATCCCAAATATGCGCTGAGCTCACCTTATACATCAACCATTTACGAAGACAGACAGCACAATATTTGGATAGGGCGCGATGAGGGTGTGGACGAAATAGACCCTAAAACCAATAAGATCAAACATTACTTCAATCAGCCTAAAAACCCCAACAGTCTGGTTGCGAATGATGTGAATATTGTTACACAGGACAGCCGCGGCCTGATGTGGATAGGGACGAAGGACGGGCTGAGCATCCTGAACCCGAATACCGGCAAATTTTTAACAGCCGACGACGGGTTTACCTTTCCATCCAACAACATCTCGAATATTTTAGAAGACAACGAGGGCCGCATGTGGGTGAGTACCAGTACCAGTTTGGCCAATATCAGGATTGAAAAAGCCGGCGGAAAATACCGGTTTGAGATTGACAATTTCAACGAATATGATGGCTTGCAGGGGCGCGGCTTTAACCTGAACGCGGCCTATAAAATGCGCAGCGGCGAACTCATTTTTGGCGGGGCGCACGGTTTTAACCTTTTCGACCCGCGGATAGTGAATACGCCTAAACCTAAAGAAAGCCTGGTGTTTACCGACCTACAGTTGTTTAATAAAAGCGTGGCTGTTGGCGATACGATTAACGGGCATGCTATTTTGTCGCAAGCTATTTCGGAAACAAAGTTGGTAACGCTGAATCATAGCGAAAACGTTTTTGCTATAGAGTTTGCGGCTTGCGACTATTTTAATCCCGGCAAAATAAAGTATCAATACATGCTTGAAGGATTTAACACCGGCTGGATCAATGCCCCGGTGAACGACCGCCGGGCTATATATACCAACCTCGATGGCGGCGATTATACTTTTAAAGTACGGACATTGAACCGTAACAATGCGGGGGTAAACAGCATGATCTCGCTAAAGATTCATGTGCTGCCGCCGTTTTGGAAATCGCCGCTGGCTTATGTAACTTATGTGCTACTGGCCATCGGCATTCTGCTTTACATGCGTCACCGGGGCATTATGAAGCTGCGGCGTGAATTTGAAGCCAAACAGGCAGAAACCGAAGCCGGGCGCAAAATAGCCCAGGAGCGTGAAGAAGCCCGCCGTATGCATCAGCTTGACCTGATGAAGATCAGGTTCTTTACCAATGTTAGCCACGAGTTCAGGACGCCTTTGTCGCTTATTTTATCACCCATAGATACGTTGATCAAAACGGCAGATAAGCCCGATCAGCACCATCACCTGCAAATGATTAAACGCAATGGCAAACGGTTGCTTAACCTCGTAAACCAATTGCTCGACTTCCGCAAGATGGAATATAATGAGCTGAAACTTTGCCTGCGCAAGGGGGATATTATCCAGTTTATCAAGGAGGTGTCATCATCATTTACCGATGTGGCGCAGCAAAAGCAGATCCAGTATTTTGTGGAGAGTGAGATACCCGCCTTTGTGACCGATTTTGATCACGATAAGATGGAGCGCATCCTGTTTAATCTGCTTTCGAATGCCTTTAAGTTTACACCATCGGGCGGGCATATCAGCGTTATTTTAAGTTTGGTGGTCGCAGAAGATGCAACGTCGGAACAAAAGATACTTGAAATAAAGGTAATCGATACCGGCATCGGCATTCCGCTGGAGAATCAGGGAAGGATCTTTGAGCGCTTTTTTCAGGATGATATGCCGGAGAATTTATTAAACCAGGGCAGCGGTATCGGCCTTTCAATCACCAAAGAATTTGTGAAGATGCACGGCGGGACGATCGAAATTGAAAGTGAACCTGATTATGGCAGCTGTTTCATTATTAAACTTCCCGTTGGAACCGGCAGTGAAGAAATGCCGCAGGCTGCCCCGTTGGAAAAAGAACCGGTATATACTATTTCAAAGAATAACGACGAAGCGCACAGCACCTCAAAAAAACCGTTGATTTTACTGATAGAGGACAATGATGATCTTCGCTTTTACCTAAAGGATAACCTGAAAAATAGCTTTCATATTAAGGAAGCGGTTAATGGAAAAGACGGGTGGCAAAAAGCACTTGCGCTGCACCCCAAATTGATAGTGAGCGATATCAGCATGCCGGAAATGAATGGCCTGGAGCTTTGCAAAAAGATTAAAGCCGATAGCCGCACCGCGCAGATCCCGATCATATTGCTCACTGCCCTAACCACCGAAGAAGACCAGCTGGCCGGCCTTGATTGCGGCGCGAACGATTATATTGTGAAGCCATTTAACTTTGAGATCCTGCTGTCGAAGATTCATAACCTGCTGCGAATGCAGGAAGCATTTAAAACCACTTTCCAGAAACAGATAGAGGTGGAGGCCAAAGAAATTGAGATCGTATCGGAAGATGAAAAGTTTTTAAAGAACGCACTGGCGTATATAGAGGATAACATTACCAACCCGAATTTCTCGGTTGAGGAACTGAGCCGTCATTTAAACCTCAGCCGTGTATCGCTCTATAAAAAACTCCTGACGCTGACCGGCAAAACCCCGGTGGATTGCATCCGCACCATCCGCCTGAAACGCGCCGTGCAACTGCTGGAAAAAAGCAAGCTAAGCATCGCAAACGTTGCATACGAAGTTGGCTTTAATAACGCCGCCTATTTTGCCAAGGTTTTCAGGGAAGAATTTGGCATCCTGCCGTCGGATTACATTAATGAACTTCGCAGCAAAGAGAAAGAGACAACGGCTATCCTTTAAATTGTTTAATAATCAGGGCTTTTAATCCTGTTAAACATTTGTGGTATATTTATAAGTATTCCTGTTATCGGTTTTTGCAAAACGCGGTTAGTTTTACGCTGTATCCCTGTAACATCATTCATCATAACAAATGAACAAACTAAGCGTGTTTCGCCCGGCCCTAATCTTTAAGTATTGTTTTCTTTTAATAACCTGCCTGTCAATATTCGGCACGGTAAAAGCCTCGGTCATCTCATACACCAAAAGCGCCGACGGCGTTACCCTTAAGCTGGATAAAGGCGTAATGAATATCAGGATCTGTAAGGCCGATATCATTGAAGTTAAATACACCATTTTCGACCAGCTTCCGCAGAAAAACTCATTGGTTGTTGTTGACAAATGGGCACAGAAGGCGCCTTTCGCCGTTGCTGAGCATAGCGGGCATATTGTGGTGACCACCACCCGGCTGATTATCGACATAAACAAACAAACCAACGCGATTAGCTATCAAAATAAAAAGGGCGAGACGATTACTTCAGAAAGTCCGGAAAATAAAACGATGACCGCCGCCACTGTGGCCGGCATTAACACTTACACCTGCAGCACCGGTTTTAACTCGCCCGCCGACGAGGCGCTTTTTGGCTTAGGCTGCCACCCGGAGGACACCCTATCCATTAATTACAAAGGCCGCAACCAGGGAATGCTGATCAAATACATGACCGGCGCCATCCCCGTAATGCTGTCGACCAAAGGTTACGGTATAATGTGGGATAACTACGCGGCATCAAATTTTTACGGAGCCGAGGCCGGTAATACGCAGTATAAATATGCATCGGAAAGCGGAAAAATGGTGGATTACTACTTTTTCTACGGACCTGACTTTGACCAGATTATTAACCTTTACCGCACCGCTACGGGTAAAGCGCCAATGTATCCTAAATGGGTTTTCGGACTGTTCCAATCGCAAGACAGGTATAAATACCAGTCGGAGATTTTGAGTGTGAAAGACAACTACCGCAATAACCACATCCCGGTTGATGCCGTGGTGCAGGATTGGTATTGGTGGTCGCCGCTGCCTATTGGTTCGCACATTATGAATCATGAGCGTTATCCTGATCCAAAGAAACTGGTTAGTGAACTGCACAAGGCGAACATGCATGCCATGATCTCTATATGGCCTGTTTTTGGCAGTGGCACCAACAATTTTGATGCACTAAAAAGTAAAGGCTTTTTAACCAGCATTACCTGGGATAATTTTGTGACCCACACTTTTGATACCTATTACGATGCGCATAACCCTAAAGCCCGCGAACTTTACTGGGCGCAGGCCCGCGACAGTGTGGTTAAACGCTACAACTGGGATGCCTGGTGGGTTGACCAATGCGAACCCGATAATGGCTCCCTGCTGGACGAACGCCGCAAGGCAGATTTTTCGGTAGGGAAGGGCATCGACTATTTCAACAGCTACTCGCTTGAACATGCCAAGGGTTTGTACACCGGCTGGCGGAAAGACATGCAAGGCAAGCGCGCCTATTTATTGGTACGGCAGGCGTTTGCAGGTTCGCAGCACTATGGCGTTACCTTATGGTCGTCAGACGTGACCACCACTTTCCGTGCGTTGAAATCGCAGGTGCCACAGGGGATCAATGCGTGCGCGTCGGGGATGGCCTATTGGACGTCGGACATTGGCGGCTACCTGTCGCGAACCGATCCTGAAGGTACGCCCGATTGGTCGGCCCCGAAAAACCGGGAGCTGTTTACCCGTTGGTTCCAGTTCGGTACCTTTTGTCCAATTATGCGGATACATGGTAAAGGTGAACGCGCATTATTCTCTAACAACTGGGATGCCGCCACCAAAGCCATTTTGCTGAATTACGACAAGCTGCGTTACCGTTTGCTGCCTTACAATTACTCGCTATCGGCAAGGGTTACCAATGAGAACTATACTATGATGCGCAGCCTGAGTTTTGATTTCAGGAACGACAAGAACGTTTATAATATTCCGGATCAGTACATGTTCGGTACGGCGTTTTTGGTAAACCCGGTTACCGAGCCATTGTACACCGGTAAAAATGCAGATCAGCCTAAAACCAGAAGTGTTTATTTGCCCGAGGGCGCCTCGTGGTACAATTTCTGGACCGGAGAACAACTAAACGGCGGCCAAACCCTGAAAGCCGATGCGCCGATAGAAACTATTCCCTTATACGTTAAAGCCGGTTCCATCATCCCAATGGGGCCGAACGTTGAATACGCAACCCAAAACCCGGGCGGGCCAATTGAACTGCGCATTTACCCCGGCGCTAACGGCGAGTTTAAATTTTATGAGGATGAGAACGATAACTACAATTATGAAAAAGGCTTGTCATCCACCTTTACCCTTAAATGGGACGATAAAGCGCATAAACTAAGTATTTCAGACCGTAAAGGTACTTTCCCCGGCATCATAAAGAAACGCACTATAAATATTGTAGTGGTTGGTAAGGATCACGGTGTAAGCAGTACCATCACCGCAAGGGCGGATAAGACTATCGTTTACGACGGAAAGCCGGTGAGTATAATCTTGTAATATTTATAAAAAACGATTCTTTTCTTTTCGCCCAGCGGTGACCCGGTGAGTATTCGTTGCGCGATATAAACGCAGGTGCATTGGCGTATGCTCATCTAAAGGGAGACGCGATGCATTGCGTTTCTGCGTTTGCAGGTCGCAATTATTTTATCACAATTCTTTTTCAAATTGAGCGTTAAAACATCATCCGCAATTCGGTAATTTTATTGAATGAAATCGTTAACACTGATCCCCGCTTTTTTAATGCTGCTTGCCCTGAGCTGCTCGGCACAGAAAAAAATAACTGCTAAAGATGCTTCGGCACACGGTGGCGAAACGGTGATGGTATGCGATAAGGTTTTTAATACCGAAACCATAAAAGGTGAAAATACCACGTTGCTTTACCTGGGCAGCGACAACGGCCAATATTTAACCGCCGTTGTAAAGGGGCCTTCAAACCCAAGGTTCAAATGGCATCCTGAAAGGGATTTTAAGGGCCGTGCGGTTTGTTTAAGTGGTAAGATAGCTGATTATAAAGGCAGACCGGCCATTTATGTAACCGATGCATCGCAGCTTAAAATAGATGCAGGCACAGAGAAATAGCTGTGACAACGGTTATACTGCCTGCATCGGATGCTCTTCTTCTTTAATCACCATATCGGCTTCGTGTTTCAGTTTTTCCCTGCGGAGGTAACGCCAGTGCAGTAATCCAACCAGCAGTGCCGCAACACCTTCGAACAGGAGCGTATCAGCCGCGCCAATTCCTTTTGATACTAAACCCACCAGCAAACCGCCTAATGGCTGCATCCCGAAGAATGCCATGGCATAATAACTGATCACCCTGCCGCGCATATCGGGCGCCACGGTGGTTTGGATCAGGGTATTGCTTACCGTGATCTGCGACATCATTCCAAACCCGGCAACCACGGCGAAAGCCAGCGCCAGGCCATAAACACGTTCGTGCGAAAATAGGATTAATCCGGCACCGAATATAAGTGTGTTGATGAAGAGGATCTTTTTGAGGTTAGCGCCGGTTTTTTGCGATGCAAGGAATATTGCGCCCAGGAAAGCACCCAGGCCAATGAAACTATCAATGACGCCGAAAGTAGTGGCTGTTCCTTTAAAAACATCCCGGGCGTAGTATGGTATCAATGTGCTGAACGGCAGTACCATTAGGCTGATAAGCGCCAGCATTACCAATATGAAGGCAATTGATGGGGTGCGTTTGATGTAGGCCATCCCTTCGGCCAGTTCGCCAAAGACGTTTTTAGGGTGATTCTTTTTGACATATTCAGGAAGTCGCATTAACAGGAGCGATGCAATAACGGCCACAAAGCTCAGCGCATTTACCAAAAAACAAACCCCGTCGCCAAGTCCTTCTAAAACTATCCCGGCAAGCGCCGGACCTACAATACGCGACAGGTTTACCATCGATGAATTAAGCGCCAGGGCGTTGGGGAGGTCTTCCTTATCATCTACCATTTCGTAAACCAGCGATTGCCGTGCCGGTACGTCGAACGCATTAATGATGCCAAGCAACACGCTGAGGCTGATGATCTCCCAAACGGCGTAATGTTTTAGTAAGATAAGCACTGCCAGCAGCAAGGCTTGAATGAGCGAAGCCACCTGCGTGGTAAGCAGTACCCGGAAACGGTTGTACCTGTCTGAAACCACGCCGCCTATGAGCGAGAAAAGAAATGAAGGGAACATACTGGCGAAGAGGGTAAGCCCCAACATAAAGGTAGAATGGGTAAGCGAGTAGATGACCCAGCTTACCGCTGTTTTTTGCATCCAGGTACCGATGAGCGATACCGATTGCCCGATGAAATAAAGTCTGTAATTGCGGCTCTGAAAAGCCCTGAAGGTTCTGAATGATTTAATTGTTTCTGTAGTCATGCGCTTCTGATCGTCCTCCCGGTTTTTGTTTGTTATCTTTTTAAGTTGGCGTCCACCAGTTTACTTAACGGGCCGATGGCTTGCTTTAAGGCCTCCTGTTCCTGCGGTGAGCAAACGGCTGATATGGCAGCCGCCAGCCATTCGTCGCGCTCATGCCTGAATTGCATCAGGGTGTGTTCGCCAAGCTCCGAGAGCGAAATGTTGACCTTGCGCCCGTCGGTTGCTGAGGCCGTGCGGGTGATGTAGCCCAGCTCTGACAAGTGGTTTAACACCTGCGACATGGATTGGTTAGTGATCATTTCCATTGCGGCAAGTTCGCTTGGCAGTAATTGCCCGTGCTGCTGCAACAGTGATAAGGTTGAACGCTCGGTAAGGGATAACTGCAATCCGGTTGGCGATTCCTTACGCAACTTTTTAACGAGCTTGGTTAGCACGCCGCGCAATTCTGATGCAAGCTGGAGACCTGGTGTGTTATTCATTTTATTGTTAAGTAAACTAATAAGTTTACCTTACAAATATACGGTAAAAATGGACAGATGTTTTAGGAGAATTATCATCTGAGGGTAAAGGTTGGGGGAATGGGATTTTCCAACAAGATTGTCATTTCGAGCGCGAGCGAGAAATCTTGTAAAAGCGACATTACCGCAATTGCATTGGCGCCAATGCATAATTAAAATGCAGGGCGTATAAGATTTCTCCTCGTTCCTCATCGAAATGACAACGGAAGGCAGAGAGAGCGAAAGAATGAGAAATCCCTACGCCATATTCAACTCTGCCACAAACTCATGCATTGCTGCGCCGGGATCGTCCTGCTTCATAAAGTTCTCACCGATGAGGAAGCCGTTAAAACCGGCCAGTTTTAACTCTTTAATGGTTTGTACACTGCTGATAGCGCTTTCGGAAATCTTTAAAAACTCCACCGGAATATGCGGCGCCAGGTCGTACGATGTTTGTACGGAAACGGTGAAATCGGCCAGGTTACGGTTATTTACACCAATGGCATCGAGATTGGGGTTAATGCTGCGTTCCAATTCAGCTAAGTTATGAACCTCGAGCAGTACGCTAAGACCCAGGCTTTTTGCCAGCGCGGCAAAGCGGTCGATCTGCTCAGGGGTAAGGATGGCCGCGATCAGCAGGATCACATCGGCGCCAAGCGATTTTGCTTCGATGATCTGGTATTCGTCTATCATAAAATCCTTACGCAGGATAGGGATCTCATTAGCCTTGCGGGCGGCGGTGAGATCAACCTTCCGGCCCATGAAGAAGTTACGATCGGTAAGTACCGATAGTGCCGAAGCGCCGGCAGCAGCATAACCGTTGGTAACTGCCTTAACAGAAACCTGATCATTAATAATTCCTTTAGACGGCGACCTGCGCTTAAACTCGGCAATGATACCAGTGCGCCGCGGATCGATCAGGAAATTGCGAAACGAATGGCAGTCCCGGTGAAAGTAATCTGATTCTTCCAGTTTGGTATAGCTGGTACGCCTTTTCGCCGCAGCTACTTCGCGTTTTTTATATGCAACTATTTTATCTAAGATATTACTCATAAGGCCAAGCCCCCTAAAGGGGGGATGATTTGCAAATTTGTGAATTATTGTTCATTTATTTAACACCCTCACAGTTCCCCCTTCAGGAGGTTGGGGGCTTATCCAGTTCTGCATCATTTTCCTGCCGTATTCTGTCAGGATAGATTCCGGGTGAAACTGCACACCGCGTACATCGTATTCTTTATGGCTTAAGGCCATTAGTGAGTTATCTGCCTCATCAATTGCGGTAACTGAAAATACATCAGGCAATGCGTTGCCATCTACTACCCATGAATGGTAGCGGCCAACCTTAAAGCTTTCGGGCAGGCCGGCAAACAGGCGCTCGTTTTTATCGGTTACTTTGATTGGCGTGGCAATGCCATGCATCGGCTGACTTAAATTATACAGTTTACCGCCAAACACCTCGGCAATAGCCTGTTGACCTAAACACACGCCAAAAATGCTTTTAGTTGGTGAGTATTTCTCGATCACCTCCATCAGCAAACCCGCCTCACTGGGTATTCCCGGGCCGGGCGAAAGGATAATGCGATCGTATGCCGCCACATCATCTATATTAAATTTATCATTCCTCCAAACCTCGCATTGCAGGCCAATTTCGTTAACCAGGTGCACCAGGTTATAGGTGAAAGAATCGTAATTGTCTATGATTAATATTTTATTGTTCATTGTTTCTATTTATAAGCTCTGCCAACTGCCAACTCAAAACTGCCAATTTATTTTACAGCTCCTCGGCCAATTCAATGGCCTTGCGTAAAGCAGCTATTTTGTTATCTACTTCTTTTAATTCGCTTTCGGGTATTGATCCGGCTACAATGCCCGCGCCAGCCTGGTAGTGCAGGGTGTTGTTCTTGCTTAAGAATGAGCGGATCATAATGGCGTGGTTAAAATCGCCGTTGAAGCCAAGGAAACCGATGGCACCGCTGTAAAAACTGCGCTTGGTTTTTTCATTCTCATCGATGATCTCCATTGCGCGGAATTTTGGCGCGCCGCTCAATGTTCCGGCGGGATAGGTGTCGGCCACTACCTTGAATGATGACACGCCCGGTAATAATTTGCCGCTTACGTGCGATACCAGGTGAATGAGGTGCGAGTAGTACTGAACCTCTTTGAATGCCTTCACCTCCACGTTTCCGCAATGGCGACTCAGGTCGTTGCGGGCCAGGTCTACCAGCATTACGTGTTCGGCTGATTCTTTAGGGTCGTTTTCCAATTGACGGGCTATCTCGGCGTCCTTCTCATCATCGCCGCTGCGTTTAAAGGTTCCGGCGATGGGGAAGATACTTGCTATTTCGTTTTTGACGGTGATCTGTGCTTCGGGCGATGAGCCGAAAATGCGGAAATCGCCATAATCGAAATAGAACAGATACGGTGAGGGATTGATAGACCGCAGCGCCCGGTACACGTTAAATTCATCACCCAAAAACTTCTTTGAAAAACCACGCGACGGCACGATCTGAAACACGTCGCCACGGTAAATGTGCTGCTTCATCTTTTCAACCACAGCAATAAATTCCTCGTTGGTAAGGTTAGATTGTTCCTCGTCTTTGCTTTCGAAACCGTATTCGGGGAAATTTTTGTTGCGGATCAAATCGGCCAGTTTTTCCAGGCCGCCATTTTCCGGCTCATGCTGAAGCTGGTTATGGAAGATGAATAGTTCGTTCTTAAAGTGGTCGATAGCAATAATATAACGGTAAACATGGTATTGCATTACCGGGATTTTGCGGCTGCCATCGGCGCTTTCCTTCAATTTGATGGTTTCAAAATGCTCAACCGCTTCATGGGTAAAATAACCGAACAAGCCGTTCGAGATCATTTTACCGGGATTGGCTTCTGTATCAAAGCTTGCTATAAACTTGTTAATCTCACTGATGAGGTCGAACTCACCCTTACCGAAAATTTGCCCGGCCCCATCGGGATAGGTGATCTTCAACTCATCATTATTTAGTACAAAGCCGCTGATCGGCTCGCAGCAAACGTAGCTGGTGCTATTTTCGCGACTGTGGTAATCGGAGCTTTCGAGCAGCAGCGAGTTGGGGAAAACATCGCGCAGGCGCAGGTAAATGCTTACCGGGGTAGTGGTATCAGCAAGCATTTTTTTGTGCGTCGTTTTTATTTGGTACTTATTCATTTTTCTTTTTCAAAATATCTTAAAAACAAAAAACCCAGCGAATGAGGTTCGCCGGGTTTTCCATTTAGGTTTACAATTGATTAATCGTTCAGATCAAAAAAGTTGCCGGCTGCCAATTTAATTGGTGCCACCAGCTATTTTTATGAGTGTTGTTGAACATTACGGTCACAAATTTATAAAGAAATTTGAATTGGCAAATTTTTTCTGCATTTTTTTAAGCAGTCCCGCCAAATAAAGGCAAATGGCCCGCCATAATAGTGCCCACAATTATCACCAGCGCTACAATATAAAAAATGGCGATGGTGCGGTGCTTGCTTTCGGGCAATACGATCTTTTTCGATTTGCTGTGGCCGATAGTGATCAACACAATGGCGATCACCATGCCTACCCAGTGCTCAACCGTGAAGTAACGGGTGACATCGTTCTTCATAGTGCCACTGTTAAACTGGACGTTGGGGCTAAGAAAAAATAAAACGATGCCGATAAGCAATTGCGTATGTGCCGATATCAAAGCAAACAGGTTTATTTTTCGGTTACTCTCTGTGTAAGGTTTTCTACCCATCCAACCCAGCAGTGACTGGATAATGGCTATCAATACTAATATAAATACGATGTACCTGAAACCGGAGTGCAGGTGGAGGAAAAAGCTATACATAACTTTAATGATTTTTGCTTCGAATATACGGTTTTGATGGGAAGAATTGGTTGCTGATATTTTGTCTGAACCATGATTTCCCTGATTACAGGAGTAATAGATTATGTAATGACGGAGAATCCTTGAATCATCATATCAAGTGAATTATGGTTCAGATAATTGCGGCGAATAAGCGTGCGGCAGTTTTCCTTGCGATTAAGCATTGCGCTTTTGATCGTCCTGCGAAGAGATTGCTTCGTTCCTCGAAATGGCGCGCGGACAAGGCTATGATCAATAGCTTTCGCTTAAGGGCGGAATACCCTTTTCATCGGATATATTTTCTTTTTTGGATTTTTTATTAAAGAGGTGTTTTACCTTATCCCAAACGCTCAATACCGAATCTTCTGAAATAAAGTGCGATGCCTTTTGCGAGACCAGGCCTACCAGCGTTTTAACAATAAAGCCCGAATTGCGGAAAATGGTTTTATTGAGAGTAAATGGTAATACAAAACGGGAAATAAGCCCTACCAGATCCTGGTCAAAGAAGCCAGAGGTTTTACCGTCGGCGGTAATGTTCTGGGGGAAGAGCGTACGCAACGTAGAAATGGTTGACGAAAAGGTTTTGAAACGGACACCAATGGCCACACTCTGCTTTTGCTCGCTTTCCTTAAGTCTCGCTATTTCGCCTTGCAGATCGCTTATATTTCTGATAGGTAAAGCCATTTCGTTTAGTTTTTAAATATCTTCTGGATAAATGCGTTTACAATTGGCCTTTCCAAAGCGCTCTTGTTAAATTTAATTGCCAGGGCTATAATTAAATAAATAATGGCTACACATCCAAAGCCAATCCAATCGGCGCCAAACAAGCTGCCCAGGTAAAATGCCAGGGTAAAACTGGCAAATATAAAGGCAAGTACCATTGCCATTACGGTAACCACATCGGCAATAAGGCTGGCTGCAATTGAGGTTCCGCCTTCAATTGCCTGGTATTTTGCCAGTTTAATACGCGTTTCGGCATATTCTCTTAGCTGATCGATAATGGGTTGTGGTGGAGTCTCTTTTTCAGGTTCCATATAGTTTGGTTATGTAGTCCATGGTCTATAGCCAATAGACCATGGGTTATATCGATTGTTAACTATCGACCATGGCCTATGGACTATCGACTAAAATTATGCATGTTCCAGGTCGTCCTGATATTCTTCTTCAACGCCGCTAATTTTTGATTTTATGTTATCAACCACTTTATCCTTCAAATTAATCAAATTCTCAATCTCGGCAGATGCAGTTTCTTTTATCGATTCGCCAAGACTTTTTAATGACTCGGATAGTTTATCACGTGTTTCGTTGCCTTTGTCGGGCGCAAATAGTATTCCCAACGCTGCTCCTGCCGCAAGCCCTACCAGCAATGCGGCAACTACTTTTGAATTATCGCTCATATATTATAAATTTTGAAGTTGAATAATTGTTTTGATTTTGATTAAATATGTTGCTTTTTGTTACGGCGAGAGCCGATGGTCCGTGGACCATGGTCCATAGCTCATGGCTCTTCATACATTTCTCCCTATGGTCGATGGTCCCTGGACTAACTCAAGAATCCGGTCCTGTTCTTATACGCTCCAGCCTGTCGGCAGCCAAACGGTTAGTTTCATAGATTTCCAATAATAATAAAAAATATGATAACAACAACGGCCCGAACACCAATCCAAGTATACCGAACAGCGGGATACCTATAAAAACGCCTATGATAGATATAATTGGGTGTGTATTTCCCACCTTGCGGTTAATTACCATACGAAGCACATTGTCGATATTGCCTATTACCAGCAGGCCGAACGCCATTAGCAGAATGCCCTTCAGACTGTGACCCTGTGCTATTAATATAATGCCTGCAGGGATGGTGAGAGTTGGCGCGCCTACCACCGGCAGGAACGAGATAAAGCAGCCTATCACGCCCCAAAAAACAGGATCGGGGAGCTGGGCTGCATAAAAGCCCATAGCCAGCAAGGTGCCCTGCGTTATTGCAATTATGCCCTGCCCAAGTACGTTTGAATAGGTTGAGTTTCGCAAGGCAACGGCAAATTTAACGGCATGCTGTTCGCGGAAGGGCGCATATTTTAACATGGCCGCCTCAAACTCGCGGATCTGCGTAAACATAAAATACATCAGGAAATACATGAGCAGCAGCGTAATTATAATATTAGCCGCACTGCTTAATATAGATGGAAAAAGATCGGTAGCGTAAGTCCCTAATTTTTGCAAGGTGTTTTCGGCCAGATGGGGCTGGTTAAAATTGTAGCCCGCGTAATCGTCTATCTTGCCTACCCATTCCTGCAGGTTAAAGGATTCTTTACTGATGCTGCCAATTTTACCTACCACCATTATACTTAATGACATCATCGGAACAATAATAACGATGAATGAGGTGATGATGATAAGCACCGCAACCAGCGTTTTGTTCCAGCCTTTTGTTTCAACAAAGTGTAAATAAATGGGTCTGAAAATAGTGAAGAAAACTATGGCGCCCAGTATGGAATTGAATAGCCCGCTTAACGCAAAAAGTAAGAAACAGCCAAGTATTACAATACTTGCCAGGATAATATTATTGCGTTGCTTATAGTTGAAGATAGACATTAAGGCTTAAATATACCTATTAAACGCAGCACAGTAAAAATGTTTTGTAATCGGGGTAATAAAGTTGACAAGGGTATTATAATACTATCAGGAATATTGCTTTGACTGATAGTACCGCTGTTGCTCAAAACTGCGAAAATATAAAGCGCTGCCATTTGATAAAACGCTTGGAATTTTGTATATTTGATAACGACCCAAACGCCTGTCCATTTTTTAAGATCCTGCCCACAATTTCAGTGCACTTCCTATTCCAGGTGTTGAATTGGTGTTGGTTCTTTTAAAAAATCCAAAAATCGTGTTCCTGCTTAATTTTGAGGGTTTTTAGTAAAAAAGGGATGAATTTTGGGAACGCCCTAAACCAGATTTAGCCCGTTCCCGGTTAAAAAGCGACACGCCCTAAACAGAGTTTAGACCGTTCCAGGCAAAAAAACGACATGCTCTAAATGTGATTTAGCCCGTTCCCCGTAAAAAAACGAATGCCTTAAACGTGCTTTAGCCCGTTCCCCGGAGAAGAAGCGAGACGGCTAAAATAAAATTTATCCGGTCTGGAAATAAAACAGGGAATTAATATGACAGTAAGCTTCCGGCTTCGTAGTTTTCCAGCTTTCTGACTAAAACCTACTCCACGTCTTTCAGCAGCTCATCTATCTTTGCCGAGCTTAGTGAAATGGAATCGAGGTAAAAGATACAATCGGCCGTGGGGTCTTCAATTTCATAGCGCAACTGCTCAATGGCCAGCAAAATGTTCGACAATTGATTTTTAACATCATGCTTCAGCGTACGCAATGCCTGGCTGGCTTCTGTTGCTGTAAGCTGAGCTTCTTCAACTTTTGCTGATCCCTTCATATTACCTGATATTAATGGCCTTCATTTTATTATACAAAGTTTTACGGTCGATGTTCAATATTTCGGCGGCCCGGGTTTTATTGAAGTTAACTTCTCTCAGTACTTTTAGTATAGTTTCATATTCAGCTTCGAGGGCGGCGTTCTTTAAATCGTGACGATTTTCTTTAATCTCCTGCATTTCGGCTACAGGTGAATAATCGTACACCGGCGTTTTAAAATTGGTGATCTCCAACGGCAGGGCCTTCATGGTTATTTCATTGCCCTCGGTAAGCAGGGTAGCACGGCGCACCACGTTTTTCATTTCGCGGATGTTACCCTGCCAGCGGTAGCTCATAAAGCTATCTACCACCTCCGGTGCAAATGTGGTTACATGACGGCCCAATTCATTGTTAGCTATTTTCAGAAAATGATCAGCCAGCAGCATAATGTCGCTGCCGCGTTCGCGCAGGGGCGGCATATAAATGCTGAATTCGTTAAAACGATGATAAAGATCTTCCCTGAATTTTCCTTTCTGGATGCCGTCCTGCAGGTTTTCGTTGGTGGCTATGATGATCCGCACGTCGAGATTGATCTCTTTGGTACTGCCAATACGTTTTACTTTGCGTTCCTGTACGGTACGCAGTAGTGCGGCCTGGATCTCGTACGAGAGGTTGCCCACCTCGTCTAAAAACAGAGTTCCGCCGTTGGCCATTTCAAAGTGACCTATCTTGGTATATAATGCACCGGTAAACGATCCTTTTTCGTGGCCAAAAAATTCGCTGGCGGCCAGTTCTTTCGTCAAAGAGCCGCAGTCCATAGCTATGAACGGCTGGTTATACCTTGGGCTGTTCAGGTGAATACTTTTCGCAACAGATTCTTTGCCGGTGCCGCTCTCGCCTAAAATAATAACGCTGTAATTGGTGGGTGCTACCAGTTCTATCTGGCGGGCCAGTTCTTTCGATACCTTGCTGGTACCGGCAACATATTCGTTCGAGAAAACCTGTTTCTTTATTTCTTTCGACGATTTATCAAAACTCACCACTTCAGCCTGAGGCTGTTCAATCAGCGCATGGTGGGTTTCTATCGCCTTATTAATGGTATTTAAGATCTCGTCGGGGTACAACGGTTTGGTAATATAATCATAGGCCCCCATTTTAATCAGCTCTACAGCCATCTTAATATCGGAGTAGCCGGTAATAATTATTACTCCGGTTTTAGGATATTGCGTTTTGATGTTTTTAAGCATCTCGCGCCCGTCGGTATCTTCTAACCTGAAATCGCAAAGCACCAGGTCGAAGTTGCCGTTTTTCAGGTACTCCATACCAATAGTACCGGTTGACGCTGTTGCAACATCAAAACCGTTGCGCGTTAAAAACTTCGAGAGTAATAACGCTACGTTAACTTCATCATCAATGATGAGAATTTTCTTCATATAACAATTACAGTTTACTAATATAGCGGCTTTTTTGCATGTTAATTAACAGCTTGCTTCGCTAATTTATAAATTTAAACCCATCATACGTTTTTGCGGGGTAAAAAGTTATACCAACAAAAAAAGAGGCAGTGTTATGCCTCTTTTTTTAGATGGATGTAGAGCGTCGTTTTTAGCGTCAAGAATCTAGAACCAGAAGTCAAGATCAAAAAAGGAGGGGGGAATTTAATTGCCTACCCTGTTGTTACCCTGGCTCTTGATTTTTGGTCCTGTCTTCAAAAATTATATTCCGAAAGCGTAAGCTACGCGCAGACCGAAGAAATTTACTTTGGCATCTGCATCGTTAAATTTGGTGGTACCTTCATAACGTACACCTGCATCAAGGAAGCTTTTGCCGCCAAGCGGAAATTGGTAACCAATTTGCGGAGCGTAAAGGAACGCAGCCGATTTATTGAAACCAACATCTGATTTGTTCAGCGCAAATGCAGCACCTGCTTCACCCTGTACGTAAAAGTGAGGAACGACGAAGTATTTCAAACCTGCTTTAACCGGTAATAACTGGATGTTGGTAGCATCAGCAGTAATCACGCCGTTAGGAGTGGTAAAAGCAATGTTATTTTTTCCCTGGATGCTGTTGTAACCTGCGTTAATGGTTACATACAGTTGATTGCTGATCACCGGGATATCGGCCTGAACAGAACCGCCAATGCTCCAGTTGTAAGAATCTGATAAATTACCTGTGGGGATACCCGCGTCTGCACCTATGCTTAAAATTACTCCGTTAGAAGAGGTTGAAGTTTTAGTAGTAGTTGTAGATGTTTGTGCTTTTGCGCCCAGGGTTAAACCGGCAAAAGCTACGATCAATGCTGAAATTTTTAATGTACTTTTCATGTCTATATGTGTTATTAAATTGTTGTGTTTTTATAAACACGAAGCAAAGTAACGGCACAAATTAACACAACAGTTTCATCCTATTGTCACGATTATTTAATCGATTGATTAACAATAAATTATTTTTGACTAATTATTTCATTTGGTCAGGACTGTGTCAAAAAAACCGCTTAATTCCCCTTAAAAGCGGGTTTTCGTTTTTCCGTAAAGGCGGCTACACCTTCTTTAAAGTCGGCCGTTCCGAAGCATTTTCCGAAAGATTCGATCTCTGTTTCGAAACCATTTTCGCACACGCGGGCATTAGCGTTGATGGCGTTTATAGCCGCGGCAACGGCAAGCGGCGCGCGTAATAATATCTTATTTAATATTTCTTCGGCCTTATTATGCAGTTCATCCTGTGCTACCACATAATTAACCAAACCATATTGTTGTGCATCCGCTGCTGTAACCATATCGGCCGTAAGGATCATTTCCAAAGCCTTTCCTTTACCCACCAATTGGGTAAGGCGTTGCGTGCCGCCATAGCCCGGAATGAGGCCAAGTGTAACCTCGGGCAGGCCCATTTTAGCGTTATCTGATGCTACACGAATATGACAGGCCATAGCCAGCTCCAATCCGCCGCCCAAAGCAAAGCCATTAACCGCAGCAATAACCGGTTTGGGGCCGTTCTCGATCAAATTAAAAACGGTATCCTGTCCATTACGGGCAAGTTGGGTGCCGCCTTCCACATCCAAAGCTGCAAATTCCGATATATCGGCTCCGGCAACAAAGGCCTTATGCCCCGCGCCGGTAATAATAATACCGCCAACATGCGCATTGTTAAATGCATCGGTAACAGCAGTATGCAGCTCGGCAAGGGTAGCTTTATTCAGCGCATTCAGCTTGGTTTCGCGGTTGATGACAATATAGCGGATACGCTCTTTGTCTTCTATCAATAAATTTTCAAACGGCATAACGGCTTGGCATTAAAAGTTACGGTGCTGGTGCACCCATTCGGTTATATATTTCACAATAGCTGCAGTGCTAGTGCCCGGCGGGAAAAGCTCGCCAACGCCAATCTTCTTCAGCTCGTTCATGTCTTCCTGCGGAATTATGCCGCCACCGGTTATCAGCACATCGTCCATTTTCTTTTCTTTAATTAGATTGATGATCTTAGGGAAAACGGTCATGTGTGCACCTGAAAGGATGGAAATTCCAATGGCGTCAACGTCTTCCTGCAGGGCAGTGTTCACTACCATTTCGGGTGTTTGGCGCAAGCCGGTATAAATCACTTCCATACCTGCATCGCGCAGCGAAGTAGCAATAATGCGGGCGCCGCGGTCATGCCCGTCCAGGCCAACTTTGGCAACTAAAACACGAATAGGACGATTAAAAGGTTTGCTCATTTACAAGCGTGTTGGTTGCTGTAAAGGTAGGAAGAAAAAGTTATTGCGATGTATATGTGGCAGGCTGTTAGTTTCGGCTAAAGCCGGCTGTGAAATAGCCTTTGTTCCGTCCCTAAAAAGGGACGGCAATATTTATTTTTGCTGGCACAAACTTGATTGGGTACAAAATCATTTGCAATTATAGCAGGCAGAAACATCAGGGCTAAAATAAATATTGCCGTCGGTTTTAACCGACGGACAGCGGACAGGTAAAAACCGGCTCTAGCCGAACCCTCGCACAGCTATCCTTTTACCTTCTCAAACCCATATCTTCTCTCAAATTCAGCAGCCTCATCAGCAAATGATTTTTGGCATGATGTTTTTCCTGATTAGCGATATAGTTAATAACTGTATTAATCTGCGACTCACTAACCGATACCGCAAAATAGTCATCCTGCCAACTGAAATAATCGGATGTGAGTTTTTGCTCATTGATCCAGTAAGCCGATTCGCCCTTAATTAATTGAGCTACTTTCGCCATTGATTGTTCCCGACCTAAAGAGATGAGGCAATGTAAATGATCTGTATAACCGCCTATCGATTTTAAAAATATTTCTTTTTCCCGGCAGTTTGACCAGATGTGTTTATAAATAATATCTCTTATCCCTTTTTCAAGCAACGGTTCGCGGTTTTTTGTGGCGAAAACAAGGTGACCCATATTTTAACGAATGACATATTGAATATATAACAGCAGTGTTAAGAAATCAATCTAATTTAGCCTTTCTGCCTAAAAATAGTACGAAATAGGGTATAGTATCTTATTTTTGTACGCATACAAATATTATGAGCGAAGAAAGATCATTAAACTTTTTAGAAGAGATAGTTGAAGAAGATATTGCCGAAGGCAAGAACGGAGGGCATGTGCTTACCCGTTTCCCGCCCGAGCCAAATGGCTACCTGCATATTGGCCATGCCAAGTCGATATGCCTCAACTTCGGCCTGGCGCAGCGTTATGGCGGCCAAACCAATCTTCGTTTTGATGATACCAACCCGAGTAAAGAGGAAACCGAATACGTAGACAGCATTAAGGAAGACGTAAAATGGCTCGGCTTTAATTGGGCCAATGAATTTTATGCGTCCGACTATTTTAATCAGCTTCATGAATTTGCTGTAGAACTGATAAAAAAAGGCCTGGCTTATGTAGACGATAGCAGCGCTGAGGAAATAGCGGCGCAAAAAGGTACGCCAACCGAACCGGGCAAGGGAAACGAATACCGCAACCGCAGTATTGAGGAAAACTTGCAGCTGTTTGCCGAAATGAAAGCCGGCAAATATCCAGATGGGGCCAAAGTGTTACGTGCTAAGGGCGACTTGGCTTCACCGAATATGCACATGCGCGATCCGCTGATGTACCGCATTAAGCATACACATCACCACCGCACAGGCGACGACTGGTGCATTTACCCGATGTATGACTTTGCGCACGGACAGTCGGATGCGATTGAGCACATCACGCACTCGGTGTGTACTTTGGAATTTGTACCGCATCGTGAGCTGTATAACTGGTTTATCGAGAAGCTGAACATCTTCCCGTCACATCAATATGAATTTGCCCGGCTTAACCTCAATTATACCGTAATGAGCAAGCGCAAGCTGCTGCAACTGGTAGAGGAAAAATATGTTGACGGATGGGACGATCCGCGCATGCCTACTATCAGCGGGTTGCGTCGTCGTGGTTATACGCCGGCATCCATCCGGGAGTTTTGTGAACGTATAGGCATTGCCAAGCGCGAGAACATGATCGATGTGAGCCTGCTGGAGTTCTGTATCCGCGAGGACTTGAATAAAACGGCATGGCGCCGCATGGCTGTGCTCGACCCGATCAAAATGATCATTACTAATTACCCGGAAGGTCAAACGGAGAATCTTTATAGCGAGAACAACCCCGAAGCAGAAGGCGGTGATGGCGGCCGTGAGTTGCCGTTCAGTAACGAGCTTTGGATAGAGCGTGAGGATTTTATGGAAGAACCTCCGAAGAAATTCTTCCGGCTGGGCGTGGGGCTCATGGTACGTTTAAAAAGCGCCTACATTGTAAAATGCGATAGCTTTAAAAAAGATGCCGATGGCAATGTGACCGAGATCTACTGTACTTATATCCCGGAATCAAGATCACAGAATGATACCAGCGGTATTCATGTAAAAGGAACCATCCATTGGGTAAGTGTTCCGCATGCCAAAACCGCCGAAGTACGTTTATATGACCGTTTATTCAAGGTTGAAGATCCATCGAACGAAGAAGGCGACTTTAAGGATTATATCAATCCTGATAGTTTACAAATATTGCCAAACGTGTATATAGAACCCGATTTGGCCAACGCCATCCCGGGAAAAGGCTATCAGTTTATGCGTAAAGGCTATTTTACGTTAGATAAAAATTCGACTCCTGAAAAGCTTGTGTTTAACCGTACGGTTACACTGAAGGATGGTTGGGTGAAGAAATAAGTCTAATGCTACTCTCCACTCGTCATAGCGATGAACGAAGCAATCTCTACATAGGATATTAACGCCAATGCAAAGTTAAGAGATTGCCTCGTTCCAATGACGCTCGGATTAAATAGCGTCAACTTTGATTTATTGCGCGTATTTCTGATAAACATTATACAGCACATTCAAATCCAGCTGCGTTAATGCAGGGCTTACGTCCGACTGTACAAAATGTCGTTTAAAGGCAACAATGGCGGCATTAATATCTGAAGTGTCATACCCTATCAGTTTCAGGGCAATGGTATAATCAAAATTATCAGGCGGAAGCTCCAAAACATCATCACTCCAGAAGCCAAAACCATGCGCCGCTAAAGTTTTCCATGGAAATAGCGGGCCCGGATCGGGTTTACGCTTGGGAGCAAAGTCCTGGTGACCGATAAAATTAGCCTGCGGAATATTATAAGTCTTTTTTAGCTGCGCCAGTAATATCAGCAGGCTATTAACCTGAGGGTTGGTAAAAGGCTCTTTACTATTGTTGTCAATCTCAATCCCTATCGAGCAACTGTTCATGTCTGTAACGCTGCCCCACTTACCCACACCAGCATGATTAGCGCGCAGGTAATCATTCACCATGTGAAATACTTTACCGTTTTTGGCTATCACGTAATGGGCACTGGTTTGCGTTTGGGTAACCGTAAAAGTTTTGAGCGTTTGCTGTACAGAATCCTGCGCGGTAAAATGGATGATCACATAATTGGGCCTGCGGATGCCGAAGTTCACGGTTCCTACAAATTCTGATGGAATAGGGGTGCCGGTGCTGTCGGTAAGGGTGGCGGGAAGTTCCTGTTGAATGGTTTCGGTGAAGCCTTTTGTTTTGTCTTTATAAAATTTATTGGTCACCGCATACGGCCCTTTGGGCGAACATGATACCAGGAAAAAAGCAGAGATCAGCAATAAAAGGCCACCATTAAATTTCATAAGCGGGTTAGATGTTATGCTAATATACGGAATGCCTTTGTATTTTGATACAACGACGGTTTAGCGTAGCGATTTTACCAGGCGTTCCTAACGGAACGCAAAATGGAGGCGGTTCTTTTCTACCCACCAAACGTTCCTAACGGAACGCAAATTGGCGATTACGGGTTGCTTAAATTGATTCATTTTGGCTAAAGCCAGAGCCTCTTCTGTTTTTTACCCATTGGTTAAAACCAACGGCAATGCAATAATTTTAAAACAATCTTTAAGGCACTGAGGGTTTTGTGTTCCATCGAAAGACCTGGGGGGTAGAAGAGATGATGGATATTTTACGTTCCGTTAGGAACGGTTGGTGCCTAACAGAAAAGCCCCGCCAAACAATCCGCAATGGTTCCCCGTTCAGAGGGTTAGGGGTTTGCCTTATACTCCTTCTGTAAAATCAAAAAGCTGGCGCGTTCAGTTTTGTGAAAGGGTACGTCCCAATTGCCCTGGTAACTGATCTTGGCAGGTACCAGTTCACCGTTCACTTTGCTCAGTTCTATATTCATCTGTACATCAAAACTAAACAGCATATTGTGATATTTCAGATCGACGTAGCGGCCCAGGATCTGGAAATTCCGCATGTCAAAAATGGTGGTCAGTTCTTTGATTACCACGTCATTGTCTGATATACTGGGTTTGCGCACTACCCGAAAACGGTACACCGGGATAGAATCCAGGTATTTGCCCCGCGTAAACTGATACAGGTAATATTGCTGCATATCCCTGCCAAAAATTTCGGTTTTACTGCTGATGAAGGGCAGTCCCGTTACCTTATGACCGGGCGCGAATATCAGCGTTTTCAGCTTGCCTTTATACGATTCGTTCTTTCCTTTGGCATCCTTCGATGCCGGGTTGGATATGAAATTCGATTTATAGGCATTGGTGAAAATATAATCAAACATCTCAACCGTATAAAGCTCAGGCTTGCCGTTCTTTTTGTAAAGAGAGCCGCTGTCGGCCTTGGCAAGGTACTCCACGGCGGGTTTACCGCCAACATAGCTATGCCTGATCTTGCGGTAGCTCTTGCCGTCTATTTTGTTTTTTTTATCGTAGGTGTAGATGCGGTTCTCGGCCAAAAAACCATACTTTTTCATATCACGAAAAGCTTTGTAAAAGCCTGTGTCGGCGAGTACGGCATCGATAAAATCCTGTGCATTTAGACGGTGCGAGCGGATATTCACCGCCGAATCGATCACAATGGTGCGAATGGTATCGGGATTAAAGCGCCTGATCTGCTGCGCTTTTAGGCTGAAAGTGAAAAGGAGAAAGCAGGAAGCGAGTAGAAGTTTTTTCATTGGGAATGTAGTCTCGTCATTTCGAGCGGGAGTGAGAAATCTTATGCGCCCAGCATCCGGACTATGCATTGGCGCTCAATGCATAACGTTAATGTCGCTTGTATAAGATTTCTCACTTTCGCTCGAAATGACATAGAGGGAATGAATGTTTACCGGTGATATGATTTTAATTCCCCAACTGCTTCACCGCCAAATAGGCCATCAAACCGGTGCTTATCTTAAATGCATCTTCCTCCACATCAAACGTAGGCGTATGTACCGATGAAGTGATGCCACGGCTCTCATTACGTGTCCCCAGGCGATAAAAGCATGAATCGGCCACCTGCGAGTAATAGGCAAAATCCTCGGCAGCCATCCAGATATCCAGATCAACCACATTTTCTTTACCCAGATAATCTTCGGCATGGCCACGGGTACTGGCGGTTAATTTTTCTTCGTTGATGAGGAACGGATAGCCGTGCATAATATTGAATTCGCAGCTGCCGCCCATGCTTTCGGCAATGCCTTCGGCCATCTTTTTCATTCTGATATGAGCGTCCTTGCGCCAGGCCTCGTCCATGGTGCGGAACGTGCCCTCCAGGTAAACTTCGTTCGGAATAACGTTGGTAGCGCCGTTGGCAATTACCTTTCCAAATGAAAGTACCGACGGGCTCTTTGGGTCAGCAAAGCGGCTTATCACTTGTTGTAACGCAGTTAATATGTGTGCGGTAATAATCACCGGATCTACGTTCTGCTGTGGCTGCGCACCATGACCGCCTTTACCATGCACGGTAACATAAAGCTCATCGGTCGAGGCCATGTATTTTCCTGCGCGAAAGCCAACCTTACCGGCTTCTATCAGCGGCATTACGTGCTGTCCTAAAACAGCCTGCGGTTTTGGGTTTTCCAGTACGCCCGCCTTGATCATTAAACTCGCGCCGCCCGGAAGTTTTTCTTCAGCCGGCTGAAAGATCAGTTTTACGGTGCCGCCAAATTCAGCCTTAAGATCGGTTAATATTTTAGCGGTGCCCAGTAACGACGATGTATGCGCATCATGACCGCACGCGTGCATTACGCCAATATTCTGCGAACGGTACGGAACATCATTTGCCTCTGTAATAGGCAAAGCGTCCATATCGGCACGCAGCGCAACAACGCCGTCGCCAGGCTTTTCACCCTTAATTAATGCTACCAATCCATTATCGGCCATGCGTTCGTATTTCAATCCTAATTCATCTAATCTTGAGGCTACGAAAGCTGAGGTTTCCACTTCGTGAAAAGACAGTTCGGGATGTGAATGCAAATGACGGCGTGTGGCTACCACATCGTTAAATATGTCGGCAGCTAATTGCTGAATACGTTCTTTAATCATTGGGCTGATCAGTTTTGGGGAGATTGATCCTTTCGGGTATAATAAATATGCTGGTAAACATGGAGCGCACCTCGGAAGCCAGCTTCTGGGCCTCCAAACGGGTGCGGAAGTCACCCGCGCGTACTTTAAAATTGGGTTCGGTGTAGCTTATATAAGTGCGAAGCTCCGGATACTCTTCATTAAATTTTGCCTGCGCATTATAAGCTGCCTGCCTGCTGGAGCCAAAAAAGATCTGCACGCGATAACCTGCGGCAGTTTCGGCGCTGCCATAACTTGCAGTGCCTTTGCCCACACCTAATGAAGCACGGCGTGCGGCAAGGGTATCTATCAGCGGGTCTTTTATTACTTCAACTTTCCCGCGGGTTTGGGCGTGGCTGAATGCTGGTAAAAGTATGATCACAAAAAAAACGCAGTACTTTATATGGCTGTTGGCTTTAATATAAGATAGTGCATTTTTCATGGGATGTGCTATTATTACTCGTCATGCCGAGTTCGTTTCGGCACCTCACGGACAGTTCGCAAATATATATTGGCTACTTAGCTTTTGAGGTGCTGAAACAAGTTCAGCATGACGTTATTTTTATTGGTCGGGGGCCGCTTATGCCTGGCCAACACCGTGGCAGTTCTTGAACTTTTTACCGCTGCCGCATGGACATGGATCGTTCCTGCCTACTTTTTGCTCGGCGCGTACCGGCATTTGTTTTTGCAATTCACGTGTGTCTTCCATTGGCATGCCTGATTCAGATACCAGTTCCGGTTTCGACGTACGCATTTTCCTCAGATCCATTTTTGGCTCCGGCCTTGCTTCGCGAACTTCTTCGGGCTGCTGCTGAACTGCAATGCCGCCTCTGAACAGGAAGCTTACCAGGTCTTTATTCACGCTGGCCAGCATCTGGCGGAACAAATTAAATGCCTCGAACTTATAAACCAGTAAAGGGTCTTTTTGTTCATAAACCGCATTCTGAACCGACTGTTTCAACTCGTCCATTTCGCGCAGGTGCTCTTTCCATGCATCGTCAATAAGGTAAAGGGTAACGTTCTTTTCAAATGATTTGAACACTTCCCTGCCTTTATTGGCAACGGCTGCCTTTAGCGGAACAGTTACCTGCAGGCCGTTGATGCCGTCGGTAAACGGTACTACTATATTTTCCACGTAATCGCCGCGGGTATCGTTCACATCTTTCAGTACAGGGTAGGCCTGCTGTGCAATGGCATCTTGTTTGCGTTTGTAGAAATCAAGCACCTCCGCAAAGGCCATGTCAACCAGGCTGTTGATATTCTTGCCGGTGAAGTCATCATGCGAGATCTCTACATCAACTGAGAACAGGCGGATCATTTCCAGCGTAAAGCCTTCAAAGTTGTTGCTTTCCTTGTATTCGGTTACTACATCTTCAACCACGTCAAAAATGGTGTTGTTGATATCCACCTCCAAACGGTCGCCGAACAATGCATTCTTACGTTTTGCGTAGATAACAGTACGCTGTGAGTTCATCACGTCGTCATATTCCAGCAAACGTTTACGGATCCCGAAGTTGTTTTCTTCTACCTTTTTCTGTGCACGCTCTATCGAGTTCGAGATCATGGAGTGCTGAATTACTTCACCCTCTTCAATACCCATACGCACCATCAGGTTCGAAATTCTTTCCGATCCGAATAAACGCATCAGGTTATCTTCCAGCGATACGAAGAACTGCGAAGAACCCGGGTCACCCTGGCGGCCTGCACGACCGCGCAACTGCCTGTCAACACGGCGCGACTCATGGCGCTCGGTACCCACAATGGCTAAACCGCCGGCTTCTTTAACACCTGCTCCTAATTTTATATCCGTACCACGACCGGCCATGTTGGTGGCAATGGTCACCGTACCCGCCTGACCGGCTTCGGCCACAATGTCGGCCTCTTTTTGATGCAGTTTGGCGTTCAGTACGTTATGTTTAATACCGCGAAGCTTCAGCATACGGCTTACCAACTCCGAGATCTCTACCGAGGTGGTACCTACCAGTACTGGCCTGCCGGCTTGGGTAAGCGTGGCAATTTCTTCGGCAACGGCATTGTATTTTTCACGTACGGTTCGGTAAACCAAATCCTGACGGTCGTCGCGGGTAATGGCTGTATTGGTTGGAATTTCAACCACATCCAGCTTATAGATCTCCCAGAACTCGCCTGCTTCTGTCACTGCAGTACCCGTCATGCCGCAAAGCTTGTGGTACATACGGAAGTAGTTTTGCAGGGTAATGGTAGCGAAAGTTTGGGTAGCATCCTCAACCTTCACATTTTCCTTCGCTTCTATAGCCTGGTGCAAGCCGTCAGAATAGCGGCGGCCATCCAGCACACGGCCGGTTTGTTCGTCAACTATCTTTACTTTGCCCTCATCCAGGATGTATTCTGTGTCTTTTTCAAAAAGCGTATAAGCCTTTAACAATTGATTTACCGAATGGATCCGCTCCGATTTTACAGAGAAATCGCGCATCAATTCGTCCTTGCGCTGAACCTTTTCGTCGGCAGGTAATTGCGACTTTTCTATTTCAGATATTTCGCCGCCTACGTCGGGCATTACAAAGAAGTGCGGATCTTCACCAGAAGCGGTGATCAGCTCTATGCCTTTTTCGGCCAGTTCAACCTGGTTGTTTTTTTCATCTATTATAAAGAACAGCTCGGCATCAACCTTATGCATTTCCTTGCTTTGGTCCTGCATGTAAAAGTTTTCGGTTTTCTGCAATACCTGCCTGTTAGCGCCTTCGCTCAGGTATTTAATTAAAGCCTTGCTTTTTGGCAAACCTCTGTAAGCGCGCAACAGGGCTAAGCCACCTTCATCGGGGCCGGTTTTGCCTTCGGCAATTAATTTCTTGGCCTCGTTCAACACGCTGTTCACATAGGTTTTCTGCGCGTTAACCAAACGCTCAATACGTGGTTTCAGCTCATAAAACTCATGCTCATCACCGCGAGGAATTGGGCCTGATATAATTAATGGAGTACGGGCATCGTCAATCAATACCGAGTCAACCTCATCAACCATCGCGTAATGCAATTTACGCTGTACCAGCTCTTCGGGGCTGCGTGTCATATTGTCACGCAGGTAATCGAAGCCGAACTCGTTATTGGTGCCGAAAGTGATATCGGCAAGATAAGCCCGGCGGCGTTCTTCCGAATTTGGCTCGTGTTTATCGATACAATCAACAGAAAGACCATGGAATTCATACAGCGGTCCCATCCATTCCGAGTCACGACGCGCCAGGTAATCATTCACTGTCACAATGTGCACACCCTGGCCGGCAAGCGCGTTCAGGTAAGCAGGCAGTGTAGCTACCAGCGTTTTACCCTCGCCCGTGGCCATTTCAGAAATTTTACCTTCATGCAAAACGGTACCGCCAATCAGCTGCACATCATAATGCACCATATTCCAGGTAACATCGTTTCCGGCAGCTTTCCAGGTGGTGTTGTGAATGGCTTTATCGCCTTTTATAATTACGTTAGGTTTGCGTGCAGCAAGCTCGCGGTCAAACTCGGTTGCGGTAACTTCAATGCTTGGGTTTCCGGCAAACCGGCGGGCGGTCTCTTTTACTACGGCAAAAGCACCGGGCAAAATGCGCATCAGAATCTCTTCCAGCGTTTTGTCGCGGTCTTTCTGTAGTTTATCCAGCTGGGTATAAAGCGCAACTTTTTCGTTCACATCCATATCCAGCTCATTGTCGGTCCGTTCCTTAATGGCGGCTATTTCGCTGTCGATGGTGGCAAGGCCTTCGGCAATGGTTTCTTTGAAACTTAACGTTTTTTCCCTCAGCTCGTCATTGCTCAGCTGATCCAGTTTGGCAAATTCGGCCTTAACTTTCTCAACTAAAGGCAATATGCTTTTTACGTCCCTGTCTGATTTGCTTCCGAAAAGCTTACTTATAAAATTTAACATGTTATTTTAAATCTATTGGCGGTAAACTCAATAATTGAGCCACCGCTAATTATGAGCCATAATGACAGGCAAAGTTACATTTTATTGTGTTAAATGCCCGATTTTTTTGCAGGGTGTCCTGTTGGGCATTTGACTTGCCTTACCTAAATCCTCTCCTTTGAAGAGGACTTTAACTGCGCGCTGGTGATTTTTTGCTTTAAGTCCCGCTCCCTTGCAGAGGGGTTTGGGGTGAGGCTACTTTTATTCTTCGCCTTTGCCCCGCAATAAGATAATGATGAGCCATATAATGGAAAATACCTGCACCATGATCATGCTGCCGGTAATAAGCTGCCCTCCAGGCCAGTGCATTACCCTGAACGCCCAGCCAATCAACATTCCGATAAAACTTAATATGAAGAGTATTACGGGGTATCTGAAATTATAAAACATGGGTCAGGTAAAAATATATTACGCCTTTGTGTTCTTTTTCCTGAATATCGACGGCATTTTGTAAAGCCCGAAACCGGCAATCCCGCCCAGGATGAGGCTTGTCCACGTTTCTGTTTGCGGATCGAAATTAAACACGATCATCGCCATTATCAAAATAGCTGCAATGCCGATAAGGATATAAAAGAAAATTTTCATTAAGACGCTGTTTGATCCAATTATGTTGCTAAATTAATGGAAATAGTTCATAGTTGATGGTACATGCATCATAGTTGATAGTTCATGGTGCTACTGCGTTGTACGTCGACTTGCAACTGGAGTTAAAAGCGCCGGCCCTGCGCAATTCCCTGCCTTTCTCCTTCCCCAGGGAAGGATTCGCACAGGCAAGTCCTTAAAACCATGTTCAAAATAGCAATGGAGAATTGTTTAAATAATCCCCATGACAGTGAAGGATGGTTACTATATTTAAATCTGATTATTTAGTAGTTATAAACCCATCCCATGAGATCATTTCTTGCCGCCCTGTTTGTTGCCTCGGGCTTGTTGCTTGCCAATGCCGGTCACGCGCAGGTGAACGCTGCCGATGAAACCATCTTAACCAAGGCCTGGAATGCCTACTGGATCATGGCGCCGCACGAAACAGGCAGGGATTACGGCATCTTTTACTTCAGGAAAACGATCGATCTCGCCGCGAAACCGGCATCATTCAAGATCAATGTATCGGCCGATAACCGTTATAAGCTTTATGTGAACGGCGTCCTGGTATCTGCCGGTCCGGCGCGCGGTGACACTTATTACTGGAATTATGAAAAAATTGATCTTGCTCCGTATTTAACTACAGGTAAAAATATCATCTCTGCTGTGGTTTGGAACGAAGCTGAATTGCGCCCCGAAGCACAGATCTCCCTCCGCACAGCATTTATTGTGCAGGGGGCAACTTCAACAGAAGAAGCGCTGAACACTAATAATACCTGGAAATGCATCCGCGATAAAGCTTACCAGCCAACCACCGGCATTGGTTATCCAACCTATTATGTGGCTGGGCCGGGTGAGCTGATTGACGAAAGCAAAACAATAAAAAACTGGACCGCCCTAAACTTTGACGATAGCGCATGGCCCAATGCTGCCCAGCTGGATCACGGCAAACCTAAGGGAATGGCTGATGCCTTCGGCTGGATGCTGGTGCCATCGCAACTGCCGCAAATGGAACGCACCGTTCAACGCATTCCGCTGTTGCGCAAAGCGGAAGGTATTACAGCTCCTGCAGGGTTTCCGGCTAACAAAACGGCAGTAACTATTCCTGCTAATACTACAGCTACTTTATTGCTCGATCAAACCTACTTAACCAACGCTTATTTAACACTGAACTTCAGTAAGGGAAAAGATGCAGGCATTTCATTGATGTACGCCGAAGCCATGTTCGACGATCTGAAAAAATACGGCTCGCGTAAAGGTAACCGCAACGATGTGGAGGGCAAGCAATTTGCCGGGAGGAAGGATAGCCTGATTGCCGACGGCACGGATGGGCAAGCATTTACTACCCTTTACTGGCGTACGTTCCGTTACATCAAAATCCGTGTGCAAACCAAAGATGAGCCACTGGTAATCGATGATATTTACGGCACTTTTACCGGCTATCCGTTCCAGCTTAATGCCAAATTGCAAACCGATAACGCCGAAATGCAGCAAATGCTCCAAACCGGCTGGCGCACCGCCCGATTGGATGCCATTGAGACTTATATGGATTGCCCTTATTATGAACAGCTGCAATACATCGGCGATGGCCGCATCCAGATGATGATCTCGTACTACAACAGCGGCAACGACCGCCTGGCCCGTAACGCTATCAATATCATGGATCACTCGCGTATTGCCGAGGGTTTAACGCTGAGCAGGCACCCGTCGTATAGCCCTCAAATTATATCCACATTCTCTTTATGGTATATCGGTGTACTACACGATTACTGGATGTACCGCGCCGACAGCGCCTTTGTAAAAGATAAACTCACCGGTGCCCGTGGCGTGCTCGATTTCTTTAGCAAATATCAGCAGGCCGATGGTTCCCTCAAAAATACCCCTTACTGGACCTTCGGCGATTGGGCCTCCAGCTGGAATTACGGCATGGCGCCGAAAGGTACTAAAGGCGGCTCGGCTATGCTCGATCTGCAACTGCTGCTGGCTTATCAGGAAGAAGCCGAAATGGAGGCCAAAATGGGCATGGCTGCATTTGCCGCGATGTACAAAATTAAAGCCACTCAACTAAAACATACCATTCAAGCCAAATATTGGGATGCCGCAAAAGGACTTTATGCCGATACCGAGGATAAAAACATATTCTCACAGCACACTAACTCGCTGGCCATATTGGCAGGGTTATCAACGGGCGCCGATGCCACAGCACTAAGCAAAAAGATATTGAGCGACACTACGCTTACCCAATGCACCATCTACTTTAAATACTATATGCACCAGGCCCTGGTTCGCGGCGGCCTCGGCAACGATTATATGAAATGGCTCGACGTTTGGCGCAATAACTTAAAAATGGGCCTTACTACCTGGGCCGAGATCAGCGACCTGCCTAACAGCCGCTCCGATTGCCACGCCTGGGGCGCCAGTCCGAACATTGAATTTTTCAGAACCGTTTTAGGGATCGATAGCTACGCGCCCGGCTTCGCCAAAATAAAGATAGAACCGCATTTGGGGGACATCACCAACATTGGCGGCGAAATGCCGCATCCAAATGGGAAAATAGCTGTTAAATACGCTTTGGAAAAAACCGGCTGGAAAATTAAGGTTGATTTGCCGGTTAAAACCTCGGGTGTTTTTGTTTGGAAAGGAAAAAGTTACCCGTTAAGGGCAGGGGGTAATGAGTTGAAGATATAATCACTCACCAAAAATTCATGTCATGCTGAGTTCTGTCGAAGCATGAGCGCATCAAACAACGTTCGTCAAGTGTTATTAAAAGGGATACACTACACCACCAACTTATACCCCACACCTCTTACGTTAATGATCTCCACCGCCTGGTCATCCTTCAAATGCCTTCGCAGTTTGGTAATGAAAACATCCATGGTGCGGGTATTGAAAAAGTTATCATCGCCCCAAAGTTTCAGCAATACCGCTTTACGGTCAAGCACCTGGTTTTTGTGCTGTATGAGTAAAGAGAGCAACTCGTTTTCCCGGTGTGATAATTTACTTGACATCCGGTTGTCCAGCCATAGCTCCTGTTTGTTGGGATAAAAAATATAACGGCCAATTTCATCAGAAGATGAAATTGGAATAGCTGCCTTGCGCCGCAATAATTCGTTCAGGCGCAGGATCAGCTCTTCGAGGCTGAAAGGTTTCTTCAGGTAGTCGTTGCCGCCGCTTTCATAGCCTTTAATTACATCTTCGGTTTGTGATTTCGCCGTAAGAAACAGCATAGGTATGTTTTTATCCGTTTTGCGTACCTGCTCCGCAAACGTAAAACCATCCATAAAAGGCATCATCACATCAACAATACAAATATCAAATGCGTTTTTACGGATGGCCTCCATGCCCAGCACGCCATTAACCACGTGGGTAACTGCAAAATCACGCTGGCGCAAAGTCTCACTTACAATTTTTGCAAGCTGCAACTCGTCTTCAAGCAACAGAACTTTGGCCTGCTTCATGGTAAATTAATGGTATGCTGATGATAAATTCTGCGCCCTCTCCGTCGCCACTTGATAGTGTAAGCGTTCCGTTATGCTTTTCGATAATGCTTTTAGCATAGCTTAAGCCCAGACCGTAGCCTTTCACATTATGAATGTCGCCGGAAGGCACTCTGAAAAAGCGCTCGAAAATCTTTGCTTGATATTGCGCAGGAATGCCGGGGCCCTTGTCTTTCACACTAATAACGATATTACTATTTTCCGAGAGCTGGGTAATGGTTATTGATGAATTGGTACCGCCGTATTTGATGGCGTTATCGAACAGATTAGCTATTGCATTTTTTAGCAACTGACTATCGGCCGACGCTGTCAGATCATCATTATAGTTTTTGAAACTAACACCAATATTAGCCGCATCCAGCTGTGGCCTGTACTCGCAGATAATTTGATCAATAAGCTCGCCGGTGTTTACTTTGGTTAGATTCAGCGGAGCATTCGCCTGTTCCGAGACCACGTTTTTTAATATCTGGTCTATCAGGTTGGTTAGGTTGGCGGCCTGGTGACGGATAATTCCGAGGTATTCATTAGCTGATGTTTTACTCAAATTAAAATCCTGAATGGCTTCGGCGGCAATGTTAATGGTGGCGACTGGCGTTTTCAGCTCGTGCGTCATGTTGTTTACAAAGTCATCCTTAAGCACGGCCAGTTTTTGCTGGGTAAGGATGGTTTTCACCGTGTAGGCGTAACAAAATATGGTGATACCGATAAGCAGGAACGACGATACGATAAGCCATTTCGTCTGCCTTAAAAAATACGTATCAGGACTTTCAAAATCTGCAAAAACTAAATCTTTCTGATGCGGGCGCTGAATCCCGGCGTTAATGGTGCGCGTTAAAAATGGTTTATCGTTATTCTTCTTTTTGGGTTCGATAATAAATGGCGCATCTATATCCTTCGATAAAAGTTCTTCTTTATAAATCCTGCTTAAAGCCGCCCTGTCGCACTTGCTTTTTCCCACAGCGCTGCTAAGGCTGTCTCCAAGTCGTTGCGTATAAAAATAAATAAACCCCTGCTTAAGGTCATGCTTCAGAATTGTATCGGCCATGTGATCTATAAATATCTTTTTAGCGGCAGGCGTTATCTGGTGCAGCTTCTCTTTAAAATCAGTCAGGCCAAAACTAAAGCCTCTGTCGCCGGCACTGTATGGATGAGCATCCCGCATGCTAAACACCGTGCTGCTGTCCCGGTTTTGAACCGAACAGGTGATGATAACGAACGAAGTATCGGCCAGCCAGCCCTTAAAGCGGTTGACGATCCGTTGCTCGCGCCCATCTATTTCTCTATCTACCGCCGTGCTCAGGGCTTCATTAACATCGTGCCTGAAGGTCTTAACTGTGCACTGATAATTCTCGAAATTCCAATACAGCTGTAAACCGGTTATCCCGGTTACGCAAACCGACATCAATACCAGGATTAAAATGATGCGCTTTTTCATCGGTATAAAAGTAACACCTGCCGTTTTTAATAACGAAAACGTTAACACTAATTAACTGTACTTAACCTGTATTAACTTTCCCGTTAAGGCTTTATCCGGTTCTTTGAATTAAAAAAAATCGCATGAAAAAGCTAACCCTGTTATTGCTGTTGTTAAGCAACATGGCATTTGCGCAAATAAAGAACGGCGAAACAGTTCCCGATATCAATTTCCAAACCATCGTCAATGCGCCGGTAAAACAGGCACACCTAAGCAGCCTGAAAGGCAGGATTGTTTTAATAGAATTTTGGGCCACGTGGTGCGGATCATGTATCGAGGCCATGCCGCACTTAAAACAATTACAGCAAAAGTATCCCGGTAAGTTACAGGTGATCACCATAACCGACGAAACCGCTAAACGTACCAAACAATTTTTGACGTCAAGGCCGCAGAACTTTTGGTTCGCTATTGATACCGGTGAGGTAATTCACAAACTATTCCCGCATCAAATGATACCGCATACGGTATTGATAGATACAGATGGGAAACTCATAGCCAATACCAGCCCCGAATTAGTGACCGAAAAAGTAATAGACAGCCTGCTTCAACATCAGTCTGTTCACCTGGCAGAAAAAAAGGATAATATGATGGATTATGAAGAGATCATTAAAAAATACTTTTTTGCCGCCGATACCGTGAAGAGCAGGTTCAGCATGCTGCCCGAAATAAAGGGCGCTCCAGGTTTAAGCACCACCTGGCTAAGCGATAGCACGTTCGGTGGTCGCCGCCTCACCTGTCTTAATCTCAATCTGTCTGCCCTGTACCGTTTGGCCAACAATAATTTTCCGTACTCGCGCACCATCGACAAAACCAATCCGGGAAAGAACGAGCTGAGTTATTGCCTCGATATCATTGCAGCCAAAAAGCAGGACCTGCTGCCCGCCCTGCAAAAAGAACTCGCCAAACGCTTTGATCTGCAGGCCGCCATCGAACAGCAAACAAAGGATGCATACGTGCTCAAAATAACTGATCCTGAAAAATTCAAGGCTGTTCCGCGCAACACCTCGGGCAAACGAACCTATTACGCCCGCCACGGCGAAATTGACCAGCAAAATATGACCATGACTGACTTTGCCGATTTCCTGGAAACCTTTGGTACCGGTCGCCTGCCTGTTGTTGATGAAACCGGCAACACCGAAAAATTCGACATTAAATTCTCCTGGCAGCCCGAAAACCCGGCAAGTCTTACAGACGTATTAACCGGCATGGGCCTCTCGCTCGAAAAACAAACCCGGAAAATAAATATGCTGGTGTTATTTAAGCAAAAAGGCGTTTAAAAACGGACCGCAAAAAATGGGCAAACTGGATCGGCCTGTAAAAACTTCCGGTATATTTGTTTATCAAACCGATAAAAACATGAGCGAGAAAATCACCGTCAGCGCCACCGTAAACGCCGGCATCAAGAAAGTTTGGGACTATTATACCCAGCCGGAACATATTACTAAATGGAACTTTGCCGATCCTTCCTGGCATTGTCCGTCGGCATCAAATGATATGCGGGTGGGCGGAACCTATTCGGCAAGAATGGAGGCAAAGGACGGCAGCTTCGGCTTCGACTTCGAAGCAGTTTACGACGAGATAGTTGACGGCGAAAGCTTTACCTATACCCTGGGCGATGGCAGGCAGGCAAGCGTTGTTTTTTTGAAGAACGGCGACCAAACCAACATCGATGTAACCTTCGATCCTGAAAACCAAAACCCGGTAGAAATGCAAAGAGGCGGCTGGCAAGCCATACTCAACAGTTTCAAAAACTACACAGAAGCAAATTAAGATCCCATTGCCCCAAGGCCGGTACCACACCGGCTTCGGGGCGGGGCAGGGGGTAAGGTTCTACGCCATGCATTAAGTATATGTTTACCGGAAACAGTTCGCCAAACCTTACCTACTCCTTCCCCGGGGAAGGAACCGACTTTAGCAGCTCATGAATGCCAACAAAAAACAATAAATCATTCATCATCGCACAAGGCCGGCCTTTTAAAGCATCTTACAAACACCGGCAAGGGCGGAAATATCTTTCCCCCGAAGCTCCGAATCTTTGATCTTAAGCCTTTAATCATCAACTTCATTTGCAACTCCACTGTCATAACCATAAGCATGACATTAAAAAAACAATGCCTTAAGGTTAATGTTGTTTATTTGACGTGATATTTGCGTGTATTTAATACCATATATTTATTTAATTTTTGATATTTACAGCGCAAAGCTTAATTCATTCATTTCATCTCTGCCACCCAATTAATGAAATCAACCCCGCAACCGCTAAAAGTCCTCTCTATCGACATCGGAGGCTCGCATATTAAGGGAACCATCCTTAACGAAAAAGGCGAACTGCAAAAGAAATATGAAAAGGTACCTACACCTATTCCTGCAAACCCCGAAAATGTCATCGCTGCGATAAAGGCACTGGTTAAGGATTTTCCTGAATTCAACAGGATCTCGGTTGGTTTCCCGGGTTATGTGCGCGATGGCGTGGTGAAAACTGCTCCGAATTTGAGCAGCGAAGCCTGGAAAGATTTCGACCTGGCCGATCACCTGAAAGATGAATTGGGCAGCCCATGCCGTGTGGTGAACGACGCCGATATGCAGGGCCTGGGCGTGGTTGACGGCAAAGGATTGGAGGTGGTAGTGACCCTTGGAACAGGTTTCGGTACTGCGCTATTGCTCAACGGCAATTTGCTGCCCCACCTCGAGTTTGCCCATCAGCCGGTTGGTAAGGTAAAGTCGTACGATAAATACATCGGCGAGGCAGCTTTGGAAAAGGAAGGCGACAAGCGCTGGAACAAACGCATGAAGAAGGTTTTCGAAACCTTAAAAACCGTATTTAATTACGATTTCCTGTACATTGGCGGCGGTAATTCAGACAAGCTTACCTTTAAGCTGGATAAGAACATGAAGATCGTGTCGAATGCTGATGGCATTAAGGGCGGCGCGAGGCTTTGGTCCAACGCCGACGCTATCGAAACTATAACTCCCGTAAAAATTCAAAAGAAATAAAACTACATTACTATGAGCAATACGCAAGATATCGAAACGCTTGGAATTAATACCGCAAGGATCCTGGCCGCCGATGCGGTACAGAAAGCAAATTCCGGCCACCCGGGTACACCAATGGCCTTGTCGCCAATGGCGCACGTGCTGTGGACAAAGGCGATGAACTATAACCCTAAAAACCCAGATTGGGCAGGCCGCGACAGGTTTATCCTTTCGGCCGGGCACGCTTGTATGCTGCAATATGCTTACCTGTACTTAACCGGTTACGATCTTACGCTCGATGATATCAAGAACTTCCGCCAGATGAACAGCAAAACCGCCGGTCACCCGGAATACGGTCTGTGCCCGGGTATTGAGGTAACTACCGGTCCGCTGGGCCAGGGTTTTGCTAATGCAATAGGTTTCGCCATCGGTCAGAAACATTTGGCTGCACGTTACAATAAGCCCGGTTTCAACCTGTTCGATTACAAGATCTATGTGATTTGCAGCGACGGCGATATGATGGAAGGCGTAACTTCAGAAGCCGCTTCAATTGCCGGTCATCTCGAGTTAGGCAACCTGATTTTCTTATACGATAATAACCACATTTCGATTGAAGGCAGCACCGACATTGCATTTAACGAAGATGTAAGCGCACGTTTCCAGGCATACGGCTGGCATGTACAAAACCTGCCGGATGTTAATGACACGCATGCATTAGAACTGGCTTTAATAAATGCAAAATCTGAAAGCCAAAAACCATCATTGATCAACGTACGTTCGTTGATTGCCTACGGCAGCCCTAACAAATCGGGTACTGCCGGTTCGCACGGTTCGCCGCTTGGTCCGGATGAGATTAAGCTGGTTAAAGAATTTTTTGGTTTCGATCCTGATAAATCATTCAACGTGCCTGATGAGGTACTTGATTTCTACCGTAAATCGGGTGCGAGAGGTGAAGGTAAAGAAGAAAAATGGAACAAATTATTTGCTGACTATAAGGCAAAATATCCTGAACTGGCAGCAGAATATGAACTATTGGCCGGCGGTGGGCTTCCTGAAGGCTGGAAAGATAGCCTGCCTGTATTTAAAGCATCTGATCCTAAGGTGGCAACCCGTGTAGCATCGGGCAAGGCATTGAACGCTATCGCTGCTAAGGTACCAAGCCTGATAGGCGGTGCTGCGGATTTGGCCCCATCTACAGAAACTAACCTTAAAGAATACGACTCGTTCACTTCTGAGAATCGTGCCGGCCGCAACTTCCACTTCGGCATTCGCGAACATGCTATGGGTTCGGCATTGAACGGTATGGCATTAACCAAAGGCGTTATTCCTTTCGGCGCAACGTTCCTTATGTTCTCTGAATATATGCGCCCGCCGATCCGTTTGGCTGCCATTATGAAGATTAGCCCGATATTTGTTTATACCCACGATAGTATCGGTTTGGGCGAGGATGGAACCACTCACCAGCCTGTTGAACAACTAGCTTCTTTGCGCTCGATCCCGAACTTGACCGTTATCCGCCCTGCCGACGCCAACGAATCGGTACATGCATGGCGCGTGGCTGTGGAGCATAAAGGAGGCCCGGTTGTATTGGTGTTCACCCGTCAGGGTTTGCCAATTCTTGATCAGGACAAATATGCAAAAGCAGAGAACCTGGAAAAAGGTGCTTACATTCTTTCGGAAGCCAGCGGAAATCCCGACCTGATCCTGATGGCTACCGGCTCGGAAGTTGCATTAATTATGCAGGCGCAGGAAAAACTGGAAGCAGAAGGCATTTCAACCCGTGTGGTAAGCATGCCAAGCTGGGAGCTGTTCGAAAAACAGGATGCCGCTTACAAAGAAAGCGTGTTCCCTAAAGCAAGCCGTAAACGTTTAGCCGTTGAGATGGCATCGCCAATGGGCTGGCACAAATATACTACCGACGAAGGCGACATGCTTGGCATGACCACCTTCGGCGAATCGGCACCGGCAGAAGAGTTGTACAAACACTTCGGCTTCACCGTCGAAAATGTAGTAGCAAGAGCGAAAGCGCTTTTGTAAGCGAAGCCCCCCAACCCCCTGAAGGGGGACCTTTTGATTAGTACGGGGCTCGCAAAATATAATTAAACTTCCATCCCTAAAAAGGGGGTGGAAGTAATACATCACCAATCTTACTCCCCCTTTAGGGGGCCGGGGGCATGAAAATAGGAATAGCAGCCGATCACGGCGGATACCGTTTAAAAGAGATCATTCACCCGTTCCTGGTTAAACTCGGGCACGAGGTGATTGATTTTGGCGCATACAAGCTGGATAACGCCGACGATTATCCCGACTACATTATTCCGATGGCGCAAGCCGTTGCGGAAGGTGAGGTGGAGCGCGGCATCGCTTTTTGCGGTAGCGGCGTAGGCGCTTCGGTGGCAGCTAATAAGGTAAAAGGCGTTCGCGCGGCATTGATCAATGATCATTTTTCGGCCCACCAGGGTGTGGAGGATGACGATTTAAATGTGCTTTGCCTGGGTGGCCGCGTTACCGGCAATATGGCTGCCGAGGAATATATCACCGCATTCCTGAATGCACAATTCACCGGCGAAGAAAGACATCAAAGAAGGCTTGGAAAAGTAAGCGCCGTTGAAGGCAAAAACTAAAGATAAGTGGCCCGGAAATTGGGCGTTTAACATCTTAACAAAAACAAGTAATCTTCGGACCTCCGGCATCACCGGACCTTCGGATAAATAACAAACATCATGGAAACAAACAAAGTAAAGCAAATACACAGCTTTGGCCAAAGTATCTGGCTCGATTTCATCGACCGCAATTTTATCGCATCAGGTAAACTGAAAGCCTTAATTGACGACGACGGCGTAAGAGGCGTAACCTCGAACCCTGCCATCTTTGAAAAGGCTATCTCGAGCAGTTCAGATTATGATGAGCAGATTCGCCAGCTGGGTGCTGATAGCAAAACCAATGAAGAGTTATTCTTTGGAATTGCCATTACCGATATTCAAAATGCTGCCAAATTATTTGAAGGCGTTTACGAAGAATCGAAACACGAAGACGGTTATGTAAGCCTTGAAGTGTCTCCATTCTTAGCGCTCGACGCAGAAGGCACGGCTAAACAAGCCGAAGAACTGTGGAAAAAAGTTGACCGCAAAAACGTAATGATCAAGATCCCCGGTACTAAACCAGGTCTGCAGGCTATCCGTGAATCGATCGGCAAAGGCATCAACATCAATGTCACTTTATTATTCGGTTTGCCTCGTTATGAGGAAGTAACCGAAGCTTATATCTCTGGTTTGGAAGATCATTTGGCAGCAGGCCATAAAATCGGTCACATCTCATCGGTAGCCAGTTTCTTCCTGAGCCGTATCGACGTGTTGGTTGACCCAATGCTGGATGAAAAAGGCCTTGGCGATCTGAAAGGTGAAGTAGCTATAGCATCAGCTAAAAAAGCTTATGAGATTTACAAACGCGTGTTCAGTGGTCCACGTTGGGAAAAGTTGGCTGCACAGGGCGCACAGCCGCAGCGTTTGCTTTGGGCAAGTACCAGCAGCAAAAACCCTGCATTTAAAGATACAAAATACGTTGAGGCATTGATTGGCCCTGCAACTGTTGATACCGTTCCTTTGGAAACTATCGAAGCCTTCCGCGATCATGGTATTGCAGCAAACACTTTGGAGGAAGGTTTGGATAAAGCTACCGAAACTTTGGAAAGACTGAAAGCAGCAGGTATCGACATCGATCAGATTACCCAGCAACTGGAAGACGAAGGCATTGACAAATTCAACAAGCCATTCGAAAAATTGCTGAAAGCTATCGAAGAACAAAAACAAAAGGTTTAAGCCGGTGGAAACGTTATCTGTAAAATTCCTTTTTTTCGATATTGGCGGAGTGCTGCTCACCAACGGTTGGGGGCATGAGTCGCGCGAGGAAGCCGCAAGGCGTTTTGGTCTCAATTATGCAGAGGTAAAAGAACTGCACACATTTATCTTTAACGTATATGAAGCGCATGGTGTCGATCTGGATGAATACCTCGATACCGTGGTTTTTAATCATCCCCGCGAGTTTACCCGCGAGGACTTTAAAAATTTCATGTTCGAGCAGTCGAAGGAGTTGCCAAATCTGCTGGCCTGGTTAAAGGAGTGGAAAAAAGATTGTGGTTTCCGCATCATCGCCATTAACAACGAAGGCAAGGAATTAAACGATTACCGCATTAAGAAATTTAAGCTGCACGACGTGTTCGATGCTTTTGTTTCTTCGTGCGAGGTTGGCATCCGCAAACCCGATCCGGCTATCTTTAAGCTGGCAATGGGCATTGCCATGGCTCAGCCGCAGGAATGTGTTTACTTCGACGACCGGAAAATGTTTGCCCTTGCCGCCGGCAAATTGGGCATGCGCGCCCACCAGCACACCAGCTTTGAAACTACCAAAGAAATACTTGAAAATTTAAAAAAAGATCCGTCATAAGCTAAATAAGCAATGGCTTATGACAGCTTCATTGCCTTTGAAAAAACAGATTATTTAAAATGAAAAAACTCCCCCAAAATGAGCGCAACACCAAATAAGTACGCCTTTGGCATGATAGGCTTGGGCACTATGGGCCGCAGCCTGCTGCTAAACATGGCCGACCATGGCTATGCAGTTGCAGGGCATGATAAAGATGCCGCAAAAGTTGCATCGCTGAATGAAGAAGGAAAAGATGTAGACGTAAAAGGCTTTGGCGATGTGAAAGAATTTATTCAAAGCCTTACTACTCCGCGTGCAATTATGATGCTGGTTCCGGCCGGTAAAATTGTTGATGCGGTTATAGAAGAGCTAACCCCGTTACTGGATAAAGGCGATATTTTGATCGACGGCGGTAATTCGCACTTTACCGATACTAACCGCCGTGTTGACGAACTGGAAGCTAAAGGCCTGCATTTCTTCGGTATGGGTGTTTCGGGTGGTGAAGAAGGCGCGCGCCGCGGCCCGAGCATGATGCCGGGGGGCGACAAAGACGCCTATGCCGTAATGAAGCCGATTTTCGAAGCCATTGCTGCCAAGGTTGACGGTGCGCCATGCGTTACCTACATTGGTCCGGGTGCTTCGGGTCACTTTGTGAAGATGGTGCATAACGGTATCGAATACGGTATTATGCAGCTGATTGCCGAGACCTACGAGATCATGAAGAAAGGCTTGAAGCTGGAAAATGACGAGATAGGCGAGGTGTTTGCCAAATGGAACGATGGTCGTTTGAAATCATTCCTGCTGGATATCACTAAGGATATCTTCAAATACAAAGCACCAGGTGCCGATCATTTATTATTAGACGATATTAAAGACGAAGCCCGTGCAAAAGGTACCGGCAAATGGACCTCGCAAATTGCGATGGACCTGCAGGCGCCGATCCCAACCATCGACACGGCTGTTTCTATGCGCGATCTTTCTAAATATAAAGCGCTGCGCGTAAAAGCTTCTGAAATTTACAGCAAGGACGAGATCAGCCTTGATGTAAATAAAGAAGAGTTTTTAACTGCGTTGGAACAAGCATTCTATTTCAATATGATCATCAGCTATTCACAAGGCATGCACATGCTGCTGCTGGCATCTGCCGAATACAAATATGATCTGCATTTAGACGATATCGCCAAGATATGGCGCGGTGGCTGTATTATCCGTTCAGAGTTTTTGAATGATATCTACAATGCATACCATGCTAACCCAACCCTTGAGCATTTACTGCTTGACGGCAGTGTGGCTGCTTTAGTTGGCGAAGCGGTAAAAGGCTCTCGCAAGGTTTTAGGGGCTACCATTCCGGCGGGCATTGCAACGCCGGCTTACGCGTCGTCGTTAAGCTATTTTGATACTTTCCGTAGCGCACGTATGCCATCGAACTTAACACAGGCACAACGCGATTATTTTGGCGCACACACTTATGAGCTGATTGGCAAAGAAGGCGTGTTCCATACACAATGGGTTCCAAAAAGCGAGTAACATTAGCATAAATTTTTCAGCTGATAATATTGACCTATCATGAGCACAAACATAAAATCAGAACCTACTATATTCGTCATCTTTGGTGGCACCGGCGATTTAAATTCGCGTAAAATTGCGCCCGCCCTGTATAACCTTTTTTTGGACGGATGGCTGCCGAAGCAATTCTCCATCATTGGCACAGGCCGCACTAAACTTACCGACGAGCAGTTTCGCGATAACCTGCACAACGATATCAACCAGTTTTCGCGCAGCGGCAAAGCCGACGATAAACAATGGGCAGAGTTCTCTAATAATATCTATTACCAGGTTTCAGACATCAACGATTTCGAAACTTATAAAGAGTTCGGCAAGCGCGTTGAAAAACACAACGCAGAATGGAAAACTAAAGCCAATGTGCTTTATTACCTCGCAGTAGCGCCGAACTTCTTCCCTATCATTGCTGCCAACATATCGAAAGCCAAACTGGCCGATGATAAAAAACGCGTACGGATCATCATTGAAAAACCTTTTGGTCACGATCTGGAAACTGCCAAAGAGCTCAACCAATTGTTATCGAGTATTTTCGACGAGTGCCAGATCTATCGTATTGACCATTACCTGGGTAAAGAAACCGTTCAGAACATTATGGCCTTCCGTTTTGCCAACAGCATTATGGAACCGCTTTGGAACCGTAACTATATTGAGCACGTGCAGATCTCGGTTACCGAGCAATTGGGCGTTGAAGAGCGTGGTGACTATTACGATGGCTCAGGCGCAATGCGCGATATGATCCAGAACCACCTGCTGCAACTCCTTTGCCACGTGGCTATGGAACCGCCGGTTAGCTTTAATGCCGATGAAGTTCGTGACCGCAAGGTTGATGTGCTGAAGGCCATGCGCCGTTTCGGTCCGGAAGATGTGCGTAATTCGGCTGTTCGTGGCCAGTACGGCAGCGGCTGGATGAAAGGCAAGGAAGTCCCCGGCTACCGTGATGAACCAAAAGTTAACCCGGAATCGAACACTGAGACGTTTGCAGCCATTAAATTTTTTGTAGATAACTGGCGTTGGCAGGGTGTGCCGTTTTACCTGCGCACAGGTAAGCGTATGCATCAGTCGTCATCGGTTATCACCATCCAGTTTAAGGATGTGCCGCACCTGGTATTTCCAACGGAGGCTGCTGAAAGCTGGCAGCAAAACAGGCTGATCATCAGCATCCAACCGGAAATGAGCATCCGTTTGCAGGTACAAGCCAAGCGCCCGGGTATCGATATGGTACTGAATGCCGTTGATATGGTGTTCGATTACAAAGGTACCTACACCAACCAGGCTCCTGAGGCTTATGAAACCCTGATACTCGATACGATGCTGGGCGATCAGACCCTGTTTATGCGCGGCGACCAGGTAGAAGCAGCATGGGAATTAGTAATGCCGATATTGAGCACCTGGCAGCATAAAAAGAGCCTGAGCTTCCCTAACTATTCTGCCGATTCATGGGGACCGGAATCTGCCGAGGCACTCATCGCCCGCGACGGATATAACTGGTTTACCCTGCCGGTGAACGGGAAGAAATAAAAAGATACCTACTACCGGGGGCTGTGTCTCACAGCCCCCCTTTTTAATCTCCATCAAAATGAGACTAAATATTTTTAATAACGAAAACGAAGTGCTATCGGCATTGGCAGAGCATTTTGTGAAGATAGGCAATGACGCAATCGGTGTGCGTGGAAAATATTCTGTTGCGCTTTCGGGCGGCAGTTCTCCGAAGAAACTATACGAACTGCTGGCTTCCGCTTACCACCATGCGCTGGATTGGGAAAAAGTATATTTCTTTTTCGGCGACGAGCGCTATGTGCCGCAAGACCATAAGGACAGCAATTATCTGATGGCAAAAAAAGCCTTGTTCGCGCCGCTGATGATCGATCCGTCGCAGATTTTTGCAGTTGATACCAGCCTCTCGCCAAAAGAAGCCGCCGAAAAATACGGTCAGGACGTAGAAGAGTTTTTCGATGAAAGCGAACAAAGTTTTGATCTGATCTTATTAGGTCTGGGTGATAACTCACATACCGCATCCCTGTTCCCGCACACACCTGTGCTGCACGACAGGATAGCGGGCGTAAGCGAAGTTTTCCTGCCCGATCAGCAGGTTTATCGTATTACTTTTAACGCTCCATTAATTAACGAGGCTCAAAATATAGCGTTTTTAGTTTATGGCGAAGGAAAAGCAATAGCTGTTCACCATATTCTGGAAGACGACGAAGATATTGAAGAATATCCTGCGCAATTGATCGAGCCGATTGTTGGTGAGATTGAATGGTTCCTTGACCAGGCCGCGGCATCGCTGTTGGAAGAGGAAGAATAAGCCTGTTAAAATATTAGACTTACGAAGTTTTCAAAACTTCGTAAGTCGATATCGTAATCTTCCCATGGTTGTGTCCTCACAACCACTCATCAAGCAATCTGTGAAGACACAGGTGGGAGTGAAAGCTTACCTCGAAGCAAACTCCCTATACCGCTTCATCGCCTCCACAAAATAATAATCGGCATAAGTGATACCTACATCAATCTCGCTTTTAGCTGGCAAATGGCCAACGCTGTGCTTTAAAAGGAAGCCGCCATTGGTACGCGGTTCCGCTTTATATTGCGGCGAAGAAAGGGTTGTTAAGATGGTTTCAGCAACGTTAAAATAGTTTAACCCATCTCCATTGTCAACGTACCGGCAAAGCTCCAATAGTGCCGAAGCCATAATAGCCCCAGCAGAAGCATCCCGCGGCGCATTCGGAATATCGGGCGCATTAAAATCCCAATAGGGGATCTTATCAGCCGGGAGGTTCGGGTGATGAAGGATGAAATTTGCAATGTGCTTGGCTTGCTCAAGGTATTTCTTGTCCTTTGTTTCGCGGTACATCACGGTAAAGCCGTACAAGCCCCAAACCTGTCCGCGTGCCCAGGCCGATTCATTAGAGAAGCCCTGTGCGGTTTTCTTTTCCTGCACAGCACCTGTTTTTGGATTATAATTAATTACGTGGTATGAACTGTAATCGGGCCGGTAATGATTTTTCATGGTGGTGTTGGCATGCGTCACCGCGATCTTGTAAAAGCTGGAATCCCCCGTAGTTTTAGTCGCCCAGAACAGCAGCTCGAGGTTCATCATATTATCGATGATCACTAAAAAGTCGGATGATTTCGACTCCCACGATTTAATGCACCCTACCGTGGGGTTAAAGCGGGTAGAAAGTGATTTAGCGCTATTGATCAGTATTTGCTTGTACGCATCATTAGGCATCAGGCGGTTAGCGTTGCCAAAGCTGGTGTACATCATAAAGCCCAGATCGTGCGTGTGGGTGTTGTATTGCTCTTTCGACAAACTATCCATCGATCTTTTGGCTTCGGTAAGCAATGCGGCATCATGGTTTTGCTCGTACAGGTTTAATAAGGTCCCCGCATAAAAGCCGCTGCACCACCAACCGGAATTACTGGTTTCAAATTTGTTTTTGGCAGGATCGAAATTGCGGGGAAACCGGCCGGGAGCAAGTTCCGATGCCATAAGCTTATATTGCTTATCTGCATCGGCAAGGTTCCGTTTAATGACCGTCAATAATTTTTGCTTTGGTTTTAGGTGCAGGCCCGATTGCGCGAAAGAAGTTAGCCCGGAGCAGTAAAGCGCCAGGCAAACAGCTAACATCGACAGATACTTTATTTTCATAAAAAGCCGTTCCTTCAATTTTACTTCACCTCAAAGGTAAAATACTGGCTGGCTGCGTCACCGTTTCCGGTAAGGCCTTGTACTACGCCAACATATTTACCCGGCTGATCTGACGTAAAGAACGATACTTTATTTTGCGATGTTAGGTTTGGCGTCCAATACAATACATTCCTGAAATCGGGTATGCGGCTGGCCGCCTGCTGTTCTGTATCATATACCGGCGAATAAAATTGCCTGCTCAGTTGCAAGCCTTCATAATCAATTACCACTGCATGCGGGTTAAGCTCCAGTCCTGCCAAATCCCCTTTATAAGTTACGAAACTGAAAATACCTTCTTCTTCTGCCGGGCCATAATAAAACCTGTTTCTAATCACGTCAAGTCTTTTTACTTTCAGCGGATCGACGCTAAAGATCTTATCTACGTCAAAAACGGGAACACCGTCTAAAAGCACCAGCGGGTCACCGTCTAAAAATCCGTTTTCGTTCAATACCTTTATATGGAATTTCCCTTTTGAACGCACAATGTTGTCTTCCGATACGTACTCCCGCAGGTCTTCCTCCATCGTGGTAAAACGGGTAAAATCGTCCAGCTTATAGGTTTTATAAGGTTTACCAAAAAAGCCCGAGCTGTCAACTCCCGGGTCGTAATAGCGTTTTAGTGCATTCGCCGAATAAATATTGAGCACCTGTATGCCCAGGCTATGTGCCTGCAGCGCATTTTGCATACCGTTTACAAAATCGTATTTCGGCAAGGTACTTTTTGAATATTGTTCTGAAAATGGGCTGGCAATATCAATGCGATAAGTGCTGTCAACCAATTCATTGGTTTGGGCAACCAATTCGCCGGGGCCGTAAAACTCCTTCATGTTATATAAAAGATGGCCCAGCGAATCGCTCTGTGAGGCGTACACCTGCACCCTTTTACCCGGAACGCCAATAAAGGTCATTATGCCGCTTGACGGCGCATTGGTTTGTGTATTAGTGATCTTTGCAGTTACGATGTGACCGGTATACTCGGGCAGATAGGTAAACGCAGGCCGTCGGTTTTCAAGCAGTTGGTTCCACTGAAATTTGCGCCAGCCCTGGGTAAGCATCAGGTTATCCAGTGCTTCGTCGGTTTCGGCATTTACATTGGCGAAGTAATAATCCGGCGATTCAATGTTGCCCTTCAAATCAGAATTCAGCCATAAATAATCGAAAATGTTGGTATGGTCAACCTCCTGCAAAGAATCAACCCGATAAACGGCCATCGACATACTTGCATTCACCGCCGCATTTGCAGCACCTTTTGCAGATACGCTAATATTAACCTTTTTACGCAGCGCGTACTGTTGCTGATCGGCACTTGCATCAATAAACAGTTTCTGTGCCGGGCGTTTAAAATAAAGGCGCTCACAAACCGGCTGCTTCGCATTGTTAAAAATGGTTATGCTTGATATCCCGTCGCCAAGGGCACTTTTATTTATGGCGAAGGTTGCTTTGCCATTGCTGATATTTCCTGTTTCTGCAGCTACCACTTGCTGGCGGGTATGGACAAAAAGATATACCAGGCCATCGGTGCCACTCACGTTAACGGCTAACTGACTGCCATTATCGGCAACATGCATCACATAGCCGTGGCTGGCCGCACCTGGCAGCGTTTTAGAAATAGTTGTGCCATCGGGTAATCTAACTACTGCTTTGTAGGTATTGCCCGGTGCCGGGGTGATAGTAAAGCTACCCATACCGAATTTCAGCGACTTGAATCGAGCCACAGTATCGTTATTCGCGCTGATGACGGCGCCGCTCACATTTGCACCTCTACCATATGAATTAACCGCTTTAAAGCCAACTTTGCTTTGAATACCGGCAACAAGGTTACCGCCTTCGGGAAAAAACTGCACATCGTAATTGTTTGTTGTGGCTTTTGCCGTATTATCCGGCGATTTCAAAGGGTTAACCAACGTTATCGTTTTCTCAAAGTAGTAATCGGGACTGAAATTCTTCATCCAGCTGGTGTAGGCCCTCAGCTTATAATTGCCACTGTTAATGGCAACGGGCACATAAAGCGATCCGTCTCCAATGCCATTCTTCATCGCTATCTTTCCCTGAATAACCGGCGACTGCGCATTATCCAGCAATTCCACATAAACAACCTTGCTCAGATCCAGCGGCTTATGGGTATTACCGTCTACACAATAAATTTTAAACCATATCAGCTCGCCGGGCAGGTAGGTTGTTTTATCCGTATGAACAAATACTTTCTCTTGCAAGGCGTTATTCTTGTATAAATTAAAGCTGTTTTGCACGTCCTGAATAACCTGGGCACGGCTGTTTAGTGCCAACAGTAATAAAACAGGGGTTAGCAAGGTAAGCTTTATCGCTGTGCGTACTGTATTTTTCATAACCTGAATATGGTTTATTTGCGTTAGTATCGTTATTTATAATCTATTTGTTTACCCAAAAGTCCGGTTGTTTGGTCACACCCCTTATGGAACAATCTGCACATTCGCGCGTAGAAGCAGTGTAAGCATAAGGCTTGTACGAGTTTGGGGTAACTAATCCTATCAACGGAATCTCAATCTCCGGCACAAGCACCTGGAGAACGTCGTTCCCGCCCGTTTTGGGGTGGCTATAATATTCGGTATCAACGCTGCATCCGTATGGATAAGTGGCTCTCCATGTATCCGGAAGCTGTGAGGCATCTATAAAAACCCTTTTTTTAGCCACGCTACCGGCATCTATATAGCCTATTACAACATCGCTCGGGTCGGCCGTGTTATGAATATTACCGACTAATTGCGTGGGTTCTGCATCGAAAATACCGCCAAGCTGTTCGGTATTAGTTTTTAAGAGCGACCAGAATTTGTACGCGTCGGCACTTAACGCGTACTGACGTAATAAGATGCTATACCGAAGTTCAATTTTTTCGGAGGTAGCCGGAATGTCGATAATAGGAAGCTGGTACACCTCATCGTTTTTTAACTTGGCTGTCGAAGTCAGCAAAATTGTACTTGATTTGGTGCCTGTAAAGCAGAAATATACCAGCTGATCAGTTGGCCGCGGCATTACATCACTTACATGGTCTGACACCCAGTTGGAACTATATCTTGCAGTAAAACGCCAGGTCTCCTCATAACTGTAACGGTAATAACGGGTGTTATTGGTAGCATCGTGTGCATTGGCATAGATCCGCAAGCCGGTATTAATAAGGTTAAAGCCAATACTATCTATAGGCGGGCTTATTTTTACCGGTGAAAAATCTGAAAGATATTCCTTGTTATCGTCGGTAGTTTTTATGCGCAGCCTATATTTACGCGTAATATCAAGCGGGCCGCTATAAAGCTTATAAGTACCGGGGGTTGTACTTTCAATTACCGGGTATGTTGATCCATTATCACTCTCTACTGTTAACGCAGCCGCTCTAACCGGGTTCACCGTAGTGCCGGCAGACAGATTAACCGTACGGCTAAGCGTAATAATTGTAGTATCATTAGTGCTTATAGCACCTTCCACAACCAGGTAGCTCCGCGGCGAATTGATTACGGCGGGGTTATACGGCTTTTTGCACCCCACAGATAGTATGGCAAAAAGTAAAATCAGTTTCCACGTTTTCATTTAATCACGGTTCTATTTTAATGTCTGTTATTTTTTTATCGATTCAATTATTATCGGTGTTCTACCAAAATGGCTTTAACTCTTCACTATTTAAAATCTGATATTATAGTTAATGAAAGGAATAGGCGCTGCAAATATGGAAAGCTTATATCCGCTTATCACCCCGCTTTGTTCAGTAAAGAAGGTTGAGTAAGCATTTTGCCTTCCGGTGATGTTATAAACACCTATTGTCCAGGAGTTATGTGTTAACTGGTGAACACGGTGATTGCCTTCGATAATGATCGAAAAGTCAGACCGGAAGTAATCAGGAATCCGGTAAATGTTCCTGTCTGAATAAAATACCCTTTCCGATCCGGCGTATTCGTATTTGGCAACCGGCAGGGTAATAGGCCTTCCGGTGCTGTAAGCAACATCAAATGAGATGCTGTACCGGTGCGTAAAGCGATAATTACCGTTAAAATTGAATGAGTGGGGTTTATCGTAGTTGGCAGGATAATATTTGCCCTCATTTATAGTCTCGCCTGCGTAAGGATCGTCCTGCCGCAGGAATGTGCGCGAGTAGGTGTAACTCATCCAGCCGTTAAGCTTCCCGGCCGTTTTCTTTACCAGGAATTCTGCGCCATATGCTTTTCCCTGGGTGTTTATTACATCCTGTTCAATATGGTGATTCAGCAATAATACCGCTCCGCTTTTGTAATCAAGGTAATCTCTTATTCTTTTGTAATAAACCTCAACCGACATTTCGATGGTATTAGCCGCCGCATTCTTGAAGAAACCAAGTGATACCTGGTCGCCATGTTCTGGTTTAATGTTCGGATCAGTCAGTTTATAAACGTCTGTTGGAGAGATAGAGGTTGAATTAGATAACAGGTGGATATATTGGTGCAGCGTATTATATCCCGCCTTTACCGATAAATTATCGCTCAGCAGGTAACGCGCCGATATCCGGATATCAGGTGCGCCATAGCTTTTTATAAACTTGCCGCTCCCATATTTCGTGCTGTCGGTTATATTACTGGGCTCTTTCGGCAAATTCGGGGCGTACTGGTTAACAGTTGCAGGCCCCAGGTAGCTGTAAAGATTATACCTTACACCCGCGCTAATGGTTAAATTGCTGGATACATCATATTTATCGCCAAGATATAAAGCGTTTTCTAATCCTTTTTCAGGATCGATTACATCGGGCGCTATTAATGATTTCGCCCCGTTTGGTTCAAATATACCTGGATTAACCTTATATAATATCGAGCTTAAACCAAAGTTCAGGGTGTGTTTGTTGTTCAGGTAATAGGTAAAATCGGCCTTAAAGTTTGATTGATTGATGTTGAAGCCCAGGTCGTAAGCATTCACCGGGTTGGCGCTGCTTGATATATCGTACTGGTACCTGTCAATACCCGCTGATATTAAGCTGTACAGCTTATTGTTAAAATTATGTTTCCACTTAATGTTGGCGTTCTTGTTACTGTATTTGTAAAGTGTGTCGCTGTTCAGCTTAAACTTATCCTGGCTCCAATAGCCGCTCAAATACAGGTTGTTTTTGTCGTTTATCTGGTGGCTTATCCCTGCGTTGAAATCGTAAAACGATGCCTGGCTATGCTTGTACGATTCGGGGAGCAATTTCAGCAGCCAGTCTGAATAGGTAGTGCGGGCACCAAATATGAACGATGTTTTATCTTTAATAATAGGCCCCTCAACATTCAGCCTGCTGGTGAGCAAACCTATACCTGCCGAGCCCGTAAATTTCTTTTTATTGCCCTCCCTGTTTGTAATGTCGAGTACCGATGATAAACGCCCGCCAAACTTTTCAGGAATGCTGCTTTTGTAAAGTTCTATGTCTTTAACAATATCCGGGTTAAAGGCCGCAAAAAAGCCGAAGAAGTGCGCCGGATTATATATCGTGGCCCCATCAAGCAATATCAGGTTCTGATCGGCAGCGCCCCCGCGAACGTTAAAGCCGGTGGTAGCTTCGCCAACCGATGTTACGCCCGGCAAGGTCAGTACCACTTTTAAAACGTCAGCCTCGCCAAATGCAGTAGGGATCTGTTTGATGTTCTTGATATCAAGGCGGGTTACACCCAATTCTGCACTGCGCACGTTGGCCACCTTCTCGCCCGAGATCTTAACTTCCTTCAAACTGTTTATTTGCTCCTGCATTTCTATATTCAGTTTACCGTCAGAATAAAGGATGATCTGCCGGCGGGTATCGCGCATGCCCAGCCCTCTAACAGAAAGCACCTCCCTGCCGCGTGGCAGCGTAATAGAATAATAACCAAATGCATCGGTAGCGGCGCCTGTTTTGGTATTGGCCACATAGATACTGGCGCCGGTAACCGCTTCGCCCGATTTAATATCGCGGATATAACCACTCAATATGGCCTTCCCTGGCTTTATCGTATTGGTTTTTACACCTATTTCGTAAAGCTTATTTTCGGTAGTGGCAACAGGAACCTTTTTCTCGTCGTCAGCGGTATAATCAGTAATAGCCGGAAGCTGGGTTTCGGGTGCATTGCTTTTCAGGTGCGTATAACCTGGCGCAAGATCTGTGCGAATTGCCCGCCCCTTGGTTAAAAACACACGCCCGCTTTGATCTATGGCGTACATAAAGGCAGTTTTTTTGAATGCCAGGTCCAATACATTGGCCAGGGGCTTATCTGCAACCTGTAAAGTAACTCTCAAACTATCAAACAGTACATGATCATAATAAAAATGATAGCTGCTTTTCGACTCAAGCTCACTTACAAATTGTGTAATAGTTGCTTGCTGAAAATTTACGCTGAATAGCTTCTGATTATTTTGCTGCGCCCGGGCCGCTTGCATTAAAAGCAATAAGCAAAAACATGCGAAGTATATTTTTCTCATATTAGTTTGATAAGTGGTCGTACCAGGTTGCTATTTTAAGTAAAGCGTCTTCAGGGTTGTCCCTGTATTGTATATCGTTGGCGCTGATAAATTTCTTTAATTCCTTCTTTTTTTCTTTCAAAACGTCCTGCAGTGCGCGCTGACTGTTTACACGGTAGTAAACGTTGTTTTTCCTGAAATAAAAATCTTTAGATTGACTGAAGTAGTTTTCTACCCCCGTTGTCCCATTGGTAGATGTTTGCATGGTTTTTTCGTACCTGCCAAGCACTTCCGATCGGCCTTTATAGATCTGCAGGTAATATCCGCTCCTTATACCGGCGTTATTCGCCAGGGTATCTGCATTAATATTTATAAAATGCCCGTTTTGGTAATTAAACCATTTTACCCGCTCTTTTATGGCCACAAATTTGGAAACCCGGTTTGGCAGCAACACTACCAGCTCATCGGTAAAGAGATCGTACAGTAGCGACACCTTGTTATAAAGAAGGCCGTCATAAAAAACAGCGCCTGTCGAAAAGCCATTTATGTCCAGGTAATAGGCATTACCTTTTATATGAGGATCGTAAAAATTATATTCTATCCCGCTGTACAGCGGCGCCTGGATCCCTATTGCTGAATTATACAGCGCTACCGCATTATTTAAGGCGTTTTGTTGTGAACTTGTGTCGCCGACTGCAGCCTGAGCCATTGATTTTTTGCAAAGAAACGCGCAAAAAGCAATAACCGTTAAAAACAGGTAAAAAGGTTTATTCATGAAATCAGGTTAAAAGAGAGTGTCCGGTTAAAGATGGAAATTACGGCAGTTTATATTAATTACCAAGCCGTTAGCGTGGTTTTTTTCAAAAAACTGCCTTTTTAGTTACAAGTACGCTTGGTTTTGTGTAAACGCTACACAATTGTTTTAATAATGTTACAAAAGTTATTGCCCGTATAACCAACTGATGTCTATTATTGGGAATATTATTAACCCCACTGATATGAAAGCAATACGAGTATTATTGATTATTTTGTTAGCTACATTTAGCTATGCCGCGGTAAACGCACAAACGATGCACCGCAAGGCGGTTCATCATAAAAAGCACGTGAAGCACCACAGGCATCACCACGCAAAAAAACACGTGCATCAGCATTCGCACAAATAGCAACAAAAAGGCCCCGTAAAAAACTCACGGGGCCTTTTATATATTGGTTCCAAAAGCTTAGGTCAGCTTTCTCTTCACTTCCACATTTTCATAAGCTTCAACAATGTCGCCTACTTCTATGTTGTTGAAATTGTTGATGTTCAAACCGCACTCATAGCCGGCGTTAACTTCTTTCACGTCATCTTTAAAGCGTTTCAGTGAGGCCAGTTCGCCGGTGTAAATTACCACACCTTCACGGATGATACGGATCTTGCTGTTACGGGTAATCTTACCATCCAGCACCATACAACCTGCAATGGTACCCACCTTGCTGATCTTGAAGGTTTCGCGAATCTCAACGTTCGCAACAATCTTCTCTTCAAAGGTTGGTGCAAGCATACCTTCCATCGCGGCTTTGATCTCGTTGATGGCATCATAAATGATCGAGTACAGGCGGATATCGATTTGCTCCTGCTCGGCAAGTTTCCTTGCACCGCCCGAAGGGCGAACCTGGAAACCGATGATGATCGCATCTGATGCCGAAGCCAGCAGTACGTCTGATTCAGAGATCTGACCTACAGCCTTCGAGATGATATTCACCTGGATCTGCTCGGTAGACAGTTTTAATAACGAGTCAGACAATGCCTCGATCGAACCATCCACGTCACCTTTAACAATGATATTTAACTCCTTGAAGTTACCAACTGCCAAACGACGGCCAATTTCATCAAGGGTAATATGTTTCTGTGTACGTAAGCCTTGTTCGCGTTGTAACTGCAAACGCTTGTTGGCAATTTCCCGGGCTTCAACCTCGCTTTCCAGCGCATTGAATTTATCACCTGCGGTTGGTGCGCCTTGCATACCCAACACCTGTACCGGTGTAGATGGGCCTGCACGTTCCACGCGTTGCCCGCGCTCGTTGGTCAATGCTTTTACACGGCCGCTATAGCAACCAGCCAATATAGGGTCGCCCACTTTAAGGTTACCTGCCTGTACTAATATAGTGGTAACAATACCGCGGCCTTTATCCAAAGCAGCCTCTATAACCGTACCTACGGCACGCTTGTTAGGGTTAGCTTTCAATTCAAGCAACTCGGCTTCAAGCAATACCTTTTCCAAAAGCAGGTCTACGTTAAGGCCTGTTTTTGCCGATATTTCCTGCGACTGGTATTTACCGCCCCATTCTTCCACCAGGATGTTCATGGCTGATAATTGCTCACGCACTTTATCGGCATTTGCACCCGGTTTATCAATTTTGTTGAAAGCGAAGATAATAGGAGCACCGGCAGCCTGCGCGTGGTTTATAGCCTCGCGGGTTTGCGGCATCACGCTATCGTCTGCAGCTATCACTATAATTACAATATCCGTTACCTGGGCGCCCCTGGCACGCATAGCGGTAAACGCTTCGTGGCCCGGTGTATCCAGGAAGGTTATTTTTCCTTTGTTATCAGGCAGGGTAACTTCGTAAGCACCGATGTGCTGGGTAATACCGCCGGCCTCACCGCCAATTACGTTTGTTTTACGTATAAAGTCGAGCAATGAAGTTTTACCGTGGTCAACGTGACCCATTATGGTTACTATCGGCGCACGTGGTACCAGGTCTTCCGGGTCATCCGGCTGATCAAGGTTAGCCTCTTCGTCCTGCGGTTTAACAAATTCTATCTGGTATCCAAATTCGTCGGCAACAATGCTTAGTGTTTCTGCATCCAAACGTTGGTTAATGGATACGAACATACCCAGGCTCATACAGGTAGAAATGATCTGCGTTACCGAAACATCCATCATGCTTGCAAGCTCGTTGGCGGTAACAAACTCAGTAACCTTCAATACTTTCGATTGAAGTTCCTGTTCCATTGCCAGTTCTTCGGCGCTTGCGGCAACATCGTCACGTTTCTGGCGGCGGAATTTAGCACGCTGTGCAAATTTTCCCGACTTACCTGCGCCGCTCAAGCGGGCAAGTGTCGCCTTGATCTGATCTTGTATATCCTTTTCCGATGGTTCTTCCTTAGGGCCTGTGCTTGCAGGAGTATTACGGTTGTTGTTCCTGAAATCAGGACGGTTTCCACCACCGCCATGTCCCGGGCCTCCCTGACCTGGATTGCCCGGCCTGTTACCCCTAAAATCGGGACGATTGCCGCCATGTGGCTGCTGAGACCCCGGAGGGTTTGGTGCAAAGTTCTGCGGATTTTGTCCGCCTTGATTGCCGCCGCCCTGGTTGTCCTTACGTTTACGCTTCCGTTTATGGTCGGCGTTATTATTTGTGTTCGATGATGATGATGCTACCGGGTTACGTTTCGGGGCATCGACAGGAAGCTGGATTTTACCTATAACATTAGGACCTGTCAGGCGTTCCGCTTTAGCGCGGATCACATCCGGTCCCTGTTCGTCATTTTCCGGCGCAGCAGGGGCTGGCGCAGGGCTTGGGGTCGGCTCAACCTTCGGTGCCTGTGCAACCGGGGCTGCTACAGGTTCAGCAGGTTTTTCAACCTCTGCCGGTTTCGGCACTTCTGCAATAACCTCTTTCGGCGCTTCTTTTACCGGTTCAGGCTGCGGTTTTGGCGCTTCCTTAACAGGCTCAGGCTTCGGCTCAACAGGTTCTTCGGCTTTAACCACGGGCGCTGGCTGCACCGGTTGTGCCGGCCTGCCGCCAAGGTTATTCAAGTCAATTTTCCCTACAACCTTTACACCAGGCAATGCGCCTGCAGGCTCTTCGGCCTTTTCAGGTTTTGGAGGTTCAACCGGTTTTGGCTTTTCTGCCGCCGGAGCGTTGAAATGATTGCCGATACCTTTAATAAGTATCTCCTCATTCTCAAAATCTCTTGAGCGGCGGTTTTCAACCGGTTTTTCCGGAAGCGGCGCAGTCTCTTCCTTCCTTATCTTTCCAATGCTTATCTGCTTGGCTTCCTCCTTAATAATTTTATCTACAGCAAATTCTTTTAAAAGAGCGCTGTACATATCGCCGTCCAAAAGGGTCATAGGATGCTTCTGCACCTTATACCCTTTTGTGCCCAAAAAGTCAACAATGGTACCAACGCCTATGTTCAGCTCTTTTGCTGCTGTAAATAATTTTATGGATTTGTCTTCTGACATTTATTACTCTTTACTCTGCTATTTTGTGCAAAAATACGATTTTAATTTCGGTTATTAATGCTTATTCAAACTCAGCTTGCAGAATTGACAGTACTTCTTTCACAGTTTCCTCTTCCAGATCAGTACGTTTTACCAATTCTCCTACCGATAATGCCAGTACAGATTTTGCCGTATCTAAACCAATGCGTTTAAATTCGTCCAAAATCCAGCTGTCAATTTCGTCTGAGAATTCTTCAATATCCACATCCTCGTCGTTCTCTTCCGCTTCGCGGTAAACATCAATTTCATAACCGGTCAACTTTCCGGCCAGTTTTATATTATGGCCACCACGGCCAATTGCTAACGATACCTGGTCGGGTTTTAAATACACTGCGGCTGTTTTTTTCTCGTCGTCTAATTTGATCGATGTGATCTTTGCCGGCGATAAAGCACGCTGTATATAAAGCTGCAGATTGTTGGTGTAGTTGATCACGTCGATATTCTCGTTTTTCAACTCACGAACGATCCCGTGTATACGCGATCCTTTCATACCTACGCAAGCGCCCACCGGATCGATACGGTCATCGTAGGATTCTACAGCAACTTTTGCTCTTTCGCCCGGTTCACGAACAATTTTCTTGATGGTGATCAAACCGTCAAAAATTTCGGGAACCTCCAGCTCAAACAAACGCTGTAAAAACTCAGGCGCCGTACGCGAAATGATGATCTTTGGGTTGCTGTTCATCATATCAACCTTGTCAACTACCGCTTTTACGCTGTCGCCTTTTTTAAAGTAATCGGCAGGGATCTGTTCCGATTTTGGCAGTAACAACTCGTTGCCTTCGTCGTCAAGTACCAGCGTTTCTTTTTTCCAAACCTGGTAAACCTCGCCGGTAACAATTTCGCCTACGCGGTCTTTATATTTTTTAAAGATCTCATCCTTTTCAAGTTCTAAAATTTTAGAAACCAGTGTTTGGCGCGCGGCCAATATAGCGCGGCGGCCAAAACTTTCAAGGGTAATCTGTTCTATATAATCGTCGCCAACTTCCAGCGATGGGTCTATCTGGTGTGCTTCGGCCAATTCAATCTCCAGGTCGTCGTCCTCGCTAAATCCATCTTCCATTACCTTGCGCGTACGCCAGATCTCCAGGTCACCGTTGTCGGTATTCACAATTACGTCGCAATTTTCATCGGTGCCATATTTTTTACGGATCATGCTTCTGAAAACGTCTTCCAGCACACTCATCATCGTCGGGCGATCGATATTCTTGAAATCTTTAAATTCCTGAAAAGAATCAATTAAATTAATATTGCTCATTTTTCATTAAAAATTATTTGTTCATTAAAGGTAATGAAGCTATCATGAGCGTGCAGCTCATAATGGTTCTTATTTGAATGATATTAAAACTTTTGTTTCTATTATTTTATCCAGTGGGATCACGCTTTCTATAGTTTCGGCCTTTTTCCCTTTTTCTTTTATTTTCTCTTCAATTATTATGGCATCTTCTGTCATGCCTGTCAATTTCCCTTCCCGTTTAACACCGTCGCCCATTTTAATTTCCAACGTACGCCCTATATTTTTGGTGTATTGCCGCGGCAAATTAAGCGGAGCATCAACTCCCGGTGAAGATACCTCGAGGTTATAAGCAGTTTCTATTACGTTTTCTTCTTCGAGGTGAAAACCTACGTGCCTGCTTATCGCCACCACGTCGTCAATGCCAATTCCATTATCGCCGTCAACCAAAACAACCAGGCTGCCGTTGCTATGAAATTTTACATCCACTAAAAACAGGTTTGGTTTATCGGCTATTTTTTCTTCAACCAGCTCTTTTACTCGCTTTTCGATATTCATTATCACTCCTGTCCCGGCAGCTGCCGCAATGATCGGTAAAATAAAAGAGGGGACAATCGCCCCCTCTTTTTTAATTCAAATGCAAATGTAAGTGATTTTATTTGAAATTTCAAATTGGTTTTTTAGTTGATTGTTGCAGATTGGGTTGATTATGTGGATGGTTCATATTTTTTACAGCAAATCTTTACAGTGCTATCAACAAATCGCTATATCCTGCCTCACCCAGTCGTTTTTTTCCTTTAATATAATCCCAAATGCTGCTGCCTTCAAAGTGATAATAACGCATAAAATATAGCTGGCCTTTAACAAATGGCGTGTCGGGCGTAAATACCACGCTGCCTGCTTTAACTTTATAGCGCCCCGGCTGTACGGGCTGATAGTTTTTCAGGTCGGTATCTTTGGGCATTTTGTAAACCGGTAACAGCTTTTCCCAGATACCGGCTGTCGAATCACGGGCTATCTCGCCGGTTATCGCCTCATCGATCCCCGATAATTTAATTGCGCTGTTATTATCTGTAAGGCTTGCCGTTATAGCAGGAGCTTTGGGCTTACCCGCGCAGCCAAATAAGAATAACAATAAAAGCCAAACCGATTTTTTCATCATCAGAATAAGAATTTGCAGAATTATAAAATTAGCAGATTATAATTGATTTGATTTTTAAAATTTGTTATTCCTTAAATCAGGCAAATTCTGATTCCAACTATTCGCTTCTCAAACTTTTTACCGGGTTTGCAATTGCAGCCTTGATGGCCTGGAAGCTCACAGTTAGCATCGTAATGATCAATACACCTGCACCTGCCCCGGCAAATATCCACCAGGAAAGCGTGGTGCGGTACTGGTATTTTTGCAGCCAGTTGTACATAAACAAGAAGGCAACCGGTGCAGCAACGGCAAACGATGCTGCTATTAAAATAACAAAGTCTTTCGATAGCATACCCCAAAGGTTTATTACCGAAGCGCCCAATATTTTGCGTACGCCTATCTCTTTAGTGCGCTGCTCTGCCACAAACGATGCAAGCCCAAACAAACCGAGACAACTGATCAATACAGCAAGTATTGCAAAAAAACCGGCCAGTTTTTGGATGCGCTCTTCGGCCGCAAATTTTGCGGCATAATCATCGTCCACAAATTTAAATTCAAATGGCGCCGCAGGAATGATCTTTTTAAATACATTTTCGATTTTAGGCAGCGCGTTGGCTGTACTGATGCCGGGGTTGAGTTTTATAAAAATCCAGTTTTTCGAATCATCAGGCGAAAGGAAAAATATAGTAGGGTAGGCCGGTTCGAAGGGCGAATTCATAACCATGTCTTTAACCACGCCTATTATTTTAAAATGCTTCAATTTATATCTTTCCCAGGTCATGTTTTGGCCTACCGGGTTTTTAAGGCCCATATATTTGGCGGCGGCTTCGTTAATTACAAACCCGGTAGAGTCGGTGCCGGCGGTTTTTGAAAAATCGCGTCCGTCGGTAAATTTCCAGCCGATGGTTTTACCGTATTCGTAGGTGACAGACAATGTGCCGAATTGATCTCTGAAAGCAGCATCTTTACCCGGCCAGGTAAAGCCGCCATTACCCGAATCGATCCCGGTGATCTGACTAGCCGATTCGGCAATCTCTGCAACAGCGCCGGTGTTTTTCAGTTCGCGGCCTAATACATCATACTTCCCCTGGAAATCAGGTGTTGCCATTGGGATAGCCAGTAACCCTTCGCGGGTGTAGCCTACGGGGCGGTTTTTTGCGAACTGAATTTGCCTGTAAACTATAACGGTGCCGATGATTAATATAATAGACACAGTAAACTGCACTGTTACCAATACCTTGCGGGGCACTGCAGCAAACCTTCCGGCACGGAATGTTCCCTTTAACACTTTTATGGGGTTGAAAGAGGAAAGATAGAGCGCGGGATAGCTGCCGGCAATCAGCCCGGTAAAGAAAGTGAATATGATGCCGCTTAACCAAAACAGCGGGTTACCCCACAATACCGATAATGACTTACCCGCTACGTTGTTAAACCACGGCATTATCAGCACTACCAACCCAATTGCCAGTAAAAAAGAGCAGCCTGCTACTAATAACGATTCTGAAAAGAACTGAAAGATCAATTGCCCGCGCACAGAGCCAACCGCCTTGCGGATGCCAACCTCTTTTGCCCGCTTTTCAGACCGGGCTGTGCTCAGGTTCATAAAATTGATACAGGCCAGCAGCAAAACAAACATGCCAATCAATCCATAGAACCAAACCGAACGCAACGCTTCGCTTTCCACAGGTATGCCTGCCGGGGCAAATTCAGAATAAAGGTGCCATTTACTCATGGGGTGTAAAAACACCGACGGTGTGGCAGCGGCTTCTTCGGCAGATACATGCCCGCTTTTTATATTACGGATATCGGCCGAGACCTTCCCGAAATCAACGTTGGGCGCAAGCTGTACAAATACATTAAGCCAGTTGTTGCCCCAGTCGGTACGTTTATTCTCAACCCAGCTGTTTGCGCTTACATATAAATCCCATGGCGAAAAAAATGTAAGATTATAAAAGTCGGTGTTTTGCGGAAAGTCGTCATAAACGCCGGTTACTTTAACATTCAGATTATTGTCCATCCGCAATACTTTATTAATCGGGTCGGCATCGCCAAAAAGTTTTTGCGCCAGGGCTGCGCCTATTAAAATGGAACCGGGTTCGACCAAGCCGGCACGACTGCCTTTCAACATTTTAAGGCTGAATATATCAGCCCCTTCCGGCTGTATAAACTTGCCCGACTGCCTGAACTTTTTATCGCCATAAGCAATCACATGGTCTTCCGTTTGGGTTGACAGCACAATGGCTTTAAAATCATGTTTATAGGTTGTTTGCAGTTCCTGCCCCAGGGCCATGGGCTGCGAGGTGCGGGCGCCGTTACCAAGTTTCCATTTAGTCATCACCTGCCCTATACGGTCGTAATTTTCAAAGCTTTTGTTAAACGACAGTTCATCATGTATCCACAAGCCAATCAGCATAGCTACGGCCATACCAACGGCAAGTCCGCCAATATTTATGAAAGACGAAACGCCGTTTTTGGCGAGATTTCTCCAGGCAATTTTGAAGTTGTTTTTTAGCATGATGTTCGGTTTAAAAGGTTAGCAGATTTGTGCTATGTGACGTGTTCAATTGCCGGCAGGTTGCATCTTTTTGAAAATAAAAAAATGCAGAACGGTCCGGCCGGTTTTAAACCCGAAACCAAACCAAAGCGGCCTCCCGAATTAAAGGGAGGCCGCTATATCTGTAAACAGAATAAGTGTGTATGTTGCTTTTCTGCGATTCCGCAAATCCTGATAAAAATTTACTTCTTCAGTGTCGTTTCAAATAACTTATAAATCCGCTTGTACTCATCGGTCCAGCTGCTGGGTTGTACAAAACCATGGTCTTCCACCGGGTATGAGGCCAGTTCCCAGTTCTCCTTATGCAGTTCAATCAGTTTCTGCGACAGGCGGATAATGTCCTGGTAATTCACGTTCTGATCTACCATGCCGTGCAACATCAGCAGGTTGCCTTTCAGGCCGTCGGCGAAATAAATAGGGGAACTGATGCGGTACGATTTTTCGTCGTTATAAGGCTCGTTCAAAATGTCGGCGGTATAGCCATGGTTGTAATGTGCCCAATCGGTAACCGAGCGGATAGCTGCACCTGCAGCCCATGTATCGGGTTCGGTGAACATCGCCATCAGCGTCATAAAACCACCGTACGAACCACCGTATAATCCCACATGTTTAGGGTTTACGCCATATTTTTCAACCAGCATTTTTACCGCGTCTTCATGGTCGGTCAGGTCTTTTCCGCCCATGTGGCGATAAATAGCGGTACGCCAGTCGCGGCCATAGCCTGCGCTGCCGGAGTAATCAATATCTAATACCACATACCCGTTATCGGCCAGCATATTGTTGAACATATATTCCCGGAAATAATGCTCACTCCAGCCGTAAGTAACATTTTGCAGGTAGCCTGCGCCATGTACAAATACCACAGCCGGTTTTGCAGGGTCGGGGTGCTGCGGCAGGTACAAATGACCATAAACATCCGAACCATAACGGTTTTTAAAAGTGATCATCTGCGGATCACGCCATGGGTAGGAATTAAATTCTTCGGTTGTTGATGAGGTTATCTTTACAGCTGTTGCACCCGGTTTATTTGGCTGAAGGTATAATTCGCCGGGCTTGTTGGTGTACGAATAATCGATAGCCAGCCATTTTTCATCAGGCGACAACGTAACCGCGCTCATTCCCTTCATCGAGGTCAGTTTTACCGGTTCGCCGCCACTTACCGGGATGCGGTAAAATTGCGTAATACCCGGATGCTCCATATTGGCGGTGAAGTAGAAAGTTTTTTTATCGTTTGATAATTGCAGGGTTTGCACCTCCCATTTGCCGCTGGTGAGCTGTTTTTTGGTGCCGTTAGTTACGTCGAGCAGGTAGATGTGCGCATAACCGCTCTCCTCGCTCTCAAAATAAAAATGGGTGTTATCGGTCCATCCGATGTTGCCCTGGCCGGGACCGCCAACCCAGGCATCGTTATGCTCGCGGTCCATCGGAGCCAATGCGCCGGTTGCCGGATCAAGTTTCATGATCCATTTGTCCTTATTATCCTGAGCGGTTACTTCAACAACCGCAAACTTGCTGTCTTCGCTCCAGTACGGCCCTCTAACAACAACTGCCCGGTCTGAATTGGCTTTTGTGCGCTTTTCCAACTCCTGCGGGTAATCTTTTACATAATCAGGCAGGTCTTTTATGCCGGGGATGGTAGAGGTAATTATCTTGTAAACAGTATCCTTTTGCGTATCGAACACAAATGATTCAAAACTGGTTTGCGGACCGCCAACCTTGGTTCGATTGGGAATATCCTCGGTAAAGCCCGAAGCCGTTACATAATCAGGAACGATGGCGCTCTTAACGCCTTCGGGATATTTGGCGAGGCGATAGGTAATGTATCTGCCGTCAGGACTTAATTGTACCCCACCTACCGAACGATCATCAGTACCTATCTCTCTTAATTTCTTTACTTCGAATTCCTTGCGTTCTATTGAATCAAGTTTCCGGTCTTTATCCTTTACCTTAATGATATCGAACAATTCCAGCTGTTGCTTTTTCAGCCAGCGTTCCTGGTCGTTGCCTGCTGCCTGATCGGTGGCCCCTCTGCGCGCGCCTGCGCCTCTTCTGCCGGTCGGGGCCGCGGCTGCGGGAGCGGCAGCTTTGCTGAAGTTGGTGAGTTGTATCAGCTCGCCGCCATTCAGCTTAAGCGCGTATAAATTATCGCCGCGCATAAACAGTACTTTGCTTTCATCACCGCTGAAAGATGGACTGTTCTCGCGGTCGGCAGTGCTGGTCAATTGTTTTACAGCACCGGTTTTCAGGTCGTATAGCCATATATCGCCGTTTTTCTCAAACGCTAATTGCGTACGCTTTTTATTCCAGTCGCCATATTCGGGCACAAGCGCTTTTTGCTCATCGATGCTTACTTTTTCGGGTTTGCTATTAGTTGGCGTAATGGCATATAGTGCGGCGCGGTCGGCACTTTCAGGGTTCCAGTTAAAATATACCTTTTTACTGTCGTTGCTCCAGCGGATGTTTGATGGCGCAATGCCAATCCATTTTGGGTCGCGCATTATTTTTTCGACGGATAGTGTGCCCAGTTTTTGCGCAAATACGCCGGTGCACACCGGGAGGAGTAACAGGGTAAAGATTTTTTTCATGCTATTAAGGTCAGTTGATATCTGGCGAATGATACGCGGTGACGCACAATGACTTACCCGCAATTCATTCAACCGGTTAATTAACTGCCAATATAGCTGTTTAGCAATTCATTCTTGTTTGCAGTATCTTTTTTGTTACAAAATACATGCTGGTCTACGTGGCCAATGCGAATTTAACCGCAGCGCGCGCGAAGAAGGAACAGAGAGCACCGCGAATCCGAGAAAAATGGCGTTATTATTCTACCATCAGCCCGCGTACTTCAAAATCAAGTTTATGTTTGGCATCGGCGCTTACTTTATGCTGCTTTTTGCCGTTTACGGTATCGCCTGCAAAGTGTTGTCCGTCATCGGCAATAAACTGGCGCGAGGCAACGCCCTCGGCAATTATTGTTTTACCTTTTAAAGCGGCGGGTATGTTAATGCCTGCATTCTTAAAATGAGCGGCAATAACCTTCCCATTGCCGGCATCAATGGTAAACCAGCCGCCTGTAGTATTGGTAACATTGGCTACTTTACCTTTTATCGTAGTGCTGATGCGAACCTTTGGGCCCATAAAGGCTTCTAGTTTGGTGGCGTCAAGCATACCGCCCGTATTGGGTTTCAAACCGTACACGGTTCCATGAGGGAGCTGAGTTTGTGTGGCTACGGTTAATGAGAAGAATAATCCTAATATTATTGACAATGTTTTCATGGTACGAAATAATTTATAGTATTAGTAACATTTAAGCATCGTTCATGTTTTCAAAATAAAAAAGCCGCCCTGGGTAACGGGCAGCTTTTTTAGCTCTCTCTTCCTCAGAGAGGTTGGGGGGGACTAATATTTAGCCGGAGTTCCTGGTTTGGCAACAGACTCTGCGATGAATTTTCGCAGGTTTTCTGTCGCCACGGCAAGATCGTCCTTACGCAGGTACATCATGTGCCCGCTTTTGTAGCCTTCCCATTTCATACGGTCTTTCAGGCGGCCGCTTGGGTCCATTTGCCACATGCTGTATTTGGCGTTGAAGTAATCGCAGGCGCCATCATAATAACCTGATTGAACCAACAAATGCAGGTACGGGTTTTGAGCCATGGCCTGGCGCAGGTTTTCGCCAACGTGGTCGTTTTTGTTATCCCATGGCCAAACGTTACCGAACATGTTGTATTTAATGTCGGTTTTATAATTCAGCTCGTTGCGCAGGTAAATATTGATGGCAGGGGTGAAGGCATGTAACCATGCCACCAATTCGGCATTATAATCGGGGCTGGTGCCGCTGGTCTGCCTGTCGATACCTTTGTAGCGTGAATCTAAACGGCCGATAGTGAAACCTTTATCGCGCAGCAGCTCTTTCCAGAACAGATCATAAGAAACATCGAGGTTATTATCCAGAATAACTTTGGCAGAGATTCCGCAGTATTTCGACATTTTGGCGGCGATAGCAGTGCGCTGTGCATCATCGATAAAACCACCGCGCGACAGTGCCGGGATCAGCTCATCAATAGTAAATTTCTCTACTTCGGGTAAAAATGCGGCTACATCTTTTTGCTGATACTCTGGCGCTAAAGTGTTATGGTACCATGCGGTTGCAGCAAAATAAGGCAATTTAAGCGCTGCCTGTACCGGGCCGCTGCGCTCGATACCCAGATCGGTTGGCGATACCAGGATCACGCCGTTCAGGTACATCCATTGCGATTCCTGCAGTTCCAGCGCCAAACCCGATGCACGGGTAGTACCATAGCTCTCACCGATCAGAAACTTAGGCGATGCCCAGCGGTTTTTACGGGTAACGAAGGTATTGATCCATTCGGCAAGGTATTTAACATCCTCGTTAACGCCAAAAAATTTAGTGCCGGGTGTGCCCTTATCAACGATACGCGAATAGCCGGTGTTTACCGGGTCGAGATAAACGATATCGGCAACGTCGAGAATAGAGTTTTTATTTTCGCCCATGCCATAAGGCTGGATAGGGTAGCCTTCGTTATCGATATTCAACAAACGCGGGCCGGTGTACCCGATCTCCATCCAAACCGAAGGCGTGCCAGGCCCGCCGTTGAACGAAATTACCAGCGGGCGTGTGGAGCGGTCGGTAACGTCATCGCGCTCATAATAGGTGTAAAATACACCGGCAATGGGGCGGCCGTCGTTATCCCATATCGGCATGCTGCCGGCGGTTGCTGTGTAAGGAATAAGCTTGCCCTTAATAGTAACCTGGTGCTTGGTAACCACAGCCGAATCAACAGCCAGGATGCGGCTTTTCGAAATTGGGTTAGTGTTTTTTGGTGCCGCAGGCTCAGGCTGGGCAAGAGCCGCGCTGCCAATGCAGCAAACGGATGCGAGTGCGAGTAAATATTTTTTCATTGTAAGTTTGGTTGATCAGTTACAACTACCGGCTACTTAGTGTAATTCGATAGTTATTGCAATACTAAACTATTCTTATTGTTTTTGCAATGCCTTGGTAATGCGGCAGGGGCTATAATTGTAAAAATATAATAGCACCTCATACCGGAAAACTAAACTTGCCCATCAAAACAGCCGGGTTATTTCCAATGGCTATAGGCTCGCCGCACAAAGCCTCGTTGCCCAATAAGGCGAACAGGATAGCTTCTTTAGCATCCGGGTCAATGCCCAATGTATTTGTTTGTGCAATGGTAAAATGCGGAAATTCTTTTTTAAGATAATTGTCGATATAAATATTCCTCGCACCGCCGCCGCTGGTAAACAGGTTGATATTATCGCCATTAAAATGTTCAACAATAAAATTGACAATCGATTGCGCAGTGAAAGCACTAAGCGTGCATACTAAATCCTCTTTGCTAATGCCGGCAGTACCCGAGGCCTGCTGTGCGTTTTCAATATAAGTTAAACTGAAGAGTTCTGGTCCGGTGGTTTTTGGGGCAGCCTCTTTAAAGAAAGGATGATCAAGCAATGCCGCCAATAAAACAGTATTTATTTTACCCGATAAGGCAATTTTTGAATCCTCATCAAACGGTTTATCGAAATACTTACGGCATGCTGCATCGATCAGCGTGTTCCCGGGACCAATATCTGTGCATAGAATATTTTGGTAATTGCCATCTGCGGGCAGCCATGTTAAATTGGCAATACCGCCTATGTTGAGCAGGATTCGGTTTTCGCCGGGCTTGCTGCCGAGCAAAACATCGCCGTATAAGGCAAGTGGTGCGCCTTCGCCACCGGCGGCGATGTGCTTTTGGCGGAAATCGCTGATGGTGGTGATACCCGTTTTCATAGCGAGGTGATCGCCGTCGCCGATTTGCAGCGTAGCGTTAGGATAACCGGCTTGTTTGTGCAGCCGCTTTGGCGCATGGTAAACGGTTTGGCCGTGACTGGCAATAAAATCGATGGTTTGTGGATCGATATTCCATTCTCCCAATGCTTGTAAAACCAATTCGCCGTGAAAGGTGCCGATAAAAGCATTCAACAAACAAACCCTTTCCAGATCGGCCTGTCTGTTAGCAAATATCTGCTGCACCTCCGTTTTAAAATCCTCCTTGTAAGGTATCGTAATGAAGTTAAGCAGCTTGAATTTAGTTTGCAATCCGCTGCCCGTAAAGCTGCAAAGGGCAATATCCAACCCGTCGAGCGAGGTGCCCGACATGAGGCCGATTCCCAGCTTTTCTGTTTTTTGGGCGAGGCCGATAAGCTTTTGCAGATTTTTGTTGAGGGATAGCATAGGGTTAAATTAAGGAAAACTGCAATAACGCACACGTTTGCGCTTTAATTTTCTGCCAATTTTAATTTGACGGGCATAATTTAAATATATATTTGTTTAAACCAACAATCAGTCCTGTAGCTGCACTAATTCAGGACTCCAACTTAACCCACAAGATGGCGAGATTAAATTTATTAGAAGAGACGCGCTATGAGAAGTTACCGGTAACGGTGTATGCGGACCAGCAGTTAGCGTCGGTAGCGGTAGCCGGCCGCATAGCGAAGCTGATCAGGGAAAAGACAGCGAAAGGCGAAAAGACGATCCTTGGTTTGGCGACCGGAGTAACGCCGATAGGCGTTTATGCCGAGCTGGTACGTCAGCACAAGGAAGAAGGGCTGAGCTTTAAACAGGTGATCACCTTCAATTTGGACGAATACTACCCGATGCAGCCCACGGCAGCACAGAGCTATGTAACGTTCATGAACGAGAACCTGTTCAGTCACGTAGATATCGACAAAGCAAACGTGCATATCCCCGATGGCACCCTGGCACTGGAAGACGTAGCCTCGTTTTGCCTGGAATACGAAAAAAAGATCACCGACCTGGGCGGGCTGGATTTGCAGATCCTGGGGATCGGCCGTACGGGTCACATCGGCTTTAACGAGCCGGGCTCGGCACCCAACTCGGGCACAAGGCTGGTAACGCTGGACGACCTGACCAGGAGCGATGCCTCGAGGGACTTCGGTGGTAAACAGAACGTACCCACCAAAGCCATCACGATGGGGATCGGCACCATTTTCAAGGCCAGGGAGATCATCCTGATGGCCTGGAGCCAGAAGAAGGCCCCGATCATCAAAAAGGCGGTAGAAGGCGAAATGTCCGGCGAGGTACCGGCCACCTATTTGCAATTAAGTGACAATGTGGAATTTGTACTGGATGCCCCTGCAGCAAGCTCGCTGACCAGGTTCAATACCCCATGGCTGGTTAAAGACTGCGTATGGGAAAACAACCTGAAAAAGAAAGCGGTGATCTGGCTGGCAGATAAGCTGGGCAAACCGATCCTTAAACTCACCGAAGAAGATTACAATAACCACGGCATGGCCCAGCTGGCCGTAGAACAAGGCCCGGTCTATAACATCAATATCGACATTTTTAATCAACTGCAGCATACCATTACGGGCTGGCCGGGCGGCAAACCCGACTCGGACGACAGGCAAAGGCCCGAAAGAGCCAACCCCAAACAAAAGCGGTCGATCATCTTCTCCCCGCACCCGGATGATGACGTGATCTCGATGGGTGGAACATTTATCCGGTTAGTTGACCAGGGGCATGATGTACACGTAGCCTACCAAACCTCGGGCAATACGGCAGTATGGGATGATGATGTGCTGAGATTCGTAGAATTCGCCATCGACTTTAACAAAAGTATCGGTGAGGACAATACCAAGCTCATCAAGGTATATGAAGACATGCGGGCCTTTATTCCCACCAAACAGCCTAACCAGATCGATACACAGGAGATCAGGGATGTAAAAGGATTCATCAGGAAGACGGAAGCCATTTCAGGTGCAAGGTATGCAGGCTTACAGGACGACCATATCCACTTTATGGCCCTGCCGTTCTATGAGACCGGGAAGATCAAGAAGAACACGGCAGGCGAAGCGGACATCCAGCTCACGATGGACCTGCTGCAACAGGTAAAACCGCACCAGATCTTTGCCGCGGGCGACTTTGCCGACCCGAACGGGACGCACCTGGTGTGTTTCAAGATCGTTCTGGCGGCACTGAAACGGCTGCAGGAGACAGAAGAGTGGGTAAAGGACTGCTGGCTGTGGATGTACAGGGGGGCCTGGCTGGAATTCGAAACGTGGGAGATCGAGATGGCGGTACCTTTATCGCCCCAGGAAGTGATCAGAAAACGCAATGCCATTTTCAAACACCAGAGCCAGAAAGACAGGCCGGTATTCCCGGGCGATGATGCCAGGGAGTTCTGGGTGCGGGCAGAAGACCGGACCAGGGAAACGGCCCACGCTTATGACAAGCTGGGCATGGCAGAATATGAGGCCATGGAAGCCTTTGTACGGTATATATATTGATTACACTGATTTGAAGATGATTTTACCGATAGAGCGATAAGCACAAAGCCCGGCGATAAAGAAATCGACCGGGCTTTTTATTTATCAAATTCGCAACGAAGCAATCTCCTCGCGTTTATTACCGCAAGTGTATTGGCGCCAATGTATTTCATTTATGTAATAGTGCTGTTGTAAAAACGTATTAGCGTTCGCCTGTTACTATCCTGAATTTATTGTGATAAACCACATGTTCATTGTTCTGGATATATGGCTGCATGGCTTGTAACACGGTATCTTGTACTTTTTGCAATCCGCTATGTTCAATCGCCCTGCTGGCGGGGCCTGTGGCGAGTAAACCTTTTAGGGCGGTAGATGTATCAGGATAATCCCAGACGGTGGGGATGTCTTCGTTACTAATGATATTAAAACCGACCAATTCAAGTGTTTTTTCGAGCGACTGATTTTCAGAAAGGGCGAAAGGTCCTGGCGCGCCGGGTGCGGGCGGCGGCAGAAGGCTGCCCACGGCCGCCAGGTAAGTTGCGGCCTCGCAATCTTCTTTATTGCCCCATATCATCACCACAATTTTTCCGCCGGGTTTCAGTATCCGGTAAGCCTCTGTAAGCGCGTTCTGCACATTGGCGGCATACTGAAAGGAGTTAAAACCGCAAACCACATCAAATGTACCATCGCTAAAAGGTAATTCTTCCATTTCGCCGGTGGCAAAATTGGCGGTGCTGCCGCGCTGACGTGCCTCACTGATGAGCGCTTCACTGGCGTCGATGCCGGTTATGTAAGCACCCGTTGTGCTGGCAACGCTTGCAAAAAGCCCCGAGCCGCAGCCTATGTCAAGCAAATAATCGCCGGGATTGAGCTTTAAAAATCGAAGCGCATAAGCATAGCCCGCGTTACCGGTGGGTTCCTGAATAACTGCCCAGTCTTTTGATTGCCTGCCCCAAAGCGGCCCTTGTGTAGTGGCTGATCCCATGTAAGTATTTAGTTTGCAGCCAATTTAGAAATAATATTCAGAAATGCCAGTCGGCCCCAACTTTGCGGAACGCTATTGGAAACTTCTCGGCGTTGCCTTCACCCAGTTATCCAGTTCGGTCATCTTTTCCGGGTTGTCTTTTATCCATTTAGCACTCTCTGGTGTGCTTTGGCTAATGAGCCTTGCCAAGGCAGGCATATTTGGAGATTGCGCCAGTTGGTAGAAGTAGAAGGCCATGTATTTCCTGAAAAAATCGTTGCCGGTTTGCTTTTCCGATAGCTGGCCTATGTTTGTGAAAATGGCCTTCAATTCGGCGGTTAACAGATCACCGGCCGAAGCATAGCGGCGTTTGCCAAAATCGGCAACAGCTTGGGTAATGGCCTGATTAAGGGCATTAGTATTTGCGTCGACGGTGTGCGGTGCTGCCTCGCCGGGCTCGGGTTTTAAGATGCCTCCCTGTAAAATATGCGCAATGTTACCGTAGGTCTCGAAGCTTCGGGTGGCATTTGGTTTCAGCAAAATAAAACTGCAAAAGCCGAGCAGCGCCTGTGCTCTTTTATCCTGGTGAAAGCTCACCAACGCATACATCCGATGCCGGGACGGAACTGTTGGATCGAGTTTTATCGCTTCAATGGCGTTAATTTCAGCCTCGGCGTACTGATGCTTTTTAAAATAGATCAACCCTAAAAGTTCATAAGCAGGGCCTTTTAGTTTTGACTCTGTTTTTAATATTTTTTCAACATAGGGGATACCATCTTTACCCTTATCGGTCATAAACAAAGCCCTGCTTAACTGGTAGTCAGCATACAAACTGCCAGTATCTAGTTTCAATGCTTGTTGAAATTTGTCAATCGCCTCGGTATACTTCTCCTGGTCAAATAGCTGGGTGCCTTCCTTTGCCAATGCACGTGCCTCGTCGGCGTTTTGTGCGAATATTTTAAAAGTAGCTGTAATTATTAATATCGCCGTCAGCAGGTATTTCATACGCTAAAGTTATAAGGTCAGATTAACTAAAAGAAAAAATAATTAAAACATTACTTTATATCCTATGTATAATTTCTGATTTTTGCCTGCGTTTATTTGTGAGAAATTTAGTTTATGATATTTAATAGACCCCTTGTAATACTTTCGTTCTTTATAGTTATTTTAAGTGCCTGCTCCTCCAAGCAGGACAAAGAAAAGAAAACCGAGCAAAAATTAGCGCCCCCTGCCACGCCGCTGGATACGAAAGCCTTGCTGGCCTACGACCCCAAACATGCCGACAAAAAGATTGACGAAGTAATGCAGCAATTGCATAAAACCCGTGGCTTTAACGGCAATGTACTGGTAGCAAAACACGGCAAAATAATATATGAGAACGCCATTGGCTGGGCCGATTACCTGCATCGCGACAGCCTCAAAATAAACTCACAGTTTGAACTGGCGTCGGTGACCAAAACCATGACATCTACTGCAATTTTGATGCTGATGGAGCAAGGCAAAATTAAACTGGATGATGATGTCAAAAAGTTCTACCCCGATTTTCCTTACGACGGGGTTACCATCCGCCTGTTGCTTACGCACCGCTCGGGGATGATGAATTACGTTTATTTTACCGACGACCTGTACCGCGCCGAACATCGCATTCAAAAGAAGGGGATCTCCAACCAGGACGAGATGGCGCTGATAGCCCAATATAAGCCGCATCCATTTAACAAGCCGAATGTGCGCTTCCTTTATAATAATTCCAACTTCATGGTTTTGGGCTCGATCATCGAAAAGGTAACCGGTCAATCGTACGCCGATTTTATGAAGGAACACGTGTTCAAGCCATCGGGTATGGAGCATACGGCAGTTTACTCAAAGGCCGTTTATGATAAGATCCCGGTAGATGTGGTAGGTCATGACCGTGGACAGTGGCGCTACTCGGTAGTGCAAAACTTTTTAGACGGCCCGGTAGGCGATAAAGGCATTTACAGCACCGTTGGCGATTTGTGGTTATATGACCGTGCTTTGCGTGCCGGCAGATTGCTGAAACAAGCCACTATGGATTCGGCCTACGTGCCGCGCAATCCGTGGATTCACGGGCACTTTAGCTATGGTTACGGCTGGCGTATTTTCGAAGCGCCGGGTAAGCAGGTTATTTACCATACCGGCTGGTGGCATGGCTTCCGGCATATTTACCTGCGCGATATTAAAGACGATATTACTGTAGTGCTGCTAACTAATCTCTCTAACGGCAGCCTTTTAAAACTGGATGACCTGTTCAATGCTGTAGGAATGCCTATTGTTCGCAAAAGCGCTTATAAAGGTAACGGCGATACCAGTGATGATTAATGTAAATGTGCGGATATGCGGATTTTTGATGTGCTAATGAGTAGCACGGTTTAAACACTTCGTCATAAAAAAACTTCAACTTGCACTTTCAATTACCTATTAGGATATTTGACCTCGTATTATAATTAAAAAATGGATTTCGATTTGTAGCTCGCGCGTCTATAATTAATTCGCACATCCGCACATCAAACATCTGCACATTCGAAATCCGCACATCAAAAATCATGCTCGATAAATTAATGCAGGCGCAGCAAATGGCTGGCGCGATCAAACAACGGCTCGATTCTATAAGCGTTCGCGGTGTTGTAGAAGAGGGTAAGATCACCGTTGTTGCCAATGGCAATAAAGTGATCCAATCGGTAACTATCGACGAAGAATTTTTAAAAGAAGCCGATAAAGAAGAGCTGGAAGAGCTGCTGGTAACCGCTGTTAACAAAGCCCTGCAGCAGGCGGACAACGTGAGCCAGAGCGAAATGGCAGCGGCCACGAAAGATATGTTCGGCGGGATGTTTTAAGAGATCCCGTTATCTTCATAAACAATAAAATAAAACATACCAACCCTATGAAAGCTACCTATTACGGACAATCGTCTTTTATGCTGGAAGCGGGCGGCAAAAAACTGCTGTTCGATCCGTTTATTACCCCAAACCCTGCGGCTAAGGATATCGATATCCACAGCCTGAAACCTGATTATATTTTGATCTCACACGGTCACGGCGATCACGTTGCCGATTTGCTGGAGATCCAGAAAGATAGCGGAGCCAAAGTGATCTGCATTGCCGAGATTGCAGGCTGGCTGGGCAATCATGGCGTGGAAGATGCACACGGCATGAACATTGGCGGCGGCTTTAACTTTGATTTTGGTCGTGTAAAAATGGTGAACGCCATACATTCAAGCACCATGCCTGACGGCGCACCGGGCGGTAACCCCGCAGGTTTTGTGATCTGGGCTGATAACAAAGTGATCTACTACGCAGGCGATACTGCCCTTACCTACGATATGAAGCTACTGGCCGACGAAAACCTCGACTGGGCATTTCTGCCTATTGGCGACAATTATACTATGGGCATCGATGACGCTATTAAAGCCACCCAATTCATCAACTGCAAAAATGTGGTGGGCATGCATTATGATACCTTCCCGGTGATCAAAATTGACAAGAACGCGGCTGAAGAGAAATTCATTAAAGCCGGCATCAACATCAAGCTTCCGGCAATTGGCGAAAGCATAGAATTATAAGCATCAAAACTTTTGATACAGAAGCTCCGGATTTTAGTTCGGGGCTTTTATTTTGCTATTACCCGGTATTCGGCTACCCTCATCGCCGAAACATTTAGCGTCCCAATTTTACGTTGATAAACGTCTTATATAAAAAGAATTTCCGGCGCCTAAAGTTTTGTCCCCACGTACTGCTTTGTTTCAAAGTCCGTTAAAACAAATAAGGCTTTAACAGCATTGTTACGTTAGCGGTGTTTTAAAATGATTAAATTTTCTACATTTGCAGCATTGTTGCAAAAAGCAGTAGCTGGCTTTGAAAAAAAATAAACTCCATATTGTAAATGCATGGATACTGCTGATCTGCTTTGTGGCGGGTCAGTACATGGTATATGTCCACCAGCACAAAATGGTTAAGGCCGCCGGCCAGATCGGCGTTATCCATCAACAGCACCCCAAACAAGTACTTACCGAAAAATGTCAGCTGTGTGATGCCATGCACCACAACAGCATGACCATACCAACGCAGGCGATTTTTACCCCTGTTGTAACGTCTGATTACTTTTACAAATCGCCGGTATATACCTTTACCAGCATCTCACTTATCCTTGCGGGCGGCCGTGCGCCTCCTGCTGCCGGGCTGTTCGTTTAAACTACGCAGCCAATTTCCTTTACCGTTATGTATGGTTGCCGGAGCAGGTAATCGGTTTGTGAAGCTTCAGCTTTCATAAAAACAGTGAGTTCCGGCCAGTTTAAAAATTACAAGTATTTGAAAGAATGAAATTTAAGATAAGATTATTAAGTCTGCTTTCGCTGTTAATCCTGTACACGGGTATAGTTTCTGCTGCCGCAATTAAGACCGGCGATGATGATGCAGGCACAATTACCGGAACAGTAACCGACAAAGCCGACGGCAAACCTATTATCGGCGCAACCGTAAGTATCCCCGATCTGCGCCGCGGATCGATAACCGATGTTAATGGTCACTACACCTTAAACAACCTACCCCGTGGGATATACCTGGTGCAGGTAACTTATGTGGGGTATGCTACCTATAACCAACGGGTTGATTTTACCAAGGTAACCTCGCTCGATATCCAACTGCAAACATCAGCCATCGAAACCGGCGAAGTAGTAATTACCGGCGTGAGTAAGGCTACCGAGATTAAACGCGACCCTGTGCCGATGGTAGCCGTAGGCAAAACCTACCTCGATCAGCGCGCCGGTGCCGGGAATGCTATTGATATGATAGCCAATATTCCAGGTGTAAGCGCAGTTACAACCGGACCGAACGTATCCAAACCATTTATTCACGGCCTGGGCTACAACCGCGTAGTTACGCTGCAGGATGGTATCCGCCAGGAAGGCCAGCAATGGGGCGATGAGCACGGTGTAGAAATAGATCAGAACTCAACCGACCGCGTGGAAGTGATCAAAGGCCCGGCCAGCTTATCGTACGGGTCTGATGCTATTGGTGGTGTAGTGAACCTAATCACTCCGTCACCCGTTCCTGAAGGAAAGATTCTTGGCTCGGTGCAGGGAACCTATGGTACCAACCAGGGTTTAGTGAACGGATCTTTCCGTTTATATGGCAACCAGAATGGTTTGGTATGGGGAACTATTCTTTCGGCGAAAGATGCCAAAGACTACCAGGATCCACATGATGGCCGGGTATTCGCCACCAATTTTAAAGAACGGGATGCCCGCTTTATGGTTGGACTGAACAAGAACTGGGGAACATCGTATTTCCATTTTTCTTTGTTTGATGACGAGCAGGCCATTCCCGATGGCGCCCGCGATTCGGTAACCCGCCAGTTCACCAAGCAAATTGCTGAGGACGGTACCTCGCAGATCGTATCGCCATCAGAACTCAATTCATATAAAATCCCGACACTGCACCAGCACGTGCAATTGTACCGCATTTATAACAACAGTAATTTCAATCTGGGTAATGGCAACCTGATCGTTAACCTCGGTTATCAGTTCAGCCACCGGCGTGAGTTTACGCACCCGGAAGATGCCGATATACCGGGTTTGAACCTGCACCTCGCTACCTACACCTACGATTTTAAATACAACTTTAACTTAGGGGGCTACGAAACTACCGCCGGCTTTAACGGACAATACCAGAACAACACCATTGGCGATGCTACCGAGTTCCCCATTCCGGCGTACCATCAGTTTGACATCGGGCCATTTGTGATTGTTAAGAAGACCTTTGGCAAACTCGATCTTTCGGGAGGTATCAGGTTTGATACCCGTTCATTCCACGGACAGGCCGCTTACCTCGACACTTTGTCGGGCAAATACCAGCAGCTATACACCGGTACAAACCCAACAACTGCACCTGGCGTTGTGCCGCAATTTGCCGCGCTGAACAAAACCTTCAGCGGCTTTAACGGCAGTTTTGGCGGCGCGTATAATTTCTCCGACCATTTCCTTTTGAAGGCAAACATTGCGCGCGGCTTCAGGGCGCCAAGCATCGCCGAGTTATCGGCAAATGGGCCTGATCCGGGTTCTCAGATCTATCACGTAGGCAACAACAACTTCAAACCGGAGTTTAGCACGCAGGAAGATTTCGGCGCTTTTCTGACGCTGCCAAACGTGTCGTTCAGCGTAGAGTTGTTTAACAATAATATATCAAACTATATCTTCCAGCAGCAGGAACTGAACGCCGACGGCTCGCCTGTAATAACCGAAGGCTATAACACATTTACCTACGTGCAAAGTAAAGCAAGAATAAACGGCGGCGAATTTGCGGTAGATATCCACCCGGTTAGCTGGCTGCATTTTGAAAATTCGATGGCCTTAACCTACGGACAAAACCTGGGTACAGGCGGCCCGGTAGCCGATAGCCTCAAATACCTGCCCTTTATACCACCGCTGCATACGCACTCCGAACTGCGCGGAAACTTTAAAAAAGGCTTCGGTAATTTCAGGAACATGTACGCCTTTGTAGGCTTCGACCACTTTAGCGCACAAGACCGTTTCTTTGCAGCCTACGGCACAGAAACCTATACTGCAGGCTACAATCTGCTAAGTGCCGGCATCGGCACCGAACTGGTTAACAAATCGGGACAGCCGTGGGTTAAACTGTTTATTGAGGGCACAAACCTCGGCAACGTAAGTTACCAATCTAACATGAGCAGGCTGAAGTATTTTGATAACCCAACCGTGCCCGCAGGTGTTCAGCCCGGTATCTTCAATATGGGTCGTAATATAAGCTTTAAAGTAGTGGTGCCTTTTGATCTGTCGCCGCATACAAAATCATAAACTATAAAACCAAACGCGAGGTCCCGGCAAACGCCGGGGCTTTTTTTTTACTTATGTTCGTAATCCATACACCCTGCTCCCTGAAGGTCAAACGATAGTGAGAAATAGCATGGGCGAATAGTTGTCTACACCCTAAACGCATTTAGAGTATACCCAAAACGCCGCATGGAACGCCCTAAACCCCGTTTAGAGCATGTCGTTTTTTAAACTGGAACGCCCAAAACGTCTTTTAGACCGTTCCGTTTTTACGACCTTTTATGCCGCAAAAACGTCGAATTTATAACGGAAGCGATGTTTTTGAACCCAATCATGATCAGGTATGTAGTTACAGAACAGGAAAATAGCAGGGTGGTTGTTTTTATGAAAATAAAACAGGGAATGCTTTAGGTAAATATAGGTACAGCACCTTAAAAAACTGGTGACAGTGTTTTGCCTTTGGTTATCTTAGGCGCTGCGGGACCGTGTACATAAATTATAGCCAACCTGCTAATCTACCCTAATACAGAAAAAGTTAACGCAACCTTTTTCCTTAACCTCAGGTATAATACTTTTAATCGGTCATTTCCGTGCAAAATTGATTTGTTCTTATTTGGATTTAATTTAAATAAGGCTTACATTTGACCACAGTTTAATAACAAATATGACGCTTTCAGAACTTGTCCCCGGAGAAATTGGAATTGTTAAAGAGTTCACAGACCTTGAAATGTCTGTAAAACTGATGGAAATGGGTTGCCTTCCCGGCGAGCCGATCACCATTTCGAGGGTGGCGCCCCTGGGCGATCCGATTGCCGTTAAAGTCTCGGGTTACCAGTTAAGCCTCCGCAAGTTCGAAGCTTCTACCATAATTTTGCAGTAGCACCTTAACATTGAAAGCCGATATAAAAGTTGCGCTTGTTGGAAATCCAAACACCGGTAAATCAACGCTCTTTAATACATTAACCGGTTTAAATCAAAAAATAGGAAATTTTCCGGGTGTAACGGTTGATAAAAAAACCGGTTTATGTACCCTGCCCGATGGCCGCACGGCCGAGATCATTGACCTTCCCGGTACCTACAGCCTCTACCCAAAAAGTCAGGACGAATCAATTGTATTTTCCGTACTGGCCGATAAAGCCAATTCCCACACGCCCGATCTTGTCGTCGTAATTCTCGACGCTACCAATCTGAAGCGCAACCTGCTGCTTTATACCCAGGTGGCCGATCTGAAGATCCCGGTTATCGTTGCCCTTAATATGATTGATCTGGCAAAAAAATCGGGCATCGCTATCGATATCGATCTTTTTTCCAAAAAACTGGGCGTACCTGTGGTACCTATCTCGGCGCGAAAAACAGAAGGCATTGATAAGCTGAAACAAGCCATTGCTTTTGCCAACAAGGTAGCTTTGCAGGAGGCGTCGATAGATGTTGAAGCTATCGCTCCGCAATTGATCGCGCAGATCAGCGATGAGCTGGAAATTGATAATCCATACTTCGCCCTGCAACTGGCGCATCAGCACGAAATCGTAAAATTTTTAACGCCGCAGCAAAGCGACCGGATAGAGGAACTGGAACACGAATTTTCATTCCACTCTCAAAAGTCGCAGGCTACAGAAACCATTGCCCGCTATAATTTTATTAACGATTTGCTGTACGATACCGTCAAGATTCCGGAAACGGCGAAGGATGAGACCATCAGCAACAAAATAGACAAGATTCTTACCCACCGCGTGTTCGGATTGTTTATCTTCCTGGCCGTACTGCTGTTTATGTTCCAGTCTATTTTCTCCTGGTCGGCTTACCCGATGGAAAAGATTGGCGACGGCTTTGCCTGGCTGCAAAATTACCTTCACACTGTACTGCCCGCCGGTCCGTTGGTTGGTTTAGTGGTAGATGGTGTTTTGGGTGGATTAAGCGGCGTAATGGTCTTCATCCCGCAGATTGCCATCCTGTTTGCCTTTATATCGATACTGGAAGACACCGGCTATATGTCGCGTGTTACGTTTATGATGGATAAGCTGATGCGCAAGGTGGGCCTCAACGGGAAATCGGTAGTGCCATTAATTGGCGGCTTTGCCTGCGCAGTGCCGTCTATTATGAGCACGCGTACTATCGAGAACTGGAAAGACCGCATGATCACAATTATGGTTACCCCGCTGGTAACCTGTTCGGCGCGCCTGCCTATTTATGTGCTGCTGATAGGTTTGGTGGTACCGAACAAAAATGTTTGGTGGATATTTAATCTGCAGGGCCTGGCCTTAACCGGCATGTATATTTTTAGCCTAATCTCGGCCATTGTTGTGGCATTTGCCTTTAAGCTGATCTTAAAAGGACGCGAGCGCGGCTATTTTATTATGGAACTTCCGGTTTACCGCATGCCAAGATGGAACAATGTGGCCTTCAGCATGTATGATCGTTCAAAGGCTTTTGTCCTTCAGGCCGGAAAAGTGATTATCGCAGTATCGGTTATCCTTTGGGTACTGGCTTCCTACGGTCCCGGCGACCGCTTTACACAGATCGAAAAGAAATACCAGCAGCCGCGATATGCCAAACAATTTAGTCCTGACGATCTTACAAGAGCTATCAATTCCGAAAAGCTGGAAAACTCCTACGCCGGCACGCTTGGCCATTTCATCGAACCGGTAATTAAACCCTTAGGTTTCGACTGGAAGATTGGCATAGCGCTCATCACCTCTTTCGCCGCCCGCGAAGTATTTGTAGGTACCATGGCCACCATTTACAGTGTTGACGGTAATGCTGATAAGATAGAATCTGTACAAAACAAAATGGCCTCTGCCAAAAATCCGCAAACCGGTCAGCCGGTATTTTCATTGGCTGTGGCGTTCTCGCTGATGATGTTTTACGCCTTCGCCATGCAATGCGCAAGCACCGTAGCCGTTGTTTACCGTGAAACCAAAAACTGGCGCTGGCCCGCCATCCAGTTTGCCTATATGACGGTACTGGCTTATGCGGCAAGCTTTATAGCCTACCATTTATTGAAGTAAAAATCAAAAACTGCTGCAGGTTTAGCGTAGCGTAATTCGTGGTAAGCATTGCCGAAGCTTTCAGCTTCAGGATATAACATGCGCTGTCGCCCTTCCATGCGCCATTGCTATGTTTATCGGCTCATGAGTTACAAAAGCCTCTCGCCTTTCAGCTTTTACCTTCATCTCTCTTTTGAATTTTTACTTTTTAATTTTGACTTTCCACCGCCTATCTTTGTGGCGAGGTAAAAATTGGATAAAGTAAAAATTCTTGAAAAGTATCTCCCTGCCGATGCAGCCCCGCTCATTGGTCGTTGGATCGATTACTTTAAATGCGAGTTTAAGATCTCCCGCAACCGTAACAGCAAGTTTGGCGATTATCGCCCGCCGCATGGTGGTAAGGGGCACCGCATTTCTGTAAATTACGATCTCAACCCGTACGCCTTCCTGGTTACTACTGTGCATGAGTTTGCGCACCTGCATACCTGGAATGAACATCAGCAAAAGGCAAAGCCGCACGGCGCCGAGTGGAAGGCGAACTTTAAGCGGATGATGCAGCCTTTTTTTGAACAGGAAATTTTTCCGGCCGATATCAAACACGCTATTACCGGTTACCTGAATAACCCAGCTGCATCAAGTTGTTCCGATCTGAATTTATACCGCTCGCTGCGCAGGTACGACGCACAGCAGGAATCGGTGATAACGGTAGAGAAGCTACCCATGAAAGCACTGTTTAAACTGAAGGATGGCCGCATTTTTCGCAAGGAAGAAAAGCTGCGCAAGCGGTATAAATGTACCGAGATTAGCTCGAAACGTGTTTACCTGTTCAGCCCCGTAGCCGAGGTTGAATTAATTCCCGACTAATTAAAAATGGACAATCAGGAGATCATTAATAAAACAGTAGCATTTGTTCGGCAAACGCTTCAGAATGCCGAAGGCGGCCACGACTGGTGGCATATTCACCGCGTATGGAACAATGCCAAACGCATAGCCCGGGGTGAACAGGCCGATCAACTCACCGTTGAACTGGCCGCCCTGCTGCATGACATTGCTGATGCCAAATTCAACAATGGCGACGAAGAAATAGGCCCCCAAACGGCCGGCGATTTTCTTCAAAGCATCAATGTATCTGCCGACGTAGTTGGGCATGTGCAGCAAATTATCCGGTATATTTCGTTTAAATCTGGCTTTGACAAGGCCGCGTTCAAATCTATTGAACTTGATATTGTGCAGGATGCCGACCGCCTTGATGCTATAGGCGCTATCGGTATTGCCCGCGCTTTTAACTACGGCGGCTTCAAGGGCCGGGAGATCTACAATCCCGAGATCAAGCCCAACCTTAACATGACCAAAGAGGAATATAAAAATTCCACCGCACCGTCCATCAATCATTTCTACGAAAAGTTGCTGTTGTTAAAAGATAAAATGAATACCCAAACCGGAAAAATGCTCGCTGAACAGCGCCACAAATTTATGGAGGCTTACCTGGAGCAATTTTACTCGGAATGCTGAGAGATTATGCAGATTTTTGATGTGCGGATATGCGAATGATTTGAAAACTGACTCAACATCGCCAAGTCCGAGTTTCAAATCTTCAAATCAGCCCATCCGCACATCCAAAATTCACACATCCGCACATTCAAAGCCCCCACATCCCCAATTTTTATGTAATTTGTCCGCCATATCAGAAAACCGTTTTAGAGCGTTATGTCGTTCAGGCTTTCGGGGCTGTAAATATGAATACATACCAACAAAAAAAACGCTGGAAATATTCGTTACTTACCTTTGCGGTGGTTATAGCCAGCGGAAGCTTGCTGTATACCAATTACCTGGCGCGCAACATTGCCAAATCGGAGCGTACCCGTGCCGAGATCTGGGCCCTAAGCGTAAAGCAGCTTTCCTCGTCAGACGATAACGATTTTCTAAACTATGTTTTCGCTGTACGCGATAGCCTTACTGTGCCTGCTATTGTTAGCGACATGAAGGGTGATATACAGCTTTGGCGCGGCCTCGACCTCACCAAAACGCCCATTAAAATGCAGGCCGACAGCAATAAAAAGCTGACCTACGATCCTGAATATTTTAAACGCGAGCTGGCTTACATGCAGGATCAGCACCCTCCCATCAGGCTGAAGGTGTATGGTGTTCAATGGCTGGTTTTTTATAAAGATTCAGACTTGCTTACGCAGTTAAAGTATTTCCCTTATATCCAGTTGTCGGTAATCGCCATATTCCTGCTGGTGGCTTATACGGCGTTCAGCTCGTCGCGCCGGTCGGAACAGAACCAGGTATGGGTGGGCCTGGCTAAGGAAACCGCACACCAGTTGGGTACGCCTATCTCGTCGCTCATGGCCTGGATAGAGTTGATGAAAGAGAAGTTTAACGCTGAGGGCGATCCGTTGATAGCTGAAATGGAGAACGATGTTAAGCGGCTCGAGATCGTGGCTGACCGCTTTTCAAAGATCGGTTCAACCCCAAAACTGGAAGACCACAAGGTTTACGAAGTCGTGAAGGATTTTATAGATTATTTCAAGGTACGGGTAAGCAAAAACATCACCTTCGAGCTTACCGGTAACCCCCACATGCAGGCAGGAGTTAACGTGCCGCTGTTTGACTGGGTGCTCGAAAATTTGTTAAAAAATGCAGTTAACGCCATAGAAGGTAAAGGCACCATCAGTGTAGACGTATCGGGCAATAAAATAAAGAAACAGGTTTTTATTGATGTGAGCGATACGGGCAAAGGCATCCCGCGATCAAAGTTTGATACGGTTTTTCAGCCCGGTTACACTACCCGTAAACGAGGCTGGGGACTGGGCCTGTCGCTTACCAAACGTATGGTAGAGAACTACCATAACGGGCAGATTTTTGTAAAAGATTCGGAATTAGGTAAAGGAACAACCTTCAGAATTATACTAAAAAATACCAAATATGATAAGCAGACCAAATCCCGATGAGTATTCTGAGTACGCCTCGCGCTATGTTAACCTGGTTGGCAACGAGCCGATACTGGCGATCCTGGAACGCCAGAAAGAAGAGACCTACAAGTTATTCACAGCCCTGAGTCCCGAACAAGCCGGTTATGCTTACGCCGAAGGCAAATGGACGGTGAAGCAGATGCTTGGCCACATGGCCGATACCGAGCGCGTTTTCGCTTATCGCGCATTGGTCTTCTCGCGCGAAGCCATCACCCTGCCCGGCTTTGATCAGGACGTTTATATGCAGGGCACCACGTTTAACAGCCGCACAATAGAAGATATTGCCAACGAATTTAAAACCATCCGTGAATCGAGCATTTATTTGTTCCGCTATATGGATGAGGAAAAGTCGGCCCAAAAAGGAATTGCCAGCGGTACCCCGTTCTCACCAAGGGCTTACGCTTACATGATAGCCGGGCATGAGATCTATCATCATCAGATATTAAAAGAAAGGTATTTGTAAAAAATATCCGGAGGGCTGCCAGGCTGAGGCCTGTACTAAAGGTCCCGAAGTATGAGCGCATGGTCTGAGGGCAAGGTAGATGATCTGTAACGCACAAAGGCGGCAGGAATTACCCCGTCGCCCCGTGCATTGCAAATCAAGTATTTATCTCTATAAATATCATTTACACAGCCAGTTAAACAATTTTGGCATTGCTGTTATCTGCGTCTTTCTTCTCCATAAGGAAAGAAATGAACAGGCCGGCACCACCGAAGATGGCGATTAACGCAAAATAGATAGCTACGTTGCTGTCGTCGCCGAAATCACCCGCATGTCTGAAAGCGAAGTTGTCTAAAAGATAAGCGAGGAATAAACCGGTACCCGCGCCAATAAGCAGCAAGCCCCATTTTAAAGTTTGAAAAGGCGCTGATTGCGGTTTGTATCTGCGTGGATCCATGCCACGCTCAATCATTGCCAGGCGTTCTCTTTTGTTAAGATAAACAATGCCGAAGATCATTGCAAAGAAGGCCAGCGGTACAATTATACCCGCCATTACCCCAAGTTCTGCTGTTTTGTCCATGATATTTAAAATTCTAAAAGTTAATAAAAGTGTTTGTTTTAAAGCACCCTAACGGTGTATTTGTAAGCTATGACCACACGTTTTTAAATGAGGTTACAGGGCAATTAAAAAAAGTTTGTGAGACGATATGCAGATTTGCGAATTTTCGATGTGCGGATGAATAGCATAAGATAGCGCGGCGGATTTAGCGCACTATACGGCGTACCTACGGCCAATATCATTAATTTAATGCGCTGTTGCACTTTGCCACATAAGCACGGCACGGTGTGACATAGTTGGCACAAGATGGCCCCCTTAACTCCACTCCATAGAAAGCGTAACCCCGCTTTCCATCAGCAATGGGCAAAAGCAACGCATAAATATCTGCTTGCCCTTCTTATTTTTTTACTTTTGAATTTTTACTTCTAAATTTAACTAAACGTGTAACCTGAAAAGCAAACACGTAGTCAGAGAGCTATATAATGCAAAGCAAGCTTTCAGATATAGAACTAATTGAACAGGTACTAACCGGTAACCAGGCCTTATATGCCGATCTGGTGAAACGCCATCAGCGCTTTGTATTTACCCTGGCCCTGCGTTTTGCAAAGAACAGGGAGGATGCCGAAGAAATTGCGCAGGATTGCTTCGTGAAAGCTTATCGCTCGTTGTCATCCTTCCAGCAGCAATCTAAGTTCAGCACCTGGCTTTATAGCATAGTGTACACAACGTCTATGACGTTTTTGCGGAAACGACGTATAGATACCGATTCGATAGATGATGACGACAAATTTATACAGGTAGAAAACAAACCATCGGCTTATGATCTTTACAACGTGGAGAATAAGTCACGGTCGTTTTACCTTAACCAGGCTATTGAGCAACTGCTGCCCGACGATGCGGCCATTATCACACTGTTCTATAAAGGCGAGCAATCGCTGGAAGAGATAGGGCAGGCGCTGGGCATGGAAGCAAATACGGTGAAGGTAAAATTATTCAGGGCACGCCAGCGTTTAAAAGAAAAGCTGGAGCGCAATTTAAAACATGAAGCTAAAGAACTGATATGAATAACATAGAAGAAACCCTTTGGAACTACATTGATGGCAGCTGTACGCCAGCAGAGCAGGCCGCCATCAGCAAGCTCATTGCAAGCGATGAAAGCTATCGTTTAAAATATAATGAGTTATTGGCCCTTAACCAGGAATTTGCCGCCATAGAACTGGACGAGCCGCCGATGGCCTTTACGTATAACGTAATAGAAGCCATCCGTAAAGAAGAGGCTTTGGTGCCTTTAAAGTCCACAATCAACAAGCGCATTATATTAGGAATTACGATATTTTTCGCGGTGACGTTAACGCTGTTTCTTGGTTACGCACTGTTCAGCATGGATTGGTCTGCGCAAAAGCTCCCAAACATTCCGGCCAATTTGTCGGTTGACATAAAAGCGCCTGCCATAAGTGCAGATGCAAAAAAGCAGGTATTTGAAGGATTTATATTTTTCGATGTGATACTGGCGCTGTACCTCTTAGACAAGTCGCTACCGCGGAAAATTTCCAGAAACAAAACGCTCAGTGTATAAAAAACGAAACAACTTTTCACTGTTTGGTACACTTTGTAAGCACGCTTCAATTAGTTATTAACTGTAATTTTTAAAATTTACTGCAAAAACGTAAGATGCCAAATATCATTGGCATAGCAATTGTTAAATGTAAGTGGACTGGTACTCGCCAGTTCAATTGTGATAAGGTTTAGGTTGAAAGTCCCCTGCAGCAAGTGCGGGGGGCTTTTATTTTTTATGCCGGTTTAAACCCTCGGGCACAAATCTCTTCTATATCATAAAAAATATATTATCCCGTTATTGTTAATATTTATGCGTGCATAGTTTATTAACTTTGCCCGTACGGGAAGCTAAAGGGGAGCAACCCGTCCTTATTTTTATTTTCTTTATCAATTGTAAACTCTGTAAAATGAAAAAGTTCTACTTATATGCGCTGGCGTTATTTTTAGCTGGCGTTTGTTTTAAAAGCAACGCCCAGGCGCCGCGTATTCCTGATGCCAGCCCTACTCAAACTATTATTCAGGATTTCGGCCTTGGAAAAGTATCCATCACCTATTCGAGGCCCAGTGTAAAAGGTCGCGTTATTTTTGGAGGGATCAACCCCTTTGGGCAGGTTTGGCGTACAGGCGCCAATGCCGCAACAACCATAACCTTTACCGAAAATGTGATTGTTGAAGGCCATAGCGTAAAAGCCGGAACCTACTCTTTATTTACCATTCCTGATAAAGACGAATGGACCATCATTCTGAATAAAACCGCTAAGCAATGGGGCGCTTACAGCTACAAAGAAGCCGACGACCTGTTGCGGTTTAAAGAAAAACCGGTCTACCTTGCGGAAAAACGCGAAGCTTTCACCATACAATTCTCTAATATAACCACCCATTCAACCGATCTGCACATGGTGTGGGATCATACTTCTATATCGATAAAACTGAATACCGACGATGATGCACAAATCACCGCCAATATCGACGAATTGATGAAAGGGAACCGCAAGCCATATTACTTTAACGCCATTCAATATTATTATGAAAATAATAAGGACATGAAAAAGGCGCTTGGCTGGGCGCTGGAGGCCGAAAAAGTTGAGCCTAAGGGTTCGTGGTACAAATTATGGGAGGCGCGCATCCGTCTTAAAACCGGCGATAAAGAAGGCGCTATCAAAGCAGCCCGGGAAGGTGTGGCCCTTGCAAAAGAATCAAACGATGAAGAGTATGTGCGCTTAAACCAGGCAGTACTTGATCAGGCGAAAGGATAAAATAAAAAAACATCCACAAGAAAGGCGTTTCGAAATCGGGGCGCCTTTTTATTTTTTACAGTTGCTAAAGGCGATTTCCGAAACGATAAACGAAGCTTAATCATTAATCACCCGGGGCCAAATGTTGGTAGAAGCATGCGCAGTTCAATCCGCTATGTTAGGAGCGTAACCCGGCGTACAGGTAGCAATGCTATAGCATGCCTGCAGCGCTTACTCGTAATCCCCTTGCGGAATAGGCTCAGCCACCATCAACCTGCCTGCAATATCAACATAAGAGCATAGCATCCGCTGTGTATCGATAACCCATTTTTCTACCCCGGCTTCGGCTACCTGCCCGCAAAACGTTAAAAAATCCGTTTGCCCTTGCTGATGAATGGAAATGGCGTGCAGCAGCGCTTCCAACGAAGCCACGGGACTAATCGGCAAAGGTTCATAGATCGCGGCGGCTATAAGCTGATGCCCTTGTGCGCCATGATAAACGGTAGAGCCATCCTTAACCATAAACTTATAAGTTAAAAGGCCAAGCGCCTTAATTTCCTGGATATAACGCGGAAAATCTGCACCCGATTTTACTTTTGCGTGCGCCGTTTCAAGTTGTTGTAAGGTGAACATAACGTTGTAGATTTATGCAGTAAAAATACTGCGATTGCGCTGGTAGCTTGCAAATTTTTATTAATATTGATGCAACCCTCAACACTTAACCTGCGTCCTATAAACGTACTAACTTTTAAAACGATGAAATCTTTATTTAAAATCTTTCTGGCTTTATTCCTTTTAACCGGTTCGGGTTATGTATTTGCCAGGCCTGTATCGATCTCGAAAATAACCGGCTATGAAACTGTCGACAGGCATCTGTCGGGCTTCAACGCCATTAACGTTGCTGGTCCGTTTGATGTATTCATTACCCAGGGCTCAACCGAATCTGTGAAAGTAGAGGCGCCGTCTGACGTGATCGACCGTATCCTTACTGAAGTGAACAACGGCGTATTAAAAGTTTACAGCAAGCACGATACTTTTAACTGGGGTAACTGGTGGGGTAATCATAAAAAGATCGCCGTGTATGTGGTTGCAAAAGACCTGAATGCTATTAGCCTCACCGGCTCGGGCGACGTTTCATTTAAAGAGGGCTTCACCACCAACTCGCTTAAATTACGCATCAGCGGGTCGGGCGATATGACCGGCAAAATTGAAGTAAAAACATTGGAAAGCAGCGTTAGCGGATCGGGCGATATGCGCTTAACCGGTCATGCCAACAGCAATACGGTTAGCCTGGTAGGCTCCGGCGATTATACCGCTCGTAACCTGGTTACCGCAAGTACGGCCATCCGCCTTACCGGCTCAGGTGATGCTTATATTCACGCAACCGAAAAGATTGACGCAGCATTGCACGGCTCGGGCGACATCCATTGCTCAGGCAATCCTAAAAATGTTTCCAAATCTAAAAGCGGAAGCGGCGATATTTACGTAAACTAATATTAGATGCCCTGATTCGTCCTGTAAAAGGAATCAATATATACAACAATAGCGAGGCTGCACTTAAAAGGTGCGGCTTCTGTTTTTTATACTGCTTGCTGCAACTATCTTTATTAAAGAATCGTCTTACTTGCAATCAACACTTATCCTTATGAACACCAGGCCCATACTTTTTTTAACACTCGCTATCTTATTAACCTTTAACCTGTTGAGCAGCGCCAACGCACAGGACATACCCGGCAAGCGCGACTCCATTAACTCTGCGGTATTAAATGAGAAACGTATCCTCCAGGTGATTCTGCCAGACGACTATAAAGCCGGTTCAACCACCAAATATGATGTATTATATATTATCGACGACTGGAACATCAAATTAGGCCGCGATATACAGCATTTTATCTTCGACGAGCACACCATGCCGCCAATGATCATCGTCGGCCTGCTAAATACCGACAGGGATAAAGACTTTCTGCCCACCCATGATAAGGGAAATAAAACATCAGGCTCGGCAGATAAGTTCCTTAAATTTTTCAAAGACGAGCTGATCCCCTACGTCAATAAGACCTACCCTACCACAGGCGATAATACGCTTTTCGGCCACTCGTTCGGCGGTGTATTTGTTACCTATGCTTTAATAAATGAGCCACAGCTTTTCAATAACTACATTGCCGGCGATCCGAGTTATTGGTGGGATAACGGCGTAATGCTGAAGCAGGTTAAGGATAAATTGCCATCGCTCAAAAATTCGGGAAAATCATTATACATCGGCGGCCGCGAGGGACAGGGCATGAAAGAAATGAAGATCAACGATATGGACAGCCTGTTGAAAAAGGATGCGCCGGAAGGATTGGTCTGGGAGGTAAAGGCCTACCCGAAAGAATCGCATGGTACAGTGCGGCTTCATAATTTTTACGATGGTTTGAGGTGGGCCTATGATGGCTGGGGCGGCAAACCGCTGGAGTTTCATCCCTCTAACGGCATCGTGCTGAAAAACAAGCCGGTAAAGATCTGGTATTTTGACGATACGACGAAGGTGCACTACACGTTTGATGGTACGCTTCCCTCAAAGGCATCGCCTATTGTAAGACCAGAAATTGAGTTGAAAGGGCCTGCCACGATTACCATGCAGCAAATTGGCAGTCGCCCGCAGTTCGACAAAAAAGTTACCGGCCAATTTACAGAGGGCACCTACCTGCCCACAGCGCCGCTCAAAAAAGGCTACAAACCCGGCGGTTTCCACTACGCCTATTACGAAGGCGCATGGGACGTACTGCCGGATTTTAAAACATTAAAGCCAGTTAAAGAAGGTATCACCGACAGCACCTTCAATATCAACAAACTTCCGCGCGAAAACAATTTCGGCCTGGTTATCGACGGACAATTCGAGGTTAAACAGGATGGCTATTACCTCCTGGGGTTAGCATCAGACGATGGTTGCCGGGTGTACCTGAATGACAAATTGATACTTGATCTTGATGGACTGCACGATTCAGATATCAACAAAACTTACTTAGCGCCCTTAAAAAAAGGATTCTACCCCGTGCGTATAGAATACTTCCAAAAAGAAGGCGGGCGTAAGCTAATATTTGAATATATCACACCCGACAATTTTAGCAAAAAGAAAACTGAACCTATTCCCTACGCGCTTCAATACGGAAGAAGGTAGAAAATAAGTTTTAAGCCAAAATGAAGACAGGCTGATCTCGACTTGAGATCAGCCTGTCTTTTAAGCAACTGCCACGCGCTTCAGCACAATATTACCCACCGGCTTTACCACCAGCGGGATCTTTTCAACATAAGTTTCGCTGGTATCCAGCCCGAACGCCTTAGCTTCGCTTTGCCCCAGTTTTTTGATGGCGAAATAGCTGTTCAGTATAAATCCTTCTTTCACGCTGAACGAATTGTTGTATGACAAAAATTTCTCCATGATCACAAACCTGAAATCGCCGGTTATCTTAAAACGGTTCAGTGAATCGTAATGACTCATTATGTCAACCTCCCCGCGCTCAACCATATCCTCAACTACTTTTCTAAATAGCACATTTACCCTCGGCTGAATACGGAACCCCAGCCTGAACTCCACCCTGATCACTTTACCCGGCTCCAGTTGGTCAACACTGTATTCCATGGTGAATGGCTCGTTGGTGGTTTCAATATGGATAAACCAGTAAATATCGGCCCGCTTGGGCATGCGGCTCATAATGGAGTACAGAATCTTTTCCTCTACCTGCTTAGCGTTATTGGCCTTGGTGAGATAGATGAGGTTTGTAGCGTATTTACTTATGGATTGATCGGCGCTGAGCGCATTCAACAGCGGGAGCTGATCTTTCAGATCAATGAAGTTCAGGAAACGGTTATTGATCTTGCGGGCCTTGAACCAGATGTACATGGTAAATATCAGCCCGAATTCAAACACCAGGAAAAACAAACGTTTCAATAATTTAACCGCGTTCGCCACAAAAAAGCTGAACTCAACGGTCAGGAACACGCACAATATAATGGTAACCAGCCACAACGGCCAGTGCTTTACATAGCGCATAAAATAATACATCAGTACGGTGGTCATCAGCATGGCAACGGTGATAGAGAACCCATAGGCAGCCGTCATCGCTTCGGAAGTTTGAAAATACAATGATACCGCAATACAGCCGAAACACAAGATCCAGTTAATGGAGGGGATATAGATCTGCCCGCGAATGTTCGACGGATATTTAATAGTGATGCGCGGCCAGAAATTCATACTCACTGCCTCACTAATGAGCGTGAACGACCCGCTGATCAACGCCTGGCTGGCAATAATAGTAGCTAACGTAGCCAGCGTTACTGCAGGAATCATCAGCACATGCGGGTACGGAACAATCTGGTAAAACGGGTTTATGCCATCGAAATTCTTACCGGCAGGCTGCGCCAGCACCCATGCGCCCTGGCCCAGGTAACATAAGATCAGGGTGGTTTTTACAAATATCCAGCTTACCTGGATGTTCTTTCGGCCACAATGCCCCAAATCGGAATACAAGGCTTCGGCGCCGGTGGTACATAAAAACACCGCGCCCAACAGCCAGAAGCCCTTAGGGTGCTCTACCAGCAATCGTATCCCGTAATAAGGATTCAGCGCCTTGAAAATACCCGGCGAGTGAACGATTTGCAGAGCGCCCATTGTACCTATCATCAAAAACCAAAGTAGCATTACCGGCCCGAATGCCGAGCCCACCACCTTGGTACCAAATTGCTGGAAAAAGAACAGCAGCACAATAATGCCGATCACTATTCCCAGTATCAGCCTGCTGCCCGGCACAAATGACGACGCCAGGTAAGGCACATTGCTCAATCCCTCAATTGCCGAAGTTACCGATATGGGCGGCGTGATAATACCATCGGCCAGCAAAGTACCCGCACCGATGATTGCCGGGATAGCCAGCCATTTTCCGTATCGTCTCACCAACGCATACAACGAAAAAATGCCGCCTTCGCCGTGGTTGTCGGCCTGCAGGGTGATGAAGATATATTTGAAAGTGGTTTGCAACGTGAGCGTCCAGAAGATACAGGAGATAGAACCCAGCACCAAAGCCTCGTTCACCTTACCACCCTCCACCAGCAACGTTTGAAAAACATAAAGCGGCGATGTACCAATGTCGCCAAAAATTATACCGAGGGTAATTAACGCTCCCGCAAACGAGAGTTTTTTAATATGAGATTGCATGAAATTTGAAAGAGATTTTAACTGTGAATGAAAAGTGCGACAACGGTCGGCAGGCCGAGCCGTTGATTATCATTTTGATAGGGGCATTTAACATGCGAAAGCCGATGGCAATAGGTGTACCACGCGAGCTATTTTAACATCAACGCATTGAATTTCAAATATTTAGCCCAAAGCACCAAAAACAAAAGGCCTATCATTATGATAGTCTGATTATCACAATGATAGGCATAAAAGCATATTACATTATTGCCGTTGACTAATTCAACGGAATAAATGGCTAAAAACAAGGCGACTTTAGCCGAGACTGGCGAAATATTTTGGCTAAAGCCAATTATTATGCATTGCTATTCCGTTGACTAAAGTCAACAACAATACAGGGCTTCTTTAATAAAGTACAGAAACATACTTACTGCCTTTCAAACCTTGCAGCCCAGCCACCGCCCGGGGCCATTTCAACATTCAGCTTGTCTTTAGAAGTGACGGTGATGGTTTTAGTCACATAGTCGGTTCCGTCCCTTTCGGCGTTAACACCATCTTCAAAAATAATGGCTTTGTATTTTCCTTCGCCCAGGAATGAAAGATCAACGCTAATACCGCGCTTATTCCAGTTGGTCATTGCACCGGCATACCAGGTGGTTCCTTTTCTGCGGGCAATGCTTACAAAGTCGCCTACTTTACCATCCAGCGCAACGGTTTCATCAAATACTGTAGGCACAGCGGCAATAAATGAGGTGCTTTCCGGTTCGCGCTGATAGGCGGTCGGGTTATCGCTCAGCATTTGCAGCGGCGCTTCAAAAATAGTGTACATCGCCAGCTGATGACAGCGTGTGCCCTGGCTCATCGGATTTGAATTTACCGGACGGTAAGCCGCTTTAGACGCATTGCGCATTGCACCCGGTGTATAATCCATCGAGCCCGACATCATCCTGATAAACGGTATGCTCACGTCATAACCCGGCTGATTGTCTGTTCCCCACTTCATATTTTCCATTCCTTTCACACCCTCGGCATTGATAATATTGGGCCAGGTGCGTTGCATACCGCTTGGCTTGTACATGCCGTGATAATCGACGAGCAGGTGATGCGCAGCAGCCTTTTCGGCAATATCATAAAGTGAGGCCACCATCTTCTGATCGTCGCGATCAATGAAATCGATTTTGAAACCCACTACGCCCATATTGGCAAACTTGGTCAGCAGGCCTTCAGTATCTCGCGTTATGGCGTACCATGTCGACCATAAAATCACACCTACATTTTTTTGCTTCCCGTAATCAACTATTGCCTGCACGTCGAGTTTGGTTTTGTTCAGGTCATGATCGTCCGACCAGCCCTCGTCGATAATAATGTATTCAAGTTTATTCGCCGCCGCAAAGTCGATGTAATATTTATAGGTAGGCACATTGATGCCGGCTTTAAAGTCAACGTGGGTAATGTTCCAGTCGTTCCACCAGTCCCAGGCCACCTTACCGGGCTTGATCCACGAGTAATCGGCAATGTGCGATGGCTCGGCAAGCTTTTGCATCATGTCGTTATCGGCCAGTTGCTTATCTTCTGTACTAATTACTATCACTCGCCATGGAAAATTGCGGCTGCCTTTAGTTTTGGCAATGTAATTAGCGCGGCCATTCACTACATAGTTGATATTTTTGATCGCTTCCTGTGTTGGATAAGGAGCGAATACGCCATGCAGGTTATTTCCCGCTCCTGGCGTAAGATACATGCCCGGATAATCCTGCAGGTCAGCTTCCAGTATCACTGCCTTTTTCGGACTGCCAACGTCAACCAGCACAGGTAAAAATGCCAGCGTATCTTTCTTTATGGCCGACAAGCTGATGTTATCATAATGCGATTCGAACGAGGTATTGAACTTATCCCTGTTACGGTAATCGTTTACAAAAGGCAAAAACGCGTTATCATCGTTCTTGAAATTAAAGTTAGCGCCCTCGTTAAGTATGGTAAGTTCCCCTTTTTTATGAGTGATGAAACGATAAGCCGCTCCATCGTTGTAGGCGCGAAAAACCAAATCATAGTCGCCTTTAAACTTTAACGTAAGCTGGTTATAGTTATCGTGTACGCTTGTCTTTTTATATACCGGCGTTTGAATAATAGTATTGCTGCTTGTTGCCGAGGTTTTGTTCACCACAGGGTTCTTTCCCAGCACTTCGCCATTATCCAGCGTCATCGAAATTTCCGACGGCAGGATCACCTCCGTGTCCCCATGCTTAACCGACCAATCCACCATCGCTCCCACATTTATACCAACACTGATATTACCATCCGGAGATTTCACTTGATAGGACTTACCTTTTTGCGCAAGCGCGACAGTGCACATAAGCATAAAGCTTAGCAGCGATACTTTAAATTTCATGGGAACTAAGGGTTATGGTTTATAATATACCGAAGCTAAATAATTTTAAAGGGAATTTAAAATGTATAATTGACAATTTTTGACCGGGGATTAAGCGGATTTTACAGATTTTTCGGATGGCTGGTTGGTGGGCTATGATTTTAACCATCTATTTCAACTTACAAAGTTTTACTCCCCACGCGTCATTGCGAGGAACGAAGCAACCTCTGCACATGCTAATCAAAAAATAGTGTGTTTGTGGCGAGAATGTAGCCGGCTGCTCCCCTCGCGATTGGGCATTATGCTTTTGATCGTCCTTCGTAGAGATTGCTTCGTTCCTCGCAATGACGCGCTGATATTAAGCAAACTGCAGTACCACCTGCGGGTCAGGAATATTATTAAGATAAAGCTCCTTCTCTGAAAATTTACAAACACCGGGGTAATCCCCAAACTTCCCCTCCATATCCAGCATCAGCTGAAAATGCAGATGCGGCGGCCAATGCCCGTTCTCATCCATCGTGCCGAAAGCTGCGATCTGTTCATTCTTAGCAACAGGCTTCCCAACAAATAAGCCATCCAAACTTGTCTTGCTCAAATGCCCGTACAATGAATAAAATTTCAACCCGCCAATTTCATGTTCCAGGATAATCGTCGGGCCGTAATCTCCAAAATTGTCATTATCAGCAAAGCTGTGTACAACGCCCGCTAACGGCGCGTAAACTGTAGTACCGGCGGCGGCCCAAATATCCACGCCCAAATGCAGGCGGCGCGGTTCATCAATGGTATCAAAATGTGCGCTGCGGGCATAAATGGTGCGGTGCTCCATATAGCCACCAATGCCATAGCGGCAATTATTCTCTTCAAGCTTACGGGTTATCCAGGTGTCGAATTTCAGGGTGTCCGAAAAAGTATCGGCATCAAGTTCCGTATTCGAAGCGGTAAAATTGAAATGGTAAAGACGATCAGCAGCGGCATCAAAATCAACCACCTTACCTACGGCATCAGGATGATCTGCCAGGCAAGCCGCTAACTGCGAAGTCGCATTCATGCCTATTCTTCTTCAGGCTGCCGGTCTTCCTTGCTGATCTTATCGAAGATCTTATCCATGCGTTCAACATATTCGCTGGTATCGTCCACAAAAAATTCAAGTTGCGGAATAATGCGCACCTGGTCTTTAATGCGTGCACCCAGCTTATAGCGAATTTCCGAAGCATGCAGCTTGATGGCGCTAAGCGCGGTCTGCGTGTTGGTATTATTAAAAAAGCTTAAAAATACACGGGCAATAGCCAGGTCGGGCGTAACGCGAACTTTGGTTATGGTAATTAAGGTATTAGGCAAGTAGTTCATTCCCTCGCGCTGAAATATCGCTGCAAGGTCCTGTTGTATTACTCCCGCAAATTTTTGCTGACGTTTAGATTCCATGTTCTTTATGCTGAAAGACGAAGCCGTCTTTTATATCTTACTACTAATCTCTATTCTCCAATCTCTGCTCACTAATTCACCGGCACATATCCTGTGGTATTTCTTTGGTTATTTTCACCAGTTTTTTTACCACGAGGGTACTGTCATATTCCGACCCGAGGCCTTCCTTGCTCGAAGGGACCTTCACGCCCTCTACTTCAACATAAACGGGCTCATAAGGTTTTTCGAAATTAAGCTGCGAGTATTTTAATTCCAGCTGCTTAGATTCGTCAGTTACCCAAAACTCGCGGCCATTGTCACAGTCTTTGAATGATTTAACCTCCGGGCCAAAACTATACACCCCTTTATATACAATCTCTTTATCATTATTGCGCGAACTGTTGTTGCAGCTATATGCAGCAATAATCAGTACACCCAACAAATATGTCCCTCGCCTTAAATGCATTCGCTCAATTTACAAATCCTGTTTAATATCATCCAGCCCCTTTATGCTTAGCCGTGCGCTTATGCCCGATGCAATTACCGATATTACGCCCACGGTTAAAAATACCAGTATAAAATCTCTGGCCAGCAAGGCCACCGGGTAAGCGTCGATGATTGATTTATCGGTTCCCATCTTCACCAGCCCGTAACGCTGCTGCAATATACAAAATACCAATCCTAAAAAAATACCTGCAAGGCAGCCTATTACCGATATCATCATCCCCTCGAAAAAGAAGATGCCCTGAATAAGCTGTTTGTTTGCGCCAAGGCTGGTTAAAATGGCTATGTCTTTTTTCTTATCCATAACCAGCATCGTTAACGAACCGATGATATTAAATATTGCGATTATAAGCACAAATACCAGTATCATAAATATAAACCAGCGCTCATAATTCAGCGTTTTATATAACTCTGTATTCTGCTGACTGCGATTTTTTACCGTAAAATCCTTGCCTATTTTATTTGTTATTTCTTCCTGCACCGCGGTAATGTCTGTGCCTTTATTAAAATTAAATTCCAGCGAGGTCACGTTCACCGGCTGTTGCAGCAAGTCGCGGGCAAAATCAATGGGAGTTATCACCAGGTTATCAAACTCCTGCCCCAGCGCAAACACGCCCGACGGATAAATGGCCCGTACTGTAAATTCAGTAAGCGGGTTGGAGCCGGTTGCATTACGGTTTGGCGAATAGATCTGTAGCGGCGTAAACTGATCGCGCACGCTTATCCCCAAGCTACTTTGCACAGTAGAACCCACCACGGCGAAATCGTTCCCGTCCTTTTGCAACGTGAATGATCCCGTTTGAATGATACTGTCAAGACTGCCCTTTTTCGTAAATCCGGCACTTACGCCTTTGATCTCGCCGATAACCGGCCGACCATCATATTTAATCAGCACCTTTTCCTGCAGCACCTCTATCGATGAAAAAACCCGCTTATCCTTCCGCAGATCATTAAAATACGCGGTGTGTGGATCGAACGATTTTCCCATACGCGGCTCAATCTTCAGCTCAGGCGTAAAATTGCTGTAAAGCGACAGGATGACCTCTTCAAAGCCATTAAATACAGAAAGAATAATGATCAGCGCCGCGCTGCCTATCAGCACCCCCACCATCGAGATCCCCGAAATGATATTGATGGCGTGCATCTTTTTGCGCGAGAACAAATACCTTTTAGCTATGTAGATAGAGGTGTTCAAAAAATGCTGAGTTATTGAATTAGTGATTTATAGATTAGATTCATCAAAACGCCCTAAAGTTAATGGCTTTTGCCATACCTCACAATTAAATGATAGTAAGTAAAAGATTAAGCGGGATAGGAACCTAATTCAAAAATGGATTGGTCACCTTCTCATACCCGATAGTAGTTTCCGGCCCATGACCAGGGTACACCGTGCAATCATCAGGCAGGATTAGCAGCTTTTGTTCTATATTGTCAATCAGCTGCGTAAAGTTACCGCCCGGTAAATCACTGCGACCGATGCTGCCTCTGAAAAGTACATCGCCGCCAATCAGCAGGTTGCCAACCTGGTCATAAAAACACAAATGCGCCGGCGAATGCCCCGGTGCAAATATCAAATGCAGCGTGGTATTGCCAAAGGTAACGGTGCCTGTCTCGGGCAGAAACTCATCCGGCAGCGGCGACAACTCATATTGTATTCCCATCGAAGGCGCATAAGCTGCAACCGCTTCCAGTAAGGGTAATTCGCCTTCATGAAATTTCGGTTTCAGACCATACATATCGAAAATGAATTTATTGCCCAACACATGGTCTATATGGCAATGCGTGTTCAATAGCAGCACCGGTTTCAGGCCGTTGGCTTTGATAAAATTAACCACCGCGTTTTGCTCGCTCGCGGTTTCCATACCCGGGTCAATGATAGCGCACTCGCCGGTTTCATCAAATAAAATATAGGTATTCTCCTGGTACGGATTATTTTCAAAAGATTGAACTTGTGCCATGCCGCAAAGGTAGTGTTGATTTCGGATTTCGGAGGTGCGATTTCGGATTTATGACGATCAGATCTTTTCTACCATCCTTGTCATTTAGAGCGAGAGCGAGAACTATTCTCTTGAGCAAAGCGAAAAAATCTTATGCTCCCTGCATCCGGACTATGCATCGACGCTAATGCATTAGCGGTAATATCGCTCGTCTAAGATTTCTCGCTCTCGCTCGAAATGACAAGCGGGGCTATAAACCCTCTCTCCCCTCGACCTGTATCCTCACAGGTCGCCGATGCAGATCTGCTGTGAAACACCACCAAAGGGTTACCGGTATTCAACTCAATCAACCACTCTCTTAATCAACCACTCACCACCTAAATATCCATTACCTCTTTCTTCTTTTTGGTTTTCATCCGCTTTGGCAAAAACTCCAGTATTTCGTTCTTTAGCGCCTCTATCATCCTGCGCTTTAAAAAGTTACGCTGTATCACTATACTTACCTCGCGGGCAGGTTCGGGCGCTTTAAAGTAGCGCACTTTGTCCAGTTGTTTATCGGTTAGGTCGGCGAGGGCTAGTTCGGGGAGGATGGTGGCGCCGTCGTTTTGGTCAACCATGCGTTTCAGGGTTTCCACACTGCCCGTATTATATTCAAAATGTTTAAAGCCCTGCGTGGCCTTACGCCGTTGACAAATATTCAGCACCTGCTCTCGCATGCAATGGCCCTCGTTCAGTATCCAGATCTCCTCCATATCAATATCGTCCGGTACAATGCTCTTCTTTTTGGAAAGCTTACTGTTCTTAGACACGTAAGCCACAAAGTTCTCATAAAAAACCGGCAGCTCGGTCAATGTATTTTCATGCAGCGGGGTTGAAAGTATCCCGCAATCTATCATCCCCAACTTCAGCTGACTAATGATCTGTTCCGTCGTCTGCTCCGACACGATCAGTTTCACCTGCGGGTATTTCTCAATAAAGCCATGCAATATTTTAGGCAGAATGTAAGGCGCGATAGTCGGTATGATTCCTACTCTCAATTCTCCCGAGAGCTCCTTTTGCCGGTCGGAGATGATCTCTTTGATCTTCTCGCTCTCCGACAGCAGTATCCGCGCCTGTGTAATGATCTCAACGCCAATTTCGGTAGGTGTTACCGGCTGTTTACTGCGGTCAAATATCTTTACACCAAGCGTATCTTCCAGTTTCTGCACCTGCATACTCAGTGTAGGCTGGGTAACAAAACACTTTTCGGCAGCCGCTACAAAGCTCCTGTAGGTGTCAACTGCAACAATATATTCAAGTTGGGTAATGGTCATGGTGGATTAGCGTTTGTGAGTTAGATGCAAGAGTCAAGAAATCAAGAATCAAGATAAAGGAGACAGCTATCAATTTTTTGTCTTGATTCTTGCGTCTTGACTTCTTGATTCTATTCTTCCTGTCTTGATTCTTGCGTCTTGACTTCCTGATTCTATTCTTCCTGTCTTGATTCTTGCGTCTTGACTTCTTGATTCTATCTTCCTGTCTTGATTCTTGCGTCTTGACTTCTTGCCTCTGTTTTATTCCAGTCTTGGCTCTTGATTCTTGGTTCTCCCATAGGGAAAATCTATTCAAATATAGCCATTATTGATTTTTTCTATCGGAATTAATTAATGAAGTTTGAATATTCAAAAACTAAGCACTTATGGAAACCAATAAAAAGAAACTCACAACCGCCTCAGGCATTCCATATTACGAGAACGAAAACTCCATGACCGTTGGTCCCCGCGGCCCAATTTTATTGCAGGACTTTATCCTGCACGAAAAGATGGCGCACTTTAACCGCGAACGTATCCCCGAGCGGGTGGTGCACGCCAAAGGTTCCGGCGCTTACGGCACTTTTACGGTTACGCACGATATCAGCAAATACACCCGCGCCAGGTTATTTAACCAGATAGGAAAGGAAACCAAAATTTTCCTGCGTTTCTCAACGGTGGGCGGCGAAAAAGGCTCTGCCGATACCGAGCGCGATCCGCGCGGATTTGCTGTTAAATTTTATACCGAAGAAGGCAACTGGGATCTGGTTGGCAACAATACCCCGGTATTTTTTATAAAAGACCCTAAAAAGTTCAGCGATTTTATCCATACGCAAAAACGCGATCCTTATACCAACTGTAAAAGTGCCACCATGATGTGGGATTTCTGGTCGCTGAACCCCGAAAGCCTGCACCAGGTGATGATTGTTATGAGCGATCGCGGCACACCTTATGGCTATCGCCACATGGATGGTTTTGGCAGTCATACGTTCTCGATGATCAACGCTGACGGCGAAAGACATTGGGTAAAATTCCATTTCAAAACCGAGCAGGGCATCAAAAATTTCACCGACGAGGAAGCCGGCGAAATGCGCGGAAAGAATCCTGATTTCGCTCAGCACGATCTATTGACAAATATTGATAACGGCAACTTCCCCCGCTGGAAAATGAAGATCCAGGTAATGACCCAGGAGCAGGCAAAAAACTATCGCTGGAATCCGTTCGATCTCACTAAAGTTTGGCCGCACGCCGATTTTCCGCTCATTGATGTAGGGATACTTGAACTCAATAAAAACCCTGATAACTATTTTGCCCACGTGGAGCAAGCTGCCTTCGCGCCGGCGCATGTAATTGATGGCGTCGGTTATTCGCCCGACAAAATGCTGCAGGGTCGCTTACTTTCTTATCCCGATGCACATCGTCACCGTTTAGGCGGCAACTATGAACAGATCCCGGTAAACCGTTGTCCGTTCGCTGTAAACAATCACGAGCGCGACGGCGCTATGCGGGTTGACGGCAATGGTGGCGCTAATCCGAACTACTTTCCTAACAGCTTTGATGATATAGAGGCCGATATTGCCTACAAAGAACCTTCGTGGGATCTTGGCACCGGCGTAGCCGACTGGTACGACCGCAACGCCGAAGGCGAAAATGACCATTACACCCAGCCGGGCAACCTGTACCGCCTTATGAACGGCCAGGCCAAGCAAGACCTCGTAAATAATATCGTAAACTCAATGAGCGGTATCGACGGCCCTAAAAAAGACATTATCGTAAACCGCCAGCTTTGCCACTGGTCCGTGCCGATATTGGCCTGGGTATGGCGATAGCCAAAGGCCTGCAGCTCGATATGGACGCGGCAATGCAATCAATGGGAGCGCATATGTGAGTTTTGCGGTCAATAGACCATGGAAAAAGAAAGAGGGTAGATTCGATTAAGAATTACCCTCTTTTTATTTTTAATTATGAAATTTCTATGGTCTATGGACTATAAACTATTCTACCGTTACCGATTTCGCCAGGTTTCTGGGCTGATCAACGTTACAACCACGCATTACCGCTATGTGGTACGACAATAGTTGCAGTGGTATAGTAGCCAGCAGCGGCACAAAAGCTTCGCCGGTTTGCGGAATCTCGATAGTGTAATCGGCCATGCCTTTAACCTCAGTATCGCCTTCGGTAACAATGGCAATTACCTGGCCTTTGCGGGCTTTAACTTCCTGTATGTTGCTCACCACCTTTCCGTATGATGAATCTTTGGTAGCAATAAATACAACCGGCATTTCTTCATCTATCAATGCAATAGGGCCGTGCTTCATTTCTGCAGCCGGATAACCTTCAGCATGGATATATGAAATTTCCTTTAGTTTCAGCGCACCTTCCAAAGCAACCGGGAAGGAAACACCACGACCCAGGAACAGGCAGTTACTTGAATCTTTAAACTTCCATGCAATGTCTTTAATATGATCGTTCAGTTTTAAGCATTGCTCAACCAGTTCAGGTATTTCGTCGAGCTCGGTAAGATACTCTATCATTTTGCTTTCAGTTATCACGCCGCGTTGCTGTGCAATATAAAAAGCAATTAAAGTGAGTACGCTAACCTGCGCAGTAAAGGCTTTGGTTGAGGCCACACCTATTTCCGGACCAGCGTGGGTATAAACTCCTGCATGGGTAACACGCGGAATAGAAGCGCCAACCACGTTACAAATACCAAATATAGTAGCGCCCTTTTCTTTAGCCAATTCAATGGCAGCCATGGTATCGGCTGTTTCACCCGATTGGGAAACAGCTATTACCAGGTCTTTTTCGGTAATTATCGGGTTGCGATACCTGAATTCAGAGGCATATTCCACCTCAACCGGTACGCGTGCATATTCTTCTATCAGGTATTCGCCTACTAAACCCGCGTGCCACGAGGTGCCGCAGGCTACGATGATAATGCGATCGATATTTTTTAGTTTTTCGGCATACTCCTTCAAGCCGCCCAATTGCACCTGTCCTTTTTGCGGATAGATACGACCGCGCATACAATCGCGGATAGAGCGTGGCTGCTCATAGATCTCCTTGATCATAAAGTGATCGAAACCGCCTTTTTCAAGCGCATCTAGTTTCAAATCAAGCTCATGAATGTATGGCGTTTGTACTGTATTGTCGATATTCTTGATCAGCAGGTCTTCGCGGCGGATATAAGCTATCTCGTTATCATTGAGGTAGATTACGTTTTTGGTATACTCAACAATCGGCGTAGCGTCTGATGCCACAAAGTATTCGCCTTTACCAACGCCTATCACCATCGGGCTGCCTTTACGGGCGGCAATCAGCAAATCGGGTTCGTCTTCGCTCATAATCACTATAGCATAAGCGCCTACCACCCTGTTTAAGGCCACCCTTACAGATTCGCGCAGGTCTAAACCGGTTACATCCTGAATTTCCTCAATCAGGTGTATCAACACTTCGGTATCGGTATCACTGGTAAAAGTATGGCCCTTGCTCAGCAAGGTTTCCTTTATAATACCATAATTTTCGATGATCCCGTTGTGAATAATGGTCAGCTTACGATTGCCCGAAGCGTGCGGATGCGAGTTGCGGTCGCTCGGCTCACCGTGAGTCGCCCAACGGGTATGGCCCATCCCTACGGTACCACCCAGGTCAACGTCTTTCACAAAATCTTCCAGTTCGCTAACTTTCCCGGCCTTTTTATAAACCTTCAGTTCCTTATCAAATAATGAAACACCCGCGCTGTCATATCCGCGGTATTCCAGCCTGTGAAGGCCTTTTATAACAATCGGGTAAGCATCTCTGTGCCCGATATAACCTACAATTCCACACATAAATAGATAGTTAAATTAATGTTTTCCGCCGCAAAAATAAAAAGATTACTTAATAATGGGTTGTTTTTAGCCTTTTATCATATTATTAAAATATTTTAAAAAGTATTTTAAGTTATTGAATATTAGCGATTAGAGATAAGGGATTAAAGTTTGGAGACCGGAGATTAGCGGTCAATGCACTTATCTTTCTTCGAACATTTGTGGAAAACAATCATGGGGTTAGCGATTTGGTAAAGCAAAGAATTGCAGGAATTCCAAAACAAAAAAACTTACGAAGCAAAGCCCCGTAAGTTTTTATATTTTCAACCAATCTCTGGTCTCTATTTATTAACTTCTGTATAAATAATATTCAGTTTTATTTTATACGCCGAATTATTATCAAGGCCTATCGCCATTGTACGGGCCGATGCCTGCGGAATAGTAGCGGTGGCTACGGTTGATTTATCTGTAGTATCGGCCGGCGCCATGTATGTGCCGTAATCCTGAGTCTTATTCAACAGCAAGTCTTGCAAAAAGGCAGTTATAATAAAGCTGTATGACTTTTTTGTCGAACTATAATATCCGCCAAAAACTGCCACCCCTCCCGATCTTGGGTCCGACGTCACAGCATCCTGTACACTGGTGCGCTGGTGAGCTATATCCAGTTTGTACATGGTGAGGCGCGGCAGTGGCCGATAAGGTATGCCGGCTGCCGGGTTAGGCGTTATGATCAATTCCGCACGGTTCAATACAATGTCTTTATTCTGATCTGCAAGCTTTTTCCTGAGGTTTACCAGCAAATTAGGAAAACTGATTTTTGTGCGCAAACCAGCAAGGCCCTGCAGATAAAACACGTTCGAAGGCGTGGTTTTATTCAGCTCATTTTTTATAGCATCAGGATAAGTATGCGTTATCGATGAGGAAAGCCCGGTTATAGGAAGTAATATTTGCGTGGTATCAATAACACCGTTATTGGTTACTTTGCAATAAACTGCAAGTGTATCTGTCGACTTAAATACAAATATGCCGCCGGGACCGGTCGAGCCGCTTTTGTCAATAGTTAGATACAGTCCTTTAAGCGAATTTTGAAATACGTTATTGGATGCCAGCGTAGCCGAACTTGCATTAAAAAAGTTATTTAATATAAAGGCACTGCTTACAGGGATACGCAGTTGAGACGGCACCTTTACTATTGTATCAGGCTTGCCAGATACGATCCTTGTAACGCTTATTGAATCATGTGTACGTGACCTGAATGAAAGCGTCCCCAGCACGGTTGGCTGCTTATCCCATACCGACGTGCTATAGTAAACCTGATTGTCGTTAAAAAAGGTTTTAAGCTGATACAGATTCACTTTATAGTTCGACGAGATAGAATCGCCATAAAAACCATCAGCGAATGGCATGATCAGCCTTGCAGAGTCAATAGTGATGGTACCTGAAGGGAGGGTATAAGCAGCCTTGCCCGGTAAGCTTACACTTAAAGCAAGATTAGCTTCGGTCAACCCGAAAATAGGATCTGTGAAATTGGCAAGGGGATTTTTGGCAAGCGACGTGGTCACTACAGAATCCTCTCTCACAGTATTTACCACAACGGTCGAAGTATCAACCAGGTTACCGTTTAGTTGCGAAGTTGAATTAACACCCAAGCCAACCGTATCCTGATTTTTACAACTATTCAAAATAAAAAGACTTATTAACAGGGTCAATAAGTCTATGCGGGAAAATTTCATATTTGATCTCAAAGCTTATACAACATGTGCCAGTTCTTCATTGGCAATTTCGTCGTAAAAATTGTAATAATTTTCGAAATCTGCGGTCGATTCGAATTCTAAAACCGATTTATGGCTGTTTTTAACATTATTTAACACTTCCTCATCAAGGTTCTCATCGGCCAGAACAACGCCATCGCTGTAATGAACAGCACCGGCATATAGGGCCGCGTTAGTGCCTGGTTTGTAAACCTCTGTATGCTTTTCGCTCATATCGCCCATAACGGCTTTTTGCGCAAAATCAGGGTCCATTTGTCCGGTAACTTCATCCTTATAGATCGAATAAATGATCTTGGAATTTTTGAAAGTCGGATCGTCCTTATAAGTGGTTTTCAGGTAAGCCGGAACCAAAGCGCTCATCCAGCCGTGGCAATGGATCACATCAGGCGCCCAGCCCAGTTTCTTCACAGTTTCCAACGCACCCTTGCAGAAGAAGATCATACGCTCGTCGTTATCGGCATAAAATTTTCCATCTTTATCGGTAAATACGTGCTTGCGCTGAAAATATTCCTCGTTATCCAGAAAATACACCTGCATACGCGCAGCAGGGATTGAGGCAACTTTTATAATCAGCGGATTGTCGTTATCGTTAATGATAATGTTCATCCCCGATAAACGTATAACTTCATGAAGCCTGTTCCTGCGCTCGTTGATATTTCCGAAACGAGGCATCAGGATACGAATTTCGTAACCTTTTTCCTGCATAGCCTGCGGAAGCTGGCGTGTTATTTCAGAAATTTTTGAGAGTTCAAGGAAAGGAGACATTTCATGAGTTATAAACAGAAGCTTAGATTTACCCATCACTATATCGTTATTAAATTTATTATAAGAAATTCAAAAAAATTTGAGTTTGCAAATATAAGCATTATTATATGAACTGGCAACCGATTATGCAAGTTACTTTTGGTAAATAATAATCATTTGTACACCTTTGCCGAATTTTATAAACTCACGGTATTGAAAACGTTTACTACCAAGGCTGCACTGCAGCAACATCTTCTGCAGGTAAAACTATCGGGTAAAACCATTGGCTTTGTGGCTACTATGGGTGCGCTGCACCAGGGGCATTTGTCGCTCATTGCCCTGGCCAAACAGCAAAACGACGTGGTAGTATGCAGTATATTTGTGAACCCCACCCAGTTTAACGATCCCAAAGACCTGGAAAAATATCCCCGCACCATCGAAGCTGACACCTTTATGCTGGAGCAGGCCGGTTGCGATATTTTATTCAGCCCGGAAGTAAATGAAATGTATGATGATAATGAACATTGGCATTTAAATATTGGTGAAGCAGAAGGTTTGCTGGAAGGCGAATTTCGCCCCGGCCATTATCAAGGGGTTACGCAGGTAGTATATAAGCTTTTTAAAATAGTGGAGGCAGATAGAGCGTACTTCGGCCAAAAAGACTATCAGCAGTTTATGATCATCAGCAAAATGGTGCAACTGCTCAAGGTGCCGGTTGAACTGGTGATGTGCCCCATCCTTCGCGAACCCGATGGCCTGGCCATGAGCTCGCGCAATATTCATCTCACGGCTAACGACCGCAAACACGCCCTTATCCTTTCTCAAACACTCAACTACGTAAAAAACCATTTTGGCACTGCCAATATATCTTCTTTAAAACAGGAAGCCGAAAAGCGCATCAATGCAGAAGAGGGTGTAGCACTTGATTATTTTGCTATTGTGGACGGCGAAACCCTGCACCCGGCAACTGCTTCAACCAAAAGTATTGTAGCATTAGTAGCTGCCAAAGTTGGGAAAACGAGGTTGATTGATAATGTGGTGTTGAGGTAAGCTGCGCCTTTCCCGTCGTTGCTGTGACATTTCAATTATGTCGGACGGTAATGCATTGGCGGGTTGACTCACCCGGCCATTGCTTCGCTCGGCCCCCCCTCTATCGCAAGCGATAAAGAGGGAAGGAGAAATTCATTGCTTATTGAAATGGCTTTGGTTTACTTTAAATGCACATCGATTTTATTCAAAACCTCAAGGGTATTATTAAAAATTTCGTCGTTCGTGAATCTTATGATTTTAAGATTGAGCGCTTTTAATACCTCATCTCTATTATTATCATAATCCTCTTTTAGCAGATGAATTGGACATCCGCTTCAATTATCAATTTTGCCTTGCTGCAATAAAATCCGGGATATAATACAAATTCCTGCCAAATAGTGATTTAACGCTTATTGGATGCTGACGCAGAAATTTAAATCCTGAAAATCGTCTGCTTCTCAAATGCATCCATAGTACTTTCTCCGCATCGGTTTGCCGGTGCCTAAGTTCCCTGCATAAATCTGTTATGGATGGCATAATGTTAAAAGTAGCAAATTATTACCTCTTCCCTCTTTATGCGCAGCATAGAGAGGGTGGCCCAGCGAAGCAATGACCGGGTGAGTCTTCGCCGCGCGGCATGAACGCTAATGCATTACTTATCCTTCGTTCCCCGCAATTACGTATGGGGTATATCCGTCAATCAACCGTTAACTTTCTCCAGCTTCTCCCCCATCACCTCACTAATCTTCCTATAAGATTCAAAAGTCCACCCCGCAACATGGGGAGTTAAAAGAACCTTACCCGATTGTTTCAGATCCTCAAACCATTCCTGTTCTGCCAGTGACGGAAATTTCTCAACCTCCAGCACATCGAGTCCGGCGCCGAGGATCTTACCTTGTTTAATGGCATTCAGCACTGCCCTTACCTGCGCCGTTTTACCGCGCGAGGTATTGATAAAGAAAAAAGGCTTCTTAAAATGAAACAAGTATTCCTCGTTAACAAGCTCATTGGTTTCGGCGGTAAGTGGAATGTGTAAGCTCAGCACATCGCTGTGTTTTACTATCTCTTCCATGCTCACCTCGCGGGCAAAGGCATCGCTAAAACCTGTTTTATATTTGTCGTAAGCAATTACGTTCACCCCAAAGCCGGATAGTTTTTTTGCAAACCTTTTGCCCATAAAGCCATAACCAATAATACCTACGGTGCGGCCCTTCAACTCATAACCGCGGTTAGCCTCACGCTGCCAGCTGCCGGCACGAATTTGTGCATCGGCCCTGTTAAAGTTATTCATCAGGGAGAGCAAAAGACCAACGGCATGTTCGCCAACGGCATCCATATTGCCTTCGGGCGCATTAATAAGGGCAATGTTCTTTTCAGCTGCATAGGCCTCGTCAATGTTATCCATGCCAGCCCCGGCACGGCAAACAAAGCGGAGCTGTTTAGCGGCATCTATGACCTGTTTATTCACGTTAAACTTTGAACGGATCACCAGTCCGGCATAATCGCCTATAACTTCGAAGGCTTCGGCTGCGGTTATTTTAGGCTGATAATTGCATTCATAACCTTTGGCTTGCGCCATTTCGATAAAAACCGGGTGTATATCGTCGACTATTAAGATGTTATTTTTCAACTATTGTTGTTTATTTAAAAAGACGGTAAAAGTAACAAATGATAATTTTAATTGAAATTGATACCCGGTTTATTAATTAAGCATGACATTTTGCCCGTTCAATAAAACAGGCATACTATTAGCTACGTTATTATGGCAACCTAAAGCAAGTTTGCCATTTATACATTATGAAACTAAAAAAATTAAGAGCCGGAATGAAGATACAGGCCAGCAGGCTTTCCGATAAAGGCTTCAAACAAATATTCGACCGTATCGATCAGCTTAGCATCAAAAAGGGTGTGGATAAAATGGGCCTCGATAAATTCATTGAACAATGCGCTTATCTGGCGGCAGGTTCGGGCGTAATATCAGGCACGGGCGGCATGCTCACCATGGTCATCGGCGTTCCGGTGGATTTTATAAATCTCATTACCCAGCAATTCCGGGTTACTATGGCTGTAATGTATTACACCCGAGGCAGCTATCATGTAGATTTTGAAGAGTTTATGCACTTCATAGCCACATCGTTAAAAGTGGAGGCTGGCGTAACGTTAACCAAATCGATGCTGGAAGGCGTAGCCGAAAAATTGCTGTTGTTGTTCGGCACCCGCACTGCCGAGCGTTTGGTACCTGTTGTCGGCGCGGTAATAGGCGGCACGGCAAATTACCTGTTTATCAAACGCATGGCCGAATCAGTAAAGAAACTACAGAATTTTGTAACACCGGTGGTGATTGAAGTGAAGTAGTCTTGAGTCAATAGTCCATGGACCATGGTATAAAAGATTTTCTTGGTTTTTCCATGGTCCATCGTCTATGGTCCATCATCCAAAACTATCGACTTGAAGTTATCTTATTCGTCAAATTCACAAAATCGGCAACGGTTAATCGTTCCGCACGCAATTCCAATAAAGGCTCATCAGCCATTTTTTCTTTGTTGATGAGGGACGATACGGCATTCCGCAATGTTTTACGGCGCTGATTAAACCCAGCCTTTACCACCTGCCAAAACAATTTTTCATCGCAATCCAATTCTGCAGTAGCGTTTCGCGTTAATCGAATCACTGCCGATAGCACTTTTGGCGGCGGGTTAAACACCCCGGCTTTCACAGTAAACAAATATTCCACCTTATAATAAGCCTGTAAAAAAACACTCAGTATGCCATATTCCTTGCTGCCGGCTTTGGCGTTGCAGCGCTCGGCTACTTCCTTTTGAAACATGCCCACCACCTCAACCACCTGTTGCCGGTTATCCAACACTTTAAATAGTATCTGCGACGATATGTTATAAGGAAAATTGCCGATAATGGCCATCGGCCCGGTAAAATAGGCGCCAAAATCCATTTCCAGGAAATCGGCATTAATGAGGCGTTCCTTTAATTGGGGATATTTCTTTTGCAGAAACTCGTACGATTCGGTGTCTATATCTATCAGTGAAACCTGCAAGTTTTCTTTTTGCAACAGGAAATCGGACAGGATGCCCATTCCCGGGCCAACCTCCAACACCTGGGTATAGCCCCCGGGGCGGAGGCTGTCTACAATTTTCGCCGCAATGTTTTTATCAGTAAGAAAATGCTGACCTAAATGCTTTTTTGCCCTTACTAATGTCATTATTACTCAAATATTTGAGCAAATTAAGGCATATTTGTGCTTTTATAAGAAAGTAATCTTTTAATTTGTACTGATTGTTGTTGAAATGCTGTAAGGTTTGAAGGTTGAAAAATTGACTGCAAATACTAATAACACATTTTTTCAATGACTAAATGACCGCTGACAAATAACCAATTAAATCGGTGTAATCATTTTTCAAATCGGTGTAATCACCAATAAAAAATCAGTGTAATCATACTAATATGAGCGAAAAAATTAAAGTAGGTATAAGTATAGGTGACGTAAATGGTATAGGTCTCGAGATCATTATCAAAACCCTGGCCGATAGCCGTATTTATGATTATTGCACACCTATAGTATATGGGCACACCAAACTGGCGTCGTTTTATCGCCGTACTACCAATGTGGAAGACCTTAATTTTTTTGTGATTAACAGCGCTGCAGAAGCCCGCCGCGAACAGCGCAAGCCCAATATGATCAATTGCTGGGAAGAAGATGTAAAGATTGAGCCGGGCGTGGCTAACAGCGAGGTTGGCAAATATGCTTTTCAATCATTAGAACGCGCCACCGCCGATCTGATCAACCACCAGATTGATGCGCTGGTAACGGCACCTATAAATAAGGACACCATTCAGAGCGATCAGTTTAATTTCCCGGGTCATACCGAATACCTGCAGGAACGCGATGGTGCGGCAGAATCTTTAATGTTTTTAGTGAGTGATACCCTGCGTGTAGGCGTGGTTACCGGTCATATTCCGGTTGCAAAGGTTGCCGAAAGCATCACCAAAGAGAAAATACTGGCTAAGCTGAAATTGATGGATGCCAGCCTGCGTAACGATTTCTGGATTCGAAAACCAAAAATTGCCGTACTGGGCTTAAATCCTCATGCCGGCGATAACGGCGTTATAGGTACCGAAGAGCAAACTACCATTACCCCGGCTATTGAGGAAGCAAGGGCGAATAATATCCTGGCCTTCGGCCCATACGCTGCGGATGGCTTTTTTGCCAACGGCACTTACCTTCAGTTCGATGCTGTGCTGGCAATGTATCACGATCAGGGTCTGATCCCTTTTAAACAGATCGCCTTCGAATCGGGCGTAAACTTTACCGCCGGATTGAACTTTGTGCGCACCTCTCCCGATCATGGCACGGCTTATGATATTGCCGGCAAAAACCAGGCATCTGAAATATCTTTCCGCGAGGCCTTATTTTCAGCTATTCACATAGTAAAACGTCGCCGCGAAACGCTTGAACTGCACGAAAATCCGCTCGTAATTACCAAATTAAGCAGAGACAGGGACTAACAGGCGCCGAAACATATCCATATCCGGCTTTTGCAATCAGAATTTTATGATGCAAATTGTCTGTTTTGCGCAATTTTTTAAACTTTTTTAAGATGAAAAACAAATGAAATTTTTCTTTTAGCTCAAAAGAAGAATCCGGAAGAAAAGTTAAAAAAGCGGCAATGGCCGCTTCTGCCTCGCATGTTTAACCTATAATTGAGCACCAATATTTCAGCAATAAAATAATTCGCACTAATAATCAGCATTTTATACCTAAAAATAAGGTTATTTCATTAACAATCAATCTGTTAAGCGTTATTTATATACACCCTACAACATTAACTTAAAGTTAAGCTGATTTTTGCGACTTACCCAATATAATGTGTCACTTTTTAAAATTATTTAAAAAGTTTATGAATTTCAATTGCTTTTTTTTTAAGTTTAGCAATTATTTCTCATTCCATACTTAATTACCTAAAATCAAAATCTTATGAAGATTAATTTACCATTAAAATTTTGCTCGTTGACAGCGGCAATGGTAATTGCCTGCTGTGCCAACAGCTACTCAAATCCCCTCAGAAATATAGGAGTAGCTGGTCGTACTATCAAGGCCATTGCACCTATAAAAGGGGTTGTTAAAGACGCAACTGGCGAGACGCTTGTTGGCGTATCTGTATCTATTAAAGGTACCACCACCGGTACTCAAACTGATGTTAACGGTGCTTTCTCCCTCAACGCCAATCCCGGCGATGTATTGGTGTTCACCTACATTGGTTACGTAAAACAGGAAGTTACCGTTGGTAGCGACACTAACATTGCTGTAACTTTAACACAAGACTCTAAACAATTGCAGGAAGTTGTAGTAACTGCGTTGGGTATTAAAAGAGAATCAAAAACGCTTACATACGGTGTACAAACATTTAAAACCGAAGACGTAAACGCCGTTAAAGACCCCAGCCTGGTAAATACCCTTTCGGGTAAAGTTGCAGGTGCACAAATCACTAAAAGCTCATCAGGTGTGGGCGGTTCAACCAAAGTGGTTTTGCGTGGTAACAAATCTATCAATGGTGATAACAACGCGCTATTTGTAATCGACGGTATTCCTATGCCAAGGTTACAAACTCCTCAAATTGGTGGTGTATTCGGCGGCATGGATCGTGGTGATGGTATCGAGAACCTTAACTCCGAGGACATCGAAAGCATGACCGTGTTACCAGGTTCGGCCGCGTCGGCGCTGTACGGTAACCAAGGTGCCAATGGTGTAATTCTGATCACTACTAAAAAGGGTTTGGCAGGTAAAACTACCATCAACTTTTCATCAAACACTACTTTCGAAAACGCATTTCAGCTACCTGATTTCCAAAATACTTACGGACAATCAACTCCGGGTGCAAACGATAGCTGGGCAACTTCAAAGTTAGCTACACCTTCAACATTCAATCCGAAAGACTTTTACAATACCGGTAAAACCTTCACCAATTCATTGTCGGTTCAAACCGGTACCAAAACCAATCAAACTTATTTCTCATTCGAGAGCACAAACGCTAGTGGAATCATCCCGGATAACAAGCTGAACAAATACAACTTTACCATCCGCAACAGCAGCCAGTTTTTGAATGATAAATTAACGCTTGATGTATCTGCAAACTATATCAATCAGAATGTAAACAACAGGCCAAATCAGGGTTTTTATTACAACCCTATCGTTCCTTTGTATATTTTCCCTCGTGGTGTTGATTTCAACCAGTACAAAAACAATTTTGCGGTTTACGACCCTACACGTAACCTGTTTGCACAAAACTGGCCTTTTGCCGTTAGTGATATCGCAACGCAAAACCCTTACTGGATTGTTAACCGCAATACCAACCAGGATCGCCTGGCCCGTTTATTAGGAACAGTATCGGCTAAGTATGTGTTTACCAACTGGCTTAACTTACAAGCACGTGTAAAGGTTGATCGTACGAATGATACTTTCGAGGCTGAAAACTTCGCAACGTCGACTACTACACTGGTTGGCCCTAAAGGCGCTTATACTTTCAACCCAACAAGCACTACACAAACGTACGCTGACGCGATCCTGAACTTCGATAAAAAAATATCTGATTTCCGTATCACCGCCAACGCAGGTGGATCTTTACAAAACACTGAAAGCGACGGTTCAAACATTTCAGGGAACCTGCTGAACTTTGCTAACGTATTCTCAATAACAAATATTGATTATGGTCGTGTATTCCCTACGCAGAATGCAGACCGTGTACAAACACAATCATTGTTCGCTACCGCGTCTATCGGTTATAAAGAATTTTTATTCCTCGATGTAACCGGCAGAAATGACTGGGATTCAACCCTTGCTTACACCAACAAAGACAACTATTTCTATCCATCAGTTGGCTTGAGCGCTGTTTTAAGCTCGATATTCAAAATGCCCGACTTTGTTTCATTTGCAAAGTTACGTGCTAACCTAACAAACGTTGGTAACGGAGCCGGGGCTCTTCAATATGCTACCAACCCTACGTATCCTATCAGCAATGGTACAACCAACGTTGTGGGCGCTGCACCATTCACAACGTTGAAACCAGAAAATACCCGTTCTTATGAAATTGGTACCGACTGGCGATTCTTGAATGACAAATTGACTTTTACATTAAACTTCTATGAGTCGTTCACTAAAGACCAGATCTTCCAAATTGTTCCTACAGCTGCATCAACCTACGGGAAGTATGACTTTAACGGCGGTAATGTACGTAACCAGGGTATTGAAGCTACATTGGGCTACAACCTTAAAGCAGGCGACTTTAGCTGGAGGCCAAGTGTAAACTTCTCGCTTAACCGCAGCAAAATTCTTACTGTGCTAGACTTTACCGATCCGTCTACCGGTGCTCCTGCAAACTTGCAGTATGTTGACCTGTCGACAGATTTCTTTAGCCTGCGTGCCCAAAAAGGTGGCGCTTATGGCGATATGTACTCGCGTACGCTTGAAAAAGATGCTGCCGGAAACTACGTTGTTGATGCAGACGGAAAACCAATTGCTTCGCAAGAGCTTTCAAAAATTGGTAACTACAACCCTAACTTCCTTGCAGGTTTCCAAAACCAGTTCACCTACAAGAACTTTAATTTAAGCTTCCTGATCGACGGACACTTTGGCGGCCAGGTAGTATCGTTAACTAACGCCGTACTTGACCAGTTCGGTGCGTCAGCTGCTACCGCAAAAGCACGCGATAACGGTGGTGTTGATGTGAACGGTAAAAAGATCGACGCCAAAGCCTATTATGACCTGATTGACGGCAGAAACGGCCTAGCGTCTCAGTATGTTTACAGCGCTACCAATATTCGTTTGCGCGAGTTAACTTTCGGCTACCTGCTGCCGGGCAAATACTTTAACAATAAGATTAAAAACATAGGAATCTCTGTTATAGCACGTAACTTGTTCTTCATTAAGAACAATGCACCGTTTGATCCGGATGCTGTATTATCAACCGGAAATAACTTACAGGGTCTTGATGCATTTAACCTGCCAACTATCAGAAGTGTAGGCTTTAAAGTAAGTGCCCAATTTTAATTGTCAATTCATTAATAATATTTGAAATGAAAGCAAAATATTTAAATAAAAAATTTGGTATGCTCCTGGCTGTTGCAGGTTTAGGGCTTACCCTGTTTCAATCTTCGTGTACGAAAGATTTTGAAAAATACAATACCAACAGGTTCAACGCAACCGACTCGTTATTAAAAATCGATGGTGAAGGATTAGGCGCGTTCGTACTACCTATGCAGTTAAACGTTGTTAACTCTATCAATTATAACTTCCAGGTTCAGGAAAACCTGAATGCCGATATTTTTTCGGGATTCATGATGACTGCCGACGCAGGCTTTAACCCGAATAACCACACCTACGCCCTTAACGGCGGCTGGAACACTGCGGCTTTCGATATCGCTTACCCGAACATAATGGGTAACTGGCTCCAGGTTAAAAACCGTGTATCGGCAACCACCCAGGATTATCTGGCAATTGCCACCATCTTAAAGGTAGAAGGCATGCACCGCGTAACCGACGTTTATGGCCCTACACCATATAGCAAGGTTGGTATTAAATCGTTGTCTATCCCTTATGATAGCCAGCAACAAATTTACACTCAGTTTTTTGCAGATCTTGACTTTGCTGTAAAAACCCTGAGCGATTACGTGGCTGCTCACCCGGGCGCTACGCCGTTCAAACCATATGACCTGATTTATGGCGGCGACTACAAAGAGTGGATCAAATTTGCCAACTCATTACGTTTGCGTTTAGCAATGCGTATCTCGATGGTAGATGCTGCCACTGCGAAAGCACAAGCTGAAAAGGCTGTTGCTGATCCAGGAGGTTTGATCTCTACCAATGCTGACAATGCTTACGTACAAGCGGCAAATGGTGTTACCTTCACCAACCCGCTGTGGTCTGTTTGCTACGAATATTTAGACATCCAGATGAGCGCTCCTATGGAATGCTACCTCAAAGGATATAAAGATCCACGTATAGCAGCTTACTTTGTGAAAAGCGCCGATGGCGATTATCATGGTATCCGCCAGGGTATTCAGTTAGATAACTCTGACCAGTACGCTCCGGCCAGCAACTTTAATTTGAAAAACAATTCGCCTATCCGTTTCATGGCGTCGTCAGAAATTGCTTTTCTGCGTGCTGAAGGTGCATTACGCGGCTGGGCAATGGGCGGCAACGCTCAAACTTTCTACGAGCAGGGCGTTACGCTTTCATTCGAGCAAAGTAATGTAGCCTTAGGTAGCTATCTAAGCGACGCCAGCAGCATAGAAGCGCCATTCCACGACATGGTACGTGCTAGCAACGACATTGCGGCTGGTTCACCGAACCTGAGCACCATTACCATTAAATGGAATGAAGGCGATACCTACCAGCGCAAGCTTGAGCGTATAATAACCCAAAAATGGTTAGCTTTATGGCCCGATGGTAACGAAGCGTGGGCTGAACAACGCCGCACCAATTACCCTGTGTTAATGAATGTTGTAATTAACAACAGCCAGGGTACAATTGATACCCAAACCAAAATTCGCAGGCTTCCGTTCTCGCAAAAAGAGTACGACACTAACAAAGCTGCAGTAACTGCAGCCCAAGCCCTGCTTAACGGTCCCGACAATGGCGGCACCCGTTTATGGTGGGATGTAGCTGTGAAAAACTAAGACCTGATCATAAATTGATATCAACAAAAAAGGCTCCTTTGCGGAGCCTTTTTTGTTGATATCAATCCCATCACATTCATCCTTTTTCAAACATCCCATTTACAACGGGTAACTAAAGCTATCAAAGCACTTTCAAGCTTTGTCATTACTGCGGGGCACGAAACAATCCTGTTGCAATGCAATAACGCTAATACGCTAACGTTAACATCAAACACAACATTGCTTCGTACATTGACAATGACAAAGCTTTAAAATACCGTTTTGATTTATTAAGAGAGAGTATTTTGAAGTGTGCCCAGAACGAGATTCGAACTCGTACATCCTTACGAATGCCACCCCCTCAAGATGGTGCGTCTACCAATTTCGCCACCTGGGCCTTTGTAAGTCTGGCATTTCAAGTAAAAAGTCTTAAGTCGTAAAATTATTTTTCTCGACTCAAGACTTCAGACTTAAAACTAAAGACTCTTAAATGGATGTGCCCGAAGAGAGACTCGAACTCTCAAGAGACAATTCTCAACGGCTTCTGAGACCGCAACGTTTACCAATTTCGCCATCCGGGCATTTTACTCAGCTCGGCATTGCGCCATGCTCAAATGAGTTTGCAAATATAAGGGTTTCCGGCAAAATGCCAGCCAATAAATGCAAAAAACAATTTTTATTGTAACTTGCTACTGCCGGCCCATCCCGGCAATGTATTCTATCATGAAAAGATCTTATCTGCGGCTATTAGGCCTTATCCTTTTCGGTATAATTGTTTGTGACACCACCCAGGCCCAAAGTATCCTACAGCAACAGCAGGGCAAACCGTCCAGCATCAGGGGCCTTTCCGTGGTTGATGATAGCATAGCCTGGATAAGCGGTAGCCGCGGCTACGTAGCCATCACCCGAAACGGCGGTAAGAATTGGGCCTGGCAACAGGTAAAAGGCTTTGAGAAGGCTGATTTCAGGGATATCGAAGCATTCTCTGACAAAGAAGCTGTGATGATGAGCTCCGGAACTCCGGCCCTCATATTGAAGACCACCGACGGCGGGGAAACTTGGCAGGTAAAATACCGCAACACCGATACCCTCTACTTTTTAGATGCGATGGATTTTGTTGATAAAAAACATGGCTATATTTTAGGCGACCCCATCAACAACAAATTCCTGATGCTGGAAACCACCGACGGCGGCGAAACCTGGGCGCCGTTCAAGAACAGTCCGGATGCACAACCTGGCGAAGCGGCGTTTGCTGCGAGCGGCACCTGTTTCAGGGCCGCGAAAAATTATATGGCAATATCGTCTGGAGGCACAAACGCACGGTTCATTAATTTTAACATGACCTTGGGTGGTTGGCAATATGATCCGCTTCCCATAATACACCATAAGTCAAGCCAGGGTGCATTTTCTTTTGCACTAGGTAAAGACCGGGCTTTGTTTGTTGGCGGCGACTATGCCGACGACAAAAAAACCGACTCTGTTGCGGCTTATATTAAAAACAGGTTAAATACTAAATTACCATTCACGTCTATTAAAACCGGCCCGGCTGGTTTTCAGTCATCTGTAGAATACATAAAAGACCAGATTTTCGTAGCCACCGGCACGCCAGGAAGTAATATTACCACCAATGGCGGCGAAACCTGGACGAAGATTGACAATACCAGCTTTAACGTTTGCCGCAAGGCTAAACACGGAAAGTTGGTCATTTTTGCAGGGAACGGAGGAAAAACCGGCATTCTGAAATTATAGACCACTGTTAATGAGTACCTTAAAAGCGCCTGAAAATAATTTAAAATAACGCTTGCACACATAATCGAATAGTCCTATATTTGCACCACTTTAAACAAAACGGTTTAAAGTATGATTCCGTAGCTCAGCCGGTAGAGCATAACACTTTTAATGTTGGGGTCCTGGGTTCGAGTCCCAGCGGGATCACAGAGACTGTCACAAGTCGAGACAAAAGCCTTTCAATTGAAAGGCTTTTCTTGTATGTAAGCCTTTCAATTAGCGGTCTTCTAATTCAGATCAATGATAATTCAAGTTTTTATAAAAATGGCACCAATTTAGCTTTCAGGTCTGGGGACTTCATATTGCTATCCAACGGAAAAATGGGCCGCATCAATCTTCTATAAGGTAAATGCACAATATCCTGGTCTACTCCTCCGGGTGTCAGCGCCAGCAGCCAATCGGCGCGCATGGCAAATAGTTCAGGCTCGAGATAACCTATCTTTACCACTACAATGTCGGCAGTTCTTGGATTAAGTCCCAGCCTGGTAAAATCCTTTTCATGATGGTATGGCTTTCTTTTTTTCGTTACGATGATGTGCACGCTGCCCACTTTTATCGATGCTTCAACTTCAGCGTCGATGTCACCTTTTACAATTGATTCGACAGTACCTACGATATGTACCGGCGGCGCCAGCCTTGCGTCTACTTTCGCACCGGCATAGCCGTCTACATGGCCGCCAATGCCTGCTGCAATTGCTTTGTTGATCAATTCAGGACCGGGAATCGAAGCATAGATGAGCGATGGCCCTTTATCCGTTTTAAATTCAGGCCTTTTCAATATTTGGGTTAACGTCCAGGTTACATCTCCTGCGCCCCCTGCTGTAGGATTGTCGCCCGAATCGCTGATATAGAAAGGATGTTTCGTGCTTGAGATCGCTTTGTCAAGGCATTCTTTCAAATTACCGGTAGGTGCAACAAATTGAAACTCCTTTCGCACGTCCCAAAAGCTTTTCGCAAGATATTCTGCGGTTCCGGTCACCTTAGCCTTATCATCGCCGGTAACCATAACAACAGCATGGTTACGAGGCTCGTCGGCCCAGGCGTAACCTATCCATATCGCCGCATCTATTACACCTTGCTGTTTGGCGGCCGGCCATACTTTGGCGTAAAGGCTTTTCCCTGGCTCAATCCGGGTGCTGGTTTTTTCGCCTGGCAGCAAGATCGGCACAGCTATGTAGGCTTTATAAGCCGGTTTACCTTTTCCGCTTTGAAGCCGTTCTATCAGGTTGGTTACCGCGCGGCGCTTGGTTTGCAGCGCATCCTCGTGGGGCGCCATACGATAGCAGGTAATCAGGTCGCTGTTTACCGCCAGCCGCCACGAAACGTTACCGTGCAGATCCATAGCGGTAGACACGATGGTCTTTTTGCCAACCACCTTCCTGATCCGAACCAGGAAATCTCCCTCGGGATCGTCAAGTCCCACTACACTCATCGCTCCATGAATATCATAAAACAAGCCATCGTATGGGCCATGCTCCCGAAGCGAATCCAGTGTTTTTTTCACCAGCGACTCGTACGCTGCCCTGGTAACCGTACCGCCCGGCAAGGCATGCCCATCTACTGTCGGTACCCATACCGCTGCTTTGCGAACAGATGAATCGGGCGCCCAAAACGGATATAACTGAAAAATGGCGTTGCCATACTTTGCGTGAAATGCAGCCTCATCTGTTCGCGCAGGCGAAAAAGTGCTCGATTCGATACCCAAACCCGCTATTGCAATACGCGGCAAATGTTTAGCAGTTGAATTGTTTTGAGCCAAGCCCTGCAATGCAGCAATGTATAAGAGCAACAAAATGGATACCTGTTTCATAATTGAAAGATTAGCGGAGAAGGTTATGATCAAAAATAAGAAAAGCCTGTTACCCTTAAAGCATAAAGCTAAATGGTTAACAGGAATTATATTTTTAATACTTCACCTGCCCGGCAAAGCATCTCACAGTAATCCAGGCAAGTATGATTCAGCAGATTTTTGCTGCTGTTGCTTTCAAGCTGTTGAATATTACGTTTCTGTATGAGTTATGACACGAGTGTTAGGCCAGGTTGTTTAAAATCTCCGCCCCAGGATAACTTTAAATATCGATCTGTCGGTTTCGTTTGTAAGACCGAATCCGTATCCCGCGTTAAATTCCCAGTTGGGGCTAAAGTTAAGGTCGGTAGCTATAAATAGCTGGTGCTCTTGGTCGCGCAGCGCATAATAATGAAAGAACGGGCCGGTGCTGCCATAATATTCAAGCCCCAGCGCTACAACTTTTGATACGTCATAGCTGCCCTTCACATTGGGCGAAAATATCATACCGCTATGCTGATCGGGGCCTTTAAAGCTTTGGTCCAGCGTTGGGTTGAAAGAAACATATAACTTACCCCACTTTTTATCAATTATGGGTCTTATCTCCAGCGAACTTGTATTGGCGTCGTACTGCGCTTTCTGAAAACCAAATTCAAGCGACAAACTCACGCCAACCGGCCATTTCCAGTCCTCGGGCACAGCTACCCTCGGCCTTATATGCGAACCTACATAAGCCGTGCGGCCGTCACTTCCTATCGTATTAAAAAAATAAAAACCGGTTTCAAACCAGGGAGTCCAGCCATGTGTAATTTCAATGGTCTCGTGAAAAACATGATTAGTGGGCAGCACTCCGCCAACTGTTTCTTTAGAGCCCTCGAAGGTAAAATTGCTATGCAGTTCGAGCATTGTATGGCCTTTTTCTACCGTTTCAGAGCCATAAACCTGTATTTCATAGTTATCCTGAGCTTTAACAGCAGCGCACGAAATTATCAGCAATAAAACGGTAAGGTAGTGTTTGTACATAGTAAGACTGTTTACGTAATAAAACTATATTCAAAATCTGGAGGAAAACTGAATTCCCGTATCTGCATCAAAATGGTTACGTTAAAGTACTCCTGCAATAAAATGACACAAAAATTCAACCGGAACTGTAAATTAGCATCCTGTTTTATTTCAGGGTATAAACATGATACACCAATTTGTAAATGATCAGCCTGACGCCCTCTTCAGGATGGTATATGACGAAGCCAGGTTCGATCGTAATTTCTACGGCAAAGACCAGCACCAAAAGCTCCTCACCATTGCCTGGAATCGCGGGGCGGATCAGGAAATCACTATCGACGACGTTCCATATAACTTTCCGGCTAATACTGTTCATTGCCTGATGACCAGCGAGAACTTTCATTTTGAGCAGGCCAGGGATATTGTTGCCTGGCAGTTCAGCAGGGAATTTTATTGCGTGGTTGACCATGACAAAGAGGTGAGTTGCGTGGGATTCATTTTTTTTGGCCCGCCGCTTAAAATGTTTATCAGGCTGACCGAGCACGATCAAAAACAGATTGAAATGATCCTGCACATGCTTCAGGAAGAATTTAATACGCACGATCAGATTCAGGGCGAAATGATGCGCGTCCTGTTAAAACGGCTTATCATTATCGTAACCAGGCTTGCCAAAGTACAATACGTTAGCGAAAATGAATTACCGGGCGATAAGTTCGACGTTATTCGCAAATACAATGTGCTGGTAGAAATGAATTATAAAAGGGAGCACCAGGTGAGCTTTTATGCCGACCAGCTTTTTAAATCGCCAAAAACCTTATCAAACCTTTTTGCCCTGTATAACCATAAAAGTCCGCAGCAGATCATCCAGGAGCGTTTAGCACAGGAAGCCAAACGACTCTTTCTTTATACCAACAAAACTGCCAAAGAAATTGCCTATGAACTGGGCTTTGAAGACGCCGGGCATTTCGGAAAATTCTTCAAACGACTCACCGGCCAATCTGTAACCGAGGTTAAAAAACGCAATTTACCGGCTGCCTAACGCCCCTATTTCAATAAAACTCCATCAACTCGGGAAATATAGACTACTCTTCGGGCAGTCCTGCCGTTTCTCAGGGCTGCTATCCATCCTACCTTTGAATCATCAAATCATTCAAAGAAAAAATGGAAACATCAGCTCTTAACAAACGTCAAATCAACCGGGACAAAGAAAATTTACTTGTGAGATTTTCATCATGGGTAAGCAAAAAAGATCTTCCCTTTGTTGTCATCGGCTTTGGTATTATCGTTATGCTCTTGTGGGCCGGTTCTTACAAAATGACCGCGCCCGGTGCAGAAGGTATTGTTCCATTGGTCAGCAATAATCCGCTCATCAGCTGGCATTTTAAGGTGTTCGGCACCTATCACGGTTCTGATATTATCGGCCTTGCAGAAATTACCGCCGCACTGCTTATGATTGTGGGATTATTTAAGCCACAGGCGGGCATTGCAGGGGCGAGCATTGCCGTAGTAATGTTCTTTATTACCAGCACCATGGTCATCACTACTCCCGGTGCGCTTACTAATGTTAACGGCTTCAATTACATGAGCTTCTTAGGATTATTTCTTTTTAAAGATATCATCAACCTCGGGGCATCATTTTACCTGATCACCAGATTCGGCCATAAAGCGGTTTTAGCAAGGCATAAAGCAAACTAAATTTCGATCCAAAAAAATCAATAACTAAATAAATTCATAAACAACATTAAAAAACATAATATAATGAAAACAATAGCAGTTCCAACCAGAGATCAAGTATCACCAGCTAATCAAGCAATTTTTGACAACCTGAAGAAAGGTATCGGCATGGTTCCTAACTTATTTGCAACATTTGCCCATTCAGAAAATGCTTTAGGTACTTATCTGGCTTTATCGGGCGCAAAAACATCATTAAAACCTAAGGAAAAAGAAGTGGTTAACCTTGTGGTGAGCCAGGTTAATGCTTGTGATTATTGTTCAGCCGCCCATACTGCTCTTGCTAAAATGCAAGGCTTTACAGACGAGCAGGTCATTGAGATCCGCCGCGCAGAAGTTACTTTCGACAGCAAATTGGATGCCTTGGCTAAACTGGCAAAAAGCATTGCTGAAAATAAAGGCCATGCCGACGAACAACTGGTAGAAAACTTCTACGCCGCCGGCTATAACGAAGGCTCGCTGGTAGATGTAGTTCTTGTTGTTGGCGATAAAACCATCACCAATTACCTCTACGCTTTAACTAATATCCCTGTTGATTTCCCTGCTGCTCCGGCTATCTAATTTAACCCGGAATATATTTATAAAAAGAGAAAGGCGCCAATTGGCGCCTTTCTCTTTTTTGTTTTAAATGGCTTACCTTGTATCTTTAATCTTTAAGATGCGTTACATGGAGTTTTCGCCGGGCAACCGGCTGAAGGATTACGTACAGTGTTATTTCATCTGCGAAACGGATACCGCTTCGATAACCGAAGACCGGGTTTTTGCATCGGGCTGTGTAGAGATCATGTTCAATCTCGGAACCGATGGTCCCGAGCAATTGGTGAACTGCGCGGCGATCCATGAACCCGCCGTTCAATTGTGGGGGCAAACCATCCGGCCGCTTATCTTCACTTCCTTCCGCAAACATACCATGCTGGGGGTACGCTTCTTTCCGCATACCGCCGCCTGCTTTTTTGACGAACCGATAAGTATTTTCAACGATCAGATCCTCGATTTTAACGAGATAGCAGGTACGCCGGCCCATTTATTATATGACAGGTTGTTGTATTCTAATTCCATTAAAGAACGACTTGAACTGGTAGAGCAATTTTTACTAACGCGACTCTTGACCTTTGAACATCGTTTCGGGAGGATAAAAATGGTTGGCAGTATCTTAAAAGATATCGGGCAGAACGACTTCCTTGAAAATATCAATTCCTTCGCAGCGCGCTATGGCTTATCGTCCCGTTACCTGCAAAAAATTTTCATTGCTTATTCTGGCTTGGGTCCAAACCTGTTCAGCAAGATAGCCCGCTTCCAGAAAAGTTTGCACCTGGTTACCCAAAAAAATGTATCGCTTACAACCATTGCTTACCAATGCGGTTATTTCGATCAGTCGCACTTTATAAAAGATTTTAAATTTTTTACGGGTACTTCCCCCTCCCATTTTCAACCGGAAAGCTCTACCGATCTTTTTGTACCACTGATGAACTAAGTGTTCCGATTTTTACAATTTGTTGGTTGCAGGCAGCAATAGCTTTGCCTGCATGAAAAATAAATATCTGTCACTAATAATAGCCGGCCTGCTCTTTTTCCTTGCCGGATACAAGGCGGAGGCCCAGGGCCTTGCCACCGTTAAAAATGAGATCGCTAAAGATAATGCCCTTTATTTCGACCTTTTCAAAAAGAAATCGGCTGCCATAGTTGACCTGTACACTAATGATGGCTGCCTACTCTCACCCGACGCACCGGCCATTTGCGGAAAAGCCGCGTTAACCAAAGATTTTACAGACACCTACGCCGCGGGACAGGTGAGCGGTGTAAAATTTACCACGATGGAAATCTATGGCGATGGCAAAGATTTTGTAACCGAAGAAGGCACCTGGCAGGTATTCGACGCCAAAGGCAAAATGATAGGCTATGGTAAGTATTTAAAATTATGGAGGAAGACCAAAGCAGGCTGGAAAATATTCCGCGACCTATTTAATAGCGACCGAAAAAGTTAAACAAACCACTGTTTAGCACATTTTCTTTTGTCATCCTGAACGCAGTGAAAGATCTAATTCATCTATAAGTTCGCGAACTATCAGCCGTTTACCTATCAATTAGATAATATTCTTCACTGCGTTTAGAATAACAAAAGGTTATCTTCAATCTTCCGCGCCCTTTGTGGTTAACTAACCCGCCAAACAACCCACTCTTATCGAGTGGTTATCTCCAGTTGTTTACCCTTTTTCATCTCCTCATCTGTTATAAAGTAGCCGTTTATTTTCTTGCCGTCATAAGTCAATCCAGTGATCTTTTTACCTGAATTCTTTTTGCTGATGGTATAAACCTTGCCGTTATCCAACTGAATTTTAATGCGATCAAAAAGCGGCACTGAGACGATGTATTTAGGGTCGGCCGGTGAAAAAGGATAAAAGCCCATGGCATTAAACACATACCACGACGACATTTCGCCCGCATCGTCCATCCCGGCATAAGAGAGGTGTTCCTTGCCTAGATCGTAAAAATGATTCATAATGCTGTCTAGTATCACCTGCGATTTTTCCTGCTTCCCAACAAAGTAATAAAGAAAGGCATAACTGTGATCTGGCTGGTTTCCCTGGCAATACTGCCCTATAAAACCGGAAATATTATATGCCTCATACCCTTTCCACGGAATAGAGAACAGCGAATCCACTTTCAGCTCAAACGCACGTTTGCTTCCAAAAAGATTGATCAACCCCGGCACATCATGCGGCACAAAAAATGTCGACTGCCAGGCATTGGCCTCGCGGTACATATATTCATAGTAAGGATAATACGGATCGAAATTCTTCACCCAATCGCCATTGGCCAGTCGCCCCTCCATAAACCCGGTGGCTGGATTAAATACGTTTTTATAGTTGCCGGTACGCTTCATCAGCATACGGTAGCTGGCCGTATCTTTTAATTCGCGGGCCAGCAGCGCCACGGCATAATCGTCATAGGCATATTCCAGCGTTTTAGTAACAGCGGCCTTGGTTACCGTTTCGGTTACCGGGTGCGGCACATCAAGCTCGGCTATATAGCCTTTTGTCTTGTATTCATCAACATATTTCCGGGTACCTTCTACCGTGGCATTTTTCAGCATCAGCCTGTATGCCTCTTTTACATCAAAGTCCCGCAATCCCCGCAGGTAGGAGCCGGTAATAAATACCGATGCATGGTCGCCGTGAAAAAAGGTAGGCATAAAACCTGTTACCTCGCCCTTGTCTATCAGCGATTTAATGACATCATTGGTTACTTTAGGCGAGAGCATCCCTAACAGGATCAGTTTGTTCCGGTAATCATCCCAAAGCGATGGTTCGGTATAGTAGTTAAAACCTTTGTTTACCACTTTTCCGCTCAGGTCGGTAAAATCGCCGTTGGCATCACTGCGAAGCGCAGGCCATAAGAATGAGCGGTACAAAGTCGAATAAAATATCCCTTTCTGGCGCTCGGTACCGCCGGTGACTGAGATCTTCGACAATAGCTTGCTCCATGTTTCCGTAGCTTCCTTCCTAACCTGCTCAAAACTTTTGCCCAGCATTTCTTTCTCTAAATTCTCCTTGGCATTTTTCACACTCACAAATGAAAACCCGATCTGAATCTCCAGCGGCTTATTTTCATTAGCAAAATGAAGTACCGGAACTATCTTATCGCCTTTTTTCAGCGAATCGATCTTGTCTATTTTATGATTAGTAACCGCATAGAAATAGATTTTCTCTCCCGCCTGCTGAAAACCGGTAAAAACGCTCCCGCTTTCGCGATGGATATCCCAGCTTTTTACCCTTTCGTTTGATAGGGCGAGGTCTGCTACCAGTTCCTTGCTTTCACCGGGCTTGAAGGTATATTTATGAAAGCCGCAGCGTAAGGTAGAGGTAAGCTCGGCATTAATGCCGTATCGCTGCAAATAAACCTGGTAATAGCCGGGATGAGCCGATTCATTTTTATGACTGTAGGCCGATTTGTAGTCGTCTGCCGCTACTTGCCCGGTTACCGGCATCAGGGGAATATTACATAAATTCCAATGCCCCTTACTGGTATGCGCAAAACCGTAGATCACCGTATCCTCATACTGGTAGCCCGAGCCACTATGAAACTGCGTAACAGGCGTTAGCTGCACCATAGCATTAGGCACCGACGATCCCGGGAAAACTTCTGCACCCCAGGTGCGGTGGGTAGGTTTAAACCCAAGATCTTTTGGGTCCCACAACGTAGCCGTACCCAGCAGTGGATTAACATAATTTACCGGCGATTTTTGGGCGAATAACTGCCCCGTCACCAACAGAAATAAAATAATTGTGATGTTTTTCTTCATCGTAGTATGTTGTTCATGGTATGTATTTAACAGCGACATTCCCCGCCTTACGGGCAGGCTATGCCTAATAATAACGCAATAAAAACAAAAGGGTGCCGGAAACTTAATAATTTTCCGGCACCCTCCTTTTATTACAATTTATCTGTTCATTTAATATTTATGACATAGCTAAACTTTTGCGACACAGAAAGCGGCGTGCAGTTCGCCAGTGGCCTTGGTCCACAGGAGTTTGAACCCACGCCCAGTGTCCGCGCGTCAACGCACAACACGGTTGCTTCTGTTGGAGGCAGGTCAATGCGATATTCCACATGTTCCATTTGCTCATCGTTATATGGCAACGCCGATACCTGCAGTAACGCAATATCTTTTTTTACCGTGAGCGATGACCCCGCGTTGCTGCTTACCCTGGCCCAGCGCACATCTTCGTGGTTACCGGCCTCCATTGGCTTTTCATACGGTGTTAGCTGCTGCTTAACCGTGCTGTGATAATGGGCAACATCAAAGCCCTGCTTGCGGTCAATGTAGTTTTCCATCGGCCCCCTGCCAAAGTAGTCGAACTGATCGTAACTTTTGTTGAGCATAAATCTTACGCCAACCCTTGCCAATGGAACCGACTCATTATTGAACGACAGGTCGTTGTCTGCCTTTATGGTACCATCGCCGGTTATTTCATAATTAACCTTATGGGTTACCACAAAACCGTTTCTTCCTTTTCCTTCCAATTCGGCGCTGATCTCTACCTTGTCATCGCCCTTTTGTTTGAACGATACTTTGGTTGCCGACCATTCCAGTTTCTTCAAACCATATCTATTCCATGATTCATCAGCCCACATATCATCATTGCGGTGCGGGGCACGCCACAAGTGCAGCATAGGGCCGCCCTGGCTGGTCAGCATATTGCTGTTATGGCTGTTAATTTCGGTAAAGGTGCCCTTGGTTTTGCTGAACACGAGGCTAAAATCTTTACCAACTACATTGATGTTTTTATCATCTTCGGTCGCTTTAACCTGTACATTGATGCTATTTGAATTTTCAGCAGCCGCGGCGCTTACGCCCGGTAAGGCCAGTTGCTGTGATGCAATTTCATAGCCTTTCTTCGCCCAAAGCTCATCCCTGGTGGTGTTGAACGCTATCCTCACAAAATATTCAGCGCCAGGTTTTGGTGTAAACTGGTAAGGGATCTTAACATCTGCCGATTGGCCGGGAGCAATCTGTCCCAGCGGCAACGTCCCCTTGCTTATCTCCTCGCCGTTTTCGGTCAGGCTCCAGCTTGCAGCAAAGCCATCCAGCGTAATAAACTGGTAGCGGTTATGAACATTTACCGTGCCTTTTGCCAGGTCGACTGGTTTGATGCTGATCCATTGGTAAGCGTGTTTTAACTCAGGGAAATGCGGTTTTGGGGTACGATCGGAAAATACCACACCTTTATGAATAAAATAATGGTCGTTAGGTGTTTCGCCGAAACCGCCGCCAAAGGCTATAATAGGATGTTTTGGATCGAATTTATTGTAGATGCCCTGATCCTGCCACTCCCAGATACAGCCGCCTAACAGGTTGGGGTATTTATCAAACAAGTCGTTATAATCGGCTACGCTTCCCATCGAGTTGAACATGGCATGCGCATATTCGCACAGGTAAAAAGGTTTGGTGAGCTTAGGATCAGTTGCATATTTTTCAACGTTCCCCAGGCCGGTGTACATCTCGCTGTCCATATCGGCAGGATTTTCATCGCCAATGCCAAAGCCCTGGTAATGGGTTGGCCTGCTTGGGTCGATGTTTTTGATGATGTTCAGCGCCGCCCTGAAATTGGAGCCGCCGCTGCCGCACTCATTACCCAACGACCAGATAATTACCGATGTATGGTTTTTAAAGTTCTCCACGTTAGCCACGTTGCGGTCAATAATGGCTGCCTTTATCCGCGGGTCTTCGTTAAATTCGTCCCATGCACCGTGGCACTCCAAATTGGCTTCGGCCAGCAGGTAAATGCCGTACTCATCACATAGCTCATACCAGCGCGGATCATCAGAATAATGGCAGGTTCTTACGTGGTTACAGTTGGCCTGTTTGATAAGGATGATATCCTTTATCATCTGGTCCTCGGTAATGGCGTGGCCTACATCGGGCCAATTCTCGTGACGGTTAACACCTTTCAATTTCACAGGCACGCCATTCACCAAAAACAGGCGACCTTTGATCTCAACTTTTCGGAAACCTGTGCGTGTAGAAATGGTCTCCAAGGTTCGATTGTCGCCCTTAATAGAAACAACCGTTGTGTAAAGGGCGGGCGTTTCTGCGGTCCACTTACGCGGATTGGTTACCGGGAAACTCACTGTTACGGCAACCTCCTCTCCCGGTTTCAATGCGGGAATACTTGCTGTGCCTTTGCCATTTTCAACCGGTTTATTGCCGTCATATAAACTAACATCCAGGCTGCGTGCTTTGGTTGCCACCGTGCCGAAGTTCTTTATCTTGCCAACAACCTGCAGGGTCGCGTTCTTAAATTCACTGTCGAAATTCGTTTTTACAAAAAAATCACGAATGTGCTCCTGGGGCGAACTCCAAAGGGTCACATTTCTGAAGATGCCGCTCAGGCGCCACATGTCCTGGTCTTCCAGGTAACTACCTGTGGTAAAGCGGTACACTTCAACAGCTATCATGTTATTGCCAGGTTTCACAAAGTTGGTAATGTCAAAATCAGCTGCGTTACGGCTGTTTACGCTGTAGCCAACTTTTTTGCCGTTAACCCAAAGGAAGAATCCCGCGTCCACACCATCGAAGGTTACAAATATGCGGCGACCGTTCCAATTGGCAGGCACCTCGAAATTCCGCCGGTAGCTGCCCACCGGGTTCCTTTCCTTGTAAGCGGTAAAACTCACCGGCGGGGTGGTCATTACCCGCGGAAAGTCCTTTTGAAATATGTAATTGTAATTGCTGTAGTACGGCGTACCGTAACCTTCAATCTGCCAGTTTGAGGGCACCTTGATGTCGGCCCATTTGTCAACGTTATAAGTGGTTTTATAAAAATTAACCGGGCGCTGCTGCGGCCAGCCTACCCAATTAAATTTCCAGGTGCCGTTAAGCGTTCTGGCATAAGTAGACGCATGGCGGTTAGCCTTTAGGGCCTCGGCTAAATTAGCATAAGGCATTAACGTGGCGTGCGCCAGTTGTTTATTAATGCCGATATTTTCGGGGTCTTCAATTTCTTTGGGGACAGATGCCGTATCGGCTTTGGTGAGCCAGCTGGCAGATTTCATTTGGGCCGGGCTTATTTTATAGCAGAAAGCCAAAAATAGAATCAGCACGTACTTCGCGATTGGTTTTTGAAACATGACTTGTATTTAGTTTTTATTGATAGTGTTAATGTGTATTAAGGCAGACGCAGGGCTTATGATGATTTTTTCGTTGTGTCTATTTTGGCTACTATCCAGTCGCCAATTTTTATACCCTGGGTAACGCCGTTATCAATAGCATCCATAAAATGGATACCACCCCAAAACCTGGAAATGGCGGCCTCTTTTGCGGCCTGCATAAACCCGTTGAAATGCCTTGCAGGTACGCCATAGCTCACTTCCACATTATCGGTATATTTAAAATTGTCGCCAAAATAATGCGTAAGGATCACTGCCGAGGTTGCTGAAATAATGGAATGCCCGCTGATATATTCAGGAAACGGAGGGGTTTGCAGCAGCGGCTTCCAATTGATATCTATATATCTTCTGATGGCAGTTTCAGGGCGAATGCGGTTGGTACGGTATTTATCTTCCCAGCATGCAATAAACGCATCAAGCAAGCCTGCCGACACTACCGTGTGGATCTCCATTGCTTTCGAGAAACCTGTTTTGGCCTGTGCACATGCAATGCCGGTGATACCCAGCCAATGTGCCCCCGGCGAGATCTTTTTCAGGCCGATCAGCATGTGCCCGTTATCCTGCAGGGCAAAAGGATTACAGTCCCAAAAGTTGGCAATGTTTTTCTGCTCGGTAGTAAGGTCGTTAGCCCCGGCCTTATAGTTCATTAGCAAAAATTTATAAAACGCTGAATTTTTATCGGTAGAAAAAGGTATTGGCGGACCAGGCAAAAACTGGGTAGATGAATTGATGAACAGCGGCCTCACCGTATTAAAGTACGGCTCAACAGCGGCCATGTAGGCAGGCGGTGTCGGGTCCCATGTACTATCGGCGCGGGCAGGTGTATAGCGTTTGTAATTGCTGATACGGTTATACTTGTCCTTTTTGGCGTAAGCCAATATCTGCTTACTGATGGCCTGCCCGTAATGCATTGAGCTATCTATAACCTCGTCTGTAAAACCAAGCTTCCGGCACGAGTCCAACAGATCCTGCTCAAATTTGAGCATCGAACTGCCTGTGGGCTGCATCTTGCCGGCGGTTTCCATCATAGCTATCAGTGCGCTCAACTGGTAATTGTAACCTTTGGCAAACGCCGGCTTTTTAATATCCGGGTATTCATTTAAAACGCCTTTCATGCTTTTTATGGTTTGATCATTCTGGGCCACCACCTCGTAACCGGCAAGGCAGGCGTACGAAAAAAAGCGGGCAGCCAGCGGCGGGTTCGTCACATCGTGCACCATAATCAGCGTAGCCTTGTTAATCACTTTCGTGATATCCAGACTGGTTAGTACGGGTTGTCGTTTTTTAGTACAGCTATTAAACAACCCTATAACGGCAAATAGTATAATCGTTAAAAATGCCTTAAATCTCATTTTTTAGTTTTCTTTATAGGCTTTCACCCCAACCTGGTTAATGCCGAACAAAAGGGTATGATTTATTTCGGTCACACTTCGTACGTCACCCCATAACTTAAATCCCGATCTCAGCTGCGGGATATATTGAAAATGTCCTTTACCATCGCCTTTTAACAGCATGCCATAATTGGCGTCATATTTTCCCGTGCGCAAACGCGCCCGATTAATGTTGCCGCATAAAAGCAGATCGGTATTGCCATCGTGGTCATAATCTAAAGTGGTTATGGTATAAACCGGCGACGACTGTACCTGCAGCGGCAGTTCCGAACCATGCAGCTTACCTTTTGAGTCGCTTAAAAAGCACGTGGTTGAAAGGTTATTGGCAGACAGATGCTTTGCGTCCTTTAATTCCACCGGGGTAAATATATCGGTAAGGCCAGCATCGGCATAACTCTTATAATCAGCAAAACGGGTACGCATGGTGCTCATCTGGTCAAATAATTCATCGCGGGTAATATAAGGATAGCTTTTGCCCTGGATGTAAAAACAAAAAATCGGGTCGACAGAGCCATTGTCGTCAAAATCCTTGTAGTACATTTCCGCAGGTTCGTTGTCCGAAACTTTGCATTGACTGTTAAGGCCCAGGTTACCGGCAATAATATCCGGATGCCCATCGTGGTTAAAATCGCCGATAAGCAGCTTGTTCCAGAATCCGCTTTGCGGCCCGTCAAAATAGGTTGCAGTATTATCAACCAACGTGTTTCCCGAATTCGTTAATACGGTTATTGGCATCCATTCACCTGCCAGTATCAGGTCGGGCTTTTTATCGTTGTTGACATCTACCCAGGCGGCATCGGTTACCATGCCTATATGCGGTAAATCGGTGTTGTACTTGGCTGTTTCGTCGCTAAAATGCCCCTTGCCATCGTTAATCAGCAGGTAGCTTTGCGGCGCTTCGGGGTAACGACCAGGTATTACGCGTCCTCCAACAAACAGGTCGGGATGTCCGTCACCATTTACGTCGGCACTTACCACACAGCTTTTGCTGCTCAACATCTTTGGTAGGCTATTTTTTGCTTTGATGAAGTTGCCCTTGCCGTCGTTCAGGTAAAGCCTGTCCTGCAGGGCTGGATCATCAACCGCCAGGTCGCCGTATCCTCCCGAGGCTACATACAAATCAGGCTTGCCGTCGCCATTGGCATCAAAAAACAAAGCTGCCGCATCGCTGCTTTTCTTATCAGCTTCGAAAGCCGGCTGTTGTTTTAAAATGAATGTTTGGTTGGCCTGCTGTAGGTATAAAGCACCGGGCTTACCATCTTCCCCACCAACATACACATCCTCCAAACCATCGCCATTAACGTCGCCCTTAACCATACATGGTCCCGAAAACGACATCGGGTTCACCATTAGCGGCTGGCGCTTAAAATCGTTGATGCTGTTTTTATCCTGCTTATTATTCACCGGCGACTCAACCTCTGTAAAAAGAGTCTTTACCGGTTGCGGCTTCTGGTATTTGCCGGTGGCATTTTTTTCGTTCAACACCAGTTGCTGATCGCCTTTAACATGCTGAATAAGCTGTGTGCTGCCGTTCTGCCAAATGATACGCAGCGAATCCACCTGTTTATCCTTGCCTAACCCAAAATGCAACACCGGCGATACGCTCGACTGAAAACCGCGGCTTGGCATTTGCTCCAGGTATTGCAATTTATTTTTCACATAGATAGTTACCTTAGCGCCTATGCCTTGCGTATTTTTACCGGCGCCTTCCAGTTTAAGCTGCAAATAATGGTTATTTAATTGTTTGTTAGCTTCGTTTTGGTAGATGAAAGCCGGCTGATTAATATTGTTCACCACCAGGTCCAGATCACCGTCATTGTCCAGATCGGCGTATGCCGCCCCGTTACTATTTGACGACTGACTAATACCCCATGCCGTGCTGGTATTGCTGAACGACAGCCCCCCGTTGTTTTTAAAGAAATAGCTGCTCACCTGCGATGATGGGATCTGCTGCACCAGGTCATAGATATCTTTGCGCATTAACCGCCTGTCTTTCACAAAGTCGCCCATGTATTTCATAAAATCCATGTTGGTAAAATCGCGGGTGAAACCGTTGGTTACAAAAAGATCTTTCCAGCCATCATTATCATAATCGGCAAACAGCGGAGCCCAGCTCCAATCGGTATTTGATATGCCCGATAGTTGACCCACCTCGCTAAAAGTGCCGTTCCCGTTATTAATTTGTAGCATATTGCGCATATACTGGTAATAAAACCCCGTGCGTAGCGTCAGGTCAAATTTTTCATAATTATCAGGGGCGAATAATAATTTTTGACGACGATTTCCTTCCGGAAGCATATCGAGCGTGAAAATATCAGGCAATCCATCATTGTTGATATCTGAAATATTATTGCCCATAGATGATTCGGAAGTATGCCCTAATGAAGTTTGCAGCTTGTTGGTAAAGGTGCCGTTCCCGTTATTGATATACAGATAATCAGGAATGGTGTAATCATTTGAGATGTAGATATCAGGCAATCCGTCGCCGTTAATATCATCTACGGCGGCTCCAAGGCCATAAGTAAGGTCAGAACTGCTGATTCCGGCCTGTTCAGTTATATTTTTAAATACCCCATTATCATTCCTGTACAACCTTACGCCGTTGAATGAGCCTGATTTCTTCAGGGCATCAGCCGTATTCACCTCATCAAGTACAGGCAACTGGGTGGGGCTGTGGTTTAGTAAAAACATATCAAGGTCGCCATCCAGATCATAGTCGAAAAATACGGCCTGGGTGCTGTAGCCGGCATCCGCCAGTCCGTATTGCTGGGCTTGTTCTGTAAACAGCGGGTTTCCGTCTTTATCGTTACCCTGGTTAATAAACAGTTGGTTTTGGCGGTGTTCTTCGCGCACATTGCCAGAGTAGCAAACGTAAATATCCAGTTTACCGTCGCCATTTACATCGGCTATGGTTACGCCTGTTTTCCAGGGGCCGGGCCTGCCTGCAACACCGGCGGTTGCAGTAACGTCAGTAAACTGCATATTCCCTTTATTAATATACAGTTTATTGTCGGTCATGTTGCCGGTAAAGTACAGATCCTGCAGGCCATCTCCATTCAGATCGCCAACGGCCACGCCGCCGCCGTTGTAAAAGTATTCATACATCAGCACGTTGGTGTTCAGTCCCTCGGTTAAGGTATTGCTAAAATCCACGTGCGTTTGTTCTGGCGAAAGCAGGGTAAAAAGCGGTTTACCGCCTTCAGCGGCACCATCATTATCAACGGTTTTATGGGTACAGCCGGTTACTATCACAACGCCGCTCAGGAGCAAACGGCACAATGTTTTTTTGTAAATGTTCACCAAATTTTTAGCTTAAATAATACGTTTAAAAGTAAAAGAATGCCGGGACAATGAGCCGGCATTCTTTACATTAAATATACAGAACTTTAGGTATCTCAATCAATAACCCGGGTTCTGGATCAGCTTATTATTTTTATTCATCTCATCCCTGAAAATTGGCGGGAAGTAAACCCTGTCATTCCAGCTGCGGTTTTCCACTCCGGGATCAAGCTCCTGTACTGTATAGGTATAATTGTAGTTATCGGTGTTATACCTGTAAGTGGTTACTGTTTTACCCGGCTTTAAAGTGCCGGTAATTTTCATAATTCTCACTTTGTTTCCAAGCGTTTGCGGTGCTATCATCCAACGGCGGGTATCGTAAAAGCGCTGTTCTTCAAATAACAATTCCAAATTACGCTCGTTGCGGTAACGTTGTACTAACGCATCGCCGGCATCGGTAATGGCTGGCATCCCCGAACGGAAGCGGATTTTGTTAAGCCAGTTTTTGGCCTCTCCTTCCTGTCCTAATGCCAGGCATGTTTCTACATAGTTCAACACCACCTCGGTGTATCTTATCAAAGGCGATGGCACTGTTGAAGGCATATTATTATCAACAATAGCCGGGTTAGGGTCCATAAACTTCCTTATTGCATAACCGGTACGGGTTCCGTTCCAGTTTTCAAGCGGACCGTTCCTGGTGTCCAAACCAAAATATGGTACCCCGCTGCCTGCAGTGCCCAATTGATAGGTACCAAACTGGATCTCGCCGTAAGGGTCAATACCGGCACCATCTGTTGTACGTGGTTTCCATGGGGCGCCGTCATACAGGATAGAAGCATAAAAGCGTGGGTCCCTGTTTTTATAAGGGGCTGTTGCTTCGGCCGGGTTCTTCCAGTCAAATTTACTGCCGTCCATCATCTCATAATCATCTACCAGATCCTGGGTTGGTTCGCTTGATGTCCAGCTGTGGTAGCCATTGGTACCATTGTTGCGTGAATACCACTCACCGTCTTCGCTTTTGTCGGCATTCAAATAGTGGGCGAATATATTTTCTGCATCGCCGCCATTTCTTGACAAGAAGATGTTTTGATAGTTTGTGTATCCATCAGTGGCAGAAGCGGGAGCAGATAAATCAAGCTTAAAGCCGTATTTGTTTAAAGCCAACGCTGCCTTTGCAGCATCCTGCGCCTTTTGCCAGCGTGCTGTGCGGTCGCCATCAACGTATCCTAACAATTCTGGATGAGCGAATCCTGCAATAAGGCTTGATTTTGCTTTTGCTGTGGGTATATCATGCAAATCGCTTGCAGCGTATAATAACACCCGGGCTTTCAGAGCCAAACAAGCATCGCTGGTTGCGCGTCCCTGCGCTAATGATTTACCCTGTAGCAAGCCCGCCGCCTTGTCAAGATCGGCTACTATAAAGTCAACACAATCTGAGTAACTGCTTCTTGCAACCGTAAAATCAGGCGAGTCAAGCGTGTACGACGATTTTACCAGCGGAATGCCACCATAATAGCGTAGCAGGTTATTGTAAAAATACGCGCGCATAAACAAGGCTTCGCCTGTTAGCCTGTCGGCCAGCGTTTTATCAATCGGGCTCTTAGCCAATTGTTCCAAAGCAATATTAGCCGACCGTATACGGGCATAAACCTGGTTCCACTCATATGCAGGGGCAATATCGCCGGTATTCACCGGACTTATGTTGCCCTCCATTATTATTTGCTTCCCAAAGTTATACAGGGCGTTATCTGTCCTTACATCCTGGTTTTCCTGGGCCATTACGCCCGATGCCAAACCGTTGTATAACTCGGTTACATAACTCTCAGAAAGGTTAGGATCTGCCCAGGTAGTTGCCGCCGCCGGCTGGTTCAATGGCGTTGTATTCAAAAAATCCTTCTTGCACGAGGTAAGCAGTGCTCCCGATACAATCGTTATTATTGAGATATTTCTTATAAATGTTTTCATATCGTTCAAATTAAAATTTAACACTTGCGCCCAAATTAATTATTCTTTGTTGCGGATAGTAGTGCCCGTCTGAACTGGTTGATTCCGGATCATATATATGTTGTTTTGCCAGCGTAGCCAGGTTAAGACCGTTTGCATAGATCCTGAAATTACTCATCCCTATTTTCTTACCGATTGTAGATGGCAAGGTATAGCCCAACTCAACGTTTTTAAGCCTGATGTAATTCATATTCAGCAGCCAGTAGGTATTTCCATTTGAGAAATACTGGTTATTCCGGTCAACGGTACGCGGGTAAACAGTGCTTGGGTTATCAACTGTCCAGCGGTGGTCATAGCTGTACTGTGTAAAGTTACCTATAGTTCCCGACTCTGTTTGGAAGAAAAGCTGTGCACCGGTTGCGCCCTGGAATAAAACCGTCAAATCGAAGTTTTTATATTGTACAGCCAAATTTACACCACCCTGGAAAGTAGGCGTGGTGCTCTTATCGTTCCTCACCTGGTCATCGCCGTTAATTTTACCGTCACCGTTTACGTCTTCATATATCATGTCGCCCGGGCGAAGTACACTGGCGCCAACGCCGCTGTAGTCAATTTTGTTGGCATCGATCTGAGCCTGGGTAGCAAATATGCCTTTGTAAATATAATACAGGTTGCTTCCGATAGGATGCCCGGTAGATTTTTGCCATGCCGGTGCACCTGGGGCCTCATCCCATTTATCGATTCTGTTCTTAGAGTATCCGCCATTGGCACCAATACTATAGCGTAGCTGGCCAATGCTGTTATGGTAGGTAAATGAAAACTCCCACCCTTTATTGGTTACCTTTCCGTAGTTTACAGGCGGCAGTTGGGAGCCGGGTATACCGGTGGCCGGAATTGATGCGGTAGGCCGCCATAATATATTGGTTCGCTTATTTAAAAATGCTTCGAGGGTGAAGTCTAATTTTCCATTCAGCGTTGTTCCTTCTAAGGCCACATCACTATTATTGGCAACTTCCCAGGTAATGTTTGGGTTTTGAGCTACGTTTTCGGCCAATGTTTGAACCGGCACGCCGCCAATTATGTAAGTACCGGGGTTATATAACGAAAGATATTGGTATTCGGCCGGGGTATTGGTGCCCGGGTAAACAATGTTGTCGTTACCCAATTGTCCCCATGAACCACGCAGCTTTAAATTTTGAATAAACGATATGTTGTTTTTGAAGAAATTTTCTTCAGAAATCACCCATCCGCCCGAGATACCAGGGAAGAAACCAAAACGGTGCGTTTGCGGGAACATATAAGAACCATCCACACGCCATAAAAACTCAAGCAGGTATTTCTCTTTATAGTTATAATTAACCTTGCCGAAGTAATTTAAGCGGGCTCTTTCCCAGGCACCGCCGCCATCAAGTATACCAGCGTTACCACCAAGCGACAGTTCATCGATGGCTACAGAAGGGAAATATTGACGGCTTGCGTTAAAATAGCTGGCTTTTGATTGCTCTTTGGTTACACCTGCAAGCACTGCAATATTGTGGCTGCCAAAACTATGGGTGTAGCTTACTATACCTTCCAGCATACTGCTTTGCTCATCATCAGAGCCCTGGCCAAGCGTTGCCTGGGCCGGGCCGCGCGCTACTTTTGTAAGCAACGGGGTTTTACCATCGGCCTGGTAAGTTATATTGTCCCAGCTGTACACATACCAGGGCTTTTGCCATGCTTTTGTTTGCTGCATATATTTATCAAGGGCCACATTTCCTGTAATTTTCAATCCCTCTACCCCTGGTACGTTGATCTCAATTCTACCATTGGTTTGAAGATAGTAGCGGGTGTCTTTATTGTACCCGGTTTGATCGGTGGTAATGATCACCGGTTGCTGGCCGTTTTCAATATCAGGCCCTGGCAATCCGTTTGGCCAAAATGCCGGCCTGGTAGGATAACCACGCATCAGCATCCTGAAGATATCGCCTGCACCACCGCCATTAGGAAAAAAGCGGTTTTCCTGCCGACCGGATACACTGAACGAGGTATTTACATATTTATTGATCTTGGCGTCAAGGTTCATGCGAATATCATATTGCTTGTAGCCGGTAGCCGAATTTTTGTAATCGCCATCCTGGTTTTCATAACCAATTGAGGTTAAATATTTTACACTTTCGTTACCTCCTGATAATTGCACGTTTTGACGTGACTGCGGCGACCAGGTTTTCAAAGTAGCCTTAAACCAATCGGTGTTAGGGTGTCCCCATGGATCAGACCCGTCGGCAAATTTTTGAAAATCAGACGGTTGGAAAGAAGCTGTAGAGGTAGCTCCGTTGTCAGGCCTGGTAAAGCTTCCGGTTGATTTAAACGCAGCCGAAGCAGCTGTCCAGTATTCTGACGGCAGGTTGTATAGGTCAATCTCATTTGCTAAAGTGGCATACTCCGTTGCATTGGCCATTTTAGGGATTACCGTTGGCTGCGCCCATCCGTGGTTATAAGTATAGGAGATTTCAGGCTTGCCTGTTTTACCATGCTTTGTGGTAATCAGGATAACGCCGTTAGCCGCCCTGGCACCATAAATAGCTGCCGATGCATCTTTCAGAATGGAGATACTTTCAACATCGGCCGGGTTTACGCGGTCTATAGTGTTTTGACCAGATGGTGAAGGAACTCCATCTATTACAACAAGCGGGTCACTATTACCCAGGGTATTGGTACCCCTGATACGGATGGTTGAACCATCATAACCTGGCTCGCCGCCGGGGTTAGTAGCCGTAACGCCCGCCATACGGCCGGCTATTGAATTGGAAAGGTTAGTTGCCGGTGATTTTATAAGGTCATTACCTTTAACCGCAACTACAGAGCCGGTAACGGTAGCTTTCTTTTGTACGCCGTAGCCTACAACCACAACCTCGTTAAGGCCCTTTGCCGCAGCCTGTAGCTTAATATTCAATGTGGTTTGGCCGTTTACCGGCACTTCTAATGAGTTATAGCCAATGTACGATACCACTAACGTTGCATTATCGGGCGCAGTAAGTGAGAAATTACCGTTTACGTCAGTAAGTGTACCTGTATTGGTACCCTTAATTTTTATCGACACACCGATCAGGGTCTCGCCGGTAGCCTGGTCGGATACCTTTCCCTTTATACTTATTGGTGCGGCAATGGTTTTATTATAATCGAAGGCGCTTTTCGCGGGCATCAGTAATTTGGAGTTGCTGCCTGCTGCATTCGCACTATCGGTAAGCAGCAGTAATACCGGCAGGAAACCTGATACTATCCTCGAGCGCTTCAATACAATGCGTGCTTGTTTAGATAAAAAATGTTGCATAGTTGATTTTTTGAGATAAGAAAATGGATAGATTCTAATTCGCGGCAATTAATTAATCGCCATACAATCACTTTTAGGGATTAAGGGGAGTTCTTTTCGTTCATCATAGCTTGCTTTTTAGGTTAATAAATAATTGGGTTTTATATGTTATAAATTGGTATTTGCTGTTTATCTGGTTTATAACCGTAAAAAGTACATTTATAGCAACGAAGCTTATTTATAGCCCCTGTTTGTTGTAACAGGTATGCAGAAATAACCATCAAATTAAAAAATGTAAAAGATACAGGTATTATTGGCAACGCTAATCTGGCGATAATAGCGAACTAAAAAGGGGGGCTAAATCGTAATTTTAGGGGGGCTATTTAATAATATAGGTAGAATAAACTACTTTTTGATTAAAAAATGCCACAAACGTCAATTTTTATCCTAAGGTTTTGTAACAAAACGTTTACTTACCGGATTAAACTGCCCCCTGTGCTTTTTTATATATTCTGAGGGATTGATACCAAACAGCTTGCTGAATTGCTCCCTGAAATATTTGGCATTGTTTATACCAACCTTATAGGCGGCTTCGGCCACCGTAAAATCAGAGTTTAACATCAGCTCGGCAGCTTTACGCAGCCTGATGTACCTGATAAATTCATTTGCCGAACCATCTGAAATGGCTTTGATCTTTTTGTAAAGATTGGAGTGGCTCATCCCCATCTCGTCCGACAGGTTTTTAATACTAAACTGCTCATCCTCCAAATGGCTTTCAACAATGGTAATGCACCGCTCCAAAAACTCCTTATACTCTGCTGGTATCCTGAGGGTATTTGATTTTAACGTTATGGCATTATAAAAATACTTCTGCAGGTTTTCATGACTCTTAATTAGTCCATTAACCCTTGCCACAAGCACTTCCTTTTCAAAGGGTTTGGTAATGTAATCGTCGGCGCCGCATTCTATTCCTTTTAGTTTTAATTCGGGCAGCGTGTTGGCGGTTAATAAAATAAGCGGTATGCGGCTCAGTACCGGGTCTTTCTTCACCCGGCTGCATAGGTCAATGCCGCTAAAGCCATTCATCATTACATCGCTTATCACTAAACTTGGCATCAGCTTACAGATCATATCATAGCCATCGTTTGCGTTATCAGCCTCAAAAACCTCATATTCGTCTTTGAAGATCTGCGTTATGTATTGTCTTATCTGGTAATTATCTTCAATTACAAGCAATATTTTTTTCGAGCTCACCAATGCGTCGTAAGCATCAGCTGGCACCTGGCTTACACGTTCGTTTTCCGTAATTAAGGCATCATCATCCATTAATTCGTCCAGGAAAACCGACGGCTCTGCCGTGTCTTCAAATATCAAACTGTTGCCTAGGTGCTTTTTCCCTTTTAAAAGCATAACGCTGAAAGTACTTCCCGCGGTTTTCTCGCTCTCGTAACTTATACAGCCCTGGTGGCTATCAATAAACGTTTTAACGAGGTAAAGACCAATACCAAACCCACCGCCATGAGATTGGGTGATGTTCTGGATCTGGAAAAACCTGTCGAAAAGTTTTTCGCCCACCTCTTTATCTATCCCATAACCAGAGTCTGCTATCGTGATGGTTACGCTGTCGGTGTTCTCTGTAATATTGCAGCTTACTTTTCCGCCATCAGGGGTAAACTTTATGGCATTCGAAACAAGATTAAAGAACACGATCTCCATCTTTTCGCGGTCCGCATAAATTTCTATTACCTCGTTACTGCTGTTAAACTCAATCTGCAGATTTTTTACAGCCGCCTGATAGTCAAAATACAAGGCCACATCTTTACATAAATCAACAATATTGAGCTTTACAATGGTTAGTTTATCTGCGCCGCTATCGGCTTTCCTGAAAAGCAGCAACTGGTCGGTAAGGCTTAGCAGGCGTTTTGCGTTGCGATAAATTACCCGCAGCGTGTTTGCATCGCCGGCATTGCTGCCTTTGCCCGCCAGCAGCTCTTTAAGCGGACTAATAATTAAGGTAAGTGGTGTTCGGTACTCGTGCGAGATGTTTGTGAAAAAAGATAGTTTTTTTTCATTCAGCTCTTTTTCCTTCTCGGCGGTTATCTGCGCCAGCTTGATATCATATTTAAGTTTCGACTGGTTGCTTTTATACTGCAGGTAATAATAAACCAGCGCTATGGCAAATAAAGCGTATAACAGCCATGCATACCAGGCTTTATACCACGGCGGTAAAATATGGATTTTTATAGCAGCATAGTCATTAAACCACACCCCGTCCTGATTGGATGCCTTAACTTTAAATACATAATCGCCAGGTTCGAGGTAGCGGTACGTGGCCGATTTTTGCGTTTTCACATAATTCCAGCCCTTATCCAATCCCTTAAGCTGATAGGCAAATTCGCATTTGTCTGAATAAGCGTAATTCAACGCTACATACTGAACAGAAAATACCGACTGATCAGGCTGTAAAACAATCTCGTCCGACTTGTTAATTACCTTGCTTAAAATGTGATCTTTCTCGCCAACCTCTACATCTTTATTAAACAATTGTAAACCGGTTATAATAACCTTCGGTTTGAAATTGCTCCGTTTTACATCATCCGGGAAAAAAATATTATACCCCTCGGTACCTGCAAAGCACATAAAATTATACCGTTCGCTATACATTGATGCACCGGGACTAAAATGGCCGGCCTGCAGTCCGTTAGAAACGTCATAATTTAAAATGCTCCCAGTTTTGGCTTCAATTTTTGATAGTCCTTTATTAGTGCTCACCCATATATTTCCACTTTTATCCCGTTCTATAGCGTTGATGGTGTTGTTTGCCAGGCCGTCAGTTTCTGTATATTTCTTTATGCTCTTATTGTTCAGGTCGTAAATGAGCAAACCATCGCTCTCTGTGCCTATTAGTAACTTATCGCTAAAGCATTTCAGCGAATAAATAACCTTGCTCGGTAAAAACTCTGCTAACTGGGCTCCGTTAAAACAGCTTACAAATTGATGTCGCTGCTTGCTGTAACACAACATACCGTGGCCGGAAGTACCTATGTAAATCTCGCCGTTACTTCCTTCACAAATTGCCCTGATGTTGTTACCGGGTATTTTGCCATTATTAACGGAGAAATTAATAAACTGAGTGCTGTTTTTCGGCAACATGCTTATACCCGACCCGTTTGTACCCACCCATAAATTATTATCCGAATCTTCCAAAACAGCCCGTATATCATTTCCGCACAAGCTCGAGGGGGCGTTGGCATTATGCAGGTAATTGGTAAAGCTGTCGGTCTTTTTGTTGTACCTGAACAGACCATGGGCGTACGAGCCAAACCAGATATCATTGCCGCGTCCATTGTAAGCTGATAAAATAGCCACGTTTTTTAAAGCGGCGCCATCTCCATCGGCAAAGTAATGTTTAACAACCTCGCCATTAATTTTCTTTTTGTAAACGCCGTCCCCATCGGTACCCAGCCATAAATAGCCCTCATCATCCATGCACATACCGTAATACCTTAAATAGCCCGAGCTATTGGCGTACCTGAGCTTGGTCTGAAACTTTTTAAATTTCTCGGTTACGTTACCTAATAAGTATACCCCATCGCCATAAGTACCGGCCCAAACGTTGTTATCCTTATCCATACAAAGCCTGAACACGGTGCGTTCTGTCACTGTAAAATTGTCGTCTGTTTTTACCGGCAGGATGCACACCTCGTTAAAATTTGTAGTGATAGCTCTTTGCAGGTCAAGCTTATAAAGGCCGCCGTCCTGCAGACCGATCAATAAATTATGGTTATTGTCTTCCAGCAGCGAGGAAAAATTATTACTGCGCAGCTGATAAGTAGCGCCATCGAACGTCAATATTTTGTTTTGAGTCCGCTGATAAACCGCCAGCCCTTTACTTGTTGCTATCCATACGTTCGAATAGCTATCTTCTGTAATTGCATTCACCCTGCCGTTGGGGACCATATTTAAAGGCAACTTACTACTTACGTCCTTTTTTATAATTCCATCGGCCACCTCAAAAACTCCCGTCATGCCATCCGCTGCTACCCACAGCAATCCTTTCGAATCCCGGTAAATAGTATAGGCCGCGCTATTTGCTGTTGATGAGATCTTCTTAAGGTCATAGCTTTTAAACAGGCGTGTTTGCTTGTTGTAAGAAAAGAGTCCCTGCTTAAAGGTTGAAAACCAAAGGATGTTCTTTTTTCCGGTAATGGAACTCACATCGTTTGCCAACGCGTTTCCTCCGGGTTTAAACTTTATAAACTTTTCTGTATTGGGATCAAACTGAAAGATCCCCTGGCGGGTTGAGAGCCATATATCGCCATCGGCATCTTTGTACGTAAGGTCGAGGTAATTGCTTGGTAAACTATTGGGGTTTGATACGTTGTGTTTAAAAACCTTAAAATTAATCCCATCGAATCGGTTCAGTCCATCCTCGGTGGCAAACCACATAAAACCGTTATCGTCCTGTACAATACCGGTTATAAAACCATAAGAAAGCCCGTCTTTAGACGAGTATTTTACTATCTTCCTGTTGTATGATTGCTGGGCAAATGCAAATGTTTCCCAAATTATACAAAGTATAATCAAGTAGACTTTCCTCATAATTGGCTAATTGGTGAAAAAGCGTTGCTTTTGTAACATTGCTTTTACCAAAACTAATGATTAAATTATTTTAATATTCACGAAACAACTTAATTTTTGATAATTGATATTAAATAACTGCTTTTCATGGTTATAATATTTAGCCACCCGGTTATCATATATATTGTGTAAAAAAATGCTTAGCCAGAAGATTACGCTCCTCCCTAAAAGACAAGACCCTGCTTATCAATTATAAACAGGGTCTTGTTTGTTGGATTTATTATTTGGCCGTCGTTAAAACAACGGCACCGTAAACTGGCTGTCGCCATCGGTTTCCGTTTCATTGAAATAAGGCGAAAGTGTGCGTACGCTTAGCTTATTTTCCTTTACCGAAATAGTATATAAACGCATCAGCCCGTGCCCGCCATTGGGACGACTCTGATAGTCAGATAAAAATGTACGCACCGTGTGTCCGTTGTAGGTGTCTTCGCGGTAGCCTTCGCCGTTGTCGCCAACGTGGCCGCAAAGCATCATAAACAAGTTCGGGTTGTTTTTCAGGCTTTCGTAAATGGCTTTACCTTCTGCATTGAAAGGTGCCTGCGGCGAGTTGGTGCCTTTAACCGGGTTAAAATGCAGTATAGAATGACTTACAACAATGGCTTTCCTCGAAGCATATTTTTTCAATATATCATTAGCCCAGCCGTAAAGATGCTGCTGATCTTCATTGTGCGAATCAAATTCTAAAAACACAACGATAAAGTCCATTCCGCCGGCTGTGAACAGATCGTAGTGACTATCGTTATTATTCCCATAATGACCGCCATAATACGGACGACCTTCAAAATGCGGCACGCCGAAGTATTTGTTATAAAAGTTAGTGGTGCCGGTAACCGGATACTGGCTTGGGAACTGATCGTGGTTACCCACCGCCAGTCCATAAGGAATGGATACCGGATTTTCCAGTCCATATAACGCCTTTTGCGCGAGGTACCATTCAGACCTTGCTGTTACCGGGTTATCGCCATGTTCGGTAATATCGCCCATGTGTGCTACGTAGGCAATATTTTCTTTAACCTGGTTCTTTTGAATCCAGTCTATCTGTGCCTTGAACATATCAAATGTTCCTCCCAGTTGAGCTTGCGCCAGGTAATACTGCGAATCGGGTATTACGGCTATCGAAAAAGCGCCGGGTTGAACAACCGCCGGTTTGCCGGGGTTATTCAGTACCGTGTCGACCGGCCTGTCAAAAGCCCGTACTGTCTCGGCGGTAAACGAGGTGGCAACCGAAAGCAACGATAAAACAGCGATAGTTTTTTTAATTCTGCTGATGCACTTATTCATCTTTTATTGGATTAGTTTATCATGGTAAAGTGCAGCGCTGTCTTTCAACAACGCTGCGTTAAATTCAGTTTAGAAAGTATATCCGGGATTTTGCTTCAACTGCGGGTTCAGCCCTATCTGTGAATACGGGATAGGGAACAACAACCGGAACGGCTGCACATCGTACGAACCAGTAGCCAGGTAAGGATGCAACTGTTTTAGCTGCGTAGAGAATGTCTTCATCGTTTCAACGGCAGTACCTGTGCGCAACAGATCGAACCAGCGGTGATTTTCAAACGCGAGTTCCACACGGCGCTCATGTGCAATGGCAATGCGTAATGAAGCCTGATCTGTTACGGTAATGTTATGCGTTTGATTACCGAAAGCGCGTGCGCGTACCGCATTCAGTGCAGGCAGCGCAGCGCCGCCTTTTCCCAGCTCGTTCTCCACTTCGGCATACATCAGCAGCGCATCGGCATAACGGTACACGGTCCAGTCGTCATCTGTATTGTTGGCAATGGTAACCGTGTTCAATACTTTCTTATCAAACGGACGACCTACTTTGCCATTAGCAGCGGTATAGCCCACAATGCTTTTATAAGCCGAAATGGTCATATAACCACTGCTGTTATAAGTACCTTCCGCTACACCAATAGACGCATCCAAACGGGTATCGCCCGGTTCATAAGCATTAATGAGGTCCTGCGTCGGCACATTCCAGCCACCTGTAGAGGTATTGTTGGTAGTCACGCCACTGGTGATCAATTTGCTATCGGTAGTACGCGGTAAAAACAGGTAAATGAAATTGCTCTGCTGTCCGTTGGTTGCGCCGGCCGTGTACTGCACCTCAAATATCGATTCGATGCTGTTTTTATTGGCGGTAGAAAATACCGATGCATAAGTAGGCAGCAGGCCATAACCCATAGTTTGCAGGCTTTGCAGCAAAGGCTCGGCAGCGGTATAATTCTGGCGGGTCATATACACATCGGCCAGCAGCATGGTAGCGGCGCCTTTGGTAGCGGCACCGGTTTGCTGTCCTTTGGCAAAGGCAGCTGTTGGCAATTTAGCTATTGCGCTGGTGGCATCAGCTATAATTTGTTTGTACACGTCATCAGCAGATGAACGTGGAATAAAAGCTTCGTCGGCAGTGGTTACCTCATGCAGCGCCAGCGGCACTCCACCAAACAAGCGTACCAATCTGAAATAATAAAAGGCTCTTAAAAATTGAGCTTCACCCTGAATTTCGCTTTTAACGGCTGCGGTTACCTGGTCGGTTTTTTCCAGCCTGTCAATAATAGTATTGGCCCGGGCAATTCCTACATAACCGTAACGGAATGCGTTATCCTCGTAAGAGTTATTGGCATCGTCCATCCAGTCGTGGATTTGGTCGCGGTGCACGTTGGCGGTACCTACGTCCTGCGGAAAATAATCGTAATCGGTATTGTCCGAGCGCATTTCGGTGAGGTAAAAATCCTGGTTAAAAACCGCGCGCAGCGTTACATACGTTGATGCCAGGGCCTGGCGGAAATCAGACTCCGTCTGGTAAAAGTTAGCGCCCGAGATCTGGTCTTGCGGCGTTAGGTTAAGGAAATCTTTTTTGCACGATGTTACGGCGAATACCAGCAGTAACATTAATGAATATATCTTTTTCATATTAATGAATTGATCAGCTTTATTTAATACTTGTTGAAATACCCAGGGAAATGGTGCGGTAAATAGGATATGAGTTCTCGTCAATACCCTCACCTGTACCATTCAGCCCATTAAGACTCACCTCCGGGTTAAGGCCCGAGTACTTGGTAAAGAACCAGGCATTATCTACCGATACATGAACGCGCAGGTTTTTAAATACCGATTGTTCGCTCAGCGGCACAGTGTAACCCAGGTTGATGTTCTTGATGGCGAGGTACGAGCCATTCTCAACCCATTGCGATTCTACGTCGCGGCCAAGCGCGGTGGTTCCGGTTTCGGTACGCGGGTAAATACCTGTTCCCGGCTGAGAGGGCGAGCGCCACCTGTCTGCAACAGCAGCAAGTAACCCGCCACGTGCACCGTCGATATTGGTCAGATATGCCCATTTATCAGCATTAAGGATCTGGTTGCCATATGAGCCGGCCAGCGTAACGTTCAGGTTAAAGCGCTTGTAGGTGAAATTATTAGTGAACCCGTACATGAACTTTGGATTAGGATTACCGATGAAGGTACGGTCCTTCGCATCAATCACGCCATCGTTGTTTACATCTTTAAATTTGATGGTACCTACGTCGGCTTTGGCTAAAGTTTCTTTAGGCGAGTTGGCAACATCAGCGGCATCTTTATAGAGCCCGTCGAAAATGAAGCCATAAAACATACCGAGTGGTTGGCCTACCTGCGTGCGGTCATAGTCGGAAGAAATAGTATTATTTCTGATGATATATCCAGGAGAAACCAGGTTGGTAACCAAATTCCTGTCGAACGAGATATTGAAGTTGCTGCTCCATTTAAAGTCGCCTACCAGGTTGTTGGTGTTCAGTGTAAACTCATGTCCCCAGAATTTGATTGCGCCAACGTTATAGGTGATGGTAGTAAAACCTGAGTTATAAGGAATAGGACGATCCTGGATCAGGCCATCGGTATTGCGGTGATAATAATCATAAGTGAATGAGATCCTGTCTTTCAGCAGCGACAGGTCGAATCCGATATTGAACTGTTTATTACGTTCCCAGCGCAGCTGATCGTTACCAAGTGTGCTATTGGCGGCACCTGCCTGAAGTACGTTGTTATAGGTATAATTATAAGCCTGTCCGCTACCTATCTGCGAGATAGACGCGTAGTTACCAAGGGTATTGTTGCCGGTAATACCGTAGCTGGCCCTTACCTTTAAATAGCTGATGGCTTTAATATTTTCTAAAAAATGCTCGTTAGATACTACCCAACCCAATGAACCTGATGGGAAGAAGCCATATTTACGGTCGGACCCAAAGCGCGATGAGCCATCGTTGCGGGCGGAGAACGATACGAGGTAAGTGCCTTTGTAATCGTAGTTTAAACGACCAATGGTTGATAGCAGCGAATATGAAGTAGTGTTGCTTGTTCCGCCGGTTATCAGGGTAGCTTCACTCAGATAAGGAATCTCGTCGGTTGCCCAGGTTGAGCCGCTTACGCTGCTACTGGTTTGGTTGAATTTCTGGATAGAGTAACCCACCAGCGCCTGGATATGATGATCGCTGTGAAAGGTTTTATCATAGTTCAGGTAACCCTCGGCAGTGTACGAATAGTTATCTACATAACCGCTCGATCCGGTTGCTATTTTGTTGGTGGTAATGTTTGATGGCACAAAGTTATTGTGCGATTCAGCACCTTTGTCAACCCCTAAATTGGTTTTCAACGAAAGCCCGTCCCAGATCTGGTAATTGAAATAGCCGTTCCCCAAAATACGGGTGGTTTTATAATCGTCTTTTTGCAGCATCAGCTGCGCCAAAGGGTTAATGTTTGCAACCTGGCCCGGACTTGCAGCGCTGTACGCATAAGTACCATCAGGGTTATAAGGCGATACCAGCGGACTCCCCTCCGAAACCTTCTCGATAATATTATTTACGCCCTCAGTAGCAATACGGTTGTTATGGTCGATATGATAACTTGGCGCAAGGTTGAAGCCGATATGGGCACGATTATGTGCAAACGTCAAATCCTGGTTAAGGCGCAATGAAAACTGCTCTATTCCCTGATTTTTTACTACCCCCTGCTGGTTCAGGTAACCACCCACCACAGTAGATTGCGAATGATCTGTCGCCGATGATACGGTTACGTTGTAGGCCTCGATAGGTGCGCTGCGGGTAATGAGATTAAACCAGTTGGTACCGGTACCGTAACGGCTTGGGTCTTTATAAACCGGGTCGAGTACGGGGTTGGTGTTCGGCTCGTAAGTAAGCTTATCCTGGTAATATTCATTTTCAAATTGTGCCCATTGCTGCGCGTCCATCAGCTTATAGCGGCCTTTTTCGGGGATAGCCTGCACACCGTAGTAACCATCGAACGACACTTTTGCATCGCCCGCCTTTGCGTGTTTAGTGGTGATGAGAATCACCCCGTTTGATGCTCTCGATCCATACAGCGAAGTAGCTGCAGCATCTTTCAATACGGTGAATGATTCAATTTCAGAAGGATTGATATTATTGATGCTTCCGGTTATCGGCATGCCATCTATCACAAAAAGGGGCTGGTTGCTCAACGTAAAAGAAGCAGCCCCGCGAATCCTGAATTGGAAACCACGACCCGGAGCACCGTTATTCTGCGTGATCTGTACACCGGCTACCTTGCCTTGCAGCATCTGTGCAAACTGGTTATCAGGTTTATCCTGCAGGTCGGTGCCCGATATTTCGGTTAACGAACCGGTAATTTCGTTACGGCGTTGTTTACCGTACGAGATCACCACCTCCTTTAACTGGCCAGCACCGGTCATGGTTACATTTACCGATGCCGGTTTTGTGCCGGTTACCACCAGGCCGGGGTATTCCATTTTTTTGTAGCCTACAAAGGTTACCACAAGGGTGTAAGTACCTTCGGGAACACTGATGGTAAAATTACCTTTGGTGTCGCTTTGTGTACCTATGGAAGTACCCGCAATGGAAACGTTGGCGCCGGGCAGTAAATCGCCGTTCTCGTCAACAACATGGCCGGTTATCTTACCGTAAACAACCTTGAATAAAACGATGTTACCGGCTTCCTCCCTGAAAGAGATGCCCGTACCTTTAAGCAGGTAATCGAGCACCACCCCCATACGCTCTCCTTTAAACGCCGCGGCTTTGATCTTATCCTGGTACAATCCGAGATAAGCGGCGTCGTAGGCAAAGGGCAGACTGGTTTGCTGCTCCAACTGGTGTACGGCCGTGTACAGGTTTTCCTGGGTGAAGGAAATATCCACACGCTTGTCCAGGCTTTGCGCTTTAACGCTGGCCGCCTGCACCGTGATGAACCCTGCAGTTAATAAAATGCTAAATGACAAAATAGTTATACGCATAAATTGCTTCCATAACTGTGTATAGAAATTCATATTTTTGAATGCTTTAGTGATAGTGAATAAAAATTGCTAAGCGCGCGTCGCTACGGGGATGGCAGTCTCCATAGCCGGCAAAATGAACTGAGTTTCGGTCCTGTTGACGCAGGGCCGATTCTGTTTTTAATAGATCAATACTTCATCCCCCTCCTTTTTGAAATGTGTGTTATGCATCTGGGTTATTAGTTTTAATGCCTGGTTAAGCGGCACATCGTGTTTTAAAATGAGGGTATAACGGTAGCCACCAATCTTTCCCCCGGCTGCCTTCAGCGTTATGTTATAATTGTTTTTGATGGCCAGGGCTACCTCGGCAAAATCGGCATTGGTGAGATAGGTAGAGCCGTCTTTCCAGCCTGTGAGTTGTTCAGTATTTATTGGCTGGATCTTAAAATCGTTCTGCTGTTCATCAAATATCATCGCCTGGCCGGGTGTAAGCATAGCCAGCGTTTTTCCGTTACGGGTAAGGCCTACTTTGCCTGTCGCCACACCAACTTTAACACGGTTTAAACTTTTTATGGATTGTATATTGAACGATGTGCCCAACACCTGCACCGTTAGCGCCGGAGTTTGCACAAGGAACGGACGATGTGCGTCGTGCTTTACATCGAAAAACGCTTCACCTTCTTTGAGGATGATGTTACGGGTACCGCCATCAAAGTTTTGAGGCACCTGCAGGGTAGTAGCCGAATTCAGCCAAACGGTAGTCCCATCTGGCAGGGTTATCTGCTTAACACTATTGATGCCGGTGTTTACCGTAAGGTAAGCGGAGCTGGCGGGCTTATTTAAGGTTAGTTTCCATACCGTTACAGAACCTACCGCCAGTAATGCAATTGCCGCAGCCACGTACCACAAACGTAACGGCCGGATTTTTTTATCATTGGTCGCTGCATTGATCTTTTCCCATGCGGTAAGCCGGGTGCGTTTAATTTCGGTTTCATCAACCTCTGGTTCGCGGCTATTGTATGATTTATACCAGGCCTCTACCAGCGCATTTTCGGTTTCATTTGCTTTTTTGCGACGGTACCGGTCTAATCTTTTTCTAAAATTATGGATGTCCATGAATAGTTATTTCACCCATTAGTTGCAGAAAAGGCCTTTTGGTACTTATAATTTACATCATCTTTAGGTTAATTATTTGTAAAGCACGGCAGCAAGGAGCGCAAGGTAGGTTAAATGTTTTTCAGGATGTTTTTCAATAATGATGTGCCGCAGGCGGCGCGTAACTTCAGCAATGTAATTCTTTACGGTCTGGTCTGCAAGGCCGAGTTCGCCCGCAATGGCTTTTACCGAGAGGTTTTCGCTGCGCAGCTGATAAACACGTTTTAGCATTTCGGGCATCAGGCTCAGCGCTTCTTCCAAAGTTTGCTCCAGTTCTATATAATCGGTAAGGGAGTGGATGGAGTCTTCAAGGATATTGATGCGCTCAAGGGCGTGTTGCAGCTGTGTTTCACTGGCCTTGCGCGAGCGAAAATGCGCAATAACACTGAGCCTTACGGCGCTTTGCAGGTAATTCTCAACAGCGGTGTGAATCTCCAACTGCTCGCGGCGCTGCCATAGTTTAATGAATATTTCCTGTACAATGTCCTGCGCTTCGGTTTCATCGTCAAGGCGGGCTCGTGCAGTGCGGTAAAGCTTTTCCCAATACCGGTCGAACAGCATCTGGAATGCATTATGGTCGTTTTGCCTGATCTGGGAAAGTAACGCTATATCGGAATCTCGCTTCATTTATCGATGCAAAACTAAACATCGATTGTTAACTTAATTTTAACACGTGTTATCATATTCCTGTTTCCCGGTTACCTCCGTATCCTCTGTGATTCTCTTTGCGGTTAAAAGAATAACCACAGAGAACACGGAGAGATCACAGAGGACGAGGAGAATGTCTTCTTTATAAATACAAGATATCATTTTTGAGGTCGGCTGCTACTGAACGAATCACGGAACATTTTCCAGCCGTTTTTGGTCTTTTTCCAAAGCACTAAAAATTTGCCATCGTCAAATACCTTTCCGCTGGCATCGATCGATTGCCAAAGGCCTTCTTCCGTAACATATTTCCGGCCATCGCCATAAATATTTTTAGTAATGAACTTGCCGCTGCGCAAACCATACTTCTCATAGCCATCCTTAAAGAATTTTGCCAACTCCGCGTGGCCGCATAAAATGGGTGAATTAGGAAACAGCAGGCAGGCATCGTCCGCATAATGATTCACGATCGATCCATCGTTCTTCGCAAAATCCACAAAATAGGTAGCGTTGCTTGCGGCAATGGCTTTTTTAGCTTCTTTTAATAGCGGGCTGTCGGTATTGGTTTGTGCGTTCGCCGCAAAATGGGCCAGCACCAGTAATAAAACTGCCGTAACTTTTCTGTAATTTTTCATTCTAATATTTTTAAGTTCTTAACAAAAGTAGCGGGCGTGTTTCACCTAAAATTGTAAAAAAACGAACAAAACAGCAGTTCCCTATCATTATCTTTGAGTATGAGAGACCGCGTATTTTTTCCATCCCCGGTATTACAGCCTTTCATAAAAAACTACTGGACGTGCCGCCACGATACCGATACTATGGAGGTGATGTATCCCAGCGGCTGTGTGGAACTATGCATCGATCTCACCACTAATGACACGATAAGGCACCGCGGCAACAGCGCTATAAAAGTACCCAGCATAGAAATACTGGGCCACTGGACCGTCCCCACGAAAGCTGCTATTAAAAAAGGCAACACCTGCCTCATTACCCGGTTTCAGCCGTATGCCAGTTCGCTCTTTTTTCCTAATCCGGCTTCGGAGTTTACGAATGAACTGATCGACCTGAATGATATTTTCAGAAAGGAGTCGGATTCATTATACAACCGCCTGATGGAGCAGCCTGCATTAGAGCAGAAAATAGAAATTTTAGAAGAATTTTTGATCGGGCGCTTAATGAGTTTTAAAAAGAGCGACCGCCAATTGAAGCTAATGGAGCGTTTGTGTAATCACATAACTAACGGCAATGAAGCGTTAAATATTCAAGACCTAGCTATCTGCTACGGATTTTCTGAGCGTTACATCCAAAAGCTTTTTATGGAATGGGTTGGCCTCACGCCTAAAAAGTTTTTCTCGGTGCGGCGGTTTAACAAAAGCCTCGACCTGATCCGGTCGTCGTCAGCATCGCTTACGTCTATCGCCTTTGACTGCGGCTATTTCGACCAGGCGCATTTTATCAAGGAGTTTAAATCGTACACCGGTTTAACACCGGCGGAGGCGAAGAAGCTTGCCTAAGCGATTAAAGTTTTATTCCCTTTATCAACGTCACCGCCTTAATTGATTGTTCTTTTAAATGCAGAAATTGTTTGCGCTCCTCATCGCGCATAAAATTTTCGAGATCGCTTTCGGCGGCAAACTCAACTAAATGAACCTCATACGGAGCGTCGATGTTTGCTTCTATAACAGAGGCTTTGTCCGGGCGGATCCGCAGCAGTAATTGCCCGTTGTATTTTGCAATTATGGGTATCGCAACGTCTTCAAACCGATGAAAAGTTTCTTCCTGGCCTGGTTTAATATAGATAAGCTGAGTTATGTAGATCATATATTAAGATGATTAAGCGGCAGCAATTCTTGCAGCCCATTCAAAAATAACGGAATTATCCAAATTTACCGCCGCTTACCTCATCGTTAAAAAAAAGCCGCCCGACAACTATTTCTGATGCAGGCATACGCTATTGCCATCCGGATCTTTTACCCAGGCAAACCTGCCCCACGGGGTATCGTCTATCTTTCCAGCTGTTATGCCTTTGGCGCTTAACTCGTTTATCTCTTGTTCAATGTTGCCGGTTTCGCAAATAATGGCGTTAAACTTAAGCAGGGCTATGGATACCGATTGACCGGGCAGCGCCATTTGCACCCACATCTGTCCTTCGTGGGCAGGCGCTTCTACTATCAGTTCGAAACCCAGCTTTGAATAAAATTCTTTCGCTTTTTGCTGGTCGGTTACCGGAATGGTGATAATTTCTATTGCTTTCATTTTTTATGGTTTTAAATTTATACCTGGTGAACAATGCAAAGCTATCGGGCTAATAAAGACCCCGTTCATGGTAAAAACGACAATCTTACCTGTTGATTACGACACTGCTTTACGATAAATTTGATCTATGAAACACATTTCAATCCTGGCGTTAGGCGATGCAACCATGTCGTGCATCGACAGCGCCTACCAGATCATGAACCGGGTGAACGATTTTCAACGATACCAGGGGAAAGCGCCTTTTTATGATGTGGAGATCATCGGCCTTGAAAAAAACACACAATTAAACGGCGGGCTTTATAACATTAATGTAAACCGCACCATAACTGAGGTAAAAAAAACCGATATAATAATTGTACCGCTTACCTGTGGCGATTTTTCAATCACCTTTCAAAAAAATGCCGGATACGCCGACTGGCTTACAGCTCAATATAACCACGGCGCACAAATAGTTAGTCTATGCGTGGGCTCATTCTTTCTCGCGTCAACAGGCCTGCTTAACGGGCGAAAATGCGCCATTCACTGGGCGGCAAAAAATGAATTCATGGCCATGTTTCCACAGGTTAACGTGATTGATGATACCATTATAACAGACGAAAACGGCATCTATACCTGCGGTGGAGGTTTCTCTTATCTTAACCTGTTATTGTATATTATTGAAAAGCATTTGGGGCGCGAAATGTCGGTACTGGCTTCAAAAATGTTTGAGATAGATATAGAAAGGAAAAGCCAGCATCCCTTTATGATCTTCATGGGGCAAAAAAGGCACAACGATAAAGGGATCCTCGAGGCGCAGACACTCATTGAAAATAATCCCACAAAAATATTTACCGTTACCGAACTTTGCTCGAAGGTTGGCATCGGCCGCCGTACCTTTGAACGAAGGTTTAAGAAATGCACCGGAAATTCGGTAACAGAATACCTGCAAAGAGTAAAAGTAGAATTCACCAAAAAGCAACTTGAAGCAGACAAGAAAACCATCAACGAGATAATTTACGAGGTAGGGTATAATGATGTAGACGCATTCAGGCGTGTTTTTAAAAAGCATACCGACCTTTCGCCTGCCGATTACCGTAAAAAGTATGCATTGTTTGCATGAAATCGCAGGCACACCCACAGAAGCAGGCATCTTTTCCAACCCGGAGACCGTAATCTGTTAAAATGAATGAACTTAAAATTGAAAAACTACCCGCAGGAGCACATGTTCCCTTTAACCTTTTGCTTTTAGCCGACGAGACCGTCGGGGCTATCGAAAAATACATTTATGCTTCTGATATTTATATTGTGAAACGGGAAAATGAGGATATCCCTGTCGCAGTTTTTGTACTTCAACACCTAAATTCTTCAGAAATCGAACTAAAGAACATAGCCGTAGCAGCGCATTTGCAGGGCAAAGGAACAGGTAGCTACCTGATAAATGAAATTAAAAAGATCGCTGTTTTAGCCGGTTTCAAAATACTTTGGGTGGGGACGCCTGATGTTGCCGTAAAAGAAATCAATTTCTACCAAAAGAATGGCTTTGAGTTAGCGGGCCTAAAAAAGGAGTTCTTCATTATTAATTATCCCGATCCTATTTTTGACGATAATGCCACTATGCTGCGCCACATGGCCATGCTTAAGTACAACCTCGGCTAAAAAACACTTCTTATGCCATCACAATTGGCCCATTTTTTCTGCCTTTACCGTTTTAAAAAAACACTTTCCAATTTTAATTATTATCCCTACATTTGCGGGCTAATTGTTGCTCATTGAAATCGCTAAGAAATTATTCAATTCCGTTTACCGGCCTTAAACTGGGAAAGCATCAGTTTGAGTACGATATTAATGACACTTTTTTCAACGAGTTTGAATACTCGCTGGTAAAAAAGGCCGATTTAAAATGCCGTGTTGAACTGGAAAAGCAGGAAACCATGCTGATCCTGAATTTCAACATAGCCGGAACCATCGACGCAACGTGCGACCGTTGTTTGGCGCAATATCCGCAGCCTGTGGATATTCACGAGCAGCAGATAGCAAAGTTTAGCGACGACGAAGAGGCTGGTGAAGATGATGAGATCATCATCCTGACAAAAAATGATCACGAGATCAATATAGCAGGGTTGATGTATGAATACATAAACGTAGCTTTGCCGTTTATAAACGTATGTGATAACGAAGGGAATACTCCCTACTGTGATAAAGATATGCTGGACAAGCTGAATAAGTTTACAGCAAACAACGAACAAAATGAGCAGGCAGACCCGCGGTGGGACGCGCTCAAAAACATTAAATAATATAAATACCAGGTTTTATGCCACATCCAAAACGTAAAATATCCAAATCAAGGAGAGATAAACGCAGAACGCATGACAATGCTGTTGCTCCTACCTTAACCACCTGCAAAACTACAGGTGCAGTGCACTTGCCGCACAGAGCTTACACTGTTGACGGTAACGTTTACTACAACGGTAAACTACTTATTGAGAAAGCAACCGTAGCTTAAGTTTAATTTTCTGAAATGAGGATTGGCTTGGATATTATGGGCGGTGATTACGCTCCCAAAGCAACCGTTTTAGGGGCAATTGCGGCGCATAAGGCCTTATCTGCAGATCAGCACCTGGTGCTGATAGGTGATGAGGCACAAGCAAAAAGCATCCTTCAGGAAAACAATTTCGACCCTGATAATTTCACTTTTGTGCATACCACAGAGGTGATTGGCATGGGCGAACATCCCACAAAAGCCATTGTTCAGAAACCCGATTCGAGCATATCGGTGGGTTTCAGAATGCTGAAGGAAGGCGCTATCGATGCATTTTCGTCCGCCGGCAACAGCGGTGCGATGCTGGTAGGCGCCATGTTCAGCGTAAAGGCTATACCCGGAGTGCTTCGCCCGGCAATAGCGAGTTTTGTACCCAAGCTTAAGGGAGGCTTGGGTATTTTAGTTGATGTGGGTGCCAATGCCGACTGTAAGCCTGAGTATATGGTGCAGTTTGGCGTTCTGGGCAGCTTGTTCTCCCACAACATCTACAACGTTGAGAACCCGCGGGTAGCTCTCGTTAATATTGGCGAGGAAGAAGAAAAAGGTAACCTGCTATGCCAGGCAGCCTACCCGCTGATGAAAGAACAGAATCTTTTTAATTTTACCGGTAATGTTGAAGGCCGCGATCTGTTTAGCGATATGGCCGATGTTTTTGTGTGCGATGGATTTACCGGTAACGTGATCTTAAAACTTGCCGAATCATTCTATGTGGTTTCATTGAAACGTAAAATAAAGGATGAGTTTTTCGACAAGTTTAATTATGAACAATACGGCGGCAGCCCTATTTTGGGTGTTAATGCGCCGGTTGTGGTAGGCCACGGCATATCGAACCCCGAGGCCATTAAAAATATGGTGCTGCTATGCAAAAACATGGTAGAGACTAATCTTACAGAGAAAATAAAACTGGCTTTTCAGTAAAGAAATTAAGATGAGTAAAATTCACGCTGCTATTACTGCCGTAAATGGTTACGTACCCGAATACAGGTTAACCAACCATGAGTTGGAAACAATGGTAGAAACCAATGATGAGTGGATAACCACCCGCACCGGTATAAAAGAGCGCAGGATATTAAAAGGCGAAGGCTTAGGCACTTCAGACATGGCTGTTCCGGCTGTTGAAGGCCTCTTAAAAAAACGCGGCATTGGCGCCGAAGAGATCGACCTTATTATCTTCTGCACCACTACCCCTGATATGGTGTTCCCTGCAACTGCAAACATCCTTGCTCATAAAATAGGCGCTGTAAACGCCTGGGGATGGGATTTACAGGCGGCTTGTTCAGGCTTCCTTTTCGGTCTTGCAACCGGCGCACAATTTATTGAAAGCGGCAAACATAAAAAAGTACTAGTAGTTGGCGGCGACAAGATGTCGGCCATTACCAACTATAAAGACCGCGCCACCTGCATTATTTTTGGCGACGGGTGCGGCGCTGTATTGCTGGAGCCGAACGACGAGGGCTACGGCGTTTTGGATTCAATCCTGCGCAGCGATGGCTCTGGCGTTCAGTATCTTCATCAAAAAGCAGGCGGTTCTGTTAAACCGGCAACCCACGAAACCGTTGATGCTATGGAGCATTTTGCTTACCAGGAAGGCCAGGCAGTATTTAAATTCGCCGTAACCAAAATGGCCGATGTTGCTGCCGAAGTAATGGAACGCAATAACCTTACGTCAGACGATATTGCATGGCTGGTACCGCACCAGGCTAACAAACGCATTATCGACGCTACTGCAAATCGCACCGGTGTTACTGCCGATAAGGTGGTGATCAACATCGAGAAATACGGAAACACCACAAACGGAACTATTCCACTGTGCTTGTGGGAGTGGGAAAATAAATTCAAAAAAGGAGATAACCTTATCCTGGCTGCCTTTGGCGGTGGCTTTACCTGGGGTTCTATTTACCTGAAATGGGCTTATTGACGATGTGCGAATGAGTGGATATGCGAATGTGCGAATTAGGAAATCATCTTTTCATCTGCACATCCGCACATTTTAAATCCGCACATCGAACACGAACATTCTTAAATAAGTTTTGTTTATTTGCTACAGCATACATTTAACCCTAATTAATCATAGCATTTGCACATCTGAAATCTGCACATCCGCACATCACATTTGTACATCTGCACATTAACACATAACTTTATCAAAACCAATTAACGCCCGGCATGGATATTAAACAAATTCAGGATCTTATACGCTTTGTTTCTAAATCAGGAGTGAACGAAGTTTCTATAGAGCAGGAAAACTTTAAGATCACGATAAAAACCAACCAGGTTGCAACTATTGTGAACGCAACTGTACCCGATGTAACTTATGCACCAGCGCCACAACTTGCGCCCGTTGCAGCAGCCCCGGCCGCACCTGCCGTTGCAGCTGCCCCTGCTGCCGATACATCGAACTACATTACCGTTAAATCGCCAATGATCGGTACTTTCTACCGCTCGGCAAGCCCTGACAAACCGCTGTTCGTTAACGTTGGCGATGAGATAAAACCAGGCAGCGTGCTTTGCATTATCGAAGCGATGAAATTATTTAACGAGATCGAATCGGAAGTTTCCGGCCGTATAGTGAAAGTATTGGTTGACAACGCATCACCGGTAGAATACGACCAGCCATTGTTTTTGGTTGAACCAATGTAATTGATGTGCGAATTGCAGATATGCGAATGTGCGGATGACCGCATGTACGAAATATCATCTGCACATCCGCACATTCATAATCCGCACATTTTAAAACTATGTTTAAAAAAATATTAATAGCTAACCGGGGAGAAATTGCCTTGCGAATTATTCGCACCTGCAAGGAAATGGGCATAAAAACCGTAGCTGTATATTCAACTGCCGACCGCGACAGTCTTCACGTGCGCTTTGCCGACGAAGCCGTTTGTATAGGCCCCCCCGCAAGCCGCGACTCTTATTTAAATATCCCGAACATCATTTCGGCAGCCGAGCTTACTAATGCCGATGCCATTCACCCGGGATATGGCTTCCTGTCAGAAAATGCAAAATTCTCGGCTATCTGCGCCGACTATAATATTAAATTCATTGGTGCCACTGCTGCGCAGATCAACTCTATGGGCGACAAAGCTTCGGCTAAGGAAACTATGAAAAAAGCAGGCGTTCCAACCATACCCGGTTCAGAAGGTTTGCTTGGCAGCGTACAGGAAGGCATTAACATCTCTAAAAAAATAGGCTACCCTGTTATACTGAAAGCTACTGCCGGTGGTGGTGGCCGTGGTATGCGTATAGTGTGGAAGGATGAGGAGTTTGAAGGCGCCTGGGATAGCGCACGTGCCGAATCGGGAGCTGCTTTCGGAAATGACGGCATGTACCTTGAAAAATATGTGCAGGACCCACGCCACATCGAGATCCAGGTTGTGGGCGATCAGTATGGCAAAGTTTGCCATTTGAGCGAACGCGATTGCTCAATACAGCGCCGTCATCAGAAACTGGTAGAAGAATCGCCTTCGCCATTCATGACCGAAAAACTTCGTAAAAAAATGGGTGAAGCCGCCATTAAAGGTGCAAAAGCCGTAAAATATGAAGGTGCCGGTACAGTAGAATTTTTAGTTGATAAAGACCGCAACTTCTACTTCATGGAAATGAATACCCGGATACAGGTAGAACACCCGGTTACCGAAGAGGTGATCAACTTCGACCTGATCAAAGAACAGATCAAGGTTGCTGCCGGTATCCCTATCTCGGGCAAAAACTACGAGCCCATATTGCACGCGATAGAATGCCGTATCAACGCAGAAGATCCTTTCAACAACTTCCGTCCATCGCCGGGAAAGATCACCAATTTCCACTCACCGGGTGGGCATGGCGTTCGTATAGACACGCATGTTTACAGCGGCTATGTAATCCCGCCAAACTACGATTCAATGATTGCGAAAGTGATATGTGTTGCCCAAACCCGCGAGGAAGCGTTGAGTACCATGGAGCGTGCGCTGAGCGAATTTGTTATTGAAGGCGTAAAAACTACCATACCTTTCCACCTGAAATTATTGCAGGATCCTAATTTCCGCGCCGGTAATTTCACTACCAAGTTTATGGAAACCTTTGAATATTCGGAGTAGTGAGCCTGACTTTTAAAATTTAAACTTATATTACCCCACCCGGTCGCATGGCCGGGTTATTTGCATAATACGATGGCCAAATTTGGTAGGAAGATAATCCAGGCGATAAAAGACAAAGGAAATACGCTTGAGGGCGAAATGTCATTTTTTGAACACCTCGAAGCATTACGCTGGCACCTCATCCGTGCGGCGCTGGCTATCGTAGTATTTGCTACGGCAGCATTTATCTATTACACCTGGATCTTCAAGCATATCATCATGGCGCCCACCCATACCGACTTCTGGGCGTACCGGATGATGTGCCAAATGGGTGAGTTTTTTCAAAATATCCTGCCTGCTCTTTTCAGCGCCAAAGATTTTTGCGTTCAGAGCATCAGTGTGCACCTAATCAACACCGAAATGGCGGGGCAATTTCAACTGCAGATCAACTCCTCACTGCTGATAGGCATTGCGCTGGGCATCCCTTACCTGTTTTGGGAATTGTGGCGCTTTATCCGCCCGGCATTGCATGAAAAGGAACGTAAAGCCGCCAGCGGGTTCGTATTCTACGCATCGCTGCTGTTTATTTTAGGAGTGATGTTCGGTTATTTTATTATTACGCCGTTATCTATCCGTTTCCTTGCAGGATATATTGTTAGCGAAGATATCACAAACTATTTCGATGTCGATTCATATTTATCATCTGTAGGTACGTTAACATTGGCCACCGGGGCGGTGTTCCAGTTACCTATTTTGGTATATATCGTTTCGAGTCTGGGCTTTTTAACGCCAAAACTGATGCGTCAGGGCAGGCGCTACGCCATTGTGATTATCCTCATCATTGCAGCCGTTGTTACCCCAACCCCCGATGCTTTGACCATGACCGTGGTTGCTATTCCGCTGTTTATACTCTATGAATTGAGTATAGTTGTAGCCGGAATTGTAGAACGTCGTCGTGCCAAAAAGGAATTGATGATCATTGAATAATGTGCAGATTTTGAATGTGCGGATGAGGGGAAAGATGTGCGGATGACCGATATGCGGATGTGCGAATATCACCTTTTTGCATCCGCTCATTTAAAATAACTATCCGTACTTTACTCATCCGCACATCCAAAATCCGTACATCCACGCATCCCCTCTTCTTCTTTCCCACAAAAATTTTACCTTAGCCCCTTATAATAAATACTAAATTTGATTTTATGAATAAAGGGCTTAAGATTGCCATTGGCGCCGACCATGCCGGTTTTGATTACAAACAAAGTTTAATAGAAGCCCTGAACGGCGCGGAAGTAAAAGATTTCGGAACTTATTCTGATGCCTCAGCTGATTACCCGGACTTTGCCCACCCTGTGGCCGTTGCTGTAGAAAGCGGCGAATTTAACTTTGGTATCCTTGTTTGCGGCAGCGGTAATGGTGTGGCTATCACCGCCAACAAACACCAGGGCATACGTGCAGCCATTTGCTGGAACGAGGAACTGGCCGAGCGTGCCCGCAGCCACAACGATGCAAACATTGTTTGTATCCCGGCGCGCCACATTTCGATCGAAGAAGCTAAAAAGATAGTAGAAATATTTTTAAGCACTGCGTTTGAAGGCGGGCGCCATGCAAACCGGGTGAATAAGATTGCTTGTTAGTGAGTAGAGATTGGTGAGTAGAGAATAGGGACTTCCTTTTCTATGATCCATGAACTATCAACAATGAACTAAAATAATAAACTGACCAAACATTATGAATAAACTATTACTCTCAATTGCTTCATTGAGCCTGGTTACGGCGGCTTGTGCACAGCAAAACAAAACGGCCATGAAATATGCGCCCATCATCAGCGCCGACCTTGCCAAACAACATTTAAGCATCATCGCGTCTGACGCGTTTGAAGGCCGCGAAACCGGTAAACCGGGTGCCGACAAAGCCGCACATTACATTGCCGATGAGTTTAAATCATTAGGCTTACAGCCAATTGTTAACGGCAACTCTTACTTTCTGGATATTCCGCTGGTGGAGAGCACATTCAAGGTGTCATCATTTACAGTTAACGGAAAATCGTTCGCTAACATGACCGATTTCTATGCAAGCGGTTCGGGCGCGGCTAAAACCATTAATGTAAGCGACATCGTATTTATTGGTTACGGCATTGGCGCTAATACTTATGACGACCTGAAAGGCACTGACATTGCCGGTAAAGTTGTGCTGTTTATCAACGACGGTGAGCCAATGGTTAATGGTGTATCAAAAATTACCGGTACCGATAAAAAATCGGACTGGAGTACTAACCGCGCAAAAAGACTTAACTTTTTAAGGGAGAAAAAGCCGGCTTTGATCCTGGCTGCCGGTCCGAACGTTGCTAATATTCTAAAACGGTTTGGTGGGCAGCTTCGTGGCGGTCAACTGAGCATTAAGAAAGAAGCTGCCGCAAATATTCCTGCACCGGTTTACAACATCACTACTGAACTTGCTGATGAATTGCTAAAAAACTCGGGCAAAACATACGCCCAGTTAAAAGCTGAGATAGATGCTGATGGCACACCGCATACCCAGACCGTAAAAGCAGATATATCTACCTCATACGCTAACGAGGAAAAAGACGTAAAAGCTGTTGACGTATTGGGCTTCCTGCCAGGCAGCGATCCTAAGCTGAAAGACGAAGTGCTGGTAATTTCTGCACACTACGATCATATTGGTTTATTACCTGAGGGTACCAAAGGCGACCGCGTAAACAACGGTGCTGACGATGACGGTTCAGGTACTACCAGCATTATGGAAATAGCAAGAGCGTTTTCGAAAGCTAAAAAAGACGGTCACGGCCCGCGCCGCAGTATCTTGTTCCTGGGTAACGTAGGCGAAGAAAAAGGCCTGTTAGGTTCGGAATACTATACTGACCATCCGGTTATTCCATTGGAAAGAACCATTGCTGATTTGAACATTGATATGGTTGGCCGCGTTGGCGAAGAATACATTGGCAAAGCTGATTCAGCTAATTATGTATATGTTATCGGGTCATCAATGCTGAGCACCGACTTGCATAACGTAAGCGATAAAGCCAATAAAACTTATACTAATCTTGATCTGGATTACAAATACGACGATCCTAACGATCCTAACCGTTTCTACTATCGTTCGGATCATTACAACTTCGCTAAGCATGGTGTGCCGATCATCTTCTACTTCAACGGCGTGCATGCCGATTACCACCGCCCCGGCGATGAAGTAAGCAAGATCAACTTCCCGCTGTTAGCTAAACGAGCTCAGCTGGTTTACTATACTGCATGGGACCTGGCTAACGCAGATAAGCGCCCGGTGGTAGATAAGAAATAATTAATGTGCGGATGATCTGAAGATCTGCGGATTTTGAATGTGCGGATGTGCGAATAATTTTCGTGCATCCGCATTTTTTTATAGGGAACTTTAAAATCTACACAATCCGCACATCAAAAATTCGCATATCCTCATCACAAATCAAAAATCCGCATATCCGCACATCTTCTCAAATTCCCTATATTTGAAAAAACTCTACCTTAGTAAAAATGGGAAATACAGCGGATGAATTTTTGGTAGCTTCTGACGAGAAGGCCTTCGATATGGACCACCGGCGCATTATCAATTATAATATTGGTAAGTACGACGCTGCCGTTGAACGCGGTTTATCGAGGATCATTAACCTCGAAAACACCAAGCGCAAGGCTCATGTTATGAAGTGGAAGATGATGGAGAACCTTGACAAGATCCTCCCCGAGTTTGAAGCCAATTTTCAGAAGCGCGGCGGCAAGGTGATTTGGGCCAATGATGCCGAAGAAGCCAATCGTGAGATCCTGAATATCATCCAAAAAGCCGGAGCAAAAACGGTTGTTAAGTCTAAATCGATGGTGACGGAAGAAATTCAGATGAATGAATTCCTGGAGCACCACCACATCGAATCCCTTGAAACCGACCTTGGCGAATACATTGTACAACTGCTTGGCCAACGGCCATATCATATTGTTACCCCGGCGATGCATCTTTCGAAAGAGGATATTGCCAAACTGTTCAACGAGAAATTCGGCACCCCGCTTGATTTTACGCCCGAACAGCTTACCCAGAAAGCCCGCGAGCTGCTGCGCGAAAAATATGTACAGGCTGATGTAGGCATCACCGGCGCTAATTTTCTGATTGCAGACACCGGCAGCATTGCCATTACCGAAAATGAAGGGAATGCACGATTAAGCACCTCCTTCCCTAAGATCCATATCGCGGTGGTTGGGATCGAGAAGATCATCCCGTCCATCATGGATCTCGATCTTTTTTGGCCTATGCTGGCTACGCATGGCACCGGGCAAAACCTTACCGTTTACAACACTATACTGAGCGGACCGCGCCAGGCCGAGGAAACCGACGGTCCTGACGAAATGTATGTGGTGCTATTGGATAACGGCCGCACCAACCTATTGGCGCAAAAAGACCAGCGCCAGGCTTTATACTGTATTCGCTGCGGCGCGTGTTTGAATGCCTGCCCGGTTTATAAGAACATTGGCGGTCATACTTATGAAACCACTTACAGCGGCCCTATCGGGTCTATCATTACTCCGCACATGGCCGGGATGGCAGAGTTTAAGCATTTAAGCTACGCTTCGAGCCTTTGCGGAAAGTGTACCGAGGTGTGCCCGGTAAAGATCGATATCCATAAGATGCTGCTGCTTAATCGCCGGGACGCAGTACAGGAACACCTGGTGCCCGCCAAAGAAAAATGGGGCTGGAATTTCTGGAAAAAAGGCATGTTGAGCCGTAACGTTACGGACTTCTTCAGCGGTAAAACCAAGAATTTCCTGATGCGTACCTTCTTCAAAAAAACATGGGGACATTATAAGGAGATGCCAAAAGTAGCTGAGAAATCATTCAGTCAGATGTATAAGGAGCAGCAGGAGTTTTGATTTCGGATTTATTTGTTCTACCTTACGTCATGCCAAACAAGTTCGGCATGACGTAAGGTAGGTAGCCCGCCAATCATTTCCACATACAAAATTTATTACTTAGCATGTAAGGTGCTGAAAAAAGTTCAGCATGACATAAAGATTATGTTTTTTGCCTAACCTCTAATTAACTAATCTCTATCAATGCTTATTCCCGAAGCCAAACTCTTTATAAGTGTTTGGTAGTTCTTCTGAGCTGCTGAAAGGGAAGGTAAATGAAGTCCACCAGCTTTCATAATCGGCGTCCTTATCTTTTGTAGGTTCTATACGTACGCTGCGCAGCATGTAAACACCTTCGCGGCTCATGTTGAAGGTAACCTCACCGTCAGAATTGGTAGTAAGATTTTGAGAGTAAACATTACCCGTAATAGTTTTAATATAAAGGTCCATCGGTGCAGAGCCGGCGGGCTTACCTTTAAATTTCAACACAGCCACCATATCGTCGCCATATTTCTTTTTATAGGGATTTTGTTTTAGAACTATCTCATAATCTTCATTATAGGTTTTTTCATAAACGCTCCCGTCAGTATTATCAACAGAAACCAGCGTTTTCATATAGCGGGTATATTTCTCCTTTACCCTAAACTGGTTGCCTCCTTTTACTTTTTCGGCAAGCTTGGGTAAACCCTGGTTAGTCAGGAAATCAGCATAAGCATCACGCGAGGTAAAGCTGAACTCGTAACCCCTTGTCATCTCTATCAATGTTTGCCCTGTGTTCACCATATTATAACTCAACACCGGCATAGCGCTGTCTTTAGCTGCTTTGATCAGGTCGACCTTCTTCGACCCGTTGTACAGCATAAAGCGGGTTGTTTTTGATGGCTGATAAACATATTCAGCATCTTTCACAAACGAATCGCCCATGATGAGGTGCAGGTTCAGCTTATCACCTTTATGCATAAAGAAAAACTCCGGCAGCAGAAACATATCATGCGTGGCGGCGGCCAGGCCAACAATTGCGGTAATAAGTATCAGAAGTAGTGGTTTTCTTTTCATGAAGGGATCAATTTGTCAACGGGTGCAATATCCTAAAAACAAATAACATTAATATGTTAAATTATCAGCTATCTAGATAATGAATTTCCCGGCAATTTATTGCGTTTTGAGGGGTTATAGCTGCATTTCTACAAAATCTCTTCTGTCATTCTGAGCTCGAACAAAGAATGTTATATAATCTTTGGCTTTTTAGTTCTCAACACCAATGCCCGGTGACTATTGACCAATGACTGATAAGTTGTAGTTTTACAAAATGATCTTCGACCGGAAAAACCTCACCAATATTCAGCTCCTGGAATTCTACAAGAAACTGCTTTGGCCGCGCCTTGTGGAGGAAAAAATGCTGATCCTGTTAAGACAGGGGCGTATTGGCAAATGGTTTTCGGGGATAGGTCAGGAGGCAATAGCCGTGGGCAGTACGCTGGCCATGAATACCGACGAGTATATTTTGCCCATGCACCGCAACCTCGGTGTGTTTACCGTACGCGATATCCCTCTTTCGCGATTGATGGGTCAATGGCAGGGCAAGGCGTCGGGCTTCACCAAGGGCCGCGACCGCTCGTTTCACTTTGGTACGCAGGATTATAAAATCATCGGGATGATCTCGCACCTTGGTCCGCAAATGGCCCTGGCCGATGGCATTGCGCTGGCCGATGTACTGGCCAAACGCAAAAAAGCAACCCTTGTCTTTACCGGCGAAGGCGCCACCAGTGAGGGTGATTTTCATGAAGCGCTGAATATTGCTGCTGTTTGGAAGTTACCGGTAATATTTTTGATCGAGAACAACGGCTACGGGCTTTCAACCCCCGTAAGTGAGCAATATAACTGTAAATATTTAGTCGACCGGGCGATAGGCTACGGCATAGAAGGCCGCCGTATTGATGGCAATAACCTGCTGGAAGTTTACCATACGGTAAATGAAATTGCCAGTGGCATGCGCGAAAATCCGCGTCCGGTGTTGCTGGAATGTACAACGTTCCGCATGCGCGGGCACGAGGAAGCGTCGGGCACTAAATACGTGCCGCAGCAGTTATTTGATATGTGGGGACAAAAAGACCCTGTACGCAATTTTGAAACCTACCTGCTTACCGAAGGCGTACTTCGCCCCGATTGGATCCCGCAGATGCGCACTGAGTTTATGGCGCAGATAGAATCAGAAATTGAAAAGGTGTTCAGTGAACCGGATATTATTCCAAACGTTGAAACCGAGCTGGCGGATATGTATAAACCGTACACTCTTTCAACATTTCAACCTTCTAACCTTTCAACCCAAAAACGTTACATCGATGCCATCAGCGACGGACTAAGGCAAAGTATGCGCAAACACGCTAACCTGGTGATCATGGGCCAGGATATTGCCGAGTATGGCGGTGCTTTCAAAATTACACAGGGTTTTGTAGAGGAATTTGGCCGCGAGCGCGTGCGCAACACACCGATCTGTGAATCGGGCGTGGTGGGTGCCGCAATGGGTTTGGCACTGAATGGCTATAAAGCCGTGATGGAAATGCAGTTTGCAGATTTTGTAAGCGTGGGCTTTAACCAGATTGTAAATAACCTTGCCAAAACGCACTACCGGTGGGAACAGGCTGTTGATGTAGTGATCCGCATGCCGGCAGGCGCGGGCACCGGCGCAGGACCGTTCCATTCACAGAGTAACGAGGCCTGGTTTACCAAAACACCGGGACTAAAAGTAGTTTATCCGGCTTTCCCTGACGATGCGAAGGGATTGTTAATGGCGGCTATTGATGACCCGAACCCCGTAATGTATTTTGAGCATAAATACCTGTACCGCAGCAATACCGGCGAGGTACCTGGAGGCGATTATTATGTGGAGATAGGCAAAGCAAGGGTGATACAGGAAGGCAAAACAGCAAGCATCATCACCTTCGGGCTTGGTGTGCACTGGGCTATGGAATATGCTGCGAAACATCCGGAGCTATCCATTGAGATCATCGACCTGCGCAGTTTGCAGCCCTGGGACAAGCAAGCGGTTGAAAAGAGCGCGAAGAAGACCGGCAGAGTACTGGTGCTGCATGAAGATACACTGACCAATGGTTTCGGTGGCGAGATTGCGGCTCATATTTCCGAAAGTTGTTTCAAATACCTCGATGCCCCGATAATGCGTTGCGCCAGTCTGGATACCGCTATCCCGATGAACAAGGCTTTGGAAGAGCAGTTTTTGGCGAAAGCGCGGTTGGAGGAAACGATGACCGGATTGTTGTCATACTAAATCAAAAAAGGGGCACGCCTACGGAACGGATATCATTCTTGGTTTAAATGTTTGTGGCACGGTATTGCCTAATTGCATAACTGGAATTCTTGAAATTCGCCACAATTCGTGGTATTCGTAAATTTTACGATTTAACTTTTTTCTGTTAATTTTTGTTAAACTTATTGCGGTTCACCCGCCCGTGTGATAATTATAGCAGATAAACTTTTACCTTTAAGCTAAGGTTTCTTATTTTCGCAGAATAAGTTAGGTGGGAAGGGCTTTGACCGAAGGATATCGAAATATCTCAAGGATCAGATCTCACACCTCAAATCTATCAGAAAGCATGGAAGAATTTGAAGCAAGCGCATCAGCCCAAAAAACCAAAACGATATATATTTCTACCGTTTTTGGCATCGCTATGGTGCTATTAATGATTGGCCTGCTGGGTTTGATATTGGTTGAAGCCAATAACCTGAGCCGCTACGTTAAAGAAAATATTGTGCTGAATATATATGTAGATGATGCCGCGCACGAGACCGATATCTTGCAGCTTCAGAAACAGATAGAGGGCATTCAAATGGTAAAACAAACGCAGTATGTTACCAAAGAACTCGCCGCACAGAACCTGAAGAAGGATCTGGGTGAAGATTTTGTGAAATTCCTCGGGTATAACCCGCTTTCCCCATCGCTGGATGTTTACCTGAAGGCCGAGTACGCCAACAATACTGATATCGAGAAATTCAAAGCTGATTTGATGAAAAACCCACTGATCAAAGAGGTAAAATATCAGAAATCATTGGTTGACCAGATGAATGAGAACATCGGCAGCATCAGCCTCATCATTTTGATATTTGCCGGAATTTTTGTGGTGCTATCTGTGGCGCTAATCAACAATACCATCAGACTGGCTATTTATTCACAGCGTTTCCTGATCAAATCAATGCAGTTGGTTGGTGCTACCAAGGGATTTATCCGTAAGCCATTTATGCTATACGGCATCTGGCATGGCCTTTTAGGCGGGCTGATTGCGATATTGATATTGATCGGCTTGCTGTCTGTCGCTTACAAACAGATCCCCGATCTCATTATCCTTAGAAATTATACAGAATTCGGGTTGATATTCGTGGCAGTAATTGGCATCGGGATCTTTATCTCGGGCTTCAGTACCTTTTTGGCAGTGAACAAATTTTTACGTTTAAAAATATATAATCTGTACAGGTAGGCAGAGGCAAAGCTGAAAGGTAGCTGCACCGATCAATTCAATAAATCACTAATTCAATATTCATACATAAATAAAATGGCACAAAAACAAGTTAAGCCGACCACTCCCGTTAAAACGACTGCTTCGGTTAAACCGGCCTACAAACCAACTGCGGATAGCAAACCTGCTCAATTTTTGTTCGACAAAGGGAACTACCGCCTGTTAATCATCAGCATTACAGTTGTTGCTTTTGGCTTCTTACTGATGTCGGGCACTACAGATATCTACAGCACCACTAAAATTGTAATTGCGCCACTGGTGGTATTGGGTGGCTTTGCACTTGGTTTTTTCGCAATTTTCAAAAAACCTACAGTTAAGGTTGACTAAGTTGATGAATAGAGTGGCTGATTAAATTAAAACGATCTGCCTCTTAAACTAACAATTTTAATCCAGCTTTTTCCTCCCAATCAACTTACCCCAACCATGAACATTATCCATGTTATTATCCTTGCAATAATTGAAGGGATAACTGAGTTTTTGCCGGTGTCGTCAACCGGTCATATGATCATTGCATCGTCTGTAATGGACATTGCTTCCGATCCGTTTGTAAAACTATTTACCATTGCTATACAGTTAGGAGCTATTCTCTCGGTAGTGGTTCTGTATTACAAGCGTTTCTTCAAATCGCTTAACTTTTACCTGAAATTGTTCGTTGCATTTCTGCCTGCGGCTTTTTTCGGTTTGCTGTTCAGCAAAAAAATAGATGCATTGCTTGAAAGCGCGCTAACCGTGGGTATCACCATGTTTATTGGCGGCATCATCTTGTTATTTGTTGATAAATGGTTTGACAAACCTACTGTAAACGAGGAAAAGGATATCAATTATTTAACCGCTTTGAAAATCGGCTTTTTCCAGTGCCTGGCCATGATTCCGGGCACGTCGCGCTCTGCGGCATCAATTGTAGGCGGTATGTCGCAAAAACTTTCACGCACCGCAGCAGCCGAGTTCTCGTTCTTTTTAGCAGTACCAACCATGTTTGCCGCAACTGCTAAAAAGCTATGGGATTTTCACAAGGAAGGCCACATATTTACCGGCGAAGAAATTAAGTTCCTGGCAATAGGGAATATCATCGCATTTGTGATAGCTATGCTGGCTATTAAAACCTTTATTACCTTTTTAGAGAAAAGAGGCTTCAAGTTATTTGGCTGGTATCGTATTGCGCTCGGAGCCCTGATAATAGGGCTGATATTGAGCGGACATAATTTGAGTACCGTATAATGATTATGTAGAACAGTTATATTTTGCATTTGATAAAAAGGCATCCTGATTTGAACTCGGGATGCCTTTCTTATTTTGTAGAGACGCGGTACACTATGTCTCATTTCAGTCCATATCAATACAACAAATGATCGTACGGATACCTTGCTGTATGTATCGCTTTTACTTCTTCGTACAATAGTGAGCGGAACTCCTCCACATTCTCCTTTTTGGTGGCCGATATAAAAATAGCGGGAGCATTGTTTTTGGCCATCCAACTGTTTTTAAAATCGTGCAGGGTTACAGGCTCTGATTGTTCCTCGATTCCATGTTGTAATGGTTGAAAGGCGTCAATCTTGTTAAAAACCGTAATGACACGTTTATCTATTGCGCCGATATCTTTCAGCGTTTCGTTCACGGTGCTGATCTGATCCTCAAAATTAGGGTGCGAGATATCAACAACATGCACCAGGATGTCGGCTTCGCGCACCTCGTCTAATGTCGATTTAAAACATTCAACCAAATCATGCGGCAACTTGCGGATAAACCCTACCGTATCTGATAACAGGAACGGTACATTTTCAATTACTACTTTCCGCACGGTGGTATCCAGCGTGGCAAAAAGCTTATTCTCGGCAAACACCTCCGATTTGGAGATCATGTTCATAATGGTCGATTTGCCTACGTTGGTGTAACCCACCAGCGCCACGCGAATCATCTGTGTACGGTTCTTGCGCTGGGTTTCGTTCTGTTTATCAATCTGTTTCAGTTTATCTTTAAGTAGCGAGATCTTGTTCAGGATCAAACGCCTGTCCGTCTCAATCTGCGACTCACCCGGGCCACGCATCCCGATACCGCCTTTCTGGCGCTCTAAGTGCGTCCATAAGCGGGTTAAGCGCGGAAGTAAGTATTGCAATTGCGCCAGTTCTACCTGTGTTTTTGCCTGCGCGGTTTGTGCACGATTAGCAAAAATATCCAGGATAAGGTTGTTCCGGTCGAGTATCTTTACCTGTAGTTCGTTTTCAATGTTACGCAACTGTGAGGGCGTAAGTTCATCATCGAACACCACCATATCTATCTCTTCAGCTTTTACAAAAGCCTGGATATCTTCTAACCGGCCCGAGCCAACAAACGTAGCCCTGTCCGGTCGCTGGAGTTTTTGAGTAAATGTTTTTACTGTTTCGGCGCCGGCGGTAGCTACTAAAAATTCAAGCTCTTCGAGGTACTCCTTTGCCTGTTCATCAGTCTCGCCCTGTGTTATCACACCCACCAGAACCGCACGTTCCTGCTTCACAGCAGTATCATAAAATTTTTGCTTCATTAATATCTATTTGCAAATAAGAATACAAAGTTACTTATTATCATTTACCCTTTGCAAACATATAATCCAGTGTCAAATTACATAGCGCCTTTACACCGAGCGAAAACCCGCTTTCGTCTATATAAAAATCTGGCGTATGATGGGCCGGGGCTGTTACCGGGTCGCCGCTTTTAGGTAAGCCGCCCAGGTGAATGTAAATTCCGGGAACCTTTTACTGATAAAAACTAAAATCTTCGGCGCCTGTTTCGGCATCGCGAAGAATAAGATTACCTGGTCCTGCTGTTGCCTGTAGCGTAGGCAGCATTTGCGCAACCAGCTTAGGATCATTATAGGTTATGGGATAATGGTGCTCAAACGGAATAATTACTTCTGCCGTAGCGCCGGCGGCCTCGGCTGTTTTGGTGGCGATGGTCTTCACCCGCTCAATGATTATCTTTTCATCATCGTTATTCAGCGTACGCACGGTGCCCAGCATGGTAACTGTTTCGGGAATAATGTTGGAGCGGTTACCACCATTAATAGCACCGACGGTAACCACCGCTGCACTGCGGGTAACCTGTAAATTACGGCTGACAATGGTTTGCAAACTATTGATGATCTGCGCCGACACCACTATCGGGTCAACGCTCGACCAAGGATATGCGCCATGCGCCGATCTCCCTTTAACAATTATCTTAAACGGGTTCACCGCTGCCATGTCCGCACCGGGCCGGTAAGCAATGGTGCCCACAGGCTGGTACGACTGAATATGTAAGCCAAACACCGCGTCGACATGAGGGTCTTCCATTACACCTTCCTTCACCATTTCCTCGGCACCGCCTTTTTCACCCAGCGGCAGGCCTTCCTCGGCAGGTTGGAAAATGAATTTAACCGTGCCGTGTAATTCGTTTTTCATAGATGACAATACCTGTGCAACGCCCATTAGGATAGCCATGTGCGAATCATGCCCGCAGGCATGCATCACGCCTACTTCCTGCCCGTTATACATCGTTTTAACTTTTGAGGCAAACGGCACCGCTGTACGCTCTGTAACCGGTAAGGCATCCATATCGGCACGCAAGGCCACCACCGGACCAGGTTTATCGCCTTTCAATATGCCTACGACACCGGTTGTGGCAATTCCGGTTTTTACCTCCATGCCTAATGATTCTAAATATTTAGCGATAATGCCCGATGTACGTACCTCATGATTACCCAATTCCGGATGTTCATGAAAATCACGTCGCCATGCTACAATTTTAGATTGCAACGCATCAGCTTTTTTGGCGACATCTGTTTTAAATGGATTATTCTGCGCCATGGCAGGTACAGCATAGGCAAAAAGGGCAAGCAGGTAAAGTTTTTTCATACCGGGGATTTTTCCCTAATATAAAAAGAAAGGATGGCTTTGTGAGCCATCCTTTGTCTGAACCTTGATTTGTTTGATTTAAGGGTTGAGAAATTTGTATTGTATCAAGTAATCCTTAAATCAAATGCATCATGGTTCTGAAATTATATCGTCGTCTTTATTTTCAACTCATTCATCTGCCCATCGGCGATAGTTGATGGTGTATCAATCATCACGTCGCGGCCAGAGTTATTTTTAGGGAAGGCGATCACATCGCGGATTGAATCCAGTCCGGCAAAGATTGAACATAACCTGTCGAAGCCGAAGGCAATACCGCCGTGCGGAGGTGCACCATATTCAAAGGCGTCCATCAGGAAGCCAAATTGTTTTTGCGCTTCTTCGGGCGAAAAGCCGAGGTGTTTAAACATCAGCGATTGCAGCGCCCGGTCGTGGATACGGATAGAACCGCCGCCAATTTCTGTACCGTTTAGCACCATATCGTATGCATTGGCACGCACATCTCCAGGAGCGGTGTCAAGCAATGCTATATCTTCTGGTTTTGGTGATGTGAACGGGTGGTGCATGGCATGGTAACGGCCTGTCTCTTCATCCCATTCCAATAGCGGGAAGTCAAGCACCCACAATGGTGCGAATGTATTTTTATCGCGCAGGCCTAAACGGGTACCCATTTCAAGGCGTAACTCGTTCAGTTGCTTGCGTACTTTATCTGTTTGTCCGGCCAATACCAGCATCAGGTCGCCTGGCTCAGCGTTAAAGGCAGCGGCCCAGTTGGTCAGTTCATCCTCATTATAAAATTTATCAACTGATGATTTCAAAGCACCATCGGTATTATACCGGCAGTAGATCATCCCGGTAACGCCAATTTGCGGGCGTTTTAACCATTCAGTCAACTCATCCAGTTGCTTGCGGGTGTATTCGGCGCAGCCTTTTGCGTTGATACCTACCACCAGTTCAGCGTTATCAAAAACGCCGAAACCTTTGCCTTTTACTACTTCATTCAGTTCAACAAACTGCATCCCGAAACGGATATCCGGTTTGTCGGAACCGTACAGGCGCATTGCGTCGGCATATTGCATGCGCGGAACCTCGCCCAGCTCAATACCTTTAACGCTTCTGAATAAATGGCGGGTAAGGCCTTCGAATATATTTAGAATGTCTTCCTGGGTAATGAAGGCCATCTCGCAGTCAATCTGCGTAAATTCCGGCTGACGGTCGGCGCGAAGGTCCTCGTCACGGAAACATTTAACGATCTGGAAGTAACGGTCAAAACCGCTTACCATCAGCAATTGCTTAAATGTTTGCGGCGACTGCGGCAGCGCGTAAAACTCGCCTGGATTCATGCGGCTTGGCACCACGAAATCGCGTGCGCCTTCCGGGGTCGATTTGATCAGCACCGGTGTTTCTACCTCGATGAAGTTCAGTCCGTCTAAGTATTTACGGGTTTCCTGTGCCATTTTATGGCGCAGCATCAGGTTGTTGCGGATAGGGTTACGGCGTAAATCGAGATATCGGTATTTGGCGCGCAGTTCTTCGCCGCCGTCGGTCTCATCCTCAATCATAAACGGAGGAATTTTAGCACCGTTCAGTATTTCGATATTGGTAACGCCGATCTCAATATCGCCGGTAGCCATCTTGGCATTTTTGCTGGTACGTTCCAGTACCTCGCCGGTAACTTTCACTACAAACTCACGACCAAGCTCACGGCTCAGTTCGCGCACACTTGCATCCGTATCGGCATTCAGCACTAACTGTGTTAAACCATAACGGTCGCGAACATCGATAAAAGTCGTTCCGCCGAGGTCGCGTGATTTTTGCACCCAACCGCATAAAGTTACCGTTTCACCTAAATGGCTGATATTTAATTCGCCGCAAGTATGTGTACGTAGCATAGTAATGTATTTGTAAAAGTTCGCAAACTTACGTTTTTGAGGCGAAAGGAGAAAGGTTAAAGGCGCTATTTGAGGAGAAAGACCAAAGGTGAAAGGTAAAAGGTTTTGAAAACTCTTTTCGTGATATACATTGCATTGACCGATGGCGGCTTTTGGTTATTCTTTTTTATTCTCCTGTTCCCATTTCGCAGAAAATTCTTTTATCTTTTTGTTTACTTGCTCATGAGATATGTATTGGCCATTTTCAATTTGCGCGATGCCCTCATTAATCGCTTCAATTTCCTCCGAACTTATTTGTAAATTTCCTCTTCCATAGCGGTTAAATTATTCCTCTAATTTACAATTCCGAAATACAACATCCGAATTCCGAAACCAAACACTATATTCGCCCCATAATTCTCAAGGGGTGCCTTGCTTTGGTTGCAAAATAAACTGCAGGTTATTTTACCAAACTGAAAGACAGGCTGAGATCATACCCATTGTTTGAGTACTTGAGTCTTGAGTCGAAAGTCCTGCGTCTGAAAATGACCATTGACTAAAGACCACTGACTAATGACTGCAAACACACACCTGATCCGGGTAATGCCGGCGTAGGGAGAGGTAACAAGTTAAGTGTACTGCGCAATCGCCCTGATGCGGAGATGGTTTAACTAATTTTTAGTATTCATCATTTTGAAAAATTTATTTACGGCGTTTATCGCCCTGTTGCTGCCTTTTATGGCTGCGGCACAATTCTCACTATCGGGCAAGGTAAGCGTCCGGCAAAACACCGCGGCATTGCCCGGAGCTACTATCACCTTATCAAACTCCAATCAAAAGGCCATTGCCGATGCCGACGGCCGGTATCATTTTGATGACCTGAAAAGCGGCACTTACACGTTGTCGGTATCGTTCATCGGCTATCAAACTGAAACCAAAACCGTTGAATTAAACGCCAATAAGACGGCTGATTTCCAGTTGGCACAAAATACGCTGTTAACCGAGGAAGTTACCGTGAGCGCCACCCGTGCCTCGGCAACATCGCCAACGGCTTATACTAACCTTCGTAAAAAAGACATCGATCAAAACAATTCTGGCCGTGGTTTTGAGTATTTGCTGGAACAAACACCGTCTGCCGTGGTCACCTCCAATGCGGGTGCAGGCGTAGGTTACACCAGTATCCGGATCCGTGGGTCAGACGCAACGCGCATCAACGTTACACTAAATGGTATTCCACTAAACGATGCGGAGGATCAGGGTGTATATTTTGTCGATCTGCCCGATCTGGCATCCTCTGTGGATAATATCCAGGTGCAGCGCGGGGTGGGTACATCTACAAACGGTGCAGGGGCTTTCGGTGCCAGTATCAATATTCAAACTACAACACGGCGCGACACCGCTTATGCAGAACTGAACAATTCGGCCGGCTCCTATGGTACCATCAAAAATACCGTGGGCTTTGGTACGGGTTTACTGGGCGATCATTTCAGTTTTGACGGTCGTTTATCAAGAATGAAATCTGATGGTTATATCGACCGGGCTTCGTCTGATCTGAAGTCATTCTTCTTTAGCGGCGCTTATTACGGCAAAAAAAGCGTACTGCGGTTAAATGTATTCTCCGGATACGAAAAAACCTACCAGGCCTGGGACGGCGTGCCCGAAGATAGCCTAAAAGCAGGCAATCGCACTTATAACGAGTTGGGTTATATCAATGCCACGAATTCATTCTATAAAAATCAAACCGATAATTATACCCAAAACTATTACCAGTTGCTGTACAACCAGCAATTGAGCGACAAACTGTCGTTCAGTGGTGCCTTGCATTACACCCGGGGCTATGGGTATTATGAGGAATACCGCAATAACGACCCTGTAGCGAACTACGGCTTGAAACCTGTAGTAATTGGCAGTGATACGCTGGCCAGTACCGATCTTGTACGTCGTCTTTGGTTAAGCAATTATTTTTACGGGGCTACTTATAACCTGAATTACAAGCCGACCGATAAAGCCAATATAACGCTCGGCGGCGCTTACAACGAATACAAGGGCGATCACTACAACAACATTGAATGGACGCAGCAAACAACCGACATTCAGCCCGACTATGAGTACTCGCGGAACCGTGCGAAGAAAACCGATTTCAATATTTTCGGCAGGGCGGAATATCACGCCGGGAACTTCATTTTTTACGGCGATGTGCAATACCGCCATATCAGCTATTCGTTTTTAGGATATGACGAAAACCTGAACAATGTGCAGCAGCAGGTGAGTCTGAACTTCTTTAACCCAAAGGCAGGTATCACTTATAAATTAGATGATCGCAGCAATATCTATGCATCCATAGCCGTGGGCAATCACGAACCCAACCGCAGCGATTTTGTGAACTCGTCTCCCGCAAGCAGACCAAAGGCTGAGAACCTGAAAGACCTTGAATTAGGCTACCGTACCACACAGGAAAACTTTGGCGGCAGCATCAATGGGTTCTACATGAAATACAAGAACCAGCTGGTGTTAACAGGCGCGTTGGACGATGTGGGCGAGGCCATCCGTACCAATATTAAGGACAGTTATCGTGCCGGCATAGAAGCCAGCGCGTGGGTTAAAATCACCAAACAATTGCGCTGGGTAGCCAACGCAACCGTCAGCGAAAACAAGGTGAAAAACTTCAGCCAGTTTTTGCAGAACTACGATACCGGCGCCCTCGATGAAACAAAATATGCATCGTCGAATATTGCTTATTCACCTGCATTTGTGGGATCGAGCACCGTCAGCTACAGTCCAATAAAAAATGGCGAGATCGCGTTCATCAGTAAGTATGTGAGTCGCCAGTATCTGGATAATACATCCACAGAGAGCCGTTCGATAGGTGCCTACTTGGTGAACGATGTAAGGTTGAATTATAATTTCCGCATTAAAGGCGTGAAAAATATCGGCATAGGCTTATTGGTGAACAATGTATTCAGCAAAAAATATGTGTCAGACGGCGCCACTTACCCCGACATTGAGGGCGGCAAAACGGTGAATTATAATTATTTCTTCCCGCAGGCTCCGGCCAATTTCCTGGCCTCACTGAGTCTTAAATTTTAATTAAAGTAAGTATTTATCCATTCGGTGTCCAGACCTCCGGGCACCGGATTTTACCGACTTAAATTATGGATTTTCATCATTGGGGTCAGCTCTTTATGGAGCAGGCCCGCCAAACCACACTTTGGGAATGGGCTGCGGTTCTGCTGGGTGTAGCTGAGGTTTTACTGGCCAAGGCCAATAACATCTGGCTATACCCGGCAGGTATTGCAGGTACATTCATCGGGATCTATGTTTTGCTGACGGCCGGCCTTTATGCCGAATCGGCGCTGAATATTTATTACTTGGTGATGAGTTTTTACGGATTAATCCATTGGATCAAACGAGCCGATATGCCGCCTGTAAAAATCACCTGGTCAACGCGGCGGGAATGGATCATTACCCTGTCTATTGTATTTATAGGCTGGATCGTGCTTTATTTCCTGCTCAAAAGCTTCACCACATCAAACGTTCCGGTATGGGATGCCTGGGTATCGTCGACGGCGTGGGCAGGGATGTGGCTGCTGGCCAAGCGCAAAATTGAAAACTGGATCCTGCTCAACATCTCGAACCTGTTTGCCATCCCGCTATTGTGTTATAAACATTTAATTATGTTTTCGGCGCTTACCCTCTTTTTATTTATCGTCGCCTTTTTCGGCTTTTTTGAATGGCTGGCCATTTTAAAAAAGGACAAGGCTACCCAAACCGCTATTCATCTATGAAAACAGAAAATATTTCTCATCCTTCAATTTATATTTCCGAACAGGATGTGTATACCATTCGCAATTCGGCGGCCGATGCAGAAAAGACCGGAATGCTTCACCCGCTTCAATTGGAAGTGATCTATAAAAATAAATGGTTCAGGCTAATGGTGCCGCAGGTTTACGGCGGGCAACAAGTGAGCCTTACTAACCTGTTGCATATACAAGAGGCTGTCAGCTGGGCCGATGGCAGCGCCGGATGGGTAGTTACCCTATGTAACGGAGCCGGATGGTTCGGTGGCTTTACCTCTCCCGAAATTTCTCCTGAAATATTCAAAGACGAACATGTTTGCCTGGCCGGCAGCGGTGCGCCAGCAGGTACAGCCGAAATTACAGCGCACGGCTACCGCATAAACGGAACCTGGAAATACGCCAGCGGCATACATCATGCTACTTACATCACCGCCAACTGCATCATCACCAAAAACGGCGACCCGGTATTAATCGATAACGCACCGCTGATCCGGCCGTTTATTTTTGACCGCAAGGACGTTGAAATTATACGAGCATGGGAATACATGGGGATGATGGCCACGGGCAGCGATACCTTTGAAATTAAAGATGTGGAAGTGGCGGCTAATCGTCAGTTTAAGATTGATCCGGCCGCGGCTTTTATAAAAGATCCGATCTATCTTTATCCTTTCCTTCAATTAGCCGAGACTACCATCGCTGTCGCCATCTCCGGCATAGCACTCCATTTTATGGATCTGTGCCGCGAGATTTTTGCAGAAAGAACAAAGCTGTCCCGGATATCCGATCAGCAGAAAGCTTTACTGACCGAAAAACTCGATAACGCGGAAACGGAATTCTCTTCGCAGAGAAAGAACTTTTACGATGCTGTTGAATTATCGTGTGATGCTGTCCGTAATAACGATAATACATTAAGCGAGCACTTAATCCCGGTGAGTCAAGCCAGCCACGCGCTTGCAAAACTAAGCCGCGAATTGGTTGATCAGCTATACCCGTTATGCGGTTTAGGCGCCGCACATACCGGCAGTGAAATTAACCGGGCCTGGCGCGATTTGCACACCGCAAGTCAGCATTCATTATTGGTGTTTGCTTCTTCGGTAGCGTAATTTTAATTTGTAGTAACGTAAATATCACATTGTATTTTAATTCCATTGCTGATATTTGCGCTACTTAACAATTTATTAAAGATGAAGATCAAACATCTACCCCTGTTATTTTTAGCTCTTGCAACCGCATCTGTTTCGGCACAAACCAAAAAGAAAAAAGCCGCAGTCCCGACTCCTGTCGCCGCCACCCAAATCGTCGCCCAGGCGCCCGCTTCTACTTCAGTTCCACGCCCTAAGCTGGTTGTGGGTATTGTGGTTGACCAAATGCGCTGGGACTATTTATACCGCTTTTACGACCGCTATACCGGCAACGGCTTTAAACGCCTGCTAAATGATGGCTTTAGCTGCGAGAACACGCAGGTAGATTACATTCCAACCAATACCGGCCCCGGCCACAGTTGTATTTACACAGGTTCGGTGCCTGCTATACACGGCATTGCCGGAAATGATTTTATTGTTCAGGCTACCGGAAAATCTATGTACTGCGCGCAGGATACTTCAGTGAAAACTGTAGGCAGTACTTCAAATGCAGGGCAAATGTCGCCCCGTAACCTGATGTCGAACACCGTAACCGACGAGTTAAGATTAGCCACTAATTTCCGCTCGAAAGTGATCGGAATAGCCTTGAAAGACCGTGGCGGGATCTTCCCTGCCGGTCATACCGCCAACGCCGCTTACTGGCTGGACGATTTGACCGGTAACTGGATCACCAGCACCTATTACATGAAAGACCTTCCGCAATGGGTAAAAGATTTTAATGATCAAAAATTGGCTGAAACTTACCTGAAGGTAGACTGGACCCCGGCTTACCCGCTTGAAACTTACGTACAGAGCGCTCCTGATACTTCAAGCCGTTACGAAGGCACCTTTAAAGGAATGACCTCGCCAACGCTTCCGGTAAAAACATCGGGCATGTATAAAAACAACCTCGGCCTGATCCGTTCAACGCCGTTTGGTAATACCCTGACACTGGATATGGCTATTGCTGCCATCAACAATGAGCAGTTGGGTCAGAACCCTGCCGGCGTTCCCGATTTCCTGGCCATCAGCTTTTCTTCAACAGATTATGTAGGTCACCAATTCGGGCCGAACTCTGTTGAAGCAGAAGACACCTACCTGAAACTGGACCGCGACCTGGGAACCTTCTTTACCTTCCTCGACGCTAAATTAGGCAAAGGCAACTATACCGTGTTTTTAACTGCTGACCACGGTGCCGCACACAACCCTACCTTCCTGACCGATCATAAAATCCCATCAGGTATTTGGGATGATGGCGTTGCCCTGAAAGGCCTAAACGCTTTCCTGGCGGGAAAATACCATGCAGATAACATGGTGATCAGCCTCACCAACTACCAGGTTAACCTGAACAATTACGTGGTGAAATATGGCAAGTTCGATGAAGAAGCTATCATTAAGGATTGTATTGATTACCTGAAGGATTTAAACGGTGTGGCTTATGTAATTGACCTGAAACATGGCGAAACCGCCAACGTGCCTGAGGAATTGCGCACACGCATTGTAAACGGGTACAGCATTGAGCATAGCGGTGTAGTGCAGATTATTCTGAAACCGGGATGGTATTCGGGTCGTACCACAACCGGTACCACGCACGGCACATGGAACCCTTATGACACGCACATTCCCCTGGTATTTATGGGTTGGGGTATTCCTCACGGCCATTTAAACCGCGAAACACATATGACCGATATTGCCGCTACAGTTGCTGCATTATTACACATACAAGCTCCGAACGGCTGCATTGGCAAACCGATTCCGGAGGTATTGAAGTAGTCGGGAAAGTCCGGGAGTCAGTAAAGTCCGAAAGAAGGAACTTAACGGTTCGTCGTCTTTCGGGCTTTCCATCTTTTACTTCCAGACTTTACTGTCCCGATAGCTATCGGGATTCCCGACTTTTCGGACTAAGAAACATGAAAAAGTACATCGCAAAGCTTCATTACCTCACACAAAACCTGCGCACCCGCAGTCACTATAAACAGGCTACCATAGCTTGCGAAGCGGGCGCAAAATGGATTCAATACCGCTGCCTTACCAAGCCCGACGACGAACTCATTGAAGATATCAACGCCATCGCTTCGGTATGTGATGATTGGGGCACTACACTCATCATCACTAACCACTACCATTTACTGGATAAAGTTGATGCACAGGGCGTGCATATAGAAGACCTGGATGCTGACCTTGTTGCCATCCGTAAAACCATCGGTAACGACAAAACGCTCGGTGCATCGGCAACCAACATTCACCGGTTAAAGGCCGTGCACGATACCGGCGTGGTTGATTACTGCGGATATGGCCCGTTTGCGTTAACCAGTACAAAGCCCAACAACCATTCGCTGCTTGGCTTTGATGGGTACCGTCAATTACAAAATCATCCTGAAATAACGATACCCGTTATCGCTGTAGGCGGCATCCAGGTAGAAGATGTCGATCCGCTTTTAAAAACCGGTGTTTACGGGATAGCTGTATCCGCTGCGATAAACATGGCTATAGACCCCGGCAGAGAATTGAAAGAATTTCAGAAGAAGATATATTAGGGGGAGAGAGGCAAGAAATTAAGATACAAGAATCAAGAAGTAAAGATACAGGAATCAAGACAGATCAAAGAAAAGGCAACCTTGTCATTCTTCGCTCTCGCTCAGAATGACAAAAAATCAATTTATCATTCCCCAAAACTTCTATCTTGACTCCTGTATCTTTACTTCTTGATTCTATCTTCAAAAACTTATCTTAGCTCTTGATTTCTTGACTCTTGCATCTTTCTCAAAATGTCTTCTCACCACGTAGTACGCGAAAAACAGGAACCGGCATTGCTGATTTTAGGATTGGATAATTTTGACGATGAATTATTGGGCCAGCTATTGGAGTGGAGTCCCACCATTATTGCTACGCCGCAAACTGCCGGGAGCTTAATGTCGTACGGTATAAAAATCGACTGGCTGATCACGAATGAAACGACAGAGATTGAACAATCAGATGTAAAATTGATGCATGCTGCAAATGATAACTTTGTTTACGCCGCGCTGCAACATCTCGTTAATTACGGATACCCCGCTGTAAATATCATTACCGATGAATTTCGGCTTGATGATTATTTGCCATTCGTGTCTCAAATAAACGTTGTGATCTTAAACGGTAACCAGCGTATTTTCCCGGTGAGTTCCGGCTTCAGCAAGTGGAAGCCGGCGGGCGAGATAATTTGGCTATTAAGGCCGGTAACCGGTCTTAATACCACGGGACTTGAACAAATTGATGAAAGCCAGTTTCAAACAATTGCCGATGGTATTTTCAGCCTGCATTTCCAGCAGCCGTTTGTGTTTATAGGCGAGCAACTTTAGCCCGTTTTGCGTCGTAAAGGTTTGTGGTACGCAATTTGTCACTATTTCAGTATATTTACTGGAAATGGGCCAATTGTAATAATTCCGCTTAAATAGATAGCCGGTTTTGTTTTTTAGTATTATTACAAAATAATTTGTTGAAGATTAAACCGTTTATACCAATTTCAGTCTATATACTATAAACCGGCCACAAAATCGAAAATAGAGAAGATAACAACATTAATCATGAAAGCTATATATAAAAATGTGTTTAACACAGCTTTAGGTGCACTGATAGGTGTAGCTTTAGCAATTCCTGCCAGCGCGCAGCACAGGCCATCTTCGGGCGGAGGTGGTGGTGGTTCCAGCAGCGGTTCGTCATCCAGGCCAACCGTAAGCGCTTCACCAGCTCCTTCAAGGGCGCCCTCATCAAGCAATTTCGGCGTTTCAAGGCCTTCAGTTTCTGTTCGTCAACCCTCTGGCGGCAGCTACGCTCGTCCTAATGTCGGACAAGCCCGTGTAGGCGTTGCTGCACGTGGTAATTATGGCTACGGAACAGCACGTCCTAATGTTGGCGTAACCCGTAATTACGGTTACCCTGCACGTACAGTGGATGTAACTCATCGCCCAGCTGCCGGTGGAAACAGCGGTTATGTTTACCGCAACTCGCCGCGTATAGGTTACGGTCGTGGCGGTTACTGGGGAAACCATAATTATTACCATTATTCGCACGGATACTACGGTTCCTATTATGCACCGCGTCTTGGCTTTTCAATTGGTGTATTGCCTTATGGCTATTATCCTTTTTACTACGGCGATTTCCAATATTACTACAGCGATGGCTTGTTCTACCAATACGATAACAGTCAATACACCGTAGTTGAGCCACCAATTGGCGCCGAAGTAAAAGAATTACCCGAAAAGGCACAATCAATAGTGATAAACGGTCAGCAATATTATGAATTGAATGGCGTATATTATCAACCGGTAACTAAAGATGACGGGAGCACAGTTTACCAGGTTGCAGGTAAAGACGGCGAACTGAATACAGGAACTACTGTTGATGACGACCAGGTACAGGGCCCGCAAATGGGCGATATTGTTGCCCAATTGCCTCCTGACTGCAGGAAGATTAAAGTAAACGGCGAAAAGCTGTACGTGTCTCCTGATGGTGTTTACTACCAGGAAACAACTGATGACAAAGGTAACAAAGCTTATAAAGTGGTTGGTTTGCCAACGGATGAGCAACAGCCCGAGTAATATCTCGGATAATATAGAAACAGGAAAGGCGATCTAAAATGGATCGCCTTTCTTGTTTATTTCTCATTCTCAATCCTGTCATTGCGGGTAGCAGCAACAGATCGCGCGGAGTTACCCCTCTACTATCTTCAACAGCACATTCAATTCATCAACCTTATCCGATGACCCTAAATGTTCGTAAGAAGAAATAAGGTTACGCAGCACTCTTTTGATGATATCGGTATTAGAACAAGGTTCATAAAATTGCTTATCATATTTCAGGTTCAGTTGCTTCAGAAACATATCTACATCTCTTCTTCCAAAAATGAAGCCCTTGTTGAAAGCGTTAATATAAAACAGAATTCCCCCTTCAAATTCACTTTGCCGGCTTTCATCTAAATAAGCCAAAATAAAATGTTGAGGCAGGTTCACACCGTATACTGGGATATCCAGTTTTTGAGCGATGATGGAATAGATAATAGCGAGTGATATCTGGTTACCTTTTTTGGTTTCCAGTACCTGGCTGAGGTAGCTATTCTGAGGGTCCTGGTGATTGGAAATATTACCGCTGAAACCGTAGATACTGTAAAATACGTGATTGATCAGCTTTACCTGCTCTGCCGGACTTGCCTCATTCATCATCTGGATCCAGATATCACGCTTAATTCCTTCTATCTGGTTAATAACTTTCTGTTCGTCAAGATCAGGGTATTGGTAACGGTTAATAATTAAGATGCCCTGCAACAAGTCGAATGCGCCGCTCAAATGCCACAGTTCGAGGTCCTTTTTTACAATACCGAACTGAATTTCATGTACAAGGTTAGCTATGCGTTCCTGCTGAATACTATCGAAAGCCTGTTCCCAGGCGCCCTCCAGGTAACTTATTGCTTCTGAGCCGTATGAAAGTAATTTTTGGTGAACATGTTCATATATTTCTATATCGGGATCATCTAATAATCGAATCAGTGAGTCTACTTCTGCTGGATTTATCATGCTATACTGCTAAAATACTAAACGTTTGTATAATTTTACAGCCATGGCAAATTTAAGGTTCGCGAAAGATTACCTGCTTCACCGGCTCAAAGCAAAAAACAGGCACGGGGTTCACTCTCCCTTCGTTTACCGGCTGATAGATGAAGTAATTTACGATTTTCAGGGCAAAAAAGTATATGAAGAAGTCGAAGCCATCCGCGAAAAGCTGTTAAATGACACCCGGATTATAACCATTACCGATTTGGGCGCAGGTTCACACTTGAACAATAACCGCCAAAAGAAGATAGGTGATATTGCCAAAAATGCGCTTAAAACACCGAAACTGGCGCAATTGCTCTATCGACTCGTTGCTGATTTAAAGCCTGATAGCATTATAGAATTAGGCACCTGCCTGGGCATTACCACACTCTATCTGCAAAAGGCCGCCCCCGCCGCTAAAGTTTACACTATGGAAGGCTGCCCCGAAACGGCCGGCGTGGCAAAACAAACTTTTGAAAAGGGCGCAATCACAGCAGAACCCATCGTGGGCAATTTCGACGATAACCTGCCGGACGTTATAAACGCATTACACAAAGTTGATTTTGTTTTTGTCGACGGCAATCATCAAAAAGATGCCACGCTGAAATATTTTGAGTGGTGCCTCCCAAAAGTACACGAGAACACCATGCTCATTTTCGACGACATTTACTGGAGCGAGGGAATGAAAGAAGCATGGGCACAAATAAAGGCACACCCGCAGGTAACCGCAACCATTGATCTGTTTTGGATTGGACTCGTTTTCTTTAAACCGGGCCAGGCGAAGGAAGATTTTCTGGTTAAAATATGATGAGGCTGATGTGCGGATTTTGGATGTGCGGATTAAAAAATACCCAAGGTTTATTTACACATCGACATGTCAACGTCATTCATACATTAAAACTTATTCGCACATCTGCACATCCAAAATCCGCACATCAGAATGATTGTCCCAGCGCTATATAAAATCCGCTTTCGCGTTTCTCGCCTTGTGGTTTTTGGCCGATGCCGTAATCGAGGCGAATAGCGAGACCTTTTTCAACATCGAAGAAATAGCGGATGCCGCCGCCATAGTTAGGCTTAAGCTGGTCGGCATCGAATGAGGAATGGAACACTTCGCCGCCTCCCGCAAAAGCTACTATACCGAAACGTTTATCTATACGATAACGCAATTCTGTTTGTCCGGCCAGGTAATTCCGGTCGCGATAACGGCCCTGGTAATAGCCGCGCATCATTTCATCGCTGCCCATTTGCGGCATCAGGTAAAATGGCGAACTACCACCCGTTAAGCTTTGTTCCTGGACATCAAGCCCCAACACCAGTTTTGGCGCCAGCAGGAAAAATTGCGAATATTCTATATTAAAAAACCCACCACGATAACCATTGTTGCCATAAGTGCCATGCATTAAGTTGTAATAACTGTTAATGATTATCCCGCTGGTGGTGTAGGTGTTGTTATTGCGGGTGTCGAACGTAAAACTCGGGCCAACATAGGCGCTTGCACCGCCATGCCTCCCCTGGATAGATGGGGAGTAAATAATATGAGAGTAATCAGGATCGTAGGGATAAAAATATTTGATCACACCGGCCACGTATCCCAGGTAAAAATTATCAGAGAGCTTATGTTCGCCGGTGAAAGCAACCTTGTACCGTTTTTCGTTCAGGTGATCTACGTCTGAAAGCCTGGTGTTGTTGCCTACACCATAAAAATTGAACGGATAATTATAAAAAGCGATGACGCCGGTGTAATGGTATTTGTTTTGGGGCGTCCAATAATTGGCGTTAAGGCTAAGTTTTACCTGTCCTTTAGTGGTAAGCGTTGAATAGCCGAAAATGTTAGATACACGGGTTTTATGATCGGTAGTGTCAGTGTAAAATGAAAGCAGCGCAGCACCACCAAATTCTACACCGGTCTCGGGTGATGAGCTTAAGGCAGGCAGCAACACAAAGCTTGGCTTACGGCTACTATCCTTGTTAAAATACATTTGCCGTATAAATTTTGGCAAAAAGTTAAGCTGTGCAAAAACACTGTTAACGCTAAGCAGGAACGCGAGCAGGGCAAAAAGTTTTTTCATGTAACGTAGATGTTGCGAAGATAAGCGCAATTTGCGGATAATAGAGAGGAACCACTGTTTTAAAGTTCCGCAGGTTTTCAAGCATAAGATCTTTTACCTTTCGCCTTCAGGAATAAAAGAAAGTAGTATTGTTTTCTTCATAGTGGCAAAGGAGATAGGTGGTCTTTAGCCATCTTTCTAAATCTGCAAAATATTTGCGCCATTCTTCTTAATATTACGTTTTAAAAATGTGGGTTGCACTTATGGCATAAATCTCGCATCTCAAATCTCATAGCTAATAAATGAAACACTACGGGCTTATCGGCTTTCCGCTTACGCATTCGTTCTCCAAAAAATACTTTACCGAAAAGTTTGAGCGCGAAAATATCACCGATTCGGTTTATGATGTATATCCACTGGAGCATATTCATGACCTGCCTCAACTGCTAAAAGACAACCCCGATCTGTGCGGCCTTAACGTGACCATCCCCCATAAAATGGCCATATTAAAATACCTCGACTGGATTGAGCCTGATGCCAGGGGCGCGGGCGCCGTAAATTGTATTTGCATTAGCATGGAAAGCCCGGTACTGGCTGCGTTTTCGGGAGAAGTGGGGGTAAAAGGGCATGATTTTAGGCTGGAAGGGTTTAATACCGATATCTATGGTTTCGAAATGTCGTTGAAGCCGTTACTGAAAAACCATCAGGACCAGGCGTTAATTTTAGGCGATGGCGGCGCGGCCAAAGCAGTAAAATGTGTATTGGAAAATTTGGGCATCGGCTTTAAAAGCGTAACGCGCAAACCAACGGGCGACAACCTGCTTTTCAGCGAATTGAAGCCTCATCACATTAAACAGCATCCCATTATTATCAATACTACGCCACTGGGTACTTCGCCAAATGTGAATGAATGTCCCGATATCCCCTACCATGCAATCACAGAAGATCATTTGCTTTATGACCTGATCTATAATCCTGAAAAAACGTTATTTTTAGCTAAAGGCGAAGAACGGGGCGCCACTATAAAAAACGGTTATGAAATGCTGATATTACAAGCGGAGAAAAGCTGGGAAATATGGACGTCAAAGGAAAAACATCCATGAAGAGAGTACTCATTCCCGTTATAGCCATTTTACTTTTGGCGGCGTGTGGTAATCATGATTATTCGCCGAAACCGCGAGGGTATTACCGCATCGAATTTCCGCAAAAAGCTTATCAGCCTTATGTATCCGGTGCTCCATTTACGTTTCAATATCCTACGTATGCTACTGTTGAACCTGACAAAAAGCCCGATGCCAGGCCGTACTGGTTAAATGTGCAGTTTAAACAGTTTAATGGTACGCTGCATTTGAGCTATGAGCATATCCAATCAAAAAAAGAATTTAACGAACTGGTAGAGGATGCGCATAAACTGAGCTTTAAGCATACGGTGAAAGCAACCTCTATTGATGAGGGGGTGATCCGATATCCTGAACGTAAAATTTACGGCATTTACTATACCATTGATGGCAATGCCGCCTCGTCGATACAGTTTTACCTGACCGACAGTACCAAGAATTATATCCGCGGGGCACTTTATTTCAACTCTGAACCAAGGCTCGATTCTATCCAACCGGTGCTTACTTTTGTGAAGAAAGACGTGGATTCGCTGATCAAAAGTTTCAGGTGGAAGTAGTTGGAGAGTTCGGGAGTCGTCAGTAAAGTCCGGAAGATTGTTTTAGTTTGATTTAGTTAGAAGATATTAAATGCAATACCATGTATAAAGCCTTTTCACTTTTTGTTTTTGGGTTGATGAGCTGTTTGACGCTTAAGGCTCAGTCGCCTGCATTTGATGTGCAGCATTATCGTTTTGCGCTGCAGATTAATGATAACAATGATACGCTGAAAGGTCAGGCTAAGATCAGGATGAAATTTTTAAAGAATGTTGATAGTTTTCAACTCGATTTGGTAAAAACAACCAGCGCGGGAAAGGGCATGCTTGTATCGTCGGTAACTGAAGATAATAAGAACATTGCGTTTGCCCAGGACGCCGAAAAACTAAACATCCGCACAGTTACTACAGCCGGCAGCGAGCACACTTACACCATCAATTATGCCGGTGTTCCTGCTGATGGACTGATCATATCGACCAACAAAGCCGGTCACCGGACCTTTTTTGGCGATAACTGGCCTAACCGCGCTCACAACTGGCTCCCTTGCGCCGATTATCCCGGCGATAAAGCACAGGTTGATTTTTTGGTTACTGCCCCCGACCATTACAGCATAGTATCAAACGGCCTGAAAGTGGAAGAAACCAATTTACCTAACCACCTCAAATTAACCCACTGGAAAGAAACCGCACAACTGCCCACAAAAGTTATGGTAATTGGCGCTGCCGATTTCGCTATCGATCATCCGGGCGATGCAGGTAATGTACCGATCTATACCTATGTTTTCCCAGAAAGCAAGGATGCCGGTTTTAAGAGCTACGCAGTAGCGCCTGAAATTGTAAGGTATTACCAAAAGGCTATCGGTCCGTTTCCTTATAAAAAATTAGCCAACGTGCAGTCGAAGACTATATTCGGCGGGATGGAAAATGCGGGGTCGATCTTTTATTTCGAAGAATCGCCAACCACACCGGGCATCGAAGAGCTAATGGCGCATGAAATTGCCCACCAATATTTCGGCGATGCCGCCAGCGAAAAGAACTTCGGTCACCTATGGCTGAGCGAGGGTTTTGCAACTTACGTCACCAATCTTTACCTCGAAAATAAATATGGTGCCGACACACTCAAAAAACGCGAAGCGGATGATCGCAAAACTGTTTTAAATTTTGAAAAACGCCGCCATACTCCTGTAGTAGATACATTGGTAAAGGACAACTATATGCAACTGTTAAATGCCAACAGCTATCAAAAAGGCGGCTGGGTACTGCACATGTTGCGCCGCAAAATAGGCGATGCCGATTTCTGGAAAGGCATCAGGGCGTATTATGCCAAATATAGCGGCGGCAACGCCTATACCAGCGGCCTGCAAAAAATAATGGAGCAGGCATCGCAGCAGAACCTCGATCAATTCTTTAAACAATGGCTGTATACCCCCGGTCACCCGGACCTGAAGATCACCTGGAAATATAACGCCGCAAAGGGAATGGTTGAAGTGATGGTAACCCAAAAACAAGACAATCTATACAATGCCCCGCTTGAATTAATGATTGGCGACAAACTCCACACCATCAATTTCAGCGACCGGATATCAACGGCAAATTTCAAAGTATCAGCCAGGCCAACAGAAGTTAAGGCCGATCCGAATGTGAATTTACTGGCAACTTTCGAGGTAGCAGAATCACCGGCTGGATCGTAATTGCCGAAACTAATTCGGCGCCCTGATGTTGTTTACAATACATCTAACATTAAAACATCATGGACAAATTAGAATTAAAAGGCGGCTGGAACGAATTAAAAGGGAAAATAAAACAGGCTTACGGCGATCTTACCGATGACGACCTCATCCACGAAGAAGGTAAGGACGACGAAACACTTGGCAGGCTTCAGCAAAAAACCGGTAAAACAAGGGATGAACTGGTGAAGTGGATCAATAGTTTGTAAAAACATGCTCTCAACATCTTTTCTCCGTGTCTCTGTGCATTCTTAGCGCTCTCTTCGGTTAAAAACCACGGATACACGGAGAAATTCGCAGAGAGCACAATGCAAATTCCATTCTTTTCATCGGCGTGATTAAATATGTTAATTTTGTCGATGATGAAAGCATCCAAACCCACCATCCTCGTTGTTAACGACGACGGCATCACCGCACCGGGTATTAAAGCATTAATGGAAACCATGGCCCAGATTGGCCGCGTGGTAGTAGTAGCACCCGATAGTCCGCAGTCGGGAATGGGACACGCAATTACCATAGGCAAACCGCTGCGCCTGGATCAGGTTGACATTTATGATGATAGTATAGAAATGTACCGCTGCTCGGGTACTCCGGTTGATTGTGTTAAGCTGGCAGTCACTAAAGTATTCAAAGGCCACAAGCCCGATCTGTGTGTTTCAGGTATTAATCACGGTTTAAATAACTCTATTAACATATTGTATTCGGGTACCATGTCTGCTGCTGTTGAGGGGGCTATCGAGAGCATTCCTTCTATCGGTTTTTCGCTGGATGATTACTCCATGCAGGCCGATTTTTCGCATTGCCTTAAATTTGTAAAGGAAATAGCAGAACAGGTGTTAGCTAATGGCTTACCAACGGCCACTTTGCTGAACGTTAACTTTCCGCCGGGTAACAATATCAAAGGCATTAAGATCTGCCGCCAGGCCAATGCCAAATGGGCAGAAGAATTTGATGAACGCAACGATCCATACAAACGCCCTTATTACTGGCTTACCGGCGTTTTTCAGAATAACGATCACGGCGAGGATACCGACGTATGGGCTTTAGAACACAATTACGCCTCCGTTGTACCGGTTCAGTTCGATATGACTGCGCATCACGCCATCCCGGTTCTAAACAGCTGGAAGTTTAACCTGTAAAATATGATGCAGAAAAACAGTCTGTTTGTTGGAGTCTTAGCCGGATTGGTTTTCCCGGGAATAGCATGGGTTGTTTCATGGTATTTGAGAAACTCCATCGATATCATCAACCGCCCTGCCTTACCGTATCTTATAGCGGTGGCTTTAAATTTAATTGCACTGCGATTTATTCAAAAAAAAGGGCTAGACCAAACAGGCCGGGGATTAATGTTGGCTACCTTTTTAGGGATGATACTGGTATTCATTTTTAAAGCGCATATCCGATGAAATATTACCTCGTAGCGGGCGAAGCCTCGGGCGATCTTCACGGAGCCAACCTGATGAAAGCTTTAAAAGAGCTTGACGAGCAGGCCGAATTCCGCTTTTATGGGGGCGACCTGATGAAAGCAGAAGGCGGTACGCTAATAAAGCACTACGCAGATATGGCCTTCATGGGTTTTATTGAAGTTGCTGCAAACCTTAATACCATCCTGAAAAGTCTGAAAGCTTGCAAACAGGATATTGCAAACTGGCAGCCTGATGTTTTGATCCTGATAGATTTTCCGGGCTTCAACCTTAAGATTGCAGAATTTGCCAAAACAAGCGGTTTACTGGTTTGCTATTATATATCGCCCAAGGTATGGGCATGGAATCAAAAACGGGTCCTCAAAATAAAGCGCATCGTCGACCATCTTTTCTGTATCCTGCCGTTCGAGGTTGATTTTTATAAAAACTGGGGAATGGATGTGGATTATGTAGGTAACCCGCTGCTGGATTCCGTTGCTGCATTTAAGCCTGACGGTGAGTTTTTGCAAACTCATAAGCTAACCGGTAAGAAAATAATAGCCCTGTTGCCCGGCAGTCGCCGGCAAGAGATCAGCCGCCTAATGCCCGAAATGGCTCCCCTTACCGAAAAATTCCCATCTTATCAATTTGTAATAGCAGGCGCGCCGTCATTCGATACAGCATATTATCAGCAATTCATTAAAGAAAATAACATTCCGGTTTTATTCAACGCCACTTACGATTTGCTGAGCAATGCCGAAGCCGCGGTAGTTGCATCGGGCACGGCAACGCTGGAAACCGCTCTATTCAATGTTCCGCAAGCGGTAGTTTATAAAGGCCACCCGGTTTCAATTGGCATTGCCCGAATGGTGGTGAAAATCAAATTCATTTCGCTGGTAAATTTGATAATGGACAAACTGGTAGTGAAAGAGTTGATCCAGGAGGATTGCTCCACAGCTAATATCTCAGCCGAACTTGATGCGATCATCAACAACCTGGAATATCGCCAAACTATGCTCGCCAATTATGATAAGCTCGACCAAAAGATGGGGCAACCCGGCGCATCGGCCAAAACAGCAGCGCTGATTGTAAAGTATACCGCAAAAAAATAGAGCACTGCATAAATGCAACGCTCTATCGTTTTCATAGGATTGATGTACTGTTTTTCGGTAGATAGAATATATGATGGATCAGGCAACCGACAAGGTAGAAGGTGTCATAGCCTGTTTCTTGCGCATTAAAAATGGGTTATTCTCCATAAACATTTTCAAATCATTGGCGAGCAGGTTCTTCAACTCGCTATCAATCTTTGCCAGTAATTTGGTCGACGATGGTTTACGATTATTTTTCATGTGTGAAATTCTTTAGTTAATAGTTTTATTTAGTTTTTTCAGTTTCGTTTTCTTCAGTGGTCAAATTATCCTTCCTGCGTTTGGCCTCCTTATACTGCCTCAGTAATTGCTCTTTGTCGCGTTCATCAGAGGTAGCGTTTGGGTCGACAGGATTTTCCCATTCCTTTTCTTCGCTTTCGCGATTTTGTTTGCTATCAAGTGCCATCCTGTATTGCATTTGATAATGTATAGTCCAAATCAATGCCAAATCCGCAGCGTTGCGCGCGGATAGTCACGGCAATGTCTATTTTATTGGCGTAACTACATGAATTTCAGACATAAAAAGCACTGGAACCATTACCAAACGAGGCTGTCCAAATAAATGAAGCTGTATGAATTTTTAGTACAGTGTTGTGTACAGTAGTCAGAAAAGGCTACACATCTGTCGGCTGGCTCACCGGTTTGGGATGGTTAATGAAGTGAATAATCAACGTAACGATGCTCAACGCGGCGCCGGTAATGCATACGCCTGTCCACTGATAGTTTTTCCAAAGTTGAGTAGCGATGAAAGTCCCTAACGATCCGCCGATGAAATATGTTACCATATATATAGTATTGATACGGTTTCGCGCCTCGGGCTTTAAGGTAAATATGATAGACTGGTTGGAGATATGCGTGGCCTGTACGCCCATATCCAATACAATAACCCCGATAACCAAACCAATAATGCTGTGGTCAGAAAAATAGAAAATAACGAACGACAGCAAAACAAGTAATAAAGTGAGGCCTGATAATTTGTAAGCATCCATTTTATCGCTCAGACGGCCCATTAGTCCGGCAGCCACAGCACCAAACGCTCCTATCAGGCCAAATTCGCCGGCCACGCTGCTACCCATATTAAAATTCTGCTTCAATAAAAACACGATGGTTGTCCAGAAAGCGCTGAAGCAAGCGAAACAAAGTGCACCACGCAACGCAGCCAGACGCAGCTTCGGCTCTTCTTTTATTAAATGCACAAGCGACGACATTAACTTTCCGTAAGTACCTTTATATTCCGGCTCTACTTCGGGAAGAAAAATGCCGATCATCAGCCACATCAATAGCATAATCCCTGCGGCTATATAATACACAGCCCGCCAACCCCAAAATTCGGCAATATATCCGCTGAAAGTACGCGATAATAATATACCTATTAATAAACCGCTCATGATGACCCCTATCTTTTTGCCACGCTCGCTTGGTTTAGCCAGGTGAGCTGCCATGGGCACCAGCAGTTGCGGTATCATAGACGATGCTCCTAAAAAGAAACTGGCAATGATGAGCAGGTTGATGGACTGAGCTGTCGCCGTTATTAAAAGCGAGGTCACGATAAATGCAAACATAATTACCATTAGGCGCTTGCGTTTTACCATATCTGCAAGCGGTGCCAAAAAGAACATCCCGCTGGCATAGCCTATTTGAGTTAAGATGGATACCTGCCCTACCTTGGCACGTGAAGTATGAAAAGTACGTGCAATATCTTCAAGTAACGGCTGGTTGTAATATAAATTGGCAACGATCAGCCCGGTGGCTATGGTCATTACCCATAAGGTTGCAGGCGTTAGTTCGGGATGCTCGATGGATGTGGCGGGGCTTTTAGTCATTTCGCTTCAGATTGCGGGCAAAAGTGTTAAAGCATTTTTAAAATGATGTTTATTCTGCGCAATATTTTTTATTTCTGCGTTAGGTTTTACTAAAATAGACCGTGACGCGTGTTTTTTCGTCAAAATAAAGACGAGGGTAAAAATTTAAGCCTCTCTAATAAAGGGTAAACGGCACAGATTTTTTGAATATCTATCCAACTTTATAGAATAAAATATAAAAAGTAGAGACTTATATGACTAATTTAATATATTAACGTGGGAAATTTTATATAAAATACAAAAAATATGATCTTAATTCACGTTGTTATCATATATTAATGAATAAATTTTATTAGAAATTGAATTATGAGGCGATTTTAGCGTACCAAGTTTCATTTATTTCATTAAAATTGAAATTATAAAATGATTAAACACTAAAAAATTAAAAATATTTTCACATTTGTTGCATTTTTTACAAAATGTTTCTATTTTTGAAATGTGAACGGCAGCTAATTTGTTTTTTACAAAAGAATTACAAAAAATAGTTGCTCAATAATAAAAGATAGTGTTATTTTTACACCATCAAATTTAAAAAAAGTCTTCTCATAATTTAGGTTTATAATTGGTTAGTAAAGGCCCCTGCCCATCAGGGGCTTTACTTTTTTAAAAGATTTTGTTTTCTAAATCATTTACTTGCCAAAGCCGTGCGCTATACGCAACCCAAGCAGGCCATAATTAACAGCATTCTTAGAGTAGTAGTGGTCTCCACCGCTGAAGTTTTCATAGCGGAAGCTAAAATCCCAGTTCTTTACCGCGTAGCCTACGCCCGGGGAGAAAAGGAACTTAGTAGTGTGCGGTATGCCATTATCAAGGTTAGGGAAAACGGCAAAATTCTGCAGTTCGATGCCTACACCTGCCTCCGCGCTCACATAAAACCCATTCCAGATCGAATACTTCAATCCGGCTTTAATAGGGATCATTCCCATAGAGGCATGATAATGATTGCCAATGAAATTATAATAGCCCGAAGTTAAGGTCGCCGCCAACCGGTCACTCAAGCCGTACGATAGCCGGCCAGTGGCGCCCACATAATAATTCGACGCGATTTTAATTGTACCCTGCGAGATACCAGCTTCTGCGCCGATATCGAAATGAAAAGTGTTAGCCGGTACCGTTTGCGCCTTCGCACCTGTAGAGATAAACAAAGCAGGAGCAACTACTGCCGCTGCAAATAATTTGGAGATTTTTTTCATTACTGATTAGTTTTTAGATTTTTAATTCCTCACTAAAAACTTAGCAGAATCCCTTTTATTTTGCCCCGCACGGCTATTTAACCAACCTTAACATCCTACTGTAAATAAATGTTAAATAACGCTGCAAAGCAAAAAACACCGTTTAGCGTAATCAAAATTATTTGCTTTTGGTATTGTATAACTTTTTGCTACTTTTGCCCTCCACCAAACGGGGGATTAGCTCAGCTGGCTAGAGCGCTTGCATGGCATGCAAGAGGTCATCGGTTCGACTCCGATATTCTCCACATATAAAGCACTTATTAATCATAAGTGCTTTTTTCATTTACAATCCCCTGTTTAATGTTACGTTTCTACAGACTTTTATTCGCTATACTCTTCATCGTAATGCCAATTGTTTGACAGAGTTTTTGTGGTAACGTCAAATTCAAAAACAGCCTTGTTAGATATATAAATTAAAAGCTTGTTTAACTAAATATTTAGTTATATTTTAGGGGATAGTAATTGTTCTCAACTTAACCGGAGATCTAACCTGTCTGTCATGTTTAAAAACTACATTAAAACCGCATTTCGCAGCCTTTTGAAAAACAAAGGATTTACTTTTATTAATATTTCCGGACTGGCGCTGGGTCTTGCAACCTGTCTGCTTATCGTTTTTTATGTGTCCGATGAATTGAGCTACGACAGGTTCAATGTTAAACACGACAGGATATACCGGGTAAATACAGACCTTAAATATGGCGGAGTTACTACCTCCTTCGCTATTGCTGCGCCGCCGGTTGGCGAAACTATAGTAAAGGAGTTTCCTGAAGTGAAAAATGCGACACGGATAGCGCCCGCCATTAATATGCGATTTAGAAAGGGAAGGGAGGTAATTGAGGAAGATAAATCTGTTTACTGCGACCCGGCAATATTTGCCGTTTTTACCTTGCCGCTGACTGAAGGCGATGCAAAAACCGCATTGACCGGTCATAATTCAATCGTGATATCTGAAGACGCCGCAAAAAAATATTTCAATACCGTTCATGCCTTGGGCAAGGTGCTTGTTAATGCCAACGATAGCAGCCTGCATAAAGTAACCGGAGTTATGCACAATATGCCGCTTCAATCGCATTTCAGGGCCAATTTCTTATTGGCGCTTGATGCTAACCAGGATCATAGCTGGTCGCATTTTAATTTCAATACCTATATATTGCTCAAGCCCGGTGCAAACGCTAAAAAACTGGAACCCAAGTTTGCCGCAATGCTGAGGCGTAACATTACTACGCTCGCCTTTAATTATGACAAATTTGCCGCTAAGGGAAATTATATTAAACTCTACTTAACACCTTTAACAGATATACATTTAAAATCGAACCGGCAAAGGGAACTTAGCCCCAATGGCAGCATACAATACCTTTATATATTTTCGGCTATCGCGTTTTTTGTCCTGATACTCGCCTGCATTAATTTTATGAACCTGTCAACCGCCCGCTCATCAAACAGGGCCCGCGAAGTGGGTGTACGTAAAGTACTGGGCTCTTCACGGAAAAACCTAATTGCCCAGTTTCTGTCAGAGTCTGTATTGATAACATTGGCGTCAAGCGTATTAGCTGTTATAATGGGGTGGATATTATTGCCGCTATTCAATCAAATTTCCGGGAAAGAACTAACCGTAACTGGCCAGGCATTAGCATGGCTGGCTCCTGTATTATTATTAATTATAATAGTTGTAGGCGTTTTAGCCGGCGCATATCCGGCCTTCTTTTTATCTGCATTTAAACCTATTCACGTGTTAAAAGGTAAAATGGCTGCCGGATTCAAGGGCGGCTTTTTCCGCAGCTTTTTGGTAGTGTTCCAGTTTTCCATTTCTATTTTTTTGATCATCGGCACCCTGGTGGTATATAATCAACTTACCTATATCAAAAATGCAGATCTTGGTTTTAACCGTGAGCAGGTATTGGTGGTAAAAAATGTTTCTGTAATTAATGATCCTAAGGTGTTGAAAAACGAGATCAAGGCACTGCCGGGCGTCATGGATGCAACTTTGAGTAGTTTTTTACCCACCAACAGCAACAGGTGGCCAAACACTTTTACCGGGCCGTCAGGCAAATCGGCGCAGGGCGAATTCTGGAAAGTGGATGCCGATTATTTGAATACAATGGGCATGAAACTAACGGCCGGCCGGAATTTTTCATCAGAGATTTTGACGGATTCTTCCGCTGTGGTTATTAACGAATCGGCTGCGCGAGCCCTTGAATATAACGGCAATGGCTTGGAAAAGATCACGAATGCAAACCAGGATTATCATATCATAGGAGTAGTAAAAGATTTTAATTTTTCTTCTCTACGTAATAACGTCACTCCGCTTGTGATGACCATGACGCGTGATTGGATGGCTTCATTAAGTATAAAGATCAAAACCAACAATTTACCCGCACTGATGAGTAGCATAAGAGGAAAATGGAAAGTAGTAGCTCCGAATCAGCAATTTGATTATTCATTTATGGACGATGATTTTAATGCGATATATAAAAACGAACAGCGAATGGGCCGGTTATTTGTCATATTCACCACACTGGCTATCGTGATAGCTTGCCTCGGCCTGTTCGGGCTGGCAGCTTATGCCGCAGAACAACGTAACCGCGAGATCAGTATCCGCAAAGTTTTGGGTGCAAGCGTATCCTCAATAACCGCCATGTTATCAAAAGATTTTGTGAGACTAGTGATTATCTCTATCGTTATTGCTACACCGCTGGCTTGGCTGATTATGCAGAAATGGTTGCAGGGTTTCGCTTACCGTCAGAATATACAATGGTGGATTGTTGCCGTAACCGCTCTGGGTGCAGTTTGCATTGCATTTATTACGGTAAGCTATCAATCGGTAAAGGCGGCGCTGATTAATCCAGTGGAGAGTTTACGGGGAGAATAATAAAAGCTATAATCAAGATTTAAAAAATTGCGGGGTAGTTTAGCTTTATATTTACAATATGAAAGCGATAGTAATAACCCAGCCTGGCGATCCTGATGTTTTACAGCCTGCAGAACGGCCAAAGCCAACATGCGGACCGGGCGAGGTATTAATAAAGGTGCATTCTGCAGGAATTAACCGGCCCGATGTTTACCAACGTAAAGGCAATTATCCGCCGCCTGCGGGGGCGCCGGCTGATATCCCCGGACTTGAAATTGCCGGTACCATTACTGAACTTGGCAACGGCGTTTCCCATTGGAGTATTGGCGACAAGGTTTGCGCCTTGGTTACCGGCGGCGGTTATGCCGAATATTGCCCCGCTCCCGAAGGACAATGCCTTCCTATCCCCGCCGGACTATCATTTGAAGATGCGGCGTCACTGCCCGAAACATTCTTCACCGTTTGGAGTAATGTTTTTGACCGGGCTCGACTAAGTGAAGGCGAAAGCCTGCTTGTTCATGGCGGCTCGGGCGGCATAGGCGTTGCAGCTATACAAATGGCTTCGGCCCTGGGTCACAAGGTCTATACCACCGCGGGGACCGACGAAAAATGCAGATTCTGCGAACAGATCGGTGCTGCGCGCGGCATCAATTATAAAACTGAGCAATTCGCTGGTGTTATCAAACAAGCTACCGGGGGTAAAGGCATCGACGTTATTTTAGATATGATAGGGGGCGATTATATGGCTGGTAACCTGGAATCATTAGCCAACGAAGGCCGATTGGTATTTATTAATACCATGAAGGGCAAAATGGCGAACGTTGATTTATCTATCGTCATGCAGAAAAGGCTCACCATTACCGGGTCCATGCTGCGGTCGAGAGAAATATCATTCAAGGCCGCCATCGCTCAAAACTTAGAAAAACAGATCTGGCCATTACTGGCTTCGGGCAAAATAAAGCCGGTTATCTACAAAACCTTTCCCGCTGATAGAGCTGCCGAAGCCCACCGGCTGATGGAAAGCAGTGAACATAGCGGAAAGATTATATTGACGTTTTAAAGATAGTTAAAGACATCCCACAGTTTCTTATTTTTAAGAGGCTGCTCTTATACTTCAACTATTTCTTCGTTGCCGAGAATATGCATACTTATTCATTCTTGGAATGCCATCGGTTAACTTATAGTCGAAATTTATTTCCCTTCCCACAATTTTGGCTTCAAAACACTTAAACACAATGTTATATAATTCATGTATTTATGAGGTAATTCCAAAATATAAGGGGGAATAATGTCATTATCGTCATCAATTGATATTATGAGAAGTGGTTGTTTCGAACTAAAAATACGGATCTGCTAAAGAATTTAATTTATAATTTTTACAGACCCAATCTCTGCCTGGTGTTTATCAGATAAATTATTTTTTTCGAACAATTAACTAACGTTTTCGTATAAGGTGTAATATACGCTGCTGCTGCTACACCTAAACGACTGTAAGATGCTGATTTCTTTTTTGCAGAGAAAAATAAAGGACATATCAATTGCCAGGAAATTGTATTTTACAATTGGCATAATGGCTTTGCTGATTACCGTTGAGTTATGTACTTTGTGGTTTTCGGTCAGCACCTTAACTTCCGTCAGGTCTTTTGTGAATGGTGAGGGGCTATGGTCTAAAGCGCAAAAAGATGCCATTTACAGCCTGTTGATCTATGCGCACTCGCACGACGAAAAGGATTACCAGGATTTCCGTGATTTTTTAAAGGTTCCCTTTGGGGATAACAAAACCCGCCTCGAACTCCTGAAACCCACACCCGATCTTCGGGTGGCACGGCAGGGATTTATTGACGGCCGTAACGACCCTGTTGATGTTAACGGAATGATCAGCCTGTTGCAGCGCTTTCACAATGTTTCTTATTTAAAAAAAGTGATCGTAATTTGGGGACAAGCCGAACAACGATTGGAGGAATTAATAGCCATCAGCGATAAGCTGCATGCTATGATACTTTCCAAAACAGCCACGCAAGCCGAAATAGATGCAGAATTAAACCGGGCCGAACAGATAAATGTAAAGCTTACCAAGTTAGAAGACGATTTTTCATTTACCCTTGGCGAAGGCTCCCGGTGGCTTGAAAATATCGTATTACGCTTGCTGCTAACCTTATCGCTAACCATTGGCACTACCAGCATTCTGATCACTATTTCTGTTAGCCGCGCCATTGAAAAAGGTATAAAAGCAATAATTGATGGTGCATCGCTTATCACTCAAGGATCATTACATACCAGGGTTGAGGTTTACTCGCGCGATGAGATTGGTGTGCTCGCCATCTCTTTTAACCATATGATCGATACCCTTGAGCATAACATGCGCGATATCCGTGAACTGAAGGAGGCTGAAGAAAAACTCAAAAAAGAAAAAGAACGGGCTGAGACTTCCGAAAAAACAAAGCAGCTTTTCCTGGCTAAAATGAGCCACGAGATACGCACGCCGATGAATGCGATACTTGGCTTCGCAAAACTGCTTGAAGAAACACTTGAAACCAAAGAGCAACAGCAATTTATCCATATCATCATCAAATCGGGCGACGACCTGCTGGTTATTTTAAATGACATTCTTGATTTTTCGAGAATGGAGGCTGGTAAAATTGTATTTGAAAACATGCCTTTTAATTTGAGAGACATTGTTCAAACCACCATGCTGATGATGGAGCTGAAATCGAACCAAAAGGGAATCGATCTAAAATACACTGTTGATGAGAACATCCCCGAAATGCTCATTGGTGATTCAGTAAGGTTAAACCAGATCTTGTTGAACCTTGTTTCAAATGCCATAAAGTTTACCGAAAAGGGAGGAATAAACATTTCCATAACCTGTGCCGATAGCAGCAGTGAAACCATCGTGCTCGATTTTGGCGTCAAGGATACCGGCATAGGCATCCCGATTGAAAAGCAGGAGAAAATATTTGAGAGCTTTGAACAGGCAACTAATGATACGGCACGCAAGTTTGGCGGTTCTGGCCTTGGCTTAAGCATTGTTAAACAGCTTGTTACCTTACAGAACGGAGAAATATTTGTGGAGAGCAAACCCGGTTTTGGATCAGACTTTCACTTTAAGCTTGCTTTTTCAAAATCGGATGATAACCTGAATTTTGCTACCCGGAAGCATACCCGCGAAATACTACAGAACGGTGAAGGCATTAATATTCTGGTGGTAGAGGACAATATGTTAAACCAGATGCTGGCAATAAAGGTGCTGAAAAAGCAAGGATTTACGACCGATGTTGCAGAGAACGGGTTCATAGCGCTTGATAAACACCAAAGCAACGATTTCGACGTTATCCTGATGGACCTGCAAATGCCGGAAATGGACGGCTATGAGGCAACCCGCAAAATACGGGAATTAGAGGGCCCTAAGAACGAAGTGCCGATAATAGCCATGTCGGCGCACACCATTAAAGGTGAATACGAACGCTGTATGGAAACAGGTATGAACGACTTTATATCAAAACCATTTGATACCAAAGATCTTTATGAAAAGATATATCAGTTCGTAAAAAATAAAGTAAAGGCTTAATTCCTTCAAAATTAAAAAAAGATCCGGCGCGGCTATTTTGATTTTTTGTGCATCAGCAAACATCTTTTTAAGATTTATTTAACATCTTGTAAGTGTATGGTTTCGGTATTCATTTGGTTAAAATTTCTTCGCCAAAAATTCTTACAACTCCTATTTTAATATTTGTTTATAAATCATAACTTTGCGCTCCGAAACAGGTGGTATTTTTTTCAGCCGGTTTGTTTCGTAATAAATACTTTAAATTACCAGGTAATATATGCCAAACATTGGAAAAATATCACGGATCATCGGTCCGGTAGTTGACGTAAGCTTCGCAGACGACGCTCATCTTCCTAAAATTTATGATGCATTAGAAATCACCAAGGAAAATGGTCAAAAGGTTATTTTAGAAGTTCAACAGCATTTAGGTGAAGACCGTGTTCGCGCTATCGCGATGGACTCGACCGACGGCTTATTGCGCGGTATGAAGGTGTTGGATATGGAATCGGCCATCAGGATGCCTGTTGGCGAGGAAATTAAAGGCCGTGTATTTAACGTGGTTGGCAGCGCTATTGATGGTATTACCGAGCTGGATAACAGCGCTGGTCGCCCTATCCACGCTGCTCCTCCAAGATTTGAAGACCTTTCAACAGAAACCGAAGTATTATTTACCGGTATTAAGGTAATCGACTTATTAGAGCCTTATGCAAAGGGTGGTAAGATCGGTTTGTTCGGTGGTGCCGGTGTAGGTAAAACCGTATTGATCCAGGAATTGATCAACAACATTGCGAAAGCATACTCTGGTTTATCAGTATTTGCCGGTGTAGGTGAGCGTACCCGTGAAGGTAACGATTTACTGCGCGAGATGCTGGAATCAGGCATTATAAAATATGGCGATGCATTTATGCATTCGATGGAAGAAGGCGGCTGGGACTTAACCAAAGTGGATAAGGAAGCTTTGAAAGACTCGAAAGCAACCTTCGTATTCGGGCAGATGAACGAGCCTCCTGGTGCACGTGCACGTGTAGCCCTTTCAGGTCTGACTATCGCAGAATACTTCCGCGACGGTGACTCAGAAGGCAAAGGCCGCGATATCCTGTTCTTTATCGATAACATTTTCCGCTTTACACAAGCAGGTTCCGAAGTATCGGCGTTATTAGGCCGTATGCCTTCGGCGGTAGGTTACCAGCCAACCCTGGCAACAGAAATGGGTGGCATGCAGGAGCGTATTACTTCAACCAAACGTGGTTCAATTACCTCTGTACAGGCGGTATATGTACCTGCGGATGACTTGACCGACCCTGCGCCGGCTACAACCTTCGCCCACTTGGACGCTACAACCGTACTTTCACGTAAAATTGCCGAGTTAGGTATCTACCCTGCGGTAGATCCACTGGATTCTACTTCACGTATCTTAAGCCCGGCTATCTTAGGCGATGAGCACTACAACACTGCTCAGCGCGTAAAAGAAACCCTGCAGCGTTACAAAGAATTGCAGGATATCATCGCCATCTTGGGTATGGACGAGTTAAGTGAAGAAGATAAGCTGGTTGTATCACGCGCACGCCGTGTTCAGCGTTTCTTATCACAGCCGTTCCACGTGGCCGAGCAGTTCACCGGCTTAAAAGGTGTACTGGTTGACATTAAAGAAACCATCAAAGGCTTCAACATGATCATGGACGGTGAAGTGGATGAATACCCTGAAGCAGCGTTCAACCTTGTAGGCAGCATCGAAGAAGCCATTGAAAAAGGCAAGAAATTGCTGGCTGAAGCAAATAACTAATTGGTATTAGAACCAAGAGTCAAGAATCAAGAGCCAAGACAGAAATTGTTTAACGCTTATTCCTGACTTTAGAACATACGTTTAACAGAGCAAAGAGTTAAAAATTAAGCATAGGCTGTAGCTCATCTTGATTCTTGACTCTTGGCTCTTGACTCTAAACAAAAATGACATTAGAAATCCTTACACCCGATAAAACAGTTTACGAAGGCGAAGCCACCTCGGTAACCCTTCCCGGAACTTTGGGATTTTTTGAGATATTAAACCATCACGCGCCTATCATCTCTACGTTAGAAGATGGCAAGGTAACCATTCGTGGCGGAAACGCAGGTAAAGAAGAAACCCTGTTTATTAAAGGCGGTGTTGTTGAAGCATCAGATAACAAGGTTGTTATTTTAGCCGAAGGTATTCAGCAGAAGTAATTCTTTATACTGTTTAGAAAATTTAGAAATCCCCGGCCGAGAGGCTGGGGATTTTTTTTGTTTTGCGGAGGCTATCATCGATCAAAATGATGAAAACATTTAACACTATTACATACTTAATGTCAAAAATATTTATATTACGCTTCAGTATAATTGACCTATAAACCAACCAAATCAATCACAAGATGGAAATCCAATTGACCAGTTTTGCAGAATTAGAAGCTGAGAAAGCTGAAAATCTGAAATCATTTAGCGGGCTAAAGCTATTGCACGTTAAAAAACAAGTTTCGGCTATTTTAGCGCAAATAGGAAGAGACGGAATTTTCGATGAATATACAAAACATGATATAAGCCATATTGATGGAATGCTTGAGTTGTTAAATGGAATAATTCCAGATTCAACAAAAAAGATATTGACACCAGGAGATTGGATGATGATCACATTGGCCATCTACTTTCATGATTTGGGTATGCTCGTAACTAAAGACGAATTTAAAGAAAGAAACGCTACCACATTCCCTCTATTTAAACAATCTATTGTAGAAGGAAAATTTGGCCTTGATTATCGCGATAAGATTCTAAATATTGGTGACCCGGAAAAACGAGATCGATTTATATATCAAGAATTGGTGCGCAGCACTCATGCAGAAAGAATTAGGTATTGGATTTTGAATGAACATAATCCATCATTCCCTAACAAATTGCAAATTGTTGACGAAATAAAAAAACTGATTGTAAATGTCGACCCTTTGTTTAAACGTGATTTGGCTAACGTGTGCGAAAGTCATCATTTGTCTGATTTAGATGACTTTACTAAATACAAGCCATTTCAACAATATGGGCCGTCGGTTAAGGAAGTTGTAAATGTTCAGTATGCAGCATTACTTTTAAGGACAGCAGATTTATTACATATAACATCTGATAGAACTCCTTCTATTGAATTTAATTTAATTAATCCCTCCGATCCGATAAGCCAAGAAGAATGGGCAAAACAGAGTGCTGTTAAAGCTATAAGACCGCAAACAAAAAAAAATAAGGAGGGCGAATTAGACGCGACAATTCCAAAAGACACTTTCGAAGTCATAGCCTTGTTCGAGGAGGAAAATGGCTTTTTTGGCTTAATAGCCTATTTAAATTACGCAAGTAAGCAGCTAAAGGAAAATTTCAAGCTCAATGAAATTTCAAAAAAAATCAATGGTACTAAATATGAATACCCTTGGAGGAATATAGATGATTCAAATATCGAAACTAAAGATTTCGATAAAAGGCAATTTGAGTTTGTTATAGATCAAACTAGAATCCTCGATTTACTAATTGGGCACACGTTATATAACGATTCCACAGTTGTATTAAGAGAACTGACACAAAATGCTATCGATGCTTCGAAATTGAAGACACATGAGTTAAAATTGATTGGTGAAAACGATTATACGCCGGAAATAATTATTAACTGGAATGAAAGTAGCCGGGAATTGTCTTTTATAGACAATGGAACGGGCATGACCTTAGATATTATACAAAATCACCTATTAAAGGTGGGGTCATCCAGATATCAAGATGAAGCATTCAAAAAGCAATATCCTGATTTTTCGCCTATAAGTAGATTTGGAATAGGGTTATTAACGTGCTTTTTGATAGCAGACGATATCGATATAACTACCAAATCTTCGGATCAAGATAAAGGAATTCTCTTGAAAATTAAAAAAGTACATGGCAAATATCTACTAAAATATTTAAGTCCCGACAGGTTAGACCCTCACATTAAAGAACATGGTACAATTATTAAACTTTTTATTAGGGCAGATGCGGAACTAGAAAATATAGAATACGAGTTAAAAAAATGGATTCTTGTTCCGAATTGCAAAGTCACGTTAATAAACAATGGAGAAAGCGTGAGAATAGGAGGAACCAAAATTTCAGAAATTTTAAAAGAGCACTTGGAAAATTCGGGTTTTACAGTTGACGGAACAAGTGTAAAAATAGAAGAAATAGATAGAAAAGGCGTAACGTTTACCTATGCATTAAGGTATATAGAAAACTGGAACGAGTGGGATTTTTTGGAATACAACGATACAGCACAATTATCCCCCATTGGAACGTGCATAGAGGGGATTAGAGTAGACTTTAATACTCCAGGATTTCTCACAAAGAAACTGTATGCTATTGTAAATACCTCTGGGAAAAATGCCCCTAAAACAAATGTTGCACGATCGAATATTGAATTAACTCCCGAACGTGAACAACTTTTATTTACCATATATTCCCTTTACCTTGAACATATCGCAAACGAATTAGCAAGGCTAAGAAATGAAGGGTTTTCTATTACCTGGGCAGCAAGTGAAGCAAATTATTTGTTAAATTCGGTTGTCGGTCGATCATTTAAGCGTGAATATATGAACGAAATTGATGATGTTAACGCTTTTGAAAAAGCCCTTTCAAAATTAAAATGTATACTAATTGAGATCAAAGAAAAGAGAGATGTAATAAGTATAGATGAACTGAAACAAGCAGGGCACTTTTGGACAATTGATTGTGCATCATATGATTCTGCAGATTCTCTTCTTAAAGAGATAAAATCTTCAAACACATCGGCATTATCTCTACTAAAAAACATCTTCGACGTAGAGAGTTCTAATACACAACATATTGATAATTTGCTTTGCAATAGAAATTCAAACGATGCAATAGACAGCACTATTTCAGCTACCTTTCAAGTGAACTCTATTAAAATCATACCCGAACAGCGACGGTTAGACTTACGTTGGGCATTTACAGAGGAAAAGATTTGGGAGCAAATTATATTGGAAGAGGATCGATCATACTATTCAAATAGCGTCTCAAAATGCTACATTCAGATTAAGGAAATAGAATTAGACCGATCAATCAATCAAACTATAATTAATTCCTCGAATGCTTTATTGATTTTATCAAACTCCGAATTAAACAAATTTTTAGTCAAAATGATCAAAGCAATGCCAGCGAAATCGCAAGAAGACAATTTTATAACATCAAAAGTCATAAGATTTATTTATCAATTGTTTTTTTATAAAAAAATCGATAGGCTTAAGATTGAAGAAGCAATAGAACAACGTATAGAACGTAATATTAACAGTACTCGCGATGATGCAAAAATAATTTGGAATAGAATTGACAAAGAGGAATTGATTTCAGCTATTTTAAAAACGAAGTTCGTTAAATATGATACTACTATTTGGTACAGAAGAAAAACGTTTTAAGTCAGGAATTCTTTTTCAACAGATATCTTCTTAGCTTCAATATTCGTTTGGGGAATTGAAGGTATTTTTACCCTCCCACCATTTTACGCCGAAAAATCACCCCCATGCTATGCATGCATAAAAAACATACCATATACCGTTTTGAACTTTGGTATATTTTATGAAATATTTAATTCTTTATAACCGGCGAAATCATTCCTAAAAATCGGTGAAATCGTAAAAAATCAAAATATTATACTAATTTAACTTTTTCTGATTATCGCTTGGTATTTTTTTAAGCTATCTCTACCTTACAAATATCAAATAGCATAACCAGTTAAACCACTGGCCGCAATTAATATTTTACGACAAAACGCTGACAACGGCACCCGAATATGAGCGCACCTACTGAACAAAACGAACTGAACAAATACAGCAAAACCTTCACCCAGGACCCTACCCAACCGGCGGCCCAGGCCATGCTTTACGGCATCGGCTTAACCGACGACGACATGAAAAAGGCGCAGGTAGGCGTTGCCAGTATGGGCTACGATGGCAATACCTGCAACATGCACCTGAACGACCTGGCGCAGATTGTAAAAAAAGGTATTTGGGCAGAAGACCTGGTAGGCCTGATATTCCACACCATTGGTGTGAGCGATGGCATGAGCAACGGCACTGAGGGCATGCGCTACTCTTTAGTGAGTCGTGATATTATTGCCGATTCTATTGAAGCCGTTACCGGCGCGCAATATTATGATGGTTTGATCACCCTGCCGGGTTGCGATAAAAATATGCCAGGCTCTGTTATTGCCATGGGTAGGTTGAACCGCCCTTCGATCATGGTTTATGGGGGCACTATTAAGCCCGGCCATTGGAAGGGTGAGGATCTGAACATTGTATCGGCGTTCGAGGCGCTTGGCAAAAAGATGGCCGGTACCATTACTCCCGAAGATTTCATCGGCGTGATTAAAAACGCCTGTCCGAGTGCAGGAGCCTGTGGTGGGATCTATACTGCTAACACCATGGCCGCGGCTATCGAGGCGTTGGGTATGAGTTTGCCATATTCGTCATCAAACCCGGCATTAAGTGAGGATAAAAAAGCAGAATGCCTGGCAGCCGGCAAGGCCATAAAGGTATTATTAGAAAAAGACATTAAACCAAGTGATATCATGACCCGCGAAGCATTTGAGAATGCGATGGTAGTGATTATGGTATTGGGCGGTAGCACCAACGCCGTGCTGCACATGATAGCGATGGCGAAAAGCGTAAACCTGAAACTTACGCAGGACGATTTCCAGGCGATAAGTAACCGCATTCCGGTACTGGCGGATATGAAGCCGAGTGGTAAATATATGATGGAAGACCTGCACAACATTGGCGGTGTCCCGGCGGTAATGAAATACTGCTTAGAGCAAGGCTGGCTGCATGGCGATTGCTTAACCGTTACCGGCAAAACTATTGCTGAGAATCTGGCCGACATCAAACCGTTAGATTTCGAAACTCAAAAAATAATTCTCCCGGTGGAGAACCCGATCAAGGCTACCGGTCACCTACAGATCCTTTACGGAAATATTGCCGAAGGTGGCAGTGTTGCCAAGATCACCGGTAAAGAGGGCACCAGCTTTGAAGGTCCTGCCCGCGTGTTTGATGGCGAGTTTGAACTTATCCACGGGATCCAGAGCGGTCGCGTTAAAAAAGGCGATGTGGTGGTAATCCGCAATGTGGGGCCTAAAGGGGCACCGGGCATGCCCGAAATGCTGAAACCTACTTCGGCCATATTTGGCGCGGGTTTAGGCAGTTCAGTAGCTTTAATTACTGACGGCAGGTTCTCGGGCGGAACGCACGGCTTCGTCGTCGGTCACATCACGCCGGAGGCTTATGACGGCGGGGGTATTGCCTTTGTTAAGGATGATGACACGATTTTTATCGACGCGGTAAACCGTACCATCAACCTTAAAGTAAGCGATGAAGAATTTGCGGCCCGCAAAGCAGCGTGGAAAAAACCGGAACTAAAAGTAAGCAAAGGCTTGCTGTACCGTTACGCAAAAACCGTGAGCACCGCTGCAGAAGGCTGTGTTACGGATGAATTTTAAAAAGGTGAAAGCTAAAAGGCGAAAGCTGAAAGGTTTTCAGAATTAACAAAACAGAATGCAATCAGTGAAACCACCACAAACCGGTGAGATCACTTTAAAAATAAAGAATATGGAAGTTGCACAGGAAACATTAACCGCACCGGCCGAAACAAAATCGGTTGAGTTAACGGGTTCTCAGGCCTTGCTTGATGCGTTGATCATTGAGGGGGTAGATACGATATTTGGCTATCCGGGTGGCGCAATTATGCCCATTTATGATGCGCTTTATGACTATAGCGACAAATTAAATCACATCCTGGTTCGCCACGAGCAGGGTGGAATCCATGCCGGACAGGGCTACGCCCGTACCTCGGGCAAAGTGGGCGTGGTATTTGCCACCAGCGGCCCGGGTGCTACCAATCTGGTTACCGGTTTGGCTGATGCGCAGATAGACAGCACACCTGTTGTTTGCATCACAGGACAGGTATTTGCCCATTTGTTAGGTACCGATGCTTTCCAGGAAACCGATGTGATCAACATCACCACACCTATCACCAAGTGGAATTACCAGGTTACCGATGCCAACGAAATTCCGGAGGTTATTGCCAAGGCTTTCTACATTGCCAAAAGCGGCAGGCCAGGCCCGGTTTTGATCGATATTACCAAAAACGCGCAGATTCAGAAATTCGATTATAAAGGTTATACGCCTTGTAATCATATTCGCAGCTACAGGCCGAAACCAATTGTTCGTCAGCAATATATTCAACAGGCTGCCGAGTTGATCAACCAGGCTAAAAAGCCGTTTGTGATCTGGGGACAGGGTGTGATATTGGGCAGCGCAGAGCAGGAGTTTAAAGCTTTTGTAGAGAAGAGCGGAATCCCATCGGCATGGACTATTTTGGGTGCCGGTGCTATTCCAACCGATCACGAACTAAACGTAGGGATGCTGGGAATGCACGGCAACTACGGCCCGAACGTATTAACCAATGAGTGTGATGTATTGATCGCTATCGGCATGCGCTTTGACGACCGTGTAACCGGTCGTTTGGATAAATATGCCAAGCAAGCAAAGGTGATTCACTTAGATATCGACCCTGCTGAGATCGACAAAAACGTAAAATCGACTGTACCGGTTTGGGGCGATTGTAAGGAAACATTGCCGATGCTAACCGCTTTGATTGAGCAAAAACAGCATAGCGAATGGCTGGCTAAATTCAACGAATACACCCGCCAGGAAGTTGAGGCCGTTATTGAAAAAGAACTGAACCCAACTACCGACGAAATGACGATGGGTGAAGTGATCAAAGAACTAAACGCCCTGACTAAAGGCGATGCGGTTATCGTAACCGATGTTGGTCAGCACCAGATGGTGGCCTGCCGTTATGCCACGCTCAATAAAACCCGCAGCAATGTAACCAGCGGTGGCTTGGGAACCATGGGCTTCGCCCTGCCCGCAGCTATCGGTGCAAAATTCGGTGCGCAGGATCGCGACGTGGTAGCTATTATTGGCGACGGTGGTTTCCAGATGACCTTACAGGAACTGGGCACCATTATGCAAACTGGTATCGATGTAAAGATCATCATCCTGAACAATAGCTTCCTGGGCATGGTACGCCAGTGGCAGGAACTGTTTAACGAGCGCAGGTACTCGTTTGTGAATATTGAAAGCCCTGATTTTGTTGCACTGGCAGCAGCTTATGGCATTGCCGGTAAAAAGGTTGATGAGCGTAAGGACCTGCAAGCGTCGTTAAAACAAATGATGGAGAATAAAGGCTCGTTCCTGCTGGAAGTAAAAGTAACCAAAGAGAACAATGTGTTCCCGATGGTACCACAGGGATGTAGTGTTGCGGAGATCAGGCTAAAATAGAAACCCCCAAACCCCTGAAGGGGCTTACTGCAGAGACGCAATACATTGCGTCTTCTCACAAAAAAACTGTTAAAAATGGAAGCTCAAATTGATAAACAGGAATTTAACATCACGGTTTATACCGAAAACCAAATTGGTTTACTGAACCGGATAGCTATTATATTTACCCGCCGGAAGATCAATATCGACAGCCTGAATACTTCTCCATCGGAGATTGAGAGTATCCACCGCTTCAACATTGTGATCACTGAATCGGAAGATGTGGTGCGTAAACTTTGCCGCCAGATTGAGAAACAGGTGGAAGTGCTGAAAGTGTACTACCATACCAATGAAGACGTGATCTGGCAGGAACTGGCGCTCTACAAGGTATCGACAGACGTTATTGCGGAAAAGGTGAGCGTTGAGCGCTTGCTGCGCGAGAACGGCGCCCGCGTAGTAACCCTGCGCAAGGACTACACCGTATTTGAAACTACCGGTCACCGCGAGGAGACGGATAATCTCATCAGCATTTTGCAGCCTTACGGCCTGATCGAATTTGTACGCAGCGCCCGTGTAGCCATTATTAAAGACAGTGAAGGCTTTAACAGCAAGATCCGTGAGTTTGAAAGACTGGAGCCTGGCGAAGACGTGGTAGAGAACGAATATTTGAATAAAGGAGATAAAGTGTTTACGATGTAAGAAGAGGCGAAAGCTGAAAGGTAAAAGGCGAAAGGTTTTAAAACACCCCACCAATGACTAATGACAGCGAAGCGAAATGACCAATGACTAACTCATGCTCGAAGAAATAAGACAAAAATACCCATCGGCTTACAACGCCATTAAGGTTGCTACCGAGGCAAGCGGCTTCACCATGCCGTCGGAAGTGCTGACCTGCTCGTTGTTAAAAACGCTGGCAGCGACTAAACCGGGCGGTAAATTTTTGGAACTGGGTACCGGCACCGGGTTATCAACCACCTGGATACTGGATGGCATGAACGAATCATCAACATTAGTATCAATTGATAATGATGAAACGTTATTGAATATAGCAAAGGAGAACCTTGGCGTTGATAAAAGGCTAAAACTGATCTGCACCGACGGCGGCGATTGGATAAAACAGAATGCTGCCCAGAGGTACGACTTTATTTTTGCAGATACATGGCCGGGCAAATACCTGTTGCTGGATGAAGTGCTGGACATGATTGAAAAAGGCGGTATCTATATTATAGATGACATGTTGCCGCAGGAAAACTGGCCAACCGGCCACGCGGAAAAAGCCACCGATCTGATCAGCTACCTGGACAGCCGCGAGGATCTGATCTTAACAAAGATGGGCTGGGCAACAGGGATAGTGATCATAACCAAGAAAGGTTGAAAGAAGGTAAAAGGCGAAAGCCAAAAGAAGAAACAAAATCGGTGTAATCAGAATGCATCGGTGTAATCGTCAAATAACAAATAGTAAACTAACCAGGCATCGGTGTAATCAAAACGCATCGGTGCAATCATAAAACAAAAACGATGGCAAAATTAAATTTCGGCGGTACTGAAGAAAATGTAGTTACCCGCGAAGAGTTCCCTTTATCAAAGGCTCAGGAAGTATTAAAAGATGAAGTTGTAGCAGTAATTGGCTATGGCGTTCAGGGTCCTGGTCAGGCATTGAACCAGAAAGACAATGGCATTAATGTAATTGTTGGTCAGCGTAAAGGCACCAAAACATGGGATAAAGCTGTAAGCGATGGCTTTGTACCCGGCGAAACACTTTTTGAAATTGAAGAAGCTCTTGAAAGAGGCACCGTTATTTGCTATCTGTTAAGTGACGCTGCCCAGATTGCAGTTTGGCCAACCGTTAAAAAACACTTAACTCCGGGCAAAGCGCTGTATTTTTCTCACGGCTTCGGTATCACCTTTAAAGAACAAACCGGCATCGTTCCTCCTGCTGATGTTGACGTGTTCCTGGTTGCGCCTAAGGGTTCGGGTACTTCGTTACGCCGTATGTTTTTGCAAGGCCGTGGCTTGAACTCAAGTTTCGCTATTTTCCAGGATGCTACTGGTCGTGCTAAAGAGCGTGTAATCGCTTTAGGTATTGCTGTAGGCAGCGGTTACCTGTTTGAAACCGATTTCAAAAAAGAAGTTTATAGCGATTTAACCGGCGAGCGCGGTACCCTGATGGGTTGTGTACAAGGCATTTTCGCAGCACAGTATGAAGTGTTACGCAAAAACGGCCACTCGCCATCTGAGGCATTCAACGAAACCGTTGAAGAACTGACCCAATCATTAATGCCGCTGGTTGCAGAAAACGGTATGGACTGGATGTACGCCAACTGCTCGACCACCGCACAGCGCGGCGCGTTAGATTGGTGGAAGAAATTCCGCGATGCTACCCAGCCGGTATTTGAAGAGCTGTACAAAAGTGTGGCAACAGGCGTTGAGTCGCAAAAATCAATCGACAGCAACAGCAAGCCTGACTATCGCGAAAAACTGGATGCCGAATTGAAAGAACTGCGCGAAAGCGAAATGTGGCAGGCAGGTAAAACTGTTAGGAGTTTAAGGCCGGAAAATCAAGTTGTTGAGGCATAAGGGAAATTAGTATGTAGTGGCAGCGGCGAGTAGCAGTAAAGGTATAACTGCTACCCACCACTGCTACTGCTACTTAACTAAATAGAAATGACTAAACACATTTTAGTAATACCCGGCGACGGAATTGGCCCTGAGGTTACCACTTGGGGTAAAGCCGTGCTGGAAAAAATTGGTCAGCAGTTTGGCCATGAGTTTACGTATGACGAGGCTTTGATGGGCCACGCCGCCATTGAGGCCACGGGTAGTCCGTTGCCTGATGAGACACTGGAAAAAGCTAAGGCCAGCGATGCGATCCTGTTTGGCGCGATTGGTCATATCAAATATGATAATGATCCGTCGGCAAAGGTTCGTCCGGAGCAGGGTCTATTGGGCATCCGGAAGGGACTGGGTTTGTATGCCAACCTGCGTCCTATCATGCTTTTTGATGAGCTGCTGGATGCATCGAGCTTAAAACCTGAAGTACTGAAAGGTACCGATATCCTGTTTTTCCGCGAGCTGACCGGCGATGTATATTTCGGCGAGAAAAAACGTACGGCTGATTTTGCTTCCGACCTGATGAACTACAACCGCTACGAAGTAGAACGCATTGCCCGCAAGGCTTATGATGCGGCTCGCTTACGCAGCAAAAGAGTTTGCTCGGTTGATAAGGCGAATGTTTTGGAAACATCACGTTTATGGCGCGAAGTTGTTCAGGAGATTGCCAAAGAATATCCTGATGTAGAAACCGAGCACATGTTTATTGATAACGCGGCAATGCAGCTGGTTAAAAACCCGAAGAAATTCGACGTGGTGGTTACCGCTAACCTTTTCGGTGATATTTTGACCGACGAAGCGTCGCAGATTGCCGGTTCAATGGGAATGCTGGCATCGGCGTCGATTGGCGATGGCACCGGCTTTTTTGAGCCGATCCACGGTTCGGCACATGATATTGCCGGACAGGACAAAGCCAACCCGCTTGCATCAATACTTTCTGTAGCGCTGATGCTGGAAATTGGCTTCGGCTTACCTGCAGAAGCTAAAAAAGTAACAGAAGCTATCGACAAAACGCTGAAAGCAGGTTACCGCACCGGCGACATTGCCGACAGCAATACAGATAAAGCTAAGATATTAGGCACTACGGCCATGGGTCAGAAAGTGCTGGAATATTTGTAGGAAAATGTCCATGGACCATAGACCATGGACTTAAACTAAGTGACTATGAAATGGAACGCTGAATTATATGATGATAAACACGCTTTCGTATTCCAATACGGAGAAAGTGTGCTGGAGTTGCTGGATGTAAAAGCAGGCGAAACCATATTGGATCTGGGCTGCGGCACGGGGCATTTGACCAAAAAAATCAGTGACCTCGGTGCTGAAGTTACCGGAATCGATGCGTCAGCTGAAATGATCGAAAAGGCTGAAAAGGATTTTCCAGGCGTTGACTTTAAAGTTGCCGATGGCGCTAATTTCCATTTCAACAGGTCGTTCGATGCCGTTTTTTCAAATGCGGCATTACATTGGATGCACCGCGCGGATGATGTGATCAAATGCGTTTATGACAGCCTGAAACATGGCGGTCGTTTTGTGGCTGAAATGGGCGGCAAGGGCAATAATGCCCAGTTCATTGCGGCCACGCAACAAGTATTGGAACAACATGGTTATCCTGCTTTAGGGCAGGTTAGGCCGTGGTATTTTCCATCAGTAGCCGAATATGCCACCAAACTGGAAGCACGCGGCTTCAGGGTGACATACGCGGTGCACTTTGACCGTCCTACTTTATTGCAGGACGGCAGGCAGGGCGTAGCAAAATGGTTGACCATGTTCGGCTCTGCGTTTTTTGCAGGAATTCCGGCCGAAGAGGTGAAACAAATTTTAGAAGAAATTACAGACATAGTTGAACCCGTTGCCAACAAAAACGGCGAATGGTATGCCGACTACGTAAGGCTGCGATTTGTGGCTGTAAAAGAATAGAGCGTTAGAGCCAAGAATCAAGACAAGGGAAAACACTGACATAACAAAAGAATAAAAATATCTAACATAAAAATTTAGAGATATGATACACGATCCGAACCGCGTTTATGTTTTTGATACCACGCTTCGCGACGGCGAGCAGGTACCGGGCTGCCAGCTGACCACTCCTGAGAAGATAGAAATAGCAAAAGAACTGGAAGCTCTGGGAGTTGATATTATTGAAGCGGGTTTCCCGATCTCGAGTCCGGGCGATTTTCAGAGCGTGGTGGAGATCTCTAAAGCCGTGCGTAATCCTACCGTTTGTGCACTGACGCGTGCCAACAAGGGGGATATTGATGCGGCGGTAGAATCGTTAAAATATGCAAAGAATCCGCGGATCCATACCGGTATCGGTTCGTCAGACATGCACATCAAACATAAATTTAACAGCACCCGTGAGGAGATCTTAATACGCGCGGTGGATGCTGTTAAATATGCCAAGAAGTTTGTAGAAGACATTGAATTTTATGCCGAGGATGCCGGTCGTGCAGATATCCATTTCCTTGCACAAATGGTGGAAGCGGTGATCGCTGCCGGTGCAACGGTCGTCAATATACCCGATACGAATGGGTATTGTCTGCCCAACCAGTACGGGGATAAAATAAAGTTTCTGAAAGAGAACGTTCAAAATATAGACAAGGCAATTATTTCGGTGCATTGCCATAATGATTTGGGACTGGCAACCGCAAACTCCATCGCCGGCTTACAATCCGGCGCCCGCCAGATCGAAGGCACCATTAACGGCATTGGTGAACGTGCCGGCAATACTTCGATAGAAGAAGTGGTGATGATTCTGAAAACCCACCAGCTTGGCCTTCACACCAACATCAACACCAAAAATATTTACGAGATAAGCCGCATGGTAAGCACACAGATGCGCATGCCGGTTCAGCCTAATAAGGCCATTGTAGGTGGTAACGCATTTGCACACAGCTCGGGCATTCACCAGGATGGTTTCCTGAAAAATCGCGAGAACTACGAGATCATCAAGCCGGAAGACGTAGGTTTCCCAAGCGCGAGCATCGTGCTTACCGCCCGTAGTGGTCGCCATGCGCTGAAATTCCATTTAGAAAGGCTGAATGTAAAACTTGACAAACCGGAGCTGGACGAAGCATACAAGAACTTTTTAACGCTGGCCGACAGCAAATTAAACATCACCGACGAAGACCTTTTAACGCTGGTGAATAGTGATAAATTTGTGTCGTAAAGCACTCAGTAAATTTGGCTAAAGCCAATTATTAATAACTATTAGTCCGTTGGCTTCAGCCAACGGCAATATAAAAGAGCTGCACATATAATGAATTCATATTGCCGTCCTTTTTAAGGGACGGGTCAATGAGAAAGTAAAAATGGCTTTAGCCAAAATTAACAAAGCGGCAAATAAGACAATAACCGATAAAAAATAATAAAATGAGCAAGACATTGTTTGATAAGGTATGGGACAAGCACGTGATCCGCAAGATAGAAGGCGGCCCGGACGTGCTTTTTATCGATCGCCACCTTATTCATGAAGTTACCAGCCCGGTTGCCTTTTTAGGCCTGAAAAGCCGCGGCATAGGTGTATTATATCCGGAGCGCACTTTTGCTACTGCCGATCATAACACACCAACTATTAATCAGCATTTGCCGGTTGAAGATCCGCTTTCGGCTAATCAATTAAATGCGCTGGAAGCTAATTCAAATGAATACGGCATCAGCTACTGGGGATTGGGCCATCAGAAAAATGGTATCGTTCACGTGGTTGGTCCGGAGTATGGTATTACCCAGCCGGGAGCAACCATTGTTTGCGGTGATTCGCACACTTCTACCCACGGTGCATTTGGAGCTATCGCCTTCGGTATCGGCACTTCAGAAGTGGAGATGGTATTAGCTACGCAATGTATTATGCAGCCGAAACCGAAAAAGATGCGTATTAACGTGACCGGTAAACTGGGCAAAGGCGTTACCCCCAAGGATGTGGCGCTATTCATTATTTCTCAGTTAACTACTTCGGGTGCAACAGGTTATTTTGTAGAGTATGCCGGCGAAGTTTTTGAGAACATGACAATGGAAGGCCGTATGACCGTTTGCAACCTGAGCATTGAGATGGGTGCACGCGGCGGTATGATAGCCCCTGATGAAACCACAATCAATTATGTAAAAGGCCGTGAGTTTAGTCCGAAGGGCGAAGCTTGGGATAAGGCACTGGAATATTACAAAACACTAAAAACAGACGAAGGTGCTGTTTTCGACAAAGAATTAACTTTCGATGGTTCTACGATAGAGCCGATGATCACCTATGGTACCAACCCAGGCATGGGCATGGGAATCTCGCACGATATTCCGGATGCATCGCATGTGGAAGGCGGCGTAGCCACTTACGAGAAATCGTTAGGCTACATGGGATTCCATGAGGGGGATTCCATGATCGGCAAAAAGGTTGACTTCGTTTTCGTGGGTAGCTGCACCAACGGCCGGATCGAAGATTTCAGAGCGTTTACTTCCCTTGTAAAAGGCAAGCATAAAGCTGACGATGTTACCGTTTGGCTGGTACCAGGTTCACACATTGTTGAATCACAGATCAAGGAAGAAGGCCTGCTGGATATTTTGACCGAAGCTGGGTTCGCATTACGTCAACCTGGATGCTCTGCTTGTCTGGCAATGAACGACGACAAAGTTCCTGCCGGTAAATATGCGGTAAGCACTTCGAACAGGAATTTTGAAGGAAGGCAAGGGCCGGGTGCACGTACTATGCTGGCCAGTCCGCTGGTTGCTGCCGCTGCAGCTGTTACGGGCGTAGTAACAGATCCGAGAACGTTGCTTGTTTAGTTATTAGAGAATAGAGATCAGAGGTTAGGAGAAAATCATCATTGAATCAAATCGGTGAAATCATTCTAAAATCAGTGTAATCAAAAACAATATATGGCTTACGATAAATTTACAGTATTGAGAAGCAGCGCGGTTCCGCTTCCGATAGAAAATATAGATACAGACCAGATCATCCCGGCCCGCTTTCTGAAAGCGACTGAACGTGTTGGTTTTGGTGACAACCTTTTCCGCGACTGGCGCTATAATGCCGACAACACCCCTAAAGCAGATTTTGTGCTGAATAACCCAATTTACAGCGGCAAAATATTGGTGGGTGGCAAAAACTTCGGTTCAGGTTCGTCGCGCGAGCACGCTGCCTGGGCAATTTATGATTATGGTTTTCGCTGCGTTATTTCCAGCTTTTTTGCTGATATCTTCCGGAATAACTGTTTGAACGTCGGCGTGCTGCCGGTACAAGTTAGCGCTGAATTTGCCGAAAAGATTTTTGCTGCTATTCATGCCGATCCTAAAACCGAGATCGAAGTGAACCTGTTTGAACAAACGGTTACGCTGGTTTCGACAGGAGAAAAAGAATCATTTGACATCAGTCACTATAAAAAAGACAACCTGACAAACGGTTTCGATGATATTGATTACCTGCTGAATATGAAGGCAGAGATCAAAACGTTTGCTGAAGAACTCCCGCTGTAATACCAAAAATAGCTATAAAAGCTCTGCGTCTTCTGTGTTTTCCCTCAGTAGCCTCCGTGGTAAAAAATAACCACGTAGATCACTGAGAGGGCACGGAAAACACAGAGATTTTGGCACAATAAACCCTTTAATGCAACCGAGAAAGATAGAGATCATGGATACCACCCTGCGCGACGGCGAACAAACGTCGGGCGTGTCGTTTTCCATGTCCGAAAAACTGACGATAACACAGCTGCTGCTGGAAGAACTAAATGTAGACAGAGTTGAAATAGCTTCTGCCCGCGTTTCTGAAGGTGAATTTCAAGCAGTTAAAAGTATTTTGATCTGGGCGGAAGAAAACAACTATGCCGACCGCATCGAAGTGCTGTCGTTTGTTGACGGCGGAGTTTCTATAGATTGGATGGTAAACTCGGGTGTTAAAGTGCAGAATCTGTTAACAAAGGGCTCATTAAATCATTTAACCCATCAGCTTAAAAAAACGCCTGAGCAGCATTTTGCCGAAATAAAAAGCTGCATCGATTTGGCACAGAGCAAGGGGATTGCTACCAATGTTTACCTGGAGGACTGGAGCAACGGCATGCGGAACTCGCGCGACTACGTTTACCAGTATTTGGATTTTATTACCAAACAACCCGTTAAACGAATATTATTACCGGATACTTTAGGCGTGCTTACTCCCGTGGAAACATTCTTGTACCTGACTGATCTGATTGCCAAATATCCGGGTGTTCATTTCGATTTTCACGCTCACAACGATTACGACCTGGGTACCGCCAACATTTTAGAGGCGGTAAAGGCTGGCGTAAATGGACTGCACTTAACTGTTAACGGCATGGGCGAGAGGGCCGGTAACGCGGCTATGGCCAGCGCTGTTGCCGTGATCAATGATTTTGCGCCAGATGCGGAGATCGGCATCAAAGAATCGGCCATTTACACGGTAAGCAAACTGGTGGAGACCTTTTCGGGGATAAGGATTCCATCGAATAAACCTATCGTCGGTGATAATGTGTTTACACAAACTGCCGGCATCCATGCTGATGGCGACAACAAGAATAACCTCTACTTTAACGACTTGCTTCCTGAACGTTTCGGGCGCAAGCGCGAATATGCCTTAGGCAAAACTTCCGGCAAGGCCAATATTGAAAAAAACCTGCAGGAACTTGGCCTCAAACTCAACGATGCCGACCTGAAAAAAGTTACCCAGCGTGTAATAGAACTGGGCGACCGCAAGGAAACCGTTACCAAAGAAGACCTCCCCTACATCATTTCCGACGTGCTGGACAGCAGCCTTTACGAACAAAAGGTGGTGGTGGAATCGTACGTGCTGATGCATTCAATGGGACTGCGGCCATCTGCAACTATTTCTGTAAAGATTGACGATGAGCGATTTGAGGAAAATGCACAGGGCGATGGCCAGTTCGACGCCTTTATGAATGCGCTGGCCAAAGTTTACACCCGCAAAAACAGAAGCCTTCCAAAACTGATAGACTACGCGGTACGCATTGCGCCGGGCAGCAGTTCTGATGCCTTGTGCGAAACCATTATCACCTGGAAAACCGATCAGAAAAAATTCATTACCCGCGGCCTTGATTCAGACCAGACTGTGTGCGCCATTAAGGCAACGCAGAAGATGCTGAATATTATTTGAGATGAGAGTCAAGAACCAAGAGTCAAGAATCAAGACAGGGATTCGCGTGAGCGCCTAAGCTATTGTTTTTGTTCTGTCTGAAATCCACTTACTATGAATGTCAACTTAAATTTTGAGGCGGCGGCTCAACGGTTAAAGCTTGTTGTAAAGCATACGCCGCTGGAATATCACGCCGGTTTATCGAAAAAATACGATTGCAGGATGTACCTCAAAAGGGAAGATCTGCAGATTGTGCGCTCATATAAATTGCGCGGCGCTTATAACATGATCAGTCAGTTAAGCAGCGAAGAACTAAGCCGTGGCGTAGTTTGTGCCAGTGCAGGTAATCATGCGCAGGGTGTGGCCTTTAGTTGCAACAAGATGGGCATTAAAGGCGTGATCTTTATGCCGGAGATCACCCCAAAGCAAAAAGTAAAACAAACAGAAATGTTTGCCAATGGGCATGTAGAGATTATTTTGGTTGGCGACACTTTTGATGATTGTTTGATAGAAGCCCTGGCATACACCAAAGCCCACCAAATGACGTTTATCCCTCCTTTCGACAACTACAGCATCATCGAAGGCCAGGGAACAGTGGGGGTTGAGATTCTCGAAGACCTGCCCGATACAGAGGTGGTGATTATGCCTATTGGCGGCGGTGGGCTCGCGGCCGGAGTGGGTAGTTACCTGAAACAGCAAAAGCCAGGTATTAAATTGATTGGTGTTGAGCCGGAAGGCGCGCCGAGTATGCTCAAAGCGTTTGAACATGGCGGCCCGGTAAGTTTGACGGATATTGATCGTTTTGTGGATGGTGCGGCGGTAAAGACAGTAGGTAAGCTGACTTATGAACTTTGTAAAGCGGTTTTGGATGATATGCTCACCGTTCCGGAGGGTAAGGTTTGTACCACGATACTGACGCTTTATAACGAGGCCGCTATTGTCGTTGAGCCAGCTGGAGCATTGTCTGTAGCGGCGTTGGATGCCTGTAAAGAGCAGATAAAAGGAAAGACGGTTGTCTGCGTCATCAGCGGCGGGAACAACGACATTGAACGCATGCAGGAGATCAAAGAAAAATCATTGCTGTACGAAGGCCTGAAGCATTATTTCATTGTGAAGTTTCCGCAGCGACCTGGCGCGTTAAAGCTGTTCGTGAATAATGTGTTAGGCCCGCATGACGATATCACCCGTTTTGAGTTCATCAAAAAAACGTCGAAGGAGAATGGCCCGGCGCTGGTTGGCATCGAATTAAAAGACGCGGCAGACTACGCTTCCCTGCTTGCCCGCATGAAGGAATACCGCTTCGACGTGATCGAATTAAACCGGGATCAAATGTTATTTGAATACCTGGTATAAGTTGGTTTATTGCGCAGGAATAAACCCGTTTTCCAGCATCCAGCTTTTCGCCCAGTCGATCCATTTTTCGTTAGTCTTTGAGTTATTCAATCCAAAACCATGGCCGCCTGCCTGAAAGATGTGCATTTCGGCTTTTACTTTGTTCTTAAGCAAGCCATCGTAAAACATTAAGCTGTTTTGAACTGGTACTACATCATCGTCTCCCGCATGTGCCAGGAAAGTAGGCGGCGTATTGGCGGTAATTTGCTTTTCGTTACTATACAGATTTACCAAATCCTCAGACGGTGTTTTACCGATCAGGTTCTCCCTCGACCCCACATGCGCCTGCGGACCGAACGAAATTACCGGGTAAAGCAGTAACATAAAATCAGGGCGTGCGCTGATGTTCTCTTTATTATCCACCAATACTTTGTCGAAATGTGTCCCCTCGGTAGAGGCCAGGTGGCCGCCGGCTGAGAAGCCGATGATACCGATCTTATCGGCTTTGATACCCCATTTTGCCGCGTTCTTGCGTACTGTAATAACCGCCTGTTGTGCATCCTGTAACGGGCCGATAGTTTTATCAACCATAATGCTGTCGCTCGGCAGGCGATATTTAACCACAAAGGCAGTAACGCCCATGCTGTTAAACGCTTTGGCTATATCGCGCCCTTCGTGTCCCATCGCCAAACCGGAATATCCGCCGCCCGGGAACACAATAATTGCTGTTCCGTTGGCCTTGCCTTTTTCGGGGAGATAAGACGTAATGGTTGGCACGCTCACCTTTGACGCCCAATCTTTATCCCATTTCTCTACATAAGTTTTTGGCGTCGGTTTTGAATTGGGAACACCTGCCGGATAAAGCGGTGTTTCCTGCGCATGGCAGATAATTACTGAACACAAAAGCACCAGGGCACAAAATGCTGTTTTCATAGTGGTTATATTTAGGTAAGATTAGTCAGAACGATTATTAGCAGCGTTAATCCGGATAAAGTCCGTTAATTACCACGCGTTCCATAGGAACGCACAGCATCTATCTATTTATTCTACCCACCAAACATTCCTACGGAACGATACGCGGAATTTTCAGTCTCGCAACGTGTTCCATAGGAACATTTGGTGATGGCGAACTATTCCCATCAACGATAATTATCATTTTCCCCCGCCGAACTCCATCAAATAAGCTTTCAGGAAATCGTTCAGATCGCCATCCAGCACGGCCTGGGCGTTTGAGGTTTCATGATCAGTACGCAGGTCTTTTACCAGTTTGTAAGGATGAAGCACATAATTGCGGATCTGCGACCCCCACTCTATCTTCTTTTTGTTCCCCTCAATGGCGTTGGTTGTTTCCTGGCGTTTGCGCATTTCAATCTCGTACAATTGCGATTTAAGCAAGCGCATCGCGTTATCTTTATTCTGCAATTGTGAGCGCGACTCCTGGTTTTTGATAATAATGCCCGACGGTTTGTGATATAAACGTACGGCGGTTTCCACCTTGTTTACGTTCTGTCCGCCGGCACCGCCAGAGCGGAACGTTTCAAACTCTACATCCGCAGGGTTGATGTCTATTTCAATGGTATCGTCAACCAGCGGATAAACGTAAACCGAGGCAAATGAGGTGTGGCGCTTGGCGTTGGAATCGAACGGCGAAATGCGCACCAGGCGATGAACACCGTTTTCGCCTTTCAGGTAACCGTAAGCAAACTCGCCTTCAATTTGCAGGGTAACGGTTTTTACACCGGCTACATCACCCTCCTGGAAATCCTGCTCACTTACCTTGTAGCCATTTTTCTCGCCCCACATAATGTACATACGCATCAGCATACCTGCCCAGTCGCAACTTTCGGTACCACCGGCGCCTGCGGTGATCTGTAATACGGCATTCAGCTGGTCTTCCTCGGCCGAGAGCATGTTTTTAAATTCAAGCTCTTCCACTGCTTTCAGGCTCGCATTATATTGTTCCTGCATTTCCGCTTCGGTAGCATCGCCGGCCTGGAAAAATTCCAAAAGCACGCCGGTGTCTTCTACTACGGCCACTACCTTTTGAAAGGCATCGGTCCAGATTTTCTTTGTTTTCATAGAGGCCAGTACCTTTTCGGCCTCTTTAGGATGGTCCCAAAAGTTTGGACCAAGTGTTATTTCTGTTTCCTGTTGCAGTGCATCAAGTTTCTTATCGATGTCAAAGATGCCTCCTCAGGGAAGTTACTCTATCCCTTAAATCCTGGATCTGTTCTTTAGTCATAGCTACAAATATAAGTTTTTGTTGGAAGGTTGGTATGCCAGTATAGTGAAATGTTGGCGGATGGTTTATAATACCGCCATTACGTTACTCGCTTGTTCTATAGAAAAAATAAATCTTGCAAAAGCCCTCCCCTATGGCTTGTTTTATGCAAAAAGCAATTGCTATATTTGAATATAACCACAAAAGTTATGAAGGAAGTTGCAATATTGATACATGAAGATGCGGTGTTCTCTACCGTCTCGGGAGCAATGGACATGCTGATTCATACCAACAGGCTGTTTCAAGAATCGGGCAAACCGTTGCCTTTCAAGATAACACTTGCCGGACCGGGCCCTGAAAATACATTTTTGCGTACGCCTGAACCTTATGTGGGTTATGCTGCCATTGCTGATATTACCAATCCGGGCCTTCTCATTGTACCGGCTTTTTACGGCGATCGCCCCGCTACGCTCAAAAAACACGAAATGCTTGTTAATTGGGTGCAGCAGATGAATAAAAAGGGCGCGGAAGTGGCGAGCCTTTGTTCGGGCAGTTACTTTTTGGCCGAGGCGGGTTTACTGGCAGGGCGTTCATGTACATCCCATTGGTTTGACAGGGACGATATTGTTAAACGTTATCCGGATGTCAACTTCTTATCAGATATGGTAATTACCGACGACCGGGGCATCTACACCAGCGGAGGAGCGTTCTCGTCACTAAACCTGGTACTTTACCTGATCGATAAATTCTGCGGCAGAGAAGTTGGCGTATGGGCCAGCAAAATGTTCAGCCTGGATATGGACCGTACCAACCAATCGCACTTTGCGGTATTTAAAGGGCAGTACCAGCATAATGATGAAGATATCCTGAAAGCGCAGAATTACATCGAGCAAAACCATCACCAGCAGCTCAACATTGATGAGATTGCCGAGCATACCAACATGAGCAAGCGCAATTTTATCCGCCGGTTTAAAAAGGCCACGCAAAACACCCCTTTTGAATACCTGCAACGGGTAAAAATAGAAGCGGCCAAAAAAGCACTGGAAAAAGGCGCACAAAACATTAACCTGCTGATGTACGACGCGGGCTATAACGATATTAAAACCTTCCGCGAAGTATTTAAAAAGATAACCGGACTTACCCCGCAGGATTATCGCCGTAAATACAGCCGGGAGATCCCTATGCAGCAGCATGTTGATATTTATAATATGAGCGGAATGTTGAATTAAAAAAGAAGAGCTCCTGATGGGCAGGGAGCTCTATCTAACCAATTATAAACCTAAATTATGAAGAGCGAGTTCCAGGGGATGGAATCGAACCATCGTCAGGGCTAATTCTCCACTCATCCTCAGCCTGCAGCCAGCTCCCTGTAATATTGTTTCTCTGTTTCAACACTGCAAATATATAAATATCTGTAAATACTACAAAATCTATAGATTAAATAGTTTATATCCGATTGAATGACAGGATGATAATTTTTTCCCCTGCCTGAAATAGTCGCTCCAAGGCACAATCTCCGCAAGAAACGGGTTTCCCAAGCCCCGCCCGCAGGATAATTTTGAAACATTAAATCACATCAAAAATATACAACGATGCATATTTCAAGTCAACCTTCAATTTTATATTTCGGAACGCCGGTGGTATTGATAGGCACTAAAAACGACGACGGTACCGAAAATATTGCGCCAATTTCATCTATATTCTGGCTGGGCTGGCGCTGCGTTATCGGCATATCAGGCCTCTCCAAAACCACAGAAAACCTGTTGCGTACCGGGGAGTGCGTATTGAATCTGCCGTCGGTAAATGAAGTAGCAGCCGTTAACCGCCTCGCCAAGACCACCGGGACCAACCCGGTTCCTGACGGGAAACGACTGAAGGGTTATCGATATGAGCAGGACAAGTTTTCCATAGCAGGTTTAACCTGGCAGGATGGAGAAACTGTGAATGCGCCGCGCATTAAAGAATGCCCGGTACAATTAGAGGCGGTGGTGGAATCGGCGCGCAGTCTTGCCGAAAATGATGCCAATCAGCGCGGTAAAATCTTCACCATTGAGCTGCGCATTCAAAAGGTGCATTTAGAGCAATCGATATTAATGGATGGCCATCCCAACCGGGTTGACCCAGATAAATGGAGGCCTTTAATTATGAGTTTTCAGGAATTTTATGGTTTGGGTGAGAAGGCGCATTCGTCTACGCTGGCAGAGATACCTGAACGCTTGTATAATGGCCTCGACCGGGAGCGGGCTATTAAACAATATGAAATGGGTGAAGCGACGGTAGTCATTTAAAATGCGACGGTTTGATACTTAAACGCAGATTTCCTACCAATATTTGACCCCGACAGGGCCGGAAAGAATGAATATTGCCAGAAGACCATCGCTACTGCAAGCGTATCGGTTGTGGTCTTCGGACCGGTATTCCGCGTTAAAGAATGCTTAATTACTTGCCTAAAGGCCACAAGTGGCACGCTTGCGACAGCGAGATATGGGGCCGGGAGACCGGGTAGTTAATCACTGGATCATTTTCCAACCCATAATCTCCGTCGCATTTAAAAATTCATCCCTCAACGGAGCGTGAATCTGGACAGGCTGTTCTATTACAGGGTGGGTGAACGATAACTGCGAGGCATGCAGCAGCATGGTTTCCATTTCCCAGCGCTCTTTAAATAGCCGGTTTTGCTTGTTACAGCCATGCGTACGATCGCCGATGATGGGGTGAAATATATGAGCAAAATGTTTGCGTAGCTGATGCATGCGGCCGGTTTCAGGATTGGCCTCTACCAGTGAATAGCGCGACGTGGCGTGATTGCCAAACGGCACATCCAATTCGGCGCGGGCAAGTGTTTTATATCTGGTAAAGGCTTCCTGTAAGGTACCGTTCTCTTTTCGTAAAGGATAATCTATTTCCTCTGCATCGGGTGTGTGGCCGCGTACAATAGCTATGTATTTTTTATCGACCTGGTTTTCCTGAAACTGCATCTGCATCAGTTTTTCCACATCCTTGCTTAATGCAAAAAGCAGTATTCCGCCTGTTTTGCGGTCGAGACGGTGGGCAGGGAATACTTTTTGGTTTAATTGATCACGTAAAATCTGTAAGGCAAACTCCGTAACATCATTTGCTATAGACGAGCGATGCACTAGCAGGCCATGCGGCTTGTTGATGGCTACGAGGTGATCGTCGTGGTATAAAATATCGAGTGAGGGCATTGGCGCGAAGGTACGGATTATTGTACCGTTGTCCGAAAGCTCAAATTTGTCATCCTGAACGCAATGAAGGGTCTTATAAGTTTAGTACATTGGCACCAATGCATTGCCCGGATGTAGGGAGTATAAAATCTTTCGCTGTCGTTCAAGATGACAAAATAAAATGGATGGGGGTCAACTTTCTGCTTCACCTCCACCTCCTAAATTCAATTGCTTAAGTATTGGCATGATCGGAGACTCCGTTAATTCCACTTTTTCGAGTATTGATTTGATTTCGACGACGTTTTGGTTTTTTACTGCGATATCAAAATTATCCATCAAACCGCTTACATAGAGGCGCTCATTCACCGTCATCCCACCATATCTCCTAGTCATATTAAAACGGGGTTAGTTTACACCACAAATGTTCCGTTCCGTTCTTGCTCCTGGTAATTTTGCACGGTTTCAATGGCGTTATCGATAACATCGCTCAATGCCACAATGAATGTACCGGGACGAGCCAGGCTCATGGAGTGTTTGATGGCATCAACTTCTTTGGGCACAACTTCAACAGGGACGGTTGTACTTACCGAGGCAATACCCTCTTTTAGCAAGCCTACAATATTTTCGGCAGTGCGGCCCCGCAGGTGTTTTTCCTGGCGCAAAATGATGTAATCGAACATCTCGGCAGAGAGTTTACCCAGCTCCCGGATGTCTTCATCGCGCCGGTCGCCGGTACCTGCTACGATGCCGATCTTCAGGGGCGAATCGATATGAGTTAAGAACGCCTTAATTCCCTCGAAACCGGCAGGATTATGCGCAAAATCGATCATGAAACGGAAATCCTTGAAGTTAAAGATGTTCATTCGTCCCGGTGTTTGCGCAGCAGAAGGTATAAAGGTCTCCAGTGAAATTTTGATGTCTTCGGTTTTAAAGTCATACAGGAAAGTAGCCAGTGTGGCTGCCAGCACGTTCTCTATCATAAATGGCACGGTACCGCCAAAAGTAACCGGGATAAGCGTTGTGCGCTGTACACGTATCTTCCAGTCGCCTTTCTGAATGGTGATAAATCCATTCTCATAGATACAGGCAATACCGCCTTTTTTGCAGTGCGATTTAACAATGGGGTTATTCTCGTTCATGCTGAAATACGCCACCTTACAATGCGCATTTTTGCCCAGGCGTACGCAATATTCATTGTCGGCATTCAATACCGCCCAGCCGTCTTTTTTTATCGCATCCACTATTACTCCCTTAACACGGGTAAGGTCGTCAAGCGTATGAATATCAGCTAAACCAAGGTGATCTTCCTGAATGTTGGTTACCACACCTATATCGCAAAAGCCGAATCCTAAGCCGGCGCGCAGGATGCCTCCGCGTGCGGTTTCCAGTACGGCGAAATCAACGGTAGGGTCTTTCAAAATAAATTCGGCGCTTACCGGACCTGTAGTATCGCCCTTCAGCATCATGGTATTCTGAACGTAAACACCATCAGAAGTGGTGAAGCCCACGCGGTGACCGTTGTTTTTAACAATATGAGCAATTAAACGGGTAGTGGTAGTCTTACCATTAGTGCCGGTAATGGCGATGATAGGAATCCGCGCCGATTTTCCCGGAGGATACAGCATATCGATCACATGCCCGGCAACGTTACGAGGCAGGCCTTCGCTTGGCGCTATGTGCATGCGGAAGCCGGGGGCAGCATTTACTTCCAGCACCACACCGCCGTTTTCGGTTAACGGTTCGGTCAGGTTTTCGGCCATAATATCTATGCCGCAAATATCCAAGCCTATGATCTTCGAGATCCGCTCGCAAATGAATACGTTTTGCGGATGTACATGATCGGTAACATCAACCGATGTACCGCCGGTACTCAGGTTAGCCGTCGATTTTACAAATACCTTCTCTCCTTTCTGAGGGATGGTTTCGAGGGAGTAGCCTTTCTTTTCGAGCAGATCGAGGGTATCCCGGTCGATGGTAATCAGGGTCAGCACGTTCTCGTGACCATAGCCCCGGCGCGGGTCTTCGTTTTCTTTGTCGATAAGCTGTTGTATGGTTGAAACCCCGTCGCCTTTTACATGAGCGGGGTCGCGCAGGGCGGCGGCAACCATCTTATTATCGATCACCAGTACACGGAAATCATACCCGGTAACAAAACGTTCCACAATTACCCGGCGTGAAATACGGGCAGCGTGCTCATAAGCAGCAACTGCGTCTTCGTGGGTTCTGATATTGATAGAGATACCGCGGCCATGGTTACCATCCAGCGGTTTAAACACCAGCGGGAAACCTACCTTGCGAATTGCCTCGTCCACACCATCGATAGAGGATATGGTAATGCCTTTGGCAACTGGGATAGCCTGCTCCTGCAGCAGGCGCTTGGTTTCATCTTTATTACTGGCAATGTCAACGGCAATGCTGCTGGTTTTTTCGGTCATGGTGGCCCGGAATCGTACCTGGTTCTTACCATAGCCCAACTGCACCAGCGATTGATTGTTGAGCCTGATCCACGGGATATCCCGTGCTATCGCTTCTTCTACGATTGAGCCGGTGCTCGGCCCAAGGCGAGTATTTTCGCGGATCTCGCGCATTTTCTGGATATCCTTATCCAGGTCATAATCTTCGCCGTTTACCAGCGCTTCGGCAATCCGCACTGCTGATTCTGCAGCAAAAACGCCCACCTTTTCTTCGATATAGGTGAATACTACGTTGTAAACACCTTTGGTCTTTGTTTCACGGGTACGGCCAAAACCGGTGTCCATGCCCGCAAGCGACTGGATCTCGAGCGCCAAATGTTCAATTACATGCCCCATCCAGGTGCCGGCAATAACCCGCTGAAAAAAACCACCCTCCACGCCCGGCGAACAGCGGTGCGTATACAGGCTCGGCATCAACTTTTCCATCCGGTCGTAAAAGCCTTCGATGGTATTGGTGGGTCGATTCTCCATTTCCTCCAGGTTCAACCGCATCTGGATCAATTTTTTGCGATTTGCGCTCCAGATATTCGGACCACGCAACACTTGTATATTTTCTATTTTCATAAGGACCGAAGCTGTTTTTACAGGGTAATTTTCTTTTAAATCTAAAAAACTTAATAGTCTTATAAAATTTTTGGCGCAAAAAGGTTTTAATAATGTGACTTTATGAAGCAGATGAGGCGCTTAAAAATAAAATTTAAGATAAAAGGTCAATACTTATACATAATTCGGGTTGAGCGCCCCATAAATACGCCCATTTTTTAACACCCGCTTAACGCACTGATGCATTATTATTTATAAAATCATGCCTTTATGATGGTTTTTATTTTAATTTGTATTGTTTAGCAGGAAGGTAGCCAAAAAAGGGCATTGTAAAGGAACTTCTTCTTCAAAATGAGTATCCGCGGCCGGCCGCCTTCATGATAGTAATAATTAACCCTTCAAAAATATGAGCGTCCCGAAAGGTAAACTGATAATAATTGGCGGAGCTGTTGATATGGGCACCAACCTGAATGCACAGGAGCATATTATAAAGCCAGACTACCTTAAATTTTTTGAACAGGGGATTTTGCGGCGCATCATCACCGAATCGGCTAAACAGGAAGATTCGCATATTGAAGTTATTACTACCGCATCGCAGATCCCCGAGCTTGTGGGGGTTGAATATATCAATGCGTTCAACCAGCTGCATGTTGCCAACGTTGGCATACTGGATATTAAAAACCGCGACGAAGCCGGCAAAAAAGAATACCTCGAACGCATCCGGAATGCCGATGTGGTGATGTTTGCTGGGGGCGATCAGCTCCGTTTAAGTTCGATATTTGGCGGTACTGAATTTCTGCAGATCCTGAAAACCCGTTACCAGGACGAGGACTTTGTTATAGCAGGCACATCAGCAGGTGCGGCGGCCGCTTCAACCAATATGATATACCGCGGGCAAAGCAACAAGGCCCTGATTAAAGGCGAGGTACAGATCACCGCCGGGCTTGGCTTCATCGATTCCGTTATCATTGATACCCATTTTGTACAGCGCGGCCGCATAGGCAGGTTATTATATGCCGTTGCCAGTAATCCCGGCATGTTGGGTATTGGTTTGGGAGAGGATGCCGGGTTGCTTATAACCGAAGGCACTATGATGGAGGCAATAGGCTCTGGTCTTACTATACTGGTGAACGGTCGCAAAATGGCTGAAACCAATATTTACGAAGTAGAGATGGGTCAGCCTGTATCGATAAGAAATATGCGGGTAAGTGTGATGTCGATATTTGATAAATATGATCTTACTGAAAATAAGCTCGCCATTAAAAAAATGAAAGCCGAAGAAACCGTTTATACCGGCGGCGCAGGAAGCTAAGAGGAAAAGAGTCAAGAGCCAAGAATCAAGATCAATAGATTCAAGAATCAAGAAGTCAAGAATCAAGATAAAATAAAAAAGAATCAAGAGCCATAAACCGAGAGTCAAGATATCAGTCCGTTTCTAATTGTTCTGTCTTGATTCTTGACTCTTGATTTCTTGCATCTAACACAAACATGAAGCTAATCATCCACGGCGGTTTCTTTAGCGAATCGCTCACCAATCAGGAAGTAAAGAAAGCTAAGCAGGATGTTCTTTCCGAAATCGTGACGCTTGGTCATAAATACCTGCAAAATCATACCGCTCTCGAGACTGTAGTATATACCGTTGCCCTTTTGGAAGATACCGACTTATTCAACGCAGGCACCGGCTCGCAGATCCAAAGCGATGGTAAGATTAGACTTAGTGCCTCATTGATGGACAGTAAAACCATGAAGTTCTCGGGTGTGATCAATATTGAGGAAGTGAAAAACCCGATCCAGATTGCCGAAAAACTGTTAGACTATAATGATCGCGTATTGAGCGGCAAAGGCGCACAAACCTTCGCCCGCGAAAATGGCTTCGGTTATTACAATCCCGAAACGCCGCAGCGCCGCAAAGAATATGAACAAAAACTGGCTGATTCTATTCGCTTGGGTACTGTGGGCTGCGTAGCGCTTGATGCTTCTGGCAATGTCGCTGCTGCAACCTCAACAGGTGGAAAGGGTTTCGAGATTCCCGGCCGGGTAAGTGATTCAGCAACTACTGCCGGTAACTATGCTAATACTTTCGCCGGTATCTCATGTACGGGCGTAGGTGAGGACATTGTTAGCGGCGCGGTAGCCTCGAATATTGTTATCCGCGTAACCGACGGCATGACACTTGCCGCTGCCACAGAAAAAACGCTAAATGAGTTAAAACCGTTCGACGGCTTTGCGGGAGTAATCGGCATATCTGCCGCAGGCGAAATTTATCATGCTGATACACATCCTTATATGGTGTGGGCATCGTATGATGAACAGGCGGAGGTATTTCAATAGTCATCTACTGCAGAGACACAATACATTGTGTCTCTTAACTAAGCGGGGCTGTCCATCCTATAACGTTCCCTGAAAATCCCTTCATCAGAGACGCAATGTATTGCGTTTACATAAAAAAAGCGCCATCATATTAAACAATGGCGCTTGATATTCTTCTTTCTGACTACAAAACCTACTTCAACTCAAAACTGGTTTTACCCATGGTATAGCCATCGGCGTACAACAACACAGTGTATGAACCTTTCTGGAAGGCTATGGGGTTAACCCAATCAATGGTGTAACCGCTGCCGTCATCCTTAAAATCTATCGAGGTTTTATAGGTGAACTGCAAATCCTGTCCATCAGCATTGAACGTGCCCGAATCTGACCCGGTTATCAGGTTGCCGGTTGGGTCAATCACGCGCACATAAATATCGTGCATGTTCTTTTCAGCAACAGCATTAGCAGCCACCGTAAAGTTTATTTTGATCTTCTTGGCAACGCTCGATCGTTTGGTGTCAATTTCTTTGCCGCTGCTCCTTATCTTGTAAGCCACCACATCAACGGTAGCAACTTTGAGGGCAGATGCCACTTTAACCTTTACGTCAAGGTCTTTATTTTTCTTGGTCAGGTCGCTGTCCTTCTTTGCAGCGGTAACCAGGTTGGTTTTTAAAGTATCTCTTTCATTAGTAAGCGCTGCATTTTGTTTTTTCAGCTCATCAATATCGGCAGTGTATTTGGTAACAAAGTAACGCAGTTGTTTTACATCTTCCTGAGCTTTGGCCAATTCAGCAACGGTTAATTTACCTTTGGCAAGTTCAACCCTCAATGTGCGGATCTTGGCTTTCAATGAATCATTCTTGGCCTGTAATTCGGCGGTCATTTTGGTTTTACCCGAATTCACTTGCTCTATCTGGGCCTCAAGGCTATCAAGTTCGGTTTGCAGCCTTGTCTTTTCATCATTTTGATAAACAACCTTAGTATCCGACTTATTTTTCTGCAGATACAAGTACACATCAGTTGCGAGCAACGCCAGCACCACTACAATGAGAAAGTAAATGACGTTCGAATTTTTTTTGGGGGTCTCGCTTGTCTGGTTTTCCATAGCAAATAATTTTTAGTTTCTTCAATAATAATTAAACGTTGCTCCCGCGTACATAAGATATAAATGTTAAAACTTGTTTTTAATTTTTTAACATTTATCCCCGGTGTTTAATTATTTATTGGTCCATTTAGCTTAATTAAGTGAAAACAATAGAACGCCAAATGCGCTTTAATAATGTAATTTATCGTTTATGGTGCGTTAAAAATAAGCACAATTATGATTAAAACACAAAATACGCTCAATTATTATACACAATACTAAAACAGCTAAGGCGCGAGTTTATATCTTTGCACCTTTTAATTATACGTTTGATGGGCATTTACCGGCAAGTGATTTTTCTGATTTTGACGTTAACTATTTGTTTCAGAACAGAAGCTCAAACCCGGCGCGACAGCGATTCAGTCGTGGTTAAGAAAGCGCCCGTTGTGGTTACGAAGGCCGCTCCTTTCGAAATTCCTAAACCGGTACCTAAAGATACTATCGACCGTAAACGCGAGTTCCGCGGCGTGTGGATTGCCACTGTCGAAAACATAGACTGGCCGAGCAAACCCGGCCTTCCATCCGATCAGCAAAAAGAAGAACTGACAGAACGCCTCGACGCGCATCAGCGCCAGGGTATTAATGCCGTGATGTTCCAGATCCGCCCCGCTGCCGATGCCTTTTACGCCAAAAGCCGCGAACCGTGGTCTAAATGGCTTACAGGCAAACAAGGCAGTGCTCCCGATCCGGAGTATGATCCGTTAGCCTTTGCTATTAAAGAGGCCCACAAACGCGGCATGGAGTTGCATGCATGGTTTAATCCCTATCGCGCTACAAACGACGGTAAGTTTAATTTGCTAAGTCCCGCTCATATTACCCGAATTAAACCTGAATGGTTCTTTACCTATGGAGGTATCAAATTATTCAACCCCGGCCTGCCGGAGGTACGCGAATATATTGTGAAAGTTTTTTTAGATGTGGTTGATAATTATGATATAGACGGTGTACACATGGATGATTATTTTTATCCATACCCCATTGATGGTCAGCACATCAACGATTCGGAAGCATTCAAAAAATACGGGACCGGCTATGACGATATCCGCGACTGGCGCCGCCACAACGTAGACACGTTGATTGAGATGCTGAGCGATAGTATCCAGGCCCATAATCCACGTGTTAAGTTTGGGATCAGTCCATTTGGCATTTGGGCCAATAAATATCAGAATCCCGAAGGTTCAGACACACACGGCGGCTCGTCATATTATGAATTGTATGCCGATGCGCGTAAATGGGTGAAGGAAGGCTGGGTAGATTATATCAACCCGCAGCTCTACTGGCCTATTGACGACCGCTCGGCAGCCTTCAATAAATTACTCGACTGGTGGAGCGACAACACCTACGGACGACACCTGTACGTTGGGATGGCCGCCTACCGCATCAACGAGCGCAAGGTGAACAAATTTAAAAATCCCGGCCAGATGCCCGAACAGATCAGGTACCTGCGCAAAAATCCGAGGGTGCAGGGCAGCGTGTATTTCAGTTCCAAATCATTGATCAACAACCCGCTTGGCTTTGCCGATTCACTGAAACAAACTTACTACCGCCACCCGGCGCTGCCGCCGGTAATGCTCTGGCTCGATTCTATTCCCCCAAACCCACCGGTAAATGTCACCGCCCTAAAAACGCAGCGCGGCGTAGAGCTCCATTGGTCTACCCCCGAGCCTGCCGCCGATAAGGAACCCGTTTACGGTTATGTGATCTATCGTTTCGACGGCAATGAAAAGGTGAACCTGAATGATCCGAAACATATTCTTCACATTCAATACAATAACAGCACCTTATTTATTGATAATACTGCAAAGCCGGGGAGAACGTATCTGTATGTAGTTACCGCGTTAGACCGTCTGAAAAATGAAAGTGAGCCATCGCCAACAGTGGCAGCGGTGCTGAAGTAGGGACAAACGAACGCGCAAGGGCCTCAGCATGAAAAGCCTTTTTGAATTTTACTTTTTAATTTTGACTTAAAATCACAAGCCCAGCTTCTTCAAATATAACTCGATCTGTGCATCGCCCATTCCATAGATCTTTTCCGTTTTCCAAAATTCTAAATAGATTTCAGGTCGGGTTCTGATTCCGGAGTTGTAAATATCCAGCAGCTTTTGCTCCACGTAATTATGGCCTTCATCGTTTACGCTTAGGCGTTTTAACTGTGCTTCCAAAGCAGGTTTCAACGAGTGAAAACTACCCCAAAAGCCGGTGTCTGAAATAAAGACCGCAAGTTTCTCGGCATCGAGAGCCGAATAAGCTTTCCATGCGCTGGCAGCAATGGTAAAATCCTCGTCGCTCAGCTGTTCGCGGATGTTATCATAAAGATATTCCAGTTCCTCACCGTTCAATTCGCCCATACCTTTGAAATCAGGCTTGCCGGGAAACTCTCCCGGGCAGATCAGGTAAACCGCCGGCGCCGACAGATCGGTTTTTTGCTGCATATACGCAATTACTCCCAGCATATTGGCCTGGCAAAACAGATCAAACTCAAACCAGATATTGATCTCATCATACGGGCAGCTCAGTTTAGAAAGCTCATCCAGCACCTTGTACTGATAACCCTCATTGTTCTCGCCAAACGCCTCACAAACCCAGTCCTCACGTTTACGCCAAAATTGCGCCGAAGAAATATCCTCTTCCAGCGGCCCCTCCGACAGCGCTTCGCGCCAAACAATTACATCGCCGTTAAGACCGGTGTCGTTAAAACCATGCAGGGTGGCATCGCCGTTGAGAATGTGGAGGGTTTTCATAGTGTTTCTTGTATATCCAAACTTAAAGGTTTTACCGCTAATATTAACCATGTCCATTTTTCGCCGCATTCTATTCCACCCCGTCATTGAGGAAAGATGCAATAACGTGAAGGTGTAGAATCGTCACTCACTCCCCCAGCAAAGCCCTCAGTGTCTCAATAGTATCAGCTTCCTCTTTAGGCTTATCATGCCGCCAGCGGAGTATGCGCGGGAAGCGTAGTGCGATGCCCGATTTATGCCTTGTTGATTTATTGATGCCTTCAAAACCGATCTCGAAAACCAGTTCGGGCTTTACCGTGCGTACCGGGCCGAATTTTTCCAGGGTGTTACGTTTGATGAAATAATCTACCTTGTTGATCTCTGCATCAGTTAGGCCGCTGTAGGCTTTGGCAAAGGGCACCAGCTTGTCGCCATCCCACACGGCAAAGGTGTAGTCAGTATAAAGATCGGCGCGGCGGCCGTGGCCTTTTTGGGCATAGATCATCACGGCGTCGACAGAAAGCGGGTCGATCTTCCATTTCCACCAGTCGCCGCGCTTGCGGCCCACCTGGTAGGTGGCACTTTTGCGTTTCAGCATAATCCCCTCGGCAATCATGGCACGCGATTGTTCCCTCGTTTTTTCCAATCCCTCCCAATTATCAAAAGGTATTAACGCCGAAATGCGGAAGATCTCCGCGAACGGCGTAGCAGCCTGCAATTTTTCCAATATCGTGCGGCGCTCCGACTGTGTTTTGTGGCGAATATCCTCGCCATTATATTCCAAACAATCATAAGCAATCACCGCTACCGGGCTTTCCTCCAGTATCTTTTTACTCAGATTTTTGCGGCCTATGCGGGTCTGCAAAACGTTGAAAGGCATGGGCGCGCCGTCTTGAAAACTCAATAGCTCTCCATCTAAAACAGTACCATCGGGTAGCGCATTTAAAAACGGATGTAACTCAGGGAATTTATCGGTGGCCAGGTCCTCACCGCGGCTCCATATAAAGATTTGGCCGTCGCGTTTAATGAGCTGCGAACGGATGCCATCCCATTTCCATTCAGCCTGCCATTCAGATTCATCACCCAATGCCGACTTCAACTCTTCGGCGCTCTTTTGTTTTTCAGAGGTCTCCTGTATCGGATAAGCCAGGAAAAAAGGATAGGGCCTTGAGATATCATCAGATGCAGTTTGTTCCTGCACCAATTGTTCATAGGTGTAGGTATCTGGCATCCAGCTACCCATAATACGGTGCGTTAAAACGGGCGGTTCGATCCCGGTAATATCTGCCAGCGCTTTGATGACCAGGCTTTGTGACACGCCCACCCGGAAACTCCCCGTCAGCAGTTTATTAAATACGAAGCGCTCGCTGCTGTCCAGCATAGCCCACGAGTCCATTAGCCAGCGTTTCTTTTCTTCTTCCGTTTTATCCGCGAGGCCATTAATCTCGTTAATCCATTCTGTCAGCGTTTTACTGCTGCTGCCCCGGTTCTGCGGCATCAGGAGCGACATGGTTTCCGCCAGGTCGCCTACCACATGGTAGCTTTCCTCAAACAACCAGGGTGGTATGTTCGATGCTTCGATAGCCCAGTTGCGCACCAGCGTAGAGTTGATCTGCCGCTTGGGTCGCCGTCCCGAAAACAGGGCCAGCATGTTCATTTTATCGGTATCGGGCACACTGTTGAAATAGTCCTTCAAAACCTTAACCTTTTCGTTGGTTTTATTGGTTTCGTCGAGCGAGAGGAAGAGTTGGGCGAATGCTTTCATCGAAAATCCTCCTTTGCCCCACCTTCGTCCTCTCCAAAAGAGAAGACTTTACCCGGCGCTTCAATTGCTTTTTCAAATACTCCTTCTTCCGGTGTTGGGTTAGAAAGGTTTGGCTCTTCTTCCGGAACCTCCGTTAAACCCTCATCATCGCCATAAAGCGTATGTACCTCGCGGGCATTGAAGCCTATCTCGTTTAAATAACGGGTAAACTGTGCGGTGTAGCCGTGCGTCAGGTAAACGCATTCGCAGCCGGTAGCGTCTATGGCACTGATCAGCCCGTCCCAATCGGCATGGTCTGATAGCACAAAGCCACGGTCGGCAGCGCGCCGGCGTTTCGCCCCCCGGATAGCCATCCAGCCCGAACAATATCCAAAACTATAGGGATTAAATTTCCGCATCCACGGCGTACCAACAGATGACGGCGGCGCAATGATAATACCTTTGCGTACTTCTTCCTTCGGGGTATCCTGGGTTATTCTTGTAGTGGGATTAAGTTCGACGCCGTTCCGCCTGAGCGCTTCATTGGTGTTTTCAATCACCCCATGCGTATAAACCTTACCAATAGAAAGATCAAGATTCTGCAAAATGCGCTGTGCCTTGCCGAGGGAGTAGCCTACCACAACCGTAGCCAGGCCATGCTCCACATTGCTGCGCCACCAGTTATTCATATCATTAAAGATCTCGGCTTGCGGCTTCCATTGGTAAACCGGCATTCCGAATGTGCACTCGGAAATAAAATGATGACACTGCACCGGCTCGAAAGGCGTACAAACGCCATCGTCCTCGGTCTTGTAGTCGCCCGAAACTACCCACACCTCACCCTTATATTCAATCCTTACCTGCGCCGAGCCGATGACATGCCCGGCAGGAAACAGCGAGATCTCTACGCCATTCTTCATTACCGTCTCGCCGTAGCTCACAGTTTGCAACTGAATTTCACCCAATCTGTAAAGCATCACCTCGCGCGATAATTCATGTGCCAGGTAATGTTTATGGCCCGGGTACGCATGGTCGGCATGGGCATGGGTAATCACGGCATCGTCCACAGGCTTCCACGGGTCGATGTAGAATTTACCCTGGTGGCAGTAAATCCCTTTGTCAGTAAATTCCAGCAGCGGTTTTTTAGGCATAACTTAATAACCTGAATGTATGCAATTGGTTTTAGTCGTGCGAATGAAGTCGTTTGGTGCTTGTTGCGCCGCAGGTGCGAAATATTGGTAAAAAAAATGTTGCCATAATGCTGCGTGCCTTATGTACGCTACCTCGTCCGCAAGTGCAAACGGACTATGTTCCGCATCTAACGGAGCGGTCTATCCTGTTATTTAACTTTCTACCAATATTTGGCCCCGATGGGCGTTGTCATTAAGTTAAGCTTATTAGAAATATTTTCTTAACCAAAGCTTCTTGGTTGCTTCACTAAATCCTCTCCAAGGAGAGGACTTTAACTTTGCACCTGGATATTTAAGCCCCTCTCCTTTGGAGAAGGATTTGGGATGAGGCGAGAAAAATGCCTGTAAGTTCCTTAGCTTACCACATTGCCCGATGCGGCCGGTTTTACATTTCGATTCTTTTAAACAACAAATCCCGGCCATTGGCCAGGATTTGCTATTCATCATATCCAATGTTTACTGATTTACCGCCGGTGCAGTGGTAGTAGTAAATTTATTGCCGAGGCTGATGTAATCAGTTAGTACCTGGCCGGCTTCACGTTTCAGGAAGTCCAGGTCTTCGTTACGCGGTTTGGTCTGGCCTTTTTTCAGGGCAGGTAAACCCATAGCCACGCGACGCTGGTTATTTTCCTCAAACTGCTTCTTCTCTTCAGCATCGCGCTGCTCCTTCAGTTTGGCCTCATTGAGTGTGATGCTCTTTTCGGCTTCATGCTTCTTAACCTCAGCTATGTCTTCCAGCATGTATTTATAGTTAGGGCTGGCAGCCATGCGCTGATCGTGCAGTTTTTTCAACTGCGGCAACACCGCGGTGAAATCACCAACCTTAGTATAAGGCGTTTTTGCAATTACATCGAAAGGCATTGCCGATGGCTCTGTGTCTTCACCATATTTGTCTGTAGGGATAATTGAAGGGAACGAAATATCAGGCGTTACACCTTTGTGCTGGGTTGAATTACCGGTAATGCGGTAGAATTTGGCAATTGTCAAATTAAGCTGACCTGACACGCTTTGGCTACCTGTAGATACTTTGGTCATCTTTTTATCCTTACCCACTAATGCAGCAGCACGATCCAGTAACGAGGTCGGGATCACTTTGTCCAGATCAATGGCATTTTGTACCGAACCCTTACCGTAGGTTTGTGTGCCTAAGATGATACCACGACCGTAATCCTGGATCGCGCCCGAGAATATCTCAGTTGCTGATGCGCTGAAACGATCTACCAAAATGGCCAGCGGACCGCTGTATGCTATCGACGGGTCCTCGTCTTTATCCACTTCTACCTCATCGTTAGGATTGCGCACCTGCACCACCGGACCAGTCTTGATGAACAGGCCGGTCAGGTCAACGGCTTCCAGCAATGAGCCGCCGCCGTTCTGACGCATATCCATCACAATACCGTCTACGCCCACTTGCTTAAGCGAGTCGATCAGCAGCTTTACGTCATGCGTGGTGCTCTTATAATTCGGATTGCCCGATTTGTAATCGTTAAAATCTATATAAAACGCAGGTACTGAAATAACACCTATCTTAACGGTTCTGCCGTTTTCGTTGTAGGTTTTAATCTCCTTTTTGGCCGATTCATCTTTCAGGATAATCTTATCGCGCACCAATTCAACAATTTTAGGCTTGCTGCTTACGCTCATGCCTTTCGGTAAAAGCTCCAGGCGCACAATGGTTCCTTTTTTACCGCGGATGAGCGCAATGGCGTTCTCAATACGCCAGCCCACTACGTTTTGGAATTCACCGCCCGGGCCTTGGGCTACGCCAATAATACGGTCGTCGATATTTACCTGTTTGCTTTTTTCGGCAGGGCCACCGGGCGTTAACGATTTGATGAGCACAAACTCGTTCTCAATATTTAAACCGGCGCCGATGCCTTCCAGCTGGCGCGACATATCGATATTGAAGTTGGCCGCGTTTGCCGGGTTAAAGTAAGTGGTATGCGGGTCGATAGCCTGGGTAAATGCATCCATAAACACCTGGAACACGTCCTGGTTATTCAACTTGTTGGCTTGCGATAACAGGTTCTCGTAACGTTTTTTCAGCGTCTCCTTGCTTTTGGCAACATCATTACCGGCAAGCTTCAGGTTAAGCATATCGTATTTTACACGCTCTGTCCAGATCTTGTTCATTTCAGCTTCCGAACCTACCCACGGCATATTCTCGCGGTCGTAAGTAAAACTGTCGTTTTTTGAGAAGTCGAAGTTGTTATCCAGCTGCGTCAGCGAGTATTTCATCCTGTCGATGTAGCGTTTTTGATAAACGTTGAAAATATAGAACGCATCGTTCAGGTTACCGGTCTTCACATCGTCGTCCAGCACAGTTTTGTAGCGGTCAAAGTCCTGAATGTCTGAAGCCAGGAAATAATTATGGCTTTCGTCCATAGATTTGATGTAGCGGTTATAAACAACCGCCGAAATAGAATCATTCAGATCTACTTTTTTATAATTATACTTTGATATCAGTGTAGCTATGTATTTACAAACCACGCTCTGCTGTTCATCCGGCTGTATATTGTTAGATCCGTCAACCCTGGTAACTCTGGCCGGTTTTGCGCTGCACGCCAATGTGGCGCCAACAACCAGCACTAAATAAAATTTTTTGAACATATCCTTAACTTGCTTTAAATCGGGGGTTATATAAAACATCAATACTTGTGCCTAATTTCAGTTTGATAATCTAAATAAAAAAAGACAGCCATAATGCCGTCTCTTTTATGAATAACAATATTACAATAATGTTTCAATTGTTTTCAAAAAATGCACCTACATTTTACGGTAATGTTACAAAATTATTGTGATGAAGCAAATTGATTGTGAGTGCGCTAAGGCGGGAGTTGCAACAGTCTTGTACACAAACTGCCTTGGCCCGATAATGCGTCAGTTATCGTTAAAATTCCGATCAGTTTTTAGCGCTTCACGCAAACGCGATACGGTTTATTTCTCGCCTTTGGGAAATGCCGCGTCGGCATAGCGGACGTCTGTTTTCGGCGTGTTGTTCCTGTTTTGCTTTACGTACGTCATCTTCTTTTCTACGGCAGTAAGGCTATCGCCAAAACCTCTTGCTACGGCCATATCATGAGCTTCGGCAAGGTCCTGCTGTGCCTGGGTATAGTCGCCCAGATCCGATTTTATAGTTGCCAGATCGAGCAGGTTGGCAATGGTATGCTTATCATCGTTTTGCTGGCGCGAAATGAGGTTACTTTGCAAAAGATACCATTTGGCCTCAGAATAGCGGTTTTGCTGCATATAAAGCCTGGCCAGTTCGCTGAAGTTATAACTGGCATCGTTATAAACCCTGAAACGCATATTATGCTGGGCGGTGCGCATCACAATATTTTCGGCGGCCTGCAGGCTGTAGTCGCTGCGGTCTAACTGAAAGTTATGCACTACACCGGCTTTGCCAATTTTAGGATTGTGTATGAGTGAAACGGAATTGTTTTTGGTTAATTCGATCTCCGGATAACGGGTATGCTTTTTAAAATCTAAACGGTACCACTGGGCCGATACCGAAAGGCTGAGCATACAGCATAAAATGAGAAGGGTATATTTCATTTAATCTTTTGTCCCGTAGTTTAAATTAATTATGTAAAAGTAAATAAATTAAAACGAAATAAGAAAATGTGGTTTTTGCTGAATTGAGAATCGTAAAATGAAGCGGCTCTGAGTAAAATAAATGACAAAAAAATGGCAGAAAACTACCATAAAGGTGATTTTGGCTTATTAATGCTTTTAATTTATCCGGGCTATAATTCGATTTGATGCGCAGGTTACCACCAAACGGATTGAGCCATTGCCATCAAACACAAAAGGCAACCCAGTGGATTGCCTTTTTGCTGAATTTAATCAAGAACATTATCTCCAGGCTTTATATTGATTGATCAAACCATTGGTTGATGAATCGTGGGTGCTCACTGCGTTATCATCCTGCAATTCAGGCAATATTTTACCGGCCAGTTGTTTACCCAACTCAACACCCCATTGGTCGAAGCTGTAAATGTTCCAGATAATGCCCTGTACAAAGATCTTGTGCTCATACATAGCAATCAATGAACCGAGGCTGTGCGGCGTGATCTTTTTAAGCAGGATAGAATTGGTTGGGCGGTTACCCTCAAACTCTTTAAACGGTGCGATCTTCTTGATCTCTTCTTCACTTTTGCCTGCTTTCTTCAATTCCTCAATCACTACTTCGCTGGTTTTACCGTTCATTAATGCTTCCGTTTGTGCGAAGAAATTAGACAATAACATTTTGTGGTGCTCGCCCAGCGGATTGTGTGACTGTGCGGGAGCAATGAAGTCGCATGGAATTAGTTTGGTTCCCTGGTGAATCAATTGATAAAAGGCATGCTGCCCGTTAGTGCCCGGTTCGCCCCAAATAATCGGGCCGGTTTGATAATCAACCGGGTTGCCGTTACGGTCAACGTGCTTGCCGTTGCTTTCCATATCTCCCTGCTGAAAATACGCTGCAAAGCGGTGCATATACTGGTCGTATGGTAAAATAGCGTTAGTTTCAGCTTCGAAAAAGTTGTTGTACCAAATGCCTACCAGACCCAAAACTACAGGCAGGTTTTGCTCCAGCTCGGTGCTTTTGAAGTGATTGTCCATAGCATGTGCGCCGGCCAGCAGATCGGTAAAGTTTTCATAACCGATGCTCAAAGCAATTGATAAACCGATAGCGCTCCATAATGAGTAACGACCGCCAACCCAATCCCAGAACTCGAACATATTTTTGGTGTCGATTCCGAATTTAGCAACACCTTCGGCATTGGTTGATAGTGCGGCGAAGTGTTTAGCTACATCCTCGTCTTTACCACCACCTGCAATAAACCATTCGCGGGCGCTATGTGCATTGCCCATGGTTTCCTGAGTAGTGAAGGTTTTTGAAGCGATGAGGAACAGGGTGGTTTCCGGATTTACTTTCTTTAAGGTTTCCACAATATGCGTTCCGTCTACATTGGATACGAAATGCATATTAAGGTGATTTTTATAGGCTTTCAAAGCCTCGGTAACCATCACCGGACCAAGATCCGATCCGCCGATACCAATGTTTACCACATCGGTAATGGCCTTTCCGGTGTAACCTTTCCATGTACCCGAGATAATAGCTTCGCTGAATTCCTTCATGTGATCGAGTACGCGGTTCACGTCGGGCATCACATCTTTTCCATCAACCAAAACCGGGGTATTGCTGCGGTTGCGCAGCGCGGTATGCAGTACCGGGCGACCTTCGGTTACATTGATCTTTTCGCCGCTGAACATAGCTTCTATTGCCTTATTTAGTGAACACTCGCGTGCTAACTGCATTAGCAATGCTACAGTCTCGTCATCGATGCGATTTTTCGAGTAATCGAGCAGGATATCCTCAAATTGAAGCGAAAATTTGGTAAAACGCTGGTCATCAGCTTCAAATAGCTCTTTGAGGCTTTTTGATACGATGTCGATGTAATGGTCAGTCAGATATTTGTACGACTGGGTGGTGGTGAAATCGGTGTTTGGCAGCATAATTGAAATGGTTTAATTAACAAAGGTAGCAAGTTAAAATTGCGGGTATTATTTCAATCCAAAAGTATGACATCCAACTGTTATTTTGAACTGAAAAATAGCGACATATAGTGTTAAATCAACACACCGTACATAGTGTTTGTTTTACAATAAGACGATTGTCATATTTTTAACAGAATTTAGTTATCGTTTTGAAATTCAAAAATATTATTTGATATATTTGCATTCAATGATAAATAATTGTAATTTTATTATCATTATGTAAAATCTACACTAATACACTATAGCAATGTTTGAGAAACTATTTATGCTTGTCAAAAATAACGCCGGGACGGCCGTTATTGACAACCCTGCGATTCCGGTTAAATACCATGAAGCCGTGATAAATGAGGCTTCAAGTTCTATAATCGAGGTGATGAAAAATCAATTGGAGACGGGTAAGATCAAAGAACTGATCAAATTCTTCCAGTTTTCGGGCATATATAATAATTGGCTGGTATCAAGCATCGTTAATAAGTTCGCCAATAAGCTGAACAATTTTTACGGCATCGAACCTGCATCGGCTATACAAGCCGCCAATACACTCATTACTCCTGTTATGGCCGAACTGGTTAAAGAAGCCAAGGATGAACAAAACGCTGATTTTGGCCTGGGAAACTTCCTGTCTAAATTAACCGGCAATAGTACTGATATGAACGATTTGGTACACCAGATGATGGTTGCTTAATCAGGATTTAATAGTAATATAAGAAAAGGGGTACAAACTAAAGTTTGTACCCCTTTTCTTATTTACGCTTACGCGCATTCCGGGGTATGAAGTAATCTCGTTACACTGCATTATGGCCGGTGAATTGGCTCAAATGCCCTAGCAACGAGCATACCGCATTATAGCCCGCAATGTCCAAAAAGGTTGCTAGCTCAACGCGTTCTTGGCGTATTCACGGCATTTAATTACCTCCTTAACGGCGTCAGAACCGGCAGGTATGTTGTATTCAAGCTCAATGGTAGCCGGGAATTTATATTTCCTCTTTTTCATGAGCGCCAATACGTCCTTTATCGGGGTGTCGCCTTCGCCCCAGGGCGCATTCGGCCCATCATGAAATTTACGGTCTTTTATGTGCATGCTCACTATCCTGTCGGCATTCTTTTCAATAAATTCAATAGGGCTGGTGCTGGTACCGGCCACGTAATGCCCGATATCAAGATTAATGGCGTTATAGTCAGACTGGCTCAGCGCTACATCCCACAATCCCGGCGTGGCCTGGGTATGGGCGTGGTAGCCAACATACATTTTGTGGTCGGCGGCTTTATCGCCAAGGCGCTGGGTATGATCCTGGTCGTCTGGCAATTCAACGGTTACATGTGTGCAGCCCAAAACTTTACCTGCGTTAAACGCATAGTTTATTTCGGCATCGGTATTTTTGGGGCCGAGTGCATTGGGTTTCCAGGCATAAATCTTTACACCTGCATCGTTGTACATTTTGCGGATCTCAGCAAATTTATCCATCGGCACGTTCATACGCCAATCGGCTATTTTAGCGGCATAAGCAGCGTACTCGGTACCGCGTTCAAATTTCGGAGCGCCGGCATACGCTTCAGCTGCATCGCCCATCAATTCAATAGCATTAATATTACAGTCTTTGCAGTATTGCAGTAATTGTTCTATCGAACTTGGCATGCTTCTGAACGAATAAGTGATCACACCTATCTGAACACCGTTTATAAAAGAATTCGGCTTATCTGCAAAAAGCGATTCTGCAAATGAAACCTTCGAAGCCAATGCCATACCAGCCGTAGCGAGTATTCCGGTGCCGATAAATTGACGCCGGGAAACATTTGTTTTTTTCATGTTAATATAGTTATTAAGAAGGGAATAATTGGTGTATCAAATATATGAATTATTAGCGGCGCGCGATAACTCTGATTTTGCTGCCGGTACATGTATTGACGGACAGTTTGCAAAAACGTTACAACTTAATTAAAAATTAAGTTTCATTAATTTTTGAAAGTTTAAAGCGTTAGCTTTGTTTATGGAATTAGCTGAAGCAAGGCAAAAATTTATCGAGGCGTGGGGTAAATTGGGCTCGGAATGGGGCATCAACCGCACCATGGCGCAGGTGCATGCCCTACTTTTGATAAGCCCTGATGCGCTGACCACCGAAGACATCATGGAGCAACTAAGCATCTCGCGCGGTAATGCCAACATGACCCTGCGTGATCTGATCAATTGGAATTTGGTTGAAAAGCAACACCGCCCCGGTGAGCGCAAAGAGTATTTTTATGCTGATAAGGATACCTGGAACATTGCCCGCCAGGTAGCCAAAGAGCGCCGCAAACGCGAGCTCGATCCAGTGATCAAGATCCTCGATGAACTGTCGAAAGTAAAGGGCGATACCAAAGACCCTGAATTTAAAACCTTCAATAAATCGGTAACGGATATTAACAAGCTGGCCAAAAATGTTGACAAGACTTTGGAGACGATGATCAAATCCGATGAGAACTGGTTCTGGAAATCGATCTTAAAGATATTTAAGTAGCCTGTCGCTTTCGTGTAAACAAAGCCCGGCTGATTTCAGTAAATAAATCGAATTCCCTATATTTGTGTGCTGGAAAACGCAAGGTTTTCAATTGATATTTTCCTGTGGTGTAATGGTAACATGTCTGATTCTGGTTCAGAAGATCGTGGTTCGAGCCCATGCAGGAAAACTTAAAAGGGCAAGCTGAATAGTTTGCCCTTCTTTATGCCGCGGCCTCAACTAAATTCATTATCATATCAAATCTTCTGCATGTCATTGCACAAAAGTCCAGCTTATCGTTCCAAAAACTTTCCGATTTTAAATTTTCTTTCTATTGGCCTGGGTGCAATGATTTTGTTTTGCTGGTCGTGCGGTAAGAACCATGTTACTCTCAGAAAAGCAGTATTTGAATAAGCCGGCAAATATCGTTGGCTTATTTCTTGCCTTCGTCCTGCAACTTCTTTGCCCGTTCGGCGCTCCAGGTATTTTTAGGATTCAGCTCTACCGCTCGGTTGAAATTCTTTATAGCTAATTCTTTTTCTCCGAGCCCGGTATATGCCTGCCCAATACTGTCATAAGCGTTGTCACTTTCGGGGTGTAGACTAAGATTATATTTAAATACGCTCAGCGCCTCCTTATTTCTGCCGGCCCGCATCAGGATGAAGCCAAGATCGTTTACATCGTCTTCCGGCAAGGTAAAGCCTGCATCTTTTTGTTTTAATTCAGCGGCAATCTCGGTCGCATGATCATAGCCTTGCTTTTCTAAATCACCCCAAAAAGCTTTCATCCTTGCGTATTCATGAAACTGGTAGCCGGTCCACAAGCAAGGCCACCAGGTTTGCCTGGTTAAAAAGGTATTCAGAATGTCATTGGTAACGTGTAGCCCCCATTGGCTGTAGGTAAAGTAAACCAACAGCTCTTTAGTTTTAGGATTGGCTATATAAAAAGCCTTAAAATCGCCATTATCGCCCCAGTGCCAGATCCATTTGCCGGTTTCATTTTCCTGCAAACCCACGCCCAGGCCCCACGAAACGTGCTTTTTAGTTTCTGCGTCGATGTTATGTTTAAACCAATCGGCGTTGGATTGGGTGGTGAACATCATTTTTTGCGTTTCGGGCTTCAGCCCTTTTCCATTGATGAGCGCCTGAAGAAAAATGGCATAATCATGCGCGCAAGTAAGCAAACTGGATGCCGCCCTTTCGGTACTATGATCTTTGATGGCATCAGCGCTATTGCCAAAAGCGGCCTCGTCTTTAAATTTATCAATCCACAAATAGCTGGTATTTTCCATGCCAAGCGGTTTAAATACTTCCTGTTTTGCAAGTTCGTTTAATGATTTGCCGGTGAGCTTTTCAACGGTATGCTGTAGATACTGAAATCCTTCGCCCGAATAGGAAAAAGTGCTGTCGGGTGTAAAGATTAGTTCGGCGTACTTATCGCCCCAGTTAGGCAGGCCCGTTGTGTGGCGCAGCACCATGCGGGCGGTTATTTTAGCGTAGCGCGGATCTTTAGGATCGAACCGGTCATAACTGCCCATGTAATCCAGCAGCGGTTTATCCAGGTTGATAACGCCGCGATCATACAAGCGCAGCACGATGTATGAAAAAATACATTTACTCAGCGATGCAGCCTCGAAAACGGTATTCGAAGTCACCTTTTTGTCTGATCCCGTAGCCATGAAACCGACGTTAACATTCTGCACCTTATTCCCTTTGATACAAACCAATTGCATCCCTGGAATGCCATAGGGCCTGATGATCTCCTCTAATTTTTGTTCCTGAGCATTAGCCCCAATGCAGAGCAGTAAAAGCAGGAATGCGCTGAGTATCTTTTTCATATGGTATAAATGACGTTTCAGGTTTGCGTTCGTTGCAGGCAATCAATAATTTACCGCTAATTATTGTGATTTAATTGCGATTTATATTTCAACAATTTCTGCTAAACAGCGTTGTAACCAGCAAGGCAATAAATATGAAAGATCTGATTGAAAGCTGGTCGGGCCGTATACAGCCCTTTGTGTGGAATTTGATAGTTTTTGCAGCAGCGATACTGATAGGCCTTGTGGTAAAGTTTATTATCAAGTCTATCCTCAACTATAATAAAAAATATACCGATTACTCTCTTTTTCGTAGTATAATTACTCATTTCAGCAGGCCAATGAATCACTTTGTGCCGCTGCTGCTGCTCAACCTGATGGAACCGCTAATGGTTTTAACACCACAGTACGACCTCATCATTACCCGCTGCGTTCAAATTGGGCTGATCATATCCTTCGCTGTTTTGCTGATGAGCACTGTAAGCGTGTTCGAGGATTATATCTACCACACTTTCGATTTGAACAAAGAGGATAACCTGAAGGAACGCAAGATCCGTACGCAAATGCAATTCATCAGGCGGCTGCTGGCCAGCGTGATCATATTTATCACCGTAGCCATCATCCTGCTAAGCTTCGATAACGTGCGCAAAATAGGCGCTGGTTTATTGACCGGTGTGGGTATCGGCGGTATCATCATCGGCTTTGCCGCGCAGAAATCGCTTGGGAATTTACTGGCCGGGTTTCAGATCGCCTTTACGCAGCCTATCCGTATCGATGACGTGCTGGTAGTTGAAGGCGAATGGGGCCGCGTGGAAGACATTACCCTCACTTACGTGGTATTAAACATCTGGGACCAGCGCAGACTGATATTGCCCATTAATTATTTTATTGAAAAGCCTTTTCAAAACTGGACGCGCACCACGTCGGAAATATTGGGTACGGTTTTTTTATACCTCGACTATCGCACACCCATAGATGCCCTGCGCACCGAATTCGACCGTGTGCTTACAACCACCAACCTTTGGGACAGCCGCGTAAAGGGTGTACAGGTTACCGATGCAAAAATGAATTGCATTGAGGTAAGGATCTTGATGAGTGCCCGCAATTCCTCGCACGCATTTGACCTGCGGTGCTATGTGCGTGAACAACTGATCAAGTTCCTGGCAGACAATTACCCCGAAAGTTTACCGCTTAACAGGGTGAAAGTTTCAGAATTGCCATTTATGGAAGATAAAATACAGGAAACCAAGGCAGACGTGTCACATAAATAATAGGAAACATTATTTTTCTACTTACTTATTAATTCGCATTTTTATGCCCTGCCAATAGCAACGTTCAACACATTAAGCAATAAATAAAATGAGTAAAATTATTCTGGTTACCGGCGCCTCTTCCGGTATAGGTTTGGCTTGTGCCAATGCCCTGCATGCCAAAGGACACACGGTTTATGGCTCATCGCGCGATCTGAACCGCCTTAAGTCCGTATCATTTAAACCCCTTGAGCTTGATGTTACCGACGACGCATCTGTAAACGCAGCCATCGATAAGATCATCAAAACAGAAGGCCGTATCGATGTACTGGTTAACAATGCAGGCAATGGCGTAACCGGTCCGGCGTATGCTATGCCCGTTGAAAATGCCAAACAACAGTTCGAGGTTAACTTTTTTGGTGTAGTACGCGTGAGCAGTGCGGTATTGCCACACATGATTGCCGTAAAGAACGGCCTGGTGGTGAATATCAGTTCGTTGGCGGGCTTATTCGGACTGCCCTATCAGAGCATGTACAGTGCATCGAAATATGCCATCGAGGGCTATTCGCAAAGCCTGCGCATGGAACTGAAAAATACCGGCGTTAAGGTAACGCTCATCAACCCGGGCGACTTTAAATCGGATTTTACCCAAAACCGCGCTAAGGTTGTCTTCCCGTTGAAAAACGATCAACTGGAGAAGGAATTCAACGCAGCCGTCGCAGCAATGGAGAAAGACGAAAGCGTTGGCGCTGACCCAGCACTGATAGGTAAAAAACTGGTGCAGATAGTTGATTCTTCAAGTCCTGCGCACCGGTACCTGGTGGGTGCAATCGGCCAAACCATTGTTCCTACGTTAAAATCGATTTTGCCAGGTGGTATGTTCGAGAAGTTAATGAATGATCATTACGGGATTAAGTAATCGTCTTCAATTTAATCTTTCGTTGTACATATGGCTCCGTCGGGGCCTGATATTGGTAGAAAAAGCGGCCCCTCCAATTCCGTGACGTAGGTACGGAATCGGTTATGCGGTATGGCGGGATAGGTGGCGTAGCTGACGGCACGCAAGATATTTCGTATTGATTTTTCTACCAATATTTCGCACCTACGGCGCGATGTCGATTTAATAAATATAATAAAAAATGAAAGGGGCTGTTGGCCCCTTTTATTTTTTATGCCCTCCCTTTTGTCATTCTTCACTACGTTCAGAATGACAAAAAGTTAATCTAAAAGAACATCGTCCACCCAAACGAGAAGTTTTTCAAGCCCTTTTGCGCGGGACTATTCTCAAACATATCGTTGAAATAATACTTGGCGAAGATGCCCATGTCGCCATAGCCGAAGCGTACAAAACCGCCGTAACGGAACTTGGTAAAATGGTAGTCGTCGTCAACCTTTTGTTTGCCATTCTCCTGGCTGATCTGCTTTACACGGCCATTCAGCAGAAAACCCCCGTCGGGACCGAACACAATGTGCGCCCGCTTGCCTTCCGAGTTTTCGTTGGTGCGGAAATCGAACGATAGGGGAATACGCAGATAGCTCGACGAAAAACGGTTTTTGCTGTAGTCGATATTATCCTGGCGGTAGGTCAGCACCGGCTGATTAGGTAGGATGGTGATGTTATCGCGCAGGCGGATCAGCGTCCAATCGAACCCCCCCGACAGGTAGATCTTAAAATTAGGATTAAACCTCACCCCCATCTGGATCACATCGAAACCTACGTTACTGGTTTTCCATGAGCGATAGCGCAGAAAGTTGTTTTGGGGCGATAGCGTAAAGCTGCCGTTATCAACCAATGTAGCCAGCCCCAGGTCGAACCGCGAAAAGGTTAGCCCGAAGGAGAACTTTGGATAAGCCCGGTCGTTATACGTTGTGGTATCTCTATGACGGTGATGACCATTTTCCTCTCCATACCCTAAGGTTAGGCTAAAGTGCTTCGATGAAGAAGAATCCGACGACGCCCTCGCGCTGTCTTTCGATGTGCTTTGTGCAAACGTGCTGCAAAAAGCCGCACTTAATATTGCTGTAAAAATTATCCGTTTCATATTGTTATGTCTGTTTATTGGATAGTTGCCGGGTCTTAAAGGCGGCGGGACAAAACCCAATCACCACTCTAATCAACCTAATCAACTATTTCCCTTCTTTCTTAAATTTTAATATACCCAGGTTTACCGATGCAATGTTCGATTCATCATCGTCGGCATCCCTAAACTCAATGATCTTGTCTTTTCTTTTATCAACCCTGGCTATTACGGCATTCAGCAAACCGGCTATGCCATGTGCACGATGCTTTGGTTTAACAGCCGCCCCATCTGAATTATCAGCCGCAGGCTGAACGTTTGTCGCCGCTATTTGTTTAGCTAAAGGCGCGCTAACATTGGCCATAACCGGTTTAACCGATAACGCAATATCATCTCCCGGAACCACCGGTGTAATTACGTTCTGCTTTTCCTGAACTGCAGCTATAACGGGTTGTTCTTCGGACGCTACTATCGGGGCCGGCACCACCACTTCAGGGCTGGTTTGTTTAACTACAGTTTGTTTGTTGTTGTCGGCGTTTTTTACCTTTGCTACCTGGTTAACAACCGGCGCTGGCTGCACAACAGTTTGAGGCTGCGTTGCAACAGAATTTGTTTTGCTCACTGCAGGTATGGTTACCGGTTTGGAAACTTTGGCCACGCCGCCTTTCACCGGTTTATTAGTGTCGGTTCCTTTTTTAGGGATAAACACGATGCCGGCGGCTACCAATACAATAACGCTCGCCGCAATGCTTAACCACGATACAAGACTCCGGTTGCTGCCTTTGTTATCAAGCCCGGCGGTTATTCCGGCCCATACGTGTCGCGAAGGCTCAACCTCCAGGTCGTTCAGCTTTGAGCGGAACAGGTTGTCGAATTCCTTATCCTGCATTTCCATATCTTTTATCCTCCATTTTTGAGATCTGTTCTTTTAATACCGATCGTGCCCTTGAAAGCTGCGATTTCGATGCGCCTTCACTTATCCCGGTCATTTCGGCTATTTCCCGGTGCGAGTAGCCTTCAATGGCATATAAGTTGAACACGATGCGGTATCCGGGCGCCAGCCGATGTATCAGGGTCATCAAATCGTTTGCAGCGAGTTTTGATGTGGCCAGCGCATCGACAGAGGGCTGTGCTGCTGCATCCTCCATATCAACCAGCTGAACCATTTTATGATACTTGCGATAGTATTCTATCGAACTATGAACCATTATCCGGCGGATCCAGCCTTCAAACGAACCATCGCCCCTGTAGTCTTCTATCTTCTGGAAAACCTTAATGAAGCCATTCTGCAGCATGTCTTCGGCTTCCATACGGTCGGCGGCGTACCTCAGGCAAACACCCAGCATTTTTGAAGCAAACTGTTTATAAAGCAATTCCTGGGCCTTTCGCTCATTGGCTTTGCATTTTTTAATCAGTTCGTCAATAGTATATTTTGGCTCCAAAAACATCATTTAAAGGTAAGATGTAAGGCGTGTCGAAATGGTTGCATGCGGATTAAAAATAATTTTGATAACTTGCTTTGGATGGTGTTTTCAAGCCACCCGGTCCTCTTCTTTGGAGAGGATTTAGGTGAGGCGGGAACAAGCCATTTAACTGACCATCTACACAATACTATGAAAAAATTAAACCTTTGCCTTATCCTTATTTTTTTGGCGATAACCAGTTTATCAGCCCAAACAAAATCCACAAACACTTACACCCTGTTCAAACCCGACCGCGTTTTTGATGGACTCCAAATGCATAACGGCTGGTGGGTGTTGGTAGAAGGGAATCGGATAACAGCGGCAGGCACGCCAGACGAGGTCAAAGCGCCGACTGAAGCTAAAATTATTGAATTGAAGGGAGAAACCCTGATGCCCGGAATGATAGAAGGGCATTCGCACCTGTTTCTTCACCCTTACAACGAAACGTCGTGGAATGACCAGGTTTTAACCGAAAGCCGCGCCGAACGCACGGCCCGCGCTGTAAATCATGCCCATGCAACTTTAATGGCAGGCTTTACTACTGTTCGCGATTTGGGTACCGAGGGAGCAGCCTATGACGACGTGGGACTGAAATCGGCCATCAATAAAGGCGTAATTCCCGGTCCGCGGATGATGGTGGCCACACGCGCCATTGTTGCTACCGGCAGCTATGGCCCCAAAAGCACCGTTGCTGAAGCCAACATTATCCGCGGAGCGGAAGAAGCGGATGGTATAGATGGCATAACCCACGCTGTACGCTCGCAGATTGGTTACGGGGCCGATGTGGTGAAGATCTATGTCGATTATCGCTGGGGAAACCACAATGAAGCCGAACCAACTTTCACCGAAGCTGAGCTAAAAACCGCCGTGGAAGTAGCCAAAAGCAGCGGCCGTACGGTTGCCGTACATTCAGGTACCGAAGAAGGGATGCGCCGTGCGATACTGGCCGGGGTAACTACAATTGAACACGGCGATGGCGGTACGCCCGTTTTATTTAAACTGATGCGGGAGAAAGGAATTGCCCTTTGTCCAACCCTTGCCGCTACCGAAGCCATCGCGTCGTACACCGGCTGGGTTAAGGGCTCAGGCGCCGATCCGGCCGGCGTAAAACAAAAGAAACTTGTTTTCAAACAGGCGCTGGATGCAGGGGTAACCATCTGCATGGGAGGCGATGTAGGTGTATTTCCACACGGCGATAATACCCGCGAAATGGTGCTGATGGTAGAGTATGGCATGAAGCCGATAGACGTATTAAGGTCTGCAACAAATGTCAATGCGACAATTTTTCAATTAAAAGACCTGGGGAATATAAAAACTGGTTATCTTGCAGACATTATTGCCGTTGAGGGTAATCCTGCTGAAGACATCAAAGCCGTAAAGCAGGTGAAACTCGTGATGAAAAACGGCGTGATCTACAACCAATAGACCCAAACATGATAACCACCACACCAACCCGCAAGGGTTTAAAAGCGCTGCTTGTTGCTGTCGCCTTACTTGCCTGTGCCGACGCTGCTCAATGCCAGGTAATCCCTATCGAAACCAAAGATAACGCGCTGGTTTTGCAGGTAAGCCACGATAAACTACTAAACATGGTTTATTTTGGCGGTAAGCTTACCGATAAAAATGAATACGATTTGGTTAGCCAGGGTAGTAAATTCAGCGGCAGTATTGGTTCTTATAATAATGCTTACACCACTGCCGGCACGGGCAATTTGCTGGAGCCCGCCATACAGGTAACACATGCCGACGGCAATAAATCGCTCGAATTAAAATATATTGATCATTCGGTTTCGAAGATCAGCGATGATGTAAGCCTGCTGACCATTAACCTGAAAGATTCTGTTTATGATTTTGCAGTTACGCTTTACTACAAAACATATTATAACGAGAACGTAACAGAGCAGTGGAGCGTGATCAAAAACCATGAAAAAAAGGACGTGGTTTTGAATAAATATGCATCGGCTAACCTGGTTTTACAGGGCAATAGTTACTGGCTGAAACATTACCACGGCGATTGGGCCCAGGAAATGCGCCCCGAAGACGAGCAGCTTACCCATGGTATTAAAACACTCGATTCTAAATTAGGTACCCGTGCAGATCTTTTCCAGCCGCCGGTATTTATGGTTTCGCTGAATAATCCGGCGGGCGAGGATTCGGGTGAGGTGATGTACGGCAACCTGGAATGGAGCGGCAATTTCCGCATCGATTTTGAGGTTGATCCATCAAACCACCTGCGCTTAATTGCCGGGATCAATAATTACGCTTCCGATTATGTACTGAAACCCAATACCGAGTTCACCACACCCAAATTTGTTTATACGCTGAGCGACAAGGGCAAAGGTGAAGCCACCCGTAACCTGCATGCTTGGGCGCGCAAATACAAAATTGTAGATGGCGAAGGATCGCGGTTAACGCTGCTGAATAACTGGGAATCGACGTATTTTGATTTTAATGAAGATAAACTGGCAGGATTGTTAAAGGATACCAAAAAATTAGGTGTCGACCTGTTTTTATTGGACGATGGCTGGTTTGCCAATAAATATCCCCGAAACGGCGATCATTCCGGCCTGGGCGATTGGGAAGTGAACCGCGCCAAACTACCGCATGACATTGCTTTCTTAACCAAAGAAGCGGGCGCCAATGGTGTAAAATTCGGCATTTGGGTAGAGCCGGAGATGGTGAACCCCAAAAGTGAACTGTATGAAAAGCACCCCGATTGGGTGATTAAACAACCGCAGCGCCCGGAAATTTATATGCGCAACCAGTTGGTGCTTGATCTCACCAATCCAAAAGTGCAGGATTTTGTATTCGGCGTGGTAGATAACCTCTTTACCAAAAACCCCGACCTGGCTTATATTAAATGGGATTGTAATTCGGTAATCTTCAATGCTTATTCATCTTACGAAAAAAACCAGTCGAATTTTTATACTGATTATGTGCTGAGCCTTTATAAGATCCTCGACCGCTTACGCGCCAAGTATCCTAAGGTGCCGATGATGCTGTGCTCTGGCGGTGGCGGCCGTGTTGACTACGGCGCACTGCAATACTTCACTGAATACTGGCCAAGCGATGACACCGAACCGATTGAACGTGTATTCATCCAATGGGAAAACTCCTATTTTTACCCCGCAATTACCAGCTCGAACCACGTAACTGACTGGGGGAAAGAACCAATCAAGTTCAGGGTAGATGTGGCCATGATGGGTAAACTGGGCTTCGATATCGTGATCGGTAAACTAAAACCCGACGAGCTGGCCTTTTGCCAGGGCGCGGTGAATACTTATAAACAATTCAGCGAAGCAATTTGGCACGGTGACCAGTACCACCTGCAGGACCCGCGCGAAAATGATGTAGCCTCCATTATGTATGTAGATCAGGCCAAGGGCAGCGCCATCATGTTCAATTACCTCGTAAACTGGCGGGTAATGACCGGCAGCGCTGCGCCAATCCGCATGAAGGGCCTCGACCCTAATAAATCATACAGCATCAGCGAAGTAAATGTTTTCCCCGGGACAAGATCAGCCATAAAAGAAGCAACATATACTGGTAAATTCCTAATGACGGTGGGCATTAATCCTGATGTACACCAGGGCAGAACAAGCGTGCTGATTTCGGTTAAAGCGGTAAATTAGTTTCGATAATTACCAGACTTACGAAGTTTTGAAAACTTCGTAAGTCTTCTCCCCTCTCCTTCACCATTATATCCCCACCTGTCATTTCGATTGCGAGGAACGAGTGAGAAATCTTATACGCCCTGCATCCGAACTATATATTAGTGTCAACGCATTAGCGGTAATGTAGCTCTTATAAGATTTCTCGTTATCACTCGAAATGACAGGCGTTTTTTAGCGTCGTGTCTCTAACTATTATTCCTGTACCAAATATCATCCATAATACGCCAATTCTGTCACCCATCGCCAATCAAACCAATATTATAACGAAAAAATATTTCCCCAATAATAACTAATCCTCTAAATAAGGCAATAAACCGCCAATTGTAACAAAATTGATAGTTTGGCATTCACTTTGCAAGTGCACCCATGTATTATACTTTTCCGAACTATGAAAACTCTAAAGATTAAAATTGCTGCCGTTGGCGTAGCATTAGCAATGACCGGTGTTTTAACTTCCGGCTGTAATTCACTCACCAAGACTCAAAAAGGTGCGGCAATTGGCGTGGCGGGAGGCGGCGCAGTTGGCGCATTAGTAGGTAAGGCTGCCGGAAATACCGCGCTGGGTGCTATAATTGGCGGTGCAGTTGGCGGTACAGCAGGTGCATTAATTGGCCATAAAATGGATAAACAGGCTGCCGAGATTAAACAGACTGTTCCTGGTGCTACGGTAACCCGCGCAGGCGAAGGCATCATCGTAAATTTTAGCTCCGGTATTTTATTCGATACCAATAAAGCCGATGTTAAGGGGGATGCACGTACCAACCTGGCCAATCTTGCTGCCTCGCTTCAAAACAATCCCGAAACCAATATCCTTATTGTGGGTCATACCGATAATACCGGCAGCGACGCGCATAATATGGATCTTTCTATCAGAAGAGCCGAAGCGGTAAAAGCCGTAATTATGGGCGATAACGTGAACGGTTCAAGGCTGAGCATACAAGGCAAAGGTGAGACCGAGCCCATCGGCGATAACAACACGGTTGATGGTCGGGCGCAAAACCGTCGGGTGGAGATCGTTATTGTGGCGAACGATCAAATGAAAACTGACGCCAAAACAAGCGGCAAATAATATTATATTAGGTAGTTTTTTACAAACGAACCCTGCCCTAACAGGCGGGGTTTTGTTTTTAAAAACCTTTGTCATTCTGAACGATAGCGAAGAATTTTATGTAAACGATATTAAAGCCAGTGCATTAACGCTTATGAATAGCGCTCATACAATGCCCAATACGGTACCTGGCTATCGGCGGGGAGTACAAGAAAAGAGTCATCCTGCATTTCGCAAGATTTTCTATCTTTATATATTATGATCAAAGCAATAACCACATTCATCATATTACTGCTGCTAACCACCGGCGCTGCCAGAGCGCAATTTATAAAAGCCGAATTACAGATCAACGGCATCAACTGCGCCCTGTGTGCAACCGCCACAACCAAACAATTAAAGGCTTTACCATTTATAAACGACGTAAAGGCTGATCTGATCCGCAATACTTATCTTATTACCTTTAAAAGCGGCGAACAGGTTGATTTCGATCTGCTCGGTAAGAAAGTAAAAGACCAGGGCTTTTTTGTGAGCGTTTTGAAAGCCACTTTCAATTTTTCCAACGTAAAAGTAGCCGATAATTGTTTCAGCTATGCCGGCGATACCTTCCAGCTAATGAACGCTTCAAAAACACCAGAAGGTATTGCCGAGCTCACCATAGTCGACCGCGGACTGGCGCCTAAATCGGTCTCAAAGAAATACCTCGGTAAAATTGCTGAAGTAAATAATACGGCCACTGGCAGGCTGTACCACGTGGCCATCTGATTAAAATCCTTCGCGTTTAATAGTTTCGGCTACATGTGCCAGGTGGTGTTTGCAATGCCATGCATACATACCCAAAGCTTTTTTCAGGTTATTAGTTTCACCCGACGCAGGGTGGGTAAAAGTTCTTGCCCAATGGTCTTCAGTGAAACTATCCAGCAGTGCCCCCCAATGCAGGTGTAAGCCTTCCAGTATTTTTAACGATGGCTCAACAGGCAGGCGGTAATCGGGCAGCAGGGCCCAATCAGCTTCCTCGTAGGGTTTAATGGTCGGGTTGTCTTCGGTAAGGGCCCATTTAAAACGCAGCAGGCAATTCATGTGGCTGTCAGCGCAATGGTGAACCACCTGTCGCAGCGTCCATCCCCCGGGACGATATTTGGTATCGAGTTGTGCTTCGGTTAAACCCATAACCGCATGACGTAGCTTTCCAGGGAAATCCTTAATGGTTTTGGTCCATTTGCGCAGGTCTTCTGGTGTATAGGAGGCAGGGGCTTTGAATTTTCCCACCGGATATTTCATTATATCTTCACTCATAGGAATTTATTTAGGGTTAAATAGGTTGTATAAATTTGCTTAGAGTAAGCAAGCTTTGCGCTAATTTAGCGTTTTGTTCCTTTTACCGGTAATATGATTAAGAGACTGCTGCTTTTTTTACTAATTTTTGAATATTCGGCGCTTCAGGCGCAAACCATAAAAACCGATGTATTGGTTATTGGAGGTACGCCCAGCGGCGTGGCAGCAGCCATTCAAAGCAGCCGGAGCAAACTAAAAACGGTATTGGTAATAAATGGATCTTCATTAAAAGACAACATTGCGCAAAGCGAGGCCGAAATCCGCATCAACAGTAATTTATCGTCGGGCATATGGGGTGAGTTCAGGAAACACATCCGTCAAACTCAAACGAAAAGCGACAGTACCTGGAATGCACCGCTGAAATTAAATATCGATACCGGAATAGCCGTCCTGAAAAGAATAAGCGACACCGTAAAAAATCTGACGGTTAATGCCGGCGCCAAATTCAGCACTATCAAAAAAGACGGCGACCGCTGGGAAGTGATCTTTTCGGATGGAAAAAATACCCTGGAGGTAAAAGCCAAAGTTGTGATAGATGCTTCAGCTAACGGTAACATTGCCCTAAAAGCAGGCGCGAAACTTCGTGAATCATTTGATGGAAAAACTTCGGGTGTTAATACTTACCGTACCTCGATAGCGACTGCTGAAAGTGTGCCTGCTGAAGCGATAAAATCAACAGAAAGCTACCCTCCGATTCCGGCATATTTCACACCGCTCTATACCATCGTACCTAATGGCGTCGATAATATTTTAGTAACCGAAGCTGCCATTCCGGGCAAAACAGATATCCAATACCTGCCCTTTCAATTACAGGTGGGACAAGGCGCCGGCGCAACAGCTGCTTACCTCGCTTTCTTTAAAACCACCACGCAGCATTTAAATGTAAGGACGATACAAGGCGAGATATTAGATTTTAAAGGCTACCTGCTGCCCATTGCCGATATTAAACAAACCGACGCTGCATGGCGGGCAGTGCAGCAAATCACCGTGTCTGGTTTACTGCGTGGAAAAGAAGCTGATGGTAAATTCCTGTTTCAACCAGATTCTCTGGTAAACACAGCTGAAATAAAACCGGTATTAATTGAAACTTACACCCGCGCGTTCTTGTGGTTCAACAAGGAAAAGCCTGTTAATAAATTTACAGTAGGCAATACCCTGTCGTTTATCAGCGATTATACGCTAACCGATCCCTTAGTGCTTAACCGCAGCATGCAAAAAGCATGGAAAGGGGTTTATAAGTTCAAATCTGAGTTCGATATTAATCGCCCTATAACACGGCTGGAGTTTGCCGTGCTGGCTAATAAGTTTTTAAATCCATTTGCAAGAACGGTTGATTTGAGCGGACGGTTGGTAAATTGACAGGTGACGGGGCCTGTTGGTTCGAAGGTTTGGCTAAAGCCGTTTATTTATTGGCTATTGTTCTGTCGGTTAAAACCGACGGTTTCCAAATCAATCAAGGAATGCTTTAGCCGAAATTAAGAAGATAGGCCGCCGACTGCATCTATTCATACCTTTTTTGCCTTTCACCTTTCAGCTTTACCCTTTCACCTCCACCGCACCTCTCCATTGTACCAAAAAGTTTACCCGCTAACATTTACACACAAAGTATAAAACCCTACATTTGCCCAGCTAAATACAAAAACCATGAGTTTCAGAACTGAACACGATACCATGGGCGAGGTACAGGTACCTGCCGACAAATACTGGGGCGCGCAAACCGAGCGCTCGCGCAATAACTTTAAAATTGGTCCGGAAGCATCAATGCCAAAGGAGATCATTGCAGCGTTTGCTTATCTGAAAAAAGCCGCCGCCTATACCAATACCGATTGTGGTGTGCTGCCTGCCGAAAAACGCGACCAGATTGCGCAGGTGTGCGACGAGATTCTAACGGGTGAACTTGCCGGTGAATTTCCGCTGGTGATCTGGCAAACCGGCTCGGGCACACAATCTAACATGAACGTGAACGAGGTGATCTCGAACCGTGCGCATGTACTTGCAGGCAACAAACTTGGCGAAGGCAAACCTTTCATCCATCCTAATGATGATGTGAACAAATCGCAATCGTCAAATGATACTTATCCAACAGCCATGCACATCGCCGCCTACAAAATGGTGACCGATGTGACTATCCCCGGCATCGAAAAACTGCGCGATACGCTGAAGGCAAAATCGGAAGCGTTTAAAAGCGTGGTAAAGATCGGTCGTACACATTTAATGGACGCCACGCCGCTTACCTTAGGCCAGGAGTTCTCGGGCTATGTATCGCAACTGGATCATGGCTTGAAAGCATTAAAAAACACACTCGATCACCTTTCAGAACTGGCGCTTGGCGGCACTGCCGTGGGTACCGGTATCAACACCCCTAAAGGGTATGATGTAAAGGTGGCTGAATACATTGCCCAATTTACAGGCTTGCCATTCCGCACCGCTGAAAATAAATTCGAGGCATTGGCTGCACACGACGCTATTGTGGAAAGCCACGGCGCGCTGAAGCAAATTGCCGTATCGCTGATGAAGATTGCGAACGACATCCGTATGCTGGCTTCGGGTCCGCGCTCGGGTATCGGCGAGATCCATATTCCGGATAATGAACCGGGATCATCGATCATGCCAGGCAAGGTTAACCCAACCCAAAACGAGGCTGTTACCATGGTTGCTGCACAAGTTATGGGTAACGACGTTGCCGTGTCGGTAGGAGGCTCAATGGGCCACTATGAACTGAACGTATTTAAACCGGTAATGGCAGCAAACTTTTTACAGTCGGCGCGTTTAATTGGCGATGCTTGTGTTTCGTTTAACGACCATTGTGCCGCCGGTATTGAACCAAATTACGACGGCATTAAAAAGCACCTCGAAAACTCACTGATGTTGGTTACCGCGCTGAACCCGCACATCGGCTACGAGAACGCAGCTAAAATTGCCAAGAAAGCGCTGAAAGAAAACCTTTCATTGCGCGAAGCAGCTTTAGGCCTTAACCTGCTTACCAATGAGCAGTTTGACGAATGGGTTCGTCCGGAAGACATGATCGGCAGCTTAAAATAAACTCCACCGGCCTCACCCTCGCCGGGGAAGCCTTAATGAAATAATCCCTCTCCAAAAGGAGAGGGACTTTATAATTGACCATGCAAAAAGCTTTTCGCCTTTCGTCTTTTACCTTTTGCCTCGCAGCTTTCGGCTTTTTGCTTTCTGCTTTTACCTCTTCATGTTCCTTTAATCCCAACAAGCAAACACCGGGACAGGCGTACCTACAGGGCGAATGGCAACAAGATTCTGTTAGCGGGCAGAAAAAACTGATCGATTACTCGCTGTACCGGCTCACCTTTAGCTGCGATTCTTTTTTCATTAAGATAGACTCACACAGCAAGGTCAACGCCGATGCCGACAGTTGTACCCGCAAAGGCTCCTGGACAGAATATTGTAAAGGCACCTATCACCAAAGTAACGACACGCTACACCTGAAGGGCGAGTTCTGCAATGCTGATAAATCCATCAAAGATGAAAAAACGTGCCTGCGCTACGGCACTTATGAGGAATATTTTAAGGTAACCAAAAAGACAGATTCTATTATCCGTTTCGCCAGTACATCGAACGTTATTCCTATCGATGCAAGATTGAAGAAAAGAACATCCTGTATTCCAAAACCGCTATAAACATGTTTATGAAAACGAATTTTTTTAAGAAACTGGCATTGGGCATTGCCATTATCTACGCGCCGCTGCAAACTATGGCCTGGGGCCAGCAAGGTCACCGCATTTGCGGGCAAATTGCCGACAGCTACCTAACGCCGCAGGCCCGTAAGGCAATTAAAGATATTTTAGGCGATGAATCTATTGCCATGGCAAGCAACTGGGCTGATTTCATTAAATCGGATCCAAGCTACAGCTACCTGTACAACTGGCATTTCATCGATTTCGACAAGGCTTATACCAAGCTGGAAATGGAGGATTTCCTGGCGCACGACACCAATACCGATGCGTACACTAAGCTCAATTTCATGATAGCAGAGCTGAAAAAGAAAGATCTGCCTAAAGAAAAGAAATTGTTGTACCTGCGTATGCTGATCCACGTGATCGAGGATGTACATCAGCCAATGCACACCGCTCATGCAGACGATAAAGGCGGCAACGATGTTAAGGTGAAGTGGTTTAACAATGATACTAATCTGCATTCCGTGTGGGATTCACAACTGATCGAATTTCAACAGTTGAGTTACACCGAATACGCGGCAGCGATAAACCACACTACGTTTGAACAGCGCAAAGAATTGCAAAAAGCGCCAATATCGGAGTGGTTATTTGAATCGAACCAACTGGCAGAGAAGATTTATACCGATCCTATGCTTAAGGGCTCATTAGGATACAAATATAACTTCGCCTACGTAGAAACACTTAACCAGCAACTGCTGAAAGCCGGTGTTAGATTAGCGGGAGTGCTGAACTCTATTTTTGGTTGATTTTTTCGTTGTAACGTTGGAATGTTATAAAGTTGAAACGTCAACAGTAATCTTGCAACTTTCAACCTTACAACATTTCGACATAATGAAGATACTAATGATTTGCCTGGGCAACATTTGCCGTTCGCCGCTGGCACATGGCATCATGGAGCACCTTGCCAAAGAGCAAGGCCTGGATTGGGAGATTGACTCTGCCGGCACAGGCAACTGGCACGTAGGTCAGGGCCCCGACCGCCGCTCAACCCGCACTGCCCGCGAGCATGGCATCGATATCAGCAACCAGGTTTGCCGCCTGTTCCGCATAAGCGACTTTGATGAGTATGATCATATCTTCGTAATGGACAAAAGTAACCTGAGCGATATCCTTGCAAAGGCTCGGAACGACGAAGACCGCAAAAAAGCACGCCTGCTGCTCGGCAACAAGATCGTTCCTGATCCATATTATGACGACAGTCAGTTTGAGCCGGTGTTTTTGATGATTGAGAAAGGTTGTAAAGAAATTATTAGAGAGTTAGCGGGAAAGTAATATCAAATCAAAAAGGATCACAAAATCTCTTCCAGAGGCGGAATAACCGCAACCAAGTTTACCATCAGATTGCGCCGTAGGTGCAACATATTGGTAGAAAAAAACGCGTCCCAAACATTGCGTGCCGAGGTACGCCACCTTGTATACTGGTAAACGCGCGCCAGGTGTCGCACCTAACGGAGCGGAGGAAATTTGGCGTTTGTTTTTCTACCAATATTTGGCCCCGATGGGGCCGATAGTTTAATTTGAAGAAAACGGATAATCGGACTTGTTAGTGAATTACTTCTTATCCAAAAACCACAAAACCTTCTTCATTAATGATACCCGTTTGTTGGTAAACGGATGGTCTGTTTGCCAAACTTCGTAATCAAAATAGGCCTTATTGTGCGCCTTGATGTCATCGGCAAGGCCTTTGTTGGCGGTCATTTCATCAAGCATAATTACTTGCTTTTTTGATAAGGCGTTTACGGCATTATGAAGATTAAAATAACCGGGATCATTGATAACAGGCTGAAATAATTCGGCTGATGTGGCGTTCAGCACAAAATACTGGCCGCTGGCTTTAGCTATATCCTGTAAGCGGTTAGGGCCTTTAAACCGTTGAACGTCCTGATAAATATCCCACGCCGACAGCGCAAAGCCTTTCTTAACGCCCGGCAGGTAGGTTAATGCCTTTAGGCAAACAAAACCACCCATGCTATGGCCAAACAATGCAATATTGGCAGTGTCTATCTTATATTTCGCCGCATTCGCTTTACACCAGGCAACCACATTCACTACATCTTCCACGCAATTTTTAAAATTGAATTTCCCCTGGCTGCCCCACGATCCGCGGTAATCAAAATAAACCACGTTCCAGCCGTGTGCGCGAACTACCTGCGCCAGATCGAGGTTACGCTCGTTGCCTGGAAAGCCATGCAACAACAAAAGCGTTGGATGCTTCTCTGCTCCATTGGCTGTCATGATAAAGCCTTGTAATTTGCTTGCTCCCGATGGAATGTTCAGTTCAAAAAAGCTTGCAGGAGATTTTGGGTCCCATTTCAGGTCTTTGATCACTAATTCATCGCTGCCATGCTGGGCATATAAGCTACTAACGGCAAACAGGATAACGGAAAGGCAAAGTATAAGTCTTTTCATGTTCGGAGCTCGTGTAGGTTGAGCAACTAATATAACAATAATCAGCCGGTTAGCTGTCCATTTTGAAAAATGCGAGGTCGATCCCATTCCGCATATAATTGCCATCGCGTTTCATGCCTATCTTTTCGAGCACGCGCTGAGAGGGGATATTGTCATGATCGGTAACGGCAACAAATTTTGCGCCGGGGTTTATTTTATACGATCTGTTTAACAAGGCTTCGCTCATTTCCGATGCAATGCCTTTACCCCAGTAATCATACCGGAAAACATAACCCAGCTCGATATTGCCGCTGCCATCGTCGAACGGGCGTAGCAGGCATAAGCCCACAAAGTCGTTACCGGCTTTGGTAAAAATGCCCCACCGTCCTGTGATACTTCCTTTTGGAGCGGGATTGAGATATTCAAAAAAAACCATACGAAGCTCCTCGCGACTGCGGTAAGGCAGGTATCTGGTTACACGCTCGTCCTCAAAAAGATCGAGATAGATCTGCTCCTCCAGTGGTTTGAATAAGCGAATAATTAATCGAGGAGTTTCGGCTATGATGCTCATGGAATCAAATTTAATAAAGTAACGGGAGGGTTTTGCCTGGTCTTGGCCTTCTAAATGTAAATTTTTTCTCCAGTTCTCATCGATGCATAATGAAAAAAGTGGGTCATGCTGAGCCAGTCGAAGCACGAGCGCAATGGCCTGTACCCATTTTCGCGCGGATATTGGCCTTTACGCACGTCGCCCTTCGACAGGCTCAGGGTGACAATCCATGTTCGTTCAAAGTAGCTTTATATATAGTGCAAAGCGACGGCTGTCAACCAAGAACACTTGAATCATCCTGCCAAATTTCAACTATAAAAAGTACCTTTGCGTGTTATGGCAGCTATAAAACCATCAGTACCAAAAGGCACCCGCGATTTTTCACCTATCGAAATGGTGAAGCGTAATTATATTTTCGATACCATTAAAACCGTCTTCCGCAAATACGGCTATCAGCAGATCGAGACGCCAAGCATGGAGAATCTCTCTACTCTTACCGGTAAATATGGTGATGAGGGTGATAAGCTGATGTTTAAAATATTGGATAACGGCGCACTGATTGATTCAAGACTGATCACCTCTTTTGCTAACCTGCACGATCAATTGAGAGGCCACCATTTTGAGGTTAATCAATATGATGCTGATTTTAAAGGCGAAGACCATATTCTGCGCCCTAAGTTTGCTGACAAAAATAAGGACCTGCCGCGTGAAGATTATCACAAGCGCATGGCTAAGTATGATGATATGACGGAGCTGGCCCGGAAATCAAATTTAAACTTGGTCTCGTCTGTTTCTGAAAAAGCTTTGCGTTACGATCTCACCGTGCCCTTTGCGCGTTACGTGGTAATGCACCAGAATGAGATCACCTTTCCGTTCAAGCGTTTCCAGGTGCAGCCGGTTTGGCGTGCAGATCGTCCGCAAAAAGGGCGTTATCGCGAATTTTACCAGTGCGATGCCGACGTGGTAGGTTCGGACAGTTTACTGAATGAGGCTGAGTTTGTATTGATCTATGACGAGGCTTTAACCAAACTCGGACTGAAAGACTTCACCATTAAAATCAATAATAGAAAAATTCTATCCGGCATTGCAGAGCTTATAGATAAACACGATAACATTGTTGATCTTACCGTAGCGATAGATAAACTGGATAAAATTGGTCTTGATGGGGTCGTGGTCGAACTGATGGAACGCGGTTTCAGCGCCGAGGATATCGAGCAGATCAAACCGGTTATTTTACTGGAAGGAACCAATCGCGAAAAGCTGGAAAGCCTGCGCGAAGCCCTGTCAAAATCGGCAACGGCAATGAAAGGCTGCGACGAAATAGAAACCGTGCTGAATTACATCGATGCCTGCAAATTGCAAACCGCAACATTGGAACTGGACATTACCCTGGCCCGCGGATTAAACTATTATACCGGCGCCATATTTGAAGTAAAAACCAACGAAGTAGCCATGGGCAGTATCGGCGGCGGCGGCAGGTACGACGACCTGACCGGTATGTTCGGACTGAAAGGCTTAACCGGCGTAGGCATCTCTTTCGGCGCCGACCGGATCTATGACGTGATGGACGAATTGAACCTGTTCCCCGAAGCTACCAGCCAAACCACCCGATTATTGATCTGCTGCTTCGACAAAGACGGCGAGCAATTTGCATGGCCTATTTTGCAGCAACTCCGCAATCATGATATCAAGGCCGAGCTTTATCCAGCCGGTGCCAAATTGAAAAAACAGCTGGACTACGCCAACAATAAAAATATCCCGTTCACCATCATTATCGGCAGTGAGGAAATTGAAAGCGGTTTGTTAACCATAAAGGATATGCATTCGGGCGTGCAGGAAAAATGCAAGGCTGACGAGATAATTGGAATTATTAATAAATAACGTTTCAGCATAAAGGCTATTCACCAGGCGTTCCTAACGGAACGCTTTTTTCGTCATTTTAATTTCTACCCACCAAACGTTCCTACGGAACGAGGAGAAATATTGGCTTAGCGTTCTACCAAGCAAATTCTTCTATGGAACGACAATGGATATGCCTGCGTTTACATTCTTTGTGTTCCATCGGAACACTTGGTAGGTAGTAAAAAAAACACGAGCGGACTTTTACGTTCTGTAGGAACGTCTGGTGGTCGCGCACTGTTATCCGGTTTCGTTTAACCAATCATCCCAAAACTATCGTCCCAATTCTTTTTAAAATAATTTAAAAAGATGCGGGTTCCCGCAATTCCGATTATATTTATAGCTCAATCAAAACCTAATAAATTATTATGCGCTATTTTATCGCCATTTTAATGGTGGCCGCATGTCTCAACCTGTCGGCTCAAAACAAATTCAATACCCGCGATTTGACTGTTGCCTGGGAAGCTTTGCAAAACGGTAATCCCAAACCGGGACAAGCTTTAAACGCAGTTACCATCACAAACAGCGGCAAAAGCACATTCCCGGCTACCGGCTGGAAGATGTATTTTAACTCGGCCCGCATGGTGGCTGAACAAACGCCCACCGGCAACGCCACTATTAAATTTGTGAACGGTGATTTATTCAGCCTTACGCCAACCGCTTCCTGGCCGGAGTTAAAACCTGGTCAGTCGGTGCGTGTAGAGTTTATTGATGATGACGAGGTGATTACCAATACCGACGGTCCTGAAGGGTTTTACGTGGTATGGGATAACCAGCCGGATAAAGGTTACAACATGGGCGAAGTAACTATTAAGCCTTTCAAACCTAATTATCCGGGACTGATCACATCTGCTATCATCTACGATCAAAATAAAACGATAACCGATGTTCCGGAGACGCAATTAACCAAGGTGTTCCCAACACCAGCGAGCTACAAGGAGACCGACGGTCATTTTATACTAACACAATTTACAAGCACTCATTTTGACGACCGTTTTTCCGGCGAAGTTAAGGCGTTCAATACCTGGGTATCACGGATAGTTACCCATCCTCCGCTAAAAGCCCATGAGGTTGTACCGCCATCATTTATCCGGTTTGATTTTAAGGATAGCCTGGGCGAAGAGGGTTATGAAATGAATATTACACCTGACCAGATAGAGGTCTCGGCCAGTACATCAACCGGCGTATTTTATGCCATTCAATCTTTAAAGACATTAATTCCCGCGACTGCTTTTGCTCAGCCACAAAAAGAAATTCAACTCCCCTGCCTGGAAATCAAAGATGAACCCCGTTTTGTATACCGCGCTTTTATGCTGGATGTAGGCCGTAACTTTCAGCCAAAAAAAGAGATCTTCCGCGTATTGGATGTGTTGGCTTTGTACAAGGTGAACGTATTCCACATGCACCTGACCGAGGATGAAGGCTGGCGTTTGGAAATCCCGTCACTACCGGAGCTGACGGAAGTTGGCGCCCGTCGCGGTCATACTTTGGATAGTAAGCATTTCCTCCCTGCCTCACATGGCTCGGGCGGTGAGCTGGATAATAAAACCGGAACCGGCTTCTACACCCGCGCCGATTTTATCGAGATCCTGAAATATGCCAATGAGCGCCACATCATGGTGATCCCCGAAATTGAAGCACCGGGCCACGCACGTGCGGCCATCAAATCGATGAACGCCCGCTACGATCGCCTGATGGCTGAAGGCAAAAAAGCGGAAGCTGAAAAATATTTATTGTATGATCCGAACGATAAATCACAATACAGCACCGCCCAATACTGGACTGATAACGTGATCGATGTATCACTGCCATCAACCTATAACTTTGTGGAGACGGTAATCGGCGATATCGTGAACATGTACAAAGATGCCGGTGTTCCGCTAAAAACCATTAATTGGGGAGGCGATGAAGTGCCCGCACATGTTTGGGAAAAATCGCCTGCTTACCTGGCTCTGAAAGCCACTCACCCTGAAATAAAAAACACTGCTGATCTTTGGTATTACTTCTATGGCCGTGTAATGCAGCTGGTAAAAGCCAAAGGCCTTTACCTTTCGGGATGGGAAGAAATGGCCTTGCGCAAAACCGCTTTAGATGGCGAGCCTTTCTACGTTCCAAACCCTGATTTTATGCCCGAGCATCCACAGGCCGAAGTATGGAACAATACCCTTGGCGGCGGTAATGAAGACCTGGCTTACAAGCTTGCCAATTCGGGCTACAAAACGGTTCTGACGCCTGTTACCAATATGTATTTCGATATGGCACACTATAAATCGTTCGATGAGCCGGGTTATTACTGGGGCGCTTTCTCCGATATTGATAAGCCTTTCTCATTTATCCCTTTCGATTATTTTAAAAACTCAAAGGTAGACAAGAACGGACTGCCGCTTAACCGTAATATCTTCATTGGCAAACAACGCTTAACCGATTACGGCAAAACCAACATAATAGGCCTGCAAAGCGCCGTTTGGGGCGAGAACATCAAAAGTACCGAACGCCTGGAATACATGCTGCTGCCGCGCCTGTTAGGTTTTGCCGAACGCGCATGGGCAAAAGACCCTGATTGGGCTACCGAAAAAAATACCGTAAAAGCCGATACGCTATATCAAAAAGCCTGGGTTAATTTCCTGAATGTTTTGGGTAAGCGTGAACTGCCCCGCCTTAGCTACCTGAACGGCGGCTACAACTACCGCATACCCAAGCCGGGCATTGTTTTGCAGAATGGAAAATATGCGGCCAATATCCAATTCCCCGGTTTAACCATCCGTTACACCACCAACGGCAAAGACCCTGACGAAAAGAGCAAGCTCTATAACGATGCTGTTACATTAGACGGAAACACCGTAAAGTTCAGAGCCTTTGATACTAAAGGGCGAGGTAGTAACGTTTCAGAACCAGTTACTCCCTAACTAACCGTAGCGCGGGTATTTGAGGTTACCCGTGTTATGTTCCCCTTAAAACCCTGCATTAAAGCCGATGTAAAAATTGCGCGGAGATGCAGGGTTATAAAACCTGTTGCCAACCGCGTTCAGGTCGTTTCCAAGGCTGTATTTCTCGTTCAGCAAATTACCCGCACCGGCATAAATATCAAATTTGGTTTTCTTTTTGGCGATGACCTGCCAACCCGCTTTAGCTGATAGCAGATTATAATGATCTGCAAAAACAGAATTGGCGTCTGTAAGCGGAATGCGGCCGGTATAATTATGTTCGAGGTACAGGTAGATATGTTGTGGAAACTTGACCTGGAAACTCGTCACAATCACCTGCCCCGGTACACCAGTTAATTTGTTGCCCGAATAGTTGGCCGTAGCATCGTGATAATCGCCGCTGAAGGTAAACTTATTCAGCGTAAGCGATTCATTGAACTGCAAGCCACGGATGAACCCCGTATTGCTTTGCCGCATAAGCCAGTCTGAAAAATAAAGTTCAATACCGGGCTGGTGTGTGCCGCCGGCGTTAATATAATATTCGGTCTCATCCGGGTTGAGGCGCAGTACGATGGCATTCTGCAGTACATAGTAAAACACCGATGCATCAAGGAACATTGTTTCATCGGTATTCCGCACCCTGAAACCGGTTTCATAGTTCCAGCCATATTCGGCTTGCAGATTGGTGTTGATGATGTTATCCGTCGGCCTGATCTCGGCAGTGGTAGGGGTAGAATAGCCGCGGCTTACCGATGCCCTCCAGATAAAGTTATTGGTTAAATCGTACGATAAGGCCAACCTCGGCATCAGGCGCGGGGTAAAGCTGCGATCAGTAAAGGCGGTTTCCGCATTCGGGTAAACATTGCGGAACTTATAATCGTAAAAATTTAAACTCAAAGCTGCCTCAGCATGCCAGCGGTTATACAGATCGAACACATAGCGGCCAAAGAAAAAGTGCTGATTGGTGTTGATCTTATCGAGTGTTTGGGCGGTATCGCGCAGGCCTTTGCGGTTGCCGTAGTTGTTAATGTCGGCATTGGTTTGCTGCCACTCCATACCCAAATTTACTTTCCAGCCATAATCCGCATGCTTTTCGCCGGTATATTCAAAATAAGTTCGGAGGCCATAGGTGCTCTCGTAACGCTGTTCATAATTGGTAATAAAGGGATTCGAAAAATCGACATACGAGCCAAACACCGAAAGTACATTGCGCAGTCGCGGTGTGATATGCAGTTCGTTCACTACGCCGCCTAAGAGCATTTTGGTAGTGATGCCTATGTTTTGATCGATAGCGCCGGGCACCACCTTTGTAGGTAACCGGGCCGACGACGGCATAGTTTGATATTGGGCGAGTGTAAGTCCGCCGGGTGTTTCATATTTCAGGTCGGAGTAAAAGGCCAGCGCACGGATCTCATCGTTTTTACCGTAGGTCCACTTGTTGGCCGTTTGCGCAAAATGCCTGTACATATCGCTATGCTGGCGGTAGCCATGGTAGGTTTCATAACCCTGGTTCAGGTTAAGGCGATAGTTTCCGCGTTGATTTTGCACCGCAGCATTTTCGTGCAAAAGTCCGTACGAGCCACCATTCAATCCCAACGAAACAAAATTACTGTCGTTATGCAGATCAACCGGGCTTAGCAAAACCACCCCGCCCGAGTTAGCGCCAAACAAGCTACCATCGGGGCCTTTCAGTATTTCGATATGATTAATGCTGTTAATATCGATAGCGTTAAGGTAAGTATTACCACCGGCATCAGTTAAAGGGATCTCGTCGTAATAAATTTTTACGTCTCTGATCCCAAACGGCGAGCGCAATAAGCTGCCGCGGATAGAAAGGCGGTAACTTCCCGGCGAACGTTCCTCAGCTCTTACCCCCGGAACGCTATTCAAAGCAGAAACGAATGAATTATCTGGCTGAAGCGTGAGTTGTTGTTTACTGATCACGCTGACTGAAGATGGTACGCTGAGCAAAGGAAGATCAGACAGGTAGGCACTGATGGTAACCGGCTCCAGTTGCTTAACAGTATCTGTGTTACGAACGGTTAAATGCGATTGTGCATTGGCTCCTGCCGCAAGTGCAATGCTGAAAAGTAGGCCGGATAGGTGTTTGATCATAGGAGCTAAGTCAAACAAAAATAGCTTATTTAATCTGGAAATATGCGCAGAAATAGCGGAAAGGGATTCGCTACACGCCCTATTTAACATCTACAGCAGGGCACTTTTAGGCTGCTGACGAAACGCGTTCCGGTGGCCACATAATTAAACTAAAAAATATTTTACAAATCAATATATTTAAGGCAGTTAACTATTCCGATATTAAATCTTTTTAAGCCCGATGGCCGAATCCTCAAAAAAAATTGGTATCTGGACAAGTACGTCCTTTGTTGTTGGCAGCATGATAGGCGCCGGCGTATTTGTTGTGCCTGCGGCTATGGCTTCTTACGGCAGCGTAAGTCTGCTCGGCTGGATATTTTCGGCAATAGGGGCGTTCTTTTTAGCCAGGGTGTTTGGCGGGCTGAGCGAAAGAATCCCTAAAAGCGTTGGCGGTCCGTATGCCTATACCCGCTACGGCTTTGGCGATTTTGCCGGTTTTATGATTGGATGGGGATATTATATCTCGAACATTACCGCCAACGCGGCCATCACCGTATCGTTTGTAAGCGCCATGACTACCTTTTTTCCTTTACTTGGCACTAATAGCCTTGCTGCAGTTATCACCGGCCTGGCAGCTATATGGTTTTTGTCGTGGGTGAATGTACTCGGCATGCAAACGTCTGGTAAATTGCAACTGGTTACTTCTGTTTTAAAATTGCTGCCACTATTCATTATATCAGTAGGTGGCCTCTTTTTTATCCGGCTTGCAAATTTCCATGTATTTAATGCCAGCGGAGGCTCTGTTTACGACGCCATCAATGCGACAGCTACCATCGCATTGTTCTCGTTTGTCGGGCTGGAGTGTATCACTATTCCTGCCGATGGCGTTGAAAACCCGCAGAAAACCATTGCCCGCGCTACTATGCTTGGCCTGGCTATTTGCACGGTAGTGTATTTACTTGGAAGTATCAGCATTATGGGTATGCTGCCGCCGGCACAACTTAAAAGCTCGCCAACGCCTTATGCTGATGCCGCCGCTATAATGTTTGGCAACAAAGCGCGATATTGGGCTAGTGGCGGCGTTGCCATTGCTGCATTAGGTGCGCTAAATGGCTGGACACTGATACAAGGAAAACTGCCCTATGCCATAGCAAAAGACAAGTTGTTTCCCGGTATTTTTGGCAAGCAAAACAAGGCGGGCGCACCTTACATGGGTATTGTAATCAGCAGTATTTTCGTATCGGGATTTATGGCCATGAACTATACCAAGGGCCTGGTTGAGCAGTTCAAATTCCTATTGGTACTTTCAACGCTTTGCGTATTGATACCTTATCTTTTTTGCACTGCTACCTACATTATTATTAGGTTGAAAACAAAGCACCGGAGCAAAGGCAGCTGGATTACAGGCGTAATAGAGGGCAGCCTTGCTTTTCTTTTTTCTATGTGGGCTATAGTGGGTTCGGGCCAAAACGCTGTTTACTGGGGCTTTTTATGCCTAATGGCAGGACTCCCCTTTTATGTTTGGCTTGCTTATAAAAAGGGCTAAGAGGAAATTAAGGGACCTGAAAAATCAGCTATCTCACCAACAGATTGACCCGTAGGGTATACCGCTTTGTAACCAATTGAATGATGATGCATTTGTAATATTCAGAATATTCTTATTCAGCTGTCGCAGCTGCATCAGGCCGACACAGACGGAAGGCTCAAATAAAACGTGGTTCCTTCGCCAAGTGCGGTCTCAAACCAAACTTTGCCCCCGGCATTCTCAATTGAATTCTTAACGAAGGCCAATCCTAAACCAGTGCCGGAGCTTTTCGTGGTGAAGTTCGGTTCAAAGATCTTTTCGCGCAGGTTCTCCGATATACCGTTTCCATTATCTTTTATGGTAAGTAAGATGTTCTTGCTGGTCACCAGGTAGTTGATGTCTATCTCGCCCGTGCGGCCTGCCGGTGTGGCTTCTATTGCATTTTTCAGCAAATTGTTAAAACAGCGCAGCAGTTGGTCGCGGTCGGCGTTGATAATAAAGGGAGCCTCCGGCGCCTGGTAGGCAATCCTTATATTATCCATCTGTTTAAAAATGGTAACAGCCTGGGTCAATACATCAAAAATGTTCATCTGTTCCAGCCGCGTATCAGGCATCTTTGCAAAGGCCGAAAATTCTGAAGCGATATTTGAGAGGCTTTCTATCTGTTCCACAAATGATTTACTGAAACGCTCAAATTTTTGATCAAACTTAGGGTCCTTATCCTTCCACGATTTATCCAGCAGTTGCAATCCAAGTTTAAGCGGCGTCAGCGGGTTCTTAATCTCGTGCGCCACCTGTTTCGCCATTTCACGCCACGCACTTTCCCTTTCGCTTTGGGCCAATTTTTGGGCGCTTTGCTCCAGGGCGGCAATCATTTTGTTATATTCTTTTACCAGCGCACCAATTTCGTCTTCCCGGTCCCAGCGTATTGGTTCGTTCTTTTTACCATAAGTTGTTTTGCTGAGGCTTAGCTGAATAAAACTAAGCGGCGCAGTTATCTGGCGGGCAATGATCACCGCGAACAAGCCTATCCCTATAAATATCAGGGCATACACGTTGATCATAATGTTCAGCAGCGAGCCTATGCGCTCTTTGTAATCGGCCTCGTTGCCAAAATAAGGCAACTGCAGGTACGCTATGGTTTGGTTAGAGCTTCTTATCGGCACATAAGCAGCCTTATAGCTCAGCTTTCCAATAATCTCGCTGTTTATAAATTCCGATTTCTGAAATCTGCTCAGGTAAATGAACGCTTTAGCATTCATGCGCCGGGCCTGTAAGCCAAACTCGTAGATCTTTGGCTGGGTATTAATGAGCTCAACCCCGTTAGGGTCAAAAAGGGTAAGGTCGGCTGCGTAGGTGTTGGCAAATTCGTTAAACTCTACCTGGCTCTCCTCGTTAATATCATTAAGGTATTTGCTGTACTGTACACTTTCAAAAGCACTGGCAATACGGGTTATTTTTTCACGGATGATCTTGTCTTGCTGCGTTTGGTATTGCGTACTTATAGAGAAAAAAGTAATAAAGCCCACCGCTATCAGTGTAGCAACTACCGCAAATATCATAGAGAACTGGATGCGGGTTTTATAAAGCACCAGATCGAAATTAAGTTTAAAGTTCCACCCTATGCGGTTATTCTGAATGGTAAAGATTTTTATTCTTATCCAAAGCCAGCTGATAAGCAATATTAAAACACTGAACAACAGGAACACCACGAAAAAGAAAGTGACAGATGTGATGGCGATGAACAGCAGGTTTTGCTCCTTACTTACCACAATGAGGTTACGCTCGCTGGGGCTGTAGATCAAATGGTTATAGTTGGTAAAACGCTGATACCATTGCGGGTTATTAATCCGCGTTGTTTTGGTTGTATATTTTTTAACTACGCCCGTAAGTTGTTTATTTACAAGGTCGTACACGTACGTGCCGCTTTGCGTAACCAGCTTGTTATCTATATAAAATGCGTACGAGTAATTTTTAAATTGATCTTCGCGCGCCACTTGTCCATCAACCAGCAAATCGGGAAAAGAGGCAAAGGTTTGCAGCGGCTTCGATTTCAGGTCGATGACGATAGTGCCCAGACTTTTCCCATCCTGAACAATAGGCAGTATAGCAAAGTAGTTCTGAAAGCCGAACTCGTTTACCCGGTAAAAATAAGTAGACACTTTGAGCGAACTGTAAAGCACCAAATCTTTAAAAATGCCCAACGTATAGGTTTTGTCTGCCGACAACGCGTGATCATTACTATCAAACTCATAAACGTTAAAATCGTACTTCGATAAGTAGCCATTAAAGTACAGCTTTTGCAGGCGCGTTTTTACATAGTTTATATTGTGTACGCTGTCTATAAAATACTGGGTTATGGCATGGTCGGCTATGATCTGCCGTTCAACTTTTTTAAATTCTATGTCTGCGTTTACATCATTGGGTACTTCCAGCTTTTGAATGAAAGCCTTGCGGGTTTCCTTTTCTTTTAATGATTCGGCATTATTTAGTTTTATTGCCGATATCACCGCACATATCAAAATGATAAATGATAATGAAATAGCGTTGAGCCTTCCACCATTAAAAATATAAGCGTTAGCCCGTGCGAAAACCAGGATGCACCACAAAATATAAAAGAGTGTAAAGCCATCCGTCCAGGCGGTAATAATAGTGGCCAGCAAAAATCCGCAGCCAACTATTGCAGCCTTGTTAAAGTCGGAAACAGGAATGCGGGTTGCTACACTTAAAAATATCTCGTTTAAAAGATAAAACACCAGGAAGCTGACGCATAACACTAAAACGGCCAGAATACTGAAAAAAGAAAGATTAAGCACATTGCTTACGTCGAAGCTTATTTTTGAGTTGGCCACCAGCCCGCTAAAGATGTTTAGCAGAACCGAGCATGTTAAAACAAGCACAACCGTTCCGGCTATCAGGAAAGCATAACTGCCAATTTTTCCGGGCACTTTCAGCAGGCTGCGTCTTTTGATGTATAAAAAGCCCACAAACCAGCAAACCAGCAGTACGTTTAATGAGAGATCGCCCAGGGAGGGGTATGCAAAACTCGACGCGTATAGCGAGGGGTTGAAAATATCCAGCTTGTAAGTAAAATCGGGCCAGTTAAAATGCAGATTTATCCAGCGCAATAAAATAATAAAACCTGCCAGCGTAACTAACGACAATATAAGCTGTCCTTTCGCGGCTATGTAATTACAAACGTTATTCACCAGCACGCAAAAACACAACAGGGTTAATATCCAGATGGTGATCTCGTAATAAAAGAAAGAGTGATTTATTTCCCCCGTCCTTATTTTGACTGCAAATAAATAGGTGCCATTTGTGCTGTGCAGTTCGTAAACATTTTTATCGGTAAAATCTGCAATTTCAATGTTGTTATCCGTGGTCAGATCAGGGGCGAAGACGTTTTGAAGGTATTGGTTTTGAAAATTGTAGGACAGCTTCACCGGGATAAAAAACACCACCGAAAAATTGCCCTCGTTTTTTCTGATCACTTCGTAATAGCCATTCGCCTCTTTGCGGAAACTATAGCCTTCCTTTATCGCGGCCGGCCTATCGGGTATTACCTTTATACCGCTCCAAAAAGCGACATGATTATTATTAAGTGTAATAAACCAAATGTTTTTATCAGCAGTAAACTCGTTGATCAGGTCGATAGATACCTGTGGGTTTTGGTCGAGCGTTTTTAGCTTATCAAAGTTGCCCTTATTGTTAATAAACGCATTAACAGCATTCTCTTTTTTTTGCAGGTTACGCTCAAGTATTTTGGCAGTTTGATCAAGGTTACTGACAGGCGTATAGGTAGTGCGGATAATGATAGCCGTTAACAGTAAACTGGCGCAAAGTAATGCCAGCATTAAACGAATTTTACCCGGTGTAGTCAAATGGATGTTAAATTATCTCAAATGTAACCAAAAAAGCAGTCGTAAGTTTTAAGTCCTGAGCCTTTAGTCGATAATCGTTATCAAACTAAAAAGTTAAGACCTAAAACGTACGACTGTTTTGCGTGCGTATCGTTTGTGAGCCCTGATCTGAAGTATTTATTACTAACGACTCAAGGCTATTCTATCGTCGCACTTTCAGTCGGTAGGTGGCGGTCAACTTTCTTAACCAATCCTTGCAACACACTGCCCGGACCAACTTCAGTAAACGAAGTAGCGCCGTCTTCCAGCATGTGTTTAACGGTCTGCGTCCAGCGCACCGGACCGGTTAATTGTGCTATCAGGTTATGTTTGATAAGCGTGGAATCTGTATATGGTTTTGCGTCAATGTTTTGATAAATGGGGCAGATCGGCTCCTTAATTTCGGTGTGAACAATGGCGTGCTCCAGCTCAATTTTGGCAGCTTCCATTAACGGGGAATGGAAAGCCCCGCCAACATTCAATTTTAACGCACGCTTGGCGCCGGCAGCGGTCATTTCTTCGCAGGCCTTGTCAACACCGGCTATAGTACCTGAAATTACCAGTTGCCCCGGACAATTGTAATTAGCCGGAACCACCACATCGCTGATGCGGTGACAAATGTCTTCAACAGTAAAATCGTCAAGGCCCAAAATTGCAGCCATGGTTGATGGCTGGATCTCGCAAGCTTTTTGCATGGCGTTTGCACGGGCAGCCACCAAACGCAGTCCGTCTTCAAATGATAAGGCGCCGCATGCAACTAATGCAGAAAACTCACCAAGCGAATGACCGGCAGCCATTTCCGGCTTAAAGCTTTCGCCTAAAGCGCTCGCCAGGATCACCGAATGCAGGAATATAGCAGGCTGGGTTACTTTAGTTTGTTTCAGGTCTTCTTCAGTACCTTCAAACATCAGATCAGTAATGCGGAAGCCTAAAATTTCATTGGCTTTCTCAAATAATTCACGGGCATGTTCCGATTTTTCGTACAGGTCTTTACCCATACCTACAAACTGGGCACCCTGGCCCGGGAAAATGTATGCTTTCATGCTGGAGATTAGTTAATTAGAGATTAGAGGTTAGTTATTTTTGAGTGATTAACGATCAATTGATTAGAGATCAGGCATCAAATTTAGATATAACAGACAAAAAACCTAATCTCTAATTAACTAATCTTCTAATCTCTAACCAAGCTTTGCTGAGATAAGGTTAAGGAACTCAGTCCTCGTTTTTTCTTTTAAAAATTCGCCGGTAAATGCCGATGTGGTGGTTACCGAGTTTTGCTTTTGTACGCCGCGCATGCTCATGCAAAGGTGGCGGCATTCAATTACCACGCCTACGCCCCAGGGATTCAGTGTATCCTGTATGCAATCGCGGATCTCGTTGGTCAACCTTTCCTGTACCTGCAGGCGCCGGGCATAAACGTCAACTACACGCGGTATCTTGCTCAAGCCAACCACATGTCCGTTAGGAATATACGCCACGTGCGCCTTCCCGAAAAATGGCAGCATGTGGTGCTCGCACATCGAGTACACTTCAATATCTTTTACAATTACCATTTGGCTGTAATCTTCCTTAAACATCGCCGAGTTCAGGATCTCTTTGGCATTAAGGTCGTAACCCTGGGTTAAATACAACATGGCCTTTGCCACACGTTCAGGGGTTTTTAGCAGGCCCTCACGTTCGGGCTTTTCGCCAATCTGTTTAAGTACTTCGTGATAATGGCCCGAAAGATTGGTTATCAACTCCGGATTGTAGCGGTCAATTTTTACATAACCGTCGGTATATTCATCCCTGTCGGGGAAATCGTCGTCGTCTTTCATTAAATAAGGTTATTCGCCGAAATATTCGGCAGAGTTATTTTCGGTTTCGAACAATTTAACAGAGTGCAGAAAAACGCCTTCGTAAGCTTCGATCGGCCCCTTCAGCTGGTTGAAGATCTCGATGCAAAGCAACTCGGTCGATGCCATTTTGCCCGCCATGAAATCTACGTCCTTATTAAGGTTTTTATGATCCAGCTTTTCGATCACGTGATCATTGATAATCGTTTTCAGCTCTTTCAAATCTATCAGGTAGCCGGTTGCGTGGGTAATTTCGCCCTTAACGGTTACAAACAGGTTATAATTGTGGCCGTGCCAGTTGGGGTTTGCGCATTTGCCAAATACTTCGGCGTTCTTTTCTTCGCTCCATTCTTCGCGGTACATGCGATGTGCGGCGTTAAAATGTTCTCTGCGCGTAATGTGAATCATCATAATAAATAATGGTGCAAATATACAAAACAAAAGTAGGCCTTATGTTTTATCTTAGCGGTCAAAAAATTGCAATATGCGCATACTTGTGGTTGCAGCGACCGTGGAAGAAGTGGGGGGGATTAAGAGTCAAGAATCAAGAGTCAAGAATCAAGACGAAGCTTCGACGTTCGAATCAGGTTCCCCGGCTTTCGACTATGAACTTCTCATAACCGGCGTTGGTATGGTAGCTACCGCTTTTGCTTTGGGTCGTCACCTCGTCAATAATAAATATGATCTGGTACTCAATTTAGGCATTGCCGGAAGCTTCGACCGGAATATTGCCTTGGGCGAAGTGGTGGAAATTACCTCCGATACCTTTGCCGAACTTGGTGCTGAAGATGATACCACCTTTTTGCCGATAGCCGAAATGGGCTTTGGTGAGGCCAACTTTGAACCCACTACCAAACTGGCTGATCTTTATAATTTATTCAACACTTTTAACCTGCGGCAGGCAACGGCCATCACCGTGAACACGGTACATGGTAACGAGGATTCTATAAAAAAAGTGGCTGCAAGGCTGAATCCGCAGATAGAAAGTATGGAAGGTGCCGCGTTCTTTTATGCCTGCAAACAGTTGAATGTGCCCTGCATACAGATCAGGGCTGTGTCAAATTATGTAGAGAAACGCAACCGCGACAGCTGGAACATAGGCCTTGCCATCAAAAATCTGAATACCTTTGCCATTGAATTTTTGAAGCTGTATGCTTAGTTGGTTAAGTAGTGAGTTGTTTATTGGATAATAGTTTGTTATATCCCGCATCCAACCATTCATTTAATCAACCGCCCATTTAATCAATTAATAAATGAAATTATCCCTCGGCTTTTCGCCCTGCCCTAACGATACGTTTATCTTCGATGCCATGATCCACCATAAGATCGACACAGAAGGCCTCGACTTCGAAGTTTTTTATGACGACGTGGAAACCCTGAACCAGAAAGCCATGCGCGGCGAACTGGATATCACCAAACTCAGCTATCATGCGTTTGCTTATGTGACCGATAAATATGTATTGCTGGATGCAGGCAGCGCGCTGGGTTTCGGTGTTGGTCCGCTGTTAATTTGCAAGGGCGATGCGGAGCAACTGCGTGAGCAATTATTGAGCGACCCGGAATCATTAACCGTGGGTATCCCCGGAAAATATACGACTGCCAACCTGCTGCTTGGCCTTGCATTTCCGGGTACGCAGAAACAAGAGCTGGTGTTTTCTGAAATTGAAGACGCAGTATTATCGGGCAAGATCGATATCGGCCTCATCATTCACGAAAACCGTTTTACCTATCAGGATAAGGGCCTCCAAAAAATTGCTGATCTGGGCGATCTGTGGGAGCAGAAAACCGGCTGCGCCATTCCGCTGGGCGGCATTGTTTGTAACCGCAACTTGCCATTAGATATACAGTTAAAAGTTAACCGCATTATCCGCCGTTCGGTCGAGTTTGCGTTTGCCGATCCAAAATCAGGACTGGAATTTATCCGTTCGCATGCGCAGGAAATGAGCGAAGAAGTAATGTACAAGCATATTGATTTGTATGTCAATAAATTTTCGGTAGATTTAGGCACCGAAGGTAAAAAAGCCGTCAAACTTTTTTTAGATACCGCGCTCGAACTGAATATAATACCTGAAATTAGAGAAGATATTTTTTTAACCACCTCAATTTAAAAATATCTTTGACCGAATGAAAAGTACTTTTACCGGCATTCACGACTTTGCCGAAGGGCAATTACTCCTCGTAAACAAGCCCTACAAGTGGACCAGCTTTGATGTGGTGGGCAAACTACGTAATGCATTTAAACCCTTAAAACTGAAGGTGGGCCACGCCGGCACGCTCGACCCATTAGCCACCGGTCTGCTCATTATCTGCACCGGTAAAATGACCAAGCAGATCGACACGTTCCAGGCGCAGGAAAAGGAATACACCGGCACTATGATCCTCGGTGCAACCACCCCGTCATATGACATGGAAACCGAGCCTGATGAAAAGTTCGACATCAGCCATTTAACCGAAGAACAGATCAAAACCGCCTGCCTGCAATTCATCGGCGAGATCGGGCAATATCCACCCGCGCACTCGGCCATTAAAGTGGACGGCGAACGCCTGTACGAAAAAGCCCGTCGCGGTGAGGATGTGGAATTAAAACTGCGCACTGTTACTATTACTGAATTTGAGATAACCGAAATTGCATTGCCCGAAGTAAGTTTCCGCGTAGTATGCAGCAAGGGCACTTATATCCGTTCATTAGTGCACGACTTTGGCAAAACCTTAAATAATGGTGCTTACCTTTCAAGATTACGGCGTACCCGTAGCGGTGATTATAAAATTGAAGACTCGTGGGAGGTGATGGAGTTGGTGAATATGGTGAGAGAATTGAAAGTAAGCACGCCGGACATCGAGTAATTCTGTAAATTCTGATTCAGCATTTATGAGTTTTTAGAGCGACGTGGGCAACCATCTTTCCGGTAATTCGTAAATTCTATAAATTCCGGTTCAGACAATTACATTTGCAGAAGGATACCCTGAATGAACATTTATAACAATATTAACGAATTCAAGCGACTGGATAACGCGGTAGTTACCATCGGCACCTTTGATGGCGTGCATACCGGTCACCGTAAAATTATTTCAGATTTAAAAAGTCTTGCTGCCGAAACCGGCGGCGAAACCGTTGTGCTTACCTTCTTCCCGCACCCGCGCATGATCCTGCATCCGGAGGATGACAGCATTAAGATGCTTACCACAATGGATGAAAAAGCCGAAATGCTGGAAGAACTCGGCGTCGATCATTTGATCATTACCCCTTTTTCACGCGATTTCTCAAACCAAACCGCCGAAGAATATATCCGTGATATCCTGGTTGATAAAATAGGCACCAAAAAGATAGTGATCGGCTACGATCACCGCTTCGGCAAAGACCGGCAGGGTGGCCTGGCCGATCTGCAACGCCTCGGCCCGGTTTATGGTTTTGATGTGGTTGAAATTCCGGAGCAGGATATTTACGAAGTGGCCATCAGCTCTACCCGCGTACGCGAAGCCTTATTAAACGGCGCCATTGAACTGGCTCATACTTTCCTGAGCTATCCGTTCTTTATTACCGGCAAGGTTATCCGCGGCGATCAGTTAGGCCGTACCATCGGGTATCCGACAGCCAATATCGTTATCGAAGAAAAATACAAGCTTATTCCGCTTGATGGTATCTTTGCGGTAAAGGTTATAACCGGCGATGGAACCTATAAAGGCATGGCCTACATTGGTACCCGCCCAACGGTAAACGGTGTTACCCGCAACATAGAGGTAAATATTTTTGATTTCGATAAAGAGATCTACAATGAGCAGATCCGTATGGAGTTTTACAACTTTGTGCGCGACGATATGAAGTTTGATTCACTCGAAGCCTTGAAAGAGCAGATAGGGAAAGACAAAAAGGATGTACTGGCCTTACTGGTGGATTGAACACCACTGCCTCCGCGTTGTCATTTCGAGCGAGGGCGAGAAATCTTATACAAGTGACATTAACGTCAATGCATTGCGCAATTGCAAAGTCCGAATGCGTAACGCCTAAGATTTCTCGCTCTCGCTCGAAATGACAAGAGGGATGATTCTTCTTATTTTCCTCTCCAAAATAACTATCTTGCCTAAGCGTTGTTATAAATTACAGACATTCCCCTCATCTGTAAATCGTTAACCAAGCCCAACACTATGCCCAAATTAAACCTTGATAAGCAGGAAAGCGAATTTTTAAACCGTACTATCAAGCATTGGGAAGACGAGCATTTGATCGACTTCCAAACGGCCGAAAGTCTGCGTACTTCCTACGAAGTAAAAGGTTTCGACTGGATGCGGCTTGCTAAGTATTCGTTTTGGATCGCACTGGCTTGCGGCGTCATTGCCGTGGGTTCGCTCATTATTAATGATGCGGTGATCAAATGGCTTAAAAATCTTTATAATACGCCTGATATTGCCATCAGCATCATTGCCGCCGCATCAGCAACAGTAGCCTTTTATTTTGGCAGGCGATGGGAAAAAATGTATCCGCAAAAAGTTTTCAGTAATGAGGCTATCATATTCACCGGTGTGCTGTTCACGGCTTGTGCTATCGCCTATCTCGGCAAAACATTTGATAACGGTTCGGGGCATTATTCACTATTGTTCCTGCTTTCTATTTTTGTTTATGGCATACTAGCCTGGCGCATGGATTCACGGTTGATCTGGCTGTTTGCGCTGGTGTCGCTGGGTAGTTGGTTCGGTACCGAAACAGGCTACCAAACCCGCTGGGCCGATTACTTTTTAGGCATGAATTATCCGTTGCGCTTCGTTGCATTCGGCATCGTGCTGCTGGCTGGAATCTATATCCTCAAAAATCAAAAATGGTTTCAGCGCTTTTGGGAGCTGACTTATGTGGTTGGACTGCTCTACCTTTTTATGTCACTCTGGATGCTGAGCATCTTCGGCAACCTCGGCGATCTGGACAAATGGTGGCATGTACGCCAGATCACTTTCTTTTACTGGGGCATCATTTCAGCCGTAGTTGCAGGAGGCTTCCTCTTCTTCGGACTAAAAACAAAAGACGTCATCGCTCGCGAATTCGGCATCACGTTCCTGTTAATCTTCATCTACACCAAATACTTCGAATACTTTTGGGATCACACCAACAAAACGCTGTTCTTCGCCATACTCGGCGCTTCGTTCTGGCTTATTGGCAGGAAGGCAGAAAGGATCTGGAACTTCAGGAGTGTGCAGGGGTAGGTTGTCAATGGTCATTGGTCAGTTGTCATTTGTAGAAGGGAGATAACAAGAACCAATAAAAACTCACCTTATTGTTAGTCCGGATTTTTTTAAAATTCGAAATCGAACATCCGAATTCCGAATCCGAAATATCTACCTAAACACATGCAGATACAACTGCTTCACAATATGATAAGCTGCGAACGCAAAAAATAAAACTGCAATACTGGTATTAACCAGCCTGGTGCTTAACGCAAACTTACTTTGAATATATTTGGCGAAATAGGCGTACAGATACAAGCCTAAAAATGCTCCTCCGGCAGCGCCGATACTGAAGATTACGAGGGCCAGTTTGCCGTCTTCTATCCATTGGTGGGTAATGAGGTAGGTTCCGGTGATCATCCAGAAAGGAACCTGCATGGGGTTTAGAAAACCAAGCAAAATGCCGTAACGAATGCTCTCACGGTCAGAGTAATTTGTTTCGGGTGGTTTTTTGCGATTGATCCAGGTTATGGTGCCGAGCACGCCAAAAAGCACTACCATAATCCAGTCGATAATGGTATCGAGGCGCACCTCGGAGCTCAGCCACTTGGCCGCGTGCATGATGAAGTAGGTAAAGAAAAATTCGACAGACGAGAAGGCAATGATAAACATCATAGCCTGTTTCATGCCACGGTTGATGGTAAGCTGTACAACCGTGAGATTGATATTGCCCGGCGGTATATACCCGATGGCATTAGCTATTACCCCGATGAAGAATGTTAAAAATATCATTTAGTTCATGGTCCATAGTTCATGGTTTATAGCCGTTTTTTCACTGCTACTCCCCACTGCCACTATAAGTAATACCCAACTACTCCTCCACCATCTCACTGTTAGGGCTTGCCAATTCGGGCTTTTCGTGCTTAAAATAACGTTTCTGAAATATCAGTATAGCAATAACGCCTACCGATATGGACGCATCGGCAAGGTTAAAAATAGGTTCAAAAAACTCGAAATGCTGTCCGCCCCATACCGGAAACCATGATGGATAAGTACCGTCAACCAGCGGGAAGTAGAACATATCTACTACGCGGCCTTCAAAAACATGACCGTTCTGGTAAAGCAAACCGTAAAAAGTTGAATCAACGATATTGCCAAGTGCGCCTGCAAATATTAACGCAACGCACATAATCAATCCGCGATGATATTTATGTTTGATCAGGTAAACCAAACCATAACCAATACCGCAAACCGCCACAATGCGAAACAGCGTGAGCACCAGTTTTCCAATTTTACCACCCAGTTCCCAGCCAAAGGCCATACCGTTGTTCTCGGTGTATTTCAGCATACCGCGGCTACCCAGGAAATGTATCTCGGAATTGATGTCCATGTGTGTGCGTACCCAGGTTTTTATTACCTGGTCAACCAACACAATAAAAGCAGCGATAAGGAATGGTCTTAAATAAGCAGCTTTCATTTATTGCTTAAGTTTTGCTTCCATGCTCAGGGTAGTATGCGGAACTGCGCGCAAACGCTCCTTCTGGATCAGTTTACCGGTTTCACGGCAAACGCCATAAGTTTTGTTCTCGATACGTACCAGCGCAGCGTCTAACTGCTCAATAAACTTTTTCTGGCGGGCAGCTAACTGGTTAATCTGTTCCTTCTCCAGCGTTGCCGATCCATCTTCCAGTGTTTTGTAAGTGCCTGCGGTATCATCAGTGCCGTTAGCATTAGGCGAACTCAGCGACGTTGCAAGTGAATTCAATTCTTCTTTGGCAATACGTAATTTTTCAAGTATGATGCCTTTAAATTCCTGCAGGTCTGCTTCTGAGTACCTTGTTTTTTCTGTTTCCTGTTTCATTATAATTTACTAATAGCAATCAAAATTTCGTGTCCGTCTATCTCAACTTTTTCATCCTCATTCAACTCATTATCAAGCACAAGGCCGTTTGCCAAAATTTCGGCGCAAATATAGGATAAATTATTATTCACTGCTTCCCATATTATTGCAGGGCAGTTTATCCGCACGCTGATCTTGTCAGTTACCTCAAATCCTAAGTCTTTCCTGAGATTCTGGATACGGTTTATCAACTCGCGGGAGATGCCTTCCTGTTTAAGTTCGTCGGTTATGGTAACATCTAAAGCCACGGTTAGTTTTCCTAAATTTGCAACCTGCCACCCGGGAACGTCTTCCGCTATAATTTCAACGTCGGTTAAATTGATCAAATGCTGGGTTGGCAACAGTAAATCACCGTCATTTTCCAGTTTGGCAATACCTTCCTGCGACAGGTTGGTAATCGCCTCTGCCACCAGTTTCATGTCCTTACCCACCTTAGCGCCTAAAGCTTTAAAGTTTGGTTTTACCTTCTTTTTGATGAAGCCCGCCGTATCGGTAATGTATTCTATTGCCTTCACATTGGTTTCAGAAAGGATCAGGTCTTTTACCTGCTCAACCTGGCGTTCAAAGTTTTTATCCAGAATAGGCAATAAAATCTTGCTCAAAGGCTGCCTTACGTTGATGCTTACCTTTTTACGCAGCGACAACACCAGCGACGAGATATCCTGCGCCATTTGCATGCGCTCTTCCAACGCCGGGTTCACCAGGTCGGTATGATATTCAGGGAAGTAAGCCAGGTGTACCGATTCGAAAGATTCCTTTTTAGTGATGCTGTTCAGGTCGGTATATAAACGCTCGGCAAAGAACGGCGCAATGGGCGACATGAGCTTGGCGATGGTTGTCAAACAAGTGTACAGCGTTTGATAAGCCGACAGCTTATCCGCCGAGTTATCCGAACGCCAGAAACGGCGACGGCTCAGCCTTACATACCAGTTGCTCAGGTGCGCATCTACAAAATCCTGGATAGCACGGGCGGCTTTGGTAGGCTCAAAATCGGCATAGAAACCGTCCACCTCTTTGCTTAATGTATTCAGTAAGGAAATGATCCATTGGTCAATCTCCGGTCTATTCTTAATATCAATCTCGGCTTCGCTGTAAGTGAACTTGTCGATGTTGGCGTACATTACAAAGAAACTGTAGGTATTGTACAGCGTACCGAAAAACTTGCGGCGCACCTCATCAATACCATCCACATTAAATTTCAGGTTGTCCCACGGTGAAGCGTTGCTGATCATGTACCAGCGCGGCGCATCCGGACCAAATTTTTCTATCGTTTCAAACGGATCAACGCCGTTGCCCAAACGCTTCGACATCTTGTTGCCGTTCTTGTCCAGCACCAAACCGTTCGAGATCACGTTTTTGAACGCTACTCCTTTATTGCCAACTTCGGCATTGATGGCTTTAACCTCGTCGCTGGTTTCGCTCAGCATCACCGCAATGGCATGCAGGGTAAAGAACCAGCCGCGGGTTTGGTCAACACCTTCGGCAATAAAATCGGCCGGGTAGGCGTTTTTAAATTCGTCTTTATTTTCGAAAGGGAAATGCCATTGCGCATAAGGCATGGCGCCGCTATCAAACCAAACGTCAATCAGGTCAGATTCCCTATAATAGTAGTAAGCCTGGCTGTTGAAAAACTTCGAGAAAATGATATTATCCACATACGGCCTGTGCAGGTCCATCGGGATGTTTTCGTTCGCAAAAAACTCTTCAACCGAAGTTGAGAATTTCTTTACAAGCTCGTCCCTGTTCGGGCAGTTATCAATAAAGTTTCTTAATTCCAGCGTTCCTTTCTTGAGGTCGTTCTGAATTTGCTGAATAGCGGCAGCGTCCTCTTCGCTATCTTCATCAGCAGGGATCGACAGGAATTCCATTATCTCTGCTGTTGTATGCTGAAGGAAATATTCTTTGGCCTTTTCAAAATAAAAATAAATGCCGTCCTTCTTGATTTCTTCGATGCTGCCAACGCACATCTCCGGCTGCTGGATATAGGTAGCATCGCTGCGCCAAATCGGCAGCGGCGTACCCCAGTAGCGTGAGCGCGACAGGTTCCAGTCTACCAGATTTTCCAGCCAGTTACCAAAACGGCCGGTACCGGTCGATTCCGGTTTCCAGTTGATGGTTTTGTTCAGCTCCACCATTTTATCCTTAACGGCGGTGGTTTTGATAAACCAGCTATCCAGCGGATAATACAAGATCGGCTCATCACTGCGCCACGAGTGCGGATAGCTGTGCTCGTATTTTTTTACGTCGAAAGCGCGGTTCTCGGTTTTCAGCTTGATCGAGATCAATACATCCGTCGGCTTAAAATCGGCAGCTTCGCGTTCTGCTTTGTCGTAATATTCTTCCTTAACGTAGCGGCCGGCAAAATCGGTCACTTCGTCAACAAATTTGCCCTGCTTATTTACCAATGGGACTTCCTTGCCGCTCTCATCCTTCACTAATACCGAGGGCACGTTATTTTCCTTACAGGCCCGGAAGTCATCCGCGCCGAATATCGAAGCCGTGTGTACAATGCCGGTACCATCCTCTGTAGTAACAAAATCAGCCGGGATTACACGGAAGGCATTTTTTTGCAGATCATCGTTGATCACATAAGGCATCAACTGCTCATAGTGAATGCCCAACAATTCGGTACCGCTATAAGTTCCTTTCAAAGCCCAAGGAATGATCTTGTCGCCGCCCTTATAGTCTTCAAATGAGGCATTCTCGCCTTCGGCCTTAAAGAATTTACCTACCAGGTCTTTCGCCAGTATAACTGTAACCGGCAAATAAGTATAAGGATTAAATGTACTGATCTTGGCATAAGTGATCTTCTCACCAACAGCCAGCGCACAGTTTGACGGCAGCGTCCATGGAGTAGTCGTCCAGGCAAGGATGAACAGTTCGCCGTCGACGTTTTCAAACAAAAATTCCGAATCCTTATCCCTTTTTACCTTGAACTGCGCGGTGATGGTGGTGTCTTTCACCATTTTGTAGGTACCCGGCTGGTTCAGCTCGTGCGAGCTTAGTCCGGTACCCGATTTTGGAGAATATGGCTGTACAGTATAGCCTTTGTAAAGTAACCCTTTGCTGTGTAACTGTTTCAGTATCCACCAAAGCGACTCGATATATTCGTTCTTGTAGGTGATGTACGGGTTTTCAAGGTCGACCCAGTAACCCATTTTTTCGGTAAGATCGTTCCAGATATCGGTATAGCGCATTACCTCCTTGCGGCAGGCGTCGTTATAGTCCTTTACCGAGATCTTTTTGCCGATATCGTCTTTGGTAATGCCAAGCGCCTTTTCAACCGCCAGCTCAATAGGCAGGCCGTGTGTATCCCAGCCGCCCTTGCGTTTTACCTGGTAGCCTTTCAGCGTTTTATAGCGACAAAAAATATCTTTTATAGCACGCGCCATTACGTGGTGAATGCCGGGCATACCATTTGCAGACGGCGGCCCCTCATAAAAAGTATATGGATTAGTGGCCGGGCGACTGCTGATGCTTTTTTCAAAGATGCTGTTCTGCTGCCAAAACTCCAATACATCCTTGCCTGTTTGCGATAAGTTTAACTGCTTATATTCCTTGTACATCAGTAATTTCCACCTCAAATTTTAGAGGTTGCAAAAATACGGAATTTTAAATTAAATAGTAGGGGTATTCGGATTAATATAAGGCGGGACTCAAAAACTCACAGGCATTAAGGGAAGACTGTTTTAGTCGAAAACGCATTGCGATTATATGTCGCTGCTGACAGTCAAAGAGGCTTTCATCGCTGTGGGGAAAAATAGAAACGATGAAATGCTTTTTAAAATTATTGCATCTTATTCAAATTCTGTGAAAGGCAGTCACTTTAAATAAATTATTAGCGGGTACATATTAGATACGCACCCGCCAATTTACAGTTCAAACCTTACTGCCACGAAACCCTCAAATTATAAGCAGTCCCTTTATGCTTATAGGCAACATTAAAACCGCTATCGTTAAAGCTGGCAACCTGGAACCTATGCTCATCGCTTTCGCCTTTCAGGTCACCGTCTATTATGATAATGCCGTTTTCGTTGGTTACCGTATTGATGTTGAAAGGTTTGCTAATGCCATCCTGCGACATATCGCTGTCGCTGGCACCTAATTTGTATTGCTCAATTGCTGTCAACTGGTTTTTTCCTGCTATCAGCTTCTGGAATTGGGCATAGTCGGGCACGGTGTTGGAATAGGCTATGCCGGTAAGGTTGGTTTCGGCGGTTGAGCTCGACGTAAAATAGCTGCCATATTTGTTACCCTCGGTACGCTGATTGGTAAGATAAATAATATTGGCGCCAAACATGGCCGCCTGGATCTTCATTTTTTTGTAGGCGCGGTCCTTAACGCGTTCCTGGCTCGAATAAACGGTGGTACCCTTGGCTTTCGAGCTTACGTCGCTTATTTTAAACAGCCCGTGAACCTCGCTCTCTACCGAGGTAATGGTCACCTTATCATATTCTGTTACGGAGTTTACGGTTTTATATGACGTAGCCTCGGCAAAGGTTTGAACACGGCCGCTTTTAAAAACTATCTTCTGAACGGTATTTTTATAAACTGAATTTAAAACGTCTTCGCCGGGATAAGTGTACTTGATGGCATCAGGCGTGATCTCCTTAACTGAGCAGGCGATCTTTTGGTTGTTCACAAACACCGTATCCATTTGTGCATGGCAAACAGAAACAGCAGCGATAAAAAATAAAAAAGTAGCTAAAAGTGCTTTGGTGAATTTTGAAAAGTTATTCATGATAATTTGTTGTTAAGGCGGTCAAAAGTATTTTAATTTTTTTTAAGGAAATGTAATGTGAACGTTATGATTAAATAACGTACGCGGTGCCGGTAATATAACATTGCATCCAGATTTATTGCCACGAAATCCTCAGGTTATAGGTAGTCCTGTTATAGGCATAAGCTATATTGAACCCGGTAGTGTCGAAACCCGCCAATTGAAAAAGGTGGACATTTTTCTCGCCGTCGAGGTCGGCATCCAGTTTTACAAGGCCGTTCTCGTTCTTCACGTTATAAATTTTAAAGGGTTTAGTAATGGGGTCGTGCGACAGGCCGCCATTATACATGCCTATCTTATAAACCATAGTAGCCCACAGGTTATTTTTTCCCTCAATCAGTTTCCTGAACTTTTCAATATCAGGCAACCTGGCCGAATAGGCGGTGCCGGAAAGCTCTACGACCGGAGATGCGCCTTCATCAAGGTCGGAACCTGCGGCACTTTGGCTGGTTACATAAACCATGTTAGCGCCGTACATGGCGGCCTGCACCTTAATACGTTGGTAAGCGCGGTCTTTTACATTTTCGGCTGTAGAATAAGCGGGTACTCCCGTCGATTTTACAGATACGCTGGCTACCGCATACATCCCCTGGATATCATCATTACCGGCTGCGACAGTAACGTTGTCATAGTCCATTACCGAAGTGATAACCTTATGGTAGTTAGCTTCTGCGAAAGTTTGTACGCGGCCGTTTTGAAACACTATTTTTTGAACTGTGGTAAGGTACACCGAGTTCAGCACCTGTTCACCTGGCAAAATGAATTTAACCATATCGGGTGTTACTTCTTTCACAAGGCAGGGCACTTTCTGATTATTAATAAAAACAGTATCTGTTTGGGCGGCGCATCTGCCTGTACCAAAAAAGATTAAAAGGAGGGTTAATACCGGCAGCCATCTTACGCCGGAGCTTACAGTTGCAGTCATGTTGTTTGTGAGTTTAGTTCTTGTTAAAAATCTTTTTCCCCGGGGGGGTTAACTGAATAGAGTAAAAAATTCATAAAAGGCTTAACACGAACATAAAAGTTACAAATACGGCTTTAAACCGCATAAAAAAGCCCCGGTAAACTACTCCGGGGCCAACTAAAGTAAACTATAAAACTGAACACAAAACGCCTATTTAATAAAGGGTCATTGGTCAATTGTCATTAGTCATCTCTCTTTCACGGGGTACCAATTACCCTTTTTGCTTAAACGGAAAGACCAAAGCATAAAGCAACGTGTCTTAACCTATCAGCTTTAGCCTTTAATCTTTTCACCTCATCTAAGAGCATCCCATCGAATTACCACAGTTCAGGCACTTGTAGCAGGTGCCCGAGCGTACGGTTGTATGCCCGCAGGTGTTGCATGATGGTGCATCGCTTTGTACACCCATGCTCAGATCAACGCTAAATTGTTTTTTTATATTGTTAGTATCCGCAGTTACTGCGGTGGTTTGCATCGGCTGATAAACATTACTTTCGTCCGCGTTAAAATCGTCGTCGCCCATCTGCGGATTACCGGTAATGCCTTGCTGTTCTGTTAATACGTGAACAAGGTCTGTACGGTTCTGATATTCGTACCCTAACATACGAAAAATATAATCAATAATACTTGTTGCACTCCTGATATTTGCATGGCCTACCACCATCCCCGCCGGCTCGAAGCGTGTGAAGGTGAATTTCTCCACATATTCCTCCAGCGGAACGCCATATTGAAGCCCCACCGAAACCGCTATTGCAAAGCAGTTCATCAATGAGCGGAAAGTAGCGCCCTCCTTGTGCATATCCACAAAGATCTCGCCCAGGGTACCGTCTTCATACTCACCCGTGCGCACAAAAACGTTCTGCCCGCCAATAGTAGCCTTCTGGGTAAACCCACGGCGCTTAAACGGCAAACTCTTTTTTTGTACCACGCCCGATAGCTGGCGCATAAAATTAGTGTCTTTCGATTTTTCCATTATCGCCAGCGCCGCTTCTATCACCTGCTCACTGGTTAAATCACTTAGTTTTACGTTGGCCGCCTCGCCTAAAACCTCCTCAACGGTATCCAGCTTTTCGGCAACTTCTTCTTTCTCTTCTTTTGCGTCTGATTTTGTTGATAGCGGCTGCGACAGTTTGCACCCATCGCGATAAAGCGCGTTAGCTTTCAGGCCCAATTTCCAGGATAGTTCGTAGCAGTCTTTGATCTCGTCGACCTTTGCCTCGTTAGGCAGGTTGATGGTTTTTGATATGGCTCCCGAAAGGAACGGCTGGGCCGCCGCCATCATTTTGATGTGCCCGTGCGAGTGAATATAACGCTCACCTTTAGCGCCGCACTTATTAGCGCAGTCAAATATCGGGTAATGCTCGGGTTTCAGGTAAGGCGCCCCCTCAATCGTCATAGTGCCGCAGATATATTCGTTGGCCTCGGCAATTTCTTTTTTGCTGAAACCGAACGCGCGCAGCAAGTTGAAGTCGGGTGCGTTGTACTCCCCGGCGGTGAAGCCAAGGCGTTTCAGACATTCTTCGCCAAGTGTCCAGATGTTAAAAGCAAAGCTTATTTCGAAGGCTGAGATAATCGCTTTATCCAGCTTTTCCAATTCATTATCAGTAAGGCCTTTGGCTTTCAGCGTTTCGATATTGATATGCGGAGCGCCTTTCAATGTTGCAGCGCCTTTTGCATAGTTTACTATCGTGGTAACCTCGTGATCGGCGTAGCCCAGGTTGCTAAGCGCTTCTGGTACGGCCTGGTTAATGATCTTGAAATATCCGCCGCCCGATAACTTTTTGAATTTCACCAGCGCAAAATCGGGCTCAATGCCGGTGGTATCGCAATCCATCACCAAACCGATGGTACCGGTTGGGGCAATCACGGTTGTTTGCGCGTTACGGTAGCCGTATTGCTCGCCCATTTCAACAGCCTTGTCCCAGGCATTGCAAGCGGCTGATAGTAAATAATCGGGGCATTCGGCCTGGTCTATTCCCGGAGGCGCAATTTCCAGCCCTTCGTAGTTTCCTGTTGAATTATAAGCCGCGTAACGATGATTGCGCATTACCCGCAGCATGTGCTGTTTGTTGTTTTCGTATTGCCTGAACGGACCAAGCTCTCTTGCCATTTCGGCCGAGGTTGCGTAAGCGGTACCGGTCATGATAGCGGTAATGGCGCCGCCAATAGCGCGGGCCTTGCTGCTGTCGTAAGGGATACCGGTCACCATTAAAGCCGACCCGAGGTTGGCGTAGCCCAAACCAAGCGTACGGTAATCATACGATAACTGCGCCACTTCTTTTGACGGGAACTGAGCCATCAGTACCGAAATTTCCAGTACAATAGTCCAGATGCGGCAGGCATGTTCAAAGCCATTTACATCAAATACACGTGTTTTAGGATCGAAAAAATGAGCAAGGTTGATTGACGCCAGGTTACAGGCCGTGTTATCCAAAAACATATATTCCGAACACGGATTGGATGCGTTGATACGTCCACCTTCCGGACAAGTATGCCATTCGTTAATGGTACTGTCAAACTGCACGCCGGGATCGGCGCAAGCCCAGGCGGCAAATGCAATATCGTCCCAAAGTTTTTGGGCTGAGATTGATTTGATGGCCTTTCCGCTCATCCTGCTGATCAGGTCCCAGTTGGAACCGCCGTTCAGCGCTTTGAAGAAGCTGTTTGGAATACGTACCGAGTTATTGGAGTTTTGCCCCGATACCGTGCGGTAAGCTTCGCCTTCATAGTCAGATGAATATCCGGCAGCTATCAGCGCAGCCACTTTTTTTTCTTCTTCAACCTTCCAGTTTACAAAGCTTTCTATTTCGGGGTGATCCAGATCGAGGCAAACCATTTTGGCCGCACGGCGTGTGGTGCCGCCCGACTTTATGGCTCCGGCTGCACGGTCGCCAATCTTCAGGAACGACATCAGGCCCGAAGAATATCCTCCGCCCGACAATTTCTCGTTATCGCCCCTGATCTTTGAGTAATTGGTACCCACGCCCGATCCGTATTTAAAGATCCTTGCTTCGCGCACAAAAAGATCCATGATACCGCCTTCATTCACCAGGTCATCATCAACAGAAAGAATAAAACAGGCATGTGGCTGCGGGCGTTCGTACGCCGAGGTCGATTTACTCAGCTCTTCGGTAACCGGGTCGATATAATAATGGCCCTGCGGCTTGCCCGTAATTTTATAAGAGTTATGAAGCCCTGTATTGAACCACTGCGGAGAATTTGGCGCCGCCAGCTGGCCTATAATGGTGTAAACAATCTCATCGTAAAAAATGCCGGCATCTTTTTGCGAGGCGAAGTAGCCGTAACGCATGCCCCAATCCATCCAGCATTTGGCCATGCGGTCGGCAACCTGCTTAATACTTTTTTCGGACCCGAGGCTGCCATCAGCTTGCGGTACTCCGGCTTTACGGAAATATTTTTGTGCGAGAATATCGGTTGCCACCTGGCTCCATGAGGCCGGGACCTCTACATCGTTCATTTCAAATACCGCATCGCCCGAGGGGTTGCGGATAACCGATGAACGTTTTTCATATTTAAAGAGATCAAAAACGCTGATTCCCGCTTTTGTGAAGTGCCGCTCAACTTTTAGTCCATTGGCGCTTTCTGTTGATGTGTTGTTGTAAATGTCGTCTCCCATATCGATACAAGTGAAGTAAGCAGAACAGTCAGTCTAAAAAAACTTGGGGCGTTTTACGTAAAGCTATCACGAGATAAAATGGAATTTATACCGGAGTTTTCCACACCGTGTGCAGAAGCTGCCCGCCTATAGCGCAAATGGCGACAAAACACTAATTTTCAATTGTTTATTGGTGTTGAAAAGTGTTTTTTGGGTTGATCGTTTAGCATTGATCAATAGTCATTAGGTGGGCGATTTAAAGGCTTTATTTTTCAATGTAGAGACGCAATACTTTGCGTGTCCTGATAACCAGAAATGTCGCGTTATGTTAAAATACGACTGACTACGTATTGCTCGCCATGACAACGTATACTGGAATGATCACCGAGAGACGCAAAGTATTGCGTATCTACCAAAGTCATCTACCTTGTACATCTCATTTAATTTCCGGATTTTAGCACATCAAACATATCGATATGAAAAAGCTGTTATTCTTTGCATCATTCATCATACTTAGCTTTGGCGTAAAAGCACAGGAAGCCACTAAAGCCGTAAAGCTTACCGATACTGCTAAACTTTACCACCCCGATGCCGATGCCAAGGCAGATATTGCGGCCGCCGTTAAAAAAGCAAAAGCGGAACACAAGAACGTGCTGCTGCAAATTGGCGGAAACTGGTGCATCTGGTGCATCCGTTTCAATAACCTGGTAACCCAGGACCCCGAGCTGAATAAATATGTTCGCGATAACTACGAGATCGTCCACGTAAATTATAGCAAGGAAAACATGAACGAAAAACTGCTGGCCGAGCTGGGCTATCCGCAGCGTTTTGGCTTCCCGGTATTCATTGTGCTTGATGATAAGGGCAATCGCCTGCACACCCAAAACTCCAGTTACCTGGAAGACGGCCCCGGCCACAGCAAGGAAAAAGTGATGGGTTTCTTTAAAGACTGGGCTCCTGCCGCAATTGACCCAAAGAATTACGAAAAGGTAAAATAACTAAGCCTCCATTCGTTTCAGCAATATTAGATATTCATTAGAATTGGCCTCTACCGCGCTGTAATGGACTATAGCGCTGTACGGGCTTTGTTTTTAGTTGTATCTTTGCCGGTACGTCACTGCTTTTTTACATTATATCAAGCCGCTGTTGTTAATATTTGTTAAAATTTTCAACATCTGTATCAGTAGTCATAATATTGCGGTATAGATGAATAATAGCGTAAGCTGCATGAAATAAATTTTACACCCTTTATCATATTTCGCATGAAATCCTCCTCTTTCCGCAATACTGTATTATCGGCATTGTTATTATCGTTGATGTTTTTTGCCGGCAGCTGTAAGAAAGATAAAACTACCACTCCTACAACTACTGCATTACCTACAATAACAACAGCAGGTTTAATCATCAACCTCACTTCTACCACGGCACAAAGCGGCGGCACCATCTCGTCGCCCGGTACCAGCAACATAACAGAAACCGGTGTTTGTTATAGTACAAGCAATAAAACGCCAAGCGTTTCTGACACCAAAGCTGTGGGGATGGTTGCCAGTTCACTGTCATCATTCCCGTTTGATTTTACCAGTGACCTTACCGGCCTCACTGCTAATACCACTTACTATTTAAGGGCTTACGCTACTAATAGTTCGGGCACGGCTTATGGTGATGTAGTAACATTTGCAACGGTATCAGGCAGCAATGGCTTTACTACCGCTGTTACTACTTTTACAGGTAATGGCACGCAAGGCTTCGCCGATGGCATAAGCACTACAACCATGTTTAACAACCCTCAGGGTTTAAGCGTTGATGCAACCGGCAATCTTTATATAGCCGATTCATACAATCACCGTATCCGTATGGCTGCTGCCAACGGAACTACCAAAACAATAGCCGGCGATGGCAGCATCGGTTATGTGGAAGGTAACGCACTTACCGCCCAGTTTTATGGCCCAAGCGCTGCTGTTGCCGATGCACAGGGAAATATCTATGTAGCCGATTTAGGCAACAACGTGATCCGTAAAATCACTGCTGCGGGCGTGGTTAGCACATTTGCCGGCGGAGGTATCGCAGGGTACACCAATGCAACAGGTGCCGCAGCACTGTTTAATAATCCATCAAGCCTGGCTATTGATGGTTCGGGCAATATATATGTGGCCGACTATGGCAATCATGTTATCCGTAAAATCACTTCGGCAGGTGTTGTTACCACGCTTGCAGGCGTGCATAGTCCTGGCTTTTTAAATGGAACCGGCTCAGCCGCGCAGTTCAGAAATCCGCGTGGAATAGCTATTGATGCTACCGGTAACCTTTTTGTGGCCGACCAGGGAAATAACGCCATCCGCAAAGTAACACCCGACGGGGTAGTGACTACCGTTGCAGGCGGGCCAACCCAACCGGATTTACTTAACCTCCCTGTAGGCATCGCGCTGGATAAAGCCGGAAATATTTTTGTTGCCGATGAGGGCGGGCGCATATTGGAATGTACCACCTCGAACGTGCTGCTTATCCTTGCCGGTGGCGCAAACCTTACCGGCTTTGTAAACGGAGACGGCGCAACGGCCCGCTTCAATAACCCCCAGGGCATTGCCGTTGATGCCAGCAACAACATTTACGTGGCCGATCAAAACAATAACGTGATCAGGAAACTGGTAGTAACGCAGAAATAGTGATTAGAGAATAGTAAGTAGAGATTAGGGTAATAGCCTTACGAAGTTTTAAAAGCTTCGTAAGGCTAAAAAGTTCAAACGCCTAATTTCGCTAACGCATAGAATAGCCCGGTGCAATGCAATGCCTGGGCTATTTTGTTTTCGGCAAGCAGCTGTTGTACTTCGGCAATGGTGTAGGTATTTACAATCAGTTCTTCGTGTTCATCTAAACTTTGGTCCTGCACTTTTTTACCGCCGCGGGCCAGGTAGCATGAAGTATAGTTGTTTGCAGTAGATGGGTTAGCATACACAACGCACAAAAGCTCAAAATCATCAAACTGGTAGCCGGTTTCTTCCAGCAATTCACGGCGCAGGCCCTCCTCGGCCAATTCTCCATCTTCAACCACTCCGCCGGGCAGTTCGGTAGATACGATGCCCGCTGCATGGCGGTACTGCTGCACAAGAATAACTTTCCCTTCTTCGGTAAGCGCAACGGCGTTTACCCAGTTGGCGTATTCTAAAACATAATAATCTTCAACAATGCGGCCATCGGGCATTTCGCAGCGGTCGGTACGGAGCGTAGCCCATGGGCCTTTATGGATATAGTGCGATGAAAGTATTTTCCAGGTTAATTCGTGGCTTTGCGGTTCGTGGGGCATAGTTTATGGTTCATGGTAGAACCGGGGCTAAAATAGGAAATTTGGTTTTTGATTTCGGATATGGGATGTCCGATTTCGGATTTATAAAATTAAAAAAGAGACGTCATGCCGAATTATCTCGGCAACCCACGGGAGGAATAGTCTGCTGTATGATCGCTAAATACAAAGTGCAATACATGGCGCGTGAGGTGCTGAACAAGTTCAACACGACATGTTGAATAACTTACTATGAACTCTTTCCTACCAGCTTCCGCTCGAGCCGCCGCCGCCAAAGTCGCCGCCGCCAAAACCGCCAAAGCCGCCGCCAGAATCACTTGATCCTCCGCCGTTACCGCCGGAGAATCCTCCCCAGCCGCCGCTGCCCCGACCCAGCATATTACCGGCCAAAAACCACCAGAACGGACTTGCGCTGCCCCGGCTGCCAATGATCTGCCCGCCGCCGCCGCGCCTGTTGCGGAATATAATGATCAGTATTACTATTACAATAATGATCACAAAGCCCGCAGCACTGCCACCGTCAGAATCCTTGTTCTTTTTTGCGCCGGCCTTATATTCGCCTTTCATGTATTTGATCAGGCTGCTGGTGCCATCGTCGAGCCCGGCGTAATAATTGCCTTCTTTAAAACGGGGCGTAATGTCATTCTGAATAATCTCGTGAGTAATAGCATCCGGGACAGCACCTTCGGCACCGTAACCGGTCTGAATTGATACTTTTCGGTCGGCTATAGCCACCAGTATTACTATACCATTATTCTTCCCCTTCTGGCCTATACCCCACGCCCGGCCCAGTTTCTGCGTAAATTCATTAATATCATAAGCGCCGGTAGATTTAATGATCACTACCGCGATCTGCGTCGAGGTAGAATCGTCAAACATCACTAACTTGTGTTCAAGTGATGCCTTCTGCTCGTCCTGTAAGGTATTGGTATAGTCGGTGACCAGCGTATTCGATTTTTCAGGCAATTCCTGCCCGGCAGCAACAAAGCCGATGATGAGCAGGTTGATGAATAAAATGAGTTTCTTTAACATGATTGTTCTTTTATTCGCCGTCCATAAAGGCTACATCGTCAGATAGTTCGTTCTTGCTGTCGGTTTGGTGAGGGAAATACTTTTTAAGGTGTTCGCCCGATATGGCTATGCCTTTTACGATGCCGTCAATCAGGTTGCCGTATTTAAAGTGCTTCAGCATTTCTTCTTTGGTATCGTCCCAAAAATTATCGGGCACCAGTTTATTAATGCCGGCATCGCCAATAATGGCAAACTTCCGATCAACCGTAGCCACATAAATAAGCACGCCATTGCGCAGCCTGGTTTTATGCATATCCAGCTGATGGAAATATTTGGCGGCACGATCAAGCACATCCTCACTACAGGTTTTCTCAATACAAACCCGCATCTGTCCGGATGTGTTCTTTTCAGCATCCTCAATTGCTGCCCGTAGCCGCTGTTGTTCTTCTTCGCTAAATATGGCCATGTTGTTAATAATGAATTAGTGAATAATGAGTTATTGATCTATGAATCGGTGAACGTACAATATTCACTAATCCACTAAATCACCAATTCAATAGTTAAAACGCAACCTTTGGCGCTTTCTCTGCTCCGGCTTCAGCGGCAAAGCTGCCTTTTTCATTAAAGCCGAATATTTTAGCAGTGATAACCGCCGGGAACGACCGGATAGAAGTGTTATATTCCTGCACAGCCGCGTTGAAGTCCAGGCGTGCTACATTGATGCGGTTTTCAGTCCCTTCCAGTTGTACCTGTAAAGCGCTAAAGTTTTCGTTCGCCTTTAGGTTAGGATAATTTTCCGATGCTACCAGCAAACGCCCCAATGCGGTACTTAACTGACCTTGCGCAGCCTGGTATTTTTGAATGGTTTCGGGATCGAGTTTTGTGGGGTCAACCTGTATAGAGGTGGCCCTTGCGCGAGCATTGGTAACTTCAACCAGCGTGCTCTTTTCAAAGTTGGCAGCGCCTTTTACGGTAGCTACCAGGTTAGGTATCAGGTCGCTGCGGCGCTGGTATTGCGATTGCACGGCCCCCCATTTGGCTTTAACATTTTCGTCCTTCTTCACCATGCCGTTATAGCTGCATGAGCCAATGAGGCATATTACGATTATGATGCCCAGTATGATCAGTAAGTTTTTCATGTCTTAATTTAGAGTTTAGATGTTCACTACCCGTAAAAGGTAGTTATTGAGTGTGAATTTACGAATTAGATTGGATAACTCACAGGATTGTTACAAGTTTTGAATTAGTGACGTGGTTAATTAATGAATTAGTGAGTTATTGAATAAACTCAAATTTGCAAATATCTGAGTCGGTAGAAAATGTCCTGAATCACTAATTTAAAAATTAAAAGCCTTTCTTCCGCACAACGCCCGGTTTGCGAACTTTCTTACTTTCCTTAGGCTCTGCATTTTCCCACACTTCATCGGCGCCGTATTGCCGCGCCATTTTGGCTATACGCTCTTCCAGGCTTTCGGTGGTGAGGCGTTCACGCCCCAGGCTATCTACCATTATCGGGAAGGCGAATGGCGTAGGACGCTCAATTTTTTTGAGGATGATATTTTGTGTGGCAATGCGCTGCAAAGCCATCCGCAGCCTGAATTCTTCCAGCTGAAAAGCCAGCGCTTCGTTATAGGCCTGGCGCACAAGCAGGTTATCAGGCTCGTACTCGCTGAACACTTCGAACAACAGTGAGGTTGAGGCCTGCAGGTGCTTGTTCTTGATCTGCTGACCTGGGTAACCTGTAAAGATCAACCCGCCGATGTGCGCAATATCCCTGAACCGCCGTCGCGCCATCTCATTGGCGTTGAGGCTGTGCTGAATATCATCGATCAAATTATCTAATGAGAAAAATGATGCGTCTTCCAACGCCTGCTCAATGGGGATATCTTCATCTGCGAGCAGTTCGAAACCATAATCGTTCATAGCAATGGAAAAGCTGGCAGTTTTTATTTTGCTGATGCGATAAGCCAGCAGCGAGGCCATCCCCTCATGCACCAGCCGCCCCTCGAAAGGATAGAAAAGCAGGTGATGCCCCTCGCGCGATTTGAATGACTCGATCAAAAACTCGTGGCTTTGCGGCAAATGCGATAGTTGCGCCTGCAGATCAAACAATGGTTTCAGCGCCCGTACTTCTATGTCCTGCTCAATACCATGCGCCACTTCGTCTAATTTATCACGAAACACTGCCGAAAGTTGTGAAGACAAAGGCATCCGCCCGCCCGCCCAGCTGGGGATCAACCCTTTTGTTCTGTTCGACTTTTTCACAAAGGCCGACATGTCTTTCACCTTAATAAACTCCAAACTGCGCCCCGCAAACCAGAACACATTACCTGGCTTCAGTTTCGAGACGAATGATTCCTCAATAGTGCCCAAACTGCCGCCGCTAAGCCATTTTACCCGGATGCTCAGCTCGCTGGTAATGGTGCCGATGCTTAGCCGGTGCCGCATAGCTACACGACGGCTGTTCACTTTAAACAGGCCGTCTTCTACCTCAACCTTTAAAAATTCATCGTACTGCGCAAGCGTTTTGCCACCGCTGGTAATAAAGTCAAGCAGTTGGTTAAACTCACGGCGGGTAAGATCGGCAAAGGCGTAGGTGGTTTTTACTTCTCGGAAAAGCTCATCGGCCCGAAAGCCGTCGGACACGGCCAGCGTAACCATATACTGGATCAGTACATCCATGGTCAGCAGCATCGGGTCGCGGCTTTCAAAAATGCCAGCCCTGATGGCTTGTTTTAATGCCGCCCCTTCCAGTAACTCGAGCGAATGCGTAGGTACAAACCAGGCTTTCGATACCTCGCCCGGTGCATGCCCGCTGCGGCCCGCGCGTTGCATAAAACGGGCGACTCCCTTGGGGCTGCCTACCTGCACCACAGTATCCACCGGCCGGAAATCGACCCCTAAATCAAGGCTCGAGGTACACACCACCACTTTCAAGGCTTCAGCATGCAGGGCCTGCTCCACCCAGTTGCGCAGCTCATTATCCAGCGAGCCGTGGTGCATGGCCATAATACCGGCATATTCGGGGTAGTTATCTAAAATGGCATGGTACCAGATCTCTGACTGCGACCGTGTATTAGTGAATATGAGCGTGGTTTTACTTTGCGCCACCAGTTCCATTACCTGCGGCAGCAGCTTTAAACCTATGTGCCCCGCCCAAGAGTAGTTCTCTATATTTTCCGGAATGATGGACTGAATAAGCAACTTTTTCTCCAAATTGGCCCGCACCATTTTTATATGTTCCTGCGGAAAATTGTTGCCCAAAAGCACTTCTGCCGCCTGCTCCAAATTGCCAATGGTTGCACTGATGCCCCAGATCTTTAAATCATTTTGCAAAATAGGATTTGCGTTGCCGGTTGTGGTAACACTTTCTTCATCCCAGTTTATTTTAGCCCGTTTTTGCGGCGCAATTTTATCCTGTAAAACCGGAAGGGACTGAAGCGTTTCCTTTACACTTTCAAATATACCGTCAGGATCGCTTAAAATATCGAAATTGGTAAACCGGACCAGTTTATAACCCGCGGCTTTCAATTCTGCTTTACGGATTTCGGCGGCAGCTTTACGTTCCGTCGATGGGTAATCTGGCGTTACTTCTACTACCAGGTTTTTTTCTTCGCACAGGAACCCCGGATACTCGTTAAATAAAATATGATACCTGATGAATTTACAGCCAACGTTCATTCCCCGTAAATACCGCCACAAAATCCCCTCTGCTTCCGTCAATTTGTGTTTGACAATCTGGATATTATCACCAGAAGCTTTTGCATCGATATTTATTTTGCGTTGCGTACCATTTTCAATCACATCAGGTTTTGATGCGCCGCTAAATTTTGAAATGTATTTCAACTTACTTAACCCCAGCTCAACCTGTACGCCGCGTTTGGTGCCAAGCAATTCGTGCCATTCATCAATCACTACAACTTCAAGGCTTTTGAATAATTTGGGATATTCTTTTTGGGCCAGCATCAGGTGCAGGCTTTCGGGGGTAGTGAGCAACACTTCGGGAAGTTTGCGTTTTAACGTCTGTTTTTCCGCCGCAGAGGTGTCGCCGGTGCGGGTCATTACGCTCCAGGGGAGGCCCAGATCTTCGCACACTTCCTGCATGGCCTTGCGGATATCGTTGGTAAGCGCCCGCAACGGGGTGATCCAAAGCATCAGCAGCCCGTTGTTGGTTTGCGTAGTATAAGTATCAGGGTGTTTATTAATAAAATCGGCCAGGAAGGGCAGAAAAAGTGCAAAAGTTTTACCGCTGCCTGTAGGCGCATTCAGCAAGCCAGAAAAGCCCCGCAGGTACACCTCCTCCATTTCCTGCTGAAACGGAAATTGTTCCCAGTTCTTTTGCCGGTACCAATTGCGGATAACTTGCTGCCCCTCTGTGATCATGCCAATAATATACAATGCAAATTGCAATAAGTTGCAGGCATATGCAATACGGCGGCTATCATCAACAAAAAAGCGGCGCCCCGTTTACCGGAGCAACCGCCAATTACAACTGGTTTGAAGAATATTTTAGTTGAAGTGGATATTCACGTCGCCGCCCGATGCATGCGCTTCCACCGGAATGCCACCGCCATTTATGCTTCCGTCAATTCGGTGCTCGCTCCATTCGCCAGTGAAACCTTCTATTTTGGAAGGATGAACGCTATCCCCCCTTACCGCTAAATTATAGCCCTTTTTCGCCGGCAGCTCGATATTGATGCTCCCGGAGGCAGCCAATTTTACATACTGACCTACCTGTTTCATTTCTGCGTTCAAACTACCGCCGCTGGTATGGGCTTCAAGGCTGCAGCTCAGGTTTTTCAGATCGATGCCGCCGCCTGATGTACCGGTGATCAACTCGCCTTCAATATCACGGCCACGAACACCGCCACCGCTGGTATGGGCAGTAATAGTTCCGCTAAGACCAGAGAGTTCGAGGCCGCCGCCGCTGGTGATCAACCTGATTTTTCCTTTGCAGTTTTCGGCTCTGATGCCGCCGCCGCTGGTGCTCAGGTCAATATCTTCAGCTGAATTTGACACATCGATACCGCCGCCCGACGTACGGCCATGAATGGTGCCCACAAGCTTATTGAGTCGCAAACCACCGCCGCTGGTGCTGAAAGTTTCAGTGCCTTTCAGGTCGTTCAGGTCGATACCACCCCCGCTGGTGTGCAGGTTGGTGTTTACCTGCTGCGGCACGTAAATTTTAAAAGAAATGCTCATGGAACTGTTCCAGTTGAAGTTGAGCTTCTTTTTTTGTTTTACGGTGGCGGTTAGTTCATGACCATTCACTGCGATATTCATATCATAATCTTCGGCCAGCTTTTTTTCGATCTCTTCTTTAGAAAGTTCGCGATTGTTATTCCCCCTGATGTAAACTTCGATGCGCGGAGATTGACCCGATTCGCCATTTACATAAATGCCCCCGGCCGAGGTTGAAACTACTACGCTGTTAATAGCGTCATTCGATAGTGATTTGGTAAGGTAAGGTTGTTTATTGCCGTCTTGAGCCAATGCAACAACGCTTTGGCAGGCAACTATAAATAAGGTTAGTGCTGTTTTCATAATTTAAGTTTGTTTGTCTATCAGACTTAAAATTATCGCGATACGTTGCACCGACCGGTAAATTTTTTATCCGCCTTTCTTTTTAGGTGCCGATAAATAGTAATGCCACAGCAGCATGGTGGCTATAGTGCGATAGGGCTGCAATTGTGCAGCAACTTCAAGCACTTGTTCTCTGGTGGTATCTGGGGGGAGATTCTTTACACGCTTCAATGCGTTAACCGCCGCCAGATCGCCGACTGGAAAAACATCCGGATGCTTTAGAACAAATATGAGGTAAATATCGGCGGTCCAGTTGCCGATGCCTTTCAGTGCTACCAATTGTGTGCGTACTTCGTCATCGGGCATATCTTCCATATCTTCCAGCTTAAGCTGACCGCTCAGTAATGTTTCGGCGAGGTAACGGATATAAACCGTTTTTTGCCGGCTGCAATAACAGGCCCGCATTTCTTCGTCGGTAAGCAACAACAAACGCGCGGGGGTTAACTCACCTAATCGTTCCTTCAATTTATTTAAGGCCGACAAAGCCGACGCCAGCGACACCTGCTGCTCTAATATAATGTGCACCAAAGTTTCGAACGTATTAGGCCGCGACCAAAACGGCGGGTAACCATAAGCGGTAATAATAGCCTGAAGATGGGCGTCTGTAGCAGCGAGTTGGTCGCAGAGGGGATGAAATTGGGCCTGGGTAAACTTATTGATCATGTGATTGTTTCTAAAATTACTAACTTTTTTAGGATTTGGCGTTTACTTTTCTCAATTTTACTTTCCATGAATAACCTGCCGCCATTAGCTGAGCGTATGCGCCCAAGAAACCTGGATGATTATGCAGGGCAAAAACATTTGGTAGGCCCGGGTGCGGTTTTACGTAAGGCTATTGAATCGGGCGCGCTGCCTTCTATGATCTTTTGGGGGCCGCCGGGCGTGGGTAAAACCACGCTGGCTTACATTATATCGCAAACTTTAGACAGGCCATTTTTCTCTTTGAGTGCCATCAATTCGGGGGTAAAGGATGTGCGTGAGGTGATTGAAAAAGCCGCGTTGCTAAAATCAGGCGGACAAACCTTACCGGTACTGTTTATCGATGAAATTCATCGCTTCTCCAAATCGCAGCAAGATTCATTGCTGGGTGCGGTAGAGCGGGGCATTGTAACGCTGATTGGCGCTACGACCGAAAACCCGTCGTTCGAGGTTATCTCCGCGTTATTATCGCGCTGCCAGGTTTATATTTTACAGCCGCTGGAAGAAAGCGACCTGATGGGCCTGCTGAATAAAGCGATTAATGACGATGAACTATTGCGGCAAAAGAAAATAGAGATCAAAGAAAACGAAGCTTTGCTAAGATTGTCGGGAGGCGATGCGCGCAAGCTGCTCAATATTTTCGAATTGCTGGTAAATGGGTTAGGCGGTAAAAGCAAAAAAGTAATTATTACCAATGATGCGGTTCTGGAGCATGTGCAGCAAAACATGGCATTGTACGATAAAACCGGTGAGCAGCATTACGATATTATCTCGGCCTTTATTAAATCTATGCGGGGGAGCGATCCTAACGCAGCGGTTTACTGGCTGGCGCGGATGATTGTTGGCGGCGAAGATCCTTTGTTTATTGCGCGGCGTATGCTCATCCTGGCATCAGAAGACATTGGGAATGCCAATCCGAATGCGCTGCTGCTGGCTCAAAGTTGTTTTGAAGCAGTAAACAAGATCGGTATGCCAGAGTCGCAGTTGATCCTCTCACAAACGGCCATTTATTTGGCAACATCGGCAAAAAGCAATTCGGCTACCACGGCTATCGGCGCGGCAATTGCCATGGTAAAACAAACCGGCGACCTGCCTGTGCCGCTGCACCTGCGTAATGCGCCTACCAAACTGATGAAAAATATAGGTTACGGCAAGGATTATAAATATGCCCACAGCTACGAAAATAATTTCGTCGATCTCGACTTTTTGCCCGATGCCATCAAAGGCACAAAATTGTATGAACCGGGTAACAATGCACGCGAAAACGAATCAAAAGAGAAGTTAAAAAAACTTTGGGGCAACAGGTATAAGTATTGAGATCTTTAATATTTCGCACTTTTTTATCTGTCGTCAGATACAACCTCATGCTTTTTTAACTATCATTACGTATCAATTAATTCTTCCCTAAATCAAATGACGTTAACCTTTCTGCGGCACGAGTTAAAAGCTTTCTGGCGATCAAAAAACACAGGTAAAAGTATTGCGGTACAGGTGGTAATGGGGCTGATTATTCTTTACCTTTTTCTTAATCTTTTTATCCTCGGGCTATTTTTAAACGACATCCTCGCAAAGGTATTCCCTAAAGAACACCTGTTGGTATCGTTCTGCGGCATCATATTTTTGTATTTCCTGATCGACCTTTTTCTGCGCCTGCAACTACAGGAACTGCCCACCCTACGCGTACAGCCCTACCTGCAATTGCCCATCAAACGCAATTCAATCGTTAAATATCTTACGTTTACGGGGCTATTTTCGGTGTTCAACCTCTGGCCGCTTGTGCTGTTTGTGCCATTTATCGTAAAGATCGTCGTTACCGATTCCGGTGGACTGGCGGCGCTGGCATTTATTGTTTCGCTGATGGGGTTTACGGTTTTTAACAACTATTTTGCGCTGTATTTAAAACGGAAAAGCAACCTGAATGGCTGGATCTTCCTGATCGCGGCGGTTGTTATTATATTGATCGGTCTGTCTGATTTTCTGTGGCACCTGTTTTCTATCCGCCAATTCTCATACCTGTTTTTCGGGAATGTGATCACGCGCCCAGTGTTGGCGCTCGTTCCTGTGCTGCTTGGCGCGGCAATGTATTATCTCAACTTCCTTTATCTAAAGAATAACCTTTACCTGGAAGAACTTGGCTCGCGCAAAGCCGCCAAATATAAAAGCAGTACCGAATATCCTTTCCTCAATCGTTTCGGTAGCGTGGGTGACCTTGTTGCAAACGAACTCAAACTGGTATTCCGCAATAAAAGGCCGAGGTCGTCTTTTATTATGGGCCTGTTCTTTATGTTGTATGGGCTGTATTTTTATACCAACCCACAATTGAATACCGACGTTGCAAGGGTTTTCGCCAGCATGTTCATGACGGGGATCTTCATTATCAATTACGGACAGTTTATGTTTTCGTGGCAGGCCTCGCACTTTGACGGGCTGCTGGTAAGTAAGATCAGGTTTTCCGATTTTTTGAGGGCAAAGTATTTAATGTTCACCCTTGTGTCGGCCTTTTTCTTCGTGCTCACCACTCCATATGTTTATTACGGATGGAAAACGCTGCTCATCGAAATTGTTATGTTCCTTTGGAATATCGGCGTAAATACTACCATCGTGCTGTTCTTCGCCAATCGAAATTATAAACGTATCGATTTGTCAAAGGGCGCGGCGTTTAACTGGGAGGGGATAAGCGGCAATCAATGGATATTATCCCTTCCGTTATTGATTATGCCGTTCGTAGTGTACGGTCCGCTGGCGCTGCTGCATCATGGCGATATTGGCCTTGCTTTGCTGGCGGTAATAGGCGTGGTGTGCATTTTCACACGCCCGTTCTGGATAAAGAAACTGGAAAAAGATTTTTACACTAAGCGATATACAATTGCCGAAGGCTTCAGAAATAAATAATATGATAACAGTAACTAACCTTAGGAAGGTATATAACGGCGTAACGGTTGTAAACGTTCCGCACCTCGAGATCAGGAAAGGCGAAAGCATTGGCCTGGTGGGCAATAATGGCGCAGGTAAAACTACGCTGTTCCGTATGATGCTCGACCTGATCAGGCCAGAAGCCGGTGAGGTTTTATCAAAAGACGAAGTGGTAGCCGGGCACGAAAACTGGAAAACCTATACCGCCTCTTACCTGGATGAAGGCTTCCTGATAGATTACCTTACACCCGAGGAATATTTTTACTTTATAGGCGGGCTGCATCAGCAAAGCCGCGCACATGTGGATGATTTTCTCAATGGCATCGCCGATTTTTTTAACGGCGAGATCCTGAAAAAAGGCAAATATATCCGCGACCTGTCAAAAGGGAACCAATGCAAAGTTGGCGTAGCCTCATGCCTGCTGCAAAACCCCGAACTGCTGATGCTGGATGAACCGTTTGCTAATATTGACCCAAGTACGCAATTCAGGCTGAAGAGCATTGTAAAAGACCTGAATAAGAACAAAGGGGTTACCACCCTCATTTCCAGCCACGATCTTAACCACATTACCGATGTTTGCGACCGTATCCTGCTGATGGAAAAAGGCGTGATCATTAAAGATATTGCCACCAATTCGTCGACATTAACCGAACTGGAAGAATACTTTGGTGTAGGCCAAATGAGCAGTTTTGCCTCCGTAAAGGTCGATCCCGAAGAGAATCATTAATCTGTTAACTGAAAGCCGGGTTTACCGATCATATATGACTTACATTATCAGACAGGCCACTTTAGATGACGTGGCTACTATTATCGACCTTGCTGAAAGGACCTGGTGGCCGTCGTACTCGCCTATTTTAGAAAAAGAGCAGATCAGTTTTATGCTGAGTGAAATTTATTCGGCAGAAAAGATTGCCGCTCAAGTTGAAACCGGCGCTCAAATTTACCTGTTGTTGATTGAAGAAGGTAAACCTGTGGCTTTCGCAGCCTATTCCCCGCGCGACGAAAACCCGGATATTTACAAGTTGCACAAGCTATATTGCCTGCCCGAAACACAGGGCAAAGGCTATGGCAAAGTTTTGATAAACGAGGTGATGAATAAAACCCTCGAAGCCGGCAAGCACACACTCGATCTGAATGTAAATCGCTACAACAAAGCCAAAAATTTTTATGAAAAGATGGGCTTTACTGTGGCTTATGAAGAGGATATTGCAATTGGCCCGTATTGGATGAACGATTATGTGATGCGGAAGGAATTATAATAAAATCTGATTCCTCTCCCCCGGTCTGTGTCTCACAGGTCGCCTGGTGGATAGTCGCGGAGACACAATCACGGGGAAGGTGGATAAAAGACTTACAAAATTTTAAAACTTTGTAAGTTTGATCAATTCCTTTTATATAAAGAAAACTTAAGATGTAGCAAAATAATGCTACTTTAAGGCATTATTATTCAGCAATGCAGCCTTTCCTTAGCAAAAAATCCAATTTAAAGTTAAAAGTATTCGGTTGGTACCAGATAGTTGGCGGGATAGCCGGACTGTTACTTACTTTTTATCTTTTAGCTGGTACCAACCTATTAACAGGGCTTATCGTTATATTATTTTTAATAGCGTCAGGGCTTTATAGTTTTTCTATTTACTGTGGGAAACTGTTACTTACCGATAAATACCGAAAGGGCCTCAATCTATCTATTCTCAACCAGTCATTACAAACTGTTAGTATTACTTTATTCGGATACGGATATATGTATGTAGCAGGTCTGATGTTTTTTGCAGGGATAAAAGCAGAACACGGTGTAAAATTCACCTTTGATTTCGAGTTAACCTCATCGTGGCACTTACTTTTCAATTCAGGGGAATCTACTATGGAATTCGCCATTAACTTCGTTGCCATTTATCTGATCTATTTTGCCGATAAATTAATTTCTACTACAAAAAAAGAACAGGCCGCCTATAAAGATGCTTTATTAAGCGAGGATCAATTAGTACAGGAATAATTAATTAAAACACTTACCCCAACCTGTGTCTTCACAGGTCGCTTGGTAGATGTAGTGGATACACAACCACGGGAAGGATAGAAACATTACAACCTTTCAACTTTCCAACCTTACAACAACCTAAACAAATTCGTATTTTTGCAGTATGGATACCGAAGCTGTTAAGTTGCTGCAAGGACGTTATTGTAATTCGCTCACCGAATATTCGCGGTTTGTAACCCGCGAGGTTACCATTGGCGATGTGCCCATGGGGGGCAATAACCCCATCCGCATTCAAAGCATGACCACGACTGATACCATGGACACCCTTGGTACTGTTGAGCAAAGCATCCGCATGGTTGATGCCGGTTGCGAATACGTGCGCATCACCGCCCCAAGCATTAAAGAAGCCCAGAACTTAGCCGAAATAAAGAAACAGCTTCGCGCACGCGGTTACACCGTGCCACTGGTAGCCGATATTCATTTTACCCCCAACGCCGCAGAGGTTGCCGCACGTATTGTTGAAAAGGTGCGCGTTAACCCGGGCAACTACGCTGATAAAAAGAAATTTGACCAGATAGATTATACCGATGGCGAATACCAGGGCGAACTGGAACGCATCAATAAAAAATTTGCGCCGCTGGTAAAAATCTGCAAGGAATATGGTACTGCCATGCGCATAGGCACCAATCACGGTTCGCTGAGCGACAGAATCATGAGCCGTTATGGCGATACCCCGCAAGGTATGGTGGAATCGGCGATGGAATTTATCCGGATCTGTGAGTCTTTAAATTACTATAACCTCGTGATCTCGATGAAATCGAGCAATGCGCAGGTGATGGTACAGGCTTACCGCTTATTGGTTGAAACCATGGTGGCCGAAGGCATGAATTATCCGCTGCACCTCGGCGTTACCGAGGCAGGCGACGGTGAAGACGGCCGCATTAAATCGGCTGTGGGTATTGGCACTTTGCTGGAAGATGGCCTGGGTGATACGGTACGCGTATCGTTAACCGAAGAGCCTGAAGCAGAAGCGCCGGTGGCAATTGCATTGGTAGAGCGATACTCGGAGAGGGCGAAAGGGGAAAGGTTAAAGGTGAAAGGTGAAAATGGAAAAGGCCCTTCACCTTTCACCTTTAACCTTTCGCCTTCGACTCATAACCCATACGAATACAAGCGTCGCCATACCTATGAGGCCAATGCCTTTATTGGCGGGCACATGGTTCCGAGGATAGTTGTTGATCTATCAGATAAAAATTTAAAAGACCCGGCAATTTTAGCTGACGCAGGTTATTTGTATGCCCCGCTCCTTGATAAATACAACATGGGCGAGCAATCGGTCGACTTTGTTTATTTCGGTGACCAGTTGCCATCGTTTAACCCTCCGGCTAACCTGAAACAACTGTATAATTACCCAACCTGGCAAAAGCTGGCCGACAAAAGCATGTGCCATCCTTTGTTCACGTTAAATGAATACGTTGATGCTGAAGATCGCTCTTCGGCCTTAAACCTTGTGAGGCTTAAAGCAGCCGATATCAATTCAGATGAATTTGGCGCGTTACCTTTCGATCAATCGCTGGTGTTTGTTTTGGAAACTGATTCCGTGACCGGCATGACCGATCAGCGCTCGTTCTTCTTTAAAATGGAGGAACTGGGGCTGGACGTTCCGGTAATTATAAAACGCGACTATGCTTTTGATGAGGCGTTAAGCTCTGAAATCAAAACACAAAACCTGCAACTGTATGCCGCTACCGATATGGGCGCGCTTTTGGTTGATGGTTTCGGTGATGGAATCTGGATTGACAGCCCGCAGGTGGAAACCAAAGTAATTACCTCGACAGCCTTCGGCATTTTGCAGGCTACGCGCTCGCGCATTTCCAAAACAGAATATATCTCCTGCCCAAGCTGCGGCCGCACATTGTTCGACCTGATGGTGACTACGCAGATGATCCGCAGTCGCACCAGTCATCTCAAGGGATTAAAAATCGGTATTATGGGCTGTATCGTGAACGGCCCCGGCGAAATGGCCGATGCCGATTATGGTTACGTAGGTTCGGGAACGGATAAGGTTACACTGTACCGCGGCAAAGAAGCCGTGAAAAAGAACATCAACTCGGCCAATGCGCTTGATGAACTGATAGGCATCATTAAAGAAGATGGCAACTGGATAGAACAAGACGCGCTTTAAACGTCAATCAACAGGGTTGAAAGTTGCAAAAAGATTGGCAGCTTCGGCTAAATTGTTGAGCGGCACATAATCACAAACTTCTGCATATTCGCCCCACATCTTTTGCACTTCGGGATTTTGATGAGCTCTGGCAATAGCGTCATCGCTCAGCCATTCAAATACTTCAACTATAGTTCCATCGGCAGTTTCCGCAATTACAGGTATGCGATTTGTAACCAGACCTTCGGCCAAAAGGCGTGGTACGTGGCTCTTGGACAGTGCTTTTAAAGCATCTGCTTTGCCGGGCTTTGGCTTATATGCTACGATAACTATGCGTCCCATAAAAATAAAAAAAATTGCCTGATAAGAAACTAAAGCTACCCGCAAAACGTATATACGCCAAAGGCGTATCCGGTAACTACAGGTAACTAAAGTTAGCATTAAACACATTATATTCCGATACTCTCACTATATAAATGACTAATAAAAAAATTGCGGCGAATTGCAGTTCCCCTAAAATATTCGCGTTCGTTTTACGCTCACTCCTGCTTTTAATTCCATTCTTTCCCTTCGCGCAAATTTCTGACGTAAGGTTCAGGCATATCAGCAATGAACAGGGGCTTTCCAACAGTACCATCAACTGTATTTTTCAGGATAGCCGCGGCTTTATCTGGTTTGGCACGCGTGATGGATTGAATCGTTACGATGGCATAAATGTATTGGTGTATAAAACCAAGCCAGGCGATGCCGCCAGCATCAGCGACAATTTTATCCGCTGCATGTATGAAGATGCCTCGCACAGAATTTGGATCGGGACGTCAGCAGGCTTAAATGTTTTTAACCCTGTTACTAATGCCTTTACCCGTTATGTGCACAAAAAGAACGACAATAGCACCATTGCCAACGATATCGTTTCGGCTGTCAACGCCCTCGATGCGGACCACTTACTGATAGGGACATTAGGTGGCGGTCTCGACATTTTCGACATCAAAACAAACACCGTAAAGCACAACCGTTACAACAGGAAAATTAAAAACTCCATAAGCAACGATACGGTAAGCTGCATTTATACTGATAAACGTAAAAATATCTGGCTCGGCACCGAAAGCGGACTTAACCGATTTGACGCCGGCGACATGACGTTCAAATCTTTTGGGAGCGCGAAAATAACTGCGATAGCCGAGGACAAGCAGAGCAATTTATGGATCGGCACCGCGGATCAGGGCTTACTGGTTTACAATGCGCCGTTTGATAAGTTCAAAACAATTAAACATGAAGACGCTAAGGAAGGGAGTCTTTCGGGTAACATGGTGCTAAGCCTGCTCGGCGATAAAAATGGCGATATCTGGGTAGGTACCACTAATAAGGGCATGAATTTTTACGATGCTAAAACCGGCATTTTTCACAAATACTTCCCCAAGGCAGATAACATGGGAAGTTTGTCGAACACCACCGTTTCGGCGTTTTTAGAAGATAACCAGGGCAATCTTTGGATAGGCACCCATCGGGGCGGCATCAATTTATATCCTCACAACATTGATAAATTCAAGCTTTTTCGCGAGGGCGTGGACGGCAAAAGCCTGAGCTACAACGATGTGAAGGCTTTCTTTCAGGATAAAAAAGGTAACATTTGGGTGGGTACTGATGGAGGCGGGCTTGATCTTTTTGACAGGGCTGCCGGCACTTTTCGTCATTATAAGAATCAACCGGACAATCAGTCGAGCCTTTCGTCGGATGCTGTACAATGCATTGCCGAGGATGCGCAGGGTAAAATATGGATAGGTACCTGGGGCGACGGCCTGAACATGCTCGACCCTGCAACCGGCAGATTTACCCGCTTCAAAAATAATCCGAAAGACCCATCGTCTATAAGTTCCGACTTTTTGCAGCGGCTCTATCTCGACAGCAAAGGAAACTTTTGGGTTGCTACCTATTTTGGCGGCCTTAATTTGTTGAATACCCAAACGCATAAATTCACGCGGATAATCAAAGCTCCCGATGGCAAAACCAGCCTGCATGGAAAAAATATTGTCGCTATAGATGAAGATCATGACGGCAATGTTTGGTTTGGCACTGACGACGGCGGTCTGAATCGTTATAATCTGAATGCTAAAAGCTTTAAACATTACCTGGAACACGAGAAGAAAAAAACTGATTCAAGGGTATTGTTCACCGATCATAATGGCGATTTCTGGGTGGGTATGGCGGGTTTATACAGGTTTGATAAAAGGGAAGACAAGTTTAAGCTGTTTACAAAAAGCAACGGCCTCGATCAGTTATTCATCAAAGGCATAGCCGAGGGGAACAAACTGAATTTGTGGATTTCAACTTCGTCGGGTTTATTCAAGATCAATCCTCAAACCAAAGCCGTGCGGGCATTTAACACCTGGGATGGTTTGCAGGGGATGGAATTCGAGGCAAACTCTTACCTGAAAACTACCGATGGCGAGATCTATTTTGGCGGTGTACGAGGATTCAACAGCTTCTATCCGGATGACATTACTACAAACAAATTTGTGCCTCCGGTTTATATTACCGATTTCCAGATCTTTAATAAAAGCGTATTACCGGGCGTCAAAAATTCCCCGCTAAGAACTGACATCAGCTTTACTAAAGATGTTAAGCTGAATTATCAGCAATCGTCTATCTCGTTCACATTTGCTGCCCTCAATTACGTAATTACCCGCAATAACCAGTATTACTACAAGCTGGAAGGACTGGATAAGGATTGGGTAAAAGCAGGCATGGAACGCCGGGCCAGCTATACTAACCTCGACCCCGGTACCTATACCTTTAGGGTGAAGGGTTCTAACAACGATGGCGTTTGGAACAACGAAGGAGCAAGCCTTGTAATTGAAATTACGCCGCCTTTTTGGGCAACGCTATGGTTCAGGATGCTGGCATTTTTAATTGTGGTGCTCGCTATTTACGTATTTTATGCCTATAGGATCAATGTTATTGAAAAACAAAAAAAGGAACTGGAAAGGCAAGTTAAAGAGCGTACTGCCGAGGTAACGGTACAATCGCACGAATTAAAGCTGCAATCGGACGAGCTGCATACGCTGAACGAAGAGCTTACAGCGCAATCAGAAGCGCTGCAGCAAATTAACACGAAACTGACCGAACAGCAGCAACAGGAACGCGAGGCACGCATGGAAGCTGAAAAAGCTAACCAGGCGAAAAGTATATTCCTGGCTACCATGAGCCACGAGATCCGCACGCCGATGAATGGAGTTATAGGTATGGCGTCGCTGCTTTCAGAAACGAAATTGAATACTGAGCAGCGCGAATACACAGACACCATTATTAACAGTGGCGAAAACCTGCTGAGCGTGATCAATGATATTCTCGATTTTTCGAAGATAGAATCGGGTAAGATGGATTTGGAACAGGAGGATGTTAACCTGCGAAACGCCATTGAAGAAGTGATGGATCTGTTCCTGATCAAAGCATCGGAAAAAGGCCTCGATCTGATCTATCAGCTTGATGAAGATGTGCCTACGCATGTTATGGGCGATGGCCTGCGCATAAAACAGATTTTGATCAATCTTATCAATAATGCGCTTAAGTTCACATCAACAGGCGAGATATTTGTAAAAGTAAGTTTGCTGGAAAAAAGGACGGATGGCGTTGTCGTTATCGGTTTCAGCGTACGCGACTCAGGGATTGGCATCCCCGCTGAAAAGCTGGACAAACTGTTTAAGGCCTTTTCGCAGGTAGATTCCTCGACTACGCGCAAGTACGGCGGCACGGGGCTTGGCCTTGCTATTTCGCAAAGGCTGGCTGAGCTGATGGGTGGCGACATTGCGGCCAAAAGCAGCTATGGCGAAGGGTCGGAATTTACATTCACCATTACAGTAACGTTGAGCAACAACCCGGCTCCCGTTTTGCAATTATGCAACCTTTCTCAATTTGCAGGTGTACCGGTACTCATCATCGATGATAATAAAACCAATCTCAGCATCCTGAAAACGCAGTTGGAACTCTGGAAGCTTGAGCCGGTAACGGCGTCATCGGCTATGGAGGCCCTGGAGATTTTGGCAAAGGGATCCACTTTCAAACTCGTGATCACCGATATGGAGATGCCAGAAATGGACGGCGTTGACCTGGCTAAGGCCGTAAAGGCAAAATATAACAAGTTACCGATGATTATGCTGAGCTCTATCGGAGATGAAACACGGAAAAAATTCCCGCATTTATTTTCATCGGTGCTGGTAAAGCCCGCTAAACGCCATCATTTATGTAAGGCTATTCAGGCCGCTCTGAGCGATACAACAGTTACCACAGTTGATGAAAAACCATCCGGTAATATGCTAACCACGGATTTTGCTGAAGAACATCCATTAAATATATTGGTTGCCGAGGATAACATGGTGAACCAAAAATTAATTGAAAGGATATTGCTCAAACTGGGTTACACCTGTGACGTTGCTGAGAACGGATTAATAGCCCTTGAAAAGATAAACGAAAAAGCCTACGACACAGTACTAATGGATATCCAGATGCCCGAAATGGATGGGCTGGAAGCCACGGCCTCTATCCGCAAAAAAGACATCAAACAACCATACATTGTTGCCATGACGGCCAACGCTATGACAGAGGATAAGGAAATATGCCTGCAAAGCGGCATGGACGATTACCTGGCCAAACCTATGAAACTGGAAGAGGTGATGCGTGTGCTGAAGAAAGCGGCAGCGCGGGTTTAGGGCTTAATCCTTCAACAAAATATTTAAAACCCTGCCGGCCTTATTTGGTTAGTTTGATATAAACAAACCGGATATTATGGCGAAGAACGTAGCCGACCAATTGGTTGAAATGCTGGCGAATGCCGGAATAAAAAGAATTTACGCCGTTACAGGCGACAGCCTGAATAATGTAAATGATGCCGTTAGGCGTCAGGGCGGCATTGAGTGGATCCATGTAAGGCATGAGGAAGCAGGCGCATACGCGGCAGGTGCCGAAGCCCAGTTAAATGGCATAGCCTGTTGCGCGGGCAGCAGCGGACCAGGTCATGTACATTTGATCAATGGGCTTTATGATGCTCACCGCTCCGGGTCTCCGGTAATTGCTATCGCCTCGACAGTGGCCAGCTTTGAGTTCGGCACTGATTATTTCCAGGAAACCAACACCATTAAACTTTTTGACGATTGCAGTGTGTACAACCAGATTGCCACCACACCGAAACAATTGCCCCGGATGCTGCAGGGAGCCATTCAGGCTGCTGTTCATCAAAAAGGCGTTGCCGTGGTAGGCTTGCCCGGCGACCTGACCATGCAGGATGCGGAAGAGATCAATACTGCTACAGAAGTTTTCAAATCCAGTGCTACCGTTACTCCTGCTAAAGAAGACCTGCAAAAACTGGCCGGCCTGATTGCCGGGAGCGATAAAATCACCATTTTTTGCGGTATCGGCTGCGCCGATGCGCACGATGAGGTAGTTGAACTTTCAAAAAAGATAAATGCACCTGTAGGATATTCCTTCAGGGCTAAAATGGATATCCAGTATGATAATCCGAACGAGGTAGGGATGACCGGCTTGCTCGGGTTGCCTGCCGCCTTTCATGCTATGAACGAAAGCAGCTTGCTGCTGCTCCTCGGTACTGATTTCCCCTATACCATGTTTATGCCGGCGGATTGTAAGATTGTACAGGTTGATACCAAACCCGAACGCATAGGTCGCCGGGCGAAGGTTGACCTGGGGCTCCACGGCTCGGTGAAAGATACCCTGACCGCACTTTTGCCATTGATTGACCAAAAGCAGGATGGCAGCTTTTTAAAGGCACAGCTGAAGGTTTACGGCGAGGTAAAGAAGAAAATGCAGACCTATGTTAATGATGCCGGTAAAAAAGAGATGATCCACCCTGAATTTGTGGCAAGCGCAATAGATAAACTTGCCGCGAAGGACGCCATTTTTACGGTTGATACCGGCATGTGCTGCGTTTGGGGCTCGCGGTATATCACCGCAACAGGTAAGCGCAAAATGTTAGGATCGTTCAATCATGGATCAATGGCCAATGCCATGCCGCAAGCCATTGGCGCGGCGCTGGCCAGTCCGGGTACGCAGGTAATAGCCCTTTGTGGTGACGGTGGCCTTTCCATGCTGCTGGGCGACCTGGCTACTATCACCCAATACAAACTCCCTATAAAAATTATCGTATTCAATAACCGCTCGTTAGGCATGGTGAAGCTGGAAATGGAAGTTGCCGGCCTGCCCGATTGGCAGACTGATATGCATAACCCCGACTTTGCGATGATAGCGCAGGCAATGGGCATTAAAGGCTTCACGGTAACCGACCCCGCCAATGTGGAACAGGCTTTAAAGGAAGCCTTTATGTATAAGGGCGCCGCATTGGTAAACATTATGACCGACCCCAACGCGCTGGCCATGCCGCCAAAAATAGAATTTGAACAGGTAAAAGGCATGGCGCTGTCAATGACCAAACTGATCCTCAACGGCCGCATGGAAGAGGTACTGGATACCGTTAAGGCCAACTATAAGCATTTGAAGGATGTGATTTAGTGATCGCCCCTTAAAAGAAGAGCCCTTGCAAAATCGCAAGGGCTTTTCTTTTTTATTTTTTCTCAGGGAGAAGAATAAATTTTATCAGGTTGGTACCGCTTAAATATTTATTAGCGGCATCTTTGGTGCTTTGCGGCGTTATACCGCTCAGGCTGCTCACATGCTTTAATATGGCATCCGGATCTTCCTGGTTTTGGGCTGAAGCGCCTAAAAATCCGGCCCAGAAAATATTCTCTTTCATTTGCACCTGCATTGAACGGGCATCCTCGGCAACGAACTTATCGATGTCGGCCTGTACTGCGCCGCTTTGTTTCAGCTTGTTCACTTCGTCGAGGGCATCACTGATCAGTCTGTCAACATCTGCCGGAGCGCAGGTAAAAGATACGGTGAAGCTAAAGCGGCTGTTCGGGATCTTTTTATAGTTGGCCCTTACGCCCGGCGCATAGGTGCCGCCGTCTTTTTCACGAAGACGGTCGAGCAGCCTGATCTGTAAGATCTCTTCCAGTGCATCGATCTGAATGTTGTTCAGGTCGTTATAATCATAAGCGCCGCTGAACACCATTTGCACGCTGGCTTTTTCGCCGATGCCTTTGTTTACGGTTTTGGTGATCTGTCCACCCGGCGGCACAATGTTAAGGTTCTTGTAAGTTTCCTTTTTATTGGTTGATGGCAAACCGCCCAGGTATGCTTCGAGATATGGCTTTAATACCTCTACATCAAAGTTTCCTACAAATGTGAAGGTAAACCCGCTGGCATCGCCAAAGCGATCTTTATAAAAAGCGTAAGCTTTATCGAGCGATGCTTTATTCAGCCTTTCAGGCGTTACTACCATCTCCCGGAAATTATGGTTATTAAGCGTTGCCGAAATGGTATCCTGGAATACGCTGCCGGGATTGACGCCGCGGGTAGCCAATAAGGCATTTGTTTGGCTGATGTTTGCCTGCCACACATCGGCATCCTTGCGGGGTTGAGTGAAATACAGGTAAATGAGCTGCATTGCCGTCTCAAAGTCGCGCGGTGTTGTGCTTGCGGTTATTCCCTGGGCAAAATCGCTGATATACGGCGATACCGTCACATTTTTACCACTCAGGATCTTATTCAACTGAATCTGCGTAAAATCAGCTATACCGCTTTCGCCAACAATTCCGCCGGCAAGTTCGGCCGAAGTATAGTCGTCATCACTGGCTAATGATGTACCGCCAAAGCTGTATCCGTTTATCAATACCTGGTCGTTTTTAAACTTGGTAGGTTTTAATATCACCTTCACCCCATTACTCAGGGTGTAGGTTGTAGTTCCGATCAGACTATCAACTTTAGTCCCGGTTATTTTACCGCCTGTTGGCCTAACAGCCAGAAGCGGCTTATCAGTTGTATTATCTACGTAAGCGGTAACGCCTTTGCCGGCAGTGGCAATCCAGTCTAATATGGTTTTTTCGTTAGGCAACTTATCCTTTTCGCTTTCGGGTGCCTCAACAATAACAACCCTGTTCTGATCGCTCACAAATTTGCCTGCCAGTGCGTTCATTTCGGCCAGCGAAATCCTGCTGATGTTATTTACATAAAAGTTATACTCGAACGACAATCCGGGAATTGCTTCACCGGTAATAAAGTTTTGCTGATACTCGCCCACAAAATTAGCCGAGCGGGTTTTATCCCGCTCACGGTAAGCGTTGTCAATACCAACCAGGGCATTTTGTTTAGCTCTTTCCAGTTCGGTAAGTGTAAAACCAAAGCGGCGTACGCGCTCAGTCTCAGCCACGGCAGCTTTTACGGCAGTTTCCAGGCCACCGGGTTTCGCTACGGCAATGGTAGTGAAAGCGTCCTGCTTACCGATAAACGGACCATAACTGCTTTGTCCATAAACAAACGGTGGCGTAGGCTTTTGAGTAAGTTCGCTCATGCGGTCGTTAAGCATCTGGTTAAATAACTGGATGCGGATGCCCTGCATAAAATCGGCAGCGGTTTTGATAACCGTTTGCGGATGTTTTACTATGATCTCGGCCAGGGTGTAAGGAAACTCCTTATCAGTAGCTATTTTCACAGCAGTACCCGGTGTCGGCGGGACCGAGTAAACAGTACGCGGTTTTTCGCCTGCCGGGTTTTGCAGCGATGAAAAATTACGCTTGATAAGTTCAATTACGCGCGCCGGGTCAAAATCGCCAACGGCAATCACCGCCTGCAGATCGGGGCGATACCAGTCATGGTAAAAGCTTTTAATGGCTTCGGGCTTAAAGGTTTTAAGAATATCCTCTTTTCCTATCGGGATGCGCTGCGCATAACGTGAATTATTCAGCAACACCGGGTAAGTCTGGTTGCTCAAGCGCTCCTGCGCATTTTTACCGTTGGCCAGCTTTTCGCCGAGCACAACGCCGCGCTCAGCATCAATTTCTTTTGGGTCGAAGGTTTGATAGGCGGCCCAGTTGGCCAAAATATTAAAGCCTTTTTCGAAAACATCAACACTATCGGTAGGAAGCGGCAATTGGTAAACTGTTTCATCGAACGAAGTATAGGCGTTCAGATCAGCGCCAAATTTCACGCCCGATTTTTGCAGGAAACTTACGAGGTCGTTTTTAGGGAAATCGCGCGTGCCGTTGAAGGCCATGTGTTCGGTAAAATGCGCCAGACCCTGCTGATCGTCGTTTTCCAGAACCGAGCCTACCTTATTCACGAGGTAAAGTTCAGCGCGGTTTTTGGGTTCAGTATTTTTACGGACGTAATAGGTAAGTCCGTTGGGCAACTTGCCGATGATAACCTCAGGATCTGTAGGGAGCGCTCCGGCGAGCGCATTTACTACACGTTTCTGTTCAACGCCGGCGGGTTTAGTTTTAGGCGAGGGGGACGGCGCAGGCTTTTTTCTAACCTGTGCAAAGGCTCCGCCCGAAGCCATCAGCAAAGCCAAAGCCGCCGCGGTAATTTTATGGTTTAATTTCATTTCCTTAATCAGGGTATAATTCTGCTAAGATGCAAAACGGATAACTTAGTTACAAATTATACGCGATGATTAAGATTTGAAATGATTTACGGGACTTGAACCATACCGCGTTATTGCGTACGAAACAATCCTTACACCTATTTCTGAACCATGATTCACTTGATTTCAGGATTGAAGGATTTTATAAGAGAATGTGGGATAGGGAAAATATCTCAATCATGTAAGTCAAGGTTCAGAATAATGGCGTTGTCTGCGGCCCGGGCTTAACGTTCATACGCCTGCAGGCCTGGTGCTTTGGGCCGGCCAGATGGCGAATTTGGTGAAAAAAAAGCCCGGTCGATTTCTTTATCGCCGGGCTTTGTGCTTATCGCTCTATCGGTGAAATCATCTTCAAATCAGTGTAATCATCTACTAATAGTGATACCGTACAAAGGCCTCCATGGCCTCATATTCTGCCATGCCCAGCTTATCATAAGCGTGGGCTGTTTCCCTGGTCCGGTCTTCTGCCCGCACCCAGAACTCCCTGGCATCATCGCCCGGGAATACCGGCCTGTCCTTCTGGCTCTGGTGTTTAAAAATGGCATTACGCTTGCGGATCACTTCCTGGGGCGATAAAGGTACCGCCATCTCGATCTCCCACGTTTCGAATTCCAGCCAGGCTCCCCTGTACATCCACAGCCAGCAGTCCTTTACCCACTCTTCTGTCTCCTGCAGCCGTTTCAATGCCGCCAGAACGATCTTGAAACACACCAGGTGCGTCCCGTTCGGGTCGGCAAAGTCGCCCGCCGCAAAGATCTGGTGCGGTTTTACCTGTTGCAGCAGGTCCATCGTGAGCTGGATGTCCGCTTCGCCTGCCGTGTTCTTCTTGATCTTCCCGGTTTCATAGAACGGCAGGGCCATAAAGTGGATATGGTCGTCCTGTAAGCCTGCATACCTTGCGCCGGAAATGGCTTCCGTCTTCCTGATGAATCCTTTTACATCCCTGATCTCCTGTGTATCGATCTGGTTAGGCTGTTTGGTGGGAATAAAGGCCCGCATGTCTTCATATACCTTGATGAGCTTGGTATTGTCCTCACCGATACTTTTGTTAAAGTCGATGGCGAATTCTACGAATCTCAGCACATCATCATCCCATACTGCCGTATTGCCCGAGGTTTGGTAGGCTACGTGTACATCATGCCCCTGGTCAACTAACCGGATAAATGTTCCACCCATCGAGATCACGTCATCATCCGGGTGCGGGGAGAAGATGATCGACCGCTTTTGTTTGGGGTTGGCTCTTTCGGGCCTTTGCCTGTCGTCCGAGTCGGGTTTGCCGCCCGGCCAGCCCGTAATGGTATGCTGCAGTTGATTAAAAATGTCGATATTGATGTTATAGACCGGGCCTTGTTCTACGGCCAGCTGGGCCATGCCGTGGTTATTGTAATCTTCTTCGGTGAGTTTAAGGATCGGTTTGCCCAGCTTATCTGCCAGCCAGATCACCGCTTTCTTTTTCAGGTTGTTTTCCCATACGCAGTCTTTAACCAGCCATGGGGTATTGAACCTGGTCAGCGAGCTTGCTGCAGGGGCATCCAGTACAAATTCCACATTGTCACTTAATTGCAAATAGGTGGCCGGTACCTCGCCGGACATTTCGCCTTCTACCGCCTTTTTGATGATCGGGGCCTTCTTCTGGCTCCAGGCCATCAGGATGATCTCCCTGGCCTTGAAAATGGTGCCGATCCCCATCGTGATGGCTTTGGTGGGTACGTTCTGTTTACCACCGAAGTCCCTCGAGGCATCGCTCCTGGTCAGGTCGTCCAGCGTTACCAGCCTTGTGCCCGAGTTGGGTGCCGAGCCCGGCTCGTTAAAGCCGATGTGACCCGTACGGCCGATCCCCAGGATCTGCAAATCCAGCCCGCCCAGGTCGGTGATCTTTTTTTCGTATTCCAGGCAAAACGAGGCTACGTCTTCCAGTGCCAGGGTGCCATCGGGGATATGCACGTTTGCTTTGTCGATATCTACGTGACTGAACAGGTTCTCGTTCATGAACGTTACATAGCTCTGTGCTGCCGTGGGCTGCATCGGGTAGTATTCGTCCAAATTGAAGGTGATCACCTGTTTAAAGCTCAGCCCTTCTTCCTTGTGCTGACGTACCAGCTCGGCATAAACGCCTATCGGCGTTACTCCGGTCGCCAAACCAAGGATCGTCTTTTCGCCTTTCGCTGTCTTTTCCCTGATCAGCTTCGCTATGCGGCCGGCTACCGCTACCGACGCTAACTGCTGGTCCGCATACACCGTTACCGGTAACTTCTCATAGCGCGTCTCTTCTAATAAATTTAATCTCGCCATCTTGTGGGTTAAGTTGGAGTCCTGAATTAGTGCAGCTACAGGACTGATTGTTGGTTTAAACAAATATATATTTAAATTATGCCCGTCAAATTAAAATTGGCAGAAAATTAAAGCGCAAACGTGTGCGTTATTGCAGTTTTCCTTAATTTAACCCTATGCTATCCCTCAACAAAAATCTGCAAAAGCTTATCGGCCTCGCCCAAAAAACAGAAAAGCTGGGAATCGGCCTCATGTCGGGCACCTCGCTCGACGGGTTGGATATTGCCCTTTGCAGCTTTACGGGCAGCGGATTGCAAACTAAATTCAAGCTGCTTAACTTCATTACGATACCTTACAAGGAGGATTTTAAAACGGAGGTGCAGCAGATATTTGCTAACAGACAGGCCGATCTGGAAAGGGTTTGTTTGTTGAATGCTTTTATCGGCACCTTTCACGGCGAATTGGTTTTACAAGCATTGGGAGAATGGAATATCGATCCACAAACCATCGATTTTATTGCCAGTCACGGCCAAACCGTTTACCATGCGCCAAAGCGGCTGCACAAACAAGCCGGTTATCCTAACGCTACGCTGCAAATCGGCGACGGCGATCACCTCGCTATGAAAACGGGTATCACCACCATCAGCGATTTCCGCCAAAAGCACATCGCCGCCGGTGGCGAAGGCGCACCACTTGCCTTATACGGCGATGTTTTGCTCGGCAGCAAGCCCGGCGAAAACCGAATCCTGCTCAACATAGGCGGTATTGCCAATTTAACATGGCTGCCCGCAGATGGCAATTACCAAAATATTCTATGCACAGATATTGGTCCCGGGAACACGCTGATCGATGCAGCATGCCGTAAGTATTTCGATAAACCGTTTGATGAGGATTCAAAAATTGCCTTATCGGGTAAAATAAATACTGTTTTATTGGCGGCATTGCTTGATCATCCTTTCTTTAAAGAGGCTGCCCCAAAAACCACCGGACCAGAACTCTTCAGTTTAACTTATATTGAAAACGCACAGCAGGCCTCGGGTACTGCCGGCATTAGCAAAGAGGATTTAGTATGCACGCTTAGTGCTTTCACTGCGCAATCGATTGTCAATTTTATTGTTGAACATTTTAATGGCGATAATATCAACCTGTTTACCAGCGGCGGCGGTGCGAGGAATATTTATATCGACAATTATCTTAAAAAAGAATTTCCGCATTTTACCATTGCACAAACAAATACATTGGGCATTGACCCGGATGCTAAAGAAGCTATCCTGTTCGCCTTATTGGGCAACGAGGCTTTGTGCGGCGAGCCTATAGCCATTGGAAATAACCCGGCTGTTTTGATGGGCAAGTTTAGTTTTCCGGTATGAGGTGCTATTATATTTTTACAATTATAGCCCCTGCCGCATTACCAAGGCATTGCAAAAACAATAAGAATAGTTTAGTATTGCAATAACTATCGAATTACACTAAGTAGCCGGTAGTTGTAACTGATCAACCAAACTTACAATGAAAAAATATTTACTCGCACTCGCATCCGTTTGCTGCATTGGCAGCGCGGCTCTTGCCCAGCCTGAGCCTGCGGCACCAAAAAACACTAACCCAATTTCGAAAAGCCGCATCCTGGCTGTTGATTCGGCTGTGGTTACCAAGCACCAGGTTACTATTAAGGGCAAGCTTATTCCTTACACAGCAACCGCCGGCAGCATGCCGATATGGGATAACGACGGCCGCCCCATTGCCGGTGTATTTTACACCTATTATGAGCGCGATGACGTTACCGACCGCTCCACACGCCCGCTGGTAATTTCGTTCAACGGCGGGCCTGGCACGCCTTCGGTTTGGATGGAGATCGGGTACACCGGCCCGCGTTTGTTGAATATCGATAACGAAGGCTACCCTATCCAGCCTTATGGCATGGGCGAAAATAAAAACTCTATTCTCGACGTTGCCGATATCGTTTATCTCGACCCGGTAAACACCGGCTATTCGCGTATCGTTGATAAGGGCACACCCGGCACTAAATTTTTTGGCGTTAACGAGGATGTTAAATACCTTGCCGAATGGATCAATACCTTCGTTACCCGTAAAAACCGCTGGGCATCGCCTAAGTTTCTGATCGGTGAGAGCTATGGTACTACCCGTGCATCGGGTTTGGCGCTGGAACTGCAGGAATCGCAATGGATGTACCTGAACGGCGTGATCCTGGTATCGCCAACCGATCTGGGTATCGAGCGCAGCGGCCCGGTACAGGCAGCGCTTAAATTGCCTTATTTTGCTGCAACCGCATGGTACCATAACACTTTAGCGCCAGAGTATCAGCAAAAAGATGTAGCCGCATTTTTACCCGAAGTAGAGAAATTTACTATTGATGAGCTGATCCCGGCACTGTCGCGCGGTGGTTTTATCGATGATGCACAGCGCACTGCTATCGCCGCCAAAATGTCGAAATACTGCGGAATCTCTGCCAAAGTTATTCTGGATAATAACCTCGATGTTTCTTATGATCTGTTCTGGAAAGAGCTGCTGCGCGATAAAGGTTTCACTATCGGCCGTTTAGATTCACGCTACAAAGGTATCGACAGGCAGACCAGCGGCACCAGCCCCGATTATAATGCCGAATTGGTGGCATGGTTACATGCCTTCACCCCTGCCATCAATATTTACCTGCGCAACGAGCTGAATTATAAAACCGACATTAAATACAACATGTTCGGTAACGTTTGGCCATGGGATAACAAAAACGACCACGTTGGCGAAAACCTGCGCCAGGCCATGGCTCAAAACCCGTACCTGCATTTGTTGGTTCAATCAGGTTATTATGATGGCGCCTGCGATTACTTCAACGCCAAATACAGCATGTGGCAAATGGACCCAAGCGGCCGCCTGAAAGACCGTATGAAATGGGAAGGCTACAAAAGCGGGCACATGATGTACCTGCGTAAGGACGATCTTGCCGTGGCGACAGAAAACCTGCGAAAATTCATCGCAGAGTCTGTTGCCAAACCAGGAACTCCGGCTAAATATTAGTCCCCCCCAACCTCTCTGAGGAAGAGAGAGCTAAAAAAGCTGCCCGTTACCCAGGGCGGCTTTTTTATTTTGAAAACATGAACGATGCTTAAATGTTACTAATACTATAAATTATTTCGTACCATGAAAACATTGTCAATAATATTAGGATTATTCTTCTCATTAACCGTAGCCACACAAACTCAGCTCCCTCATGGAACCGTGTACGGTTTGAAACCCAATACGGGCGGTATGCTTGACGCCACCAAACTAGAAGCCTTTATGGGCCCAAAGGTTCGCATCAGCACTACGATAAAAGGTAAAGTAGCCAATGTTACCAATACTACAGGCGGCTGGTTTACCATTGATGCCGGCAATGGGAAGGTTATTGCCGCTCATTTTAAGAATGCAGGCATTAACATACCCGCCGCTTTAAAAGGTAAAACAATAATTGCCGAGGGCGTTGCCTCGCGCCAGTTTATTGCCGATGACGGACAACACTTTGCAGGCGATACCGTAAACGGCAAAAAGCAGCATAAAGTAAGCGCCGATGCCAAACATAAACTTGATTTTGAAGTACGCGGGCTGATGGTAGAATAATAACGCCATTTTTCTCGGATTCGCGGTGCTCTCTGTTCCTTCTTCGCGCGCGCTGCGGTTAAATTCGCATTGGCCACGTAGACCAGCATGTATTTTGTAACAAAAAAGATACTGCAAACAAGAATGAATTGCTAAACAGCTATATTGGCAGTTAATTAACCGGTTGAATGAATTGCGGGTAAGTCATTGTGCGTCACCGCGTATCATTCGCCAGATATCAACTGACCTTAATAGCATGAAAAAAATCTTTACCCTGTTACTCCTCCCGGTGTGCACCGGCGTATTTGCGCAAAAACTGGGCACACTATCCGTCGAAAAAATAATGCGCGACCCAAAATGGATTGGCATTGCGCCATCAAACATCCGCTGGAGCAACGACAGTAAAAAGGTATATTTTAACTGGAACCCTGAAAGTGCCGACCGCGCCGCACTATATGCCATTACGCCAACTAATAGCAAACCCGAAAAAGTAAGCATCGATGAGCAAAAAGCGCTTGTGCCCGAATATGGCGACTGGAATAAAAAGCGTACGCAATTAGCGTTTGAGAAAAACGGCGATATATGGCTATACGACCTGAAAACCGGTGCTGTAAAACAATTGACCAGCACTGCCGACCGCGAGAACAGTCCATCTTTCAGCGGTGATGAAAGCAAAGTACTGTTTATGCGCGGCGATAATTTATACGCGCTTAAGCTGAATGGCGGCGAGCTGATACAACTCACCAACTTCAGCAAAGCTGCCGCTCCCGCAGCCGCGGCCCCGACCGGCAGAAGAGGCGCAGGCGCGCGCAGAGGGGCCACCGATCAGGCAGCAGGCAACGACCAGGAACGCTGGCTGAAAAAGCAACAGCTGGAATTGTTCGATATCATTAAGGTAAAGGATAAAGACCGGAAACTTGATTCAATAGAACGCAAGGAATTCGAAGTAAAGAAATTAAGAGAGATAGGTACTGATGATCGTTCGGTAGGTGGGGTACAATTAAGTCCTGACGGCAGATACATTACCTATCGCCTCGCCAAATATCCCGAAGGCGTTAAGAGCGCCATCGTTCCTGATTATGTAACGGCTTCGGGCTTTACCGAGGATATTCCCAATCGAACCAAGGTTGGCGGTCCGCAAACCAGTTTTGAATCATTTGTGTTCGATACGCAAAAGGATACTGTTTACAAGATAATTACCTCTACCATCCCCGGCATAAAAGACCTGCCTGATTATGTAAAAGATTACCCGCAGGAGTTGGAAAAGCGCACAAAAGCCAATTCAGACCGGGCAGTTGTTGTTAGAGGGCCGTACTGGAGCGAAGACAGCAAGTTTGCGGTTGTTGAAGTAACCGCTCAGGATAATAAGGACAAATGGATCATGAAACTTGATCCGGCAACCGGCGCATTGGCTCCGATGGACCGCGAGCATAACGATGCCTGGGTTGGCGGTCCCGGCCAGGGCAACATCGGATGGACCGATAACACCCATTTTTATTTTGAGAGCGAGGAGAGCGGTTATGCGCACATCTACCTGCTCGACGTAACTAACGGCACCAAAAAACAGCTCACCAGCGGCAAATGGGAGGTGCAAACCCTGCAATTATCAAACGATAAAAAAACTTTCTACTTCACCGCCAATATGGAGCATCCGGGTATTACGCAATTTTACCGCATCCCGGTAAGTGGCGGCGAACCGGTAAAACTGACCTCGATGAAGGGAATGAGCGCGGTTACGTTGTCGCCTGATGAAAAATGGCTGGCTATCGATTATTCGTACACCAACAAGCCCGGCGAATTATACCTTCAGCCAAATAAACCGGGTGCAACAGCTGTAAAGATAACCTCATCAACAACCGAAGAATTTAATTCCTACCCATGGCGTGATCCGCAGATGATCACTTTTAAAAACCGTTATGGTTCGGATGTTTATGGTCATTTGTACCTGCCGCAGCACCCCGACCCTGCAAAACCGGCTGTGGTATTTGTACATGGCGCAGGCTACCTGCAAAATGTTACTTACGGCTGGAGTGAGCATTATTTCCGGGAATATATGTTCAACAATATGCTGGCCGATAACGGGTATGTGGTATTAGATATTGATTACTCCGGCAGCGCAGGCTATGGCCGCGACTGGCGTACCGCTATTTATCGCCACATGGGCGGAAAAGACCTGACCGACCATGAAGACGCGGTAAAAATGCTGGTTGAAAAATATGGCGTAAACCCTAAACATGTGGGATTATACGGTGGTTCGTACGGTGGTTTTATGACGCTGATGGCGATGTTCACCGAACCCGATACATGGGCTGCAGGTGCAGCTATCCGCTCGGTTACCGATTGGGCACATTACAACCATGGCTATACCGCCGACATTTTGAACGAGCCTTATAACGACGAAAAATCGTACCGCATCAGTTCCCCTATTTATTTCGCCGACGGCCTGAAAGGCAACCTGCTGATGTTGCACGGCATGGTAGATCAGAACGTGAATTACCAGGACATTATCCGCCTGTCGCAGAAACTGATTGAACTGCATAAGGAGAACTGGGAACTGGCCTCATACCCGGTGGAAGACCATGGTTTTGTACAACCCAGCAGCTGGACCGATGAGTACAAGCGGATTTATAAGTTATTTGAAACGACACTGAAGAAGTAAATTTTTATCAGGATTTGCGGAATCGCAGAAAAGCAACATACACACTTATTCTGTTTACAGATATAGCGGCCTCCCTTTAATTCGGGAGGCCGCTTTGGTTTGGTTTCGGGTTTAAAACCGGCCGGACCGTTCTGCATTTTTTTATTTTCAAAAAGATGCAACCTGCCGGCAATTGAACACGTCACATAGCACAAATCTGCTAACCTTTTAAACCGAACATCATGCTAAAAAACAACTTCAAAATTGCCTGGAGAAATCTCGCCAAAAACGGCGTTTCGTCTTTCATAAATATTGGCGGACTTGCCGTTGGTATGGCCGTAGCTATGCTGATTGGCTTGTGGATACATGATGAACTGTCGTTTAACAAAAGCTTTGAAAATTACGACCGTATAGGGCAGGTGATGACTAAATGGAAACTTGGTAACGGCGCCCGCACCTCGCAGCCCATGGCCCTGGGGCAGGAACTGCAAACAACCTATAAACATGATTTTAAAGCCATTGTGCTGTCAACCCAAACGGAAGACCATGTGATTGCTTATGGCGATAAAAAGTTCAGGCAGTCGGGCAAGTTTATACAGCCGGAAGGGGCTGATATATTCAGCCTTAAAATGTTGAAAGGCAGTCGTGCCGGCTTGGTCGAACCCGGTTCCATTTTAATAGGCGCAGCCCTGGCGCAAAAACTTTTTGGCGATGCCGACCCGATTAATAAAGTATTGCGGATGGACAATAATCTGAATGTTAAAGTAACCGGCGTTTATGACGACTTTCCGCAAAACACCGACTTTTATAATCTTACATTTTTTTCGCCATGGGATTTATATGTAAGCGCAAACAGCTGGGTTGAGAATAAACGTACCGACTGGGGCAACAACTGGCTTAATGTATTTGTACAGCTTGCGCCCAACGTTGATTTCGGGAAGGTCTCGGCCGATATCCGTAATATAAAAAGCGGGCATGTATCTGCCGAAGAAGCCGCTGCCACACCGTCGGTGTTTTTACACCCCATGAGTAAATGGCACCTTTATTCTGAATTTGCCCCGGCAGGCATACCTGTGGAAAGCGAAGCGTTGCGTTCGGTTTGGTTCTATGGATTGATTGGCATGTTTGTTTTGCTGCTGGCCTGTATCAATTTTATGAACCTGAGCACAGCCCGGTCTGAAAAGCGGGCAAAAGAGGTTGGCATCCGCAAGGCGGTTGGCTCTGTGCGCGGGCAATTGATCTTTCAGTTCTTTTCAGAATCGTTATTAGTAGCAGGCTGCTCTTTTTTACTGGCAATTGGGTTGGTAGTGCTGATAATGCCGTGGTTTAACAACGTAGCGGGTAAGTCATTATCGGTATTGTGGGGTAACCCGCTGTTTTGGTTAAGCGGCATCATATTCACTTTCTTTACCGGGCTGATTGCCGGCAGCTATCCCGCGCTCTATCTTTCCTCTTTCAACCCCATAAAAGTGTTAAAGGGAACATTCCGTGCCGGAAGGTTTGCTGCAGTGCCCCGCAAGGTATTGGTAACAGTGCAGTTTACTGTGTCTATTATATTAATCATCGGCACCGTTATAGTTTACAGGCAAATTCAGTTCGCAAAAAACCGCCCCGTAGGCTACACCCGCGAAGGGTTACTGGCTATCCCAATGGCAACACCTGATTTCCAGGGGAAGTATGATGTATTAGGCCGCGAACTGAAAAACACCGGCGCTGTTGCAGAGATTGCCGAATCGGCTAGTCAGATCACCGGGATCGATTCGGGTAATGGCGGCTTTACCTGGCCGGGTAAAGATGCTGCTTTCAGAGATCAATTCGGCACATTGTCTGTCACCTACGAATACGGTAAAACCATCGGCTGGAAATTTACCGACGGACGCGATTTTTCAAAAACCGCCGGCACCGACTCTACCGGGTTTGTAATTAACGAAGCCGCCGCCAAATATATGGGCCTTAAAAACCCGGTAGGCCAAAACATGACCTGGGAAAGATATAAATTGAAGCATTTTAAAATAATAGGCGTGGTTAAAGACATGGTTATGAATTCGCCCTTCGAACCGGCCTACCCTACTATATTTTTCCTTTCGCCTGATGATTCGAAAAACTGGATTTTTATAAAACTCAACCCCGGCATCAGTACAGCCAACGCGCTGCCTAAAATCGAAAATGTATTTAAAAAGATCATTCCTGCGGCGCCATTTGAATTTAAATTTGTGGACGATGATTATGCCGCAAAATTTGCGGCCGAAGAGCGCATCCAAAAACTGGCCGGTTTTTTTGCAATACTTGCTGTATTGATCAGTTGTCTCGGTTTGTTTGGGCTTGCATCGTTTGTGGCAGAGCAGCGCACTAAAGAGATAGGCGTACGCAAAATATTGGGCGCTTCGGTAATAAACCTTTGGGGTATGCTATCGAAAGACTTTGTTATTTTAATAGCAGCATCGTTTGCCGTTGCTGCACCGGTTGCCTTCTTGTTTATGTACAACTGGCTGCAAAAATACCAGTACCGCACCACGCTTTCCTGGTGGATATTTGCCGGGGCAGGTGCAGGTGTATTGATCATTACGATGCTAACTGTGAGCTTCCAGGCCATCAAGGCTGCAATTGCAAACCCGGTAAAAAGTTTGAGAAGCGAATAGTTGGAATCAGAATTTGCCTGATTTAAGGAATAACAAATTTTAAAAATCAAATCAATTATAATCTGCTAATTTTATAATTCTGCAAATTCTTATTCTGATGATGAAAAAATCGGTTTGGCTTTTATTGTTATTCTTATTTGGCTGCGCGGGTAAGCCCAAAGCTCCTGCTATAACGGCAAGCCTTACAGATAATAACAGCGCAATTAAATTATCGGGGATCGATGAGGCGATAACCGGCGAGATAGCCCGTGATTCGACAGCCGGTATCTGGGAAAAGCTGTTACCGGTTTACAAAATGCCCAAAGATACCGACCTGAAAAACTATCAGCCCGTACAGCCGGGGCGCTATAAAGTTAAAGCAGGCAGCGTGGTATTTACGCCCGACACGCCATTTGTTAAAGGCCAGCTATATTTTATGCGTTATTATCACTTTGAAGGCAGCAGCATTTGGGATTATATTAAAGGAAAAAAACGACTGGGTGAGGCAGGATATAGCGATTTGTTGATAGCACTGTAAAGATTTGCTGTAAAAAATATGAACCATCCACATAATCAACCCAATCTGCAACAATCAACTAAAAAACCAATTTGAAATTTCAAATAAAATCACTTACATTTGCATTTGAATTAAAAAAGAGGGGGCGATTGTCCCCTCTTTTATTTTACCGATCATTGCGGCAGCTGCCGGGACAGGAGTGATAATGAATATCGAAAAGCGAGTAAAAGAGCTGGTTGAAGAAAAAATAGCCGATAAACCAAACCTGTTTTTAGTGGATGTAAAATTTCATAGCAACGGCAGCCTGGTTGTTTTGGTTGACGGCGATAATGGAATTGGCATTGACGACGTGGTGGCGATAAGCAGGCACGTAGGTTTTCACCTCGAAGAAGAAAACGTAATAGAAACTGCTTATAACCTCGAGGTATCTTCACCGGGAGTTGATGCTCCGCTTAATTTGCCGCGGCAATACACCAAAAATATAGGGCGTACGTTGGAAATTAAAATGGGCGACGGTGTTAAACGGGAAGGGAAATTGACAGGCATGACAGAAGATGCCATAATAATTGAAGAGAAAATAAAAGAAAAAGGGAAAAAGGCCGAAACTATAGAAAGCGTGATCCCACTGGATAAAATAATAGAAACAAAAGTTTTAATATCATTCAAATAAGAACCATTATGAGCTGCACGCTCATGATAGCTTCATTACCTTTAATGAACAAATAATTTTTAATGAAAAATGAGCAATATTAATTTAATTGATTCTTTTCAGGAATTTAAAGATTTCAAGAATATCGATCGCCCGACGATGATGAGTGTGCTGGAAGACGTTTTCAGAAGCATGATCCGTAAAAAATATGGCACCGATGAAAATTGCGACGTAATTGTGAATACCGACAACGGTGACCTGGAGATCTGGCGTACGCGCAAGGTAATGGAAGATGGATTTAGCGAGGACGACGACCTGGAGATTGAATTGGCCGAAGCACACCAGATAGACCCATCGCTGGAAGTTGGCGACGATTATATAGAACAGATTACCCTTGAAAGTTTTGGCCGCCGCGCTATATTGGCCGCGCGCCAAACACTGGTTTCTAAAATTTTAGAACTTGAAAAGGATGAGATCTTTAAAAAATATAAAGACCGCGTAGGCGAAATTGTTACCGGCGAGGTTTACCAGGTTTGGAAAAAAGAAACGCTGGTACTTGACGACGAAGGCAACGAGTTGTTACTGCCAAAATCGGAACAGATCCCTGCCGATTACTTTAAAAAAGGCGACAGCGTAAAAGCGGTAGTTGACAAGGTTGATATGATGAACAGCAACCCAAAGATCATCATTTCGCGTACGGCGCCTGAGTTTTTACAGCGTTTGTTTGAGCTGGAGGTTCCCGAAATTTTTGACGGTTTGATCACCATCAAGAAAATTGTTCGTGAACCGGGCGAAAGAGCAAAAGTTGCTGTAGAATCCTACGATGACCGTATCGATCCGGTGGGCGCTTGCGTAGGTATGAAAGGATCGCGTATACACGGGATCGTTCGTGAGTTGAAAAACGAGAATATCGACGTGATCAACTACACCAACAATCTGCAGCTTTATATACAGCGTGCTTTATCGCCGGCAAAGATCACATCGATCAAATTAGACGACGAGAAAAAAACAGCCGCAGTGTATTTAAAACCCGACCAGGTATCGTTAGCAATTGGCCGTGGTGGCCATAATATAAAACTGGCCGGAAAGTTGACCGGTTATGAAATTGATGTTTACCGCGAAGCGGAAGAGAACGACGAGGATGTGGATATTGAAGAATTCTCAGACGAAATTGACAGCTGGATTTTGGACGAATTTAAACGCATTGGTTTAGATACGGCAAAATCTGTACTGGCATTATCGGTAGGAGAATTGGTAAAACGTACTGATCTGGAAGAGGAAACTGTGAAAGAAGTACTGTCAATTCTGCAAGCTGAGTTTGAATAAGCATTAATAACCGAAATTAAAATCGTATTTTTGCACAAAATAGCAGAGTAAAGAGTAATAAATGTCAGAAGACAAATCCATAAAATTATTTACAGCAGCAAAAGAGCTGAACATAGGCGTTGGTACCATTGTTGACTTTTTGGGCACAAAAGGGTATAAGGTGCAGAAGCATCCTATGACCCTTTTGGACGGCGATATGTACAGCGCTCTTTTAAAAGAATTTGCTGTAGATAAAATTATTAAGGAGGAAGCCAAGCAGATAAGCATTGGAAAGATAAGGAAGGAAGAGACTGCGCCGCTTCCGGAAAAACCGGTTGAAAACCGCCGCTCAAGAGATTTTGAGAATGAGGAGATACTTATTAAAGGTATCGGCAATCATTTCAACGCTCCGGCGGCAGAAAAGCCAAAACCGGTTGAACCTCCAAAACCTGAAAAGGCCGAAGAGCCTGCAGGCGCATTGCCTGGTGTAAAGGTTGTAGGGAAAATTGACTTGAATAACCTTGGCGGCAGGCCGGCACAACCGGTGCAGCCAGCGCCCGTGGTTAAAGCCGAAGAACCTGTTGAGCCGAAGCCTGAGCCTGTTAAGGAAGCGCCAAAACCGCAGCCTGAACCGGTAAAAGAAGCGCCGAAAGAGGTTATTGCAGAAGTGCCGAAACCGGCAGAGGTTGAAAAACCTGCTGAACCTGTAGCAGCCCCGGTTGCACAGGCACCGAAGGTTGAGCCGACCCCAAGCCCTGCGCCAGCCCCTGCTGCGCCGGAAAATGACGAACAGGGACCGGATGTGATCCGCGCTAAAGCGGAACGCCTGACAGGTCCTAATGTTATAGGTAAAATCCAGCTTCCTGTCGATGCCCCGAAACGTAACCCGGTAGCATCATCATCATCGAACACAAATAATAACGCCGACCATAAACGGAAGCGTAAACGTAAGGACAACCAGGGCGGCGGCAATCAAGGCGGACAAAATCCGCAGAACTTTGCACCAAACCCTCCGGGGTCTCAGCAGCCACATGGCGGCAATCGTCCCGATTTTAGGGGTAACAGGCCGGGCAATCCAGGTCAGGGAGGCCCGGGACATGGCGGTGGTGGAAACCGTCCTGATTTCAGGAACAACAACCGTAATACTCCTGCAAGCACAGGCCCTAAGGAAGAACCATCGGAAAAGGATATACAAGATCAGATCAAGGCGACACTTGCCCGCTTGAGCGGCGCAGGTAAGTCGGGAAAATTTGCACAGCGTGCTAAATTCCGCCGCCAGAAACGTGACGATGTTGCCGCAAGCGCCGAAGAACTGGCAATGGAACAGGAACTTCAATCGAAAGTATTGAAGGTTACTGAGTTTGTTACCGCCAACGAGCTTGCAAGCATGATGGATGTTTCGGTAACGCAGATCATTTCTACCTGTATGAGCCTGGGTATGTTCGTATCCATTAACCAACGTTTGGATGCAGAAACACTAAGCATTGTTGCCGACGAATTTGGATACCAGATAGAATTTGTTAAACCGCAGGACGAAGAGGCTAACCTTGATCAGCCGGATGACCCGGAAGACCTGGTACCACGTGCGCCGATAGTAACCATAATGGGTCACGTTGACCACGGTAAAACTTCATTGCTCGACTTTATACGTAAAACAAACGTAATTGGCGGTGAGGCCGGCGGTATTACCCAGCACATCGGTGCTTACGAAGTTACCCTGCCTGATAACAAAGGAAAAATAACCTTCCTGGATACACCGGGCCACGAAGCGTTTACCGCTATGCGTGCCAGGGGCGCCCAGGTAACGGATATTGTAATTATAGTGATAGCTGCAGACGATAGCGTGATGCCGCAAACCCGCGAGGCTATAAACCACGCGCAGGCTGCCGGTGCTCCTATTATCTTCGCTTTCAACAAAATTGATAAACCGGGTGCAAATGCCGATAAAGTGCGTGAGCAATTATCAGCCATGAACATCCTGGTGGAAGAATGGGGCGGTAAATACCAGTCGCAGGAAATATCGGCAAAAACAGGCCTTAACGTAGACCTGCTTTTGGAAAAGGTATTGCTTGAAGCCGAGTTGCTTGAATTGAAAGCTAACCCTAACAAGCGTGCCGTAGGTACGGTTATAGAGGCTGCTTTGGATAAAGGCCGCGGTATTGTTACCACTATATTAGTACAGGCAGGTAACCTTAAAGTGGGCGACCCTATATTGGCTGGTTGCTATAGCGGCCGTGTAAAAGCATTGACCAACGAGCGCGGGCAACGCGTGGAACGTGCAGGCCCATCTACACCGGTACAGGTGTTGGGTATGCAAGGCGCACCAACCGCAGGTGATAAATTCAATGCGCTGGAAAGCGAGGTTGAAGCCCGGGAAATTGCCAACAAGCGTTTGCAGTTACAACGCGAACAAGGCTTACGTACACAGAAACATATTACCCTTGATGAAATTGGCCGTCGTTTGGCAGTTGGTAACTTCAAGGAGTTAAATATCATTGTTAAAGGTGACGTGGATGGTTCGATCGAGGCATTGTCTGACTCGTTATTAAAACTGTCTACCGAGCAGATCCAGGTGAATATCATCTCGAAGGCTGTAGGTCAGATCTCTGAATCAGACGTACTGCTGGCTTCGGCATCAGATGCGATCATCATCGGTTTCCAGGTTCGCCCTTCGGGCGGTGCAAGGAAACTTGCCGAGCAGGAGCAAATCGATATCCGCCTGTACTCGATCATTTATGATGCCATCAACGAGATCAAAGCCGCGATGGAAGGTATGCTTGCACCAACCTTTGAAGAGAAGATTGTTGCGAACGTTGAGATTCGCGAAACCTTCAAGATCAGCAAGGTGGGTACCATTGCAGGTTGTATGGTGCTGGATGGTAAGATTACCCGTAACAGCAAGATCCGTATCATCCGTGAAGGTGTGGTAATTTACACCGGCGAACTGGCCTCACTGAAACGCTTTAAAGATGACGTGAAAGAAGTTAACGCCGGCTATGAGTGCGGTTTGAACATCAACAATTTCAACAACATAGAAGTAGGCGACATTGTTGAAGCTTATGAAAATGTGGAAGTGAAGAGAAAGCTGACCTAAGCTTTTGGAACCAATATATAAAAGGCCCCGTGAGTTTTTTACGGGGCCTTTTTGTTGCTATTTGTGCGAATGCTGATGCACGTGTTTTTTTGCGTGGTGATGCCTGTGGTGCTTCACGTGCTTTTTATGATGAACCGCCTTGCGGTGCATCGTTTGTGCGTTTACCGCGGCATAGCTAAATGTAGCTAACAAAATAATCAATAATACTCGTATTGCTTTCATATCAGTGGGGTTAATAATATTCCCAATAATAGACATCAGTTGGTTATACGGGCAATAACTTTTGTAACATTATTAAAACAATTGTGTAGCGTTTACACAAAACCAAGCGTACTTGTAACTAAAAAGGCAGTTTTTTGAAAAAAACCACGCTAACGGCTTGGTAATTAATATAAACTGCCGTAATTTCCATCTTTAACCGGACACTCTCTTTTAACCTGATTTCATGAATAAACCTTTTTACCTGTTTTTAACGGTTATTGCTTTTTGCGCGTTTCTTTGCAAAAAATCAATGGCTCAGGCTGCAGTCGGCGACACAAGTTCACAACAAAACGCCTTAAATAATGCGGTAGCGCTGTATAATTCAGCAATAGGGATCCAGGCGCCGCTGTACAGCGGGATAGAATATAATTTTTACGATCCTCATATAAAAGGTAATGCCTATTACCTGGACATAAATGGCTTTTCGACAGGCGCTGTTTTTTATGACGGCCTTCTTTATAACAAGGTGTCGCTACTGTACGATCTCTTTACCGATGAGCTGGTAGTGTTGCTGCCAAACCGGGTTTCCAAATTTGTGGCCATAAAAGAGCGGGTAAAATGGTTTAATTACCAAAACGGGCATTTTATAAATATTAATGCAGATACCCTGGCGAATAACGCCGGTATAAGGAGCGGATATTACCTGCAGATCTATAAAGGCCGATCGGAAGTGCTTGGCAGGTACGAAAAAACCATGCAAACATCTACCAATGGGACAACGGGGGTAGAAAACTACTTCAGTCAATCTAAAGATTTTTATTTCAGGAAAAACAACGTTTACTACCGTGTAAACAGTCAGCGCGCACTGCAGGACGTTTTGAAAGAAAAAAAGAAGGAATTAAAGAAATTTATCAGCGCCAACGATATACAATACAGGGACAACCCTGAAGACGCTTTACTTAAAATAGCAACCTGGTACGACCACTTATCAAACTAATATGAGAAAAATATACTTCGCATGTTTTTGCTTATTGCTTTTAATGCAAGCGGCCCGGGCGCAGCAAAATAATCAGAAGCTATTCAGCGTAAATTTTCAGCAAGCAACTATTACACAATTTGTAAGTGAGCTTGAGTCGAAAAGCAGCTATCATTTTTATTATGATCATGTACTGTTTGATAGTTTGAGAGTTACTTTACAGGTTGCAGATAAGCCCCTGGCCAATGTATTGGACCTGGCATTCAAAAAAACTGCCTTTATGTACGCCATAGATCAAAGCGGGCGTGTGTTTTTAACCAAGGGGCGGGCAATTCGCACAGATCTTGCGCCAGGTTATACGCACCTGAAAAGCAATGCACCCGAAACCCAGCTTCCGGCTATTACTGATTATACCGCTGACGACGAGAAAAAGGTTCCTGTTGCCACTACCGAAAATAAGCTTTACGAAATAGGTGTAAAAACCAATACGATAAAGCCAGGGAAGGCCATATTGAGTGGTTATATCCGCGATATTAAATCGGGCGAAGCGGTTACCGGCGCCAGTATCTATGTGGCCAATACCAAAACAGGCGCCGCTACCGATGCATTTGGTTATTATTCTATTACGCTGCCACGCGGCAGGGAGGTGCTTTCTGTTAGAGGGCTGGGCATGCGCGATACCCGCCGGCAGATCATCCTTTATTCTGACGGTAAACTGAATATAGAAATGCAGGAGCAAATAAACAGTTTGAAGGAAGTTAAGATCTCGGGCGAGAAGGTGGCCAACGTGCGCAGTGCAGAATTGGGTGTAACCCGCCTTGATATCAAGAACATCAAACAGATCCCTACTGCATTTGGCGAGGCTGACGTTTTAAAAGTGGTACTGACCTTGCCGGGCGTAACATCGGTTGGCGAAGCTACCACCGGCTTTAACGTTCGCGGGGGCGCTGCCGATCAGAACCTGATATTGCTTGATGGGGCCACGATATATAATCCGGCGCACTTCTTCGGCTTTTTTGCGGCCTTTAACCCGGATATTGTTAAAGACATAGAACTTTACAAAAGCAGCATTCCTGAAAAGTTTGGCGGGCGTTTATCATCGGTACTCGACATTACAAACAGGGAGGGCAATAAAAAGAAATTTACGGGCTCGGCAGGTATAGGTTTGCTCACCAGCAGGCTGAATGTTGAGGGGCCTATTATTAAAGATAAAACATCGTTCATATTTGGTGCCCGCACTACCTATTCAGACTGGCTGCTGAAATTGCTCCCCGAATCGTACAAGCATAGCCAGGCATCGTTTTACGATTTCAACGCAGGGATAAGCCACCAGATAAACGACAAAAACAACCTGTATTTGAGCGGCTATTGGAGCCAGGATAAGTTTAAGCTGAACAGCGACACACTTTACAAATACAGTAACAAGAACGCCAACATTAAGTGGAAACATAATTTTAACAATAAGCTGTACAGCTTAATATCAGCGGGTATTGACAGGTACCAGTACGATATATCAAGCAGCGCCAACCCGGTGAATGCTTACGACCTGGGCTTCAACATCAATCAATCAAACTTTAAGGCCGATTTTACCTATTACCTGAACAACAAACACACCCTGAACTTTGGTTTAAGCTCGATATTATATAAGGTTAATCCAGGTATATTTGAACCAAACGGGGCGAAATCATTAATAGCGCCCGATGTAATCGATCCTGAAAAAGGATTAGAAAACGCTTTATATCTTGGCGATAAATATGATGTATCCAGCAATTTAACCATTAGCGCGGGTGTAAGGTATAATCTTTACAGCTACCTGGGGCCTGCAACTGTTAACCAGTACGCCCCGAATTTGCCGAAAGAGCCCAGTAATATAACCGACAGCACGAAATATGGGAGCGGCAAGTTTATAAAAAGCTATGGCGCACCTGATATCCGGATATCGGCGCGTTACCTGCTGAGCGATAATTTATCGGTAAAGGCGGGATATAATACGCTGCACCAATATATCCACCTGTTATCTAATTCAACCTCTATCTCTCCAACAGACGTTTATAAACTGACTGATCCGAACATTAAACCAGAACATGGCGACCAGGTATCACTTGGTTTCTTCAAGAATGCGGCGGCTAATACCATCGAAATGTCGGTTGAGGTTTATTACAAAAGAATAAGAGATTACCTTGATTACAAAAGCGGAGCGGTATTATTGCTGAATCACCATATTGAACAGGATGTAATAAACACCCAGGGAAAAGCATATGGCGCAGAATTCCTGGTAAAGAAAACGGCCGGGAAGCTTAACGGCTGGATGAGTTACACCTACTCGCGCACATTCCTGCGGCAGGACGATCCTTACGCAGGCGAGACTATAAATGAGGGCAAATATTATCCTGCCAACTACGATAAACCCCACTCATTCAATTTTAACGGTAATTATCGCTTTACGCACCGGTACAGCATCTCATTTGATGTTGCTTACAGCACCGGAAGGCCTATTACCCTGCCGGTTGCCAAATACGAATACGCCGGATCGGAAAGGGTATTTTATTCAGACAGGAACATTTACCGGATTCCTGATTACTTCCGGTCTGACTTTTCGATCATTATCGAAGGCAATCACCGTGTTCACCAGTTAACACATAACTCCTGGACAATAGGTGTTTATAACATCACCGGAAGGCAAAATGCTTACTCAACCTTCTTTACTGAACAAAGCGGGGTGATAAGCGGATATAAGCTTTCCATATTTGCAGCGCCTATTCCTTTCATTAACTATAATATCAGATTTTAAATAGTGAAGAGTTAAAGCCATTTTGGTAGAACACCGATAATAATTGAATCGATAAAAAAATAACAGACATTAAAATAGAACCGTGATTAAATGAAAACGTGGAAACTGATTTTACTTTTTGCCATACTATCTGTGGGGTGCAAAAAGCCGTATAACCCCGCCGTAATCAATTCGCCGCGGAGCTACCTGGTTGTGGAAGGTGCTATAAGCACTAATGATACTACAATTATTACGCTTAGCCGTACGGTTAATCTGTCTGCCGGCACTACGGTGAACCCGGTTAGAGCGGCTGCGTTAACAGTAGAGAGTGATAATGGATCAACATACCCGGTAATTGAAAGTACAACCCCCGGTACTTATAAGCTTTATAGCGGCCCGCTTGATATTACGCGTAAATATAGGCTGCGCATAAAAACTACCGACGATAACAAGGAATATCTTTCAGATTTTTCACCGGTAAAAATAAGCCCGCCTATAGATAGTATTGGCTTTAACCTTATTAATACCGGCTTGCGGATCTATGCCAATGCACACGATGCTACCAATAACACCCGTTATTACCGTTACAGTTATGAGGAGACCTGGCGTTTTACTGCAAGATATAGTTCCAACTGGGTGTCAGACCATGTAAGTGATGTAATGCCGCGGCCAACTGATCAGCTGGTATATTTCTGCTTTACAGGCACCAAATCAAGTACAATTTTGCTGACTTCGACAGCCAAGTTAAAAAACGATGAGGTGTACCAGCTTCCTATTATCGACATTCCGGCTACCTCCGAAAAAATTGAACTTCGGTATAGCATCTTATTACGTCAGTACGCGTTAAGTGCCGACGCGTACAAATTCTGGTCGCTCTTAAAAACTAATACCGAACAGCTTGGCGGTATTTTCGATGCAGAACCCACGCAATTAGTCGGTAATATTCATAACACGGCCGACCCGAGCGATGTTGTAATAGGCTATATAGATGCCGGTAGCGTGGCTAAAAAAAGGGTTTTTATAGATGCCTCACAGCTTCCGGATACATGGAGAGCCACTTATCCATACGGATGCAGCGTTGATACCGAATATTATAGCCACCCCAAAACGGGCGGGAACGACGTTCTCCAGGTGCTTGTGCCGGAGATTGAGATTCCGTTGATAGGATTAGTTACCCCAAACTCGTACAAGCCTTATGCTTACACTGCTTCTACGCGCGAATGTGCAGATTGTTCCATAAGGGGTGTGACCAAACAACCGGACTTTTGGGTAAACAAATAGATTATAAATAACGATACTAACGCAAATAAACCATATTCAGGTTATGAAAAATACAGTACGCACAGCGATAAAGCTTACCTTGCTAACCCCTGTTTTATTACTGTTGGCACTAAACAGCCGTGCCCAGGTTATTCAGGACGTGCAAAACAGCTTTAATTTATACAAGAATAACGCCTTGCAAGAGAAAGTATTTGTTCATACGGATAAAACAACCTACCTGCCCGGCGAGCTGATATGGTTTAAAATTTATTGTGTAGACGGTAATACCCATAAGCCGCTGGATCTGAGCAAGGTTGTTTATGTGGAATTGCTGGATAATGCGCAGTCGCCGGTTATTCAGGGAAAGATAGCGATGAAGAATGGCATTGGAGACGGATCGCTTTATGTGCCCGTTGCCATTAACAGTGGCAATTATAAGCTGAGGGCCTACACCAGCTGGATGAAGAATTTCAGTCCCGATTACTACTTTGAGAAAACGATAACGTTGGTTAACCCTTTGAAATCGCCGGATAATACGGCAAAAGCCACAACAAACAATTACGATGTGCAGTTTTTTCCCGAAGGCGGTAACCTTGTTGCCGGTATTCAAAGCAAAGTTGGCTTTAAAGCGGTTAATTCATATGGTAGAGGTGCAAATGTGAGCGGCGCCGTCATCAGCGCGAATAACGATACTGTGGCTCGATTCAAGTCGCTGAAATTCGGTATGGGTAGCTTTACTATCACCCCGGCACCGGGCAATACCTACAAAGCAGTAGTTAGATTACCCGATGGCACAACTATTTCTAAAACGCTGCCAGGTGCGGCCAGCCACGGCTATGTGATGCATGTTGCCGATAATGGCAGTCAGTTAGCCGTTAACGTGAGTGGCACCGATGGCCTGGTATATCTTTTTGTCCATACCCGCCAGCAAGTGGTAGCTGCAGAAACAGGAAATATCAGCAATGGCAAAGCAACCTTCGCCATAAATAAAAGTGCCCTTGGCGACGGGATATCAAGCATAACCATTTTTAACAATGCGAAGCAGCCGGTTTGTGAGCGCCTTTATTTTAAACGCCCGGCACAGAAACTGTTTATTGATGCAAGTGCCGATCAGCAACAGTACGCGCTGCGTAAAAAGGTTAATATTAGCGTATCTGCAAAAGGTGCTGCAAATGCGGCGGTGAATGCAAGTATGTCGATGGCCGTTTATCGGGTTGATTCTTTGCAGGAGGTTGACCATACCAACATTTTCGATTATTTATGGCTGAATTCTGATTTGAAGGGCAACATTGAATCGCCGGATTATTACTTCGCCAATGTAAATGCCGAAACCGACGAAGCACTGGATAACCTGATGCTTACCCAGGGCTGGCGCAAATTTCAGTGGAACCAACTGCTTGAAAACCGACGGCCTGCGTTTACCTATCTGCCCGAGTATACCGGTCACATCGTAACTGCAAAGATCACTAATACACAAACCAATGCGCCGTCAAGCGGCATAATGACCTTTATTGGCGTTCCGGGTAAAAGGGTGCAGGTGTACGCCTCACAGAGCGATTCGCTGGGCCATCTTTTATATAACATGAAGGAGTTTTACGGCCCCGGCGAATTGGTTGCCCAAACCAATGAATTGGTTGACAGCACTTATCGCATTGATATTGCCAGCCCATTTTCAGAACAATATTCAAAAAGTACCTTGCCGAAATACGATTTTGTAAACGGTATGCAAAATGCGCTGCAGGCACATAGCCTGGGCATACAGGTGCTCAATATTTATTCGGCGAATGCACTAAAACGCTATTACGACCCGGGAGTTGACAGCTCGGGCTTTTTTGGTAAACCTTATAAAACCTATAAGCTGGACGATTTTACCCGTTTTACCACGATGGAGGAAGACCTGCGGGAGTACGTATCGGAAGACAACATTGTGCGTTCAAAAGGGAAATTCCATATAAAGGTATTGAACGAAAACGGATTTTTAGACGGTGACCCGCTGGTGCTTTTAGACGGTGTTCCCGTTTTTGACGTAGATAAGATCTTTAGCGTCGATCCGCTGAAAGTAAAAAGACTTGACGTGATTAGAAACAGGTTTTATTATGGCCCGGCAGAAGAAGAAGGTATTTTCAGTTTCGTAACTTATAAAGGGGATTTGGCAGGACTGGAGCTTAACCCGCATGCAGTGGTAATTGATTATGAAGGCTTGCAACTGAGCAGGCAATTTTATTCGCCGGTATATGATACAGAACAGCAGGCGGCCAGCCGCATACCCGATTTCAGGAATGTATTGTATTGGACGCCAAACCTAACATCGCAAAATAAAGTATCGTTCTTTACGTCAGATCAGCCGGGTAAATATGTTGGCGTAGTACAAGGCCTTACCGGAAACGGTGACGCAGCCAGCCAGTATTTTACCTTTGAGGTGAAGTAAAATTGAAGGAACGGCTTTTTATGAAAATAAAGTATCTGTCGATGTTAGCTGTTTGCCTGGCGCTTTACTGCTCCGGGCTAACTTCTTTCGCGCAATCGGGCCTGCACCTAAAACCAAAGCAAAAATTATTGACGGTCATTAAACGGAACCTTGCCGATGCAGATAAGCAATATAAGCTTATGGCATCGGAACTTGCTCCCGGCCGGTTTCCCCGCAATTTCGATCCTGCCAAAAACAAATTTGAAACCAGTAATTCCGGTTGGTGGTGCAGCGGCTTTTATGCGGGGACCTTATTAAACCTGTACGAGCAAAACCATGATGCCGCATTGCTTACCGAAGCCAAAAGATCGATGGATAGTTTGTCGAAAGAGCAATACAACACCCACACGCACGATCTGGGCTTTATGATGTACACCAGCTTTGGCAACGCTAACCGCCTGATGCCTAATGATGCGTACAAGCAAATACTGATCAATAGCGCTAAATCACTTTCTACCCGCTTTAACCCCACGGTAGGGTGCATTAAATCGTGGGAGTCGAAATCATCCGACTTTTTAGTGATCATCGATAATATGATGAACCTCGAGCTGCTGTTCTGGGCGACTAAAACTACGGGGGATTCCAGCTTTTACAAGATCGCGGTGACGCATGCCAACACCACCATGAAAAATCATTACCGGCCCGATTACAGTTCATACCACGTAATTAATTATAATCCAAAAACAGGTGCTGTGCAGGAAAAGAAAACCGCACAGGGCTTCTCTAATGAATCGGCCTGGGCACGCGGACAGGTTTGGGGCTTGTACGGCTTTACCGTGATGTACCGCGAAACAAAGGACAAGAAATACCTTGAGCAAGCCAAGCACATTGCAAATTTCATCCTTCATCACCCGAACCTCCCGGCTGATAAGATCCCCTATTGGGATTTTAATGCGCCCGATATTCCGAATGCGCCGCGGGATGCTTCTGCTGGGGCTATTATGGCTTCGGCACTATTGGAGCTTTGCCGGTACGTTGACAATGGAGATGGGTTAAACTATTTTAACGTTGCTGAAACCATCTTAACAACCCTTTCTTCGCCGCAATATAAAGCGGAACCGCGTACCAATGGCGGCTTCCTTTTAAAGCACAGCGTTGGCCATTTGCCAGCTAAAAGCGAGATTGATGTAGGTATCACTTATGCCGATTATTATTTTGTGGAGGCGATGAAGCGGTATAGGGAGTTTGCTTCGAGGTAAGCTTTCACTCCCACCTGTGTCTTCACAGATTGCTTGATGAGTGGTTGTGAGGACACAACCATGGGAAGATTACGATATCGACTTACGAAGTTTTGAAAACTTCGTAAGTCTAATATTTTAACAGGCTTATTCTTCCTCTTCCAACAGCGATGCCGCGGCCTGGTCAAGGAACCATTCAATCTCACCAACAATCGGCTCGATCAATTGCGCAGGATATTCTTCAATATCTTCGTCGTCTTCCAGAATATGGTGAACAGCTATTGCTTTTCCTTCGCCATAAACTAAAAACGCTATATTTTGAGCCTCGTTAATTAATGGAGCGTTAAAAGTAATACGATAAACCTGCTGATCGGGCAGGAAAACTTCGCTTACGCCCGCTATCCTGTCGTGCAGCACAGGTGTGTGCGGGAACAGGGATGCGGTATGTGAGTTATCACCCAGACCTAATAAGATCAGATCAAAACTTTGTTCGCTTTCATCGAAAAACTCTTCTACGTCCTGACCGTATTTTTCGGCGGCTTCTTTTGGCGAGAGGCTGGTATCAACTGCAAAAATCTGCGACGGATCGATCATCAGCGGCGCGAACAAGGCTTTTTTTGCCATCAGATAATTGCTGTCCTTATGGTCTTGCGGCACATAGCGCTCGTCGCCGAAAAAGAAATATACTTTTTCCCAATCCAGCGCATGGTGGTAAGCGGAAGCCAGCAGTTCGTATAGTTTCTTCGGAGAACTGCCGCCCGAAAGCGCAACAGAATATTTTCCACGCACACCGATTGCGTCATTGCCTATCTTCACAAAATGCTCTGCCAATGCCGATAGCACTTCGTTTTCGTTATTAAAAATATTTAGTCTCATTTTGATGGAGATTAAAAAGGGGGGCTGTGAGACACAGCCCCCGGTAGTAGGTATCTTTTTATTTCTTCCCGTTCACCGGCAGGGTAAACCAGTTATATCCGTCGCGGGCGATGAGTGCCTCGGCAGATTCCGGTCCCCATGAATCGGCAGAATAGTTAGGGAAGCTCAGGCTCTTTTTATGCTGCCAGGTGCTCAATATCGGCATTACTAATTCCCATGCTGCTTCTACCTGGTCGCCGCGCATAAACAGGGTCTGATCGCCCAGCATCGTATCGAGTATCAGGGTTTCATAAGCCTCAGGAGCCTGGTTGGTGTAGGTACCTTTGTAATCGAACACCATATCAACGGCATTCAGTACCATATCGATACCCGGGCGCTTGGCTTGTACCTGCAAACGGATGCTCATTTCCGGTTGGATGCTGATGATCAGCCTGTTTTGCTGCCAGCTTTCAGCAGCCTCCGTTGGAAATACCAGGTGCGGCACATCCTTAAACTGGATGGTGATAACCGATGACGACTGATGCATACGCTTACCTGTGCGCAGGTAAAACGGCACACCCTGCCAACGCCAGTTATCTACAAAAAATTTAATGGCTGCAAACGTCTCAGTGTTCGATTCCGGGTTAACTTTTGGTTCATCACGGTAGCCGGGGACTTCCTTGCCTTTCATCCAGCCGCTGCCGTACTGGCCACGAACAGCCGAATTACGCACATCTTCCGGACCGAAACGGCGCATGGCCTTCAGCACATCAACCTTGCGGTCACGAACTTCATCGGCATTAAAGCTAACCGGCGGTTCCATAGCCACGTGGCAAAGGAGTTGCAGCAGGTGGTTCTGGATCATATCGCGCATTGCGCCTGAGCCATCGTAATAGTCACCACGCTCTTCAACGCCCAATTGCTCGGTAACCGAGATCTGCACGTGCTCAATATAGTTACGGTTCCAAAGCGGTTCCATAATGCTGTTGGCAAAACGGAAGGCCATAATGTTCTGAACGGTTTCTTTACCCAGGTAATGGTCAATACGATAGATCTGGCACTCGTCGAAAATACTCGATAACAATTGGTTGAGCTCTTTGGCAGTTTCCAGATCGTGACCAAAAGGTTTTTCAATGATGATCCGTACGCGTTTTTTATCATCGGCCAGTTTGGCTTTCGATATGTTGGCAGCAATGATAGGGAAGAAGTTCGGCGCTACTGCGAGGTAATAAAGCACATTGGCTTTAGTTTTCCATTCTGCGTTGTGTTTTTCAACGCGCTTGCCGAACTCTTTATAAGTTTCGAAATCGTTGATGTCTGAAACCTGGTAATAGATATTATTAGAGAACTCTGCCCATTGTTTATCGTCGGCTTTGCCGCTGCGCGAAAACTGGTTGATATCGTTGTGCAGGTTATCGCGAAACTGCTCGTCGGTAAGTTTAGTGCGGCCTGTGCCAATGATGGAGAATTGCTTCGGCAGCCATCCGTCCAAAAAAAGGTTATACAGGGCGGGCGCAATTTTACGCGAATTTAAATCGCCGGTGCCACCAAAGATGACGAATATAGTAGGTTCTGATTTTATGTTTGTGCTCATGATAGGTCAATATTATCAGCTGAAAAATTTATGCTAATGTTACTCGCTTTTTGGAACCCATTGTGTATGGAACACGCCTTCTTTGCCAATCAGCTCATAAGTGTGTGCGCCAAAATAATCGCGTTGTGCCTGTGTTAAGTTCGATGGCATACGTGCGCTACGGAAAGTATCAAAATAGCTTAACGACGACGCGTAAGCCGGCGTTGCAATGCCCGCCGGAATGGTAGCCCCTAAAACCTTGCGAGAGCCTTTTACCGCTTCGCCAACTAAAGCAGCCACACTGCCGTCAAGCAGTAAATGCTCAAGGGTTGGGTTAGCATGGTATGCATTGTAGATATCATTCAAAAACTCTGAACGGATAATACAGCCACCGCGCCATATCTTGGCGATATCGTCTAAATGCAGATCATATTTGTATTCGGCAGATGCCAGCAGCAGCATGTGCATGCCTTGTGAATAGCTGATGATCATATTGAAATAGAATGCTTGTTCCAACGCAGTTAAAAACTCTTCTTTATTTACATCAAGGCTGATCTCGTCCTTGCTGTAAATTTCAGAAGCTTTTACGCGCAGCGCTTTATATTTAGAAAGATCGCGCATAGAAACAGCCGTGTCGATGGTTGGGATCGGCGCCTGCAGGTCCATCGCAATTTGCGAGGTCCATTTGCCGGTACCTTTTGCACGGGCTTCGTCTTTAATATCGTCTAATAATAAATGATCGGCACCTGGTGCTTTGTATTTGAAGATATCCTTAGTGATATCCAGCAGGAATGATTTCAAACGACCATCGTTCCATTTGGCAAACACCTCGCCTATCTCGTCATTTTCCAGCTTCAAGCCTTTCTTCATGATCTCGTAGGTCTCGGCAATCAGCTGCATAATACCGTATTCGATACCGTTATGCACCATCTTCACAAAGTGACCCGAAGCACCCGGACCAATGTAGGTAACGCATGGCGCACCGTCAACCTTGGCAGCAATGGCTTCGAAAATCGGCTTCATTACGGCATAGGCGTCTTTGTCGCCCCCCGGCATCATGCTCGGGCCGCGGCGCGCGCCTTCTTCACCACCCGAAACACCCATACCGAAGAAATGCAGGCCTTTAGCTTCCAGTTCGTCAACACGGCGGTTAGTATCGGTAAAGTGCGAATTACCGCCGTCGATCAAAATATCGCCTTTATCCAGTAACGGGGTTAGCTCTTCTATAACCGCATCAACAATTTTACCGGCCGGAACCAGCATCATAATTGCACGCGGAGTAGTAAGGCTTTGAATAAATTCTTTCACATCGCCAAAGCCTTTTACGTCTACATCTTTTCCTTCTTCATTCAGCGATGCAACTTTTGCGGCATCTTTATCATGCCCTGCAACTGCATAGCCATGGTCGGCCATGTTTAGCAGCAGGCTGCGGCCCATAGTGCCCAAGCCTATCATGCCAAAGGCGTACTTATTTGGTGTTGCGCTCATTTTGGGGGAGTTTTTTCATTTTAAATAATCTGTTTTTTCAAAGGCAATGAAGCTGTCATAAGCCATTGCTTATTTAGCTTATGACGGATCTTTTTTTAAATTTTCAAGTATTTCTTTGGTAGTTTCAAAGCTGGTGTGCTGGTGGGCGCGCATGCCCAATTTGCCGGCGGCAAGGGCAAACATTTTCCGGTCGTCGAAGTAAACACATTCCTGCGGCTGAGCCATGGCAATGCCCATTGCCAGCTTAAAGATAGCCGGATCGGGTTTGCGGATGCCAACCTCGCACGAAGAAACAAAAGCATCGAACACGTCGTGCAGCTTAAATTTCTTAATGCGGTAATCGTTTAATTCCTTGCCTTCGTTGTTAATGGCGATGATGCGGAAACCACAATCTTTTTTCCACTCCTTTAACCAGGCCAGCAGATTTGGCAACTCCTTCGACTGCTCGAACATGAAATTTTTAAAGTCCTCGCGGGTAAACTCGCGGGGATGATTAAAAACCACGGTATCGAGGTATTCATCCAGATCGACACCATGCGCTTCATATACGTTAAAGATAAATGTGTGCAGTTCTTTTACCTCTGCATAATTGAGACCAAAACGCCTTGCGGCTTCCTCGCGCGACTCATGCCCCCAACCGTTGGTGAGCAGCACTCCGCCAATATCGAAAAAAAGGAATTTTACAGATAACGTTTCCACCGGCTTAAACCTTTTGTTTTTGTTCTTCGATAGCTTTCAGCAATTTTTCGAATGGCTTGTTGAATTTGTCAATGCCTTCGTCTTCCAGTTGCTGGGTAATCTGATCGATGTCGATACCTGCTGCTTTCAGTCTTTCCAAAGTTTCGGTAGCTTTATCCAAACCTTCCTCCAAAGTGTTTGCTGCAATACCATGATCGCGGAAGGCTTCGATAGTTTCCAAAGGAACGGTATCAACAGTTGCAGGGCCAATCAATGCCTCAACGTATTTTGTATCTTTAAATGCAGGGTTTTTGCTGCTGGTACTTGCCCAAAGCAAACGCTGCGGCTGTGCGCCCTGTGCAGCCAACTTTTCCCAACGTGGACCACTGAACACGCGTTTGTAAATCTCATAAGCTTTTTTAGCTGATGCTATAGCTACTTCACCTTTCAGATCGCCAAGGCCTTTTTCATCCAGCATTGGGTCAACCAACACGTCGATACGGCTCAGGAAGAAACTGGCTACCGATGAGATGTGACCGATTTTATGGCCTGCTGCCAAATGATCTTCCAAACCAGAGATATAAGCTTCGGTTACTTCCTCATAACGAGGCAAACCGAATAATAAAGTGACATTGATGTTGATGCCTTTGCCGATCGATTCACGGATAGCCTGCAGACCTGGTTTAGTACCGGGGATCTTGATCATTACGTTTTTGCGGTCAACTTTTTTCCACAGTTCTTCGGCTTGTTTAGCCGTGCCTTCTGCGTCGAGCGCTAAGAATGGAGACACTTCAAGGCTTACATAACCGTCTTCGTGTTTCGATTCTTCGTAAACGCCTTCAAATAATTTGGCAGCATTTTGAATATCGGTAATGGCAATTCCAAAGAATAACTCTTCATTGGTTTTGCTATCAGCACCCAGCTGGCGAATCTGCTCATCATAATCTGAACTGCTCGAGATAGCCTTTTCAAAGATGGCAGGGTTCGAGGTTACGCCTCTTACGCCGTCGTCGTCAATTAAGGCTTTCAGTTTACCTGATGCGATAAAATTGCGGTCGATGAAATCGAGCCAGATACTTTGGCCAAAGCTGTGTATTTGCTTTACTTTGTTTGTTTCCATGATGTTTGTTATTTATCCGAAGGTCCGGTGATGCCGGAGGTCCGAAGATTACTTGTTTTTGTTAAGATGTTAAACGCCCAATTTCCGGGCCACTTATCTTTAGTTTTTGCCTTCAACGGCGCTTACTTTTCCAAGCCTTCTTTGATGTCTTTCTTCGCCGGTGAATTGTGCATTCAGGAATGCGGTGATATATTCCTCGGCAGCCATATTGCCGGTAACGCGGCCACCCAGGCAAAGCACATTTAAATCGTCATCCTCCACACCCTGGTGGGCCGAAAAATGATCATTGATCAATGCCGCGCGAACGCCTTTTACCTTATTAGCTGCCACCGAAGCGCCTACGCCGCTACCGCAAAAAGCGATGCCGCGCTCCACCTCACCTTCCGCAACGGCTTGCGCCATCGGAATAATGTAGTCGGGATAATCGTCGGCGTTATCCAGCTTGTATGCGCCAAAATCAATCACCTCGTGCCCGAGTTTAACCAGGAACGGGTGAATGATCTCTTTTAAACGGTATCCGCCGTGATCGGCTGCTATTCCTATTTTCATGCCCCCGGCCCCCTAAAGGGGGAGTAAGATTGGTGATGTATTACTTCCACCCCCTTTTTAGGGATGGAAGTTTAATTATATTTTGCGAGCCCCGTACTAATCAAAAGGTCCCCCTTCAGGGGGTTGGGGGGCTTCGCTTACAAAAGCGCTTTCGCTCTTGCTACTACATTTTCGACGGTGAAGCCGAAGTGTTTGTACAACTCTTCTGCCGGTGCCGATTCGCCGAAGGTGGTCATGCCAAGCATGTCGCCTTCGTCGGTAGTATATTTGTGCCAGCCCATTGGCGATGCCATCTCAACGGCTAAACGTTTACGGCTTGCTTTAGGGAACACGCTTTCTTTGTAAGCGGCATCCTGTTTTTCGAACAGCTCCCAGCTTGGCATGCTTACCACACGGGTTGAAATGCCTTCTGCTTCCAGTTTTTCCTGCGCCTGCATAATTAATGCAACTTCCGAGCCGGTAGCCATCAGGATCAGGTCGGGATTTCCGCTGGCTTCCGAAAGAATGTAAGCACCTTTTTCCAGGTTCTCTGCTTTTGCATATTTGTCCTGATCAAGAATTGGCAAACCCTGACGGGTGAACACCAATACAACCGGGCCTCCTTTATGCTCCACAGCCACGCGCCATGCATGTACCGATTCGTTGGCGTCGGCAGGGCGGATAACGGTCAAGTTCGGGATCGAGCGCAAAGAAGCTAGTTGTTCAACAGGCTGGTGAGTGGTTCCATCCTCGCCCAAACCGATACTATCGTGGGTATAAACAAATATCGGGCTAATCTTCATAATGGCAGCCAAACGGATCGGCGGGCGCATATATTCAGAGAACATAAGGAACGTTGCGCCGAAAGGAATAACGCCTTTGGTTAATGCCATACCGTTCAATGCCGAACCCATAGCATGTTCGCGAATGCCGAAGTGGAAGTTGCGGCCGGCACGATTCTCAGAAGTGAACGAGTCGTATTCTTTAAGGTTAGTTTCTGTAGATGGGGCCAAATCCGCAGCACCGCCTATCAGGCTTGGTACCTTAGCAGCGATAGCGTTCAATGCCTTGCCCGATGCTACACGGGTTGCCACCTTAGGATCAGATGCTTTAAATACAGGCAGGCTATCTTTCCAGCCTTCAGGAAGCCCACCGCCGGCCAATAGTTCATATTCTGCTGCCAGTTCAGGATATTTTGCCTTATAGTCAGCAAATAATTTGTTCCATTTTTCTTCTTTACCTTCACCTCTCGCACCCGATTTACGGTAGAAATCAAGTACCTCATCAGGCACGTTGAATGATTTATCAGGATCGAAACCAAAAAATTCTTTAACCAGCTTAATCTCATCCGGACCAAGCGGCGAACCGTGCGAACCGGCAGTACCCGATTTGTTAGGGCTGCCGTAGGCAATCAACGAACGTACGTTGATCAATGATGGTTTTTGGCTTTCAGATTTTGCATTTATTAAAGCCAGTTCTAATGCATGCGTGTCATTAACATCCGGCAGGTTTTGTACATGCCAGCCGTATGCCTGGAAACGTGCGCTTACATCTTCGTTAAATGCAATGTCGGTGCTGCCTTCAATCGAAATGTGGTTATTATCGTATAAGAAAATCAGGTTGCCTAACTCGAGATGACCGGCAATTGAAGCGGCTTCTGAAGTTACGCCTTCCATCATATCGCCGTCGCTGCAAATCACATAGATCTTGTAATCGAACAGGTTGAAACCGGGCTTATTGTAACGTGCAGCCAAATGTTTCTGACCGATGGCGAAACCTATTGCATTAGCAAAACCCTGGCCCAGCGGACCGGTAGTTACCTCAATACCCGGGCACAGACCGTATTCCGGGTGACCGGCGGTTTTGCTGTTCATCTGGCGGAAGTTCTTGATATCATCGAGCGTAAGATCGTAACCGGTTAAGTACAGGTAAGCATATTGCAGCATACAAGCGTGCCCGGCCGAAAGGATAAACCTGTCGCGGCCTGCCCAATCTGGGTTTTTAGGGTTATAGTTCATCGCCTTTGTCCACAGCACGTGCGCCATTGGCGACAAGGCCATTGGTGTACCCGGGTGGCCGGAATTTGCTTTCTGTACCGCATCGGCGGCCAGGATCCTTGCGGTATTAATTCCAAGCGTTTCGATATCTTGCGTATTGCTCATAGTAATGTAGTTTTATTTCTTTTGAATTTTTACGGGAGTTATAGTTTCGATAGCGTCGGCGTTGGACCAAAGCCTCGCGCCGCCCTTAATGCCATCAGCATTCGACACGATCTTCATGTTCTTATCCAGCTTAAAGGTAAGCTTGTCTGAATTACCGCCGCCAATGTACAGGAAATCGTAATTAAATACGGTTTTTAAGGTTTCGAAAACCTTCTTCATGCGTTTGTTCCAGCGCTTGTCGCCTTCCTTTTCCAAAGCTGCCTCGCCGATGTATTTATCGTACGACTTTACCTTACCAACCGGCTGATGGGCAAACTCGAGGTGGGGCAGCAAATTGCCGTTGAGCAATAGCGCAGTACCGAAACCTGTTCCAAGGGTCACTACCACCTCCAATCCTTTGCCGTCAACCACGCCCAGGCCCTGCATATCGGCGTCGTTCACCACACGGCATGGGCTGCCCAATTCATCTTTCAGGTGATCGGCCAGGTCGAAATCTTTCCAGGCTTCGCTGCTCAAATTCGGAGCAGTTTTCACCACGCCATCGCGCACATAACCCGGGAAACCAACCGAGATCCTGTTGAATTCAGGAAAATCCTTAACCAGTGCCTTTATCGCAGCGATGACATTTTCGGGGTTTGCAGGAATAGGTGTAGGTACCTTTTCATATTTCTTTTGCAGTTCGCCTTTTTCGTTAAGGATGGTTCCCTTAATATGCGAGCCTCCGATGTCGATAGAGAGGACTTTTAGCGGTTGCGGGGTTGATTTCATTAATTGGGTGGCAGAGATGAAATGAATGAATTAAGCTTTGCGCTGTAAATATCAAAAATTAAATAAATATATGGTATTAAATACACGCAAATATCACGTCAAATAAACAACATTAACCTTAAGGCATTGTTTTTTTAATGTCATGCTTATGGTTATGACAGTGGAGTTGCAAATGAAGTTGATGATTAAAGGCTTAAGATCAAAGATTCGGAGCTTCGGGGGAAAGATATTTCCGCCCTTGCCGGTGTTTGTAAGATGCTTTAAAAGGCCGGCCTTGTGCGATGATGAATGATTTATTGTTTTTTGTTGGCATTCATGAGCTGCTAAAGTCGGTTCCTTCCCCGGGGAAGGAGTAGGTAAGGTTTGGCGAACTGTTTCCGGTAAACATATACTTAATGCATGGCGTAGAACCTTACCCCCTGCCCCGCCCCGAAGCCGGTGTGGTACCGGCCTTGGGGCAATGGGATCTTAATTTGCTTCTGTGTAGTTTTTGAAACTGTTGAGTATGGCTTGCCAGCCGCCTCTTTGCATTTCTACCGGGTTTTGGTTTTCAGGATCGAAGGTTACATCGATGTTGGTTTGGTCGCCGTTCTTCAAAAAAACAACGCTTGCCTGCCTGCCATCGCCCAGGGTATAGGTAAAGCTTTCGCCGTCAACTATCTCGTCGTAAACTGCTTCGAAGTCGAAGCCGAAGCTGCCGTCCTTTGCCTCCATTCTTGCCGAATAGGTTCCGCCCACCCGCATATCATTTGATGCCGACGGACAATGCCAGGAAGGATCGGCAAAGTTCCATTTAGTAATATGTTCCGGCTGGGTATAATAGTCCCAAACTTTCTTGATGCCGGCGTTTACGGTGGCGCTGACGGTGATTTTCTCGCTCATGTTTTTATCGGTTTGATAAACAAATATACCGGAAGTTTTTACAGGCCGATCCAGTTTGCCCATTTTTTGCGGTCCGTTTTTAAACGCCTTTTTGCTTAAATAACACCAGCATATTTATTTTCCGGGTTTGTTTTTCGAGCGAGAGGCCCATGCCGGTTAATACGTCTGTAAGACTTGCCGGGTTTTCGGGCTGCCAGGAGAATTTAATGTCGAATTTTTCGGTGTTGCCGGTTTCATCAACAACAGGCAGGCGACCGGTACCAAAGGTTTCCAGGAAATCGGCAAAGTCAGTCATGGTCATATTTTGCTGGTCAATTTCGCCGTGGCGGGCGTAATAGGTTCGTTTGCCCGAGGTGTTGCGCGGAACAGCCTTGAATTTTTCAGGATCAGTTATTTTGAGCACGTATGCATCCTTTGTTTGCTGTTCGATGGCGGCCTGCAGATCAAAGCGTTTGGCGAGTTCTTTTTGCAGGGCGGGCAGCAGGTCCTGCTTTTTGGCTGCAATGATATCGAGGCAATAACTCAGCTCGTTCTTTCCCGGATTGGTTTTGTCGATGGTGCGCGAGTACGGAAAATTATTGTTGGCCAAACGGTACAGGGCAGACAGATTGAGATTAAGACAGGTGAGGCGGCGACCACCGAACGTGCTATCGCTTAGCCAGGTGGTGCTTAAACCTGGAGCGCCCTTTATTTCGGGCAGCATGCTGAACCTGCTCTTCACGGTATCGGCGGCAAAAAAGTATTTTTTAATGATCTCTTCATAATCCATCATATTATCCTTTTTTTCTGCCAGGTGAACAGACTGATGTTGAAGCAGGCTGTCTATTACTTTTTCGGTCACTAATTCGGGGCTGGTATTGGCTATGAGTTTCCCATCTGTATCTATCAATACCGTATGCGGTATCATTTGATGCGGGAATAGTTTGTGAATTACCTCACCGGTATCAATAGCGAACCAAAAGTTCTGCGGCCTTGACGTCAAAAATTGTTTGGTACGTTTAGCGGTTTCGTCGGTTATGGTGATCACCTGTAACTTACCGGGATACTTTTGCTGTAATTGTTTTAAGTGCGGCATGGCCTCGATACATGATCCGCACCACGTGGCCCAAAATTCTATTAAAACAATCCTGCCTTTCAGGCTGCTTAGGTGTGCCTGTTTTACCGGCGCATTGACGATGGTTTGGAAATTGATATCGGGAACTGTTTCGCCGTTCTTTATTTGCGCAAATGCCATGTTGCTTAACAACAGCAATAACAGGGTTAGCTTTTTCATGCGATTTTTTTTAATTCAAAGAACCGGATAAAGCCTTAACGGGAAAGTTAATACAGGTTAAGTACAGTTAATTAGTGTTAACGTTTTCGTTATTAAAAACGGCAGGTGTTACTTTTATACCGATGAAAAAGCGCATCATTTTAATCCTGGTATTGATGTCGGTTTGCGTAACCGGGATAACCGGTTTACAGCTGTATTGGAATTTCGAGAATTATCAGTGCACAGTTAAGACCTTCAGGCACGATGTTAATGAAGCCCTGAGCACGGCGGTAGATAGAGAAATAGATGGGCGCGAGCAACGGATCGTCAACCGCTTTAAGGGCTGGCTGGCCGATACTTCGTTCGTTATCATCACCTGTTCGGTTCAAAACCGGGACAGCAGCACGGTGTTTAGCATGCGGGATGCTCATCCATACAGTGCCGGCGACAGAGGCTTTAGTTTTGGCCTGACTGATTTTAAAGAGAAGCTGCACCAGATAACGCCTGCCGCTAAAAAGATATTTATAGATCACATGGCCGATACAATTCTGAAGCATGACCTTAAGCAGGGGTTTATTTATTTTTATACGCAACGACTTGGAGACAGCCTTAGCAGCGCTGTGGGAAAAAGCAAGTGCGACAGGGCGGCTTTAAGCAGGATTTATAAAGAAGAACTTTTATCGAAGGATATAGATGCGCCATTTATTATCGAACCCAAAAAGAAGAATAACGATAAACCATTTTTAACGCGCACCATTAACGCCGGGATTCAGCGCCCGCATCAGAAAGATTTAGTTTTTGCAGATTTTGAAAGTCCTGATACGTATTTTTTAAGGCAGACGAAATGGCTTATCGTATCGTCGTTCCTGCTTATCGGTATCACCATATTTTGTTACGCCTACACGGTGAAAACCATCCTTACCCAGCAAAAACTGGCCGTGCTTAAGGATGACTTTGTAAACAACATGACGCACGAGCTGAAAACGCCAGTCGCCACCATTAACATTGCCGCCGAAGCCATTCAGGATTTTAATTTGAGTAAAACATCAGCTAATGAATACCTCGGAATTATCCGTCACCAGGCCGCCAACCTAACCAACCTGATAGACCAGATATTAAAAAACGTGGTCTCGGAACAGGCGAATGCTCCGCTGAATCTAACCAAAGTAAACACCGGCGAGCTTATTGATCAAATTATCTGCGAGTACAGGCCACAGCTGGATGCGGCTAATATTGGTGTTAGTTTCAAAAACTATAATGATGATCTGACAGCGTCGGCCGATAGTCAGTTGCTAAAAAATGCAATAGCTAATCTGTTCGATAACGCCATCAAATACGGCGGTACCAATTCATCAATAACCATTACCCAGCTCTCGGAAAATAGTAATATCGTTATTAGTGTGAAAGACAAGGGCCCCGGCATTCCTGCGCAATATCAAGCAAAGATTTTCGAGCGCTTTTTCAGAGTGCCTTCCGGCGACATTCATAATGTGAAAGGCTACGGTCTGGGCTTAAGCTATGCTAAAAGCATTATCGAAAAGCATAACGGAACGCTTACACTATCAAGTGGCGACGGAGAGGGCGCAGAATTTATCATCAGCATACCATTAATTTACCATGAAGCAGGCCAAAGTTCTGTTGCTTGAAGACGAGTTGCAGCTTGCAAAAATTGTAAGTGAGACTTTGCGCCAGCGTGATTTTGCAGTTACCCACGTGGTTAATGGCGTGCTGGGCATGGAGGCCATCCGTAAAAACGCATTTGATATTTGTATTGTTGATGTGATGATGCCTTTTATGGATGGTTTTACGTTTGCGGAGCAGGTACGCAAAACGGATAAAAACATACCTATGCTGTTTCTTACGGCGAAATCACAAACCGAAGATGTAATTAAAGGCTATGAAAGCGGCGGCAACGACTACCTGAAGAAACCTTTCAGCCTCGAAGAGCTGATCCTGCGCCTGAACGAATTATTGCGGCGCAAGGCAGCTATTCCAATTTCATCTTCTGATGAAATTGGCCGTTATATTTTTTATCCCAACAAACAGGAGCTATGGCTGGACAACCGGATGTCAAGTAAATTATCACACCGGGAAAACGAGTTGCTCTCTTTACTCATACAGCACAAAAACCAGGTGCTTGACCGTAAAGCGGTATTGCTGAAACTTTGGGGCGATGATAACTTTTTCAATACCCGCACCATGGATGTTTTCATTACCAAACTGCGAAGGCATTTGAAGGATGACCAGGCGGTGGAGATCATTAACGTAAGAGGTGTGGGGTATAAGTTGGTGGTGTAGTGTATCCCTTTTAATAACACTTGACGAACGTTGTTTGATGCGCTCATGCTTCGACAGAACTCAGCATGACATGAATTTTTGGTGAGTGATTATATCTTCAACTCATTACCCCCTGCCCTTAACGGGTAACTTTTTCCTTTCCAAACAAAAACACCCGAGGTTTTAACCGGCAAATCAACCTTAATTTTCCAGCCGGTTTTTTCCAAAGCGTATTTAACAGCTATTTTCCCATTTGGATGCGGCATTTCGCCGCCAATGTTGGTGATGTCCCCCAAATGCGGTTCTATCTTTATTTTGGCGAAGCCGGGCGCGTAGCTATCGATCCCTAAAACGGTTCTGAAAAATTCAATGTTCGGACTGGCGCCCCAGGCGTGGCAATCGGAGCGGCTGTTAGGCAGGTCGCTGATCTCGGCCCAGGTAGTAAGGCCCATTTTTAAGTTATTGCGCCAAACGTCGAGCCATTTCATATAATCGTTGCCGAGGCCGCCGCGAACCAGGGCCTGGTGCATATAGTATTTAAAGTAGATGGTGCATTGGGTAAGCGTAGTGTCGCTCAATATCTTTTTGCTTAGTGCTGTGGCATCGGCGCCCGTTGATAACCCTGCCAATATGGCCAGCGAGTTAGTGTGCTGTGAGAATATGTTTTTATCCTCGGTATCGGCATAAAGTCCTTTTGCGGCATCCCAATATTTGGCTTGAATGGTATGTTTTAGTTGAGTGGCTTTAATTTTGTACATCGCGGCAAATGCAGCCATGCCCATTTTGGCCTCCATTTCGGCTTCTTCCTGATAAGCCAGCAGCAGTTGCAGATCGAGCATAGCCGAGCCGCCTTTAGTACCTTTCGGCGCCATGCCGTAATTCCAGCTGGAGGCCCAATCGCCGAAGGTCCAGTAAGGGGTATTTTTGAGGGAACCATCGGCCTGCTGATATTTGCTAAAGAAATCGAGCACGCCACGGGCACCGGTGAGTTTATCTTTTACAAAGGCGCTGTCGGCGCGGTACATCCAGTAATCGTGTAGTACACCGATATACCATAAAGAGAATGTGGATATAATTTGAGGGCTATACGACGGGTGCCTGCTCAGCGTTAAACCCTCGGCAATACGCGAGTGATCCATGATATTGATAGCGTTACGGGCCAGGCGGTCGTTGCCGCTGTTGTAGTACGAGATCATCATCTGGATGCGGCCATCGCCGATGTATTGCAGCTGTTCATAATAAGGGCAATCCATATAAGTCTCAATGGCATCCAATCGGGCGGTGCGCCAGCCGGTTTGGAGCATTTGCTGCATTTCGGCGTTATCGGTTTGCAATTTGGCATTAAGCTGGAACGGATAGCCGGTAAAAGTGCCGTAAATATCATCGATTACCAGTGGCTCATCTTTGGTTTGCACACGGATTTTGATGTAACGGAACGTACGCCAGTAAAGGGTAGTAAATGCTTGCCCATCCGTGCCGTCGGCAATCAGGCTATCCTTCCTCCCGGCAAATTGCTTGCCCTCCACATCGTTGCGGTTACCTTTACGCGAGCCGTATTTTTTCAGATCGTCGAACATGGCTTCGGCGTACATCAATGAAATGCCTGCATCTTTTCCCTTACTGAAGTTCAGTGTTAAATAAGCGTTGGTTAAGTAGGTTTGATCGAGCAATAAAGTAGCTGTAGTATTAGCAGGAATAGTTACTGCCGTTTTGTTAGCCGGAAACCCTGCAGGAGCTGTAATACCTTCCGCTTTGCGCAACAGCGGAATGCGTTGAACGGTGCGTTCCATTTGCGGCAGTTGCGATGGCACCAGCATCCAGCCGAAGGCATCAGCCATTCCCTTAGGTTTGCCGTGATCCAGCTGGGCAGCATTGGGCCATGCGCTATCGTCAAAGTTTAGGGCGGTCCAGTTTTTTATTGTTTTGCTTTCGTCAATCAGCTCACCCGGCCCAGCCACATAATAGGTTGGATAACCAATGCCGGTGGTTGGCTGGTAAGCTTTATCGCGGATGCATTTCCAGGTATTATTAGTGTTCAGCGCTTCTTCTGTTGAAGTTGCCCCCTGCACAATAAATGCTGTGCGGAGGGAGATCTGTGCTTCGGGGCGCAATTCAGCTTCGTTCCAAACCACAGCAGAGATGATATTTTTACCTGTAGTTAAATACGGAGCAAGATCAATTTTTTCATAATTCCAGTAATAAGTGTCACCGCGCGCCGGACCGGCAGATACCAGGACGCCGTTCACATAAAGCTTATAACGGTTATCGGCCGATACATTGATCTTGAATGATGCCGGTTTCGCGGCGAGATCGATCGTTTTCCTGAAGTAAAAGATGCCGTAATCCCTGCCTGTTTCGTGCGGCGCCATGATCCAGTAGGCATTCCAGGCCTTGGTTAAGATGGTTTCATCGGCAGCGTTCACCTGCGCGTGACCGGCATTGGCAAGCAACAAGCCCGAGGCAACAAACAGGGCGGCAAGAAATGATCTCATGGGATGGGTTTATAACTACTAAATAATCAGATTTAAATATAGTAACCATCCTTCACTGTCATGGGGATTATTTAAACAATTCTCCATTGCTATTTTGAACATGGTTTTAAGGACTTGCCTGTGCGAATCCTTCCCTGGGGAAGGAGAAAGGCAGGGAATTGCGCAGGGCCGGCGCTTTTAACTCCAGTTGCAAGTCGACGTACAACGCAGTAGCACCATGAACTATCAACTATGATGCATGTACCATCAACTATGAACTATTTCCATTAATTTAGCAACATAATTGGATCAAACAGCGTCTTAATGAAAATTTTCTTTTATATCCTTATCGGCATTGCAGCTATTTTGATAATGGCGATGATCGTGTTTAATTTCGATCCGCAAACAGAAACGTGGACAAGCCTCATCCTGGGCGGGATTGCCGGTTTCGGGCTTTACAAAATGCCGTCGATATTCAGGAAAAAGAACACAAAGGCGTAATATATTTTTACCTGACCCATGTTTTATAATTTCAGATACCCCGTAATACTCTTCATATTAAGTTTTATCGGAATGTTGATTGGCTGGGCGTTCAGGGTAATGCACTGGCCTGGAGGGCAGCTTATTACCGGCAGCATGATCATGGTGCAGGTATTTTCCATTATATGGCTCATCATTATCTTATTGCGGGGCAAAGGCGAAGAATAAAAGTAGCCTCACCCCAAACCCCTCTGCAAGGGAGCGGGACTTAAAGCAAAAAATCACCAGCGCGCAGTTAAAGTCCTCTTCAAAGGAGAGGATTTAGGTAAGGCAAGTCAAATGCCCAACAGGACACCCTGCAAAAAAATCGGGCATTTAACACAATAAAATGTAACTTTGCCTGTCATTATGGCTCATAATTAGCGGTGGCTCAATTATTGAGTTTACCGCCAATAGATTTAAAATAACATGTTAAATTTTATAAGTAAGCTTTTCGGAAGCAAATCAGACAGGGACGTAAAAAGCATATTGCCTTTAGTTGAGAAAGTTAAGGCCGAATTTGCCAAACTGGATCAGCTGAGCAATGACGAGCTGAGGGAAAAAACGTTAAGTTTCAAAGAAACCATTGCCGAAGGCCTTGCCACCATCGACAGCGAAATAGCCGCCATTAAGGAACGGACCGACAATGAGCTGGATATGGATGTGAACGAAAAAGTTGCGCTTTATACCCAGCTGGATAAACTACAGAAAGACCGCGACAAAACGCTGGAAGAGATTCTGATGCGCATTTTGCCCGGTGCTTTTGCCGTAGTAAAAGAGACCGCCCGCCGGTTTGCCGGAAACCCAAGCATTGAAGTTACCGCAACCGAGTTTGACCGCGAGCTTGCTGCACGCAAACCTAACGTAATTATAAAAGGCGATAAAGCCATTCACAACACCACCTGGAAAGCTGCCGGAAACGATGTTACCTGGAATATGGTGCATTATGATGTGCAGCTGATTGGCGGTACCGTTTTGCATGAAGGTAAAATTTCTGAAATGGCCACGGGCGAGGGTAAAACGCTGGTAGCTACACTGCCTGCTTACCTGAACGCGCTTGCCGGCCAGGGTGTGCACATTGTGACAGTGAATGATTACCTGGCGCGTCGTGACTCGGAATGGATGGGACCGCTGTATGAATTCCATGGTCTTTCTGTTGATTGTATCGATAAACACGAGCCAAATTCGGAAGAACGCCGCCGGGCTTATCTTGCCGATATCACTTTCGGCACCAATAACGAGTTCGGCTTCGATTACCTGCGTGACAATATGACACGCAGCCCCGAAGAGCTGGTACAGCGTAAATTGCATTACGCGATGGTTGATGAGGTTGACTCGGTATTGATTGACGATGCCCGTACTCCATTAATTATATCAGGCCCAATTCCTCGCGGTGATGAGCATGAGTTTTATGAGCTGAAACCACGTATTGAGCGTTTGGTTAACGCGCAGAAAACCTATGTGAACAGCGTGTTGAACGAGGCCAAGAAATTAATTGCCGAAGGCAAAACCGGCCCCGATGAAGGTGGCTTAGCCCTGTTGCGCGCTTACAGAGGTTTGCCAAAAAGCAAGGCTTTAATTAAATACCTGAGCGAAGGCGCTAACAGGCAGGTATTGCAGAAAACCGAAAACTTTTACATGCAGGACCAAAGCAAGGAAATGCATAAGGTTGATGCCGAGCTGTTCTTTATAATAGATGAAAAAAACAACCAGGTTGAACTGGCCGAAAAAGGCATAGAGCTGATCACCGCTTCTGGTGAAGATCCGCACTTCTTTGTAATGCCCGACGTAGGCGGCGAAATATCTGAAATAGAAAAGTCGCAATTACCTGCCGACGAAAAGGTTCAGCGCAAGGACGAATTGATGCGCGATTTCTCTGTAAAATCGGAGCGGATCCATTCGGTAAATCAATTGTTAAAGGCTTATACGCTTTTTGAAAAAGACACAGAATACATCCTGGATGAGGGCAAAGTAAAGATAGTTGACGAACAAACCGGCCGTGTGCTGGATGGCCGCCGCTATTCTGACGGCTTGCACCAGGCTATAGAAGCGAAGGAAAATGTGAAGGTTGAGGATGCTACCCAAACTTTCGCTACCATTACCCTGCAAAACTACTTCCGTATGTACCACAAGCTTTGCGGCATGACGGGTACTGCAGTGACAGAAGCAGGCGAGTTCTGGGAGATCTATAAGCTGGATGTGGTTGAAATTCCAACCAATACAGCCATTACCCGCGACGACCGTCAGGATTTGGTTTACCGAACCGTACGTGAAAAATACAATGCCGTTGCCGAAGAAATTGCCACGCTTACCCAAGCCGGCAGGCCAGTACTGGTAGGTACCACCTCGGTAGAGATCTCGGAGTTGGTAAGCCGTATGCTGAAGCTTCGCGGTATTAAACATAACGTACTGAACGCCAAACTGCATCAAAAAGAGGCCGACATTGTGGCCGAAGCCGGTCAGGCGGGTACGGTGACCATTGCCACCAACATGGCCGGTCGTGGTACGGATATAAAATTAGGAGCAGGTGTTAAAGAAGCCGGCGGTTTAGCCATTGTGGGTACCGAGCGCCATGAGTCGCGCCGTGTTGACAGGCAGTTGCGCGGTCGTGCAGGCCGCCAGGGTGACCCGGGTTCTTCGCAGTTCTTCGTATCGCTGGAAGATAACCTGATGCGTTTATTCGGATCGGAAAGAATTTCGAACCTGATGGTGCGTATGGGTATTGAAGAGGGTGAAGTAATTCAGCACTCCATGATCTCGAACTCGATAGAGCGTGCACAGAAAAAGGTAGAAGAAAACAACTTCGGGATCCGTAAACGTTTGCTGGAATATGACGACGTGATGAACTCACAGCGTACTGTTATCTACGCAAAACGTAAGAATGCATTGTTCGGCGACCGTTTGGAGGTGGATATCAACAACACCATTTTTGACGTGGTTGAAGATGTAGTAACCGAATACAAGGAAAGCAACAACTTTGAAGGCTTTACGCTGGAAATGATCCGCCTGTTCTCAGTTGATGTAGAGATCTCGCATGATGACTTCACCGGCAAGAATATCAACAGCCTGGTTGACATGGCCTTTGCGGAGGTGCTTGATTTCTACAAACGCAAACAAGATGCCATTGCACAGCAGGCCTACCCTGTACTGAAAGATGTGAACGATACCCGCGGCGATTACGTGGAAAATATAGTAGTACCGTTTACCGACGGCATCAACGGCCTGCAGGTAACTGTTCCGCTAAAGGCAGCCGTTGCCAATAAAGGCAGGGAAGTGTTCAAATCATTTGAAAAGAACGTTACCCTTTACCTTATTGACGATGCATGGAAAGAGCACCTGCGCGAAATGGACGAGTTGAAACAGTCGGTTCAGAATGCGGTTTATGAACAAAAAGACCCTTTACTGGTTTATAAGTTCGAGGCATTTAATTTGTTCCGCCAGATGCTGGCCAGCGTGAATAAAGACCTGGTAAGCTTCCTGTTCAGAGGCGGCATTGCAGTTCAGCAGCAGCCCGAAGAAGTTCGCGAAGCAAGGCCGGAGCCAAAAATGGATCTGAGGAAAATGCGTACGTCGAAACCGGAACTGGTATCTGAATCAGGCATGCCAATGGAAGACACACGTGAATTGCAAAAACAAATGCCGGTACGCGCCGAGCAAAAAGTAGGCAGGAACGATCCATGTCCATGCGGCAGCGGTAAAAAGTTCAAGAACTGCCACGGTGTTGGCCAGGCATAAGCGGCCCCCGACCAATAAAAATAACGTCATGCTGAACTTGTTTCAGCACCTCAAAAGCTAAGTAGCCAATATATATTTGCGAACTGTCCGTGAGGTGCCGAAACGAACTCGGCATGACGAGTAATAATAGCACATCCCATGAAAAATGCACTATCTTATATTAAAGCCAACAGCCATATAAAGTACTGCGTTTTTTTTGTGATCATACTTTTACCAGCATTCAGCCACGCCCAAACCCGCGGGAAAGTTGAAGTAATAAAAGACCCGCTGATAGATACCCTTGCCGCACGCCGTGCTTCATTAGGTGTGGGCAAAGGCACTGCAAGTTATGGCAGCGCCGAAACTGCCGCAGGTTATCGCGTGCAGATCTTTTTTGGCTCCAGCAGGCAGGCAGCTTATAATGCGCAGGCAAAATTTAATGAAGAGTATCCGGAGCTTCGCACTTATATAAGCTACACCGAACCCAATTTTAAAGTACGCGCGGGTGACTTCCGCACCCGTTTGGAGGCCCAGAAGCTGGCTTCCGAGGTGCGCTCCATGTTTACCAGCATATTTATTATACCCGAAAGGATCAATCTCCCCAAAACTGATCAGCCCAATGATTAAAGAACGTATTCAGCAATTAGCTGCCGACATATTTAACGATGTGGTAGCCACACGCCGTCATTTGCATTCACATCCCGAACTGTCTTTTCACGAAGTGGAAACCTCAGCTTTCGTAGCCTCAAGATTAGATGAATTAGGATTGAAATACGAACGCATGGCCGATAATGGATTGGTAGCATTAATTAAGGGTGAAAAGCCTGGCGACGGCGTTGTTGCGCTGCGTGCCGATATGGACGCTTTGCCTATTACAGAGGCAAATGATGTTCCGTACCGTTCGCAGAATATTGGCGTAATGCACGCGTGCGGTCATGATGCGCATACATCGTCGTTACTGGGCACCGCTAAAATATTAACCGATCTTAAGGCTGAATTTGGCGGCACCGTAAAACTGATCTTTCAGCCGGCTGAAGAAAAACTTCCGGGCGGCGCGAGTTTAATGATCAAGGCGGGCGTACTGGAAAACCCAAAACCGCAGGCTGTTTTAGGACAGCACGTAATGCCGCTGATAGAAGCCGGTAAGGTTGGCTTTCGCGCAGGAAAATACATGGCCTCGACCGATGAGCTTTATGTTACCGTGCATGGTAAAGGCGGTCATGGTGCGCAGCCACAGCAGAACGTAGATCCGGTGATTATTACCGCACACATATTAACTGCGTTACAACAAGTGATAAGCCGCTTTGCTGACCCAAAGAGCCCGTCGGTACTTTCATTTGGAAAGGTAATTGCCAACGGCGCTACCAACGTTATTCCGAACGAAGTTTACCTGGAGGGCACGTTCCGCACCATGGACGAGGCCTGGCGCAAGGACGCTCATATCAGAATGAAAAAGATGGCCGAAGGCATTGCCGAAAGCATGGGCGGCAGCTGCGAATTCAATATTATGCACGGCTATCCGTTCCTCATCAACGAAGAAAAATTAACCGCCAGTACCCGTGGCCATGCCGAAGATTATCTGGGTAAAGAAAATGTGGTTGATCTGGATATCTGGATGGCTGCCGAGGATTTTGCCTATTACTCGCAGGTGGCCGATTCATGCTTTTATCGCCTGGGGACACGTAATGAGAGCCGTGGCATCACTTCATCGGTACATACGCCTACGTTTGATGTGGAGGAAGATGCATTTAAGATAAGCACCGGTTTGATGGCCTATTTGGCGGTGAAGCAGTTGGGGAATTAAAATCATATCACCGGTAAACATTCATTCCCTCTATGTCATTTCGAGCGAAAGTGAGAAATCTTATACAAGCGACATTAACGTTATGCATTGAGCGCCAATGCATAGTCCGGATGCTGGGCGCATAAGATTTCTCACTCCCGCTCGAAATGACGAGACTACATTCCCAATGAAAAAACTTCTACTCGCTTCCTGCTTTCTCCTTTTCACTTTCAGCCTAAAAGCGCAGCAGATCAGGCGCTTTAATCCCGATACCATTCGCACCATTGTGATCGATTCGGCGGTGAATATCCGCTCGCACCGTCTAAATGCACAGGATTTTATCGATGCCGTACTCGCCGACACAGGCTTTTACAAAGCTTTTCGTGATATGAAAAAGTATGGTTTTTTGGCCGAGAACCGCATCTACACCTACGATAAAAAAAACAAAATAGACGGCAAGAGCTACCGCAAGATCAGGCATAGCTATGTTGGCGGTAAACCCGCCGTGGAGTACCTTGCCAAGGCCGACAGCGGCTCTCTTTACAAAAAGAACGGCAAGCCTGAGCTTTATACGGTTGAGATGTTTGATTATATTTTCACCAATGCCTATAAATCGAATTTCATATCCAACCCGGCATCGAAGGATGCCAAAGGAAAGAACGAATCGTATAAAGGCAAGCTGAAAACGCTGATATTCGCGCCCGGTCATAAGGTAACGGGACTGCCCTTCATCAGCAGTAAAACCGAAATTTTTGGCAGGGATATGCAGCAATATTACCTGTATCAGTTTACGCGGGGCAAATACCTGGATTCTATCCCGGTGTACCGTTTTCGGGTAGTGCGCAAACCCAGTATATCAGACAATGACGTGGTAATCAAAGAACTGACCACCATTTTTGACATGCGGAATTTCCAGATCCTGGGCCGCTACGTCGATCTGAAATATCACAATATGCTGTTTAGTTTTGATGTACAGATGAATATAGAACTGAGCAAAGTGAACGGTGAACTGGTACCTGCCAAGATCAGTTACCAGGGCAATTGGGACGTACCCTTTCACAAAACTGAACGCGCCAGCTTTTTGATTTTACAGAAGGAGTATAAGGCAAACCCCTAACCCTCTGAACGGGGAACCATTGCGGATTGTTTGGCGGGGCTTTTCTGTTAGGCACCAACCGTTCCTAACGGAACGTAAAATATCCATCATCTCTTCTACCCCCCAGGTCTTTCGATGGAACACAAAACCCTCAGTGCCTTAAAGATTGTTTTAAAATTATTGCATTGCCGTTGGTTTTAACCAATGGGTAAAAAACAGAAGAGGCTCTGGCTTTAGCCAAAATGAATCAATTTAAGCAACCCGTAATCGCCAATTTGCGTTCCGTTAGGAACGTTTGGTGGGTAGAAAAGAACCGCCTCCATTTTGCGTTCCGTTAGGAACGCCTGGTAAAATCGCTACGCTAAACCGTCGTTGTATCAAAATACAAAGGCATTCCGTATATTAGCATAACATCTAACCCGCTTATGAAATTTAATGGTGGCCTTTTATTGCTGATCTCTGCTTTTTTCCTGGTATCATGTTCGCCCAAAGGGCCGTATGCGGTGACCAATAAATTTTATAAAGACAAAACAAAAGGCTTCACCGAAACCATTCAACAGGAACTTCCCGCCACCCTTACCGACAGCACCGGCACCCCTATTCCATCAGAATTTGTAGGAACCGTGAACTTCGGCATCCGCAGGCCCAATTATGTGATCATCCATTTTACCGCGCAGGATTCTGTACAGCAAACGCTCAAAACTTTTACGGTTACCCAAACGCAAACCAGTGCCCATTACGTGATAGCCAAAAACGGTAAAGTATTTCACATGGTGAATGATTACCTGCGCGCTAATCATGCTGGTGTGGGTAAGTGGGGCAGCGTTACAGACATGAACAGTTGCTCGATAGGGATTGAGATTGACAACAATAGTAAAGAGCCTTTTACCAACCCTCAGGTTAATAGCCTGCTGATATTACTGGCGCAGCTAAAAAAGACTTATAATATTCCGCAGGCTAATTTTATCGGTCACCAGGACTTTGCTCCCAAGCGTAAACCCGATCCGGGCCCGCTATTTCCATGGAAAACTTTAGCGGCGCATGGTTTTGGCTTCTGGAGTGATGATGTTTTGGAGCTTCCGCCTGATAATTTTGATTATACCATTGCCCTGAAACTGATAGGGTATGACACTTCAGATATTAATGCCGCCATTGTTGCCTTTAAACGACATTTTGTACAGTCGGACGTAAGCCCTGCATTAACGCAGCTGGATTTGAATGTGCTGTATAATGTTTATCAGAAATACGCGCAATAAATCAAAGTTGACGCTATTTAATCCGAGCGTCATTGGAACGAGGCAATCTCTTAACTTTGCATTGGCGTTAATATCCTATGTAGAGATTGCTTCGTTCATCGCTATGACGAGTGGAGAGTAGCATTAGACTTATTTCTTCACCCAACCATCCTTCAGTGTAACCGTACGGTTAAACACAAGCTTTTCAGGAGTCGAATTTTTATCTAACGTAAAATAGCCTTTACGCATAAACTGATAGCCTTTTCCCGGGATGGCGTTGGCCAAATCGGGTTCTATATACACGTTTGGCAATATTTGTAAACTATCAGGATTGATATAATCCTTAAAGTCGCCTTCTTCGTTCGATGGATCTTCAACCTTGAATAAACGGTCATATAAACGTACTTCGGCGGTTTTGGCATGCGGAACACTTACCCAATGGATGGTTCCTTTTACATGAATACCGCTGGTATCATTCTGTGATCTTGATTCCGGGATATAAGTACAGTAGATCTCGGTCACATTGCCATCGGCATCTTTTTTAAAGCTATCGCATTTTACAATGTAGGCGCTTTTTAAACGTACCATGAGCCCCACGCCCAGCCGGAAGAATTTCTTCGGAGGTTCTTCCATAAAATCCTCACGCTCTATCCAAAGCTCGTTACTGAACGGCAACTCACGGCCGCCATCACCGCCTTCTGCTTCGGGGTTGTTCTCGCTATAAAGATTCTCCGTTTGACCTTCCGGGTAATTAGTAATGATCATTTTGATCGGGTCGAGCACAGCCATGCGGCGCCATGCCGTTTTATTCAAGTCCTCGCGGATACAGAACTCCAGCAGGCTCACATCGATCATGTTCTCGCGCTTGGCAATGCCTATACGTTCACAAAACTCCCGGATGGATGCCGGCGTATAACCACGACGACGCAACCCGCTGATAGTAGGCATGCGCGGATCGTCCCATCCGTCAACATATTTTTCCTCTACCAGTTGCAGCAGCTTGCGCTTGCTCATTACGGTATAATTGAGGTTAAGCCGGGCAAATTCATATTGATGTGACGGGAAGATGTTCAGCTTCTCGATAAACCAGTTATACAGCTCACGATGCGGTACAAATTCCAAAGTACACACCGAGTGCGTGATGTGCTCAATCGCATCCGACTGTCCGTGCGCAAAGTCATACATCGGGTAAATGCACCAGTCGTCGCCTGTGCGGTGGTGATGTGTATGCTTAATGCGGTACATCAGCGGATCGCGCATGTGCATATTCGGTGAAGCCAAGTCGCCCTTAGCACGTAACACTTTGGCCCCATCTGGATATTTGCCGGCTTTCATTTCGGCAAACAGCTGCAAGTTTTCCTCAATACTGCGGTTGCGGTATTCGTTTCCCTTGCCCGGTTCGGTTGGCGTACCTTTTTGCGCCGCTATTTCCTCAGCGCTGCTATCGTCTACATAAGCCAGGCCTTTTTTTATCAGTTCTACAGCAAATTCATGAAGCTGATTAAAATAGTCGGACGCATAAAATTCATTGGCCCAATTAAAGCCGAGCCATTTTACGTCTTCCTTAATGCTGTCTACGTATTCGGTTTCCTCTTTACTCGGGTTGGTATCATCAAAACGAAGATTGGTTTGGCCGCCATAACGCTGCGCCAGGCCGAAGTTGAGGCATATCGACTTGGCATGGCCAATATGCAGGTAGCCATTTGGCTCGGGCGGGAAACGGGTAAGCACATGCCCTCCGTTCTTGCCTTCGGCAATATCTTCTTCAACTATCTCTTCTAAAAAGTTTAATGATCTTTCTTCGCTCATAATATTTGTATGCGTACAAAAATAAGATACTATACCCTATTTCGTACTATTTTTAGGCAGAAAGGCTAAATTAGATTGATTTCTTAACACTGCTGTTATATATTCAATATGTCATTCGTTAAAATATGGGTCACCTTGTTTTCGCCACAAAAAACCGCGAACCGTTGCTTGAAAAAGGGATAAGAGATATTATTTATAAACACATCTGGTCAAACTGCCGGGAAAAAGAAATATTTTTAAAATCGATAGGCGGTTATACAGATCATTTACATTGCCTCATCTCTTTAGGTCGGGAACAATCAATGGCGAAAGTAGCTCAATTAATTAAGGGCGAATCGGCTTACTGGATCAATGAGCAAAAACTCACATCCGATTATTTCAGTTGGCAGGATGACTATTTTGCGGTATCGGTTAGTGAGTCGCAGATTAATACAGTTATTAACTATATCGCTAATCAGGAAAAACATCATGCCAAAAATCATTTGCTGATGAGGCTGCTGAATTTGAGAGAAGATATGGGTTTGAGAAGGTAAAAGGATAGCTGTGCGAGGGTTCGGCTAGAGCCGGTTTTTACCTGTCCGCTGTCCGTCGGTTAAAACCGACGGCAATATTTATTTTAGCCCTGATGTTTCTGCCTGCTATAATTGCAAATGATTTTGTACCCAATCAAGTTTGTGCCAGCAAAAATAAATATTGCCGTCCCTTTTTAGGGACGGAACAAAGGCTATTTCACAGCCGGCTTTAGCCGAAACTAACAGCCTGCCACATATACATCGCAATAACTTTTTCTTCCTACCTTTACAGCAACCAACACGCTTGTAAATGAGCAAACCTTTTAATCGTCCTATTCGTGTTTTAGTTGCCAAAGTTGGCCTGGACGGGCATGACCGCGGCGCCCGCATTATTGCTACTTCGCTGCGCGATGCAGGTATGGAAGTGATTTATACCGGCTTGCGCCAAACACCCGAAATGGTAGTGAACACTGCCCTGCAGGAAGACGTTGACGCCATTGGAATTTCCATCCTTTCAGGTGCACACATGACCGTTTTCCCTAAGATCATCAATCTAATTAAAGAAAAGAAAATGGACGATGTGCTGATAACCGGTGGCGGCATAATTCCGCAGGAAGACATGAACGAGCTGAAGAAGATTGGCGTTGGCGAGCTTTTCCCGCCGGGCACTAGCACTGCAGCTATTGTGAAATATATAACCGAATGGGTGCACCAGCACCGTAACTTTTAATGCCAAGCCGTTATGCCGTTTGAAAATTTATTGATAGAAGACAAAGAGCGTATCCGCTATATTGTCATCAACCGCGAAACCAAGCTGAATGCGCTGAATAAAGCTACCCTTGCCGAGCTGCATACTGCTGTTACCGATGCATTTAACAATGCGCATGTTGGCGGTATTATTATTACCGGCGCGGGGCATAAGGCCTTTGTTGCCGGAGCCGATATATCGGAATTTGCAGCTTTGGATGTGGAAGGCGGCACCCAACTTGCCCGTAATGGACAGGATACCGTTTTTAATTTGATCGAGAACGGCCCCAAACCGGTTATTGCTGCGGTTAATGGCTTTGCTTTGGGCGGCGGATTGGAGCTGGCTATGGCCTGTCATATTCGTGTAGCATCAGATAACGCTAAAATGGGCCTGCCCGAGGTTACACTTGGCCTCATTCCGGGCTATGGCGGCACGCAACGCCTTACCCAATTGGTGGGTAAAGGAAAGGCTTTGGAAATGATCCTTACGGCCGATATGGTTACAGCAGCGGATGCACAACAATATGGTTTGGTTAATTATGTGGTAGCACAGGATGAACTGCATAATAAGGCCGAAGAAATATTAAATAAGATATTATTACGCGCGCCGCTTGCCGTTGCCGCGGCTATAAACGCCATCAACGCTAATGCCCGCGTGTGCGAAAATGGTTTCGAAACAGAGATCGAATCTTTCGGAAAATGCTTCGGAACGGCCGACTTTAAAGAAGGTGTAGCCGCCTTTACGGAAAAACGAAAACCCGCTTTTAAGGGGAATTAAGCGGTTTTTTTGACACAGTCCTGACCAAATGAAATAATTAGTCAAAAATAATTTATTGTTAATCAATCGATTAAATAATCGTGACAATAGGATGAAACTGTTGTGTTAATTTGTGCCGTTACTTTGCTTCGTGTTTATAAAAACACAACAATTTAATAACACATATAGACATGAAAAGTACATTAAAAATTTCAGCATTGATCGTAGCTTTTGCCGGTTTAACCCTGGGCGCAAAAGCACAAACATCTACAACTACTACTAAAACTTCAACCTCTTCTAACGGAGTAATTTTAAGCATAGGTGCAGACGCGGGTATCCCCACAGGTAATTTATCAGATTCTTACAACTGGAGCATTGGCGGTTCTGTTCAGGCCGATATCCCGGTGATCAGCAATCAACTGTATGTAACCATTAACGCAGGTTACAACAGCATCCAGGGAAAAAATAACATTGCTTTTACCACTCCTAACGGCGTGATTACTGCTGATGCTACCAACATCCAGTTATTACCGGTTAAAGCAGGTTTGAAATACTTCGTCGTTCCTCACTTTTACGTACAGGGTGAAGCAGGTGCTGCATTTGCGCTGAACAAATCAGATGTTGGTTTCAATAAATCGGCTGCGTTCCTTTACGCTCCGCAAATTGGTTACCAATTTCCGCTTGGCGGCAAAAGCTTCCTTGATGCAGGTGTACGTTATGAAGGTACCACCAAATTTAACGATGCAGATGCCAAAGTAAATTTCTTCGGTCTGCGCGTAGCTTACGCTTTCGGAATATAATTTTTGAAGACAGGACCAAAAATCAAGAGCCAGGGTAACAACAGGGTAGGCAATTAAATTCCCCCCTCCTTTTTTGATCTTGACTTCTGGTTCTAGATTCTTGACGCTAAAAACGACGCTCTACATCCATCTAAAAAAAGAGGCATAACACTGCCTCTTTTTTTGTTGGTATAACTTTTTACCCCGCAAAAACGTATGATGGGTTTAAATTTATAAATTAGCGAAGCAAGCTGTTAATTAACATGCAAAAAAGCCGCTATATTAGTAAACTGTAATTGTTATATGAAGAAAATTCTCATCATTGATGATGAAGTTAACGTAGCGTTATTACTCTCGAAGTTTTTAACGCGCAACGGTTTTGATGTTGCAACAGCGTCAACCGGTACTATTGGTATGGAGTACCTGAAAAACGGCAACTTCGACCTGGTGCTTTGCGATTTCAGGTTAGAAGATACCGACGGGCGCGAGATGCTTAAAAACATCAAAACGCAATATCCTAAAACCGGAGTAATAATTATTACCGGCTACTCCGATATTAAGATGGCTGTAGAGCTGATTAAAATGGGGGCCTATGATTATATTACCAAACCGTTGTACCCCGACGAGATCTTAAATACCATTAATAAGGCGATAGAAACCCACCATGCGCTGATTGAACAGCCTCAGGCTGAAGTGGTGAGTTTTGATAAATCGTCGAAAGAAATAAAGAAACAGGTTTTCTCGAACGAATATGTTGCCGGTACCAGCAAGGTATCGAAAGAACTGGCCCGCCAGATAGAACTGGTAGCACCCACCAATTACAGCGTTATTATTTTAGGCGAGAGCGGCACCGGCAAAGAATCTGTTGCGAAAAGTATTCACCTGAACAGCCCAAGGTATAACCAGCCGTTCATAGCTATGGACTGCGGCTCTTTGACGAAAGAACTGGCCGCCAGCGAATTTTTTGGCCACGAAAAAGGATCGTTTACCGGTGCATTATATACCAAGATAGGTCACTTTGAAATGGCCAACGGCGGAACTCTGTTTTTAGACGAGGTGGGCAACCTCTCGTACGAGATCCAGGCCGCACTACTGCGTACCGTACAGGAACGCAAAGTAAAACGTATTGGCAGTACCAAAGAGATCAATCTCGACGTGCGGATCATCATAGCCACCAACGAAAACCTGCAGGACGGCATCCAGAAAGGAAAATTCAGGGAAGATCTTTATCATCGTTTTAACGAATTCAGCATTTATATGCCGCCCCTGCGCGAACGCGGCAGCGACATTATGCTGCTGGCTGATCATTTTCTGAAAATAGCTAACAATGAATTGGGCCGTCATGTAACCACATTTGCACCGGAGGTGGTAGATAGCTTTATGAGCTACCGCTGGCAGGGTAACATCCGCGAAATGAAAAACGTGGTGCGCCGTGCTACCCTGCTTACCGAGGGCAATGAAATAACCATGAAGGCCCTGCCGTTGGAGATCACCAATTTTAAAACGCCGGTGTACGATTATTCACCTGTAGCCGAAATGCAGGAGATTAAAGAAAATCGTCACGATTTAAAGAACGCCGCCCTCGAAGCTGAATATGAAACTATACTAAAAGTACTGAGAGAAGTTAACTTCAATAAAACCCGGGCCGCCGAAATATTGAACATCGACCGTAAAACTTTGTATAATAAAATGAAGGCCATTAATATCAGGTAATATGAAGGGATCAGCAAAAGTTGAAGAAGCTCAGCTTACAGCAACAGAAGCCAGCCAGGCATTGCGTACGCTGAAGCATGATGTTAAAAATCAATTGTCGAACATTTTGCTGGCCATTGAGCAGTTGCGCTATGAAATTGAAGACCCCACGGCCGATTGTATCTTTTACCTCGATTCCATTTCACTAAGCTCGGCAAAGATAGATGAGCTGCTGAAAGACGTGGAGTAGGTTTTAGTCAGAAAGCTGGAAAACTACGAAGCCGGAAGCTTACTGTCATATTAATTCCCTGTTTTATTTCCAGACCGGATAAATTTTATTTTAGCCGTCTCGCTTCTTCTCCGGGGAACGGGCTAAAGCACGTTTAAGGCATTCGTTTTTTTACGGGGAACGGGCTAAATCACATTTAGAGCATGTCGTTTTTTTGCCTGGAACGGTCTAAACTCTGTTTAGGGCGTGTCGCTTTTTAACCGGGAACGGGCTAAATCTGGTTTAGGGCGTTCCCAAAATTCATCCCTTTTTTACTAAAAACCCTCAAAATTAAGCAGGAACACGATTTTTGGATTTTTTAAAAGAACCAACACCAATTCAACACCTGGAATAGGAAGTGCACTGAAATTGTGGGCAGGATCTTAAAAAATGGACAGGCGTTTGGGTCGTTATCAAATATACAAAATTCCAAGCGTTTTATCAAATGGCAGCGCTTTATATTTTCGCAGTTTTGAGCAACAGCGGTACTATCAGTCAAAGCAATATTCCTGATAGTATTATAATACCCTTGTCAACTTTATTACCCCGATTACAAAACATTTTTACTGTGCTGCGTTTAATAGGTATATTTAAGCCTTAATGTCTATCTTCAACTATAAGCAACGCAATAATATTATCCTGGCAAGTATTGTAATACTTGGCTGTTTCTTACTTTTTGCGTTAAGCGGGCTATTCAATTCCATACTGGGCGCCATAGTTTTCTTCACTATTTTCAGACCCATTTATTTACACTTTGTTGAAACAAAAGGCTGGAACAAAACGCTGGTTGCGGTGCTTATCATCATCACCTCATTCATCGTTATTATTGTTCCGATGATGTCATTAAGTATAATGGTGGTAGGTAAAATTGGCAGCATCAGTAAAGAATCCTTTAACCTGCAGGAATGGGTAGGCAAGATAGACGATTACGCGGGCTACAATTTTAACCAGCCCCATCTGGCCGAAAACACCTTGCAAAAATTAGGGACTTACGCTACCGATCTTTTTCCATCTATATTAAGCAGTGCGGCTAATATTATAATTACGCTGCTGCTCATGTATTTCCTGATGTATTTTATGTTTACGCAGATCCGCGAGTTTGAGGCGGCCATGTTAAAATATGCGCCCTTCCGCGAACAGCATGCCGTTAAATTTGCCGTTGCCTTGCGAAACTCAACCTATTCAAACGTACTTGGGCAGGGCATAATTGCAATAACGCAGGGCACCTTGCTGGCTATGGGCTTTTATGCAGCCCAGCTCCCCGATCCTGTTTTTTGGGGCGTGATAGGCTGCTTTATCTCGTTCCTGCCGGTGGTAGGCGCGCCAACTCTCACCATCCCTGCAGGCATTATATTAATAGCACAGGGTCACAGTCTGAAGGGCATTCTGCTAATGGCGTTCGGCCTGCTGGTAATAGGCAATATCGACAATGTGCTTCGTATGGTAATTAACCGCAAGGTGGGAAATACACACCCAATTATATCTATCATAGGCGTTTTTATAGGTATCCCGCTGTTCGGTATACTTGGATTGGTGTTCGGGCCGTTGTTGTTATCATATTTTTTATTATTATTGGAAATCTATGAAACTAACCGTTTGGCTGCCGACAGGCTGGAGCGTATAAGAACAGGACCGGATTCTTGAGTTAGTCCAGGGACCATCGACCATAGGGAGAAATGTATGAAGAGCCATGAGCTATGGACCATGGTCCACGGACCATCGGCTCTCGCCGTAACAAAAAGCAACATATTTAATCAAAATCAAAACAATTATTCAACTTCAAAATTTATAATATATGAGCGATAATTCAAAAGTAGTTGCCGCATTGCTGGTAGGGCTTGCGGCAGGAGCAGCGTTGGGAATACTATTTGCGCCCGACAAAGGCAACGAAACACGTGATAAACTATCCGAGTCATTAAAAAGTCTTGGCGAATCGATAAAAGAAACTGCATCTGCCGAGATTGAGAATTTGATTAATTTGAAGGATAAAGTGGTTGATAACATAAAATCAAAAATTAGCGGCGTTGAAGAAGAATATCAGGACGACCTGGAACATGCATAATTTTAGTCGATAGTCCATAGGCCATGGTCGATAGTTAACAATCGATATAACCCATGGTCTATTGGCTATAGACCATGGACTACATAACCAAACTATATGGAACCTGAAAAAGAGACTCCACCACAACCCATTATCGATCAGCTAAGAGAATATGCCGAAACGCGTATTAAACTGGCAAAATACCAGGCAATTGAAGGCGGAACCTCAATTGCAGCCAGCCTTATTGCCGATGTGGTTACCGTAATGGCAATGGTACTTGCCTTTATATTTGCCAGTTTTACCCTGGCATTTTACCTGGGCAGCTTGTTTGGCGCCGATTGGATTGGCTTTGGATGTGTAGCCATTATTTATTTAATTATAGCCCTGGCAATTAAATTTAACAAGAGCGCTTTGGAAAGGCCAATTGTAAACGCATTTATCCAGAAGATATTTAAAAACTAAACGAAATGGCTTTACCTATCAGAAATATAAGCGATCTGCAAGGCGAAATAGCGAGACTTAAGGAAAGCGAGCAAAAGCAGAGTGTGGCCATTGGTGTCCGTTTCAAAACCTTTTCGTCAACCATTTCTACGTTGCGTACGCTCTTCCCCCAGAACATTACCGCCGACGGTAAAACCTCTGGCTTCTTTGACCAGGATCTGGTAGGGCTTATTTCCCGTTTTGTATTACCATTTACTCTCAATAAAACCATTTTCCGCAATTCGGGCTTTATTGTTAAAACGCTGGTAGGCCTGGTCTCGCAAAAGGCATCGCACTTTATTTCAGAAGATTCGGTATTGAGCGTTTGGGATAAGGTAAAACACCTCTTTAATAAAAAATCCAAAAAAGAAAATATATCCGATGAAAAGGGTATTCCGCCCTTAAGCGAAAGCTATTGATCATAGCCTTGTCCGCGCGCCATTTCGAGGAACGAAGCAATCTCTTCGCAGGACGATCAAAAGCGCAATGCTTAATCGCAAGGAAAACTGCCGCACGCTTATTCGCCGCAATTATCTGAACCATAATTCACTTGATATGATGATTCAAGGATTCTCCGTCATTACATAATCTATTACTCCTGTAATCAGGGAAATCATGGTTCAGACAAAATATCAGCAACCAATTCTTCCCATCAAAACCGTATATTCGAAGCAAAAATCATTAAAGTTATGTATAGCTTTTTCCTCCACCTGCACTCCGGTTTCAGGTACATCGTATTTATATTAGTATTGATAGCCATTATCCAGTCACTGCTGGGTTGGATGGGTAGAAAACCTTACACAGAGAGTAACCGAAAAATAAACCTGTTTGCTTTGATATCGGCACATACGCAATTGCTTATCGGCATCGTTTTATTTTTTCTTAGCCCCAACGTCCAGTTTAACAGTGGCACTATGAAGAACGATGTCACCCGTTACTTCACGGTTGAGCACTGGGTAGGCATGGTGATCGCCATTGTGTTGATCACTATCGGCCACAGCAAATCGAAAAAGATCGTATTGCCCGAAAGCAAGCACCGCACCATCGCCATTTTTTATATTGTAGCGCTGGTGATAATTGTGGGCACTATTATGGCGGGCCATTTGCCTTTATTTGGCGGGACTGCTTAAAAAAATGCAGAAAAAATTTGCCAATTCAAATTTCTTTATAAATTTGTGACCGTAATGTTCAACAACACTCATAAAAATAGCTGGTGGCACCAATTAAATTGGCAGCCGGCAACTTTTTTGATCTGAACGATTAATCAATTGTAAACCTAAATGGAAAACCCGGCGAACCTCATTCGCTGGGTTTTTTGTTTTTAAGATATTTTGAAAAAGAAAAATGAATAAGTACCAAATAAAAACGACGCACAAAAAAATGCTTGCTGATACCACTACCCCGGTAAGCATTTACCTGCGCCTGCGCGATGTTTTCCCCAACTCGCTGCTGCTCGAAAGCTCCGATTACCACAGTCGCGAAAATAGCACCAGCTACGTTTGCTGCGAGCCGATCAGCGGCTTTGTACTAAATAATGATGAGTTGAAGATCACCTATCCCGATGGGGCCGGGCAAATTTTCGGTAAGGGTGAGTTCGACCTCATCAGTGAGATTAACAAGTTTATAGCAAGCTTTGATACAGAAGCCAATCCCGGTAAAATGATCTCGAACGGCTTGTTCGGTTATTTTACCCATGAAGCGGTTGAGCATTTTGAAACCATCAAATTGAAGGAAAGCGCCGATGGCAGCCGCAAAATCCCGGTAATGCAATACCATGTTTACCGTTATATTATTGCTATCGACCACTTTAAGAACGAACTATTCATCTTCCATAACCAGCTTCAGCATGAGCCGGAAAATGGCGGCCTGGAAAAACTGGCCGATTTGATCCGCAACAAAAATTTCCCCGAATACGGTTTCGAAAGCAAAGACGAGGAACAATCTAACCTTACCAACGAGGAATTTATTGCTGTGGTTGAAAAGATGAAGCAGCACATTTACCGTGGCGACGTGTTTCAGATCGTGCCGTCGCGTGGTTTTTCAAAGAAGTTTTTGGGTGATGAATTTAACGTGTACCGGGCGCTGCGGTCTATCAATCCCTCACCGTATCTGTTCTATTTCGATTATGGCGATTTCCGCATTTTCGGCTCATCGCCCGAAGCACAGATCACCGTCAAAAACGAAATAGCAAGTATCTTCCCCATCGCCGGAACCTTTAAACGCAGCGGCGATGATGAGAAGGACGCCGAGATAGCCCGTCAATTGGAAAACGACCCTAAAGAATCAGCCGAACACGTAATGCTGGTAGACCTGGCCCGCAACGACCTGAGTCGCCATTGCGGAAACGTGGAGGTGAAGGCATTCAAAGAGGTTCAGTACTACTCGCACCTCATTCACCTGGTATCGCACGTAAGCGGCAAATTATTACCGGGCGTGTCATCATTCAAGGTAGTGGCCGACACCTATCCCGCCGGAACATTGAGCGGCGCGCCAAAATTCCGCGCAATGGAGATCATCGATGAGAATGAAAAAACCAAGCGCAGTTTTTACAGCGGTGCCATCGGTTTCCTTGGCTTCAACGGCGATTTTAACCACGCCATTATGATCCGCTCATTCTTAAGCAAGAACAACACCCTGCACTACCAGGCTGGCGCGGGCATTGTAGCCGGATCAATACCCGAAAGCGAATTAAAAGAAGTAGATAACAAAATAGCTGCTTTACGCAAGGCCATTGAATTGGCCGAGGAGCTGTAAAATAAATTGGCAGTTTTGAGTTGGCAGTTGGCAGAGCTTATAAATAGAAACAATGAACAATAAAATATTAATCATAGACAATTACGATTCTTTCACCTATAACCTGGTGCACCTGGTTAACGAAATTGGCCTGCAATGCGAGGTTTGGAGGAATGATAAATTTAATATAGATGATGTGGCGGCATACGATCGCATTATCCTTTCGCCCGGCCCGGGAATACCCAGTGAGGCGGGTTTGCTGATGGAGGTGATCGAGAAATACTCACCAACTAAAAGCATTTTTGGCGTGTGTTTAGGTCAACAGGCTATTGCCGAGGTGTTTGGCGGTAAACTGTATAATTTAAGTCAGCCGATGCATGGCATTGCCACGCCAATCAAAGTAACCGATAAAAACGAGCGCCTGTTTGCCGGCCTGCCCGAAAGCTTTAAGGTTGGCCGCTACCATTCATGGGTAGTAGATGGCAACGCATTGCCTGATGTATTTTCAGTTACCGCAATTGATGAGGCAGATAACTCACTAATGGCCTTAAGCCATAAAGAATACGATGTACGCGGTGTGCAGTTTCACCCGGAATCTATCCTGACAGAATACGGCAGGAAAATGATGCAGAACTGGATAAGCCCCCAACCTCCTGAAGGGGGAACTGTGAGGGTGTTAAATAAATGAACAATAATTCACAAATTTGCAAATCATCCCCCCTTTAGGGGGCTTGGCCTTATGAGTAATATCTTAGATAAAATAGTTGCATATAAAAAACGCGAAGTAGCTGCGGCGAAAAGGCGTACCAGCTATACCAAACTGGAAGAATCAGATTACTTTCACCGGGACTGCCATTCGTTTCGCAATTTCCTGATCGATCCGCGGCGCACTGGTATCATTGCCGAGTTTAAGCGCAGGTCGCCGTCTAAAGGAATTATTAATGATCAGGTTTCTGTTAAGGCAGTTACCAACGGTTATGCTGCTGCCGGCGCTTCGGCACTATCGGTACTTACCGATCGTAACTTCTTCATGGGCCGGAAGGTTGATCTCACCGCCGCCCGCAAGGCTAATGAGATCCCTATCCTGCGTAAGGATTTTATGATAGACGAATACCAGATCATCGAAGCAAAATCGCTTGGCGCCGATGTGATCCTGCTGATCGCGGCCATCCTTACCCCTGAGCAGATCGACCGCTTTGCCGCGCTGGCAAAAAGCCTGGGTCTTAGCGTACTGCTCGAGGTTCATAACTTAGCTGAATTGGAACGCAGCATTAACCCCAATCTCGATGCCATTGGTGTAAATAACCGTAACCTGGCCGATTTCACCGTTTCCGTACAAACATCGTACGACCTGGCGCCGCATATTCCGGTGGAGTTTTTAAAGATTTCCGAAAGCGCTATCAGCAGTGTACAAACCATTAAAGAGTTAAAACTGGCCGGTTTTAACGGCTTCCTCATCGGTGAGAACTTTATGAAGCAGGACGATCCCGGCGCAGCAATGCATGAGTTTGTGGCAGAGTTGAATATGGCGTAGGGATTTCTCATTCTTTCGCTCTCTCTGCCTTCCGTTGTCATTTCGATGAGGAACGAGGAGAAATCTTATACGCCCTGCATTTTAATTATGCATTGGCGCCAATGCAATTGCGGTAATGTCGCTTTTACAAGATTTCTCGCTCGCGCTCGAAATGACAATCTTGTTGGAAAATCCCATTCCCCCAACCTTTACCCTCAGATGATAATTCTCCTAAAACATCTGTCCATTTTTACCGTATATTTGTAAGGTAAACTTATTAGTTTACTTAACAATAAAATGAATAACACACCAGGTCTCCAGCTTGCATCAGAATTGCGCGGCGTGCTAACCAAGCTCGTTAAAAAGTTGCGTAAGGAATCGCCAACCGGATTGCAGTTATCCCTTACCGAGCGTTCAACCTTATCACTGTTGCAGCAGCACGGGCAATTACTGCCAAGCGAACTTGCCGCAATGGAAATGATCACTAACCAATCCATGTCGCAGGTGTTAAACCACTTGTCAGAGCTGGGCTACATCACCCGCACGGCCTCAGCAACCGACGGGCGCAAGGTCAACATTTCGCTCTCGGAGCTTGGCGAACACACCCTGATGCAATTCAGGCATGAGCGCGACGAATGGCTGGCGGCTGCCATATCAGCCGTTTGCTCACCGCAGGAACAGGAGGCCTTAAAGCAAGCCATCGGCCCGTTAAGTAAACTGGTGGACGCCAACTTAAAAAGATAACAAACAAAAACCGGGAGGACGATCAGAAGCGCATGACTACAGAAACAATTAAATCATTCAGAACCTTCAGGGCTTTTCAGAGCCGCAATTACAGACTTTATTTCATCGGGCAATCGGTATCGCTCATCGGTACCTGGATGCAAAAAACAGCGGTAAGCTGGGTCATCTACTCGCTTACCCATTCTACCTTTATGTTGGGGCTTACCCTCTTCGCCAGTATGTTCCCTTCATTTCTTTTCTCGCTCATAGGCGGCGTGGTTTCAGACAGGTACAACCGTTTCCGGGTACTGCTTACCACGCAGGTGGCTTCGCTCATTCAAGCCTTGCTGCTGGCAGTGCTTATCTTACTAAAACATTACGCCGTTTGGGAGATCATCAGCCTCAGCGTGTTGCTTGGCATCATTAATGCGTTCGACGTACCGGCACGGCAATCGCTGGTTTACGAAATGGTAGATGATAAGGAAGACCTCCCCAACGCCCTGGCGCTTAATTCATCGATGGTAAACCTGTCGCGTATTGTAGGTCCGGCGCTTGCCGGGATAGTTTTAGAAGGACTTGGCGACGGGGTTTGTTTTTTGGTAAATGCGCTGAGCTTTGTGGCCGTTATTGCATCGCTCCTGTTAATGCGACTTCCTGAATATGTCAAAAAGAATCACCCTAAAAACGTCTTTGGCGAACTGGCCGAAGGGATGGCCTACATCAAACGCACCCCATCAATTGCCTTCATATTGGTAATGCTGGCGCTTATCAGCCTAATGGTACTGCCGTTCAGCACATTGATACCATACTACGCCCGGGATGTTTTTAAAGGAACAGCCACTACTTTCGGCGTCATTGATAGTTTCATTGGCCTGGGTGCTTTCCTGGGCGCAATATTCCTTGCATCGCAAAAAACCGGCGCTAACCTCAAAAAGATCCTCTTCATCAACACACTTATATTCGGTGCCGGATTAATCCTATTTTCGCACGAACGTGTTTATGGCCTGGCGCTGGCTTTCGCCGTGGTTGCCGGGTTTGGAATGATGTCGCAGATCACGGTAAGCAATACCCTGATCCAAACCACCGTGGCGCCCGATATGCGCGGCAGGGTGATCAGTTATTATGCCATGGCATTCTTCGGGATGCAGCCATTAGGCGGTTTGCTGGTGGGTTTAGTATCAAAAGGAATTGGCGCGGCTGATACGCTCCTGTTCGAAGGTGTTGCGGCACTGCTGGTTGGATTACTGCACTGGCGTTACCTCCGCAGGGAAAAACTGAAACACGAAGCCGATATGGTGATTAAAGAAGAAGAGCATCCGATGCAGGCAGTATAACCGTTGTCACAGCTATTTCTCTGTGCCTGCATCTATTTTAAGCTGCGATGCATCGGTTACATAAATGGCCGGTCTGCCTTTATAATCAGCTATCTTACCACTTAAACAAACCGCACGGCCCTTAAAATCCCTTTCAGGATGCCATTTGAACCTTGGGTTTGAAGGCCCCTTTACAACGGCGGTTAAATATTGGCCGTTGTCGCTGCCCAGGTAAAGCAACGTGGTATTTTCACCTTTTATGGTTTCGGTATTAAAAACCTTATCGCATACCATCACCGTTTCGCCACCGTGTGCCGAAGCATCTTTAGCAGTTATTTTTTTCTGTGCCGAGCAGCTCAGGGCAAGCAGCATTAAAAAAGCGGGGATCAGTGTTAACGATTTCATTCAATAAAATTACCGAATTGCGGATGATGTTTTAACGCTCAATTTGAAAAAGAATTGTGATAAAATAATTGCGACCTGCAAACGCAGAAACGCAATGCATCGCGTCTCCCTTTAGATGAGCATACGCCAATGCACCTGCGTTTATATCGCGCAACGAATACTCACCGGGTCACCGCTGGGCGAAAAGAAAAGAATCGTTTTTTATAAATATTACAAGATTATACTCACCGGCTTTCCGTCGTAAACGATAGTCTTATCCGCCCTTGCGGTGATGGTACTGCTTACACCGTGATCCTTACCAACCACTACAATATTTATAGTGCGTTTCTTTATGATGCCGGGGAAAGTACCTTTACGGTCTGAAATACTTAGTTTATGCGCTTTATCGTCCCATTTAAGGGTAAAGGTGGATGACAAGCCTTTTTCATAATTGTAGTTATCGTTCTCATCCTCATAAAATTTAAACTCGCCGTTAGCGCCGGGGTAAATGCGCAGTTCAATTGGCCCGCCCGGGTTTTGGGTTGCGTATTCAACGTTCGGCCCCATTGGGATGATGGAACCGGCTTTAACGTATAAGGGAATAGTTTCTATCGGCGCATCGGCTTTCAGGGTTTGGCCGCCGTTTAGTTGTTCTCCGGTCCAGAAATTGTACCACGAGGCGCCCTCGGGCAAATAAACACTTCTGGTTTTAGGCTGATCTGCATTTTTACCGGTGTACAATGGCTCGGTAACCGGGTTTACCAAAAACGCCGTACCGAACATGTACTGATCCGGAATATTATAAACGTTCTTGTCGTTCCTGAAATCAAAACTCAGGCTGCGCATCATAGTATAGTTCTCATTGGTAACCCTTGCCGATAGCGAGTAATTGTAAGGCAGCAAACGGTAACGCAGCTTGTCGTAATTCAGCAAAATGGCTTTGGTGGCGGCATCCCAGTTGTTAGAGAATAATGCGCGTTCACCTTTACCATGTATCCGCATAATTGGACAAAAGGTACCGAACTGGAACCAACGGGTAAACAGCTCCCGGTTTTTCGGGGCCGACCAATCGGGCGTACCTTCAGGATCGGTTCGCGACAGGTAGCCGCCAATGTCCGACGTCCAATAGGCCATCCCCGACGCGCACGCATTGATCCCCTGTGGCACCTGCGATTTCAACGCACGGAAAGTGGTGGTCACGTCTGACGACCATAAGGTAACGCCATAGTGCTGCGAACCTGCAAACGCCTGCCGTACCAATAAATAGGCGCGCTTGCCTTGCATGTCTTTCCGCCAGCCGGTGTACAAACCCTTGGCATGTTCAAGCGAGTAGCTGTTGAAATAGTCGATGCCCTTCCCTACCGAAAAATCTGCCTTGCGGCGTTCGTCCAGCAGGGAGCCATTATCGGGTTCGCATTGGTCAACCCACCAGGCATCCCAGTTGTAGCGTTTAACCACACTGTCGCGGGCCTGCGCCCAGTAAAGTTCGCGGGCTTTAGGGTTATGCGCATCGTAATAGGTATCAAAAGTGTGGGTCACAAAATTATCCCAGGTAATGCTGGTTAAAAAGCCTTTACTTTTTAGTGCATCAAAATTGTTGGTGCCACTGCCAAAAACAGGCCATATAGAGATCATGGCATGCATGTTCGCCTTGTGCAGTTCACTAACCAGTTTCTTTGGATCAGGATAACGCTCATGATTCATAATGTGCGAACCAATAGGCAGCGGCGACCACCAATACCAATCCTGCACCACGGCATCAACCGGGATGTGGTTATTGCGGTAGTTGTCTTTCACACTCAAAATCTCCGACTGGTATTTATACCTGTCTTGCGATTGGAACAGTCCGAAAACCCATTTAGGATACATTGGCGCTTTACCCGTAGCGGTGCGGTAAAGGTTAATAATCTGGTCAAAGTCAGGTCCGTAGAAAAAGTAGTAATCCACCATTTTTCCGCTTTCCGATGCATATTTATACTGCGTATTACCGGCCTCGGCTCCGTAAAAATTTGATGCCGCGTAGTTATCCCACATTATACCGTAACCTTTGGTCGACAGCATTACGGGGATGGCGCCGGTCATGTATTTGATCAGCATTCCCTGGTTGCGGCCTTTGTAATTAATGGATAGGGTGTCCTCCGGGTGGCAGCCTAAGCCAAAAAGCGCCTCGTCGGCGGGCGAGTTAAAACCGGTGCTGCAGGTGTAAGTGTTAATGCCGGCCACAGTGGCGGCGGTCATCGTTTTATTTTCCGGACTTTCTGAAGTAATCGTCTCGCCCTTTTTATTTTGATAGCTAATCGCGTTGGTTTGTTTGTTTATGTCGATAATCAGCCGGGTGGTGGTCACCACAATATGCCCGCTATGCTCAGCAACGGCGAAAGGCGCCTTCTGTGCCCATTTGTCAACAACAACCAATGAGTTTTTCTGCGGAAGCTGGTCGAAAATGGTGTATTTAACTTCAATGATATCGGCCTTACAGATCCTGATATTCATTACGCCTTTATCCAGCTTAAGGGTAACGCCGTCGGCGCTTTTGGTGTATGAGATGACCGAGGCTTTTACCGTGCCGAATATTGACAGGCAGGTTATTAAAAGAAAACAATACTTAAAGATTAGGGCCGGGCGAAACACGCTTAGTTTGTTCATTTGTTATGATGAATGATGTTACAGGGATACAGCGTAAAACTAACCGCGTTTTGCAAAAACCGATAACAGGAATACTTATAAATATACCACAAATGTTTAACAGGATTAAAAGCCCTGATTATTAAACAATTTAAAGGATAGCCGTTGTCTCTTTCTCTTTGCTGCGAAGTTCATTAATGTAATCCGACGGCAGGATGCCAAATTCTTCCCTGAAAACCTTGGCAAAATAGGCGGCGTTATTAAAGCCAACTTCGTATGCAACGTTTGCGATGCTTAGCTTGCTTTTTTCCAGCAGTTGCACGGCGCGTTTCAGGCGGATGGTGCGGATGCAATCCACCGGGGTTTTGCCGGTCAGCGTCAGGAGTTTTTTATAGAGCGATACACGGCTGAGGTTTAAATGACGGCTCAGTTCCTCAACCGAGAAATTCGGGTTGGTAATGTTATCCTCTATATACGCCAGTGCGTTCTTTAAAAACTTTTCATCTTCCGATACGATCTCAATTTCTTTGGCCTCCACCTCTATCTGTTTCTGGAAAGTGGTTTTAAATGCTTCCTGCATTCGCAGCAGGTTATGAATCTTCGACAGCAGGATCTCAAAGTTAAATGGCTTCACAATATAATCGTTCGCGCCGCAATCAAGGCCGGCCAGCTGGTCTTCTTCGGTGGTTAGGGCAGTGAGCAATATGATCGGGATCTGCGCGGTGCGGCTATCGGCTTTAATCTTTTTGCAAAGCTCCAGGCCATTCATTTCCGGCATGCTGATATCGCTCACTATCAATTTGGGGTGCAGCGCAAGTGCTTTTTGCCACCCGTCTTTTCCATTAACCGCTTCCTTAATATGAAAGCTATTTTTCAGGTTATCCTTTAGGTAAAAGCGAAGATCATCATTGTCCTCTATCAGTAAAATCAACGGTTTTTTTGAGGTGCTGTGCGCTTCGTCGTTATTCTTTGAAATAGTATATACCGGTTCTTTTTCCAACGGGGCAGCCTGCGGCATTTCTTCACTGCCGGTTCCAACGGGAAGTTTAATAATGAAACAGCTGCCATAATCAGGTTCACTTTCAATTTCGATCGTCCCGCCGTGCATCTTCACAAATTCTTTGGTGATTGAAAGGCCGATACCGCTGCCCTGGTTTAATAAATTCTCCGGCATATCATCCTGAAAAAAGCGCTCAAAGATCCTTCCCTGATTCTCCAGCGGAATGCCGATGCCGGTATCGATTACCTTTATTTCAAGTATCTTTTGTTCCGACGTTGCATCTTCTGCGACCACCAAACTTAAAATAACGCTGATATGCCCGCCCGATGGTGTAAACTTAAAGGCATTCGAAAGCAGATTAAACAGGATGCGCTCCATCTTATCGTGATCAAAATCGGTCACAAAGGCGGGTATCTCACTCTCCACAAAATACTGGATCTGCTTTTGCTGCGCCACATCGGTAAATGATGATGACACCTCCTTGATAAACTGGATAATATCCCCCTTGCGCAGGCAAAGTTTCAGCTCATTATATTCCATCTTGCGGAAGTCGAGCAATTGGTTTACGAGGTTAAGCAACCGTTTGCCATTGCGTTTAATCATTTGCAGGTGATGGTGCTGATCGGGCTTATCTGCCGTTTTGATCAACGTATCTATGGGTGATAAAATAAGCGACAAAGGCGTCCTGAACTCGTGGCTAACATTGGTAAAGAACCTGATCTTCATCAGGTCAAGCTGATGCATACGGCGGGCTTCTTCACGCTCCTGGGCTATTTTGCGCCCGGCTTCGGTTTCTGCCTGTTTGGCTTCAAATTCACGCCGCAGCTTCATAATGCCCCGGTGACGCATGTAAAGCAGAATGCCGATGGCCAGTAGCACATAAGTTACATAAGCCAGCGGCGATTTCCAAAACGGCGGCAGCACATGAATCTTTAGCGAGATCATGCTGTTTACCCCCGCATTGTTACGGTTCAATGTCCGTACTTTAAAAGTATAATCGCCGCCATCGAGGTTGGTATATATAGCCCGGCGGTCGTTCACCGGGGCATTGATCCAGCCGGTGTTAAATCCTTCAAGCATGTATTGATACTTTATTTTGCCGGGATTAAAATAGTCGCAAGCCGCAAACTCTATAGCAAAAACGTTTTCGCTATGATTCAGCGTTACCAACTTTGTTTCCGAAATAGCTTGCGACAAAATAGCATGCCCGTTAATCGTATCGCCAACAGCCACGCTTTTATTAAACAACTGTAGGTCGGTAAACACCAGGCTTTCTTTAGGTTTAGGCGTATTCACTATCCGCGGGTCGAAAAGGTTAAAACCGTGCGCCCCGCCAAAAATGAGTTCGCCGCTGCGCATTTTATAGGCCGCGTTCAGGTTAAAGCCGCGCCCCTGCAAGCCATCATATTCGTTGAAATTGTCAATCTCAAACCGGTATTTTCCGCCGGCTTTTTCAATCCTGATATTGGCCAAACTGGTACTGGTACTCACCCACATGCGGCCCTCGTTGTCTTCTAAAATATTCGAGATGTTGTTGGATGGAAAGGTAAACCCGTCGTCGGCTGTTAAAAATTTGCCGGTATTCGGGTTCAGGATGCTCAGCCCGTCCTTCGTCCCTATCCACATCAGGCCGCGGCTGTCCTGTGTAACAATATTCACATCATTCGCAACCAGACTGTTGGGGTTTTTAGGCTGATTGAAGTAATGTTTGATCTTATTGGTTTTAGGGTCTATTTCGTCCACACCCTCATCGCGCCCTATCCAAATATTGTGCTGTCTGTCTTCGTAAATGGTTGATGTATAAGGTGAGCTCAGCGCATATTTGGGATGAATAAATGAGTTGGTTGCCCGGTCAAAAATATTCAACCCGCCCGAAAACGTTCCGGCCCAAATGCGCTTTTGCGAGTCTTCCATCACGGTAAATACGCGGTCGTCGGTAATGCTCGACGGCACCTTATCATTGTGCCGGTAATGCGTAAAATTCTTACCGTCGAAACGGTCCAGCCCGCCGTAATAAGTGCCTATCCATAACCTGTGTTCCTCATCTATGCAAAAGCGCAGCACAATATCATTCGCTAAGCTGTTTGGGTTCGAAGGATCATGTTTATACTGCCTATAGGTTTTCGAGGCCTTGTTATAACAGATCAGGCCGCCGCCGTTCGTTCCTATCCACAGGTTGCCGGCGTTATCTTCAATAAAACAATCAACGTCTTCAAACGGCAGGCTCTTATTATTGGTGATGAAATGCCGGTACAGCGGAAACTGCATGATGCCCGTGTGGTAATAGTTAATACCCTGCTTAAACGTACCGGCCCAAATAATACCGGTATTATCTTTATACAATGTCACGCTGTTCCCGCTTAACGATTTCGGGTTATCATCCTCGCTCATCAGGTACGTCACCTTACACGTCACCGGGTCCACAATATTGATCCCGCCATGATCAGTTCCTATCCAGATGTTGTGGTCATCCGCCTCAACTATGGTATTAATAATGTTGGAATTAAGGCGGTTCACCGGCGAATCCTTGCTGAAATTAATCAGCGTATTGTTCAACGTGTTGTAACAGTAAACCCCGGTGGGCCCTGAATTTGAATACACCCACAGGTTGCCTTTGCTGTCAACCATCAAGTTGTTGTTCTGCTGCTTAACGCCAACAGATGCTATCAAACCGCTGCTTACCTGTTGCACCAAATTTTTGTTCAGGTCAAGCTTTTCCAATACACCGTCGGTATAGATCATCCAGATGTTGTTCTTCGCATCGGCTGCAACATCGGTTACATAGTTTGAGTGCAATGTTACCCGCGATCTGAACGTGTGGCTATAATTTATCGTGGTCCTGTTTTGCGGGGAATAGCAGTAAAGCCCCTTGTAGTAGGTAATAAACCAAAAGTTTCCGCGTGCGTCCTTTCTGATCGATTTTACCTTGTCTGCGGGTACGTGGTAGGCCGCCAGTTCTGCTGCTGCATCGTTCGAGAATTTTTCTGTTGTTGGGTTATAAATGCTGATACTGCTGTGCGTAAAGAGCCAGAGCTTGTTGTCAGGGCCTTCATTAATACTTACAACGTTGTTCTCTCCCAGCGAGGCCGGGTCTTTGGCATCATGCTTAAAGATCCTGAACTTATAGCCATCATACCGGTTCAGGCCCGATGTTGTCCCAAACCACATAAAGCCTTTATGGTCTTTATAAATGCTGCTTACATGGTCGTCCGAGAGGCCGTTGGTGATATCCAGATGCGAAAATTTATACTGATCGTTCTGCGCAAAAACACAAAGCTGCGACAGCAAACATCCCATCAAAAGCAAATAATACCGCAGCTCCATTATATTCTTCATAAGTGTTTATTTAACACTAATAATTATAGGCACAATCTCCCGAAACCGGGATGGCTCGCTGACTTCTTAAAAAATCACGCTGTAAAATATCCGGCCGTGCCGGTTGTAATAATTGGTTAATTGCCTTTATTAAGGCGATAACAAGATACGATAAAAGTTAAATGGATAAAAGAAAAAACTACGCATCTCCCCGTTGCACGAGCGATTATAATACTCTATAGCTGCCCACCTTGTCATAGGCAGCAATGACAATTTGAGTGTATTGGCTGCATAATCAACATAAAAGCCCCCCGCTTTTACCCGGGGAGCTTACCAATTAACCATTCTATTCTATCTTAATGTCCGTATGCAGGGTTTTGAGTAAGGTTAGGATTTAACCCTATCGCCGTCTGCGGAATAGGCAACAGATCGCGGCCGTCTGGCAGTGCGGTGCGCCAAACGCCGTGCGGCTTGCCGTCATGGGTAGGCCCCGGCGCAGGGTTAGGCTGCGGCGTTGATGTAGCATCAGTTCCGTAAGCATCGTGTATAAACGCCGCTGCAACACCCGGACCAGCACGGCGCAGGTTATAAAACAGCGAGTACTCGCCGGTAAGCTCGTGCCGATATTCGCTTAATACCATTTGTAACGGGTCGGTAATAGGCGCGGCCGGGGTACCGTCGTATTTGGCGCCATCCTGCATCACCGCCGGAGCGGTGCCGCCAAAGGCGCGGTCTCTTACGGTTTTGATATCGGCCAGGGCGCCCGCAACGTCGCCTGTGCGTACTTTACATTCGGCGCGGTCTAACAAAATTTCTGCATAGCGCAGCAGGATCTGGTTTTGAGAACCAAATATCACCTGCGACCCGGTACCGCCTGTAAGCGACGGATCACGCCATTTCTTAGCACAATAGTATCCCGAACGCAGCTGATCGGACACCCCGTACCATGGATGCGTAAGCGTGCCACAGGTATTAATGATCTTACCGTCATCGCCAATGTAACGGGCATCGCCTGCAGCAAAGCCAGATACTACCTGCGGGTAGCCTTTTATACCACCCCACTTGGCAATTACGCCCGGGCTCACGTTCTCATCGCCGGGACCAATAATTGTCAACGCCTTACGCTTGTCGCCCGCCTGGTACGAAAGCCACAGGCCTGGGTTACCATAATCGTAACCAAAGTTCGATACTTCTTCAGGCCAGCTAAAGTCATCTATCCAGGCAACTTCACCGCCGTTTTGCCAGCCGCCATCCCAGCTCTGCGAACCCTGCACGTCAAATTGAATTTCAAATAACGATTCATCATTATTTTGATGATCAAACTCATGCACATCGGCAAAGTTTGGCAGCAGGTGGTAGTTTTGCGTCAACTCCGGATTATTGAATGCGGCTAAGGCAGCGCTGTAGTTTTTCAGCCACATCTGGGCAGCGCCTTCATAACCATAGGCCGCTCCTTTAGTGGCGCGGCCAAGATCGGCCGGGGCCAGGTTTGCCTTCGATACCAGTAATTCTTCCGCCTTTTTCATATCGGCAACAACCTGTGTAAACACCTGGTCCTGCGTGCTGCGTGGGGTAAGGCCGTTTGTAATAGGGTTCAATTCCAATGGTACGCCGCCAAACGATCCGGCAAGATAGTAATAGCTCATACCCCGTAAAAAGTAGGCTTCGCCGGTAAGGCGATCAGCCAGGGCGGGCGTAACAATACCTTTTGCCTTTGCATTGGCTATAATACCGAATGCTGCATTTGAGCGCGCAATATCAATGTATGCATTATTCCAGAATGTAGCCAATGCAGCAAAATCCGACGTGATCTGGTAGTTGTTCCAAATAATGTCGGCACCGTAGTTAAACCAGTCGTGAGTCTGGAAGTTGGCATAATACCATATCGATTTTTTCAACAGGTCGCTGTTCTGGTAGCCATCGTAAATACTGTTCACCAACGCCACCACGTCCGACGATTTTTGGAAGGTCGCATCGGCTGTAGACGAGAACGTGTTTGTTTGATCGAGGAAGTTCTTCTTGCAGGTTATCGGCGCAACAACCGCAGCTAAAAGCACCAGCGCCGCAATATATCTTTTATTCTTTTTCATGTTTTTAATATTTTATTCCTTTTAAAAGGTTACGTTCAAGCCCAGGGTGTAAAATTTAGATGAAGGGTAAGTACCATTGTCTAAGCCGTTTTGAGTTGCATTACCGTTCTGCAAGCCAATTTCAGGATCAAGCCCTTTGTAGCCGGTAATGGTGAACAGGTTTTGGGTAGAAAAGTAGAACCTGATCTTGGTAAGCGTAAGCTTCTTCGCAAAGGCCGATGGCAAAGTGTAGCCAACGGTTACGTTGCGTAATTTCAAATAACTGCCGTTCTGTATCCATGCGCTCGAAGGCACGTTGCTGCCTACCGCATCGTCGTTATAAGTAGCTCTCGAATAAGTATTTGATGGATTATCTTTGGTCCAGTGATGTAAGTAGTAATCGTAGCTCACATTCTCAACACCAACAAAGCTGCGGTTCTGAAAGCTTTCCAAAGCGCTTTCCTGGTAATTGAAGATCTTATTACCATAAACGCCGTAGAAATAGGCATTAAAGTCGAATGCCTTGTAGCTGAAATCGAAGTTCAAACCGCCAAAGAATTTAGGCAGCGGGCTGCCCAGGCTCACCTGGTCATCAGGTGTTACCTGCCCATCGCCATTGGTATCGGCAAAGTAGCGGTCGCCTGCGCCGGTAGCGCTTTTTTGATAATATGGGTTCGATGGGTTTTTGGCTGCCGCTTTTGCATTTAAAGCGTTAACCTGGTCCTGTGTCTGGAATATGCCCAGTGATTTATACCCATAAAACTCGCCCACAGGCTGGCCAATATGCGTTTCGGTGAAAGTCGACCATCCTAAACCGGCAACGGTGAGGCCGCCAAAGTTGGTCACAAAGTCGGTACCCGAGGTAATGCTGGTCAGCTTGTTTTTGATAGCCGAGAAGGTGAGGCCAATTCCGTATTGAAAATCGCCTGCTTTATGGTTATAGTTCACCGCAATTTCCACGCCCTTGTTATCCATACTGCCCACGTTACGGGTCAGGAAATTATAACCGGTTTGCGCCGGGGCAGCAAGCGTTAATAAAAAGTCTTTTGATTTACGGTTGAACCAGTCGGCGGTTACCGTTAAATCGCCATGCAGGAACGATGCATCCATACCAATATCGGTTTGGTAGTCGGTTTCCCAGCGCAGGTCGGGGTTGGCAGGTTGCGTAGCCGCAATACCGCCCTGGTACACCTTGTTGAACGGATAGCCTAGGTTACCGCTGTTGGTAGCTGCCGAACCGGTTGAATACAAGCCCTGGTATTGGTACAAGCCTATCGAGCCCTGGTTACCAACTTTACCATAGCTGCCCCTGAATTTCAGATCGTTCAGCCAGTCAACATTTTTCAGGAATGATTCTTCCTTCGCCTTCCATGCCACGGCGCCGGTAGGGAACACGCCATACTGGTGGCCCTGTTCAAATTTCGACGAACCGTCACGACGAACCGTACCGGTAATCAGGTACTTATCGGCAAACTTGTAGGTGAGCCTTGCAAATTGCGATGCCAACGAATAAATGTTTTGCCCGTTGCCGTTTTGATCGAGCTTGGTGTTGGTAGTTTGCGCCAGGTCGCGGATCACACTGTTAGGCGGCGTACCGCTGCCGCCCATCAGCGTGTTGGTGTTTTCCTGTTCAGAAACACCGCCAACAAAATTGATGGTATGCAGGCCAAACGTTTTATCGTACGAAATGGTATTTTCCCATAACCACTCAAAAGTATTGCTCAGGTGCTGCGAATACAGCGCATTCTGCGTTGGGCCGCCCAAGCCGTATTGCTGATCCATACGGTCGTCTTCCGGCTGATAGTAAGAGCCCGAATAATCGCTCACATTTACCCCCGCGTTGGTTTTGATCTTCAACCCGCTGATGATCGTAGCCTCTAACGATGAATTGGCCAGGAAGAAATTGGTGATGTTTTTATACTGATTGCTTTCGATGGTATAAACCGGGTTACCATATTTTGCAACATAAGTGCTCTTCGGATTATAGAACCCATAATTGCCATTAGCATCCTTTATCAGGTTGGTTTGCTTGTTACCGCCATCAAGGGTTGGTGGCAGCTCGCTCAGCTGCACCAGGCTGCCCGTGCCAAACGGGTTATTAGCGTCCTGGTAGGTGTACTTGGCGCTGGTTGATGATTTCAGCCATTTGGTAGGCTGGTAATCCATATTAAGCCCCAGCGTTAATCTTTTAAAGTATGATCCCAGTACAATACCTTTCTGATCATAATAACCTACCGATGCCGCCGACTGCACCTTATCGCTGCCGCCCCTGATCCCAACACTGTAGTTTTGGGTAAGTCCGCTGCGGTAAACTGCATTTTGCCAGTCAACGTTAGTTAACGAATTAGGATCTTGCCAGTTAGGTAGTTCCTGGAAATTATGCTGAGGGTCGGCCGCCGCAACTTCATTGGCCAGCGTAGCCCATTGCTGCGCGTTCAGCACTTTATATTCTTTGGGCCTGCCCTGTACAGAAGTATAGGCATCTACAGAAACCTGGGTGCCGTCTTTTCTGCCTTTTTTGGTAGTTATAATTACTACACCATTCGCCGCCCTGATACCGTAGATAGCAGTAGCCGATGCATCTTTCAATACATCAATCGATGCGATATCGTTCGGGTTAAAGTTATTGATGCCACCGCTCACAGGGTATCCGTCCACCACATACAATGGGCCGTTGCCGTTGCTGGCCAAACTACCCACGCCGCGCACCAGTACAGTTACATTACCGCCCGGAGAGCCGTCGTTATTGGTGATCTGCACACCCGCAGCGCGGCCCTGCAAGGCCTGCTCTAAAGTAGTAACCGGAACCTTCTCCAGCGTAGCCGCATTAACCGAACTGATTGATCCGGTCAGATCTTTTCTTTTCGCGGTGCCGTAACCCACAACCACAACCTCGTTCAGGTTGCTAATGGCCGGGGCCAATTTCACATCGTACGTAGTGCCTGTTCCTACAGCAACTTCCTGGCCTATATAGCCCAAAAACGAGAACGTCAGTGTCGCCCTGTCGGTAACGGCGAGCCTGTAATTTCCGTTTATATCGGTTTGCATGCCTGTTGAAGTTCCCTTTACGGCAACTGTTACGCCCGGCAGGGGCAGGCCATCGTCGGCCGAGGTTACCCTGCCCGAAATTTGCCGCGTTTGCGCAAATCCGGCGTAGGATATTAACATAGTTATAAAAAAGACCAGAGTTGATCTTTTATAACTATTAAGCTTTTTTAAAAGTACATTTTTCTTCATTTGAATCCACTTAGCGTTAAATTGGTTATTGTTGGTTATTGGTTTGAATAAGTAAAAAATCAGCATAAATCGCCGCAGGGTTTAAACCCTGGTTTCAACAAAAAAATACGATGACAAAAGCCGGTTATAATTGCGTGCGATGATTTGTAAACGGGTTACTTTATCCGCAATGTGAAATTATGGGAGTTGCTTCGTGTATTGTAACACGTTTGTTAATGAATATGCAACAAATGTTACACCTTGTTTATGTCATTGACAATCAATGATATAAATATTTAACACAACACAAAACAGGTACAATTTGAGGTATTTAGAGAGGGGTTATTGTAAAGCCGGCGCGAGGGTGAATGCGAGACGAAAAATGAGTGCGGGGGAGCTTCAACTTCAGCACGACAGGCAGAAATTTGTCATTGTTATACGAAAAAATCGCGTCGGTAATACATAAACGAATACATTACCGCCAATGCACCAGCGGTAATAAAAACTAGGAGATTGCTTCGTTCTCCGCAATGACAAGATTGGAAGATTCCGCTTTTAGGCCTTATCTACAAATACGATAACCACCATTGCTTATGCGTTTGCTTATAATTTGCAAACCACCTGCAGGGAAAATAGAGTGCTGAGAACACGAAAACCCAGATGAGGTAAATTACCCATAACGGGTAGCCGAAAGGAACCGGCCCCCAAACAAATGGCGCACCAGGCGATTTCATCGTCGACAGATCGATACCCGAAGTCATCACCAAGATCACGTTGATGATCCTGATGAAAGTGAAGTGGACAATAAAGTAAAAGAAGGGTACATTGCCATATACCTTGAAAAACCCGGCAAGCTTGCCTTGAGCGTTGTCCATCAGTGATAACAGGATGAGCGCAGGCCCCAGTGTCATACAAAGATAAATAAGCGATGGCGGGCGCTTGGTGGTATTGAAGAACGACAGCACGGTATGCACGCCATCTTTTTGAATAGCCCAGGGCGCAGGGTCACCGTACAGGTTAACGAGTCGCAGACCTATGAACAGCAGCGTTAATAATATACCGGTTAACAATAAAATACGTTTGCGATGGATACTGTTAAAGCCCGATTTATAGATCGACCCATATACGTAGCCAAGCAGCATAGCGCCGGTCCACGGTAAAAGTGGATATGCGCCAAGGATCAGGTGATCTTTGTTGATTACGAGTACAGTGCCGTTAAACAGCAAATTGAATATGGCGGCGCCTGTGCCCTGCGGCAGTTGGACCGAATCGAGCAGGTTATGTCCAAAAAAGATAACCACTCCTACAGCGCCTATCACACGCAAAGGCAGGCGCGACAATAATCCCAGCAGGATCATACTGCCGCCTATAGCCCACAGCACTTCCAGCATAATCCCATTGAATTTGGGATTGAAGGAAAATAATAGCGTCATAATGGTCATGTCGGCTATAATGAGCCAAAGCCCCCGCTTGATAAGGAAAGCCGCCAGTTCACCCTTCGAACGGCGCTGCCCGGCCAGGTAAGCCGATACACCGCTCAGAAAAACGAAAACCGGCGCGCAAAAGTGTGTGATCCACCGGGTAAAGAATAAGATGCCCGTAGTGGTGGCCATATTGGTTGGGTTATATTCCGGCCCCTGGAAATGCAGGAAATCGCGGCAATGATCAAGCGTCATGATCACCATAATAATTCCGCGCACAATATCTATCGACGGGATGCGGTACTTTACCGGGCTAACTGGGTTCATTCAGGAAATTGGTTGTGATAAAAATAACTAAATGTTGCCGGTTTACAAACGATGTTAATTGCAGGCTTTTGCCACAATCATAAATTACATTTGTGATTATCTTTATTGCACAAGTTGCCGGCATTCTATGAATCAAGATAACCTTCTCGAATTTTTCCGAAACCAGAACCTTAACCCTCCGGCTGTAAGGAATGAGATAGCAATTCATTTCAACCATCTCGTAATTCATAAAAATCAATTTTTGCTTACCGCAGGCAAGGTAGCAGATGAATACCTTTATCTTGAAAAAGGCTTTATGCGCGCATTTGCGCATGATGTTGATGGCAACGAGGTGACCACTAATTTTTATACTTCCGGCCAGATGATATTTGAGATTTCTTCTTTTTTCAGCCGAACCCGGTCTAAAGAGAATATACAGGCGCTGACAGATTGTGAGGGTTGGTTTATTACTTACGCACAACTCAATCATCTCTTCCATGCCCTGCCCGAATTTCGCGAGTTCGGCAGGTCTATGCTGGTGAAAGGGTTTAGCGGGTTAAAATTACGGATGCTTTCAACCATTACAGAAACAGCAGAAGAACGCTATGCCGCCTTGTTAAAAAGTAACCCGGAAATATTTCAACATGCATCGCTCAAAACCATCGCATCCTATCTCGGTATTACAGATACGTCTTTAAGCCGTATCAGGAAAGATTTTTCGAAAAAATAGCAAGTTTCATTTCTTGCCAATTGGCAAGATGCCGCCCATTGTAATCAGGTTCCTTTGTATAAATAATTTAAACAATGGAAAATTTACCTTTTTATATTGGCGCAACGCTTACACTCAGTACCGCCTTTACCGCATTCATACTTTTCAAAGCAACCAACTATTCCAAACCGCTTATTATCGGCACAATAATTTGGCTTGCAGCACAATCGGCCATGGCATTATCCGGATTTTACCGGGTAACCGGCGGGACACCGCCGCGCTTCGCATTATTATTATTGCCGCCGGTAGTGTTTGTTTCAATGCTTTTCATCATCAGAAAAAAGGCGCTAACAGAAAATAGCAATATAAAATTATTAACGCTGCTGCACATCGTGAGGATACCGGTTGAGCTCACCCTTTACTGGTTATTTCAGCACAAAACGGTTCCGGCTGTAATGACTTTCGCGGGCAGCAATTTTGATATCCTGAGCGGACTGAGCGCACCGTTCGTCTATTACTTCGGATATGTAAAGAAGAGCCTGAACTCATCGGTGATACTGCTATGGAATATACTGTGTTTATTACTGCTCGGCAACATTGTGGTTACCGCAGTGTTGTCAGGTCCATTTGCATTTCAGCGGTTTGGATTTAATCAGCCCAACATCGCGCTGCTTTATTTCCCTTTTATCTGGCTGCCTTGTTTTATTGTTCCGGCGGTATTGTTTGCGCATTTGGCCGCGATAAAAAGCTTAAGGTCAAACAAGTGAATCATTTAACAACCGGCCGAAGCCGGAGCTTCATACAACTGGTCGAAGCTTCCAGCTTCGACCCAAAATACAGCAAGCATCCTGCTTGCGAAGCCTAAACCGCCGGCAAGGCAAAGCAAAATGTACTTCCCTCGCCAATAGCGCTTTCTACCCAAATTTTCCCTTGCTGGGCTTCAATAAAATCTTTCGATATGGCCAGCCCAAGCCCCGAGCCCGATTTATTCTGCCCATCGGTTGGCACCTGGAAATAGCGCTCAAACAGGCGTTTCTGGTATTGCTCGTCAATGCCTTTACCGAAATCGCGCACGCCGAAAATAACCTGGCGATCTTTTTCTTTCAACTCTATCAGTACTTTTGATTTTTCGCCGCTGTACCGCAACGCGTTCGATAAAAAGTTAACCAGCACCCAGGCCGTCTTTTCCATATCTACATAAACCTTCGGCAGGCTATCCGGAGCCGATATTTTTATATTTATTCCTTTTTGTTCTGCCGCAAACCGCACCGAGTTAAGCGCATAGTTCACAATGTCCAGCGGGTCAGACGATACGAAATTCAACTGGATGTTCCCGGTTTCTACCTGCGAAAGATCAAGCAGCTCGCTGGTGATCTTCAGCAGGCGGTCGCTGTCTTCGTTAATATGGCCCATCAATTCGCTTTGCTGCGGGTTAACCGGACCAATGCGCTGGTCCTGCAACAGCTTCAGACTCATTTTTATAGATGAGATCGGCGTTTTCAGCTCATGCGAAATGGTGGCAATAAAGTTGGTTTTAGCTTCGTCGCGTTCCTTAAATTCGGTAATATTTCGGAGTACATACACCCTACCAACAGACCGGCTGCCGAAATTCAGCACATCGTTTGGTTTGTTATCAAGATTAGGGATCACAATTTCGCGGCTATCCAGCTGAAAATAGGACTCCTTACCATCCAGCGCTATTTTAAACGATTTTAAGGCCTCATTCTCAACTATCGATTTAAACAGGTCATTCGTGGCCGTAAACTTGCTTGCAGGCTGACCAACCAATTTCTGTTCCTTTAAATTCAAAATATTCTCGGCTACCTGGTTAATGAACAGGATTTCCTGTTTCTCGTTTAAACCTATGATAGCATCCTGCATCTGCTCTATAATGGTTTCTATCCGTTGCTTTTCCGACAGCACGGTGGCCAGGTTGCTATTTTCCCAATCCATCAACCGGCCCGACATTTCATTAAATGCGGCGGCTACGTCGGCAAACTCATCATCAGCGCTAAAGTCGAGGTGCTGGTTGTAGTTTTTCCTGCTGATCTCGCGAATCCCGTCAACCACCTTCCGCAGCGGATCGGCTATAAAGCCGGGAAAATTGACAGTGAAACTAAACAGGATCAAAAAAGTAATGGTAGCAGTTATGCCAAGCAACAGGGTGGCCTTATTAACCGAAGCCTGCGCCGCCTCGTTTTTCCTGACAATGGCGTGCATATTCAAGGCCTCAATTTCGCGCAGCAATGACCGCGCATGATATACCGCCGCTTCGCTTTCCGGCCCGGCACCGGCCGACGACTGAAGTGTCTTGAATGTTTTACGCAAGGCAACCGTTGCTTCTTTTTCGCCTTTCTCGGTAATATTCTTTTCCTGCAACGCCAGCTGGCGGTCAAATTCGCCGAGGGCTTTAGCATCAAGCGGCAGTTTATTTTCGTCGAGCACGGCACGCATCTCACGTGCAAAACTTAACGATTCGTAATTGTTTTTAAGAATAACCTTTGCACTGTCTGAAATATTATAAATATAAAAGAGTGATACAATCCCGAAAAAGAGCACGATGAGGAAGAGAAACCCAAATCCTAACCGTAATTTACTTTTAACTTTCATAGCTTAATTTATTAATATTTTTCATGACAGGATAACGAGGTCAATTTCTGTCGACGCGATCTTGTTCAGCAATCCATTAAAAACGGCAGTCCTCAAAATAACCTGGAACAAGCTCAAATGGGGCTTACCTATACAAATGGTGGTTACCTCCCGTTCTTCGGCTGTTTGCATTATCGTTTGCGTTACCTGGTCGCTCTTTATTTTCACAACCTCGCCGCCCAATTCGGTGGCAAGTTTGAAATTATTTATCAGGTAACGCTGCTTATCCAGTTTAATGCGGTTACCGCTTTCGCTGCTGCTTTGCACATAAAGTACTATCCACGGCGAGCGATAATACGATGCCAGCCTGGCCGTCTTCCGGATAACCGTACGGGCTGTTTCCGCGTTCGATGAGATACAGGCCAGGAACTTTTCAGGCCGAAGTTTAATTTGCTTCGGAATCTCGATATCTATCTTCCGCTCTACATGATGCGCCACTTCCTTCAGCGCCAGCTCCCGCAACTGTAAGATCTTATCGGGCTGGAAAAAGTTCTGCAGTGCTATGCTTATTTTGCTTCTGTCGTAAATCCTGCCCTCCTTCAGCCTGTCAATCAGTTCATCGGCGGTAAGGTCTATGTTTACAATTTCATCGGCCAGTTCAAGCACCTTATCCGGAATTCGCTCCGTGATCGGGATACCGGTTATCTCTTCAATTTCCTGGTTCATACTTTCCAGGTGCTGTATATTCACCGCCGAAATTACGCTGATGCCCGCTTCCAAAATATCCAGTACGTCCTGCCAGCGCTTGGCGTTCTTGCTGCCCTCTACATTAGTATGTGCCAGCTCATCAATAATTACCACTTCGGGGTGGCGGTTTAAAATGGCTGTAAGGTCCATTTCTTCCAGTTCCTTCCCCTTATAAAAAACCTTCCGGCGCGGTATCACCGGGAGGCCCGTAAGCAGGTTATGGGTTTCCTCGCGGCGGTGAGTTTCAATGTAACCTATCTGCATATCTATACCGTTGCGCAGCAGCACATGGGCTTCCTGCAGCATGCGGTAAGTTTTGCCTACACCGGCACTCATGCCTATGTAAATTTTAAACTTACCGCGCCGCGATTTTTTTACCAGCTCGATAAAAGCTTTTACCTCATCGTTTTTTCCCGCGTTCGCCATGCTTTAAAATGCTATCGCAATGCTACCAGTTACCAATGCGTCAGTATTTACGTTATTATCCGCCTTAACAAATACCTTGTCCTTACTGCTGTAGGTTTTACCCTCCAGCCGTATCAACGTATTGGGGAACGGATTGTAATCTACATTTAATGAATAACCCGACGTACTGAACCCTTCCGGGGCAGAGGTGGCTATAAACACACCGTCCTTATCCTTATAATATTCATACCGGCCGGCTACCGCCCACTGTTTGGCCAACTGGTAACGGGCTATCAACACCGGCGACACAATATTTGCCGAACCTGATACCCCGTGTACCTTTTGTTGTGTGCCATAATCAAGCCCCGCGGTAATGCCCAGCTTCGGCGTTACGGTTATTATTGCATAAATATCGTTATAAAAACGCTTCACGCTTACAGAATCGGCACCCTCGGTTCCGAGGTAATTGCTGTAGTTGAGGGTAAAATTCGCCGTTGGCTTCCAGCTGAGCTGCACACCACCGGCGGGGTTATTGTTACCATCTTGCCTGCGGATGCGCTGCCAGCCATTAAGAAACAAGCCCGTTGCCGAGAATTTACCGTCGGCGGTGTTATAGGTAATCTTTGCGCCCGATTCATAAAACGGTGTGTTATCGGCCATCAGGCTCCGGGTAAGCGTCCAGCAGTCTTTACCAACTGCACTCTCGAAACCAATATGCGAAGCAAAGATCCCCGCATCCAGCCAAAGATCTGCCTTTTTAGAAAGCTTAATTCCGGCGTTGGCTTCATAAATGTTCTTGAACACGCCCGGTTCGGCAGCAAGATTGGCATTAGCATAAGTGCCCGCCATAAAAGCTACGTTAGCCCGCACGTTATCATTCGCGTAAGCCGCTTTTATAAATCCCAGATTTAAAGTTACCTCGTTAGTGCGGTTGAACGAATAAACGAACGCAGGCCGGTTATGATCCTGCGGATTATTAAAATCATGCCCGTAATAGATCTCGGCATAACCGCTGATAGTTAATTTAGAATTTTTGGTAGAATCCTGCGCTTTTAGGCTGATGGTTATGCCCAGCGCAAATAATATGGTCAGTATTTTTTTCATTTTTTTAGATAGATAGTGCAGAGGGCTATCAAACAACCCTCTGCATAGCATTTATTATTTAAGCTGATCAAGCGCCACATTCAGTTTAAGCACGTTGATCCTTTCCGGGCCGAATAGGCCCAATAGCGGTTTTTCGATCTGATCGTTCACCAATGCAGCAACTTTTTGCTGATCCAGCTTGCGGAAATCGGCCACGCGTTTTACCTGGATCTTTGCAGCAGCTACAGAGATATCCGGATCAAGACCGCTGCCCGAGGCGGTAACCAGGTCGGAAGGAATCTCGCTGCGTTTCAGGTAAGGATGATATTTCAAAAGGGTGTCAATCCGCTTCGAAACATCTTTCAGGTAATCGGGGTTACTTGGCCCTTTGTTTGAGCCCGACGAACCGGCTGCGTTGTAGCTTGCCGCCGATGGCCTTCCCCAAAAATATTGCGGCTTACTAAAGTTTTGGCCCAGGTTGGCATAGCCTACCACTTTCCCGTTTACGGTAATGGTTTCGCCGTTACCGGCACCGGGCGAAAGGCGGCCTGCCAGCATAATAGTTACCGGGTAGATAACACATAGCACTACGGTGAGCACCAGGGTTATTCTTATGGATGGAATGAGATACTTTTTCATTTTCTTATTTTAAAACAGGGTTGCGACAGCAAGGTCAATTAATTTGATGCCGATAAATGGGGCTATAATACCGCCCATACCGTAAATCATAAGGTTACGCCTCAGCAAGGCGCTTGCCCCTATCGGTTTATATTCCACGCCTCTCAGCGCCAACGGGATCAGCAGCGGAATAATAATGGCATTGAAGATCACCGCCGACAGGATGGCCGATTCAGGGCTGTGCAAACGCATAATGTTAATGCTTTGCAGGGCAGGTATCGAAGCCATAAACAAGGCAGGTACAATGGCAAAATACTTCGCCACGTCATTAGCTATCGAAAACGTAGTGAGCGTACCGCGGGTAATGAGCAGCTGCTTACCTATCTCCACAATCTCTATCAGTTTGGTAGGGTCATTATCCAGGTCAACCATGTTGCCGGCTTCTTTGGCGGCCTGCGTTCCGCTATTCATGGCAACGCCCACATCGGCCTGGGCCAGGGCCGGGGCGTCGTTAGTACCGTCGCCCATCATAGCTACAAGCTTACCGCTGTTCTGCTCGGCTTTAATGTAGTTCATCTTATCTTCAGGCTTCGCCTCGGCAATAAAATCGTCTACACCTGCTTTTTCGGCTATGAATTTGGCAGTGAGCGGATTGTCGCCGGTTACCATTACGGTTTTCACACCCATTTTTCGCAGGCGTTCAAAACGTTCAGAAATGCCGGGTTTTATAATATCCTGCAGTTCTATAACGCCCATTACTTTTTCATTTTGGGCAACAACCAGCGGTGTACCACCATTCGAGGCGATGATCTTCACGCGTCCCACAACCTCTTCCGGAACGGCATTGCCGGCCTTTTGCGCCATGTTGCGAATAGAATCGAACGCCCCCTTACGAATGCGCAATCCGGCTGGCGTATTAATACCGCTGGCGCGGGTCTCTGCGGTAAACTTCACGAACTCCGAACCATCCGGTGCCGACGGCAAAGCAAAGTGGCCCGAAGCCAATTCCACAATCGACTTGCCCTCAGGCGTTTCATCAGCCAATGACGACAACACGCAGGCGGTGATCAGATCATCAGGCGTCACCCCAAGCGCAGGCCAGAAGTGCGTAGCCTTACGGTTACCTATGGTGATGGTACCTGTTTTATCTAATAATAGCACGTCAATGTCGCCGGCAGTCTCCACTGCCTTACCCGATTTGGTGATCACGTTGGCACGCAGCGCCCTGTCCATCCCGGCAATGCCAATGGCTGATAGTAAACCGCCAATGGTGGTAGGGATCAAACACACAAACAGCGAGATGAGCGCCGCAATGGTAATGGGCGTATTGGCATAAGCTGCAAACGGCCTCAGCGTTACGCATACAATGATAAAGATCAGTGTAAAGCTTGCCAGCAGGATGGTCAGGGCAATTTCGTTTGGCGTTTTCTGGCGCGAGGCGCCCTCCACCAAAGCAATCATCTTATCCAGGAAGCTTTCGCCGGGCTGGGTGGTAACCATCACCTTTATTTCATCAGATAATACTTTTGTTCCCCCCGTAACCGAAGATTTATCGCCGCCCGCCTCACGTATCACCGGGGCAGATTCGCCGGTAATAGCCGATTCATCGATAGTAGCAATACCTTCTATGATCTCACCATCGGTGGGGATGGTGTCGCCGGTTTCGCAGGTAAACACATCGCCCTTGCGTAATTCGCTTGATGATTTGCTTACGATACTGCCATCGGCCATAATTACTTTTGCCGGCGTTTCTTCGCGGGTTTTGCGCAGGCTATCGGCCTGGGCTTTGCCGCGGGCCTCGGCAATAGCCTCTGCAAAGTTGGCGAAGAGCACTGTGAGCAGCAGGATCACGAAAATTAACACGTTATAAGCGAATGAGCCCTGGTCGCGGTGCGAAAAACTGTACACCGATACAAACAGCATCACCAGCGTGCCTATCTCTACCGTGAACATCACCGGGTTGCGCACCATTACGCGGGGATCGAGCTTAACGAACGATTCTTTTAAGGCAGTCTGCACCTGCGCAGGCTCAAATAATTTATTTGATTGATTTTTCATTTCTTTAGATTTTTTAGCCCTTAAGCATTGTGAAATATTCGGCCAGCGGACCAAGGGCAAGCGCCGGGAAATAAGATAAAGCGTTTAAAACCACTATCACTGCAAACGTCATCATACCGAAAGTGAGCGTATCCACTTTTAGCGTACCTGCCGATTCGGGGATGAATTTCTTTTGAGCCAGCAGCCCCGCAATAGCCACCGGACCGATAATAGGCAAGAAGCGACCAAGGAAGATCACCAAACCGGCCGACACATTCCAGAAGATATTGTTATCACCCAGCCCTTCATAGCCCGATCCGTTATTGGCGTTGGATGAGGTGTACTGGTACAGCATTTCGGAGAACCCGTGATACCCCGGGTTATTAAGCCATGTGGATGGCTTAACCGCCCAGTTTATATTAGGGTAATAGGTAACAATGTACGATGATAAAGCCGTGCCTGCCATTATAAGGAACGGGCTCAGCAGCGTTATCAGGGCTGCAATTTTTACTTCGCGGGCTTCTACCTTATGCCCTAAAAACTCAGGCGTACGCCCAACCATCAGGCCGGAAATAAACACCGCTATAATGAGATAGATATAATAATTCAGTAATCCAACGCCGCATCCGCCAAAAAAGCCGTTGACCATCATGGCCAGTAACTGCCATAAGCCGGTAAGCGCCATTGTACTGTCGTGCATTCCGTTAACCGAGCCTGTTGACGTTACCGTAGTGAGTGTGCTCCAATAGGCAGTTGCTGCCGGCCCGAAGCGCACCTCCTTGCCCTCCATGGCACCGGTGGGCTGGCTTATCCCCATTTTTGCAAGCAACGGGTTTCCGCCCAGCTCACTGCTAATGGTCGGGAGCATCAGCAGCATTACACCCAGCATCATCACGCTGAATATCACCCAGCCCAGCTTCTTCCGGCGTATGTAATACCCAAAGGCCAGTATCATGGCAACCGGCACAATAAATTGCGCAATTATCTCGGTCATATTGGTCAGGTAGTTGGGGTTTTCCAGCGGGTGCGCCGAGTTGGCGCCAAACCAGCCGCCGCCATTGGTGCCCAGGTGTTTAATGGCTATCATTTGCGCAGCCGGTCCGCGCGATACATTCACGGTATCGCCCTGCATCGATATAAATTTGTCTTTACCGGCATAGCTGCTTGGCGTACCGTTGAATGTTAATATCAAAGCAATAACTATCGACACCGGTAGCAGTAAACGGGTAATGGCCTTTACAAAAAAGTTCCAGAAGTTGCCCAGATCGGTAGCGGTTTTATCGCGGAAGGCCTTAAAAACGGCCACCGCACAGGCTATCCCTGTTGCGGCACTCGTAAAATGCAGGAACATAAAAATAAAGTGCTGGGTAAAATAGGTTGCTCCCGTCTCGCCCGAGTAATCCTGCAGGTTGCAATTGGCAACAAAGCTAATGATGGTATTAAACGAAAGATCGGCAGACATGCCGGGGTTACCATCCGGGTTAAGCGGCAGCTTGTCCTGGTATATCAGCATAAAAAAACCATACACCAGCCACAGGATGTTGATGGTAAGCATGGCCTTTAAAAACTGCTTCCAGTTCATGGGCGCATCGGGGTTAATGCCCGACAATCTGAAGATCGCCCTTTCAATGGGCTTTAAAAAGTCCGTCCAAACCCTTTCGCCGGCAAACATTTTTGCCAGGTACTTGCCCAGGGGTATGGCTATCAGTAGGGTGATGACAAATGAGGCAATAATGCCGAGTAGTTCAGTGTTCATTGTGATTTACAATTAAAATTTTTCGGGTTTCAGCAGCACATATATCATGTATATGAATACCGCAATGGCTACAATAAATAGGGCTAACATAGTTTCAGATTTTTTCGAAGTAATCAATTGATTTAAATACCAGCCAGCAGCTAACCAGCAGCACCAGTAAGAGAATGAATGTGAGCATAGCGTTCTTTGTTGTTAAGTCAGTTAATAAACAATTCTAATGTTGGGGATGACTTTGCGCAGCCGCATTGTCTTCTCTGCGTGCAGGTACCAAATGCCGTACCGCCATTGTTGATTATCGCTATAAAATATTGCAGATCAGATAATTGAAAATAAAACGGGGCGCTATGAATTAAATATCGCAATTGGCTATCACTTCCAAAATGATAACCATCACTATCATAATGGAAGGCCGTTAACAAAAAAGAGCTATATTTCCTTCAGGCAGGGTTAACACGTTTAGTAACGTGGCGCTTATCAGCTGCGGACTTTGCAGAATAAAATATGTAAATAATTAGCGGTGGCTTTTATTTTCTTTTACCGCTGCCGGGTTTAAACAACGAAAGCTTTTAATTAAACTAAAAGCTTCCGTTTTTACATGTGTCAGTCTAAGGCTATATTTTTTATTTCTTATGCCACCAGGTGTTCACCCATTCGGCACGTTCGGTTTCGTCTAAAAATGTCCAGGCCACCATCCGGCTTACTTTTTGCCCTTGGGACATGCTGATGGTTCTCACATCCTTAGCTTTCACCTTTTGCAGCGCCCTGTAAACGCCGGGAAGCGTGTCTTTTTTTGATACCAGGGTGGTAAACCATAAACACTGTTTGTCAACCAGCGCGCTTTGTTCAACTGTAAGTTTGATGAATGCCGCCTCGCCACCGGGGTACCACAGTTCTTTTTTCTGCCCGCCAAAATTCAGGGGAGATTGCGGCTTGCCTCCTGTTTTCAGTTTATTCCATTTATTAATGCTGGCCAACTGAGCCTCCTGTGCAGAAGCATGAAACGGAGGATTACAGATCGTTGCGTCGAAGCCTTCGCCGCTTAAAACTATTCCTTTAAATATATTGTGCCGGTTAGTTTGCTGGCGTAGTAATACATTACTTTTTAACTGCGGATTTGCAGCCAAAATATGTTTTGCCGATGAGATAGCCAACGGATCAATATCTGTCCCTACAAACTGCCAGCCGTAAACGCTGCTGCCAATAACCGGGTAAATGCAATTAGCCCCGGTGCCAATATCAAGAATCTTTATCTTTTTACCGGTAGGAATATTGCCATTGTCGGTTTCGCCTAATAAATCGGCTATATAATGGATATAATCGGCCCGGCCGGGTATTGGCGGGCAAAGGTATCCCTCCGGAATATCCCAGCCATCAACATTATAATACTTCTTCAGCAGGCTCGTATTTAGCATCTTCACCGCATCCGCATCGCTAAAATTGATCGACTCGATACCATGCTCATTTACCTTAACAAAAGGCTTCAGTCCGGCAACTGCTTTGATCAGCTGCTTAAAATCATAGCCCTGCCGGTGCGCATTGCGCGGATGCAGGTTTTCCTTTTCGGCGGGGGTTTGATTCACAGGTGACGACATAAGCTGATCTTAAATAGAACAAAGGTACGAAAAACAAGGGGCTTCGTATTGGAGTGGTTCGGTTCCCACGGTCTCGCCGATATAAATCAGCGTTAGTTGAGCTATTTATCAGAGACGGGCATTCCTGTAAAGTTATTGGCAAAACGTTAACAATATTCAAACTTCTGGCTAAATACTTTAACATATTTATTCCCCCGTTACCAACTCAATTTATCTGTTAAAACCGTAAAAACACCCTATTATAAAGGTTAAAATTACGCTGCCCCATGTTTTGTCTGATAAAGAAATTTGAGATATCTAAACTATTCTCATTTAATATAAAGACAATGAAACAACTATTTATCATTTCCGCTTTCTTTTGCTTTTTTATAAGCATCTCAACAAAAAGTTCCGCCCAAAGTGCGGTTTTAGGCGCCGAACTTATTAAACTCGGCGATCAGCTGCAGCAGGCTATTGACGACGCCAAAAATGCCGGGTTAAGTCTTGAGGTCCAGGCCGGCCGCGAAGTAGCCTTATCCTTAGAAAACTTTAAAAATGTTTACGCATCAAGCTTAAATTTAACCATGAACAGGCTTGACACCACTGCGGCAAAGCAATTTGAATCATTAAAAAGTATGGTGGGCCAGGTGCAAAATAATACAGTTGCATCGCTAACCGATTTTACCTCCCAGGCACAGCAAATTATCAATGCGTTGCCGTTTAGAAAACATGAGCCGCAGTTACGGGCTACAACCCCGCAATTTATTGTTCCTGCTTCTGTAGCTTACGATGTAGTTATTACTTGCAAGGGCAATTTTGAAGCCGCCGGATTACCAGATTATACGCCTACACTAACCATCAACAATAAAGTTTATAAGTCATCGGGTACTAACCAACAGTTGGAATTCCATGTTCCGATAGGTGAACTCACCTCTGACCCCCTTATTTCTGACAACAAATTCGGGTATATTAAAGCTTCATTACAGATACCCTGGAAAGACGTCGTTTTTATATTTACCAAGAAAAGGACAGACAACTACCTATTATACATAGGCACGCTGCCTAAACAACCGGGCACTATTACGTTAGTACATACCATTACCAATCCCAGGCATAATCAACATCAGTTTGTTTCACCACAGTATTATCAATCATCGGGGGGTGACGGCGCAAATGATGATCATAAAGATGTTCCCTATTTAGTTACGCCAACCTCCGGCTGGCATGTGCAAAGAAACACCTCCAGGCTTGTATCCGACTGGCAAACCGGAGATCTTGGCGGCTCGTTCGTATCTGATGATGCCGATAGGGTTGTTTACAAAATGACGACAATTCATCATGGAGCCTTCGGCACATCCGGGCAAATCAGGTTTCACATCACTTTTAATGAGTATATGGACGATACCTTTCTTACTTATAATAACGAAATAATAACTTTAAACTGGGGCGACTCCAAAATATTTGATTACGGAGTGGGTACCTGGAAAATCATTTTTAAAGCCTTTGATGGCACAACCCAGGAATATTCCGGAACTGAAAATACAAATCCTTTTATGTCTATTAATACATCGGGCATGGGATACCTAATTTCAACAGCAAACCCGCGAACCTTGGTGTGGCAACAATAAACACGAACTTAGACTACCAAACCCGAACTCTTTTATAGCTGACTTGGGCTATGCAACGGATTTGGAGGATAATTCTCCTCTCTAAATATCATACATCGATAAAATTTATTGATATTTAGATATGGCTTCTTTGATTGGATATTCACTTGGCATTTATGACAATAAGTCTTATATGAATCAAAATATGTATGGAGTTGATATTTGTACCTGTATTGACCATGTAAAAAACAGATATCTCCACTTAAACCCCAACTTTAAATTAAAAAACAGAAGGGCCGATGTGTCGGTGACTTATGATTCTTTTGCGATCGTTTCTGCCAGATTTAAAGAGTTTTGTATTGACAATAACTACCAAGGTGTTTCCTTTTATGGCCTTGCTAATTATAATGACAGGTTTTATATGGAAATATTTAATGTCGTTTCTGTTGATACGAAAAGAAGGGAAATCGATTATTATGAATATAATTCCGCATGCAATGAATATAACGAAGTAATCGGCGCCCATCCCGTATATTTAGTTAATAAGTTACCGTTAGGTAAAGGCTTTTATAGAACTGATATTGAATTTGGCAGAGGTTATGCTAAATCTGCAATAGAAATTGTTGATATAGAAACCGGGAAGCAACTGAAATATGAAAAATTTAAAGGGCTTTATTTAGATGAAATACTTACAGAATATGACTTTGAAGAAAAAAATTAAGCCTCCGAATTTTTCATCCGAAGGCTTCAATAATCTTTCCCATGCTGTTCCCATGGATGGTGTAAAAAGTGGTCCCGACGAGAATCGAACTCATATCTAGAGTTTAGGAAACTCCTATTCTATCCGTTGAACTACGGGACCATTTCCGGTGTGCGGATTTTGAATGTGCAAATGTGCGAATTTTGAGCGAACTGGCAAAACCATTTATACTTCACCTGCTTCGATTCTTAGACTTACGAAGTTTTCAAAACTTCGTAAGTCTTGCCAGGCGCATCTGCACATTTAAAATCCACACATTATCTGATTACCGATCCGTTGTGCATATCTCCGCCCGGCACTACAAAGCTCAGTTTTCCATCGCTGTTCTCGGCCATCAGGATCATGCCTTGCGACAGGATGCCTTTTATTTCTCTCGGTTCCAGGTTCACCAGTACGCTTACCTTTTGGCCTATGATGGCTTCGGGTTCAAAATATTCGGCAATCCCCGATACGATGGTGCGGGTATCTATCCCGGTATCGATGCTCAGTTTCAATAGCTTCTTGGTTTTGGCAACTTTTTCCGCGGTTACAATGGTACCCGTGCGGATATCCATCGTCGCGAACGATTCGTAATTGATATTTTCCTTTGCAGGAACGATAGCTGGTTGAGCCGGTGCCGTGGCAGCCTTTTTGTCCAGTAGTTTTTGGATCTGCTTTTCTATTACCTCATCCTCTACCTTTTCAAATAACAGTTCAGATGGATTTAACTGGTGCCCGTTTTCAAATACCATTTCCTTATCCAGCGCAATCGCGCTGAATGGAATATTCAGCATGTTCACTATCTTTTTTACGGTGGCCGGTAAGAAAGGCTGCAGGCAGGCCGCTAAATGGCCTATCAAAATCAAACTGTTATGCAACGCTTCTTTCGCCTTGTCCGGATCGGTTTTGATGGTTTTCCATGGTTCTTGCTCTGTAAGGTAACGGTTACCCAAGCGCGCAATATCCATAACGCTTTGCAGCGCCTGGCGGAATTTATACGCTTCAAGGTTAACCTTTAACTCGTCGTAATAACGGCTAAGCTCTGTATCAAGGTTCTTATCGGTCAGCACAATTTTACCGGCTTCATTTTCAATTTTACCCTCGTAAAACTTGTGCATCAGTATCATTACCCGGTTTACGTAGTTGCCTAAAATAGCCACCAGCTCATTATTAACACGGGCCTGGTAATCCTTCCAGGTAAACTCGCTATCGCTGGTTTCAGGAAGGATAGACGTTAATACATAACGCAGTTCGTCCTGCTTACCTGGAAATTCTTCGAGGTATTCGTGCAGCCAAACAGCATGGTTACGCGAGGTTGATAATTTATCGCCCTCCAAATTCAAAAACTCGTTGGCAGGTACGTTCTGCGGTAAAATATATTCGCCATGGGCGTGCAGTATCGATGGGAAAATAATGCAATGGAACACAATATTATCCTTGCCGATAAAATGAAGCAGGCAGGCTTCATCAGCTTCATTTTCCTGTTTCTTCCAATATAGTTTCCAATCTTTTCCGTTGTCCTGTGCCCATTGTTTAGTGGCCGAAATGTAGCCGATAGGCGCATCCATCCACACATACAACTTTTTGCCTTTGGCTTCTTCCAACGGCACGTCGATGCCCCAATCCAGGTCGCGGGTCATTGAGCGGGGCTGAAGCCCCGATTTGAGCCATGATTTGCACTGACCAAATACGTTAACCTTCCACTCCCCTTCCTTTGTGTCTATCCATTTTTCCAGCCAGGGCTGATATTTGTCGAGTGGTAAAAACCAGTGTTTGGTTTGTTTCAGCACCGGCGGCTTACCGCTTAGTGTTGATATCGGGTTGATCAGATCGGTTGGGTTTAACGATGTGCCGCAGTTTTCGCATTGATCGCCATAGGCATTAGGATTGCTGCAATTTGGGCAGGTACCAATAATATAACGGTCAGCCAGGAATTGCTGGTAATCCTCGTCAAAATATTGCTCCGAAAACTTCTCTATAAATTCGTCCTTTTCATACAAATTCAGGAAAAACTCCTGCGACAGATCATGATGTATCGGCGAGGAGGTACGATGATAAATATCGAATGAAATCCCAAACTCCTCAAAGCTGGTTTTTATCTGGTTGTGGTATTTATCGATAATGGCCTGCGGAGTAGTATTTTCCTTTTTTGCTTTTATGGTGATAGCGGCGCCATGCTCGTCCGATCCGCAGATGTAAACCACGTCTTTATGCAACAGGCGCAGGTAACGTACAAAAATATCGGCAGGCAAATAAGCCCCCGCCAGGTGCCCGATGTGCAGCGGACCATTGGCATACGGCAGGGCAGATGTTACCGTGAATCGTTTAAACTTATTCAATTGTGACATAACGCGGCAAAGATACCGTTTTTAGTCCGCAAGTCGGAAAGTCCCGGAAGTTCGAAAGATAAAAACCGAAAAGTTTTGCTATTATTGGCTATGACTAATGCCGCAGCTGGTTCCGAACGCTCTTTCAAAGCGCCCCCTTTCCTTCAAAAAGGCGATAAAATTGCCATCACATGCCCGGCCAAAAAGCTGCCGCACCCTATGACCGATGCAATAAAGTTGCTGGAGTCCTGGGGCCTCGAAGTTGTTTTAGGCGACACGGTTACGGCGTCATATCATCAATTTGCCGGCGATGATGCCTTCAGAGCAAAAGACTTGCAGCGTTTCATTGATGATGACAGCATCAAGGCAATCATAGCCGCCCGCGGTGGATATGGCACTGTGAGAATGATCGATATGGTAGATTTTACCCGCTTTGCCGAAAACCCTAAATGGATCACCGGTTTCAGCGATATCACTTTATTACACGCGCATATCTTCGCCAACTTTGGTACGCCGAGTATTCACGGCCAAATGCCAATGACCATTCCCGATGCGTCCAGGCGATCATTAGATACCTTACGAAAGGCGCTTTTCGGCGAAGAGATCGGCTATAAACTTGTGCCAAACAATTTGAACCGCAATGGCAATGGTCGGGGCATACTAATTGGCGGTAACTTATCATTGCTGCTATCGCTGTCAGGCTCGGTTTCAGACCTGGATTATGCCGGGAAGATCTTGTTTATTGAAGACATCAGCGAATATCTCTATGCTATAGACCGCATGCTGCGCACGCTGAAACGCGCCGGCAAACTATCACAACTTAAAGGCCTCATCGTTGGCGGCTTTAGTGATGTTAAGGATAACGATATTCCATTTGGTCAAAACGTTCCGGAAATTGTAATGGATATAGTACGGGAATACGATTATCCTGTATGCTTTGATTTCCCTGCAGGACACGTAGCCGATAACTGCAGCCTGATTTTAGGAACATCGTTAAACTTATCAGTTAGCGACGAAGGGGCATCCGTCATTTTTGAAAAATAAACGACCGCTGACCGTCTAAACATTTAACTTGCGCAACTGTTACCTTCAAATCCCTTTTTATATCATTTAACATATTTAAACATCATGGCACTCCTTGGCAAATTGGGAAATTATAAAAACTTTGGTTTATTGATCATCAGGCTCGGGTTAGGCGTCATGTTTATCTGGCATGGGTACCCCAAACTAATGGAAGGCCCTGGAGGATGGAAAGAGCTTGGCGCAAGCGCCAAAGTTATTCACCTCGATTTCCTGCCAATGCTTTGGGGGTTTTTAAGCGCAGTTACCGAAGCCGTTGGAGGCATTCTTCTTATATTAGGGCTGGCATTCAGGCCTGTTTGCCTTTTACTGGTTATCAACCTGGTAGTTGCTGCGCTGGTTCACTTGCATCAAGGCGGCGAAATGGGTGGCCTTAGCGGCGCATCGCACGCTATAGAAGATGCGGTTACGTTTGCAGGCTTGTTGTTCATTGGCCCGGGCAGATATAGCGTAGATAAAAAATAACGCCCCAGGCTTCGCATTTGTCAAATCTGATGGGTCATCTTATAAAAGGAAAAGCCGGATAGTGTATCCGGCTTTTCCTTTTAGTATTTACGAGTTACTTACTCAGGCTTTTGCCTAAATCCTTTACATAATCTTCATCAACATCTCTTGAACCTTGCGAAGCGATGAAGTTATCAGCGTGGCCATTAAATACTTTTTTTAGTACGCTTTTTTTCAGCGAAATATTTTGAGACTTCCCTGCCCCCACAAAAATGTAACGATTATCATCAACAAATTCATCAAATTTATTACCTGTCTCTGTAACGCCATTGTATTTATAGTCGGCACGAACTAATTTGGTATCCGTTCTTTTATAAATCTTATACTTCGGGGTACTCAATAACACCTCTACGAACGGCTTTTTACTGATCTCGGGCGCCGGTTCATAAGTGTGGGCATGCCCTTTTTTGTCGTAAAGTGTAAAGCTCCTGAGTTGATCTGTCGAAACGGACGACATGGTACGTCCATCATTTGTGTAGATTATGGCTCCGTCTATCTTGTCAAAATTATAAACATTCTCTTTTTCAAATACAATCGAGTCGGATTTATTTATGCCGAAGCCCGGCACCCAATCGTCGAAGTAAAGACGACTGCCGCGCGTAGGCTCTTGCTTAAAGCCCGACGAAACTATTGTAATGTCGCTGCCGCCCCCAGGAGCAACACCGCCCTTTCCAGCAGTAAGCTGATCTCCTCTTCTCAAAAACTCAAAACGTTGGTTATTTTGACCAGGGCTCAACGAAACAACTGAACCACTCTTTGTAACTTCGGGCAAAACGATATTTATTTCGTTCCGGCTATCTATTTTTTGCCAGGTATCTTTATAGTTGGCCGCTTGGAACATAAGTGACGAGGATGGGTCGGCTTTAATATTGAACGTGCCGGTAGAGTCGGTAAAGGTGGCATAGTTGTGTTTAACGTCACGAACAAAGGTGTAAGGAACAGGCTTGCCTTTTTCGTCATTGACAATACCTTTTACTATAGTTGTTTGCGCGAATGCACCCGCTCCTGCCAGGGTGAGAAAAAAGATTGCTTTAACCGTTTTCATTATTGCAGTTTTAAAAATCAATACATAAATATATTAATTTGCACTAAACCATCAACGCATTAACCCGGTTAAAGCAATTTACAGGCTTTTATTTGCTCATGCTTATTTCAAGATCTTTTACATAATCTTCATCAACATCCCTCGAGCCCTGAGCTGCTATAAAACTGTCAGCTTCGCCACCTAAAAGTTTCTTTAATGTGCTCTTTTTTAGCGATATCGACTGTGCTTTGCCATCGGCGCCTACAAAATAGTAATGTTCATTATCTGTGTATTCATCGTACCTATGCCCCATTTCAATTACCCCATCGGTATGAAAATCGGCACGAATAAGCTTGGTATCTATTTTTTTGTAGATCTTATATTTAGGCGTGTTCAGCAATACCTCAACAAAAGGCTTGTCACTTATTGCAGGCATATTTACATAAACATGAGCACGGCCCTTTTTGTCGAACAAGCTGAACGATTTTACCCCCGAGCCAGGTACGGCCAACATTGCGCGGCCATCTTTGGTATACATAATATTACCGGCAACTTTATCAAAATTGTACATATTGGCTATTTCGGCTACCAACGAATCCTTTCCGGTAATTCCGAAGCCAGGCAGCCAATCGGCATATAAATAGCGGCTGCCGTGAGTTGGTTCCTGCACAAAGCCCGCTTTAATTTGCTGCTGGCTCCCATCCGTAAACTTGTCGCGCGCCTTCAAAAATTCGCTGTTGATCTGATCTCTCACCGGCGTTATAGTAACTGCCCCGCTCTGAACACCGTCTAAAGGGAGCAGCACATTTAAGTTAGCCTTCGCGTCTATTTTAATCTGTGTACTTTTGTAATTTAGAGCAGACACCTCGAGTGCCGACGAGGGATCAGCCTTAAGAAGAAAGGTTCCTGCCGAATCGGCATAAGTAGCGTAATTATGCTGGACGTCACGGACAAACGCATACGGAACCGGTTGCCCATTCTGATTGTTTACAGTGCCGCTTATGGCCGCTGTTTGGCTGTAAGCCAAGGTACCCGTAAGGCCGAGTATTAAGGTGGTGATAATAGCTTTCATGTTTCAGTTACAGAGTTTCAGTTTCTAAATATAAAAACATTCCCCCACAGAATGGTATGCCCAACAATGCCCGGTAGTAAGTTTTTTAATTATTGGGTAAAAAAAATGTTACACTAAACCATAAACAAATAAAAAGCCGCTTTCAACTAAATGAAAGCGGCTTCAGATATCTGTTAACAGAACCTATATTATCTTGAACCTTTGTAAACAAGTGTTACGTGTACTTCTCTTCCAGAAGTACCAGGACCACCTGTAGTCCATGCGAAATTCAAGTGGAATGTTTTTGTGGCTGGGTCGTAAGAGTTATCCGATCCGTCGATATTTTTAAGGTATGTATTACCAGCGGTTACTGTAACCTTGTTTGTTGCGGGATCAACGGCAAGCTGGAGTCCTGAAAGGCCACCTATCTGAGTAGTTCCGTCAGCCCAGAAAATAGCTGGCAGTGCATCTGAAGTAGGGCCGCTGGTCACAACGTCAATAGTGTGACCGTCTGCAATAGTACCGCCATATTGAGGAGTGGCATCAGTAGTTCCGGGAGCCGGTGTCCTTACAATAGTTCCATTGTACGAATATTTGCCGTCATAACCGTTTTTAACCGCTAAGCCTGCAGCAATTTCACCATAACCTACTTTGCCTTTAAAACCGCCAAAGTTAGTTATTTTGTAAACAGCGCCATAGGTGTTTGACAGGTCAAGCTTACTTCCGTCTACCTTAAAGATAATGTTCTTGGCAAATTCACCTGCTGCAAAATTTACAGTAAGCACTGTACCGTCAGCGTTAGCAGTTACACCGCCTGAGCCTGCGTAGATACCGCCTGATGCAACATCAGCAGCAGTTGGGAAGGTGTATAAATTGCTGGTAAGAGGTGTTAGTCCTGAATTATTTGTTGAATCAGGATCAGCGGTTAGGGTAACAGTTACCGCTTTCTGCAGATCAGCGTTGCTGGCCGCATCACGCCTTACTGTAAGAAGCACCACAGGCTTTACATCAGTGAATACGTCGAAATATTGTATTGCCGGATCGCCGCCAGCTTCATTTATATAAACGAATGTCGTTCCAGACTGTTTTGTCTCTTTGCCCGGGAATGACTCCTTACGGCACGCGCTGAACAAAAGCGCCATCGCTCCGCAAAGAAACAGGTATGGTAAAAATTTATTTTTCATTTTTATATTTTTTAATGTTAATGATCTATCATGGGCTATACCTTTCCGGGCTTAGCCCATGATAGTTTCAAACAGTTATTATACGGCATTAAAGCTATTACTGGCCCTGGCCTATTACGTCCCACCAAACGCCATTGTCTTGCGAGTCGGTTCCGGCTTTAGGCCCAACCTCTCTCGCAACGGCAAGAGCATAGTTAGCGCCGTTGGTCTGGCTTTCAGTCGAAGCGTAAACAAACCTTCTAACAATGTTCGGCTCAGACGAAGTAGCACCAGGAGCTGGTTTAAGCACCGGGAAGCCGGTTTTACGCCAGATATTCCAACCCAGGTGACCGTTAGGATACGCAGCCAGGTATTGTTGGGTAGCAAGATTCTGATCGTTAAATACAACACCGGCTTGTGTAAAGTACGATGGCGCGGGGGCGTCAACACCCCATTCTGCGAACGACAGGTTTATACCTTGTTGGTAAGTAGCTACGGCATCGCCTGTAGTCCATCCCAGTTTGATACCTTCTGCAACAGCTAAAGTAACCTGCGCAGCGCTGATTACATTAACCGGGCTGCTTTGGGTACGATAATCGGCTCTCAGGCACAGTGCCCAATCAGGGTGAGCAGCGATGTAGTTGTTTGCATCGGTACGCGATAAACCCGCTGGCACACCATCATTTGATGTTACCTTGCCGCCAGTAACCTGGCCGGGGTCGTTAAATGCACCTCCAAATGGAACTGTTCTGCCATCAGAAAGAGATTTGGTCAGGTTGGTAACGGTAGCGCTTTCAGCCCAGTCGGTTCTGCCGTCATAAAGTGCAAACCAAGGGTTGTGGTAGTTCGCTTCAAATGGAACAGAGAAGTTACTGCCATTATCGCTGATATATCCGCTTGAAACCGCAGTTTTAAATGCTGTTGCTGCGAAATCACCTGATCCCGGAACTCGTTTTGAAAGCTGGATAGAAGCCAGTATGATCAATGAGTTTCCGAATTTTTTCCATTGCGCAGCATTACCTCCGTAAACTACGTCTCCTTCTACAGAGCCGCTGTTTAGTGAAGCCACCGCAGCGGCAGTTTTTGACAATATGCCTTTGTATATATCCTCTTGCTTATCATAAGCCGGTGTAATTGCCTTGATACCTTGCAACGCCTGGTTATACGGGATATCACCGAAAGCATCGGTCATAGTCCAGAAAATATACTGCTGCATTATAGTGGCAGCCGCAGCCGAGGTCCTGTTTGTAGCAGCATCTATTATGTTTTGGCAATCGTATAAATCGCCGCTGTAACGCGTAGTAAAGTCAACCTGCGGTAAGTTATATAAACCGGTACCAGGGTATTGAGTTTCCGCCAGGTACTGAACATAAGCAGCACCGTTAATAGCGTAAGACTGGGTAGAAACGTAACCAGGAAGATTATGCTCCACGTTAGCTATGAGTGCCGAAATAACCGGCTTCGTAACGGCAGTGGGGTCGACGTTCGTGTCCCCAAAATCGTTTAACTTTTTACAACCCACGGCCCCCCAAAGAAGTAGGGTCGAGAGTGTGTAGATATGTATTTTTTTCATGATCTTTTTAATATAAATATTTAATTTATTACCTCAACCTATCAAAATCCAACTTTAAGGTTAAATCCTATACCTCTTGTACCGGGTAACTGGCCTGATTCACCCTGAACCGCGCTGATCTGCGACGGATCGAAATCCCTGGTTTTAGCGTAAATTAACCAAAGATCGTGTGCCTGGAACTGGATCGTGGCATTTTTGATACCGGTAAGTCCAAGTTTCTTCACAGGAATTCTGTATGATATACCTGCTTCACGTAATTTAATGAAGGTAAGGTCATAAACATACATATCAGTAGTTCCGTTGTTAAAGTTGTTGTGGAAATAGTCATAAGCATTCACATACATGCTAACCGGGTTACCATTTTTGTCAACACCAACCTGGTGAATACCACCGCCGTCGGCAACGTTGTCACGAATTGGGTTTCCTTTATCATTCAGTGAAGCAGAGAATTTAGACAAACCGCTGAAGTCGCCCCATGCGCTTGACAGAGAAGAGAATTTACCGCCAAACTGGTAGTCGATGTTAAAGTCAACAGCGAAGTCTTTGAAGATTGTAAAGGAGTTCTGGATACCACCTGTATGTTTCGGTAATACACTGCCGAAATATTTGGAAGTATTGATGGTGTAGAAACCAGAAGCATCAAGAATAGGAACACCTGCAGCATTTGTTGCAATACCGTGTCCATAAAGCTGGCCCCAGGCCATTCCTTCTTTCTGAACCAGATAAGGAACGTTTGTGAAAGTGTTATTAGCAAGATTGTTATTAGCATCCCTCGCAATAATTTGATGAACACCATATTTTGCACTGATCGCTACAACTTTATCCTGTAATAAGTTTGAGTAAGTTGCCGAAATATTCCATGAGAAATTAGGCGTTCTTACTGGATATCCGTTGATTGTTAAGTCGATACCTTTTTTCTCAACGTCACCAAAGTTGGTAAGGATAGAGCTGAAACCGCTGGCGCCATTCACGCTGATAGTTGCTGGAATGTCGGTTTCAGAACCTTGCCAGTAAGTGCCCGAAATACCGATCCTGTCATTTAAGAAACGCAAGTCAAGACCAAGCTCTTTTTGAGTTACAGTAGATCCGTGAATTTGTGGGTCAACGTTCTGGTCAGGAGCACTCATAATCAATTGTCCGGCGTATTTGTTTGGCTGAACTGAATAAGCTGCTCCGGGATAACGGCCGAAACCAAAGGTTTCGTTAGTTGTACCAAGCGCTTTAGGGATCTGACCGTAGGTAGCTCTTACTTTACCATAGCTCAACCAGCTAAATTGGTCTTTCAGCAAGTCACTGAATACGAAAGACACACCGGTTGATTTTGACAATACGTCATTTTTAGCTTGTGGCAATGTAGAATACCAGTCATTACGAACTGAACCATCAATGAAGATCATGTCTTTCCAGCCCACAGACGCGTGTGCTAACAATGCATTATATCTTTCTTTGTACCTGTTGTTGATGATTGTTGGCGTAGTTGCACTATTACCAATAGAATACAGGTAAGGAATCGTTAAACCGTTATTGGTAACCGCATAGTTTTCTTTAAGCGAGTAGTTAAACTTGTCGCTACCGGCGTTTGCATCAACAGTGAAATCATGAATTTTCTTATGATAAGTTGCCAAAAACTCGAAGTTTTCACGGTTCGAATTGCTGATGTCGGTTTCGTATTTACCTTTAAGACCGGTTTGCGTAGCACTTTGAGCTAACTCAGTCGACTCGATATTTTCGTAGTACTGATTATTTTGCTGTTTACGGTATGTTAATCTGAAGCTTAAATCGTTATTAAGCTTGTAAGTAAGGGCGATGTTACCGTATAGACGATCGCGGTTAAAGAAGTCTTTCTCTAAGTTCTGATAAGTGTAGAAGTTGTACCAGTAGTTACCGCCATAAAATGCAGTTGGATTAGCAGCGCTGTAAGTTCCAGGGTCACTGTGGTTCCAGCTGGCGTACTGACCAGGACCGTATTGCAGGTTTTGCAGTTCTTTCATGATACCCATATCGAGATCACGGTGGAACCATTGGTCAAATGAACCTGAAGTTTGGTTAGCATAACCATCCTGGCTTTGCGGACCTTTCATTTTCTGGTTAACATAGTTAATATTAGCGCTTAAAGAGAAATGCTTGTTAAGGTCATAGTTATAGTTCAGGTTTAAGGTATTCCTTTTCAACTCTTGTGTTGGGATGATACCCTCCTGATAAACGTTTCCATAACCTAATTTAAAGCTGTAATCATCTCCAGCCTTGTTAAAGGTAATGCTGTTATCCAGTAATGGAGCAGTGCGGAAGAATGACTTTGTGTTATTAGGCTGCGGTGTCCATGATGCTGTTTTGCCAGTATATTTTGTTCCAGGATACCATGCATACCATGGAATATACTCCTGGCCAACCATTTTAGGACCCCAACTGCTGTCATCCACATAATCCGGATAGTATTTACCGCTTAACGATTTCCATTCGTTAGGCTCACCTTGCTGCCAGACATATTGAGTAAATACAGGGTTGTTACCACCACCGTAAGTATTCTGATAGTTTGGCAGAATGTAAGCTTTATCCAATGTAGCACCTAAACGAAGGTCGATACCAAGGCCGCCATTCTTTTTAGCTTTGCTGGTTGTGATAACTATTGCACCGTTTGCACCCTGAGAACCTAAAAGCGCTGCAGCAGCCGCGCCTTGCAGTACAGTTACGCTTTCAACGTCGTCGAGGTTCACATCATCCGAGTTTGGCAGGATGGTGCCGTCAACTACGTAAAGAGCACCCTGACCTGTTCCAAAACCTGATGCGCCACGAAGCCTTACCTCGGTGTTACGGCCCAAAGCAGCAGCCGACTGGCTACGAACCTGGATACCGGCAACTTTACCGGCCAAAGCGTTGTTAATGTTAGGCTGACGAACAGTGTTCAGCTCTGTAGCAGAAACAACCTGTGCAGAGTTTGAATTTGACCGGGCGGTTTGCTTAATACCGTAACCGGTAGTAACCACAACTTCCTTTAATTGATTAGAGTTAGTTTCCAGAACTGCATTAACAACATCTGTACTACCAATGGCAAGAGTTGTTCTTTTGTAGCCTACAAATGAAAACTGTAATGATTTTGCCGATGCCGGCACTTTGATGGTAAATTTACCATAATCGTTGGTTTGGGTACCAACAGATGTTCCAGGTACTGTAACGCTTACCCCGGGAAGCGGAAGACCGTCATCCTTTCCGGTAACCGTACCAGTAATTGTTCGATTTTGTGCAAAGGCCTGCGTTATGCAGAATACCATGAAACACAAACTTACTAGTAAAAGTTTTTTCATTTCGTTAATAATAAGATCAGTTAATAGTTAATTAATCATAAAAGTAGTGTTACATTATGTAATTGTCAAGCTAAATCTCAAAAAAACCTGCTTTTTTTTAAAATTAAGTGCATTTTACTAAAAATAGTGATATTTTTAGTACTATGTATTGCATAATACAATTTAAAACATATATCTTTGTAGTATGATTGTTGAAAACACACAAACCCAAATGCGGAAAGGAATACTGGAGTATTGCATTCTTTCCATCATCGCAAAGGGAGAAACATACGCCTCAGACATTATTGCCGAGCTCAAAAAAGCTCAACTGCTTGTAGTTGAGGGCACTTTGTACCCCTTGCTTACCCGTTTAAAAAATAATGGCCTGCTAACCTACAACTGGGTGGAAAGCACATCAGGGCCGCCACGTAAGTATTATGTACTATCAGACGAGGGCAGAAACGTGCTGGAGCAGCTCGACAAAACCTGGGACGAGTTATTATTTGCTGTTCAGACAGCTATTGGAGACAGAAAATAAAAACCTGAAATTATTATCAATCATGAACAAAACTATCATCATAAATATAAACGGCATCGTATTTCACATTGAAGAGGATGCCTACGAAATACTAAAAAACTACATGACGGATGTAAAACGTCATTTCTCAACCTCGGCGGATAGCCTTGAAATTACTACCGATATTGAAAACCGCATTGCCGAAATGTTCAGCGAAATATTGCTGAGAGAAAACAAGCAGGTAATTGTGGAGCAGGACGTTAACCAGGTGGTTGAGCAAATGGGCTCTGTTTCTGATTTTGAAAGCGCCGATGCCGACGACAATCATGAGGCCGCCTATAATTACAGTAAAGAAGGCCGCCGCTTATTCCGCGACCCGGACGATCATCTGGTAGGCGGCGTGTGTGCCGGCATAGCAAACTACTTTAACATGGAACCTGTTTGGGTGCGCCTTGCCTTTGCGCTTTTTATCCCGGTTGCCGGCAGCGGATTTCTGTTATATATAATATTGTGGATGGTTGTGCCTAAAGCTGTTACCCGTGCCGACAAGATGGCCATGAAAGGTGAAAAGCAAAACCTGCAAGGCTTTAAAAAGAACTTTGAGGAAGAATTGCACTCCGTCAGGCAAAACCTGTCGAACTTTGGGCAGGAAGCCCGCCCGTTTGTTTACAAGGCCCGCGATTTCGTGGGTGATTTTTTTCATCACCTCGGGATCTTTTTTGGCGAAGCGGGTAAAGTCTTCTTTAAACTTTTGGGTGTAGCCTTACTTTTGGCTGCGTTTGCGGGGGCGGTTTTCCTTATTGTGGTATTTGTTGGCGCCATTGCCTTTAATGCCGATTTTGGCGACCATATTTTTCCGTTCAGAATTATAAGGAGTGAGTATGCCAATAACATCATTATCTCGTCGTTCCTGGTCGCCTTTATTCCTGTTATCACTATTATATTGGTAATTTTCAGGGGCATATTTAATGTAGGCAGTATTGGCAAATCAACAGGCACAGTTCTTTTGGCTTTATGGCTATGCGCTGTAACGGTACTGGTTTACTTTGGCGCCAAGGTGGCAACGGGTTTCAGGGAGTCGGCGCGGTTTACTGAAACTATTGACTTAAAGCCCACTAAAAACAACACTTATTTTTTAAAGCTGAACGATATCAAGTACTTCTCGCACGATGACAGCGTTAAGCTCGACATCAAAAATAAATTTAAGAACATGGTAGTTACCGACGATGACTACAACAGTTTCCACGACGAGCCGCGCAGCGTGACACTCTATATTGAACACAGCGACGTGAATAAACCTGTGCTGGAAGAATCATACCATGCCATGGGCGCCAATTACGAAGAAGCTTTGTTTAACGCCCGGAATACCACTTATGTATTTGCGCAGCAGGACACTGTTTTAAAGTTTGATTACTCGTTGCGTAAAAGGCCGGGAAGAGTATGGCATGCCGAAGAAATATTCCTGACGCTTAAACTGCCTATGAACGCCAAGGTAATCATTGATCAAAAGCTGGACAATTATATACAGGGTGTTGACCTGTACCAATGCCACGGGTGGAACAGAAACGACAACAAGGCAAATTACACCTTATTTACCATGACCGATAACGGTTTACAATGCAAGGTAGATACCATAGTAACCGTAAAGAAAGACAGCCTCAAAACTGATACAGCTCACCAATAAGCTTATCGATATTAAGCAGGAGCGGGCAAAAAATGCCCGCTCTTCTTATTTAAACGGGGTATTTCTTTTCATAAAAAATTTTCACCGTCAAAAAACAGCCATTCACCGATAGAAATTGACCACTGACCAAAAAGTGAAAATCTCTTGTAACCTTCTTCTCCACTTTTGCATCTTACAGATAAACAAAAACACGATAACGCAGCCGCAAAAGGCCATTAACAACTAAAAATGAAACTAACTGTACTTGCATAACAAAACACACAACATACTATAACAGCGCCGGTAACCAGCCGGAAAACATCAAAACTTAATTAACTAATTAAAAAAAGAACAAAATTCTTTTAACTGGGCATCTTTTGCCTAAAACTACCATTTATATGAAGTCGCTCATCACCAAAATATTAACCTCCGTATTGCTTACAGTGCTCTGTTTAGGCGTTGCCTGGGCACAGCCGTCTAAACTGGCCGGCCGCATAAACGGATCCCTTACCGACGACAAAGGCAAACCAATGGACTATGCCACCGTAACGCTCCTCAAAGCTGCCGATTCATCGGTAGTGAAAGGAACCCTGAGTACAGACGCCGGCACCTATTCGTTCGATCATGTTATACCCGGAACTTATATCGTAAGGGCTACAGTAGTAGGCTACGAAAAGGCCGTCACCAAACCGTTTAGTGTTGATGGCGAAGCACCCGTAGTTGCGCCCCAGCTTAAAATGCAGCAGGCAAGCCACTCATTAAATACCGTTACCATTACCGCCGCCAAACCACTGATTGAACACAAAGTCGACCGCACAGTAATGAACGTGGAGAACAGTGTACTTGCGGCAGGCAACAGCGCTATGGAAATATTGGAACGCGCACCGGGTGTTTCTGTCGATAAAGACGATAACATCAGCATTAAGGGCAAGCAGGGCGTAACCGTTATGATAAACGATAAACTGACTTACCTGTCGTCAACCCAACTGGCTACCCTGCTGCGTTCTACCGATGGCACTACCATTCAATCCATCGAGATTATTACCAACCCATCGGCAAAATATGACGCGGCGGGTAACTCGGGCATCATTAATATCAAGATCAAAAAGAACAAGCAGACCGGCACCAACGGCAGCGTAACGCTTGGCGCCGGTTACGGAGCTACATTCAAAAACAACGAAAACATCAGTCTGAACCACAAGGAGGGGAAGCTGAATGTGTTCGGCTCATTCAGCCATGACGACCGCAAGCGCGAGCACACGCTGGACATCAGGCGTATTGTAACCGATAGCGCAGGTAACAAAACCTATTTCAACCAGCTTTCATCATTACCTAACGACAATCACAACAACAGCTACCGTATCGGCGCTGACTATGAAACCAGCAGCAAAAACACTGTAGGGTTTCTAATCAACGGATATTTTAACAGCGAGGATGACAATACCACCAATCGCACCAATATAGGCACGCAGCCTGGGGTTACCGATTCTTATCAAACTACCGACGCACTTATTCACCAGACTTATAAGGATTTCGCGTTAAACCTGAACGACAAATATCAGATCGATACCGCGGGCCAGTCTTTAGGCGTTGACCTCGATTATTCAAGATTTAACAATAACGGGACTTCCGGCTACAGCACTTATTTTTTTCTTCCCAACGGTACTTCCGCTATGCCACCTATGTTCACCCGCAACCAGGCTCCATCCATCATCACCATCAAAACAGCCAAGGTTGATTATACGCTGCCTATCAACAAACAGCTTAAATTCGAAACCGGCTTTAAATTAAGCGATGTAAAAACCGATAATGACCTGAAAGCGCAAAAACAGGTGAACGGCAATTACGAGAACGACGCCACGCTCACCAATCACTTTGTTTATACAGAAAAAGTAGACGCAGGTTATGTAAACCTGAACGAAAGCTACAAGAACTTTTCGGTACAGGCCGGCTTAAGGGGCGAATACACCAGCTCTATCGGCAACTCGATCACCACTAACCAGGTTGTGAAGCGCAATTATTTCGACCTGTTCCCAAGTGTGTTCCTTAACCAGACACTGAACGATAAAAATGAAATAGGTTTATCCTACAGCCGCCGTATCGACAGACCAGGTTATGATAACCTTAACCCCTTCGTGTTCTACCTTGATCAGTATACTTACGAAAAGGGTAATCCTTACTTAAATCCGCAGTACACCAATAATTTTGAGCTGAACTACACTTATAACAAGTCGATCACTTTAACGCTGGGCTACAGCCACACTATGGACGCGATAACCCAGGTGTTATTAACCGATGTTGCTACAAAGGCTACCTACCAAACCAACCTGAACTTAACCAGCCAGAATAACTATAACATTAACCTGTATGCACCCTATACTATTGCTAAATGGTGGACAGGCAACGCTAACATTACGGGCTTCCTGATGAAATTCAGGGCCGATACCCTACTGGGCGGCACGCTTAATAACAGCAAGGCAGCATATCAGTTACGCACAACGCAAACCTTCCTGATAGCCAAAGGATGGAAAGCAGAACTATCCAGCTATTACAATTCACCAATGACCTATGGTATCTTCAATATCAAACGTCAATATGCCAACGACGCCGGCATCAGCCACTCGTTCGCCGATAAAAAAGCAACGATCAAGCTATCGATGAGCGATATATTCAATACCCGCCGCAACGATGTTACCAGTTATTTCCAAACCAATAACCTCGATATCAGACAAAAGAATGAAAGCCGCGTAACCCGCCTTACCTTTACCTACAACTTTGGTAACGCTAAAATCAAGATGCGCCAGCACCAAAGCGGCGCCGACGATGAAAAAGGCAGGGTGAAGGGGAATTAGGTCGCAGTTGAAGATTAAGTAGCAGTGGCAGCAGGTAGTAGCAGTAAATTAAACTGCTGCTACCTGCTGCCACTTTAACTAACTCTACTACTGCCCTACCATAAACACCGCATTACTCAGCAGCAGCTTGCCATTTTCCCAGAAGCTGCGGAAAACAGGATCGTCAACCATGTAGATCACCGTCCCCCGGCCAAGCGATTGTACACCAAGCAGCAGGCCGTCTTTAATTTTCTCTTTGCTCTTCTGGCCAACAAAGCCGGAAACAAGGCCGTCTTTCTTTACGGTGCCTACGCTCCAGCCGTCATCGCCCATGTAATCGTAAATGTCATCACTCAGTTTAAGGGAATAGTAATCTTTCGATAAACCGAAGCCAAGCGGATGGGTATTGTCGAGATTTATCCTATAGATTGCGCCCGGCACACTCGAGCGTATCGCATCGCGGTCGCGTTCATTGTATGATAGCAGTACGGGCTCTTTAGATTTTTTATCGTCCTTGTCGTCTTTTTTCTCTTCCTTCTTTTTGATCAAAAATCCTTTTTTGTCCACCAGTTCAGCTACGGCATTTTGAATGGCTATCAGTTTACCGCCATCGCGAATCCAGCCGGTTAATTTGTCAGACGGGAAGCTGTCATATTCCCCATCCGGGAAAATGGCCACATCAAAGTCGCTCAAGCGGGCGCGGGTTAAATCGCCGTAGCGCACCAGCGTAACCGGGTACCCTATTTGCTGTTCAAAAAAATGCCAAAGCTCGCCCATGGCTTCAGAATTTACATCGTCGCCGGCGGCTATCATTACCCGCGGCTGGCGGATATACCTGATCACGTCCGACCCGAGGTCATACCCCTTTTCAACAAACCCAGACATCAGGGGCGTAAGGTCCTGGTTAAGTGAAGTTGCAATGCGGGCTACCTCTTCGTCAAAATCGGCGCGGTTATTCCCTGCGCGCGTAATGAGCAACGATCCTGCCGAAAAGCTTTTGCCTGCGGCCTGGAATGGTTTTTCAGAATAGCGCACCTTAATACCGCTTTTTAGCAGGGCGGCCAAAAACCTCACATCGTTAACCGATTGCCAGCTGGTTACATAAGCGTAGGCATGCTCGTTCACCAAAACCTGCTGCCTTGTAGCAGTGACGCCGCTCGACGATGCCTTTAACGACTCTTTAACACCATAAGCTTTCAACCCGTAAACGTAAGGAAGCGACCATGCGGTAATATCATAGGTGTTCGAATCGGCCATAAAAGTCCGCGGTTCCAGCAATACATTTAACAATACCGACTTTGGCTGATAGGCATTAATTACCAGGTCATTCTGGCCGGCCTGATATTGTTCCGTTTTCCCCGTTACGTAATTGAATCCGCTTACACTGGCTTTCAACCCAAATCCGTATTGTATGCCGTTGCGATCAAGCAGTTTGGCCAGTGCGTTCACCTTATCGGCGTTGTTATTGGCAATTACATAGGTTTTATATTCTCCGGGCGGGTTAGCGCGGCTGTTATCATAAAACTTTTTAAACTCACCCAGCAATTTCTGTGAATAAGCCGACGCCGTTTCAATAGTGCTTAAACCGGTAGCATGGTGGTGCGCCACCCGGTCAACAAGGGTAAGCGTATCGCCCGTGCGGGTAAGTACCGCTAATCCGGCGCTAATTCCTCCCTGCTCGTACGTCATGCCAATAGAGCCGTTATAAATAGGATAAGTATCGCCGTACGATGGGTACAGCAAATCGAACTCCTGTTTGGTAAAATACAGCCAGCCGTTCTGGTCAAAATATTTGGCATTGTTCTTACCTATGGTTACCTGCATTTCGCGCTGCCATGGAGTAATCACTTTGTGGAAAGGCTCGGCAGCCGGTGCAAAATAATAAGGGGCGTTATAGCCTTGCTCGTGGTAATCAACATGTATTTCGGGCAGCCACTGGTTAAACAGTGCAACGCGGGCCTGGGTTTCTTTTTGTGTTTGCCATGCCCAGTCGCGGTTCAGGTCGAAATAATAATGGTTTACCCGCCCGCCCGGCCATGGCTCAGCATGCTCGCGGGCGTATGGATTGGCATCGGGTGTGGTGCCTTTTACCGAATTATAGAAATTAACATAGCGGTCGCGCCCATCAGGATTGATGCAAGGATCAATAACCACAACTGTATTCTTAAGCCATGCCTGCGTGCGTGTATTTGATGGATCGACCATATCATACAGCGTCCACATGGCAGCCTCTGATGAGGCGGGTTCGTTACCGTGCACGTTATAACTTAACCAACAAATAACAGGGGTATTGGTTGTAGCGCTGCCTGTGGCAAGCCCCGCCAAACGCAAATTATTCTGACGGATCTCTTCCAGCCTGCCAATATTCTCGTCCGATGCGATGAACATAGCAAGGAGCGGGCGGCCCTCATTGGTAGTGCCGTATTGCTGTAACGTTACATTCTTCGATGCCTGGGCAACGTATTTAAAGTATTCTACGATGCGGTAATGCGGGGTGAATTGCTCGCCGGGTTTATAACCTAAAAATTTCTCTGGCGACTGGATGGCCTGGGCGCCGGCGGCACAAAAAGCACCTGCTAAAATAAATAAAAGGAGTAGCTTTTTTATCATGAATGTCAGTTATAGGAAGGCTAATATAATATTTATTTAACGCAATGTGTAATCGGTGATCCGTCAATATTATATTACATTGCCAATATAACCCTTACAGAAAATCCGCACATTTGCACTTCCATAATCCGCACATCAAAACAATGACCCCACTACAGGCCCTGCAAAAATATTTCGGATACAGCGCGTTCAGGCACCAGCAGGAGGCCATTATTCAGCATATTTTAAACAAGGAAGATGTACTCACCCTGATGCCCACCGGCGGGGGCAAATCGCTCTGTTACCAGTTGCCCGCAGTACTATTGGAAGGTTTAACCATCGTGATCTCGCCCCTCATCGCTTTGATGAAAGACCAGGTAGATGCGCTCAATGTTAACGGTATCCCGGCAGCTTTCATTAATTCGAGCCAGTCAACGCAGGAACAGATCGAGACCAGCAACCGGTTAAGAAGTAAACAGATCAAGCTGCTTTATCTTGCGCCTGAGCGCCTGTTTGGTAAGGACAGCAAAATGATTGCTTTTTTGAAAAGCCTCGACGTATCACTTATAGCCATTGACGAAGCGCACTGTATCTCTGCCTGGGGCCATGATTTTCGCCCCGAATATTTGGCGCTGGCGCAATTGAAGGAAGAGTTTCCGCAGGTTCCGGTTATTGCGCTTACCGCCACTGCCGATAAGCTCACCAAAAAAGATATCCTCGAAAAACTGAACCTGAAGAATCCAGCTGTTTTCGTATCATCGTTCAACAGGGAGAATATAACCTATACCATACTTCCAAAAAACAAAAGCTTTAACCAGCTCCTTGCATTTTTAAATGAGCGGCGCGACGAATCGGGCATAATTTATTGCCTTTCGCGTAAATCAACCGAGGAACTGGCCGCCGGGTTGAAGGATGCAGGCTTTTCGGCAGAGGCCTATCATGCCGGTTTGAATAATGATGTAAAAGCCCGTACACAGGAAGCTTTTCTGCGTGACGACGTGCGGATCATCGTAGCTACCATTGCCTTTGGTATGGGCATCAATAAATCGAACGTTCGCTATGTGGTACACATGGACCTGCCCAAAAATATCGAAGGCTATTACCAGGAAACCGGCCGGGCCGGGCGCGACGGATTGCCGTCTGACGCTCTGTTGCTATTTTCGGCAGGCGATGCCGTTATGCTCAAGAAATTCGCCACGCTGGAGAATAACCCGGAGCAAAGCCGCATTATGCTGAAAAAGCTGGACGATATGGTTCGTTATTGCCAGGTGCAGGCCTGTCGCCGTCAATATTTATTAAAATATTTCGACGAGGATTTTCCGCCAAATTGCGGCTCCTGTGATTTTTGTTTGACTGAATTTAAACGGTTCGATGCTACGCTAATAGCCCAAAAGGCGCTCTCGGCAGTAGCCAGGTTAAAAGAACGTTTCGGAGCCAATTATGTGATCGATGTGCTGCGCGGCTCGAAAAATCAGAACATGCGCGAGGAACACAAGCAGCTCAAAACCTATGGCATTGGCGCCGACATCAGCAAGGCCGACTGGCAGCGTTACCTGCGCGAGTTGACAACCTTGGGTTATCTCGAATCGACCGACGATATTTACCCTGTTCTGAAACTCACCCCAAAAAGTGAAGCAGTTTTAAAAGGATTAGAAAAGGTGGAACTGATAGCCTCTCAAACCACCGAAGAACATCACGCCGTTGCCACGCCGCAATTCGAAGCATCTTTGCTTAACGAATTGAGAAGTCTTCGTGCTGATATTGCCCGCCAGGAAAATGTGCCGCCGTATATTATCCTGTCTGACGCAGGTTTACAGGAAATGGCCACCTATCTGCCGCAAAGTCTGGATGAATTACGGTTGATTTCCGGCTTCGGCGATGTAAAACTGGCGCGCTATGGCCGCGAATTTTTAACGCCGGTTAAGAACTACAGTGCGGCCAATGGGCTATCATCCAAAATCAGCCTTAAAATACCCAAGCGCGAACGAAAAGCAAAGACCACAGCAAGTGCCTCAAAAAAGCCATCAGATACCGCGCAGGAAAGCTTTACCTTATATCGCGCCGGGAAACCGGTACATGAAATTGCCGCTTTAAGAAATCTCGCCGCAACTACGATCGAAGGCCACCTTGCTCTTTACATTTATAAAGGTGAAATGAGTGTGCATGAAATAGTTGGCGAAGGGAAATTACCGGTAATCAAAGATGCGGTGGAAAGTTATGGGGCCGAAAAACTTGGCCCGCTAAAGGAGATTTTGGGCGACGACTACAGCTATGGCGAGATCAAAGCCGTTATAGCCTGGATGAGAAAGAACGGCGAGATCAGTTAAATCTCCGCAGTTCTTCTTCAGATTATTCCTGCGGTATTCTACCTTTTATAGTATCCAGGTTTTCGTTCAGCGCCTCTCTCAGGTCAAGATCATTCTGGAACTCAAAAAGTGCACTTTGCAGGCGCATTCTGTCGTTGCCATCTAAAGTTGGCAGCGCCGCAATTATTTCGTCAATGTTCAAGGTCATCGGATTGGTATGCATACGTCGAAAATACGGCAATTCTTTTTATTTAGAAATTAAGCAGGAGTTATATTTTCCAACATATCAACATAGCCCACAAACCGTCGCCGGGCGGCTGTGAGGACACAGCCGTGGGTTGGTAGATAGGCACAAAAAAAGAGACGCAAAGTATTGCGTCTCTACAAAAATCAATTTAATAATATTATTGCCCCAATATCCAGGCAAAGATCAGCGGCGCTACGATAGTAGCATCACTTTCCACAATGAATTTTGGTGTATGAATATCAAGTTTACCCCAGGTAATTTTTTCATTTGGCACCGCACCAGAGTATGAACCATAAGAGGTGGTAGAATCCGAGATCTGGCAGAAATAGCTCCAGAACGGAATTTCAGGCATTTCCATATCCTGGTACAGCATAGGCACTACGCATATCGGAAAATCGCCGGCAATACCGCCGCCAATCTGGAAGAAACCAATGCCTTTACCCCCTGAGTTTTCCGGGTACCAGCCCGCTAACCAGGCCATGTACTCAATGCCGCTTTTCATGGTCGAGGCCTTGATTTCACCTTTAATTACGTACGACGCAAAGATGTTGCCCATGGTGCTGTCTTCCCAACCCGGTACCACAATCGGCAGGTTCTTTTCGGCAGCAGCCAGCATCCATGAATTTTTAGGATCTATCTCATAATACTGCTCTAAGACACCGCTCAGCAGCATCTTGTACATGTATTCATGCGGGAAATAGCGCTCGCCCTTGTCGTCGGCATCTTTCCAGATCTTGTAAATATGTTTTTGCAGGCGACGGAAAGCTTCCTCTTCCGGAATACAGGTATCAGTTACACGGTTATAGTGATTTTCGAGCAAGTCCCACTCATCCTGCGGACTCAGATCACGGTAGTTAGGAACACGTTTGTAGTGCGAGTGCGCCACCAGGTTCATAATATCCTCTTCAAGGTTGGCGCCGGTACACGATATAATATCGATCTTACCCTGGCGGATCATCTCGGCCAGCGAAATACCCAGCTCGGCAGTGCTCATTGCACCAGCCAGCGTCACCATCATTTTACCGCCCTCGGTAAGGTGGGTTTCGTATCCTTTGGCAGCATCGACCAGCGCCGCCGCGTTAAAGTGCAGGTAATTTCGTTCAATGAATTGAGATATAGGACCTTTTGTAGTGCTCATAATGCAGGTGTATTAAAATTCCCTGCAAAAGTAGGTTTTTTGCTGAATTATCAATCCGGTAAACTCAAAACTTAACACAAGGGCGGGACGCACCCTCACCTGTTGACATTACAAGTAAAAACATCAGGCATATATGCCGTTGCACTGTCCCGCACAAACACGGCACGGCCGGGACAAAAATGAAACAAGTCAGATATAACATATCATTAATCAATCACTTAACAGGCAAACACGAGACAGACTTGGACAGTTTTGAACAAAAAAGTCGTTGAATTTTTTCAATATGCTATCCCACCTGAAAAACTCCGGAGGTATTTGTCCCGGTGGTTATCAAACTTTAGTGCGTTAGCGATTGCAGCGGATACCGGCCTGTGTGTAAGGCCTGCAGGCGTATGAGCGTAAAGCGCGGGCCGCAGGCAACGCCATGATTATTCTATAGCTTTTAGAAAGACTCGAAGCGTCGCGTCTCTGCGGCAACGTTATCAAGTTACGATTTTAAGAAACAAAAAATATCGAATACTGAATGTTGAACATCAAATAATGAAGTTAATATTTTGATATCAGACATTCATTATTCGATATTCCTGCAAGCGTAATTAACTTATAACATTGCGCTAAACATCGTATTCCATCATTAAGATAAAATTTAAATGATACGGGTGTTGCCTGTGGCCCGGGCTTTCCATTTATACGCCTGCAGGCTTTAGGCTCAGGGCCGGTATCCATTGCAATCCCTAACACGGAGAAAATGTAGGTGTCGTTATAGGTTGTGTTATATGATTTCCTATAAAAAATGATCGAACGTATCGCTTCTGATACCCAGGCGAAGTGTTTCGAGCGGAATAACATCTGTAGTGGCAATATTGCCTAAATTAACATTAGCACCGATCAATTTAATAAACCATACCTGTTGTGCTTTTTGCGGGGCCTCCCAGATAATGCGCTCTTCGGGTATCTGGGTCAATATCTCGTCAACCAGGCCTTGACGAACTTCTCCTGAATCACGGTAGATGCCTACGTTGCCGCTTTCACGGGCTTCGGCAATTACCTTCCATGAACCGGCTTCAATTTCGGCACGCATCAGGTTAATCCATTTATAAGGCGCAAAAATCTTCTGCACGTCTTTCGAGCCTACTTCAGATATTACGGTAGTGATCTTGGCAAGCTTTTGAATGTATTCGCATTTGGTATCATGTTCCAGGGTAATAGACCCGTCTGATACCTCGGCATAATCCATTTTGAACTTATCTAACAGGCGGCAGTAATCATCAAACTGGTTACGTATGATCATTGCCTCGAACAGGGTCCCGCCGAAATAAACCGGTATACCGGCATCACGGTAAAGTTTTAATTTCTCAGTCAGGTTAGGTGTCACGTATGATGTTGCCCAACCCAGTTTCACCATATCAGTATAAGAGCCGCTAACCTCAATAAAATCTTCTGCCTGGCGCAAGCTAAGTCCTTTATCCATCATCATGGTAATGCCGCTGTTGCGTGGTTTTGCCGTACGTTCGGGGAGATTATTGATCTGGTAGTTCATCATAATACAATTGGTTATAGACTATAACTAAAAGTTCTAACGGCGCAAAGATTGGTATAAATGTGCGTAAGTGCAAATTAAGGATTTGTGAAGTGTGTAATCTTAACAAGAATATTACGGGAAGATTTGTGAACAATGTAATCTACTATCTTTATTATCACTATTCACAAATGAGTCGCGTGTGTTGCCAATTGCAAATATCGGCTATTGTCAGAAATTTCAGCCGTGCAGGTCACCGCTACGGGAGCAGATATTGGTAAAAAACGTCACTCCTATTTATATGTCTTAGGTACACCACTTAGCCCGCTTGATACCTTTACGCAAGGTTACGCTCCTAACGGAGCGGAATCTTGTGGGGTTCTTTTTCTACCGATATTCGCCCCCGCTGGGGGCCACGATGCCGGGTGTATCAAACTCAACCATTAAAGCCGCACCGTCGGGACGTAATATTTGGTAGAAAAATGCCGCCCCGCTTTATGCGTGCCGTAAGTATGCCACTTAGCCTCGCCCACGCTAAACGCGGTGTTTCTACTACCGCACGAATTTTCTTTTTAGCTTATTTTCTACCAATATTTGGCCCAATGGGGCCGTCTGTCTGTTTTAGTAGTTATTTTTTTATTGCATCAACGGCCGTATGCGTACGAAAAAAACGCCCAACTTAATTAAGGAATTTTGTCGCTGCCATGGTGATAGCCCCAGGCCGCAACGCCGCCCCATCGGGGCGTAATATTGGTAGAAAAATGTCGCCTCCGTTCTATGCGTGCCGTAGGTACGCTACATAACCCGCCGACGCCCTGCGGCTGTCAACGCTAACCATTGGCCAGCACTCCGACCAATTCATTCACCACCTGCTGCTCCTCAGAATTCAAACATTTCGACGCGCTGATGTAACTCAAAGCCGTGATCATTTTATTAATGTCACTCTCCGTTCCCAGGTTTTGCAAATAGGCCGGCAGCAATAACGATAACGGCTTCAACTCCCTCCGCTCGCACCAGCCGTCTATCAATTTATCGATCACCTCAGAATTGAATTTAAATCCATTGGTTCTTTTCAACCCGGCGTTAATTCCTGATTTAATGAGATTGCTGAAACCACCCTCGGGCAAATGAACGCTATGCTCAGCGGCCGACTGATAATTGGTTTTTGCCTCGTCATGCTGCCCCAATGTTTCGTGCGATTTAGCCACATTAAGGTAAAGCGACGGCAGTTGTGGCTTTACGCCCTCATGGTCTAACAGCAAAGCCAGTCGCAGCGATTCCCGGTTCCAAAACAGGTTATCTTTGGGGTCCTGCTGGTTGCGGGCCAGGTAATGCGCAGCGGTGAATCGCTCAAAATCATTCGATGCCGAGTTCCACGCTTGCTGAAAAAGCTCGTGCGCTTCTATTATTTTACCTTGTGCTTCCAGCTCCATTCCGCTTACGCACAGTTTTACCACGGGATTATTAGGGTCGAAATTCATATTGCCGTTTTAATAAAGCCAAATGTAACATCCATCAGCTAACCGGACATTGATCTAAATCAAAATCGTTATTGCGACTTCAGGCGACTTAGCGTTTCCTGGCTTACATCAATGTATGAAGCTATAACTTTATTGGAAATTCGCTGAAAGATCTGTGGGTGCTGCTCAAGGAGCAACTCGTAGCGTTGCCTGGCGTTCAGGGTAATCAGGCTCTCCATTTTTTTATTGTTGAAGATATAGCCAAACTCCAGCAGGCGACAATAAAAATCTTTCCATGCCGGTATCGCATCAACCAAATCGAAAAATTGAGCACGTTTGATGTAAAGTAATTCAGCATCTTCCTGTGTATCGATCAATTCAAAAGATGGCTCTCCGGAAATAAAGCCGGCAAGCGAGGTGCCAACGGAACCCTCAAAAGCAAAATAGCGGGTTCGTTCCTGTCCTTGTTCATTGAGGTAATAAACCCGGATGCAGCCCTTGTTCACAAAATAGAGGCGGTCGCAAATATTACCTTGCTGTAGTAAAGTAGTGTTGCGTTTGGTTTCTGTACAAACAAAATGAGCAAGCACAATATCGGCTTGCTCATTAGTTAAAGTTGTGTTTATGCTGATATATCTTTTCAATAGCTCACGCATAATACAGCGCTTACGGTTCCCTTATTTGGTGTACCGGTTTATAATATCAACTATCACTTTGTTCTTCTGCAACTGCGGCAGGTAATCGAACAGGATATAATGTTTATCCGGATCGGCCGAGAGGGCCATTTCCAGGTGATTTAATGCTTCATTATAGTCGCCTTTGGCAAACAGGTAGGCCACCATGCGATAATATAATTCTGCGGCGTCGGGGTTATTTTTTATTGCTTCGGCAATTACCTCAATAGCATCGCCTAAACGCTGCTGCTCGTACATGATCGACGAATAGTCGAGCCAGGCATCCACATCAATCGGGTTCAGCTCTACTACTTTTTCGTAAGCTTGTTCTGCTTCTGCCATGTGCCCCAGCTTATATTCAGCATCCGCAATGGCAAACCAATAATCGGCATTGGCTATGTCGAGATCAAGGGCTTTTTTATAAAAGTGCAGGGCTTCAAAGTAACGCTCTTCAAAATCAAGGGTAACACCAATCCCAAACCAGGCATCGGCCAGTTTAGGGTCCATTTTAACCGATTTTTTATAGAAGGCACGTGCATCGTCCATCTGCTCCAGCTTCTCGTAGCATTCGCCAATAGCGCAATAGGTATCGGCATTAGGCTGCTCGTATTCAAAAGTATGGCGATAAACCTCTATCGCTTCAGCATATTTCTCCAAATTAACCAGCGCATTGCCCTTATTGAAGTAGGCTGATGCAAAGTTGTCCTTAATTAATATCGCGTAATCGTAAGCGTCGATAGCCTTTTCAAACAAACCCAGCTTGGTAAACGCGTTACCTAAGTTATACCATGCAGCATAGCTGTACGGCTCATTATCGATATATTGCTGATAGAACGTAACGCTTTCCTGCTGGTTGTCGAGCACATCATAACAGAATGCCAGTTCATACAGTGCGTCCTGGTTCTCCATGTTCTGTTTTAAGCAAAGCTTAAGGTAGGTAATGGAGGTTTCATAGTCGCCCATGTTTTGGTAAACGTAGGCAATATGCAGCAGCACCTCGTCGGTTTCTTCGGCTAGGTCAAGGGCTTTTTCATAATTTTCAAGGGCTTCGCCATAGCGCTCCATGCTCTCGTACAGGTTACCGCGAATGAGGTAAATGTCCGGATCGGATTCTTCCAGTATGGCGGCTTTCTCCAGTGCATCAAAAGCTTCAGTAACCCGGTTACTTACCACTAACAGCTGGGCCTGCTTTATCAGGAAAACTGCGGCAAAAGGGTGCTGGTTGCGGGCATATTCGGCAACCTGTAAGGCTTTAGGCGGATCGTTCTTTTCGATATAGTAGTCGATAATGTTCTCAAACGCCTGGGCATCAAAAAAGTACTGGTCATGATTACGAATCATCTCTTCGTACCGCTCTACCGAGAATTTTGGATCTTCGGTAAAGCCAAATTCAAATTCTTCTTCCATTCAATTTTGTTTCAGAACACATACTCAGTTGAAGCCTCCAAATCGCTCTTCTAGCTTAAACTGAAGTTAAATTACAAGTAATAAACATCTGTTAAGTGTTTTAGTTATCAACATCCACACATTCTTAACAGCTTCAAATACAACATGCTGATAATTAACGAGAATGATTTTTGCGGCAAAGCGAGGGTTGATAATAATTTGCCTTAAAGATTTTTACCTTTGACAAAAGTACCTATTATGAGCTTAAATATTGCAGACATTCTTAATCGTTTACATATAAACGACATTAACGATGCGCTTAGTACAGGCAGCACGTGGACCAGCAGTCCGGATGCCGCCGTAAAAGATATCATTTCGCCTACCGACGGAAAAAAGATTGCCTCAGTAAAATTCGCTACCGCTGCCGACTATAACAAAGCCGTCGACCAGGCACAAAAGGCATTCCTCAACTGGCGCACCATTCCCGGCCCGAAACGTGGCGAAATTGTACGCGAAATTGGCAACGCCCTGCGCGTCAATAAAGAAAATTTAGGCGCGCTTGTTTCTTACGAAATGGGTAAAAGCCTGCAGGAAGGATACGGTGAAGTTCAGGAGATGATTGACATTGCCGATTTTGCCGTTGGCCTGAGCCGCCAATTGTATGGCCTAACCATGCACAGCGAGCGCCCGAACCACCGCATGTATGAGCAATATCATCCGCTGGGTGTGGTGGGCATTATCTCGGCTTTTAACTTCCCGGTTGCCGTGTGGAGCTGGAATGCCATGCTGGCCTGGGTTTGCGGCGATACCTGCGTTTGGAAACCGTCAGAAAAAACACCGTTAACGGCCATCGCTTGTCAGCATATTGCACAAGAGGTTTTCAAAAAACACTACATTGATGAAGGCGTATCCTGCCTGGTGATCGGCGACCGTGAAATTGGCGAGCTGATGTCGAATGACCCTCGTGTGCCATTGGTATCTGCCACCGGCTCAACCCGCATGGGCAAGGCCGTAGGTGCAGCTGTTGGCGCACGTTTAGGCCGCAGTTTACTGGAACTGGGCGGAAACAATGCTATCATCATCAGCGAAAATGCCGATCTGGATATGTCATTGATCGGCGCGGTGTTTGGTGCGGTGGGTACCGCCGGTCAGCGTTGTACCAGTACCCGCAGGTTAATTATTCACGAAAGTGTTTATGATGCCTTTAAACAAAAATTAGTAAATGCCTACAAACAGATCCGAATTGGAGATCCGTTGGACGAACATAACCACATGGGCCCGCTGATAGATGCAGATGCGGTAAGAATGTATCTCGATGCTATCGAAAAATGCAAAGCCCAGGGCGGCAAGTTTGTGGTTGAAGGCGGCAAGTTGGATGGCGATCAATACACCTCAGGCTGCTACGTAAAACCCTGCATTGCCGAGGTAGAGAACAGCTATGAAATAGTGCAGCACGAAACGTTTGCACCTATCCTTTATCTCATCAAATACAAAACGCTTGACGAGGCCATTGCGCTGCAAAACGGCGTGCCGCAGGGCCTGTCATCATCCATCATGACACAAAATTTGCGCGAAGCAGAACAATTCCTGTCAAACGCAGGTTCTGACTGCGGCATTGCCAACGTAAACATCGGTACCTCAGGTGCGGAGATTGGCGGTGCCTTTGGCGGTGAAAAGGAAACCGGCGGCGGCCGCGAGTCAGGTTCTGACGCATGGAAAGTGTATATGAGGCGGCAAACCAATACTATAAACTATTCAAAAACGTTACCACTGGCCCAGGGTATTAAATTTGATCTATAGCAGCGTGATATATTTCCCCCCTAAAGGGTGACTTTTGAAGCACTGCTTATAAATATCTTTAAAAAAACAAACTAACGCTCTTCATGTCCTCCCTACAGGGGAGGGTTTACGGGCCAATCAACCAATATGCACATAAAATTGAAAAACACCTTCTGCTCCGTTATCGCCGGGGCAATGTTACTCAGCCTTACCGCCTCGGCACAGCAGGCAATAAAAGCTAAAGCACCGGAACCACCCAAAAACTGGCATACCCTCGATCTTAAAACCGATGGTTTTTACGGCATCAGTCTTAAACAGGCCTATGTATTTCTGAAAGGCAAGAAAAGTAAAACCGTTGTGGTGACTACCATCGACAGTGGCATCGACACCGCTCAGAAAGATCTTGCGCCAATTCTATGGGTGAATCCTAAAGAGATCCCTAATAATGGCAAAGACGATGACGGTGATGGCTACATCGACGATGTACATGGCTGGGATTTCCTGGGCGGCAAAGGCGGCAAGGTCGACTTCACTGAAACCACCGAAGAAGTGAGGCAGTACCATAAGCTGAAAGATAAATTCGGCAATGTGACTACGGCGCCCGCGGGTCAGCAAAAAGAATTTGCGTATTGGGAAACTGTGAAAGCGAATTACGACAGCACCATGAGTAAATCGAATGCAGAGATCAAGGATTTGACCATGGAGGTAAACGTACTATCGGCCACCAATCATTACATCAAAAGAGAATTGAAATTAGGTTCAGATCAGACCTTCAAACTGAACGATCTTTCCAGGATCCACACCACCAACGACACTGTAAATCAAAGCAAAACAGTTTGGGAATCGGTTTTTGGCCAGATTGGCGACGACACCGACAATGCCAAGGTATTGAAAGACCTGACCGAGTATTACGCCAAGCAAAACAATAATATCAGCCCGGACCTGGAAGCCCGCGCCCGCATAGTTGGCGATGATCCGGATGTAAATGATGGCAAGCCTTACGGCAACAACGTATTAAAAAATGCTGATGCATCGCATGGAACCGGTGTTGCCGGCCTTATCGGTGCGGTACGTGGCAACGGTTACGGCATCGACGGTGTGGCCGATAATGTGCGCATCATGTCGATCAAAGCTGTACCCAATGGCGATGAGTACGATAAAGATATTGCCAACGCTATCCGTTTCGCGGTAGATCACGGCGCACAGGTGATTAACATGAGCTTCGGCAAAAAGATCTCTCCGCACAAGGATTGGGTGGATGCCGCCTTTAAATACGCTGCCTCAAAAGACGTATTATTAGTAATGGCAGCAGGTAACGACGGTCAGGATGTAGACGCCAAACCGGAATTCCCTAACGACACATACCTTGACGGCTCAACAACCGATAACGTGATCAATGTAGGCGCATCTGGCCCAAAACCAGACACCACGCTTGCTGCCACATTCAGCAACTACGGCAAAATTAATGTAGACGTGTTTGCACCCGGCGTAAAAGTAACCTCGATAGATACCGATGCCGAATTCAATACCGCCGATGGCACCAGCTTTGCCTCGCCAATCGTGGCAGGCATCGCGGCCCTTTGCCTGGAGTACTACCCCAACCTCAGCGCCAAACAATTGAAACAGATCATCCTTGAAAGCGCCACCCCGGTAACCGGCAAAACCGTTAACCGCCCGGGTGGAAAAGATAAAGTTGATTTCGCTTCGCTTTCAAAAACAGGCGGTATTGCAAATGCTTACCGCGCATTGGAGATCGCCTCTAAAATGAAAGGCGAAAGGAAATAGTGGGCAGTTGCCGGCAGCCGGTCGGCACATTTTGATATTCATACACCCGAGGCTTTAAAAACTTCGGGTGTCTTTCTATAGATGGTACCGGCCAGCGCGAAAAGGCATTCAAACGGAAAACGTTTTACGGTGTTAATAAGGCTATCGGCCAGGTTTTTAATGGAAGGAAAGCGCATTGGCGGCGTGGTTTTCCATTAAAAGTATTAAACTTTTGTAAAAATATTGAGGTATAGCGCTTATTAATTAAACAAAAGCGGTGGAAATTGCAAATAACAGTTCATTGCTTATATTTGCGTTCGCTAAAAAAGCACATTTTAATACGATGAGAGAAATACAATTCAGAGAAGCGCTGCGTGAGGCTATGTCCGAAGAAATGCGCAAGGATGATAAGATATACCTGATGGGTGAAGAGGTTGCCGAATACAATGGCGCCTATAAGGTAAGCCAGGGCATGCTGGACGAATTCGGTGCAAAACGCGTTATCGATACGCCTATCTCTGAAGGCGGCTTTGCCGGTATCGGCATCGGTTCGGCAATGAACGGCCTGCGCCCTATCGTCGAGTTCATGACCTTTAACTTCTCGCTGGTAGCTATCGACCAGATCATCAACGGCGCTGCCAAGATCATGTCGATGAGCGGCGGTCAGTTTTCGGTTCCTATCGTTTTTCGCGGCCCAACCGGTAACGCAGGTATGCTGAGCTCGCAGCACAGCCAGTGCTTCGAAAGCTGGTATGCCAACTGCCCGGGTCTGAAAGTGGTTGTTCCATCAAACCCTTACGATGCGAAAGGTTTATTAAAATCAGCTATCCTTGATCCTGATCCTGTAATTTTCATGGAGTCGGAATTGATGTATGGCGATAAAGGCGAAGTTCCTGAAGAAACTTACTATATCGAATTAGGCAAAGCCAAAGTAATTAAAGAAGGTACCGATGTAACGCTGGTAGGCTTCGGTAAGATCATGAAAGTGGTGATTGCTGCTGCTGCCGAGCTTGAAAAAGAAGGCATCCACGCCGAGGTGATCGATCTGCGCACCGTACGCCCTATCGATTATGATACCGTTATTGCTTCTGTAAAGAAAACCAACCGTTTGGTGCTGGTTGAAGAAAGCTGGCCATTAGGCTCTATTGCTACCGAGGTTGCCTTCAAAGTACAAAAAGATGCGTTCGATTATTTAGACGCACCTGTACTGCGTATTATGGGTGGCGACGTTCCGCTTCCATACGCACCAACCCTCATCCAGGAGTATCTTCCAAATCCTGAACGTGTGATCAAAGCCGTTAAGGAAGTGATGTATGTTGCTAAATAGTTAATTGGCTGATTAGAGATTAGTTAATTAGATACAACAATCCCTTTCAACTCAAAATATTAAGGCCCGCTATTAAAAATGGCGGGCTTTTTTTATTTACTTTGGTTTTTTAAATTACGCTATGAAAAACTTCCACCTGAAAGGCATTTACAAGAGATCATTTTTAATTGCTGCACTGGCTTGCTGCACAGCCATTTTTGCGCATGCACAGGCTCCGGCAAAACCGAAAACAAAAACCACTACTTCGGCTAAAGCTCCGGCAAAAACAAAAGCTACCGCTACTGATTCAACAGCAAAAACAACCGCTGCCGCACCTGCCGCAACCACAACGCCCAAAACAACTGCGGGTATTTTGGAGACTTTTTTCAAGAAATATAAAGACGACGGCACCTCTGCCGCTATCGATTATCTGTTTGGCACCAATAAGTATTTCACCAACACCGCCGGTATTACCCAGCTGAAATCGAAACTGGATTCGCTGCGCCAGGGCATCGGCACTTATTTGGGCAGGGACCTTATTGCGCAACGGCAGGCCTCTAACAGCTTAGTGTCATACAGCTATTTAGTAAAACACGAAATTCAGCCTATCCGGTTTACCTTTATGTTCTACAAGGCACAAAATGAATGGGCGCTGTACCGCTTTAAATACGACGACCAGATGGATGCAGAACTCGAAGAAGCAGGTAAAATCAACTCAAAGCACCCGTAACTACCTGTTGGGTTTTGCTTCTGATTGAAATAAATTTTATCTTACAGAAAAATAGATCTGATGGTTCAAGCCGACAAAAAGAAAGTTGTAATGCCCATACTCACCAGCCTGGCAATGCTGGCATTGAGTATAAGCGCGTTGATTAAAGGGATTGACAAGCATGAAACCTGGCGCATTGTACTGGCATCGGTAAGCGGATTAATCTTTATTGCAATGATCGTGATAACTGCTGTTGCCTTATACCGGTCAAAAAAGGTAGTTGAAACAAGTGATTCCAATGAATAAAAAACAGTCGATTTTATTTTACGTCACATTTATATCGGTGCTGGTTATTAATATTACCACACTTTTAAAAGGTATCAGGCAACATGAAACGTGGTTGATTGTTCTGGGAGCGGTGTCGCTGGGGCTAATGGCAATAGCAGCGGTTATCGTCCTGGTGAAGACGCTGAAACTCAAAAATGCCAACATTAAATAAGCCGCACTTATATCAAACTAAGACCAAAAAGAATTATCCCGTAAAATACCGACAGGATAATTAAACCACGGTCTATTCGGTAAAGCAATTGATAGTTTCCAGGCACGCTTATTATCTTTAACAATTCGGCATTGCTGAGCTTTTTGTAACGCTCGTAAAAAGAATTTCCGGTTGACATGCTGGATAAGATTGCAAAGCAATAAAGATTTTTTAAGAAACCTGTTGATAACCTCCCCTTGAAAATCCCCTTATTTCTGCCCAACTTCGCAGTCCATTTTTGATTATGAATACGCATTATAAAAAGATAGCCGCCGAGCTTGGCGTTGCCGAAAAACAGGTGAACGCCACTGTTGAATTACTTGACGAAGGCGCAACCGTTCCCTTTATTTCCCGTTACCGCAAAGAGGTTACCGGCAGTTTAGACGAGGTACAGGTGGCCGCCGTGCGCGACCGTATTCAACAACTGCGTGATCTGGATAAACGCCGTGAGGCTATCCTGAAATCGCTTACCGAGATGGGCAAGTTAACACCCGAACTGGAAGCGAAGATCAACGAAGCCGAAACCATGGTTTCATTGGAAGATATCTACCTGCCTTACCGCCCGAAACGTAAAACCCGCGCCACCACCGCCCGCGAAAAAGGCCTGCAGCCGCTTGCCGATCTGTTGCTGGAACAAAAACGTATTGATATTGAGGAAGAAGCCGCCAAATTCATCGACGAAGAAAAAGGCGTGAAAAGCTTTGAAGAAGCGCTGGCCGGTGCACGGGACATCATTGCCGAAACCATCAGCGAAAATGCCGAGGTGCGTACCCGTATGCGGAGCTTGTTTATCGAAAAAGGCACATTCCAGTCAAAAGTGGTGGAAGGGAAGGAAGAAGCAGGCATTAAGTATAAAGATTATTTCGATTGGTCGGAGCCGGTGAAAACCGCACCGTCGCACCGGGTGCTGGCCATGCGTCGCGGTGAAAAGGAAGAAATCTTATGGCTCGATCTGAAGCCCGAGGAGGACGAAGCAATTACCATTCTTGAAGATGCATTCGTTACCGGCAACAACGCCAGCGCCGATCAGGTTAAGCAGGCCATTGCCGATGGTTACAAACGCCTGTTAAAACCATCAATGGAAACAGAAGTGCGCTTATTCACCAAAAAGGCAGCCGACGAAGAAGCGATTCGTGTATTTGCCGAGAATGCGCGTCAGCTTTTATTGAGCGCACCACTTGGACAAAAACGCACCATGGCGATAGATCCAGGTTTCCGTACGGGCTGCAAATTGGTTTGTTTAGACGAGCAGGGCAAACTATTGGAATATACCGCCATCTTTCCGCATACGGGCGCAGGTCAGGCTAAGGAAGCAGAAAAAACCGTTGAATTTCTATTCAAAAAATATAATATTGAAGCTATTGCTATTGGCAATGGAACAGCCGGGCGCGAAACAGAGGTATTTGTACGGGCATTGAATTTACCGGGCGCAGCAATTGTGATGGTGAACGAAAGCGGAGCGTCGATATACTCGGCATCAGAAGTGGCGCGGGAGGAATTTCCGGATAAAGACGTTACCGTGCGTGGCGCTGTTTCCATCGGTCGCCGTTTGATGGACCCGCTGGCCGAGTTAGTTAAGATCGACCCAAAATCTATCGGTGTAGGCCAGTACCAGCACGATGTGGACCAAACCAAATTGCAAACCTCGCTCGACGACACGGTGATCAGCTGCGTGAATGCCGTGGGTGTTGAACTGAATACCGCATCTAAACAGATCCTGGCTTACGTATCTGGTCTCGGCCCCCAACTGGCACAAAACATTGTTGCCTACCGCGATGCAAACGGCGCGTTCAAACATCGCAATGAATTGAAAAAGGTGCCCCGTTTAGGCGATAAAGCCTTTGAGCAAGCCGCAGGCTTCTTACGCATCCGTGGTGCTGAAGACCCTTTGGATACCAGCGGCGTTCACCCTGAACGTTACGCATTGGTTCAGCAAATGGCAAAAGATTTGAAATGCTCGGTAAAAGATTTGATGACTGATGACAAGCTGCGCAAGAGCATCCCGCTTCAAAAATATATTTCTGATGACGCAGGCCTGCCTACGTTAAACGATATCATGGCCGAATTGGCTAAACCCGGCCGCGACCCGCGTGAGCAATTCGAAGCGTTCAGCTTTACGGAAGGCGTTAATGCTATTACCGACCTGAAAATTGGCATGAAACTACCGGGTATTGTAACCAATATTACCAACTTCGGCGCCTTTGTTGATATCGGCGTTCACCAGGATGGGCTGGTGCACTTAAGCCAGATCACCAACCGTTTTATCAAAGATGCCAACGAGATTCTAAAGGTTCAGCAACGCGTGGAAGTTACCGTTACCGAAGTAGATGTGAACCGCAAGCGCATTTCACTTTCCATGAAAGAAAATGAGCCGAAACCTGCACAGCAAAACCAACGCCGTGAGCATGGTAGTAATAACAATCAACAGCGTAATTTTCAAAAGCCTGCTCAAACCAAAAGGCAGGAACCGGAAACAGATATGGCGGTGAAGTTAGCGGCGTTGAAGGATAGGTTTAAATAATGCTCTACCTGTGCGTCATTGCGAGGTACGAAGCAATCTCTACGAAGGACATTGCAGCCAACACATAGTTCGGAGATTGCTTCGTACCTCGCAATGACGTGCAGGAATATAAAATTGGGGGAGTTTTTGAATACAACGATCTACCCGTCCAACAGAAAAACAAAAAGTTCTTTAGGCCCATGCGCGCCCAGAACCAGCGTTTTTTCAATATCAGCGGTACGGCTGGGGCCGGTTACATTGCTGATCATTGACGGCAAATTAGCCCCATATTTTTCTTTGATGAGTTTTAAGCCGTCTTTTATATCGACAACCAGTTGAGAGGTATAAGCAAGCACAATGTGCACGGGCGGATAAATACTTAACCTGCGGCCGGCCATATTTCCATTAGAAAGCAAAATGCTGCCGTTACGGGCTATCAGGGCCTCGCAGAGGGTAAAGCCTACGTCGGCTTGCTCAAAGTCTTTATCGGTTTCGTAGTACGGATATTCAAACCGCGAAAGCACCTCCTGTAACGCAGGCTCCCAGCAATAGATCTTCCGCCAGTTGCGCACTTCGGCTAACTCAAGTAAATTCTCTATAAACTGAACTTCATCCTCACAAAAAACAAACTGACCGGATATTGCAGTGAATTGCTCGGCAAACATCACCTCGGGCAGCTCTTCAGCTGGGGGGTAATGAGGCAGGTCCTCAAGGTTAGGGTAAGGGTTGTCCCTTTTCTCCAAAAGCGCCTTGCGGATCTTTTTGAGCAGTTTTTCCTTGGATGTAGTGATGTCCCTCATGTAGTAAACTTAAAGCGTAAAGCAAAAAGTCCAAAGCTTTTAAGCACGGGGCTTTAGGCTTTGGACTTTTACCTTTCGGCTAAATTATTATTCTTTAGTAATGTCCTTTTCTTCAGGATTCCTGTTGAAGGTGCCTGAATGATCGGCAACGCCTTCCGGAACCAATGCAGATGCAGCTGGTTCCTGGTCTGCTTCCGGACCGTTCACAAATTCATCATAAGTAGTGCGGTTCTCAAACGGACGCTTGCCTAAAATCTCTTCCAGGTCGCTTTGGAACAGAATCTCTTTTTCCAGCAGCTTATCGGCCAGTTTAATCAGGCCTTCGCGCTTATCCATCAACAGCTTTTTGGTCGTTTCGTAAACCTCGTTAATCTGGTTACGAACTTCCTGGTCAATCAGTTCTGATGTTTTTTCTGAATATGGCTTGTTAAACTGGTATTCACCCTGTGTATCATTGAAGGATACGTTACCCACTTTATCGTTCATACCGTAAATGGTAACCATAGCGTAGGCTAGTTTGGTAATGCGCTCCAAATCGTTCTGCGCGCCGGTCGAGATCTTCCCGAAGGTGATATCCTCAGCCACACGGCCGCCCATTGTCATACACATACCGTCAACCAATTGCTCTGTAGTATACAGGAATTGCTCTTTAGGCAGATACTGTGCGTAACCCAGCGCGGCAACACCGCGGGGCACAATAGAAACTTTAACCAGCGGATCGGCATGTTCAAGGAACCAGCCTGCAATAGCATGACCGGCCTCGTGGTAAGCCACAATCCGTTTTTCTTCCGGAGAGATAATCTTGTTTTTCTTTTCCAAACCACCAATCACACGGTCAATCGCATCCTGGAAGTCCTGCATATCAACGGCCTCTTTGTTTTTACGGGCAGCAATCAAGGCTGCCTCGTTACAAACGTTCGCAATTTCGGCACCCGCAAAACCCGGAGTTTGTGCCGATAATTTCTTGGCGTCAACACCTTCGGCCAGTTTAACCGGTTTCAAGTGCACTTTAAAAATCTGTTCACGACCAATCAAGTCCGGTTTATCGATAGAAACCTGGCGGTCGAAGCGGCCCGGACGAAGCAACGCAGAGTCTAACACATCCGGACGGTTAGTAGCCGCAAGGATGATGATACCCGAATCGGTACCGAAACCATCCATTTCAACCAGTAACTGGTTTAAGGTATTCTCGCGCTCGTCATTACCACCTACAATATTGTTTTTACCACGGGCACGGCCAATCGCATCAATCTCGTCAATAAAGATGATACAAGGCGCTTTGTCTTTTGCCTGGCGGAACAAATCGCGTACACGGCTTGCACCTACACCCACAAACATTTCCACGAAATCGGAACCTGAAAGCGAGAAGAAAGGTACCTGAGCTTCACCGGCAACTGCTTTAGCCAGTAATGTTTTACCTGTACCAGGTGAACCGATGAGCAATGCGCCTTTCGGAATTTTACCACCCAGGTTAGTGTACTTCTTAGGGTTTTTAAGGAAATCTACAATTTCCATTACTTCCTGCTTGGCTTCTTCCAAACCGGCAACGTCATTAAACGTAACCGATACCTGGGCTTCTTTATCAAACAGGGTAGCTTTTGACTTACCTATATTGAAGATTTGACCGCCCGGGCCGCCGCCGGCACCACCGCTCATGCGGCGCATAATAAACAACCATACAGCTACCAGCAGCACCGCCATTATAATACACTGCACAAACCAGTTCGATAGCAAGCTTTCGTGACCAGCCTCAACGCTAACAGGAATTTTATCAGCATCGGTATAGCCGGCGTCTTTCTCAGCATTGGCTATCGACGTTTTAATGCCCTCGTAAGTGGCATCGGTAAAGGTGTATTGCGGGCCTTCGGTATTACCCATGCTCAAAGTACGCTGCTCTTTACGGGCGTCCTGGTACTGGGGCTTGTTAAGGCTTGCCTTCTTAATATAAACTTCGGCTACAAAAAGATCGCCGCTGCGATAGGCTACAATTTTGTCAACATCACGCTGTTTCAGCATTTCCTCATTAAATCGCTGAAAAGTAATGGGGTTTGATGTGGTGGTATTTAATAACGTGGCAACAACCAGCAGCACTACAACTATAATGGCATAAAACCACATAATATTAGGCTTGGGTGGCTTTGGTGTTATCTTTTTATTCGGTATTTTCCTTATCGGTTTTGGATTTTCCAATTTATTATCTTTCATTTCTTTACAAACACAAACTTACAATCTTTTAATTTAATAATTTACGGTATGAAGATGACGCGCCGCTGAGTGTATATGTTGCGAAAGCTTAGGCGCTTTTGTACATTTTGATCTCGGCGTCGCCCCACAGGTCTTCCATTCCATAAAATTCACGCTTATCGGTTCTGAAAACGTGTACTACTACATCTATATAATCCAGCAGAATCCATTCCCCAAATTGAAGGCCTTCCTTGCGGTAGGGTTCCTGCCCTGTGGCCTTAAAAATTTCGTCCTCTATACTATTGGCTATTGCCTTAACCTGCGTGGCCGATTCGGCGTGGCATACCACAAAATAATCGGCTACTGAACTGAATATATTACGAAGATCTAACCTGATAATATCGTTTCCTTTTTTTTCCTGAATACCATGTATGGCTAACTCAGAAATATAAGCAGATTCACTTACGGCTTTGTTTTTTACCATCAAAAAGAATTAGTTTTGAACGATTTAGTATCTATAAATATTATACTTTGCAAAATAACATATTTTCGGGATTATTTGTTGGTCAAAATTTTATAACAATTCCACAAATAGATTCGACGAATAATTATCTGAAGGAATTAGCGTCAAATTCCAAGCCAGTGATAGAGGGAACCGTCATTATGGCAGAGAATCAGTTTGCCGGCCGCGGGCAGCAACAAAACGGCTGGCACGCCGAACCGGGAAAAAATTTAACGTTCAGCCTTTTACTAAAACCACATTTTTTAGCCATTACCGATCAGTTTGATCTTGTTCGTGCTGTGAGCCTGGGGGTTTACGATGCATTGGAACCCCTGCTTGGCGGGCAGCTAAAGATCAAATGGCCCAATGATATTTATTACTCAGGGCAAAAACTGGGTGGTATGTTAATTGAAAATATGATACAGGGCGGACAAATCAAAAACGCCATTGTTGGCATCGGATTGAACATAAATCAGGAAAATTTCCCCGCACATCTGCCAAATGCCGTGTCTGTAAAGCAAATCTTACACCGCGATTATGATTTAAAAGCTTTATTATCCGAAATTTGCCGCCATATTGAAGCCTGGTATCTGAATTTAAAGGCTGGAAAAATTGCGCTTGTAAGGAATACGTACCAGTCGCGACTATACTGGTTAAACGAACAAAAGGTTTTTAAGTCCAAAGAAGGTGAGTTTGCCGGAACGATAAAAGGCGTAAGAGACAATGGCATATTAGTAGTTGAAAATACTAACGCCGCAGAATTGGAGTTTAGCCTGAAGGAAATTGAATTTGTTCATTAATATCACTGATGAATGCACTCCGGCTAAACCGGTATATTAAATATTGAAAAATTTAAAATAGTATAACATAAATATGAAAAAAATCCTGTTGGCAGCTTTTGCCCTGATGTTAAGTATTGGCGCCAAGGCGCAGATAGAAGCCCCGGTAAAATGGGCCTACGCGGCAAAGAAGACCGGCGCTAAAGAAGCGACCATATATTTCAAGGCTACTATTGATAACGGCTGGCACATTTATGGCCTCGATGTTAAAGACGGCGGTCCGGTAAAAACCTCGTTTACCTTTGCTAAGTCCAAAGATTTTACACCTGTAGGTAAACCTATTCAGCCAACTCCGCTTAAAAAGCATGAAGACGTTTTTAAAATGGACGTTACCTATTTTGAGAAAAGCGTAATTTTTGAACAGAAAGTAAAATTGAACTCGGCCACTGCTACCGTTAAAGGTCAGTTAGAATACATGACCTGTAACGATCATAAATGCCTTCCGCCCGAAGATGTTGATTTCACTGTTGCTGTTAAATAATTGCGGAGCCGGAAATGAAATTATTTAAAAGCCGTACCGTTAAAAGCGGAGCATTTTTGCTGCTGGCTATAGCTGCATTTTTAGTAGCAGGCATTAGCCCGGTAAAGGCTATTCAAAATAAAAAGGCGGACACCACCGCATCGCCCGCCGATTTGCAGTTTACCGATATTCCAACCGCTGCCGACCAGGCAAAGGCTGCGAAAGCTAAGCATGATAGTGCTGCTAAAATCAATAAGGCTGCAGTTAAAGCAGTACCTACATCTTCAGAAAAATCGAAAACACTTTGGGAGATTTTTATTGCAGGATTTGTTGGCGGCTTACTGGCCATCACCATGCCTTGTATTTACCCATTATTACCGCTAACCGTCAGCTTTTTTACGAAGAAGACAGGCTCCCGAGCTAAGGGTATTTTACACTCTCTGCTCTACGGCTTATCCATCATCGTCATCTACGTATCCTTGGGGCTTATAATCACCTTGATCTTTGGCCCCGATGCACTAAATGCGCTGGCAACAAACGGCATCTTTAATATATTCTTCTTCCTTCTGCTCGTTGTTTTTGGCGTTTCATTCCTGGGTGCTTTTGAAATAAACCTCCCAAGTTCACTGGCCAATAAACTCGACGCAAATTCAGATAAAGGCGGTGTTATTGGCATCTTCTTCATGGCTGCTACTCTTGTTGTGGTATCATTTTCATGCACCGGGCCATTAGTAGGAAGTTTATTAGCTGCAGCCGCAACCAAAGGCGACCGTTTGGCTCCTGCCATCGGCATGTTTGGCTTTTCACTTGCGCTGGCTTTGCCGTTCACCTTATTTGCATTATTTCCATCGGCATTAAAAAGCCTGCCAAAATCAGGTGGATGGCTTAACAGCATTAAAGTTGTGCTTGGCTTTTTAGAACTCGGTTTCTCGCTTAAATTCCTTTCGAACGTGGACCTTGCCTATCACTGGAACTGGTTCGACAGGGAAGTATTTTTATCGATATGGATAGCATTGGGCATATTATTAGGGCTGTATCTGATAGGTAAGATCAAGTTTTCGCATGATGATGATTTGCCGCACCTTTCCGTTCCACGCACGTTCTTTGCCATAGGAACATTCGCGTTCGTATTTTATATGATCCCCGGTTTGTGGGGTGCACCGTTGAAAGTGATCAGCGGCTTTTTGCCTCCGCCCGCAACGCAGGATTTCGATCTGACAAGATCGTCAGGAGGAGCAAACAGCGCCCCGGTTCAGAATGTATCTATCAAGGACAAGAAATATGAGGACGTTTTCAGACGGGGCAAACATGACGGCTTAAATGAATGGTACGATTATGAACAAGCCCTGCAGGTTTCCAAAGAATTAAAGAAACCAATTCTGATCGATTTCACCGGGTGGAATTGCCCCAACTGCCGCAAAATGGAAAATGAAGTTTGGACCGACGCAACTGTAAAGAAGCATTTGCAAAACGACTTTATTTTGCTTGAGCTTTATGTTGATGAGAAAAATGCCCAGTTACCGGCATCAGAAGTTTATACCTCGACGTATAGCGGCAAGCAAATAACAACGGTGGGCGGCAAAAACAGTGATTATGAAACCACAAAATTCAATACGAATTCTCAACCCTATTATGTGATTATAGATGGCGATGGAAATATCCTTGTACCGCCACAGGGTGCTGACTTTCACGTTGACAATTATATAAAATATCTTGAAAGCGGTTTAGCGGCTTACAAGAGCAAGCAATAAAAATCGCAGGCATTTTTCAAAAAAAGCGATGAGTTCTCCCAACTCATCGCTTTTTATAGCAATTTCCACAAAGCCTACTACTTTTATCGGATTTATATAGCAACAATCTTCATTCAAAAATTTCTCCGTCAAAAAATAAGTGTAAATTCGCGGCAACTTTAAAAAACGTACGGTTTTATGCCGTTTTGCGTTCTTAAAGTATTGTTTTCAGATATTTTCAGCGTGCAAACAGCGCCAAATAAAAAAATGACGCAAATAAAAAATATAGGGCTTTATACATCTGGCGGCGATGCGCCGGGAATGAATGCCGCCATCAGGGCGGTAGTGCGTACATCTATCTACTACGGTATCGGTGTTACCGGTATCCGTCGCGGTTACGAAGGGATGATCAAAGGCGATCTTTTCCCGATGGACCGCAAATCTGTTTCGAACATCATTCAGCGTGGCGGCACTATATTAAAAACGGCTCGCAGCGATCAGTTCCGCACGCCCGAAGGCCGCAAAATTGCTTACGAAAACCTGAAAGCGCACAATGTTGATGCATTAGTTGCCATTGGCGGCGACGGTACCTTCAGAGGAGCCCGCATATTCAGCGAAGAATATGATATTCCTGTAGTAGGCCTTCCGGGTACCATTGATAATGATCTTTGCGGTACCGATTTTACCATAGGTTATGATACAGCCATCAATACTGTTGTGGATGCGGTTGACAAGATCCGCGATACGGCAGAATCGCACGACAGGCTATTTATTGTTGAGGTAATGGGCCGCGACTCGGGCCTCATCGCCCTGCGCACTGGTATTGCCGCCGGTGCCGAAACTATCCTGATACCCGAAAGCAAAACTGACATTAACGCCGTATTTGATAAACTGGAGAAAGGCCGTAAAGACAAAACCTCGAAGATTATTATGCTTGCCGAAAACGGCGAAGCGGGCGATGCTTTTGAAATAGGCCGTCAGATCAAAGAGAAATTCCCGAACTATGATACCCGTGTATCGGTATTGGGCCACATCCAGCGTGGCGGCAGGCCGTCGTGTATGGACCGCGTACTGGCAAGCCGCGTAGGCGTTGCTGCTGTTGAAGGATTGATGAACGGGCACCGCAACGAAATGGTTGGCGTTATTCATAACGACATTGTGTACACGCCGTTTGAGCATGCCACCAAGCACATTGCAGATATCAATCCCGACTTTTTAAAGATAGTAGAGATCCTAGCGATCTGATCGTTAACTATCAGCAGGCCTAAGGGGGATATTTTTTTGACGATCTGTTGAAAAGTCTTTAAAAGGAATATTCCGTTTTACCTGCGTTTAATTGCTTGTTGCTTTGGCATTTTCGGCATTTTGCCACTTTATATTTGCTGTAAAAGCATCCGGCAATTTCAAACCTTAAAGCCCCCCGGCAGGCCCCGCCATTAATTCAAAAAATAATATAAAAATGTACGCACAAACCGTATCTTTGCACCCCGACAAGAAGATACCGGATTGCGGAATGCAGCGCCATCAATTTCGGAAGTTTTAGTTGGCATTTCGCACAAGGCAGCTTTCTTGAAAAAATAAGAACATGCCCAAAAATACTTCCATAAAATCAATCCTGATTATCGGTTCAGGTCCCATCATTATCGGTCAGGCTTGCGAGTTTGATTACGCAGGTTCACAAGCTTCACTTTCTCTAAAAGAAGAAGGAATTACCGTTTCCATCATCAACAGCAATCCTGCTACTATCATGACGGATAAGGTAATTGCAGATCATGTTTATCTGCTGCCGCTTACCTGCGAAAGCATCGAGAAAATTTTACAGGAACAACAGATTGACGCGGTACTGCCAACCATGGGCGGCCAAACTGCGCTCAACCTGTGTATCGAGGCTTCGGAACGCGGACTGTGGGAAAAATACAATGTAAAAGTTGTTGGGGTTGATATTGCAGCGATAGAAAAAACAGAGAACCGCGAGGCCTTCCGTCAGCTAATGGTTGATATTGGCGTTGGTGTGGCAAAATCAAAAATTGCCAATTCATTTTTAGAAGGTAAAGAAGCCGCTCAGGAAATTGGGTTCCCGCTGGTGATCCGCCCAAGCTACACGCTTGGTGGTAAAGGTGCAGGTTTTGTGCACAGAAAAGAAGATTTCGACGCAGCATTGAGCCGCGGCTTGCAGGCGTCGCCAACCCACGAGGTTTTGGTGGAGCAGGCTGTGTTAGGCTGGAAAGAATACGAGCTGGAGTTGCTGCGCGATAATAACGATAATGTGATTATCATCTGCTCTATCGAGAATTTCGACCCGATGGGCATCCATACAGGCGACTCGATCACCGTGGCCCCGGCCATGACCCTGAGCGACCGCTGCTACCAGAGCATGCGTAACCAGGCCATCAAAATGATGCGTGCCATTGGCAATTTTGCCGGCGGCTGTAACGTACAATTCTCGGTAAACCCTGCCGATGAGGAGATCATCGCTATCGAGATCAACCCGCGCGTATCGCGTTCGTCGGCACTGGCATCTAAAGCTACCGGTTACCCGATTGCAAAGATCGCTGCGAAACTGGCTATTGGTTATAACCTCGATGAAATAGAAAACCAGATCACCAAAACAACATCGGCATACTTTGAGCCTACGCTTGATTACGTGATCGTTAAAATACCGCGCTGGAACTTTGATAAGTTCAAAGGCGCTAATAAACAGCTTGGCTTACAGATGAAATCTGTAGGTGAGGTAATGGGTATAGGCCGCAGCTTTATTGAGGCTTTACAGAAAGCATGTCAGAGTTTGGAGATCGGCCGTGCGGGCTTAGGTGCCGATGGTCGCCAGAGCCGCAACCTGGAAGAAATTATGTACAGCCTGGAAAATCCAAGCTGGGACAGGCTATTCCACGTGTATGATGCTTTGAGCCTGGGTGTTCCTATCGAATCGGTAAGAAAAGCGACCAAGATAGACCGCTGGTTCCTGAAACAGATTGCAGATGTAGTAGCGCTGGAAAATGAGCTTCGCCGCTATTCATTGAATAATATTCCTGAAGAGTTTTTCTTCAACCTGAAACAAAAAGGATTTTCAGATACGCAGATTGCGCACATATTGGGCAACGTTACCGAAGAGGACGTTTACCAGCGCCGCAAAAGCCTCGGAATCCGCAGGGTGTACAAAATGGTGGATACCTGCGCTGCGGAGTTCCCTGCAAAAACACCTTACTATTACTCAACTTACGAAGGAGAAAACGAATCTATCGTATCTGATAAAAAGAAGATCATCGTATTAGGTTCTGGTCCTAACCGTATTGGTCAGGGTATCGAATTCGATTACAGTTGCGTGCATGGTTTACTTGCTGCAAAAGAATCGGGCTTTGAGGCCATCATGGTGAACTGTAACCCTGAAACCGTATCAACCGACTTCAACATGGCCGATAAGCTGTACTTCGAGCCGGTTTACTGGGAGCACGTGCGCGAGATCATCGAGATGGAAAAACCATACGGTGTGATTGTTCAGCTGGGTGGGCAAACAGCCTTGAAAATGGCTGAAAAAATGCATGAGCATGGTATCCGCATTATCGGTACCGACTTTAACAACATGGACATTGCCGAAGACCGCGGCCGTTTCTCTGACCTGCTGAAAGAACTGGACATTCCATATCCTAAATATGGTGTTGCTGAAAGTGCGGAAGAAGCGCTGGAAGTAGCCCACGAAGTTGGTTACCCTGTGCTGGTTAGGCCAAGCTATGTATTAGGCGGGCAAGGTATGAGTATCGTAATTAACGATGAAGACCTTGAAAAAGCAGTAGTTAGCCTGCTGAAAAATCTTCCGGGCAACCGCGTACTGATCGACCATTTCCTTGACCGTGCCTCTGAAGCTGAGACCGATTCGATAAGCGACGGCGAAGATGTACACATCATCGGTATGATGGAACATATTGAGCCGGCCGGGATCCACTCAGGCGACTCCTATTCCGTATTGCCGCCATTCGATCTTTCTGACAGCGCCATCCAACAAATGGAGGAATACACCGTTAAAATAGCCAAAGCATTAAACGTGATAGGCTTGCTTAATATCCAGTTTGCCATTAAGAATGATAAGGTTTATGTAATTGAGGCCAACCCTCGCGCATCGCGTACGGTTCCTTTTATTGCAAAAGCTTACGATGTTCCATACATCAACATTGCAGCCAAAGTAATGCTTGGCGTAAATAAATTAAAAGACTTTACTATTGAACGCAAACTTTGGGGCTACGCCATCAAGGAACCTGTGTTCTCGTTTGATAAATTCCCTGAAGTTAATAAGGAGCTTGGCCCCGAAATGAAATCGACCGGCGAAGCGATCAGGTTCATCCCGAATCTGCAGGATCCGTACTTCAGGCATTTGTATAAAGAAAAATCAATGTACTTGAGCAGATAACAGCTTATTTGCTGTTGAATTGAAGCTGCAGGCGTGCGAGCGCCTGCGGCTATGGTTTAATTTAGTGTATAAATTTTGAAAGTTAACTTTAAAGGCCCGGCAATCAGTTTACACAACGTTGATCCGGCAGATATTGATGATGTGCTGATGAAGATCCAGCATTTGTTCGGCATAAGGTTTGAACAGGAAGATCTGGAACATGTAAAAACATTCGGCAACCTTTGCGATGCCGTTGTTAAAAAGGTGAAAGACCGGAATGCCGAAAGTGCCTGCACCACCCAACATGCTTTTTACACCCTGCGTAATGCTGTATATGCAACTACCAATGTAGAGAAAGAAATGGTAAAACCTCAAACCCGCCTGGCGCAGCTTTTCCCCCGCGACACCCGTTTAGAGGTGATTGCCGAGGTGGAGAAAGAGATGGGCTTTAAAATAAACTTGCTGAAACCAAAAGGGTCGGTTGTAGCCACTTTTGTAGCAATACTTGTAATCTCGCTGGCAGGCGCCTTCTTTTACCCCGCTGTTGGCGGTCTGGGTGCTGCTTTGGCAATTGTTGGTTTGATCCTTGCCGGTAAATTCGGGAAAGAAATGCCGGTTAAAACGCTTGGCGACCTTGCCGAAAAGATCTCGCGCGAACATTACCGCAGCTGCCGCAAAAATGCATCGACCATTAACCGTGCAGAGGTAGCCGAAAAGATCAAAGACCTTTTTATCCATGACCTGGCCTTCGAACCATCGGCACTTACCCGCGATCTGAGATTTTAAGATGTTCTAATAATTGAGTAGTCCTGAAATAGGTTGACTGTTTTTTGATTGCACAAACATTGATAAAAAAGCTCAAACATCCACCAAAGATGTTTGAGCTTTTTTGTTGTAGGATTTAAGTTTGATTTCTTTTTGCTGATG